>Ga0209509_1000001_pt1 | contig 685200 bp, 487 predicted proteins | sample BioC13SIPDNA_FD_185743 | JGI IMG/M metagenome (GOLD analysis project Ga0209509, IMG submission 185743) | Anaerobic biogas reactor microbial communites from Washington, USA - Biogas_R1_A C13 SIP DNA (SPAdes) (version 2) | ecosystem: Engineered > Bioreactor > Anaerobic > Unclassified | place...
GGCTTGCCGATGGTGATACGCATGCCGTCGAAGCCATCGGCAAACTCCGCCTTGCTCCGTTTGCCGCTGCCACACAGGGCGCTCCGTGGTGGAAAACGGGCCTTGCCGCGAAATTCGCACAGACACGCAGAAGGATGCACGGTGATTTCCGCCTGACAGGATCAAGATCTGACCGTATAATAGCCGATAGGAACTGTGGTAGGCCCAAGCCAGTTTCGGAATGCAGATTGGCGAAAAGGGGATTTGCCTCAACGTGCCAGTCCGCACTCCGAGGTCCGCAGTCGCTGATCGGCTTCGGGCACGGAGGGCAGAGAAGACCACCAGGGAGCACCGCAGCACTCGTGGGCAATGCAGTCATCATCTCCGGGAGGAAGGGTCCTCACCACGCAGGGTGTGTACGGCACGCCGGCTCCATCGCGTGGTCCCGGAGAAGATGTGCGCTGCGCGCTCTGCTGCTGGCTGTTCTTGTCTTGGCGGGCTGCCGCCATGATGGACCCGATGAACGGGCCACCGGCATGGAGACGGAGAAGATCCTGGACGACGTGGGCCGCGTCGAGATCGTCTCAGACGCCAACGTGCCCTGGCCGGCCACCCACATGCAACCCCCCGCGAAGATTCGGCAGGCCGTCGGCGGCGCCGACGAGTGGAAGCTCGTCTACTTCTGTCGCTACCACACGGCCGAGCAGATGAAGAAGATCATCCACGCCCAGTTTGCCACAACACTGTTCGATGCCAAAGGCCAGGGCACAACAGTCCAGAACTACACCGTGACCACCAATCCCGCCGCCAACCAACTGATCGTACGCTGCCCGGTCGAGCAGGACCTCGATGCGGTCCTGGAGATGCTCAACGAAATCGATATTCCACCGGTCCAGGTACACATCGACTGCATGGTGTCGGAACTAAACGCCAGTATGACCATGGACCGCGAAACCACCCTGCTGGTCGAGAATCTCTTCGGCGAGGGAATCACGCTCGGGGGCAAGGACGACGGCGCCGGGGGGGTGCTGCCGGCCTTTCCCGGGGCCTCTCTGCGGGAGCCGGTCAGGAGCAAGTACGGTCTGAAGATCGGCGTCGACCGGCCCGATGAGGGACACCGGGTTCAGACGCTGGTCGATATCCTGGTGTCACGAGGCTATCTGAAGGTCCTGATGCAGCCGACGCTGGAGGTCCTCAACGGACAGACGGCGAAGGTCCTGTCGAAACAGCGCGTGCCGCTCGAGCAGATCACCGTCCAGTCCGGAGGATACGGCGATGACGTCATCCTCAGCACCCAGACAAAGTACTATGAGGTCGTTGACTCCCTTCAGATCACGCCGCACGTGTTCGCCGACGGGTCCATCAGCCTGACGACTCATGTCCAGATTGCTTCGTATCTCGCCCCCCAGGGCGTCACGCAGTCCCAGGTCGTGACCGAGAGGACGATCACCAGCAAGGACAACCGCATTCGGCCCGGTGAGAGTCTGATCATCGGGGGCATGCGCAAGACGGCAAAACGCGACGTGGTCCGCGGCGTGCCTGTCCTGAAAGACATCCCGCTGCTCAACCTGCTGTTCTCCGGACGCGATTTTGAGGAACAGGCCACCGAACTGCTCTTTGTCCTCACACCCGCCATCTCCACCAAGGGCCGGCCCAATCCGGACATGCAGGACATGCTCGAACAACGGCACTCTTCGCCGCTGTCCCGGGCAGGCGCGGAGTAGGAGGAAGGTGTGCGGTGCACACCCTACATATTGTCTTCGAGGGCAGACGGGTGAAGCTGGACCCGACCGTGGCCCAGGAGTGTGCCGGTGGCGCGGGCCAGGCGAACCTGCGCGATCTCATACTCGGCGAACGCACGAATTCGCCGTGACTGTGCATCGGCCAGTCGTGAGGCGCTCTGGAGCACAAACGTGCTGGTGCTCTTACCCAACGTGAACTGCGACTGCTCGACCTTGTAGTCGCGATACGCCGTGACCACGCCCTGCTCGGCCGCGAGGATGCGTCGCCAGTTCTGTCGCAACTCGTCGACCGCGTTGTAAATCTCCTGACGGATGCTCTGACGCAGGCGCTCCTGGTCGATCCGGTCTCGGACCTTCTCCAGTCGGGCGCGGCGATAGCGAGCCTGCGCCGCTCGGTTGCCCAGGGGGATCACCGCCGAGATGCCTGCCGCATGGTTCTGTAGAGAACCGTCGCCGATATCTCCCAGGGCACTGCCCAAGCTGCCCGATTCGCTCCCGGTGGCATAGGTGTAGTCGAAGGTCACATCCGGCAGCGTCCGGTTGCGCGCCAGCTCGATGTCCAGGTCGTCCACAGCCAGTTGGAATTCGAGCTCCGCCATCTCCATCCGGTTGTCCAGGGCCACGGCCACGATGGCTTCCGCGTCCAGGTCCAGCCCGATCGGATCGGGCTCGCTCGTGGGGATGATGTCGATCTCGACGCTAAGCGGCAGATCCTCTCGATTCAAGATCCGCTTGAGGTCTCGCTCGCAATCGCGGACCGACGTCTCGGCGTTGATCACGTCTTCGAGCCGGCCGGCCAGACCGGCCTCCGCGCGGACGATTTCGATCTTCGCGGCCGCGCCGGCTCCGACCTTTCGACGCGCGTGGTCCAACTGATCCTCGGCCAGCTTGTACTGCTCGCGGCGCACGTCAAGCTCGCGGCGGGCGGCATAGAGCTGCCAGTAGACGATGTCGACGTTCGCAAGGATCGCGATGGCGGAGAGCTTCGTATAGGCGTCAGTGATGTCCTTCTGATAGGTCGCGATCCGAATCGAATGCGTGTTGATCCGCGTTCCCGCGCCTCTGAGTAGAGACTGGACGTAGGACACACTGACGGCTGCCTCGGCGACGCCATCGACATTGTCGATGCTGGCATCGGCGCGACTGAACGGCAGGCTGGCGCGAAGCAGACCACCGGTCTGGAGCGGGGCCTCCACGCCCGCCTCGTAGGACTGAACGGTGACGGTGTTGCCCTCGTCATCCTGTTCACGGCGGCTGTACCCGGCCGAGCCGAAGAACGTCCATTCGAACTTGGCCCGTTCTTCGTCCACCGTCTGCTGGGCAAGCGAGGGGCCGACCAGGGAGAACTTCAGGTCCAGGTTGTTCGTCAGCGCGTCCGCACGAGCCTCTTCGAGAGTCAATTCCACCGCTTTGTGCGGCGCCGCGTCAGGCTCGGCGGCCCTTGCGGCCTGCTCCTCGGTGGCCTGCTCGATCGTCACCGGCTCCGACCGGGAATGGTCCGCAAGCTTCACCTTCTCGATCTCGCCGGACCGCGCCGCCAACGCCTCCAGTTCCGGCGTCCGCCGCACCTGCGTGCTCCCGCAGCCCGCTAGCACCAGGCCCGCCAGGAGCCACGCAGCCCGCCACGTACGAACACAAACCAATTGGTTCTTCTCGACACGGTGGATGTCATGAATCACAACGCTCACGTCCTTTGCCCTTTCCACTAAAATGGTGGAACGATTGAATGCTGAACAGACCGCAGCGCGGCACATTGTGATTCCAGCGCTCCAACACGCCATCGCTCCGACTCTATTCATATCGCAGCGCCACCATCGGATCGACCTTCGCCGCTCGTCGGGCCGGAAGGTAGCAGGCGAGCAGTGCCACGGCGGTCAGCAGCAGCGCCGTGACGACGAAGGTCAGCGGATCGGTCGGACTGATTTCGAACAATCGGCTGCGTAGCAGTCGCGTAGACGCAAATGCACCGGCCAAACCGATCGCGACCCCGACAGCGGTCAGGGTCATCCCCTCTCGCAGGATCAGCGAGAGGACGCTGCGGCGCTGCGCGCCGAGAGCCATCCGAATGCCGATCTCCTGCACGCGCTGGGCGACGCTGTAAGCAGTAACGCCATAGAGTCCGACCATCGCCAGGACCGTCGCCAAGGCCCCGAAAAGGCTCGACAGGAACCCCACCAGCCGTTCGTTCGTCAGAGAGCGATCCAACTGGTCTTCCATGGTCTGCATCTCGAAGAGCGGGATGCTCGCATTGAGATTGCGGACCTCTCGTCGGATCGCATTGAACACTTGCTGGGAAGGCAGACTTGTTCGCGTGTAGACAGTCATCTGGTCGATGCCGATCTGCGAGTAGGGGAAGAAGATCTGGGGATTGGCCGACCAGCGAAGATTGGCGCTCCTCGAATCGCATACGACCCCGACGATCTCCCGGTCGGGCTGGGCATCGACACTCCATCGCAGACCCACGCGGCAGCCGATAGGATTGCGATCCGGCAGAAACCAGCGGACGAAGGCTTCGTTGACGAGGATCACCTTCCTGGCCCCGGGCATCTCGTCGAGTTCGTTGAACTCACGGCCCAGCCGCATAGCCATGCCCACCGTCTTACAGTAGTCGGGCGAAATCGAGTTGCAGTAGGACGCCACGTCCTCTTGCGGCTTGGGCTGATAGCCTTCAACAACGATCCCGTTGTACCAGGAGTCCCCTTCCAGCAGCGGCACCTCGGCAAACGCGCTGGACGTTGCTCCCGGAATTGACCGCAGTTGCGTTCGAACCTGCCGGCAGAAGTCGAGTCGTCGCTGTCCATCGTAGCCACTGAGGCTCAGATCCAGCTTGAAGCAAACCAGGTTGGTGGTCCGAAAGCCCCGATCGACCCGGTACAGCGCAACGAGACTGCGGATGAGCAGACCCGAACCAATCAACAGGATCATCGACAGGCAGATCTGCGTGACGACCATGCCTTGCCGCAGTCGCGCGCCTCGGCCACCGGTAACGGCGGTCGCCTGCTGCTTGAGCGTCGAGGCCAACTCCACCTGCGTCATTCGCCAGGCAGGCAGCAGGCCACACAGCAGAGCTGCGATGGCCGAGATGGTGACGTTGAAAGCGAGCATGGTCCCGTTGATCTGGGGAGAGATGGTGAGGCTCAACTGGCCCGGGGCGAACCGCAGGATTGCACGAGTGGTGAGCGCCGTCACCAGCAGGGCCGCTGCCCCTCCGGCACAAGCCAGCAGCAAGCTCTCGACGAGCACTTGCCGCATGATGCGCCAACGGCCGGCCCCGATGGCCAGTCGGACGGTGATCTCCTTCTGGCGCCGAGCCGCACGTGCGAGGAGCAGATTGGAAACATTCGCGCAGGTCACCAGCAGAACCAAGCCGGCCAGTCCCATGAGCAACACCAACTGGCTGCCAAGCGCCGCGGACAGATACGAGAAGCCCCTGCGTCCGGGCAACAACACGATGCGCGATTGAAGGAACTGCTCGCGTTCCTCTGCCGGCACGCCTTGGAAGCTCGGCTCCTCAACTTCGCGCTGGATGATCTGCTTGTAGGGCGTCTGAATCGCCACCTCCGCCCGTTCGCGCGAGAGCCCCGGCTTGAGGCGACCGAAGACCTGGACCCACTGCGTCCGCCGGTCATCCATGCGACGCTCCCACCCACCGCTGACCTGCGGCTTCATGGTGATGGGAATGAACAACCTCGGTCGGGAATCCAGGCTCAGACCGTGGAATCCGTGAGCCGCGACGCCGACGACCTCCATGGGAGTGTCGTTGATCCGTAGCGTGCGCCCGACGACGTTGAGATCGGCACCGAAACGGCTCCTCCAGAAATCACAACTGAGCACGACCACCGGATTGGCGCCCGGTGTCGTTTCGTCATCGGCGCCGAATATGCGACCCAGCGCGGGCGGCACGCCGAGCACGTCGAAGTAGTTGCCCGAGACCAGCTCGATCTCGATCCGCTCGGTTCCGCGCCCATCGTTCAGCGCGACGATCTCGGTCCGCCGGCATAGGACCCCATCGAAGAGATCCTCGTTCTCTCGAAAGTCCTTGAACATCGGATACGACAGTACACAGCGTCCCCACTGCGATCCGATGTACTTGCCCTGGGGCGTCATGATCACCAGCGCGTCGGGGTCCCTGACCGGCAGCGACCGCATCAGGACCTGCTCGAAGATCGTGAAGATGCCGGTGTTGGCCCCGATCCCGAATGCCAACATCAAGACGACCACCGCTGTAAAGCCAGGGCTCTTGACCAGCACCCGCGTGCCGTATCGAACATCGTGCCACAACGTCGTCATAGCGTGACTCCAGTTCTCGGTTCTCAGTTCACAGTTCCCGGTTGTCGGTTCTCAGTTGGGAGCCGTCGGCGCTCTTGCTGACAACTATCAACTGTGAACTGTCAACTCCTTTCTATTCGTATCGCAATGCCACCATCGGATCGACCCTCGCCGCCCGCCGGGCGGGAAGGTAGCTCGCCAGCAGCGCGATGGTGATCAACACAAGCGAGACGACCGTCAACGTCAGTGGGTCGGTGGGCGTCACGCCGTAGAGCAGGCTGGCAAGCACGCGGGTCAGCGCAATCGCGCCGGCCAGTCCGACCACGACCCCGAGCAACGTGAGCGTAAGCCCCTGTCGGACCACGGCCGTGAGCACATCCTTCTTCCGGGCGCCCAACGCCATACGGATCGCAATGTCGCGAGTCTGCTGCGTCGCGCTGTAGTGCAGCAGGCCGTAAACGCCGACCATCGCCAGGACCAGCGCGATCCCCGCAAAGAGGCTCAGCAGGATCATGTTGGCGCGTCTTGGGCGCAGCATACCAGCCAGCCTGGCCTCAACCGTCTCGATCCTCCAAGTGATCTTGTCCGTCTCCAGATTCACCGCCTGTGCTGTGATCGCGTCGGCCAGACGCGTGGGGTCTCCATCGGTTCGGACCACGAGCACCTCCTGCTCAGACCAGTGTTTCGCCGTCATCGGCAGATAGATCACGCTGTGCGTCCGTTCGAGATGCTCGAAGTCCTTGACCGTATCCACCACGCCGACGACGATATGATGGCTGTCCGGGAAATCGATCTGCTGGCCGATCGGATCAGCGTTGCCGAAGTGCCTGCGAGCTAGATGCTCATCGATCACGATATGATTCGTCTCGGTGACAAGGTCCTCGTCGGCGAATGTACGCCCCCGCAGCAGTGGGACACCCAGTGCCTCAAAGAAGCCTGGAGTCACGACCGAGAGCAGCGCGGCATCCTGCTCTTCCACGGGGACCGGATCGCGGCCGGCGATGGAGATGCGAGCCGCCGCGTATCCCGCATTGCCAAGGCCCAACTCGCTCAGGCTCAGTCCCGCCGACTGGACGTGCGGCAGTGCTCGCACTCGCGACAGGAACTCCTTGAAGAAAGCTTCGCAGCGGGCAGGTTCGGCGTATTTCTCCGCCGGCAGGATGACCGTCATCGCCAGCACGTCCTTGGGACGGAAACCCAGATCGAGTCGCTGCAATGCGATCAGGCTGCGAATCAACAGGCCCGCTCCGATGAGCAGGATCAGGGACAGCCCGACCTGAGTCACGACGAGACCGCTGTGAACACGGCGGCCCCGTCGGCCAATAGCCGGACGCATCGCGCCTTCCTGCAACATCTCCGCCATCCGCACGCCGGAGGCTCTCCAGGCCGGCGCCGCACCGAATACAAGGCCCGTCAGAACCGATATCCCCAATGTGAAGGCCAGGACCGGCAGATCGACCCTCGTCTCATCCAGTCGTGGAATACCGCGAGGACACAGGCCGACCAGACCCTGGAGGGTCCAGACGGCCATCAGCAGGCCGACCGCGCCGCCGCCGGCGCTCAGCAGGAAACCCTCGGTGAGCACTTGTCGCAGGATGCGTCCTCGAGACGCACCCAGAGCCGCACGCATGGCCAGCTCGCGCTGTCGTACGGCCGCGCGAGCCAGGAACAGGTTGGCGACGTTGCTGCAGGCGATCAGCAGGATGAATGCCGCCGCACCCAGGAGAAGCAGCGGCAATGTGCGTTTACCCTCCAGTTGTTTGTCCAACGGCCGTTGGATTACCAGCTTGTGGCCTCCCCCCTGCGGGTCCGCCACGGCGAACCGCTCGCTGAGTGCGGGCATGAACGCGCGGGCCTGTTCCAGCGTGACGCCTTCCTTGAGGCGTGCGTACACAAACACATCATTCCCCAGCGGCAAGGCGGGGTCCGGCACAGAAAAGACCAGCGGAATCCAGAATGTGGCGGGTTCTCCAAAGATCGGCTTGAAATCGCTCGGCATCACACCCACGACGGTGTAGCTCCTCTCGTCCACCCCCACCGTCCTGCCGATCACGTCGTCAGTCCCGCCCAGTTCGTTCTTCCAGAAGCTGTAGCTGACCACCATGACCAGATCGTTGCCCGGCTGCTCCTCTTCGGCGCGAAACATACGGCCCAGCAATGGCTTGGCACCCACGAAGGAGAAGAACTCGGATGAGACAGCCGTCGCACGCACGCGCCGGGCGCTCGCGATCCCGGAAATCTCCGCACGCATCGGGCCACATGCGGTCATCTGCTCGAAAACAGGGTTGTCCTGGCGACACAGGAGAAAGCCGCCGTGCGGCGGGGGAAAGTCGCCCCACTCCGAATAATGGTCATACATACATACGATCCGGTCGGCGTCCTCGTACGGCAAGGGCCGGAGCATCACCGCATTGACGATACTGAAGACCGCCGTGTTGGCGCCGATCCCCACCGCCAGGATCACAACCACCACCACCGTGTACCCCGGGTTCTTCGCCAGCATCCGCAGGCCGTATCGAGTGTCTTGCCACAACGTCGTCATAGCATGACTCCAGTTCACAGTTCCCGGTTGTCGGTTCTCAGTTGGGAGCCGTCGGCGCTCTTGCTGACAACTATCAACTGTGAACTGCCAACTCCTTTCTATTCGTATCGCAGCGCCACCATCGGATCGACTTTCGCTGCACGGCGTGCCGGCAACGAGGCAGCAACGACGGCAACAACGAGCAACGCACCCACGGCCAGCGCGATCGAGATCGGGTCGCGGGGCTCAACGCCATAAATCAGGCTTTGCATCACGCGGGCCAGCGCCAACACCGCCGGCATACCGATGGCAATTCCGAGGACGGCCAGCAGCATGGCTTCGCGCACGATAGGCCAGGCAACCCTGGCAGGGGTAGCGCCCAGGGCCATGCGGATGCCGACCTCCGATGTACGCCGGGTGACATTGTAGGCCAGCAAGCCATAAAGACCGATGCAGGCCAATAGAACAGCCAATCCGGCCAGAGCCGAGCCCAGCGTGGCGAAGAGCCGCTCCTGGGCGATCGATTCATTGAGTTGCAGGGCCTGTGTTTTGACCTCGGCCACGGGGATCATGGGGTCCAATTCACCGACGATCCGGCGGGCCGCGGGGACCGTGCCCAAGGGATCCATAGCCGTGCGGACCTGATAGTAGACGGCCCGGCCTCCTCCTGCATGCTGACAATCAGCAAAGAGTACGGTGGGCTCCACCGGGACCTTGAGATCGTAGTACTTGGTGTCACCGCAAATGCCAACAATGCGATAGTCCTGTCGGTTGATGATCACCGAGCGACCGATCGGGTCTTCCTCCGGAAAGACCTTCTGCACGAGCGTCTGATTGACCAGAATCACTTTGGCGCTGTCCGGCTGGTCCTCTGGTCCGAAGTTCCGACCAGCCACGAGCGGGATGCCCATGGTCGAGAGGAACGAGTCACTGACGTTGAGCCGGAGGATGTGGTGCTGGCCCGACGTCCCCGGAACCATCATCATGGTCTCGTTTCTCCAGCGGTTGAGCAGTTGCATGTTGGAATAGGCGACGTGTTGCACGCCAGGTAAAGCCTCGATGCTCCGGCGGAGTTGCTCGTAGAAATCGGTGAGACGTGCGCCCTGGTAGTCACCCTGGCTGGCATCAACGCGGAAGGTCAGCAGATTGTCAACGTTGAAACCGGTTTCGATGCGACGCAGATTGATCAACGTGCGGCTGAACAGGGCCGCCCCGACCAACAAGAGGAGGCAAAGAGCAACCTGGGCCGTGACCAACAGACGTCCCAAACGCAAGTGAGGCGTCCCCAAAGAAAGCCGTTCCTTCAAACTGGCCATAGGATCGACGTACATGGCACGCAATCCGGGGATCAGGCCAAAAGCCATGACGGACAGAGCGGATAGCCCCAGGGTGAAAGCAAGAACGCGCATGTCACTACCGATATCCAGAGGCATATTCGGAGGCAGCAGCAGCCGGACCAGGACGCTCTTGCCCCAGGTGGCCAACAACGTACCCAATCCCGCTCCCGCCATGACGAGCACAACACTTTCAGTAAGCGATTGACGCAAGTGATGCCAGCAGTTGGCCCCGATGGCGCTGCGCACCGCCAACTCATGCTGACGCGCTGCTCCTCGCGCCAGCAATAGTCCGGCCAGATTGATGCAGGCGACCAGCAGTACCATGGCGACAATGCCCATCAGGATGAACAGCGGCCGAGTGTGCCGAGCGTATGCCTGAGCCCAGCCTCGCCGTCCGTCCTCCAGGACGACATGGGGAGGCTGGACCTCCGGATTCTGCATATGGGGTTGGGCCACGTGACTGAACAGCACGCTCAGGCCGGCCTGCATATGCTGCCTGTTCACGCCGGGAGCCAGGCGAGCCATGATTTGCGTGGCCCAGATGTCGCCTGCATCCAAAGGTATCTCCGGCCGGAGCCGGGGCTGCGCCGACATCGGGACATACAGGTCTGTGAGCGAATGTCCCACCACGCCTTGAAAGTTGCGATCCAATACGCCCACAATGGTGAAGCTGTATCGGTTGATCATCACGGTCTGCCCCAGGACGTCGGGGTTGCCGCCGCAATGCTTCTGCCAGCCGCGATAGGACAGGACCGTCACCGGATCGGCTCCGCTGCGGTCGTCATCCCAGGTGAAGGTGCGTCCGAACAGGGGCTGCACTTTGAATCCGGAGAAGAAATTGCCGGAGACCATCAATCCATCGCCTGTGCGAGCCGACTGCTGAGCCACGACGGACAAACTTGGCAGCAGCGACATGGCCATGAGATCGATTCCGCTGTCGTGCGCTACATGATCGCGAAACTGCTGGACCATGCCATAGGAGAAGGCATTCGAATGCGTCTGGCCCGTCGGCAGCGTCTCGGTGCTCCCGCTGGTCCTCACGTTCATCTGCACATCATGACCGGTCCAGTTCACACAGGCCAATTCCCCAGGGTCCGGTACGGGCAAGGACTTGAGCAGCATGCTGTTGATCACGCCGAAGATCGCCGTATTGGCGCCGATCGCCAGCGCCAGCGAAACCACCGCCACCGCCGTAAAGCCGGGCGACCGCCGCAGCATCCGAAGACCAAACCGAATATCCTGCCACAGTGTTCCCATTTGTCTCTCCTATTCGTATCGCAGCGCCACCATCGGATCGACCTTGGCCGCCCGGCGCGCCGGAAGGTAGCTGGCCAGCAGGACCACGGAACCCAGGAAGATGGATACAGTGGCGAAGGTAACCGCATCGAGTGGCGCGACGGCAAACAGGAACGTCCGAAGTACACGTGTCAGAGCCACCGCCCCAGTCAACCCGAGCGCGAGCCCGCCGGCGACCAACCACAAGGCCCGCCGCACAACCAGCCGCATGATGGCTGCACGTTGTGCGCCCACAGCGATGCGAATCCCGAATTCACGTACGCGCTGCGCGACCGAATAGCTGATCACGCCGTAGATCCCCACGGCGGCCAAGGCCAATCCGATAGCGGAGAACAGTACAATGATGATGGTCTGGAATCGCTGGGGAAGGATCGAGCCGGCGAGCCGCTCCCGCATCGTTTCTATGGCGATGGGGTGGTCCTTCCCGATCGTCTCCTGGATTGCGTCGCGAACGGGAATCACCATGGGCCAAGGGTCGGACCCGATCCGAAGAACCAGACTGTCCGCGTAAATGCCTCCCTGGCGATACGAATAGTACGCCTCGGGCTCGGTCGCCCCGAGCAGCGTCTGGTTCGCGACGTCTCTCACCACCCCGACGATTATACTGCGTCTCCTGGGGATGGCGGGGTTGTCCGGGTGGATCACGAGCTCCTTGCCGATTGGATCGACTCCCCCGCAGACGCGTTTCACAAACGTCTCGTTCACGACCACAACGTGAGGCGAGCCTTCGACATCCTGTTCGGTGATGGCGCGGCCCCTCACCAGGGGAACACCCATGGCGCGGAAGTAATCCGGCGTCACCTCCTGCCGGCAAACGAGGTGCTCCACCGGGTCCTCTCCGATGGTCATGTCCATCTGCGTCCCCGAATGGCGAGGCGGCAGAGCAGTGGCAGCCCCCACGGCTTGTACGCCCGGCAGAGAAGACAGCCTCTCCAACAGCTCTGGCCCCTGCGGACCAGACAGCGCTTCGCTGACTCCCGGCACCTGGGCTACCAGCACATTCTTCGGATCAAACCCCAATCGGACTTGGTTGAGCAGGACGAAGCTCTTGAGGAATAGGCCCGCCCCGATCAGCAGCACAAGCGATAGTCCGATCTCCGCGATGACCAGCATGTGCCGCGTCGCATTCCGATGGGAGCCGACCAGACCCCGCACGGCCCCGCCTTCTTTCAGGCACTCGTTCGGGTCCATCCTCATGGCGCGGACCGCCGGAGCCAGCCCCGAGAGCAGTCCGCTCATCAGTGAGACCAGAGACGTAAAGGCCAGCACGCGCCAATCCAGATTCACCTCTTCCATGCGAGGCAGGAAACTGGCGGCCGCCTTTCCGAGGCCCGCCGCACCCCAGAGGGCAAGCAGTGCTCCGAGACTACCACCCATCAGGGCCAGAAGTGAACTCTCCGTGAACAGTTGGCGGATGATGCGGGCCCTGCCGGCTCCCAGCGCGGCACGCAGCGACATCTCCCTGCTCCGCGTCTCCGAACGTACCAGCATCAAGTTCGCCACATTGGCCGTGGCGACCAGCAGCACAAGCAAGGCCGCCGCCTGAAACACACAGAGCAGTCGCCGTGAATCCCGGACCAGGTGTTCGTGAAGCGAGGTCAGGCGTACGCCTCGATCAGGCTCGAATACGGGGTACTGCGTTCTGCGTTTGGCGATGACCTCCAGGTCCGCCTCCGCCCGTGCGCGCGCCACATTCGGCTTGAGCCGCCCCACTACATAGGCGCCGTGGGCGCCCCGTCCCGCGCCCGGGCCCACCGGTGCAACCGAATCGATGTTCATGGGAAAAGGCATCCAGAAATCCGCTGTGCCGATGTGTCGGAAGTCCGACCCCATGACGCCCACGACCGTACGTGGTTTCTGATTCAACACGATGGTCTTGTCGATGATCTCCGGATCTCCGCCGAAGCGCCGTGTCCACATCCCGTGGCTGAGAATGACGACCGGCGGTCCTCCCTCTCTGCCCTCCTCGGCGGTGAACGGGCGTCCCAACAGGGGGACGACTCCGAGAACAGAGAAGAACTGAGGATCGATCCTCGCCCCGACGACTCGGGCGGGTTCCTCCACGCCGGTCAGCGTCTCCTCCCAAGCCCCCCACTCGAAGAACGCCATCGCCTCGAAATCCGGGCACTGGTCTCGCCAGTCCAGGAACTGTGGAAGCATGATGGCTTCGAGGCTGCCAGGCCTGCCTTTCTCCGTCTCCCAGACCATCACCAGTCGATCGACATTGGGAAACGGCAGCGGGCGCAGTAATACGGCGCTGACCACAGAAAAGACGGCGGTAGTCACGCCGATCCCCAGGCCCAGAACCAGGACGATCACCGTTGTGAAGCCGGGATTCCTCGCCAGCGTCCGCAGACCGTACCTGATGTCTTGCCATAGAGTCCCCATGTTCGTTTCTCCTATTCGCACCGCAACGCGACCATGGGATCGATTTTAACAGCACGTTGTGCGGGGACGTATCCTGCCAGCAGGGATGTCAAGGCCAACACGCTCACAGTGGCAATGATACTCACCGGATCCGTGGGACCGATGCCGTAGAGTGCACCGCGAATCAAGGATGTCAGGCCAATGGCCAACACGATGCCGAGGACCAGCCCTACAAGGGTCGACAGGCCGTTCTGGCGAAAGACCAGGGTCAGAACACTCCGTCGGGAGGCCCCCAGGGCCATGCGAACGCCAATCTCGTGTGTGCGTGTCGCCACCATATGGGCCTTGACCGCGTAGAGGCCGAGTCCGGCCAGGAACATGGCTTGCATCCCAAACAGCGTGATCACCTGGGCGTTCATCCTCGCCTGCTGAACGGCGTAACTTCCGCGATGGTGCTCGGCCAGACTCATCAACGATACCACCACAAGCATTGGATCGATCTCGTGAATCATCGAACCGAGGTTCTGCAACAATGGGGATTCCCTTTCCGGCGCAGTCCGGATATGCATATAGATGGGGGCTTGGTCCGGGGAGATCGGCTGGTATATCTGGCCCCACTCCGAAGTCTCGTCGTATGGATCGCGCAGAGTGGAAACCACCCCCACCACACGGCACACCTGAAGGTCCGAGCCCCAACCATGTTGAATCAGGCAATCCAGGACGTTGCCGTCTCTGCGGAGCTTGTGAGCCAGGCGACTCCCGATGATCACCACAGGTTCCGCCCCGGCCGCATGATCAAGGGGACCGAACGGTCGGCCCTGTAACAGCGGCATTCCCATGGCCTCGAAGTACTCCCCATTGACCGGGAAAGTCAGTGCGCCTCTGGGGAAGAGGCTCTTGACGTTGTCCTCTTCAACCCCGGGCCGGTATTCCGCAACGTCTGGGGAAGAACCTCGGTAAGAGTCACCCACAGGAAATCCCATGGACCACCCTACCGCTTGGATTCCCGGCATACCCTTCAGACGTTCGGCGAGCCTCTCGCAGGCTGCTCCGACCTGTGCGGGAGCGTACCCACTCGCCAACGCATCGATCTTGACCAGGATCTTGCCGTGCAAGTCAAGCCCGGGATAGGTATTACCGAGCTTCTGGGCCGTACGCATAAACAACATCGCGACCATGACAAATGCCACGGACAACGCGGTCTGGCCTATCACCGATAGCCCACGTGGTAAAAGACGCCGTCTGCGTCTTAGGGTCTGGACAACGGCCCCCGACTCCTTCAGGTCGCCGATGATATCGCGTTTGGATAGGTTCAAGGCCGGTTTGAGACCAAACATGATCGTGGCGATCAGACAGATTCCGAGGGTTGCTCTGAATACGCGCATGTCAAATGAGGTGGGGATTTGAATCACCTCATCACTCACGGCCAGCGCCAGCCAGGCATTGAACATGCGGATGCCCACCAAGCTGGGGATCAACGCCAGCACTGCTCCCAACAGCGCCAACAGAAGCGACTCGATCAACAACTGCCGTATGATGCGTAAACGTCCGCCTCCCATGGCCAACCGAATGGCGATTTCCCGTTGTCTGTCTGTCCCCTGCGCGTTGAGCATGTTCGCGAGGTTCAGGCAGGCAATGAGGAGAACAAGGAAGGAGATCGCCATCAAGACCATACTCCATTGCCTCATCCCTTTCTGCACGCGATCATCTTCCCCTAACGAGAGTTTGCCCAACCGGGTGAGAACCAGCCTGGCATTGTCCTTCAATCGGTAGTCTACGGAGTTGTTCTTCCATCGGGTATTCATTTGCTCTTTGAGGCGTGCACCCAACATCTGGAGCCTTGCCTCGGCCGCCGCCATGTCCAGATCAGGCTTGAGTCGTCCTATCAACCCGTTTAGCGGATAGGGTCGATCGCGATGGCGACGATCGACCAGGCCGTAAGCCCCAAGGGGCAGCCAAATATCCGGCCCATGAAGCATCGTGCCGGTGAATCCCTCGGGCGCCACACCGATGATCCGACAAGGCTGGGCGTTGATGTGCGCGACTTGGCCCGCCACATTGGGATCGCCACCCAGTGTCTGCCAGGTCCGGTGGCTCAGCACCACGACCGGTTCCGCGCCATGCCGCTCTTCCTCAGGCAGGAAGGTCCGTCCATGAATCGGATTCACCCCCAACGCGGAAAAGTAGTTGGCCGAAACGTACGCAATACGCATCTCGCTGACCACAGCCCCCTGAAGCCAGGTGCCGCGGCTTCCCATACCGCCGCCGACGGCTATTAGATCACTAAACGCCGGATTGTCGTCTCGTATATCGGTATAGTCTTCATAGCGGAAACCAGGGGAACCCTGTATGCCGCAGTACACCAAGCGGTCCGGATCTTTGACCTGCATGGGCCGAAACACCAACATATTAACCACAGAGAACATGACGGTATTGGCGCTGATGCCAATGGCCAGTGTGATCAGGGCAATCGCTGTGAACCCCGGCGACTTTCTCAGCATCCGGACGCCGTATCGAATGTCTTGCCACAGTGCTATCATGGTTTATCGTGCCTTTCCGAGCAGTTGGTCGGGTGTGATTTCGCCATCCATCCAGCCGTCTTTGAGCTGGATGATGCGCCGGCCATACGCGGCGTATTCCTCGTTGTGCGTCACCTGGATGATCGTGGCGCCCTCCTCGTTGAGCCGCTTGAACAGCTTCATGATCTCCCGTCCCTGGGTCGAGTGCAGGTTGCCGGTGGGCTCGTCGGCCAGGATCAGCTTGGGACTGGCGACCACGGCGCGGGCGATGGCGACGAGTTGCTGCTGGCCGCCGGAGAGCTGGCTCGGATAGAGGTCCTTCTTGCCCACGATACCGAAGCGGTCGAGCGTGTCGCAGACGATCGCCGCCCGCTGCGACGTCTTGACGTTGCGATAGGACAGCGGCACGTCGAGGTTCTCGTACACCGTCAGGCTGTCGAGCAGATTGAACGCCTGGAACACGAAGCCCACGTATTGGCGGTTCAGGGCCTGTCGGTCCTTGGGCTTGAGCGCATGCACCGCCTGACCGTCCAGGGTGTACTCCCCTTCCCAGTCATGGTCCAGCATGCCCACGATGTTCAGCAGCGTGCTCTTGCCGGCCGCCGACGGCCCCATGATCGTGATGAACTCGCCCTCGCCAATCTCCAGATTGATCTGCCGCAGCACATACGTAAATCCCGCTTTGGTCTTATAGCTCTTCTCAACATTCTTCAACGTGATCATTTCCTATCCTCGAATCTGTTCCGTTTCAGGGATCAGGGGCCAGGGCTCGGAGGTCAGGATACGCCCTGCCCGATCCCTGAACCCCGACCCCTGATCCCTGTGTTTCATTCATGCCGCAACGCCACCATCGGATCGACCTTCGCCGCGCGGCGGGCGGGGAGATAGCTTGCCAGCAGCGCCACAGCGATCAACAGCAGCGAGGCGGCGCCGTACGTGAGCGGGTCCCAGGGACTGAGGCGAAACAGGAGGCTCGACAGCACGCGCGCCACGACGACGGTGCCGGCCAGACCGGCTGCCGCACCGATCAGCACCGGCAACAGACCGCTGCCCAGCACAAGTCTGAGGATGTCCTTCGCATCAGCACCGAGCGCGACGCGTATGCCGAACTCCTGTGTCCTGCGGGAGACAACGTACCGCGTGACCGCATAGATGCCGACCGTCGACAGGAACAGCGCCGCGGCCGCAAAGACGGCCAGGAAGGATGTGATCATGCGCCGCGTAACCGTGTACCGGCCCTGAATCTGCTCCAGCGTCTGTACGTCCATGAGAGGGTAGCGTGGTTCGATCTGGCGCACGATATCCTTGACGGCCGCAGCGACTCGCCCCGGATCACCTTCGGTCCGCAGGATCAGGGTAGGTGTCGAAGACGGCCGCTGAAACAGCGGCCGATAGACTTGCATGGCCGAGCCGCCCTCAATGCCATCGTTCTTGACCTGAGCAACCACACCGACGATCTCGAACCATGCCTCATTGGGGTCCGGACTCTTGCCGTACTGGATGCGTCTGCCGATTACATCTCCCTGCGGCCAGTAGTGTCTCGCCAGCGTCTCGTCGACGACAACCACCAGTTTCGAATCGGCGCGATCCTCTTCATTGAACGTGCGGCCCTGGAGCAGGCGAATGCCCATCGTCTCGAAATAGCCGGGGCTCACGACCTTATAGAGAACAGGGAGCTGTTCAGCCGAAGCAGCCGGGACTCCCTCGGCACACGCGTACCACTTCCAGCCGGTGAACAATGGGAAAGACAAGGCGACCTTCTCCACACCGGGGATCGCCCGAGTGCGGTCGAGCAGTTCGCGGCATTTCTCCGCATTGCCCCCCAGGGCCACACGGGCCGTCAGGGTGTTCCGCGCATCGAATCCCGGGTCCGCGGTCACGACGTTGACGAAGCTCCGAACCATCAGACCCGCGGCCACGAGAAGGACCACCGTCAGTGCCACCTCGGTCCCGATCAGGCTCGCATGGACGACCTGCCGGGCCCTGGATCCGAAAACACTCCGCCCTTCCGAGCCAAGCACGCGTGCAGTGGCAATCCGGGAATTCAGGAGGGAAGGAAGCAGACTGAACAGCGGCACGGAAAGCACCGTGATCGCCAGGGCAAACCCGAGAACGCGCCCATCCAGACGGAAGAAGCCATCGGGCAATCGCATCGAAGCGATCATATCGGTCAGTGCCAGCAACTGGATTGCTCCCGTTGCCGCCAGGACGCCGATCAGACCACCTATGGCGGCAGGAAGAGTATTTTCCACGATCATCTGCCGCACCAGCGCCTGGCGCGATCCGCCGAGGGCGGAACGAACGGCCATCTCACGTTCGCGAGTGACACCGCGCGCGAACAGAAGCCCTGCCACGTTGACGCACGTCACCAGGAAGACGAAGACGACCGCCGCGAGCATGAGGGCAAAGGCCCGTTGTCTCCCCTGCACCGTCTGAGTGGAAAGCGACTCTACCTCGGCTCGCATGTTTGCATTAGCGGAGGGGTACTGAGCTGCCAGGTGTGCGGAGATCGCATCCATCTCCGCCCGCCCCTGCGCCAGACTCGTGCCCCGCTTCAGCCTGCCCAGCACGAACATGTTCGGACTGCTTGCCCGATCCTGGAGCTGGTCTGCGATGATGCCGACAGGAAACCAGAAGTCGATCACCTCGTGTCCGTAGGCAGGATACCGAAAACCAGGGGGCGTCACGCCAGTTACGGTGACGGCATGGCCCGCCATCCGGATGGACTTTCCGATGACGTTCGGATCGGCGCCGAAATGCCGTTGCCAGAAGCCGTGGCTGATCATGGTCACCGGCGTCGGAGACGAGACATCGTCCTGCTCGCCGAGGAGTCGTCCCAGGCACGGCGTTACGCCGAGAACACGGAGGAGGCCGGAAGAAACAAAGCCGGCCGGGCACATCTCAGGCAGGTCGCCGCCGGGAATATCGGCAGGCACCGAATTGAAGGCATAGCAGCCCAGCTCTTCGAAGCTCCTGGCCTCTCTGCGCCAATCGAGGTAGTTGAGGTAGGAAACGCCTGTCGCTTCCCCCTGTGTGGTGCGCTGACGAAGGAAGACAATCCGGTCGGGCTGCGGGTACGGAAGGGGACGGATAAGAAACGCGTTGACGATACTGAAGACGGCGGTGCTGCCCCCCACGCCGACCGCCATAAGCAACACAACGAGGAGGCTGTACCCTGGACTCCTGAAGAGGAGTCGAAATCCGTGTCGAATGTCTTGCCACAGCATTTCCATGGAAGCACCTTTGGCCTTGCCAGTCTTTCTTTCGCAACGTTATCTCAATGCCACAGAGCCAAGATTACTGAAGAGACGCAGGTTGCCCGCGCCTGAGCCGATCCGGCCTGAAACCCTGTCATGCAGGAAGGAGTTCTCGACGGCGCCCCCCACATCGGCGTCTTTGTCCAACTTGACAGAGCCCATCTCACTCTCCAGGTCGAGGGCGCCCTGGTATTGTGCTGGCGCCTGGAAGCGAATCTTCCCCCACTCCGTGCTCACGTCCGCGACGAGCTCGGCCGGGCACGCATCGGCGCACGAGATATCGATGGACCCCTTCTGCGAGCTGGCGACAATGTGTTCGGCCGCGATCTCCCGGCAGGTGATGCGGCCCAGTTGCGTCTCCAGATCCAATGACCCGCGGATGTCCTCGCACGTGATGCTACCGAATTGCGTCGACGCCTTGACATCCCCGGTGAGTCCCGCAAGCCTCACACGACCGAAGGTGGTCTCGCAATCCACGTGAGCCGCTCGCGGAACGACGATGTCGAGATCTACCGACACGAAACGATGCTCCTGCGGCATCGATGGCTTTCGAACGGCAATGAGGAGCCTCCCAGCGTCCCGTTCTGCGACGATCTCCAACTGTTCGCCGATCTCTGCCGCCTCGCGTTTCGTCGGCGCATGGATGAATGCCGTGGCTGTCACATGGCAGTCCATCTCGTCGCCCGCGCGGACGTTGATGGCGCCGTCGTTGTCGCGGACCACCAGCTTCGAGCCGGACGCAAAGCCGGCATTGACGGACTTCTCCACCCTGCATTCCGCCATGGTCTTTCGAAGACACTTGGCCCAGTTGTAGCATCCGCTGACCGCGAGCGTCTGACCGATCAGGCTCATCAGCAGGATTCGCTCTGCTATCGTCTTCATCTCACGTCCTTTCACTGACCGGGTAACTCCCTCGCTGTTAATCCGCTACTCGCTATTCGCATCTCAGTGCCTCCATCGGATCGACCTTCGCCGCCCGCCTGGCGGGGATGTAACTGGCCAGCAGCGCCGCACCCGCCAAGGCGAGCGACACGCACGCGAAGGTCGGCGGGTCGGTGCACGTCACGCCGTAGAGGAAGCTGGAGATCACCTTCGTCAGGAGCAACGCTCCGCCGATACCGATCACGACGCCGACCAATGCCAGCTTGAAGCCCTGCCCCACGACCGCTCGCAGGATGTCCGCCTGGCGCGCGCCCAGCGCCATGCGAATCCCAATGTCATGCGTCTGTCGCGTCGCGTTGTATTGCAGCAGGCCGTAGATACCGATCGTCGCCAGAGCCAATGCGATGCCCGCGAAGATCCCCAGCAGGATCATGACGAACCGCCGCGGCGCGAGCATCTCCGACAGCGTCGCCTCCATCGGCTCGATCGTCTCGATCACCTGGTCCTGTTCCAATTGGGCAACGATCTCGCGAATGGCGGGTACCAGACGCATCGGGTCACCGTCCGTACGCACCAAGACGGCCGTCCATTGTTCGTACTCCATGACTGGTGTGTAGACGGTCCCCACGACCGGGCCGGGCGTGTCATACGAGCGTATGGTATCCACGACTCCAACGATGGTGTGGGCTTTCTGTCCGGACGAATCGCCCCTCAAGAACGTCTGGCCCAGGGGGTCGCTGTCTGGGAAACACTCGCGCGCGAGGGTCTCGTCAATCACGATGGCATCCGAGTCCAGGTCATCAAAGGCCTGTCCAGCGAGCCAGTGTACGCCCACGGCATCGAAGAAACCGGGGGTCACCGATATCCAGCGGGCTGAATGACGCTGCCCTGGTGGCCCTGTCGATCCGGCAATGGTGAAATCTGCGCCCCAAGCGTCGGGTGAACTGAAGATACTATCGTTATAACCTCCCACCGAACGAACGGAAGGAAGGGTCTGGATGCGTTCGAGGAGAGGTTTGAAGAAATTGCTGCATTGCTCGGTTTCGAGGTATTTTGCCCATGGAAGGTCGAAACCCACGGCCAGCAGGTTTTGCGGCTGGAATCCCAGATCGACGGCCTGCAATGCCACCAGCGTGCGGATCAAGAGGGCCACGCCGATCAGCAGGACCAGCGAGAGACCCAACTGGCTGACTACCAGGCCATCGTGAAGGTGACGCCAGCGCCGACCGCCCGTGGTGCGTCCCGTCCCTTGTTTGAGGGTCTCGTTGACGCCGATGTCGGAAGCCCTCCAGGCGGGCACCAGGCCGAACAGCAGTCCCGTCAGCAGCGAGACCCCCAGGGTGAAACCGAGGACCCGCAGGTCGACGTTCGTCTCCTGCAAGCGCGGGATATCGGCCGGGCACAGGGCCACCAATCCCTTGACCGAGCAGAACGTCAGGACCAGCCCCAAGCCGCCGGCTGCCAAGCTGAGCAGAAGACTCTCGGTGAGCATCTGACGGATGAGGCGACCGCGTCCGGCCCCGAGCGCCATGCGCAGGGCCATCTCGCGCTGCCGCACACTGGCGCGAGCCAGGAACAGATTGGCGACATTCGCACAGGCGATCAACAACACGAATCCCGCGGCTCCCAATAGCAGCAACGGCAACCTCCGATGATGGTAGACGAGTCCATCCAGAAACCGGTATACGTCAACGGCAGCGGGTGCGGCGTCGGCAGACTCGGTGCGCCGGAGACGACTGGCCAGTACCGTCAGGTCCGCGCTGGCCTGCTCCGGCGTGACTCGTTTCTTGAGACGGGCCAACGGAATGACCGGGGGATCATAAGGCCGTGCCGGAGCTTCGGGGAAGATCATCGCTCGCCAGATCGGTATCGACTTGCCAAGATAGGAGAAATCGGCAGGCATCACGCCTATAACTGTGTGCGTGCTGGAATCCAGGCTGGCATAGTGATAATTCTCGCCGGGCCTTGGATTCGTAAAGATCAGATTACGTCCTATGGCATTCGGATCCGCACCCAGGTGATCCCGCCAGAAGGCGTAACTGACAACCGCTACACGCGGACTTCCAGGTTTCTCATCTTCCGGGACAAACCCACGTCCCAAGTATGGCTGGACTCCCAACAGAGAGAAGAAGTTGGCCGTGACGTCACCACCTAAGACTTGATGGGGAGCCTCGATCCCGTGAACATACAGTAACTGACCGCAAATCCCTGCGACCGATTCGAATACCTTGTTGTGTTCCCGCAGATAGAAGAAGTTCGGACGGTGCCTGAACTGTTCGGTCCGGTCGATATCCGACTGCCGGATATGTACCAACTCATGCGAGTCCTTATAGGGCAAGGGCCGGAGCATCACGGCATTGACCACGCTGAACAGCGCCGTATTGACCGCAATCCCCACCGCCAATATCCCCACGACCAGGGCCGCAAAGCCGGGACTCCGCGCCACCATCCGCAATCCGTATCGAACATCCTGCCACAACGTTGTCATTGCATGATTCCAGTGCTCAGTTGTCAGTTCGCAATTCGCAGGTTCCTGGCTCCCCGGTCGACAACTGCCAACCGTGAACCGTCAACTCGTTTTCATTCATGCCGCAGCGCCACCATCGGATCGACCTTCGCCGCCCGCCGGGCGGGGAGATAGCTTGCCAGCAGCGCCGTGACCGCCAAGGCGACAGAGACAAGCGTCAGCGTCGCCGGGTCGGTCGGAGTCACGTCGTACAGGAGACTGGAAAGGACCCGCGTCAAGGCCACGGCACCGACCACGCCGGCAACGACACCAATCAAGGCCAGTTTCATTCCCTGGCCCAACACGGCAGCCAGAATGTCCTGTTCTCTGGCGCCGAGGGCCATGCGCACACCAATGTCGTGTGTCTGCTGGGCGGTGCTGTATTGCAGCAGGCCATAGACGCCGATCATCGCGACGATCAAGGCCAGGCCGGCAAACAGACCCAGCAGGATCATGACGAAACGCCGTGCCGCCAGCGTATCGGAGAGAGTCGTCTCCAGGGTTTCCATCCGGGTGACAACCTCCTCCTGGCTCAGGACTCCAATCTGCTGACGCAGCAGCGGAGCCAGCCGCATCGGGTCGTCGTCCGTTCGCGCCAGCAGGATCATGTCGCCAAGTCTCGCCGGCACCTGCATGTAGATGGTTCCTTGGGGCGGGTTGGGCGTCAGGAAGTCCCTGGTCGCACGCACGACTCCGACGATCGTCATCTTCGCTACCACGTCATGGGTGAGGACGCGGCCGATAGGATCATCGTCACCAAAGTAGCGCCGAGCTAACGTCTCATCAATGATGATGTGATCGAATCGATCCTGATAGGTGAGTTCCCGGCCCTTGACCAGTTCAATGCCCATCGTCTGGAAGTAGCCGGAACTGATGCAGGTCCACTTGGCCCAAGGGGTTTCTTCGCCCTCGGCCACCGGCCGGCCTGGAACGGAGAACGGTAGATCGGCCTCCGCCTCGCCCAGTTGCAGACAACTGCCCACCAGTGCCGCCGAGCGGACGTTCGGAAGATGGCGGACGCGCTCGAGCAACTCATCATAGAACGCCCGGCAATGCTCACTGTCGGGGTACTTCGCCACCGGCAGTTCGATGTGAGCCGCCAGCACGTTCTCAGGTTGAAAGCCGAGGTTCATATGGTGCAGTGCGATCAAGCTGCGAATCAGCAGGGTCGCTCCGACCAGGAGGATCAGCGAGAGAGCGATCTGCAGAACGACCAGGCTGCTGCGCAGTCTGCGCCGCTGCCGTGTGATCGAGGGCCGCGTCCACCCGCTCTTGAGGCTCTGGCTCGCACGCGTGTCCACCGCCCTCCACGCGGGCATCGTGCCAAACAGCAAGCCGCTGAGAATGGAGATGCCGAGGGTGAAGCCAAGGACTGTCCCGTCCACGCTTGCTTGTCTCAGGCGCGGAATATCGGCAGGACAGAGGCTCACCAACCCTTTCATGGTCAGAAAGGTCAGCAGCAGTCCCGCTAGGCCGGCGGCTGTCGTCAGCAGCAAGCTCTCCGTCAGCATCTGCTGAAGGACGCGGCCGCGCGAAGCCCCCAGGACCACGCGCGTGGACAGTTCGTGCTGTCGTGCTGCGGCGCGAGTCAGGAACAGGTTGGCAACGTTGCCGCAGGCGATCAGCAGCACGAATCCCGCCGCGCCAAGCAGCAACAGGAGCGCGTGGGTCTTGTCCTCCAGCACGTGGTTCTGCGTCCGGTCGAGCTCGATCTTGCGGTCGGCGCGAGTCTCAGGTTGGGCTTGCCTGGCTCGTTCGGTCAGCACGGCTATCTCGGCGCGCGCCTGCTGCAAGGTGACGCCAGGCTTGAGCCGGGCAAGCGGGCGCACCATCTGGTCCTCATCCCTGGTGGAGTCGCGTTTGAAGACCAGCGGCACCCAGAACGGCTCCGAACGCCCGAAGGGAAACTCGAAGTCGGCAGGCATGACCCCGACGATGGTGTAGTCCCTCCGGTCGAAGCTCAGGCTGGCGTCATCACGCATCTCGTCGGTGGTAAGACTGATCGTTCTGCCGAGAGCGTTCGGGTCGGCGCCCAGACGATCGGTCCAGAAGCGATGGCTCAGGACGACGACCCGGTCGTTTCCCGGCAGTTCTTCCTCTGGCCGGAACACTCGGCCCAGCAAGGGTTCGACACCCAGCAGAGGCAAGAGGTCCGACGACACGGTGCCGGCCCAGACCTCACGCGATTTGTCGATGCCCGCAACGTAGAAACGCTGCCGACTGTATGCCGCAATGTCCTCGAAGACCTGACTCTGTCGATACCACGTGAGGAAATCGTGTTGTGACGGGGGTCTGGTCCCCCATTTCGTCTGTTCCCAGAGACTGACAAGGCGATCCGCGTCCCGGTAAGGCAAGGGTCTGAGCACTACCGCGTTGACCACGCTGAAGACCGCCGTATTGGCGCCAATGGCAACCGCCAGGATAAGGACGACCACAGCCGCAAAGCCTGGATTCTTGCGCAGCATGCGAACGCCGTACCGAATGTCTTGCCAGAGCTTGCCCATCAGTCGCTCCTATTCATGCCGCAACGCCTCCATCGGATCGATCCGTGCCGCCCGGCGGGCTGGAATCCACGCGGCCAGAGCGGCGACCGACAGGACCAGGACGATGGCGACCACGATGGCGATGGGGTCGTGTGGTGTGACACCATACAGAACACTCCGCAGGACCCGGGTCGCCGCCAGAGCGACCGGGACACCGACCAACAGGCCGAAGGCCGCCATCCCAAGGGCGCTGCGCATCACGGGCCAGGCAACCTCGCGCGGCGCCGCGCCGAGGGCCATGCGCACGCCGATCTCACCGGTGCGCCGCGTGACCATGAAGGCCAACAGGCCGTAGAGCCCAATGCAAGAAAGCGAAATACCCAGCAAAGCCAAGCCACTGCACAAATAGGTGAAGATCCGCTCCGGCATAATGGAGTCGTTGAAGAGCTGCCGTTGTGTGGAAACCTGTTCCAGGGGGATGGTGCGATCCAGGTCCGCGACGATCTTGCGAACCGCCGGAACCAGAGTCAGAGGATCGCCTGCGGTGCGGACCTCGAAGCACATCGCTCCCGGGCTGGCTTGTCGGTGCGAGAAGTACATCGTGGGCTCGATGTCACTCTGGACCCGGTTGTACTTGGCGTCGGCAGACAGCCCTATGATCCTGTGGTCTCGCTCGCCCATGTGAATCGATTGCCCGACGGGGTCATCGTGGGCAAAGAATGTGCGGGCGAAGGTTTCGTTGACGATGACCACTCGGGGCTCAGACGGCGTATCTGTTCTTTCAAAGGTCCGCCCACGCAATAGTGGAATACCCATCGTTTGAAAGAAGGTCTCGCTGACGTCGAGCACATCGGCCTGAGGACTCTGCGGGCCATCTGCGGTACGCCCAGGGATCGAGAAACCGGTGCTGGCGCGGCTGCCACCCAAGAGGTTGTCGCTGGAAAGGGCAATGCTTCGCACGCCGGGAAGGCTTGCAAGATTCGCTTCGACCTGATCGTAGAAGTGAACGGAGTTGCCGTCTTCATATCCTGCCTGACCGGGATTCAGACCGAAGACCAGGATCTTGTCCGTGGTAAATCCGAGATCGGTTCGATACAGATTGAGCAGTGTCTGCATCAACAGACCGGTGCTCACCAGAAGCAGGACCGAAAGGCTCACCTGCGCCGCCACAAGAACCTTGCCCAGCCGCAAACCCGGGACACCCAACACTCTCTGACTCTTGAGCCCCGAACACAAATCCACGCGTGTGACACGCAGGGCCGGGATCAGGCCGAAGAGAAGAGACGTTGCCATCGCGGCACCCAGCGTGAACAGCAGGACGCGCAGGTCAATGCTCACATCGAGATGGAAACTCTCCAGGCTGCCGGGGATAACGCCTAACACCGCCGCCTTGATCCAAACCGCTACGAGCAGCCCAAGTCCGGCTCCCGCCAGAGACAGGACCAGACTCTCGGTGAGCAATTGGCGGATCAGCCGTCCGCGTCCTGCGCCCATGGCCGCCCGTACGGTGAGTTCCTGGCGCCGCACGGCGCCCCGGGCCAGCAGGAGCCCCCCCAGATTGGCGCAGGCGATCAGGAGAACCAGCCCCACGGCACCCATCAGAACCGTGAGCCCAAATGCCATCTCCCGGCGCGCCCCCAGAAGTCCCCGACTTCCGTCGACCAGGAGAATCCGTGCGTTCTCCATCTGCGTTCCTTGTCCCGGCACGGACAGGGTCTGGAGAAAAAGACCCTCCATGGCAGTGCGGATTTGCGTCTCGTCCGCCTCGGGTTCCAGACGCACCATGATATTGGCCCACCAGTGGTCCCGCGCATCCAAGGGGAACCCGGAAGCGAGTTGCGGCTGGGCGGACATCGGCAGATAGACCTGGGCCATGTCACCGATCTCCGGGCCGCAATAGGTACGAGGCAGGACACCCACGATGGTGAACTGATGCTGGTTGATGGTTATCATCTGACCAAGGACCTCGGGGCTGAGATCGTACTCCTTCTCCCACCAGCGATAGCTGATCACCGCCACGGGTTCGGCCTCGGAGGATTCGTCACTGGGGCGCAGCGTGCGGCCGATCGAGGCTCGGGCTCCATATCCCTCGAAGAAATCTCCCGAGACCATCATGGCATCGGCCGTGGCGGCTCCCTTCGGTCCCACCACCGTCAGTCCGTACAATCCGTGAAAGGCAAAGACGGCAGCGCACCCTTCGACTCGTTCTTTGAAGTCACGGTACACCGGATACGGGAACGACCCGGATGTCGTGGCGCCGCTACCATCCCTCTTGCCATCCCCCGGTCCTCCCGCATAGCGGGAAAGCCGTGTATTGTGACCGCTCCAATTGACCACGCGCAACGCGTGCGGGTCCGGCACGGGCAACGACCGCATCCACACCGCATTGAGCAAGCTGAAGATCGCGGTGTTGACCCCAATCCCCATCGCCAGCGACAGCACGGCCACGGCGGTGAAGCCAGGGCTTTTCCGCAGCATCCGGACGCCATATCGAACATCCTGCCACAAAGTCGTCATTGCATGACTCCAAGAGTGATATGGAATAATGGAATGGTGGAATGATGGAATGCCGTAGGGGCGCCGGCACTGCGACCCATTATTCCAGTATTCCAATACTCCATCGCTCCAATCCGCTTGTCTCACACCACGTCAAAGCCGCTCTTGTTGAGTTCCCGGGCTTCCTGTTCCCTGCGGGCGGCCTCTTCCTCTTCGACGATCCGGCCGTCGAACAGGTGGACGGTGCGGCTGGCGTGACGGGCGTAGCGGGGATCGTGCGTGACCATGCAGATCGTCGCACCGTCGCGATGGAGGCCGGCCAGCAGTGCCATCACGGCTTCGCTGTTGGTCGAGTCGAGGTTTCCCGTCGGCTCGTCCGCCAGTACGATCGACGGATCGCCCACCACCGCGCGGGCCACCGCGACGCGCTGCTGCTGACCGCCGGAAAGCTGCGCCGGGTAGTGCTTGGTCCGATGGCTCATCCCCACCTTCTCCAGCGCGTCCAACGATCGCTTCTTCCGCTCAGACGACGACATGCCGCGATAGGTCAGCGGCAGCTCCACATTCTCGAACACCGTCAGATCGCCGATCAGGTTGAAGCTCTGGAAAATGAAACCCACTTCGCGGTTGCGAATCCGGGCGCGCTGTGAAGCCGAAAGGTCCGCCACCGGATGGCCGTTCAGCCAGTAGCCGCCTTCCGTCGGCGAGTCCAACAGGCCCAGGATGGCCAGCAGCGTCGATTTGCCGCAACCCGAAGGTCCCGCGATCGAGACGTACTCGCCTTTCGACACGCACAGATGAATCCCCGCCAGGGCGTGGGTCTCCACCTCCTCCGTGACAAAAACCTTGTGCATGCCTTCCACACGGATCAGTGCATCGTTCGATTCTGCCATGTCGTGGTTCCCAGTTCTCAGTTTCCAGTTCTCGGTTCTCAGGTTCCAGTTTGCAGTACTCAGTCGGCAGATTGTCCCTTCTGCGGACGAGCTTGACGCAATGATCTCCGCAGGCCGTTGATCATCCTGCCGACTTCTTCAGTTTGGCCGAAGAGACGATGGGCCACATCAACCTCCAGGTATCCGATCCGACTCGCGATCTCGATGTGAGTCTCCAATTCAGCCACAGACCCATGCGCGATGGACAGGTAGTGAAGGAATTCCTTTTTGTGCTCGCGAGCCTGCCCCTCGGCGATGTTGGCAGGAACTGATACGGCCGCCCTCTGAACCTGACCCGTCAGACCATACTGCTCACTTGCGGGAAAGGCGCGTGTCGCCTCATAGCATTGCACCACGAGGTCCATGCTCTTCCTCCAAACCTCCAAGTCTCGGTAGCTATTTCTTCTCATGACTTCTGCTCTTCCTTCCCCAACTGTCAACCGTCAACTGGAGACTGACAACTGCCAATTGACGTCTACTTCAGGCGCAGCCGGTCCTGGCCGTCCCATTGGGACATGTCGCTGAGGATGATCTCGTCGCCGACGTCCAGCCCTTCGAGGACTTCGATCGTGCTGACGGAGACGCGGCCGAATCGCACGCGCGTGCGAATCGCGTACTTGCCCTCCTCGACGACCTTGAAGAGTTCCGAGACCCCCTCCGACGAGGCCGAGACGGGCCTTCCAACATTGAGCGCGTCCTCCAGCCGCTCGATTTCGATGGTCCCGGTCACAGAGAGATCCGGGCGGGCGCCTTTGGGCAGTGCGCCGTTCAGCGTGATGTCCACCGTCACATTGCCCTCGATCACCGTCGGATCGATACGGGAGACGGCGCCCTGGACGGTGCCGTTGTACGTGTCCACTTCCGCGAGCAGGCCGATGAGCACATCGCGGGCCTGCACTTCGGGGATCTTCAACTGCGCTTTGAGACGGCTCGGGTTCGTGATGCGCGCCAGCACCGTTCCGGGCGCAATCTGCTGGCCCGGCTCGATCTTGTCTTTGACCTGAGCCAGCACGCCGTTCGTGCCGGCCCTGACTTTCAGAGACTCGATCTGCCGGCGTTTGAGCTCACAGAGCGATTCGGCCTGGCTCACCGATTCCTGCAACTCGGCCAACTGCGCCGGCACCGTCTCCTTCTCGAACATCTCAAAGCGTCTCTTGTTGATTTCGAGAAGGCGCTTGGCCCGCTCGGCGTTCGTCTGGGACAGCGTCAGTTCCAATTCGGGAATCAGATCCTGCTCGAACTGCTTCTGGTTGACCTCGGCGCGGAGCCTGGCCTCGTCGCAGGAAGCCTGGTATTGCGCCAAAGACGCTTCGTTTCCAAGGAGTTGATCTTGCAGACTCGTTCTCTGGGCGCTCAGCCTGGCCTTGGCCGAGTTCAGTTGCGAAGTGGCATCCAGCAGTTCCCGCTCCAGATCGGGATTGCTCAGCTCCAGGATCACAGTGTTGGCGTCGACGATGGCGCCCGGCAGAACCCGGATGTAGGTGACGCGGCCGCTCACCAGGGCGGGAACCACCAGGATGTCCTCCGAGACCAGGGTGCCGACGCCTCGCACTTGTCGCAACATGGAGCCGCGTTTGACGGTGTCCAGCCAGAGCGTGCGGCGGTCCACGCTCGGCGCCGCCGGCTCCAGCCGCGAGAGGCCCACCGTAACTGCCGCGATCACCACCAGCCCGACCGTGGCGATCACGCCCCGCCGGATCATCTTCATACGCTTCGCCGATTTTCGCGGTATATCCATGCCAGATCCTGCCAGTTGTCGGTTCTCAGTTGTCAGCTATCCGTTGTCAGTCGACAGTTGTCAGTTCCCAGTTGCCCTGCCACAACCGTCAGTTCTTGCTGCCAACCGGCAACCGTCCACCGTGAACTCTCCTTCATTCGTGGCGCAGCGCCACCATCGGATCGACCCGCGCCGCCCGCCGGGCAGGGATATACGTGGCCAGCACGGAAGTCGCTGTGAGTATAGCCACGGTGACAACTATGCTCACCAGATCGATGGTACTGATGCCCTGGAGCGCGCTGCGTATCACCCGTGTCATAGCGACCGCCAGCAGCGTGCCGACCAGCAGCCCGACAGCCGTCGATATCGCCCCCTGACGAAGCACCAGGGTCAGAATGTCCCGCCGTGTGGCGCCCAACGCCATGCGGATGCCAATCTCCGGGGTCCGTGAAGCAACCATATGGCTCTTGACAGCATAAAGGCCCATACCGGCCAGGAACAGGGCCATGGCTCCGAACATCACCGCCAGTCGGGCCACGACGCGCGCGAACAAGACGGTGGGATGATGGCGGTGTCGGTCCGCCAGAGACGCAACCGCAAGGACCGGCAGGCGAGGATCGATCTTTCGAATCCGCTCGCCGATGGTTCGCACGAGTGCGGCCTCGGCTCCCGACGCCGTGCTTCTGACTCGCAAATGGATGGACCCGGGCATGTGATGCGACTCGATCGGCTTATAGAGGAGGGGTTGGACGTCATCATTGCCCCAAGCGCTCCGCAGATTCGGTACGATTCCGACCACTCGGCAAGGCGACGACAACCCGCCAGTGCCATACTGGATGAGACAGCCAAGGGCATTGCCATCCGGCCGGAGTTTGCGGGCCAGAAGCTCGTCGATGATCACGACCGGTTCTGCATCGGGAGCGCTGTCGAGAGGGCGAAAGGGCCGACCCAGCAAGAGCCGAATTCCCATCGCTTCGAAGTAATCGCCGTTCACCTCATACTCGTGAAGTGGCTTCGTCAACAGGCTGCCTGACGCGTCATCTTCGCGGCCCGGCACATACTCGACGACTCTTCCGCGAACCCAGGGCCACCACCCCAGGTCCACAGGAGATTTACAGGACAGGCCCACGGCCTGAATCTCGGGGAGATCCTTCAATCGCTGGGCCAGCGTCTCGCAGGCTTGTTTGGCTTGAGGAATGCTGTAACCTCCCGCGAACGGCTTCACGCTGACGACCACCTTGCCGTCGAGGCCAAAACCGGGTTCGGCCCTGACAGCCCTCAGCGCAGTTCGAGCCAACAGGGTCGCGGTCATGACCAGCGCGACAGACAGGGCCATTTGACAGAGCACCGACAGGCCGCGCGGTACGAAAAATCGCCTTCTTCGCGTCGCTTCAAGCACGCCTCGGCCGGATTCCTTCAGGTCACCCACAAGATCGCGTCCCGATAGGCGCAGCGCCGGTCTCAGGCCGAAGAGTACCGTGGCGATCAGGCAGAAACCCAGGGTGGCCGCCAGGACGCGAACGTCGAGCGCGATGCCGGAGGCGATGGCCGAGCCCAGGTACAAGGGCAGCCGGCCCATCGCCGCCCACAGTTTGAGAACCCGCATGCCCCAGAGGGCCACGCCCACCGCCAGAATGCCACCGAATACGGCCAGGAGAAGCGATTCGATCAGTAACTGCCGCACGATCCTCGGGCGCCCGCCTCCGATAGCCGCACGGATGGCGATTTCCCGCTGGCGTCCCTGCCCCTGAACGACGATCATGTTCGCCAGGTTCAGGCAGGCAATGAGCAGAACGACGCCGGAGATTCCCATCAAACCCAGGCCGATGCGATCCAATGCAGGCTTGTCATTGTCGACCGCGCCGGCGTTGAGTCTGGGCAACGGGCGGAGGTGAAACGTGGCGTTCTCTCGCTCCCACCTCTTCGCATACCTGGGATACATCTGCTTCAGGCGTGGGAGCACCGATTGCAGCCTCGCTTGGGCCTCGGATATCCCCAGGCCAGGTTTGAGTCGTCCCACGACGGCCGATGGCGGGTAGTTCCATTGGTCATCCGTCCCCTCATACCTCTCTACCCAGTACTTGCCCACACGACCGTACGTCCCCAGAGGCAACCAGACGTCGGGGCCCACGACGGCGGCGCCGGTGAACGTCTTGGGTGCCACGCCGATGATTCGACAGGGCTTGCCGTTGAGATGTACATAGGTGTCCACGATTTCGGGCTCCGCCCCCAGGCGCTGCCAGGTTCGGTAGCTCAGGACCGCCACCGGCTCGGCAGAGGCCACTTCCTCCTCAGGCAAAAACGTCCGCCCGTAGAGCGAGGCTGCCCCGAGCGCGGTGAAGTAGTTGGCCGAGACAAACAGCGCCGCCACAGGTGTTACGCTACCGTCTCTTACCAGGGTATCGGGCACTCCGCCGTAGTAACTGTGGGCGATGAGATCGCTGAACGCGGGATTGTTGTCACGCAAGTCGACATAGCCCGCATACGGGAGGAGACGGGCCTCACCGACCTCGCAGCGCACCAATCGATCAGGCTCTTTGACGGGCAGCGGTCGAAAGAGCAGCGTATTGACCACGCTGAACATGATCGTGTTGGCTCCGATGCCGATGGCCAGCGTAATCAGGGCAATCGCCGTGAACCCGCGATTCTTCGCCAGCATCCGCAAACCGAATCGGATATCCTGCCACAAGGTTCCCATTTTCGCTCTCCGGCTGTCGGTTGCCAGTTGCCAGTTGCCAGTTGTCGGTTGACAGTTGTCAGTTCCCAGTTGCCCTGCCACAACCGTCAGTTCTTGCTGCCAACCGGCAACCGTCCACTGTGAACTCTCTTTCATTCATATCGCAACGCCACCATCGGATCGATCCGCGCCGCCCGCCGGGCCGGCACCCAGCAAGCCGCCAGCAGCGCCGCCAGCACACACGCCGCAACCGCCACGAAAGACACCGGATCGAACGGACTGACCCCCGCGATTCTGTTTCGCAGCACCACCGCCGCCGCCAGCGCCAAAGGCAGCCCAATCGCCATCGCAACCAATCCCAGTCGCAACCCTGTCAACAGAACCAGCCACATCACGTCCCCTCGCGTCGCCCCCACCGCCAAACGGATCCCCACCTCCCGCGTCCGGCTGCTCACCACGTACGCCATCACCCCATACGTCCCCACCGACGCCAGTACCAACGCCAGAACGCCCAGCGCCCCCAGTATGCGCAAAGCCGCCTGCTGAAACGCCAGCGCATCCTTGACAATGTCCCGCACGGGCCGCACGTCCCCCTCTACCAGCCGCGGATGGACCCGCCCCAACTCCCGTCGCACCGAGCCCACGACCCGCCGCGCATCCCCCCGCGTACGAATCACCAGCGTCGCATGGAGCAGCTCCGCCTTCTTCACGCAGCGAAAGACCGCCGGCCCCGGCCAGTCGTCGTATCCATTGATACACGCGTCCTTCACCACACCGATCACCGGCCATTTATAAATGTGTTTGCCCACAGGGTCCTGTCCCGGCCAGAACCGCTCCGCGAAACTCTCGTTCACCACCACGACCAGCCGCCCTGAGTCGACATCTTCCTGGCCAAACTCGCGTCCACGCAGCACAGGCACACCCATGATACGGAACATACCCGGACCGATCCGGCTGTAGATTGCGGAGTCCACGGAGCAACCATCGGGTGATTCGTAGCCCTCGGGCACAAACGTGTCACTGGGCAGACTTCCTACTTGTTGCCCGCCTAGCGGTGGCCGCCCCGCAACGCCCACTTGCTCGACCCCGGGAATGAGCCGCAGCCGCCGAACGATCTCGGCCAGTTGCGGCTCGAAACTCCCTTCTGTGAAACCGATCCGCTCCAGATCGAGTTGAGCAGTCGCCAGCCGGTCGTAGCGGTATCCCACATCCACCGCCAGTTGTTTCCGCATACTCCGCAGGCACAGCATCGCTCCGCACAGCAGAACAATCGACCCCACCACCTGACCCACAATCAACCCATGACGCAGCCACAGCCGCTGCCGGCCCGCCCCCTGACCGTCCTTCAGCGCCGCCGCTGGCTCGAACCGCATCGCCTGCAGCGCCGGCACCAGACTGAAGCCCACCCCAACCGCCAGCGCACCCCCAGCCGCAAACACCAGCACGCGCACGTCAGGCGCCAGCCGCAGTGCCGGACCCGACCACCAATCCGCCAGGCTCATGATCCCCCGTCCCACCCACGCATACACCACCAGCGCCGCCACCGTGCCCGCCGCCGCCACCAGCACCCCTTCACACATCACCCCACGCATCAGCGCCCCACGCGTCGCCCCCAGCGCCACACGCGTAGCCGTCTCTCGCCGACGCTGCAAAGCGCGAGCCAGAAACAACCCGGCCACGTTGGCGCACGCAATCGCCAGCAACAGCACCGTCGCCACCATCCCGAACTGCAGAAAACTGACGATCTTTGGCCTATCATACGACGTACCCAGCAGACCCCGCCCGATCGGATCGAGCCGAACCCCCGTGAACTCCGGGTAGACGCCACGCAGAGGTAGTCCCGCTGGCTTGGAAGCCAACAGCGCCTGCGTCACCTCCGCCACGATCGACGACACGTACTCCGTCGCCGCCGCCACCGCCTTCGCCTCCGCCAACCGGCCCACGGTCTCATAACTCGCCGCCCACTTCTCCAGCACGGGCTCCATGTTCGCCGGCATCCACAAACTCGCCGGCTGCGGACCGAGCCCCCCAAACCCCTTAGGGGCCACCCCCACGATTTCCACCGGCGTCTCGTTGAGTATCAGTATCTTGCCCACCACGTCCGGCGCTCCGCCAAACTGCCGCCGCCAAAACGCGTCGCTGATCAACGCCACCGGGTGCCCCCCGGCCTCCGCATCCTCCTCCGACCCAAAGACTCGCCCCCGCGCCGCACGCACCCCGAGGAACGGGAAGTAACCAGGCGTAACCAGCTCCGCTTGAACACGTTCCAAGCCGTCAGCCGTACGCATTTTCGGCTCGACATCCGCGTACCCGATGACGTCGTTGAAAAAACGAGTCTTCTCCCGAATCGCGTCGTAGTAGTGCCGGTAGACAAGGATGTGAAGGCGTTGCTTCGCTGTATTGACCGGCACCACCGCCCGCAGCTCATCCGGCCGCGACACCGGCTTAGGCCGCAGCAACATCTCGTTCAGAATCCCGAACAACGCCAGATTCGCGCCGATCCCCAGCGCCAGCGTCAGCACCGCTACAGTGGTGAACCCAGGGCTCTTCCTCAGCATCCGCAAACCGAATCTGATATCCTGCCACAGTGTTCCCATTTTCGCTCTCCGGCTGTCGGTTGCCAGTTGCCAGTTGCCAGTTGTCGGTTGACAGTTGTCAGTTCCCAGTTGCCCTGCCACAATCGCCCGTTCTTGCTGCCAACCGGCAACCGTCCACTGTGAACTGACAACTCCTTCTCATTCGTAGCGCAGCGCCACCATCGGATCGATCCTCGACGCCCGCCGGGCCGGGAGGTAGCCGGCCAGCAGCGAGGCGGTGCCCAGCAACACCACCGTCACGAGGATGCTGAGCGGATCAATCGGGCTGATGCCGTAGAGCAGACTGGCCGATACCTTGGCCACAGCCAATCCTATCGCCAGCCCGACCAGCAAGCCCGCCAGCGTCAGCAGAAGTCCCTCCCGCAGGACCATGCCCACGATGCTGCCGCGCGTTGCTCCCAGGGCCATGCGGACGCCGATCTCCGATGTACGTGTGACAACCATATGACCCTTGATTGCATAGATGCCCAGCGACGCCAAGAATAAAGCCGTTGCCCCGGCCGCCAGTCCTGCACGAGCACCTAGTCTCGCCATCTTTACGGAGGAATTGCTATCATGTATCTGGGCCAATGTTTCCACCGATTTCACCGAAATTCGGGCATCGACTTTATGAATTTCCTCAATCATTCGCTGACGCAGACCGTCCACCAATCCGGTGTTCGCAACGTGCAGATAGAGGTTTGAGGGCAGCTTATCCGACTTGTGGGGTGCATACACCTGGGCATGGACTTCCCCGTCCTCCAGGTTGGGCAGGTGGGCGACGATCCCGACGACTCGGTAGGGACCGTCCTCCGCCTTGGTGAACAGGCCCCACTGGACGAAACACCCCAAAGCGTTGCCGTCCGGGCGAAGCTTACGCGCCAAACTCTCGTCGATGATCATGACCTCTTCCGCGTCCGGGGCACAGTCCAGCCGGTTGAAGAGCCGCCCCTGCAACAGCGGGATCTCCATGGCCGTGAAGTAATCTTGACCGACCCAGGCGATGGCAGCCTTACGTGCCAGAGGCCCTGCCGACTCTGACAGGTGTTCGCCAATCACTATCGGTCCACCCCCTCCGTAGAACACTTTGGCCGATGTGCCCAACGCCTTAACCTCCGGCAGGGACTTCAGATGATCCGCCAGGGCCTCGCCGATCTGGCTAGTCCATACCTGGTCATGGCCAGCGGAAAGCAGATCGATATTGACGATCAGCTTGTCCTCCAGGGAAAAATGACATTCCGGTTTCGCTATTGCCAAGGCACTGCGCGTCAGCAGGATCGCGATGAGCATCAGGGTGACAGCCAGGGCGATCTGGCCTGTCACTGAGGCACTGCCCCGTTTTCTCCGGAGGGATCCCAGCACACGGCCGCCGGAGGCCTTCATCTCGCCGACAATATCACTCTTGGACAAGCGCAGAGCGGGTTTCAGACCAAACAGCAGTGTGGTTATCACACACAAGCCCAGTGTGCCCGCCAGAACCCTGAGACTCGAACCGCATCGAAAGGTCGTTGTTTGCCAGAAATGGGGGACTACCCAGATATTCACAATGCGCGTACCCCAGGAAGCTAGAAGAACGCCGAGGACGCCTCCCGCCAGCGCCAGCACCAAAGACTCGATGAGCAACTGCCGGATGATGCGCCAACGGCGCCCGCCGAGCGACAGACGAATGGCAATCTCACGCTGTCGCGAGGCCCCTTGCATGATCAGCATGTTCGCCAGGTTCAGGCAGGCGATCGCCAGGATGGTCGCAGACACAGCCATCAACACCAGACTGACGAAGGTGTCAAGCCGAGTCTGGTCTTCAATGTCACCATGTAGCTCGTGTCGCCCCGGCGGGCGGAGGTTGATTGAGGACTGCTCCCTCCATCGTTCAGGATATTCCCGTTTGAAATGTGGGATCAGAGCTTTCAGTTGTGCCTGGGCAACCGACATGGTCACCTCCGGCTTAAGTCGTCCGACAATGTTGAGCCGTAGTTCTTTTCTTCGGTCACTCCAGGCGGGGGTGAACTTCACCACTGTCCAGTAGCTCCCGAGCGACAGCCACAGATCACGACTGTCGAACGTGACGCCGCCAAAGTCCTTCACTGCCACACCCACCACCTGACAGCGCGTGCTATTGAGGGTTACATACTCACCGATGAGCTTCGGATCGCCCCCCAGGCGCTGCCAAAGATGATGACCCAGAACCACGACCGGAGCACTGCCCCGCCGCTCCTCCTCGGGCAGAAAGCCCCGTCCGCGGACCAGAGCATCCCCCAGACAGGTAAAGTAGTTCGCCGACACGTATTTCGTCCTAACCTCCAGGGCCGAATCCCCATGAACAAGGTTGGCGAAAAAACTCTCAAGGCCACCCCCCTCGGCCATGAGATCACTAAAAGCCAAACTACTATCACGGAGGGCGAGATACTCAGAATAACGAAAATCTGTATTTTCGTCGTCTTTGATCGAGAAAACCGCCAACTTCTCGCGAGATTTCACCTTCCTCGGCGTCTGAATCAACAGCAGATCGGCGATGCTGAACATGGTAGTGTTGGCCCCAATGCCAATCGCCAGCGTAATCAGGGCAATCGCCGTGAACCCGCGATTCTTCGCCAGCATCCGCAACCCGAATCTGATATCCTGCCACAACATCGTCATTGCATGACTCCAGTTCACAGTTCCCGGTTGTCGGTTGTCAGTTCGCAGGTTCCTGGTTCCCGGCCGACAACTGCCAACCGTGAACTGTCAACTCCTTCTCATTTGCAGTCGCACCGTCTTCGCATGGAGCGCATGCAAACAGTGTGCCAGGCGAGGACCGCACCGTAAGGCCCGAAAGGCGTCTGGACCGCTGGGGCTGCGCCCGGTTCTGGGATCGGCGCGCCCGGATTCGGACACTTGCAGTCACAGAGACAGCAGAAACGCCGTCAGGTCATCGATCTCCGTCTCACTCAGGTTCGAGGTCTTGCCGTGACGGTCTTCGGGGTTGAACTTGGTCAGTACCTCTTCGAGTGTCGCGGCCCGTCCGTCGTGGAGGTAGGGTGCCGTACGCCACAGTTCGACCAGCGTGGGCGTGTCAAAGGCTTCGCCGGTCCGGCCGGGTGGGGGCGAATAGTTGCTCGTCCCAACGTCATAGGGCGCCAGCGACGTGTAGAGAGGCGCAGGGTGACATTCCTGGCAGCCGGCCTTCTCGAAGACGCCTTTGCCTCTCTGGGCCTTGGCGATGAGGTCCTGATCTGCGGCGTACGGGCTCGGAAGGGGCTCGATAGATTTCAGGTACGCGTCGATGGCCGAGGCATTGGCCTCGCCAGACGCCACGAACTGGATGTGGTGCAGACCGGCACGAACGGCGGCCTCGGCGGTTTCGCGAACGCCGACGCTCATGGCCGGTGGCGTGCGATGCGACCGGAGCATGCTCTTGGTGTTCCTGGGCGTGCCCGGACCGTCGTTGAGCAGGTCCCAGTTCAGGCCGTCCGTCCGGGCGTCGGGGTGGCAACTGGCGCAGCTCTGCCAGCCCTGGAAACACAGATCGGCGTCATGGAAGAACATCTCTCCCCGCTGCACATCAGTTGTACCAGCCGTCGGCCCCAGCGGAATCGACACCAGTGTGTCCGCAAAGTCCGCACCCAGATCGACGGTGGCCACGGAATCGGAGAAGTACTCGGCGACATAGAGCGTCTGTCCGACAACGGCGATGTCACGTGGTCCCTTGCCCGGCAGACGGACGCGCCGGCGCAAGTCCACCAGAAACGATAGGTCGCTGGCCACATCCTCAGGCCCTGCTGCAACTCGGTCGAGCTTGCGATGCAGAGCGAGGCGATCGATGATGCTCACCTCATGTGTGCCCGAGTGGCTCACGCAGAGCCACCGGCCATCACCGGTGCAGACCACATCCCAGGGATTGGCGGCGCCGCGATCTACATCGTCCAGCAGCACCGTTGCGATCCGGCGCCACGAGGGGATATCGATGATGCTCAGGGCGCTGGCGTTCATCCAGCCCCGATCGACCTGCGTGGTTGGCAGTTGGTGGTGGGCCAGAGTGTGGACGACGTAGGCATGCGCACCGTCCGGGGACACGCAGATGCCACGGACGGACGTGCTGCCGTTGGGCAACCCGATGCGGCCGACAAGCGTCAGATCGGCGGCATTGACCGCGACCACTTCGGCCGCGACACGCGGACTCGTGGCCGGCCCGGCGGGCAGCAGATTCGCGACCAGTACGCGACGACCATCCGGCGTCAAGGCGGCGGCGACAGGTTCGCGGCCGACGGGCAGTTCGCCCCTAATCGTCTGTGCGGCCAAGTCGATGGCCAGCAGCCGCGAACGAAACCGGTCGCATACGAGAAGCGTGCCCCCGTCAGTACTGAGCACCGGCGCCGTCGGACTATGCCCGGCGGGAATCCTCGCCCGCGCGGCGCCCGTCTGCGAATCGATGACCAAGACCGTCCCGTCCGGCACACCTGCCGTCACGTATAGACTCACGCCATTCGCAGAGATCGCGACGCCTGACGGCACCTCGGGCAGATCGATCCTGCGATGGACCAAGCACGTCGTCCTGTCAATGACGAGAATCTGCCGACCGCCAGTCGCTGCGACATAAAGCTCTTCTGTGGCTGCGTTTACGGCCAGCACAGAGGGTGACAGGCCAGTGCCGTTGTCGCCGCCTGGCGCCGGTGCGGCCGCCTGTGTCTTGAGACTGTAGGCTTCTAACAGGGCAGCAATATTGCGACGTTCCAGCTCTTCCATGCGCCGACGTTTGGCGAGGAAGTGCTCGTATCGCTGCTGTTCCTCAGCAGTCCACTGGCTCGCCTCCTGGTAATCACCGCAGAAAGGCACCTGCAGGTCGATCCAACAGGCAATTCTCTCAATCTCCTCCGGCGTGACTTGAGCATCATAGTGGCCGTCCGCCAGCAGGCTCAGCAACCGGCTGCGGGCCGCCCCGGCCGAGTACGCCGGCAGCATATCGGGCACCGACTGCGCGCTGATCCAGTTCACCAAGGCGTTGCTCGTCCCCGCCAGATAGAGATGCCCTTCCAGCGTTTTCTGTGTCGCCTGCACCAAAGCCAGGTAGCCTGCGCTCCACCGCCTTTTCGCGAGACTCTCGGTCACCGCCGTGCTGCACAGGCTGAACGCGGTCTCGTTGTCGGCTTCGCTCGCAACAGCAGGACAAGGCGGTATCGTGACTACGTGACCCAGTCTTTCTTCGAGCTTCCGCGCATCGTTGTGACAGCGGACGCAACTGCGATCCAGGATGGGCTGGATCTCGCGCGAGAAGCTGAAGCCTCGGGGCGGCCCCTGGAATGGAGCCAAATCCTGTGGACCGGCGGCAAAAGCCTTGCTTGGTCTGGCCTGCGCGGGCAGCGTGCTGTTCTTTAATTCGTGACATCCGAGACAGGAGACATTCTCGCCCGGCTGCACCGTGAGCCAGCTTCGCATCGTCTGCGCCGCATATCCGCGCGCGTCGATCGCCTGAAAGTACACGGGCGTCCGCGCCGGCAGATTGAAGAAGGCCGAGCCGTCGGGGTGCACGGTGGCATCGCCCAACACGGTCTTCACGTCCCAGCTCCCGTTGCCGATGGCGGCCGGCGTGCAGACCAGCGCGTCACCGGCCGGACCGGCGTTGTAGTTCCAGCCCATGCCGGCCGCGCGATAGTCCAACGCAATCACTCGAAGCTTCTGGATCGTGCCTCGGGTCACACCCTCCAGCCCTGGGCCCGCGTAGATGTCCTGAAGATAGCACGTGCCCGTGGTCTTGGTGTAGTCGACCAGACTGGGACGGACCAGTGGACGGGGTCGCGCCACCAGGGGCACAGCCTGGTTGCAGGGAACATCCGGATCGGCAGCCAACAACTCCCGACGGCCGTCGGCCGCGATCCAGTACAGCTTGAATCGCGTCGGGTTGCGTGACCAGCCGAGCGGCGCGCAGGCAATCACGAACTCCGACTCGCTGAGCGGATACGGATACTGAAACAGCTCGCCGTCCTGTCCATAGTAATCAATGCGGTCGGCCGGCGTCTCGCGAACGGGCGCGATCAACCGGGCCCCGCTGTTCTCCTGCCGGCCCCTTGCCGGGTCCACGATCCCCAGCTTGCCCACCTGGAGCGTATGATGGCCCGAGAAGGTCGCGACCACCTTCTGCGTGCCGGGGATGCCGCGAGCGTGCAGCAGCGAGGTCGGGAACCAGGAGTTGTTGCCATAGAACTCGGTCTGGCCGGTGCCGTCAGGGTTCATCTGAAACAGGCCCTGGACGAAGAGTTGTCCGCGATCGCTGTATTCCCAGCGCGTGTAGATCACCCGGCCGTCGGGCATCACCGTCGGGAAGTTGTCGTGGACCTGATCGAAAGCCAGACGGCGCAGATACCGGCCGTCGCGATCGCACGTGTAGAGGTTGCTCACCTCCGTCCACCAGCAATCCACCGTCTGGACGCAGCGAGTCGAGTTGAAGACGATATCGTCGTTGGGCAGATAGACTCCTTCGTAGTCTGCGAAGCCAAGTCCGTGCGTCAACTGCCGGATCGAGCCTGTCGCGACCTCCATCTCGTAGAGGTGATAGTCGTCCTGGCGGTCAGACTTCTTCCAGGCGAAGAGCACGTGACGGCCGTCCCAGGACACGTCCGGATCGCGGATGACGCCGTTGGGGTCGTCAATGAGCGTGCGCACGGCGCACCGGTCGCCTTCGATCTCCAGCCGGCAGAGGGCCGCACCCGGCTCGAACTGCCGCTCGTGCTGGGCGTCAGACTGCCCCTCCGTGTAGGCGTAGTGCGAGCCGCCCAGGATGCAGTGCTTCGTGAAGACCCACTGAGGATAGTGCCGATGCAGGTTGCGCAGGCGCATCTCGCGACGCAATCCGGCGGCGCGGAGGTACAACTCGATCCATTGTCTCGACTCGGCGGGCGCGGACTGACTCACAAGGTGGTCGAAGTCATTCCGAAGGTCGCTACCATCGGCTCCGAGTTCCGCGATCGCCTTGTCCGCCGCCTGTCGCGCTGTCGCCGAAGCGGCGGAAGCCGACAGCCACCGGCCGAAGTCCGGTCCCGCGTCCTGCAAGCACCAGTCCCACTGCATCGGAAATTCGCGTTCTGCCCGAACCGAGAGTTCCTCGGCCGCCGCGGTGAACGCGTCGCTGCCAGGGTCAAGCGAAGCCGCCTGAGCCTGCGCCTCCAGCACAGCCGCCTGCCAGGAGTCTGCCTGATTCGCACTGGTCTGGGCGCCAAGCGTCAGCACGGCTATGACCACGAGCGTGTGGCAGCGGCAAGCGCGAACTTGCTGATGGAGACCTCTTCGCAGGCGCCCTAAACCATCGGCAAGCTCGCGCTTGCCGCTGCCACCCTGGGACCGGTATGTCCCCATGCATTTCTCCTCTGACCAACACCTTCTCGGGGACGTACGGGCGAATGATTATTCGCCCCTACCATCCTCCGCAAATCGTTCCAGCGTTCCATAGCACAGGCGGCGCACAGGTTACCCCTGTGCCGGACGCCGATTCAGACCCTCTCCGGCCGGCAGCCTCAGTGTGGCGCGGCAGCCGGGTTTGTCGGGGTGGTTCTCAAGAGTCAGGCCGCCGGCGTGGGCCTCGGCGATCTGGCGGCACAGCGTCAGCCCAATCCCCGATCCGTGTTCCTTGCTCGTATAGAACGGGACGAAAACGTCGATAGCCGCATCCAGGCCGACGCCATCGTCGTCAACATACGCCCAGAATGCGTGCGAGTCGGTCCGCCAACTGACCGAGACGCGGCCGTCTCCGGCGGGATGGGCAAGCAGGCTCGATTCGACGGCATTGGAGATCACGTTGATGAGCAGTTGCTCCAGTTGGTCGCGGTCGCCGCGGACGCTCACTTCCGGCCCGCCTTCCACGACCACCGGCATCCGCTTCTCCAGGCCCACAACCCGGCGGAACAGGTCTGTCACATCCACCGCGTTGAACTGCGGCTGCGGCAGGTGGGCCAGCCGGGAATAGGCCCCGATGAACCGGTCCAGCGCCTCCGACCGCTCCGCGATGATCGCCAAACCTTCCTGGAGGTCGTCATCCCAGTCGTCGGGTCGCGGCCGGCGGTCGAGCAACGCCCTGAGGCTCTCGGCCACCGACTGAATGGGGGTCAGGCTATTGTTGACTTCGTGACGAAGGGTGCGAATCAGCCGCTCCCAGGCCCGACGCTCCTCCTCATGAAGCGTACGCGTAAGGTCCGACAGGAAAAGGAGTTGGTGTGACACGCCCTTCTCTCTGTAGCTGCCTCGGCGCAGCTCCCAGCGCCCCGAACCGCCCGGAAACGCAATGTCCGTCAGACGAGGTGTAGCGCCTTCGAGGCACTCGGCCAAGCCCAGCTCACCGGCGCGGCAACCGATCAGCTCTTCTTCGGTCCGGGCCAGCAGCCGCCGGCCGCTGTCGTTGACCAACTGGAGTCTCCGGTCATTGTCGAAGCCGAACATCGCCACATCGATCTGCGCCAGAACCTTGCGGAGCAGCACGGTCGCCTCGATCGCCCCCAGCCGCTGTTCGCGCAGCGAGGTGGCCAGCGCGTTGACCTCCCATATCGCCTCGCCCAGCGCATCGCCGTGCCGGGCGCCTCTGGCCCGCATCGAGTAATCCCCCTCCCGCAGGGCCCCCATGAGGTTGGACAAGGTACGAAGCGGAAAGGCCACCCTGCCGGCGATGCTGGAAGCAATGCCCAGCGCCACGAGCGCGAGCAACACGATCACTGTCACCTGTGTCCTGACGCTGTACCCGGAGGCCAGAAGCAGGACAACGGCCGGAACGGAACCCACCAGACCGGCCATCAGGCTCAGAAGAAAGATTCGTTGCTCGTATGTCAGACGCCGTGACAGAGCGCTCATCTGTTTCTCCCAGGTCGAATCCCGATATCCACCGGGATCGCGTCGACGCGAGGACGGGCGCGAACCGATCACTGGATGTGGTACTTCTCCATGCGCCGGTACAGGGCCGCTCGACTGAGCCCCAGGGACTCGGCGGCCTTGCTGACGTCGCCCTGGAATCGAGACAGGGCTTTCCGCACGAGCACTTGCTCAACTTGCCCCAACGTCATCTCGTCAAATGCCGGCCGAATGCCGGCGATCGGCTCGAGCCCCAGATCGCTCGCTCGCACCACCGGTTCCTGGGCCATCAGGACGGCCCGTTCCACCGTGTGACCGAGTTGGCGAACGTTGCCCGGCCAGGAATAATCCAGAAGCACCTGCATCGATGCCGCGTCGAAACCAGTCAGGTCCTTGCGATAGCGAACCGCATATCGACGCAGAAAATGCGCCGCCAGCAGCGGAATATCCTCCCGACGCTCTCGCAACGCAGGCACGTGCAGACGAATCGTTTGCAGTCGGTAGAGCAGGTCCTGACGGAACCGGCCTGCGCGGACTTCCTCATCAATATTCGCGTTGGTCGCTGAGAGGACCCGAACGTCCACACGAAGGGTCTTCGAGGACCCGACCGGCTCGAATTCCCCGCTTTCCAGGACGCGCAGGAGTTTCGACTGGAGGTTCACCGGAATGCTGGCGATCTCATCGAGGAACAGGGTCGCCCGGTCCGCCAGTTTGAAACGCCCGAGCCGGTCCGTTCTGGCGTCGGTAAACGCGCCGGCGACGTGCCCGAACAGCTCGCTCTCGAAGATCGTCTCGGCAATGCTGGCGGTGTTGACCGTCACCAGCGTGGTGTCCTTCCTTGAGGAAGCGGCATGGAGCGCCTGGGCCACCACACCCTTGCCCGAGCCGTTCTCTCCGGTGATGAGCACGTTGGCTTCGGAAGGTCCGACGCGAGCGATGACCTCCAGCACCGGTTGCATCGCCCGCGACTCGCCGATCAGGAGCGGCCGGGCTTCGCTCCGCAGCAGGAGGTTCTCCTGTTCGAGCTGTCGCCCCTTTCGCAGCGCCCGGCCCAATTCGACCTGCGTCCGCAGGATTGTCAGAAGGCGCTCGTTCTTCCACGGCTTGGTGACGAAATCGCGGGCCCCGCGACGCATGGCCTCCACCGCCAGCTCGACGCTGCTCCAGGCGGTCATGACCACGACGGGCAGGGTGCCGTCGATCTGCTGGATCTTGAACAGAAGGTCAAGGCCCTCCTGTCCCGAGGTGCTGCCGCGAACGTAGTTCAGGTCCAGCAGCGCGACGTCGAAGTCATGCTCGGCCACAGCGCGAAGAATCTCCGCCGCCGAGCCGGCCGCCTCGATCCGGTAGCCCTCGGGCTTCAGCAACAGACGCAGCGCCCGCAGCACATCGGGCTGGTCGTCACCAATCAGAATCCTCGCACTGCCATTTCGCGGATCGCTCATGACGCCGCATTATAGCCGCCCCCAAGTCGGGCTGCAAACCGTTCATGGCGGCGCGAAACTCAGCGAGCAGTGGCAGGTGCCGCCCCGATGCGGTATAATGGCGATATGGGTCGTGCCCACTACGAACGATTGGATTTCGAAGGGACATGCGGTCCCGTGACACGGAGGCGATCATGGCCAAAGCCAATGTTGACCCGGCCGAACTGCGGCGGTTTGCGCGAGATTTGAACCGCTTCAACTCCGATCTGGAGGCCCTGATGGGCGGATTGCAGACCCGACTGCATGGGTTGGAGAAGAGCTGGATGGATCAGGAGCAGAAGCGGTTCACGCAGGAGTTCGAGCAGACGGTCAAGACGCTAAGTCGTTTCCTCGAATCGTCGGCCCAGCACGCGTCCTTCCTGCTGAAGAAGGCGCGCCATATCGAGGATTACCTTCAGCAGCGGTAAGAGCAGTCGATGAGCCAGTACGCGAGAGTCAATTCGGTTGTCCTGCTGAAGTCTCTGAAGGCTTCGCTGGCCACGTTTTCCGACGCGGCGGCGGTGGCGCTGGATGAAGTCAGCACCGACGTTCAGCGGACGCTGGCCTGGCTGAACGAAGATCGCAAGCGGTATTGGTCGAACCAGGTTCACGTGTGTGCCGAGCGCGTGACACAGGCCAAACTGGCCCTGAAACAGAAGAACGTCCTGGATCGGGCGCTCTCCGGGACAACGAGTTCGGCCGTCGAGGAAAGGAAGGCGCTGGCCATCGCCGAACGTCGGCTGCGCGAGGCCCAGGCCAAGCTCGCGCGGACGCGGTCGTGGATTCAGCAAATCGACAAGTTGCAGTCGGACTACCGGGGTGGCGTTCAGGGTCTGGTCGGCGCGATTGACGCGGATATCCCCAACGCGATGGCCCGACTGGAGAAGATGATTGACTCGCTGGAGGCTTACGTCGCCTTGGCGCCGCCCGAAGCATCAGTGGAGTTCGAAAAGGCCGCGAAGGAAAGCGTGTTGCGGCCGGCGCCTGCGCCGGCCCCGCCCGACCTGCGAGCATTCGCAAAACGTCTTCGCAGCAGGACTCCTGCCCCCCAGACGCGAACGGAGGCGCCGCTGGCGGCAGTGCCCGAATGGATCACGGGAATCGCGATGCCTGAGGCATCGCTGGAAGACCAGCCCTGTGCTCCGGCGCCGGAGGATAGGGTTCTGATCGCCTGCGTTGGCCGGCAGCCCGAGGTGGTCTTCCTTGCTCGCACCAACGCCGCAGACGGAGATTCGGGATGGTTCGTCGGCGCCGGCGATGGGACCGAATCGAGCGAATATGTCGCCGTGCGCACGACCGACCTGTTGCAGGCGCAGCCTCAATTGCAGAAGGTGCTGAGCCTGCCCGAAGGGTCTCTGGTGGTGATAGACCGTCGGAATGCGACCCTGACAGTCTTCGATGCGAATGACGGTACCGTATGAGTGCTACCGAAAGCCGAGCCAAACTCGTTCAGGCCAGCAAGAAACTGTTGGCCGACTGGCAGCAGACCAGGGAGAACTGGCGCGATGAGAACGCCCGGCGCTTCGAGCAGCAGTACATGGCGCCGCTGGAGGCAAACATTCGGTCGGCTGTTTTGGCGATGGAACGAATCGGCAGCGCCCTTGAGGCAGCACGCCATGATTGTAAGGACAGTTCGGAACCCGGCCCATGAACGCTGATCTCGAAGCCTATCTGCGCGGCCCGGCCCCTGTGGCCGACGACCACTACACCAACCTCCAGCGTCAAGCGCTGGCGGAGGTGATCCAACTGTCGGCTGAGGTCGTTGGACCGCTGGAGTCCCGGATTGAGTCGGACTACGAGGCGGCCAGGCACAAGGCCCAGGATCGATTCGACGCCGAGCGAGGCCGCATCGAGCTGCACCGCAACACCCGCGGCAAGGAGATTCAGGACCACTACGACGACCGCGTCGAGGAGATCCGCGCCAACTACGAGAAACAGCTCAGCGACGTCAAGGTCGACATCCAGTATCGGCGAAAGAAAGTCAACCAGACGGCCGTCGAACTGGAACAAAGAGCCGAGAAGGAGCACCAGGACCAGGTTCTGGTCGCCGAGTTCGTGGCCGAAGGCGCCGTGGCCAAGAGTACGCAGCGACGGCAGGAAACCGAATCGACGGTCGCCGGCGCGCGTCACTATCTCGACGGCCTCGAACAGCAGGCCGGCCAACTCGTGCGTCTCTACAGGCAGCATGGAATCGAGGCGCATGAGACCGTGACGCCGTCTGCGGGCGGCGATTACGCATCGCAGCAGGCTCTCGCCGAGCAGCATCTGGCAACGCTGAAACGTCTCTGGACTGCCCAGGTCTTCGTCGGCACGCGTCCTGCACTGCTGGCGGCGGGGATGGTGGGTGTTGCTCTTATCCTGCTGGCCATCTTATACGGCCTGAAGGTCCCGGGGCTCCCATCCGCTCAAATCGCGTATCCGATCGCCGCCGGGATCGGTCTGATCGCCGCCGGTCTGGCGGAACGCGTCATCTGGCGAAAGGCCAAGTCGCAGGTTCGCCAGACCTGCGGGGCTTTTCAGAACGCGCTGGCCGGCGCTCGGACGGCGCTGGAACAGTGGTGCCGATCCACGCTGGAGGGCATCGAGACCGAGCTGGGCAGTTCCGTCCAGAAGAAAGACGTCGAACTGAGGCGCGCCCACGAAACGTTCGAGACCGCCAGGGCCAACATCTCCCGACAGCGCAACACGTCGCTTCAGGAGATCGAGCACCGCCGAGTGGAAGCCTTCGACCAGCTCAAAAAGGAGCGAGACAACGCCCTCAATCAGGCGCAGGAACAGTTCGAACAAGAGCGGTCGGCACTGGACCAGGAGTGCCGGCAGCGGCTGGCGGAAATCCAGCAGCGGTACGACAGCGAGATGGGCGAATGCCGCAGCCAGTACGAAACGTCCCGGCAACATCTCCAGCAGCGATGGGATGAAGGGCTGGCACGCGTCGGCGCCCTGCTGAGCAGAGCCTCCGAACTCGACAAGACATTCGTGGCAGACTGGGAGCATCTGATCGATCGGTCGCCGATGATGTCGGACGCGTCGGCGTCCGCCGTGCGATTCGGCACGCTCCGGCTGGATCTCAAGCCGCTATCCGAATCGGTCCGGGCCCGCGCAGGCCAAACATTGGACACCGCCAGTCTCATGGAGCTTCCCGCCGTGTTGGAGTTCCCGCGGCATTGCTCGATGCTCCTGCAGTCCGGGCGTGAGGGACGACAGGAAGCGATCGAGACGCTTCGCGCGACGATGGCGCGGCTGTTCACGTCCCTTCCGCCGGGCCGGGTCCGGTTCACCATCTTCGACCCGGTGGGCTTGGGCGAGAGCTTTGCGGGCTTCATGCACGCCGGCGACTACCTCGAATCGCTTGTGGGCGGACGCATCTGGACCGAAGCCGCCCAGATCCGACAGCAGTTGGAGGACCTGACCGGACACATGGAGAACGTGATCCAGAAGTACCTCCGCAACGAATTCGAGACGATCGAGCAATACAACGAACAGGCGGGCGAACTGGCCGAGCCTTATCGCTTTCTCGTCATCGCCGACTTCCCGGTGAACTTCAACGAGGAATCGGCCCGGCGTCTGAGCAGCATCATCCACAGCGGCCCGCGTTGCGGCGTCCACACGCTGATCGCCTACGACGCCCGGCAGGAGCTGCCCAGCGGGATCGACATCGAGGACATCAGCGCCGGCAGCATCCACCTCGTCTACGACAAGGACCGATTCGTCTGGCGGGACCCTGTCCTGAAGCGGTTCCCGCTGACGCCCGACAAGCCCCCATCCGAGAGCGTGCTGACGAATCTCATGCACGCCATCGGCAAGGCGGGCGCCAGCTCCGCCCGCGTGGAGGTACCCTTCCAGACCATCGCACCGACCGACGAGCAGCTCTGGTCGCTCGACAGCTCGCGCGAGCTGAGCGTTCCGCTGGGCCGGACCGGCGCGACGCGACTGCAACGCTTCCGCATCGGCCACGGCGTCGCTCAGCACACGCTGATCGCCGGCAAGACCGGCTCGGGCAAGTCCACCCTGCTGCACGTCATGGTGACCAATCTGGCGCTGTGGTACGCTCCCGACCAGGTCGAGCTGTACCTGATCGACTTCAAACAGGGCGTCGAGTTCAAGACCTACGTCACCAACCGCTTGCCGCACGCCCGCGCGGTCGCCATCGAAAGCGATCGCGAGTTCGGGCTCAGCATCCTCCAGCGGCTCGACGCCGAGATGGCCCATCGAGGCAACCTGTTCCGCGACGCGGGCGTGCAGGACATCGCCGCCTACCGCAGCGCCACCGGAAAGACCATGCCCCGCACGGTGCTGATCGTGGACGAGTTCCAGGTGTTTTTCTCCGAAGACGACAAGCTCGCCCAGGACGCCATCGTCCTGCTGGAGCAGCTTGTGCGACAAGGCCGCGCCTTCGGCATCCACGTCGTGCTCGGCTCGCAGACGCTGGGCGGCGCCTTCGGTCTGGCCCGCAGCACGATGGGCCAGATGGCGGTGCGGATCGCGCTGCAATGCTCGGAGGTCGATTCGCAGCTCGTGCTCGATGACGAGAACACAGCCGCACGCCTGCTGTCGCGACCGGGCGAGGCGATCTACAACGACGCCGGCGGCGCCGTCGCCGGCAACAGCCCCTTCCAGGTGGCTTGGCTCTCGGATGCCGTTCGTGATTCGTACCTGAGCCGGATCGCGGCACGCGGACCCGAACCACGCGAGCCGATGATCGTGTTCGAAGGCAACGTTCCGGCCGACATTCGGGAGAATCGCCAACTGGCTGCCTGTGTAGGGGCGAATGATGCTTCGCCCGTGCCCGCCCCGAAGATCTGGCTGGGCTCTCCGGTGACCATCAAGGAGCCGACCGCCGTGGTGTTGCGTCGCCAGAGCGGCGGCAACATTCTGATGGTCGGCCAGCGGGATGAAGTGGCGATGAATCTGATGACGGGCGCCTGTGTCTGTCTGGCCAGCCAGTTGCCACGGTCCTCCGTCGAGTTTGTGATCCTCGACGGCAGTGCACCCGATTCGGCGCAGGCGGGCGCCTTCGCCCGCGTAACGCGCGTGCTGCCGCACCCCTGCCGGATCGTCGCCTGGAACGATGTCCCTGCGGCCATCGCCGAACTGAGCCGGAAAGTGAATGAGCGAATCGAGGCCGATCGGAATGACGAGGCGACCGTGGTCCTGCTCGTCTACGGCTTGCAGCGATACCGCATGCTCCGCCGCAGCGAGGACAGCTTCGGATTCTCGACGGGCTCCGAGGAAGCAACGCCGCGTCCCGACGTGCAGTTTGCCGGCCTCCTGCGCGACGGTCCCCCCGTCGGTATCCACGTGGTCGCCTGGGCCGATACCCTCGGCACGCTGGAGCGTACCTTCGATCGCCAGACCGTCCGTGAGTTCGACCACCGCATCCTGTTCCAGATGAGCGCCGCCGATTCGAGCACCCTGATCGATTCGCCCGCCGCCAACCAACTCGGCTTCCACCGCGCCCTGCTCTACAGCGAAGAGCAAGGCGGCCTGGAGAAATTCCGCCCTTACGGCCCGCTGCCCGACGACTGGCTCGCCGACCTCGGCAGGAAATGGGCTCTACGCAGGGGCGAATGATGATTCGCCCTACTATGGAGACCGTGCTATGGGAAGGACCATCTGTGTCACTTTCGCGATGCTGCTGGTCTGCGGCTGCGCCGGCGCCTCGCAGGGATTCGACCATTTCGTCACCCGTCAGGGCGATCGGCTGATGGAAGGACCGAGGGAGTACCGCTTCGTCTCCTTCAACATCCCTAACCTGCACTATGTCGAGGATCATCTGCCCTTCGAAGAGACCAACCCCTGGCGGCTGCCCGATGAATTCGAGATCACCGATGCGCTGACGGCGATCCAGCAGATGGGCGGGCGCGCCACGCGGATTTACACGCTGAGCGTACGAGCGGCCGGCGATGGGCCCGAGATCCCCCGCCACGTGCTGGGCCCAGGCCGGTTCAACGAAGAGGCGTTCCGCGCGCTCGACAAGGTGCTGGAGGTGGCCCATCGCACCGGCGTCCGCGTCATTATCCCGTTCGTGGACAACTGGATCTGGTGGGGCGGCATCCAGGAATACGCCGCCTTCCGGGGCAAGGCCAAGGAGGCGTTCTGGACCGATCCGCAGATCATCGCCGATTTCAAGAAGACCATCGAATATGTCGTCAATCGGACCAACACCTTTACCGGCGTCAAGTACAAGGACGACAAGGCCATCCTTGCCTGGGAGACAGGCAACGAACTGCAATGTCCGCACGAATGGACGCGAGAAATCGCCGGCTATGTCAAGAGCCTCGATCGGAACCATCTGGTGGTCGACGGCTTCTTTTCGAGTGTTCTGCGCGACGAATCGATCGACAATCCGTACGTGGACATCGTGACCACGCACCACTATCCGAGCAATCCGCGCGAGATGTTCGAGCAGGTCGCGTCGAACCGCGTCCGGAGCAAGGGCAAAAAGCCCTATTTCGTGGGCGAATTCGGGTTTGTAGAGACAGACGCCGTCCGGACGCTGCTGGAGAACGTGATCGCCGACGGGACCAGCGGCGCGCTGATCTGGAGCCTGCGGTATCGCACCCGGGAAGGTGGGTTCTACTGGCATTCCGAGCCGTTCGGCGGGGATCGCTACAAGGCGTACCACTGGCCCGGCTTCGCCTCGGGCGAGGCTTACGACGAACGCAACCTGATGGCGCTGATGCGTCAGAAGGCCTTCGAGATTCAGGGGCAGATGCCGCCTGCGCTCGCCGTTCCCCAAGCGCCGGTGCTGCTGCCCATTGACGACGTGGCGGCCATTTCCTGGCAGGGCTCGGCCGGAGCGCAATCGTACATCGTTGAGAGAGCGGAGAAGAAGAACGGCCCCTGGACCGAAATCGGTCGGAACGTCTGCGATGCCGCCGTGCCCTACCGCCCGCTGTTCGCCGACGCCGATGTCCAGATCGCCAGCCAGTACTTCTATCGCGTTACCGCGCAGAACAGCAGCGGCGCCTCTGCGTCGTCCAATACCGTCGGACCCGTCGCGGTCCGGCACTTCACGCTCGTGGACGAAATGCGCGATTTCTCGCTCCTGCACCAGCATACCGGCGTCACGCCCGAGACGGGCAAGACGCGTAACGCCAAAGAAGACATGGATCGGATGAAGGGAGCCGCCGGCGCGGCTCTGGTCTACAGGTTGCCCGCCGCGATCCGGACCTGCACGGTCTACACCTTCTTTGCCGAAGAGCCGGCGGACTTGCGTTTCCAGGTCTCGGCCGATGGGCAGACGTGGCAAACCGCCGAAGCCCGGCGAAAGGACTTCTACAGCGGTGAAGGCCAATATGGCTACTGGAAACCCGTCCGCTACGAGGCGAAGCCGCAGGCGCTGCAGAGCCGGTTCATCAGAATCGAGTTCACAGGCGAAGCCCAGATCTCGCGAATCGAGATCACCTACGGAGGCGCCGAGTAAGCGATGGCCGGTCGCGAGATAGAGAGCTTTCGCCGGCGTGTGGCCGCGGAATTGCACGAGGACATCCTGCCGTTCTGGCTGGAACACTGTGTAGACCACGAACACGGCGGATTCATCGGCCGGATGTCCAATGAGCTGTCGGTCGACCGTCAGGCCAACAAAGGATTGATCCTCAACGCCAGACTGCTGTGGACCTTCTCGACGCTGTGCCGCAGCGAGATCGTAGGGGCGAATGATGATTCGCCCCTGCAATTGGCTCGCAGGGCCTACGACTATCTGGAGCAACACTTCTGGGACGACCGCTTCGGCGGCGCCTTCTGGCAGGTGGATTGTCGCGGCGCTCTGGCGGACGACAAGAAGAAGATCTACGGCCAGGCCTTCTACATTTACGCACTGTCCGAGTACTCCCTCGCGACCGGAGAATCTGCCGCTTTGGAACGAGCGCAAGCACTGTTCGATCTGATCGAGAAGCACAGTTGCGATATGGCGAACGGCGGATACATCGAGACGTGCAATCGCGACTGGACCGCGGCCGAGGATGTCCGGCTCAGCGACAAGGACCTGAACGAAAAGAAGTCGATGAACAACCACCTGCATCTCCTCGAAGGCTACACGAATCTGTACCGTGCCTGGCCCGACCCACAGGTTGCCGACGAGCTGAGCGGCCTGATCGAGCTGTTCGAGCGTCATATTCTCGACCGTGACACGTCTCACTTCGGGCACTTTTTCAACGAACGTTGGGAGCCGCGATCGGACACGTACACGTTCGGCCACGACATCGAGGGCAGTTGGCTGCTTTGCGAGGCGGCCGAGGCTCTCGGCCGGTCCGAACTCGTCGAGAAAACCGGGCGCCTCGCCGTCGACATCGCGCAGGCCGTTTACGAACAGGGACTCGACTCCGACGGCGGGCTGTTCTACGAAGGCAAGGCGGGCCGCGTCGTCGACACGAACAAAGAGTGGTGGCCTCAGGCCGAAGCGGTCGTGGGTTTCTTGAACGCCTGCCAGCTTTCCGGCCGCGCGCACTTCTTCGAGGCGGCTTTGCGCTGCTGGGAGTTCATCGAACGGGCCATCGTAGACCACACGCACGGCGAATGGTTCTGGCGGGTCGACCGAAACGGAACGCCCGACCGCAACGAGCCCAAGGTGTCCGAATGGAAAGGCCCCTACCACAACACGCGGGCCTGCCTGGAAACGATCCGGCGGCTCGACGCCGTCGCTCAAGGAAAGGATCGCTGATGACGAAAAAGATCGTAGGGTGTGCATTGCACACCGGTTCCATCGTGACATGCCTGCTGTTGGCGACCATGCTGGCCGGGTGTACCGGCCCGAGGGAAACGGTAGGGGCAAATAATCATTCGCCCGTACGGGCGGCGGACGGCTTTGTTTCGCTGTTCGACGGCAAGACCTTCGCGGGCTGGGAAGGCTCGAACGAGGTCTTTCGCATCGAGGACGGCGCTGTCGTCGGCGGCACGCTGAGTGCAAAGGTCGCCCACAACGATTTTCTTTGCACGATCGCGTCGTACGACGACTTCGAGCTGCGGCTGCAATGCAAGCTGCTCGGCGAGAACGCCAACGCCGGCATCCAGATTCGCAGCCGGCGCGTGCCCGACCACTACGAGGTCAGCGGCTACCAGGCGGACATGGGCCAGCAGTACTGGGGCTGCCTGTACGATGAATCCCGCCGGAACAAGGTCCTGGCCTGCCCGGACCCGGCGAAGATCGCCGAGGTGGTCCGCGCCGGCGACTGGAACGATTACGTCATCCGCTGCGAAGGCAAGCGAATTCAGCTCTGGCTCAACGGCCTTCAGACCGTCGATTATACCGAGCTCGACGACGCGATCCCGCAGTCCGGCGTGATCGGTCTCCAGATCCACGGCGGCCCGCCCAGCGAAGCCTGGTACCGAAACATCCGCATCCGGCCCCTCTGACGCTCCGCTAATCCGGCATCTGGAGCATGACGGTCCGCTCGACGGCGTTGAAGACCGTGAACTGGACCGGCCGGCCCCTGCTCTCTGTGGTGATGCGGCGCAGGTCGTCGAGCGAATCGATGGATTCGCCGTTCGCCTTGAGAATGACGTCGCCGAGCCTGAATCCCGCGTCAGCCGCGCTGCTACGGGCCGGAACAGCAACAAAGAGCACACCGGTTTCGCGGCCGATGCCGGCGGCGGATTTCTCCGCTTCACCCGTGAGATTCTTGATCGTCGCGCCAAACCACGTGACCGGCTTTGGGTCGCGGAGGTCATTTTCTTCCCGCTTGGTCGCGGCGGTGGCGAATGCACGCGGCTCCTGCGCAACCTCCTCGCGGAATGCCGGCTTCAGAACGCCGAATCGATCCATCGGGAAGTTCCGGAAGCCGAGCTTCAGCGCAGGCGAGTCTTCCCTGACGCGATAGTCGCCGCTGTCCGGATCGATGAACAAAGGGTCCGCTACGATCGAGTGCGAATCGAACCCCTTGGCCTGCCACTGTGGGAGGGTCAAGGGCCCGTCCTCGATGCCGGTGATCCGGATCTGGCCGTTTCGCGAGTAGAACAGATTATCGTCGAACTGCCTGGCGTTGGCGGGATTGGCGCGAATGAACTGATAGGGCTCGTCGCTGACGAAGATATTTCGAGCGATCACGTCGTCGCACTCCGGCATCCAGATATGAAAACCGCCGAACCCGTCGATGATGATGTTGTTCTCCACCGTTCGAAAGAAGCCCTCGCGCAGCTTGACGCCCATGCCGAGGCACAGGTTCTCGCAGACCCGGTAGTTGCTCGATCCATCGTCAAGGTCGATGCCCCACGAATGACTGCCGGAATGCGCGAAGCGATTGTTTCGGATAATCGTGGTCCTGTAATTGTCGAGCGTGGCCCGCTCCCTGGCGAACGGCTCGATGTCCCGGCCCCCATTGTACGAGGTCTTCCACCAGCGGTCGCGTCCCCAACTGTTGAACGGGCCGTGATCGCCGCTTTCGCGGACGGTGTGGAAGACGTCGTTGTGCTCGATGAGGTGGCCGCCCCAACACCCGTCATTGATGCAGATCGCCGCACGAGGACAGCGATAGATCGTATTGTGGCTGACTGTGATCTGTTCGCTCATGGAGACGAACACGCCGGCAACCTGCTTGCCGATGAAACCGAAGTCGTGCATCAGGTTGTCGTGGATGGTGCACTGCGCCGGGTAGTCCGGACTTTTCGGGCCCGGCGTCAGGTCGATCTGATCCTGGCGGAGGGTCGTGCCGTATTCAATGGCCGGCGAGCGAACCGCGCCGACGTCGCCGACCAGACAGACACAGCTTTCGCCCAGCCGCGTGAAACGGCAGCTCTCGACGCGGACGCGGCGATTGTACCGGCTGAGGAAGACGCCGTTGCCGCCCAGGTCCTCGAAATGGCAGTCGCGAACCGAGCAATCTTCGGCACCCTCGATATGGAGCGCGCCGAGCCGGGCAATCGACCAGTCCCCTCGCAGCAGACGCTCATACGGCTCCATGAAGATGCGCTGCGTGTGCCGAAAACGCAGTCCGCGAAAGTGCAGGTTGCGGACGGGCTCATCCGGCGTGCCGCGAATCAGAACAAGCTCCTTGAGCCCTGCGCCGATGACCTGCGCCTGCGATGGGGCAACGTCCGGCTCAGGCATCAGATACAGCGTCTTCGTGCGCACATCGAAGTACCACTCGCCCGGAGCGTCCAGCTCTTCGAAGAGATTCTCCACGAACAGATAGTCTTTGTGGTAGCCCCCTCGAAAGACCGGATCGAAGCCGCCGCCGCGGTTCTCCTGCCAGCCACCTCTGAACTGAATCGTGCCGTCTGCGTCGACGCCCACAATCACATAGTGTTTGCTGCCCCACATGGCCGAGTGCAGGGCGTGCATGTATCCACCCTCGGGATGGGTCCAGGTCCTGGCGTGTTGGGGGCTGATGGCGTTGCCACTCGTGCCTCCGAAGAACTTCGCTTCGGGATCGTAGTTCGGATACCGGGCCGGATGCTGCCGGCGGCCATCGACGAACAGTTGGTCGATCTTCCCGATTCGGGTCGGGACCTTCGCCGAGACGATGCCGTCTCTATACGGCCGCCAGCCCAGGTCCAGCTCGAATCCGCCGCTGATCACGACCTCTTCATCAGCCCGGGCGCAGTACTCGATGATGGTCTCGCCGCCCCCGGAATCAGCAGAGGTGAAGACCACAGGCTCCTCCAGGTAATAATTCCCACCTCGCAAGAAGACCGTGATTCGTTCGACGTTCTCCGCTCGGATCTGGCGTACGGCGTCCCGCGCCTGGGCCAACGACGCGAAGGGTCTTTCCATCGAGCCATCCCCGGCATCGCTGCCATCGGGAGCTACGTAGAACTCCACTGTATCGCGGGCGGCGGCCGAGGAAACCATGGCCAACAGGAGCAAGCACGACAAACCTGCGTGATGCGTCATATTCGTCCTTTCCAACACGGCTGATGCAATGAACATGTGACCCTATTTGACAGGGAATCCCGCCGGAACGCCATCTCGTAGGGGCGAATAATCGTTCGCCCCTGCGCGGTCGATCCGCCGGCCGTCGTTGCCTGCGAAGGCTGCATGCGCCATAATGGGAGCGAGCCGACGGCATGGTAATCGATAGAAGGAGTTCGGCACGATGACGCATGATCCACTGACCCGCCGCGAATTTCTTCGAACTGCCGGCTGCGTGGCGGCAATGGGGACCGTTGGTGGCAGCCTCAATCCCGGCGCGCCGGGATTGGGGATGGCCCAGAGTCCTGCTGGCTTCGGACGAAGACTCCCGAATATCGTCGTGATCCTCGCCGACGATTTGGGCTATGGTGACGTACGGGCGAATGTTTATTCGCCTCTACCGTACGATGCACAATCCAAGATCCCGACACCGTGCGTGGATCGGCTGGCGGGCGAGGGAATTCGCTTCACCGATGCCCACACACCATCGGCGGTCTGCACGCCCACCCGTTACGGACTGCTGACCGGGCGCTACTGCTGGCGGTCCCGGCTCAAGAGCGGCGTCCTGGGCGGCTACAGCGAACCGCTGATCGAGACGGATCGGCTCACCATAGCGTCGATGCTCAAACGTCGCGGCTACCGCACCGGCTGTATCGGCAAGTGGCATCTCGGCCTCGGCTGGGTCACAAAGGATGGGGGCGCCGCCAAGTCCGGCAACGTCGATTGGAACGCGCCCGTGACGCACGGGCCGCAATCGCTGGGATTCGACCACAGCTATATTATTCCGGCCTCTCTCGACATGGACCCCTACTGCTGGCTGGAGAACGGCCGCACCGTCGAGGCGCCGACCAGCCGGACGCCGGGCAGCAAACGCCGCTGGGACGGGGGCGGGGGCTTCTGGCGGGCCGGACCGATTGCTCCTTCGTTCGATTTCACGGACGTCCTGCCTACGATCACGAGCAAGGCCGTCGACTTCGTGAAGCGACAGGAGAAGAACGACCCGTTCTTCCTCTACGTCCCGCTGACGGCGCCGCACACACCCTGGATGCCCACAGATGAGTTCCGCGGCAAGACCGAGGTCGATTGGTATGGCGATTTCGTCGCACAGGTGGATGCTTCGATTGGCCGGATCATCGAGACCATCGACGACGCCGGCTTCCGCAACAATACGCTTCTGATTGTCACATCTGACAACGGCTCGCACTGGCCCACCGAGCAGATCGAGAAGTTCGGCCACCGCGCCAACGGGCCTTGGCGAGGGCAGAAAGCGGACATCCACGAGGCAGGCCATCGGGTCCCGTTCGTGTGCCGCTGGCCGGGACGCATCGAGCCCGGCTCGCATAGTAACCAGACGATCTGCCTGACCGATCTGATGGCGACCTGCGCCGCCGTTGCGGGCGGCACGTTGCCATCCGACGCGGGGCCCGACAGTTGCAGCATTCTGCCCGCCATGCTTGACCCCACGCTGGCCGAACCGGTCCGTGAGGCGGTGGTCCACCATTCCGCACAGGGTTTGTTCGCCATCCGCCAGGGCCCCTGGAAGCTCATCGATGGCCTCGGCTCCGGCGGTTTCACGGCGCCGCGTCAAGTCGAGCCCGAGCCGGGCGGACCAAAGGGACAGCTCTACAACCTCGACGACGACCCGGGCGAACAGACCAACCTCTGGGCTGAACGGCCGGAGATCGTGACACATCTGACCGCCCTGCTCGAACGCTACAAGGCGCAAGGCCGTAGCCGTCCGGCAACGCTGGAGAGACGCACATGAACCGACGTGACTTCATCAAGGCGATCGGCCTGGCCTGTGCAGGCCTGCCCGTACCGGCGCAGCGGTCGGCCTGTGGCGGACTGGCCGACACGAACAGCGCGTCCGGGCGCCGGCGGCCTAACTTCGTCATCATCTTCTGTGACGATCTGGGCTACGGCGACCTGGCCTGCTTCGGCCATCCGACGATTCGCACGCCGCACCTCGATCGCATGGCGGGCGAGGGCCAGCGATGGACGAGCTTCTACGCGGGCGCCTCGGTCTGCACGCCCAGCCGGGCGGCACTGCTGACCGGCCGGCTGCCGGTCCGCAGCGGCATGTGCAGCAACGTGCGGCGGGTGCTCTTTCCCGACTCGGCCGGCGGCCTGCCCCAGAGCGAGATCACCATCGCCCGGGCGCTGAAGCCCCAGGGCTACACGACCGCGTGCATCGGCAAGTGGCATCTGGGCCACCTGCCCCAGTACCTGCCCACCAGCCACGGATTCGACTCGTACTTCGGGATTCCGTATAGCAACGACATGGACCGCGTCGGAGGCGAAGGGCGCCAGGCGTTCTGGGGCCCGAAGGTCGAGTATTGGAACGTGCCGCTGATGCGGAACGAGGAGATCGTCGAGCGGCCGGCCGATCAGAACACACTGATCCAACGCTACAGCGACGAGGCGGTGCGCTTCATCGAGACCAGGAAGGATGAACCGTTCTTCCTGTACCTGGCGCACAATCTGCCTCACGTGCCGCTGTTCTGCTCCGACGAATTCCGGAGCACGAGCCTTCGCGGCCTGTATGGCGATGTCGTCGAGGAGATCGACGCGGGCGTCGGCCGGATTCTCGACACGCTCAAGAAGCACAACCTGGCGGAGAACACGCTCGTCGTCTTCACCTCGGACAACGGTCCCTGGCTGACCTTCAACGACCACGGTGGCTCGGCCGGTCTGCTGCGCGAGGGCAAGGGCTGCACCTACGAAGGCGGGATGCGCGAGCCGACGATCTGCTGGTGGCCCGGCCGGATCCGGCCCGGCGTGGTTCATGACATGGGCGCGACGATGGACCTTTATACGACGATCCTCAAGCTGGCGGGCGCCGAGGCGCCGTCCGACCGCGTCGTCGATGGGCTCGACCTTACGCCCGCCCTGTTCGGCACCGGTCCCAGCCCCCGCCGCACCATGTTCTACTATCGCGGGACCGAGCTGTTCGCCGTGCGCAAAGGACCGTACAAGGCCCATTTCATCACGCAATCCGGCTACGGAGGCGACAAGCCGATCAAGCACGATCCGCCCGTGCTCTACCATCTCGAACACGACCCATCCGAGAAGTACGACATCGCCAAAGACCACCCTGACGTCATCGCCGACATCGTAAAGGAGGTCGAAAAGCACGGCGTTACCCTCACCCCCGTCGAAGACCAGCTCGCCAAACGCATCCAGAAAGGATGATCCCGTGCCTGCTATCGCCGGTGTGGGTTGCCAAGGCCGGCGGGGATCGCTATGATGTCGGGATGTCGAACAAGGAAAAGAAGGGGTTTGACAGTCCGGCGGCGTTCAACAAGAAGGCGTACCGCGACTTCGAGCTGGTCGAGAAGTTCGAGGCCGGGCTTCAGTTGCGCGGCAGCGAGGTCAAGTCGCTGCGCGGCGCCGCCGCCGACCTGAGCGGGTCCTACGCCCGCTTCGAACAGGGCGAATGCTGGCTCATCGGAGCCAAGATCGCCCCGTATGCGATGGCCCGGGAAGGCGGTCACGACCCCGTGCGAAAACGCAAGGTGCTGCTGCACAAGGCCGAGTTGCACCGTATCGAGGTCAAGCTCGAACAGCGCGGCTTCACGCTGGTGCCCCTTCGGCTGTATTTCAGCGGCCGAGGTCTGGCCAAGGTCGAGCTGGCCCTGGCCCGGGGCAAGCGCCAGTATGACAAACGGGCCACCATCGCCGAACGCGGCCAGAAGCGCGATCTCGATCGCGACATGAAGAAATATCGAAAACGATAGCCGTAGGGGCGAACCTGTGGTTGCCCGGGCGGACCATTCGAAAAGGATTACCGGCATGGCGGAAGAGAAGAAACTCATCATCGACGAGGACTGGAAGAAGCAGGCGCAGCAGGAGAAGGAGATCCTGGCCGCCAAGGAGAAGGAAGAGAAGGCCAAGCAGAAGGCCGCTGACGAGGAGGAGATCGGCCAACCGGCCGGGCCACTGCCGCAGGGCGACCTCGCCAGCCTGATCAACATGCTGACGACCCAGGCGCTGTTCGCATTGGGCGTGCTGCGGGTCAAGGGCCAGGACCAGAGAGAGCCGGACCTGGAGATGGCGCGATACAACATCGATATGCTTGAAACGCTCCAGGCCAAGACCAAGGGCAATCTGACCGCAGAGGAATCGCAACTGCTCAAGAACACGCTGAACGAGCTGCGCATGGGCTTCGTGCAGATCGCCGAGTCCGCCGCCGGCGGACCGCAGCCGTAGGGGCGAACCATCATTCGCTCCTGTCGTCACAGACGGGACACGACTGCATTGGCTAACATCTTAGACCAGATCGTCGCCGACAAACGCCAGGAGGTGCGGGACAGACGGACCCAGGTCAGTCTCGAACAGCTCAAGGAGCGGATCATCGGTCTGCCGAAGTGCCGCAACTTCTACCAGGCGGTCACTAAGGCGAACCGGCGCGGGCTCAACGTGATCGCCGAGGTCAAGAAGGCGTCGCCGTCGGCGGGACTGATCCGCGCCGATTTCGATCCGGTGGCGATTGCCAGGACGTATGAGCGGTATGGCGCCGATGCGATCAGCGTGTTGACCGACGAGAAGTATTTCCAGGGCCGGCTCGAATACGTCGAGCAGGTCAAGCAGGCGGTCGCGCTGCCGGTCCTGCGAAAGGATTTCATCGTGGACCTCTGGCAGGCGTACGAGTCGCGTGCCGCCGGCGCCGACGCGATCCTGCTGATCGCTGATGCGCTGCCGACGGGCGAGTTGATGGACCTGGTGATTGCGGCGACGGAACTGACGCTGACCGTGCTGGTGGAGGTCCACCAGGCCGACACGCTCCTGCGCGTGCGCAGCCTGATCGGTTTTCCGGCGGGGCGATACAGCGTTCTCGGCATCAACAACCGCGACCTGACGACCATGGCGGTCGATCTGAACACGACCAGCCGGCTCAAGGACATGCTCGATGACGATGTCCCCGTGGTTGCCGAGAGCGGCATCCGGACACGCCGCGACGTCGAGAAGCTCATCGGCATCGGCGTCCGCGCTGTTCTCATCGGCCAGACCCTGTGCGAGCAGCCGGACATCGGCAGTAAGTTCACAGAGCTGTTCGGGCCGGGATAACGCGGAGGCAATCTACCCCATGCGGGAGCCGTCACCGAAGCGCCGCGTCACCGTCTCGATGATCTCGTCGGCGGTCGTCTCAATGGGCTTGTCGGTCACGTCGATCATCGAGAAACGATGCTGGCGACAGAGGGCGCGGACGGTTTCCACCTCATCGAGAACGATCTTCGGGTCCGTGTAGGCGCCAGGACCGGTCAGGCCTCTGCGCTGCTGGCGATGTCGCCGGTGGTGAACGAGCCGCTTCTAGTCGATGTCGAGCCCGAAAACGCGACCGCGATCGATCCGGAGCAATTCCGCAGGCAGCGGCAGGTCCACGATCACGGGAACGTTGGCCACCTTCCAGCCCGGAACGCCCAGGTACATGCTCAGCGGTGTCTTGCCGCTTCGGGAGACGCCGGCCATCATTCCGTCTGTGCCTTCTGGATCCTGGCCCAGGTGTCGCGCAGGCCGACGGTTCGGTTGAAGACCAACGCGTCGGGTGTGCTGTCGGGGTCGACACAGAAGTAGCCGAGCCGCTCGAACTGGAAGCGGTCCAGCGCCTTGGCCCGGGTCAGCGACGGCTCGACAAAACAATCCCTCAGCGTCTCCAGTGAATTCGGATTCAGATGAGCCGTGAAGTCCTGTCCCTCTTCGACGTCGTCGGGATTCTCCTTCGTGAAGAGGTTGTCGTAGAGCCGCACCTCGGCCTTGCACGCGTGTCGGGCGGATACCCAGTGCAGCGTCGCCTTGACCTTGCGGCCGTCGGGGGCGTCGCCGCCGCGAGTCGCCGGGTCGTAGGTGCAGTGCAACTCGACGACGTTGCCTTCGGCGTCCTTGACCGCGCTGGTGCAGATGACAAAGTACGCATAGCGCAGGCGCACCTCGCGGCCGGGAGCGAGCCGGAAGAACTTCTTTGGCGGCTCCTCCATGAAATCTTCCTGCTCGATGTACAACTCGCGTGAGAACGGGACCTTTCGCGTGCCCGCCGATGGGTCCTCTGGATTGTTGACCGCCTCCAGCTCCTCGACCTGATCGGGCGGGTAGTTGTCGATCACGACCTTCAACGGCCGCAGCACCGCCATCACGCGGGCGGATGTCTTGTTCAGGTCCTCGCGCAGACAATGCTCGAGCAGCGCCATCTCCACCGTGCTGTTGAACTTGTTCACGCCGATCCGCTTGCAGAAGTTGCGAATCGCCTCCGGTGAGTACCCGCGCCGGCGCATGCCGGAGACCGTGGGCATGCGAGGGTCGTCCCAGCCCTTGACATAGTTCTCCTTCACAAGCCGCAACAGCTTGCGCTTGCTCATCACGGTATACGTCAGGTTCAGGCGAGCGAACTCGATTTGCTGCGGATGGTGAATCTTCCTGCCCCACGGCCCGGAGCCATCGTCGGTGCGGCCCTCGTTGACCGCGTCGATGAACCAGTCGTACAGCGGGCGATGGTTCTCGAATTCGAGCGTGCAGATCGAGTGCGTGATGCCCTCGATCGAGTCCTCGAATCCGTGGGCCCAGTCGTACATCGGATAGATGCACCAGCGGTCGCCCTGGCGATGATGGCGCTCGTGGACGATTCGGTACATGATCGGATCGCGCATGTTCAGGTTGGGATGAGCCATGTCGATCTTCGCCCGCAGCGTGCGCGAGCCGTCCGGAAACTCGCCTTTGCGCATCTGCTCGAACAGGTCGAGATTCTCCTCGACCGAGCGGTTGCGATAAGGGCTGTCCTTGCCAGGCCGGGTGAGCGTGCCGCGATACTCGCGCGTCTCGTCGGCGGTCAGGTCGCAGACGTAGGCCTTGCCCTTCCTGATCAGCTCGACCGCCCATTCGTACATCTGCTGGAAGTAATCGGAGCCGTAGAACAGCCGGTCCTGCCAGTCGGCGCCGAGCCAGCGGACGTCTTCGATGATCGAATCGACGTACTCCTGCTCTTCCTTCTCCGGGTTGGTGTCGTCGAACCGCAGGTTGAACCTGCCGCCAAACTCCGCGGCGATCCCGTAGTTGAGATTGATGCTCTTGGCGTGTCCGATGTGCAGGTAGCCATTCGGCTCCGGCGGGAACCGCGTGCACACCGCACCATTCCACCTGCCCGTCTTCAGGTCGTCGGCGACCATCTGCCGAATAAAATCCAGCTTGCGTTCCTGGCCCTCGCCGCCGCCGCTGCTTGGTACGTCCTTCTCGTTTTCCATAACTCCAATCACTCAAAGCTCTTGGGGTGCCGTAGGGTACGGCCAGATCCGCGCACAACCGGCCCGTGCTGCTGGGGATGCAAAGGCCGAACCGACGACGATCTTACCGCCCCGCCCCGCCTCTGTCCACTCCATATTGCCGCCCTGAACACAGAACCCTCGTTCGCGGTCAGCGACGTGGGATGGGCAGGTTTGGCGCCCATGCGGCTGAATCGGCCGTAGAGTGTGCACCGCACGCCTTCCTCATCGCGCGATGGCCTTGGTGTGCATAGCACAACCCTGCGAGTCTATGTGGAATCAGCCCTGCGAGATCAACCGCACACTCCGAATCGAGTGCAAGGCTTCTCCGTACAGATCGAATCGATGGGACGGCCTTGTTCGTCGAAGACGATGGTCAAGGCTCCGACGTGCGTCGGATTCATGCCGGCAGGGACCGACCACTTGAGCATCAGGGGAGCCTGGCACTTGCCCGAGGGGATGGCGTAGGGCCGGCCTTCGGCGACTTCCCCTCGCGCGACGCGGTCGCAGGACCATCCATCCATCGGCACGCCGCTTTCGTAAGCGAACATCGTCGTGCTGCCCCTGACCTCGTGGTCGACGCCGTGATTACACATGAGAAAACCCAGGGATAGTTCTCGGCCGGCGATGACGCCGCCGTGCATCTCCATGCTCAGGCGTGCCGGCGGCTTGGCGAGGCAGCGGTCCAGGGTCCCAGGTATGGTGATCGCGTTGGCGCCGTCGATCAGGGTGCGGGCGTCCAGGACGACCGCCGGAATCTGCGTCACCTGGAAGCGATCGCGCTGGGCCGCCAGGATCGCCTGTGGCGTGACTCCCTCGACAAAACTGAGCAGGTGGATGCGGTGCGGCGCCGCGGTGCGATAGGTCTCGATCTGCTGGGCCAGTTGACGCGACGCATCGCCTCGATCGAGAAAGAGATAGAGTACGACGGAACTGTCCGTGGGGTAACCGAGAGAGGTTTCGTGCGACGAGGCAGGAGTTCCACGCATCCGGCTGAGGGCGACAAGTGAAGCAACAACGATCAGCGTGGCCGCGAAGGCCGCAAGCGCCGTACCACGGCGACGCACCATGAGGGCCACGCACGCGGCGCAGGCCGCCAGTGCGGCGATCCCTGTCAGAGTCCACCACGCCGGGCCGCGAGTCGTCGGTTTCGACGCCACGGCGGTGGTCGGCTCGACTTCGCTTGCAGCAGGCTGACCCGGTGCGACGCTCCGCACAACAGGACCGCAGGTCGCCCGACCTGTGTCGTCCACAGCCACGGCCACGCCGTAGAGCGGTCCCTGTGTCTGGGCCGGGAGTGTGCCGTACCAGGTGGTCGGTTCGTATTTGCGAGCAAGCTCCACCGGCTGTCCTTGCACCATGAGACGCCGGCCACCCTCAGTGAATCGGAAGATACCTTGCGAGGCCAGGTCCTCCGGCATTTCCACCGCCTCGGCGTTTGTGGGGATCTCCGTGCTGTACCAGAAACGGACCGTCTGCACGAAGTGATTGTCGTCCAGGCATGATGCGTCGACGGTCAGAGGCAGGACCTCTCCGAGCGGCAGAGACTCCGGCAGTTGCGGACCGCTGACCTTGCAGGTCGCCGGTCGGCCGAGGGCATAGGTCGCCTTCACCTGGCCGGAGTCGGCACTATCGACGGTGATGGTCAGCGAGGTTTCCGCGTCGGGGTTCTCGCGTTTCACTCGCCAGCGGAAGGTTGCGAAGGCTTTGGGCGTGCCGCTGACCGGCGCCTCGATAGCGTCATAGCTCGCAGGCTCAGGCCCGCTGATGACGGTGATTCCCGCCGGAGCCGTAAGCGCAGCGGCGATCCTGTGACTGGTTAAAGGGAAGCAGCAGCCGCCGATCAGGGGTACAGTGCAGGTCAGATCGAGCAGGCCATCCGCAGCCGGCGCTGCCTCGATCCTCGGCTGCAACATGTGGGCGCCGAAGAAGGCGCCCTCCTCGGCGGCCGACGCCGCAGGCGCGAACGACAGAGCCACGAGTATCGACAGCGTGAGGGCTTCAGCGATCCGCGCATGTTGAGTGTTCATCATGGTTCTCCTGGGGTCTTGCCATCGATGCACCAAAGATGCTTGCTGCCACGGATGAACATGCGGCCGTCGGCGGTCATGGCCGGTGTGGCGTCCGCGTCCTCGCCGAGGGCGCAGGTGGCGATCGGACGATAGGTGCGTTCGGCGGCGACGATCTGCATCGTGCCGTTGCGGGCCAGCGCGTAGATCCGGCCGCCGCTGGACAACAGCGACGCGTAGCCGCCGGCGATTCTTTCGGTCCAGACCCTCTCGCCGGTGGTCGCGTCGAGACAGGTGAAAAAGCCGTTGGCGTTGGTCATGAAGAGTAGTCCGTCGACGGCGACCGGGCTGGCGGTCTCGCTCAATCGCCCGACATAATCCCAGAGCTGCTCTACGGTCCCATGGACCCGGTGACAGTACAGACGCGACCCGACGTTGACCGCGTAGACTCGCCCGTCCCACCAAGCGGGAGAGGGAGCGACTTCGCCGGTGGCGCCGTCCACGTCCCACGCCATTTCGCCGGTCAGGTCGTAGGCGGTGGTCGAGCCGTTGGCGTTGGCCACCACCAGCGGTTTCCCGTCAACATCCGGTACGATCATCAGCGACGACCACGACGCCCCGCGCGACCGCTCCCGGTCCCAGATGATCTTGCCCGTGGCGGTGTCGACGGCGAACACGCGGCCGCTGGCATGGTGATCGTATTGCACGCAGAGCAGATGGTTGACAGCGCACGGCGAGGAGGCGAAGCCGTAGCCGAGAATCGGACGCTTCAAGAACATCCGCCATTGGGGTTCGCCGTCGAGGGAGAACGCGCCAAGATCGCCGGTCCCGAAGAGCGTGTACACGCCGTTGGCGTCGCAGGTTGCGGTCGGCATAGCCAGGCCGTAGTCCGACACCGCCGGCAGCGGCGCGCCTTCGCCACCGTCCGCCACCACCCGTCGCCAGAGCAACTTGCCGTCGCGGGCGTCGAAGGCCAACACGGCGCGTTCCCTGTCGTCGGCTTCGGTGATGAACAGGCGGTCGCCCCACAGCACGGGGGAACTGACGCCAGGGATCTTCAGCGGGGTCTTCCAGCGGACACCTTTGCCCGTCGGGCCATCCCACGCCACCGGAGCGTTGTCCCACGGCGAGACGCCGCACAATGGGCCGCGGAAGCAATTCCAGTGGACCGGCGTCCCGGCGGACGCGGCGGCCAGCTCGCCACCACAGGCCTGTGCGGCCAGGGTCCAGCCCACGAGGAAGACATGCAGATAAGATAGCCACCTGGTCATATCCATCCGGACCACTGTAGTCGAGAAAACGCGTCCGTCAACGGCCCTGAGCGCAGACCGTTGACGGACGCTTTCAGGGAAGTCTTGCGTTGCTCAATCCAGCCGCAATGCCGGGTCGCCGAAGAGCACCAGCGACGGCATATCGACTTCGATCGCGTTGTCCGAGTCCTTGCCTCGGTCGCCCGCGAACTGACGATCCTTCCAGTTCACATACCCTTGCCACTTGGCCTCGTTCAGGGCCAGCCCCAGAGGCATCTTCTTGGTCAGGGCGTTCTCCCAGAACAGGAAGCACTGATCCGCGCCGGGACCCTTGGGGGCGAATCGCCAGAAGCAGATGGCCTGGCACTTGTTCGGCGCCAGAAACGCCATCGCGCCGGCGTGAATCGCAGAGGTGGGCAGGAACTCGTCGTTGCTCTTGAACGGCGCCAGCACGCAGCCGACGTTGCAGCCGATGACGTAGGCGACCGTCGGGGCCTGGAAGTTGAGCTGCTTGCGGAATTCCGGTCCCGTTGCCATGTAATTCTTCATGTCTCTTCCGGTCCGGCCGGCCTCAATCCGCATGTAGGGCGGATCGCCGTGGGCAAGGTACTGTACGAAGCCGTACGGGCTCGTGGCCGCGAACAGTTCGGGAGCCGTGGGGCCTTTGCTGTCTTTCTTGGTCTCGTCGCGAGGAAAGACGTAGTCGGCTGTCGGAACCGCCTTGGCGAACTCCGCAAGGACTTCGTTGGCGGGGTGGAACGGCTCGTTGGGCGAGGCGTCGGGACCGCCCTCATCGGGCTGGTTCAGCCGGTGGCCGTCGTAGACGACCGCTTTCTTCTCCCAGCCGGCAGGCGCCAGGTCGGCGTACTTGCCGCCGGGCAGGTACTCCTTGCGGAAGAACGTCTTGACCAGTTGCATCGTGGCGTCCTGGACGCTGTCGGCCATGATTCGGCCGACGCCGAGGTCGGGCTTGACGAATCGCTTGAAATCCACGTCATTGCGAAACGTGGCGTACGGCGTGTCGGCCGGGACGTAGTCGATGGAGATGTTCCAGTACACATAGCTCGTGTGCAGGTCGATGATGTAGTGCGGCAGCTCGATGGACCCGCCCACCATGGCCAGGAATTTGGGATCCCCACCGTTGTCTGCCAGGAACTTGCCGGCGGCGTAGGACTCATCCTTGACCCGCTGCATGCTCGGCCTGACGTACTCGTACCTGGCCCGGTCTCCGGCGTCGCCGAGGCTGACGCCCAGCGCGTGCAGACGCTGGCGGTCGCCGGTGTAGTTGCCGGTCTGAACGATGGCCTGCCGGTAGGCGGCCAACGGCGCCGCGGCCAGGGACAGATACGGCCATTGCACGTTCGGGTTGAGCTTGTCGTCGGCGTCGTGGGGATTGGTCATCACGATGTAGTCGCACTTCTTGCCTTGGGCGGCCAAGAGTCCGAGATGATGCTTCCAAACGGCCTGCTTGTCCGCGAGGCGGACCGCCTCGGCGCCGACGGGTTTCCAGGCGCCGACCACGACAGCCTGCCGGACGCCGAGGGCATTCAGCGTCGCTTTGTCCGGCGCAACCAGAATGGGCGCCGACAGAAGCGCGGCGCTGGGCGTTACCCAGAGCGCCTGCTCATAGGTCTCGACCACGAACACGCGTTCGGCCTTGGTCCAATACCGGGCGGCCAGTTTTGCCGTAGCCGCCGCGGCGTCGTTCCCAAGGTCTTTGACACTCATCGTGTCGTGGGGCATCGCGATCTCGCGTCCCTCCGTCCCGTCGCTGTAGATCAGCGGCACAGCACCGTCGCTGTTGTAGAAGGCCGGGGCCGCGCAGGCGGCGACCAACGCCTGCCATTGCTCTCGTTCGAGCGTGAGCACCAGCGCCTTCTGAGGCGCCTTGAGTTCGTTGCGATACTCCGCGCCTCGGGCTCCCACGGCGGCCAAAGCCAGAACCGCCCACCCGACTTCGATCCATTTCATCCTCTTCATTGTCAGTCTCCCTTTCTCTGATTTCATCCCCAGATAGCGACCTTCATCACATACAATCCAAACGCGATCAACAACACGCCGCTGCCGCGGGCGATCCAGGTGCGGTATCCCGTGCGATCTTCCAGCTTCTTGAGTCCCATGAGGAACCCCGTGAACACGCCGGTCAGCAGCAGCGGCACGACGAACCCCAGCGCGTAGACGAACAGCATGCTCATGCCGTAAAGCAGTCTGGCTTTCACGGCCACGTAGGCGAGAATCACGGCCAGCACCGGCGTCGTGCACGGCGTGGCCACGACCCCGGCCGCCAGGCCCATCAGAAACGCGCCCCAGAGGCCCTTGCTTCTCAGGTTCGTCACAGGCATCTTGTCCTTGTCCAATCCGGGCAGGCGAAATCGGATCACCCTGAGGCAAAACAGGCCCATCACCACAGTGACAATCGCCAGGAGCCACAAGCACGCCGTGCGGGCCGGAGCCAGGATAGCGCCAACGACGGAGGCCATCGCTCCCATGACGCACAGCGTGAGCACGATTCCCGCCGCGAACACGGCGCTGAAGAGCACCGCCCGCCCACGCTGTTTGCGGCGGGAGAAACCGCCGACGCAGCCGATCACCATGGGCAACAGCACCAGGTTGCACGGACAGAAGTTCGTCAGTAACCCGCCGAAGAACACCAGCGGATAGGCGGCCAGGCTGATGTCCTGAACGGACAGCCATTCCGCCATTCGATGCAGCATCGCGTCATACCAGACCACGGAGATTCCTGCCTGAGATCTTGATCCTGTCCACCATAGCACGCAATCAGAAGTTCAGGACAAGGTTCAGCTTGGCCACGAAGACCTCTTCCGCATCGTCCTGTGTGGGGAACGTCACCCACGACTCGAACACGAAATGCTCCAGCAGCTTATTCAGCCCGGACGAGGTCTGGCCCTCTGCGGCTCTCGGGGCCAGGCCGAACTTGATTCCCGGCGCCAGGAGCCAGTCGTCGCCGTCGTTCACCTGGATCGCATCGCCGCACAGCATGACGTCGCGATCCATCAGGTCGAACGTGTGGTCGATGCCGCCGAACGCGCCCTCGTTGTCCTCCTGGAAGTCATAGCCCAGGTGGACCCGGAACAAGCCATTGAAGTCCTGCGTGATCACGGCATAGGGGAAGCAGTCGCCGTTGCGGTCCCTGTCGTCGGAGACATTCGCGACGCCGGCAGCCACGCGCGTGCCTGCGTCATTGAGGTTGATCGCATACTTGCCCTGGAACTGAACGTGGCGGGCGGGGTCACCGTCGGCGTCCCAGTCGGCGCCGAGTTCAAGCCCCTCAACGAGCCCGAACTTGAATCCGGTCCACCAATCGGGGCCCTGCCCGTTGCCAAACCCGCCCCAACCCTGCAACACGAAGGTCTTGACCGCCGCCGTGTCCGTGGTCGGAATGTTGTTGAGGCCCGACGGCGAAGCGATGGATCGGCTGCAAAGCATACCGCCGCCGAGGATCAGCAGAGCCGCCAGAAAGGACGACCCTCTGCGCCCCTGGGCACCTTGGTGGTTCCTGCTGCATTCACTGTGTTGTGTCCTGCGTTCTGCCATGTTGTGACTCCCTCTCGCGGGTCTCCTTCAAGGGGCCGGGGACGTGCGAGGGACGATCCCGGCCCATGCCGCACTACCCGTGTGGCACGGTAATCCCATCCGCTGACGACGCGCGTACCCCGACCACGATGAACCGTGGACAGGGAATCTCCCCGATGGGAAAGCTGTACGAACCGCCGTCAGAGTGTTTCAGTAACCTCTATACTCTCCTTGGCACGCGTCAGAAGATCCTCCAACATCTCTTGATACTTCGCCAACCTGTCCGGCCACCGGGGAAGACACTGCCGGCCCCGCGCGGTCAGCCGGTAGATTCTCTCGGGAGACATCCAGCTTGGTCTTAGTATTAGATATACTCCAATAGCAGAGAGGCTCTTTCGAGCGGTCAAGTGCAAATCACAAAAAAAGTGTATCGGCCGTTTTCAATGGGCTTGCTCGCGGGGACCGTCCTGCGAGCGCCGGACGTACGGACACGCTTGCTTGTTCAAGCACCGCACGCAGCTTGGCTTGGCCGCGGCGGGTATGAGATAAGACGCTATGACCAAGGCGATTGACTGACTGATCGAATCTACATCTGTCCCTTCTTCAGTACCTGAGCAAATCAACCCTGAGCCCAATCAAGGTTTTTGGGAAGAATGAAAAAAGATGGGCGGGGTCAATCCGTGGTTGATTATTCCCCCTTTAGAAGGGGAACTCCTGCGTGGTTGATTGCGGTTCTGCGAGAGCAGCAGGTTTATCCGCTGCGGGCTTTTGGGCGCGTCCCTGCTGAGAGGAACAGACGACAATAATCGCCCTGGGCGAAAGTGGGCACATGTTTTCACATGCTCCGCAGCCGGTGCACATATCCGTATTCGTGTGCGGGTAGCGCACGTTGTCCTTCTCGACTGTATACACCGCCTTGGTCGGGCAGGCTTCGGTGCAGGCCCCGCAGTCTCTGTGCTCGGTGTGCACCACACAGCGGTCCTCAAAGAGTCGGACCTTGCCGATTTGGACCTGTTGTTTTTCCGGAAGCGTCAATTTCCTGATCGCTCCCGTCGGACATACCTGGCCGCAGAGATTGCAGTCGTAGGCACAATGGCCGCGTCTGTAGTCCAGCACCGGCGTCAGCAATCCTTCTACACCGTATTCGAAGACGGCCGGACGGATGACCCTTTCCGAACACACATTGATGCACAATCCGCAACCCACGCAGAGTTCGCAAAACCGCCGGCAGTCACCCGCGCCCGGCGGCATTGCGGGAAACGTCTTCTCCTTCCCTCGCCCGACAGATGTCTTCAGGGGAAGCGGCAAGAACGCCAACGCGCCGCCGGCCAAGGCGGCTTTGCCGATCAGACGTCGCTTGGAACTGTCGATCTGAGTTGCCTTTTCTTCCCTGCTCGTGCGGCCATATGCCGCCGCCGAAGCCGGACAAACCGCAAGGCAGTCAAAGCAGTTGACGCATCGCGAAGAATCGACTGTCTTGTCGGCGATATTTATGCACTCCGCCCGGCAACGCCTCTCACATCGGCCGCACGCAATGCACCTCTGAGGGTTGATTCGCACCTTGTGGAACGAAATGCGATTGACCAGTCCCAAAAGTGTTCCCACAGGACAGAGGGTCGTGCAATAATATCGTCCCCGCCACAGCGACAGGGTGATGATCGCAACGAAGAACGCAAGCGTTACACAGAAGACAGGCCAAGGTATCCGCGGAATCGTGCCGGGCCAGAGCCAGTGGATATCGCATCGATTCAGCAAACCAACGAGACTGTTCTTGACGCCGATCACAGCGGGTTCAAGAAGCAGGGAGGCGATTCTGCCGAAAAGGCTGTAAGGATCCAGGAGATTCAGCAGTGAAATCGTCCCCAGGGCAGCGCTCAGCACAACGCCGGTCAGGACGAAATACTGAACGCCGCGAGCGGCTTTTCGATAGGCGCCGCGTTTCTTTTTTCTTATATCCAGCCGGCGTTTCCCGCAGATGACGATGTCCTGCAGTATCCCCAGCGGGCACAAGACCGAACAGTAGATTCGTCCCAAGAGGAGCGTCAACAGGAGAATCAGCAAAGCTCCGCAGACCGCCGACAGGGCCGCCTCCCGGAAAGATCGAATCACCAATGGGGCAAACTGAAAAGATGCCAGATGGTCCGCGAGGATTCTCCTGACATCTCCACGGCCGAGAAAGACAATCAAGAAACAGAGAAAGACCACCGCCGCGGAAAGAACACGTAAACGCCGCAGCGTATTGTTGCCGGGATACTCCTTCTTCATCGTCGCGCAGGACCCGCACTCAGATAGTGATCTTCTTGATATTCAGCTTCTCCAGATTCATCGTTCCGATGCCGCTGTCATTGGCCAACTGGATATGACGCGTCTGGGCGGGGTCGCTGCCGAACAGTTTGGCTCCTGCAGCGTCTGCGGCGACGATATCCCGGCTGAGCAGCAAGGATTTGCGAACGGCAATATCCGCCGGCTGCCCCTGATACGGGCCGTTCCGCAGCATGATGCGATAGGCATCCACCACATTCAGATCGGGGCGACGATAGTGACAGAAATCGGCGATACACTCGTGCAGTCCAGCCTTGTGATAGTACTCCCGGTCCCAGACCACTCCCATCAGGTTCTTCATGGCGACCGTCACGCCCGCTCCGCCGTGGTTTTTGAGAACCGGCACATCGATGAGCACGTCGCACTCGGCAATCAGTTTGTGCACCTTGGTGGTTTTCAGCACAGCGGCCTTGGGAATCGTTACTGGCACATAGTCCTCCTCGCCATTGGCGAAGACCACCGTGGCTTGGGCGGCCTGGGCGGCCGCCATGATGCCGCTCGACTCATAGGTCTTTCTGCAATCGTGGCAGGTATGGTCCAGGACATAGACTTTGCGCGCACCGGCCTTGAAGCAATGTTCAACGATTCGCTTCACCAGAACCGGATTTGTATTCGCGCCGGTTTCAGGCGGTTTATCCCAGGCGATGTTGGGCTTCACGACAACGACCTGGTCTTTCTTCACCACGCTGCTCATGCCACCAATCGCCTCGATAGCCTTGTCGAACATGACATCGGGCTCGCCATTTTGAACTGCAACCAGGTCCGGCAGGCTGGCCGAGACGCCTTGTGCCATCAGAGTACCGCGGTCGGTGAGCACCAGCCCTCCCCCGATTCCCACAATGGCACCAACGCCCTTCTTTAGCATGACGCGACGATTCATGGTGGTCCCTTTCCGCAAAACAGGTTTTGTTTCTAATCTTCAGAGACTGCTATATGTGTGTAGAGCAGGATGAACGCGAGCGACTCAATGGGAGACAAGAGAAACCTCAGTGCGTGCTTTTAGCACAGGTCCCACGACAGCACTCGCACGTCGTTCCCACGGCGCCCCGTTCCTGTGGCGGCCAAGGTCCTGCATTTGTCCTTTCGTCCCATGTGCTGCCTCCATCTCGCCAACTTGCTCCACCGGCAGGGGGATACGAGAGAGACAATCCAAGCCCCCGCCGCACTACCCGTGTGGCACGGTAATCCCATCCGCTGACGACGCGCGTACCCCGACCACGATGAACCGTGGACAGGGAATCTCCCCGATGGGAAAGCTGTACGAACCGCCGTCAGAGTGTTTCAGTAACCTCTATACTCTCCTTGGCACGCGTCAGAAGGTCCTCCAACATCTCTTGATACTTCCTGAGACTGTCCAGCCAGCGAGCAAGGCACCTGCGGCCGCGATCCGTGAGTCGGTACACCCTCTTGGAAGGTCCCGCTTCGGAATCGCTCTTTGTCGAAGACAGAAGTTCCTCGCTCTCCATCCGCTTGAGCAGCCGGTAGAGCCCGGTAAAGTCCGGCGGCTGGTCTCGAAAGAACCTGAGCTTCTGCAGCTCCTGCTCGACCGCGTAGCCGTGCAGGCCTTGCGCGTGATCGCACAGGATGGTCAGAACCGCCGGACGGAGCATGCGATCCAGCGACTTGCCGGAACAAATGCACTTGCCAAGTTGTGGTCGGCTATTCGACATGCTCCAATAGTGGCCGCGTTTACCGACGCCGTCAAGAACAAACTGGTTTTTTTCCGGAACGCCCTGCTGATCTTTGGCGGCGCATTGCACGATTGGTCCCGTAGATCGTATCAGGCCAGTTGGCTTACAGGTCCTTGTAGAATTGCAGGGCTTGTTCGGCGGCGTGGCGGGCCGCCTGGCGGTCTTCTTCGAGGGCGAAGTTCGGGTTGGTGCCGAGCCAGTGGAGGGTGCCTTCGACGTACTTCCGGAGGTAGGCAATCGACGCGGGCTCGCGGACTTTGCGGCCATCCTTGAGGAAATAGATCGGGCTGGTGTGGGCAAACACGGACAGCCCCCTCGGCAGTATGCGATTGGGCAGGTCCGGATGGTCGATCACGCGGGCGGCCAGCCAGGCGCTGTCCGTCAGCTCGACGGTGGCCTCGACCTCCAGCGAATAGATCCCGTCAGCAGGCGGATCGCGGTGGATCAGCGGAACCGTCGTGTGGCCGACCTTGCGTCCGTTCATGACGACATCGACGGTGTTGATCGGCAGGATGGAACGAGCCGTGACGCGGGCCTTGATCGTCCTGCTGCCCCGGAATTCGACCACGTCGCCGGGCGTGTTGCCGTCGCCGACAAACTCGAGCATCGGGCCGTTGGTGACGAAGCCGCGTCCGGCCTTGACCGCCGCAAGCCAGGAATCGTAGTTCCGCGCCCCGGTCACGCGGGCGTACGTCCGGTTGCTGCCCAGCGGAATCTCCTCACCCATCTTGTCCGTTCCGGCCGCGATCGGCAGGCGGAATCCAACATTGAGAAACTGGTAGTACAAGTCCATGCTCCGCATGATTGGAAACTCGGCCTGCGAGAAGCCCGAATCCTCCCAGGGACCCCAGTGGTTCGGGAACTGCGTCGGGTCATTCCAGGTGAGCAGCTCGACACCGTCGACCAGATTCAGCGCCAGCGCCACAGGCAGTTCGGCACCGGGCAGAGAGCAGATGTGCGGCCAGAGGATCGTGCCGTCCTGTGCGCGTGTCGCCCGCAAGGCTCGCATCAGGTCCCATTGCGGCAGGCGCTTCCAGTATTCGAGCGAGCCGCCGGCGTGCGGGTAGCCGGGAACCAGAGATTTCAGGCCCAGCAGCGCCAGATGGCCCATCTGCCATTCCTGAATCTCCTGGCTCACGTAGATCTCGCAGCCCGGTGTGGAGTTCTCGTCGAGCTTGCCCGTGAAACACTTGTTCGTCGCAATCGGAGACTCCTCGTCCGGCAGGTACAGAAGAGTCAGCGTGTTCAGGTCCTCGGCCCGCATCTGCGGATGGGCAACCTTGGGGACAGGCAGATGCGCATGGATGTCGCCATTGACATAGCCTCTGGCGCCCATGTCGATCCAGCGGCGAAGGCGAAAGGTCTTCTCGACCTTCTTCGATCCCCCACCGGCGATCTTGGCCGACAACGGCAGGGTTTCGAGACCTCTGCGAATCTCGATCGAGACGCCGTCTTCCGGGATCGTCAAAGCGAACGAACCATCCACATAACACCAGCGCTTGCCCAGGTACTCGACGTGCTCGTGCCGGCCGGCAATCTCCACGAACTTGCCGTGCACGTCCGTGACGGCGACGCGCGCCGCCAGGGGCTGACCGCTCGCGTCATCGACGATGCGCGCCTCCAGGCGGGCCGCCGCACCCGCCGACAACGGCAGGCCCATCCACACAAAGGATGCACAGAGCATCCGCAGGAACATCCTCGGCCTCCCACTGTCTCGATGATTCTCATGATGTTGCATGGTCATGGTCCGCTTCTCCTCGCCCGATCTTTCTGCATGGCCGCCGCACACCGGCGTTTCAGACGACACGCAGGCCATTATACCAAGCCGCCTCGCACGCTCAAGCTCATCCACGTAACAAACTGTGATCGCCCCACTTCCCAGCTACGGGCGAATGATGATTCGCCCCTGCAATGCCGGGCGCAGGCCGTCTTCCCACTTCCCACCTGGATTAAAAACACCAAACTGCCTCTTGAAAGTCCGAAGAAAAAGACGCAGATTTTCCAAAAAAGCGCTTGCATCGTTTTGCGCCGGCGCGCAAGCTATGGGTGGAAGTCGATGGGAAGCGCTTCCGAGAGCTATATCCGTCGTGGTTCGCGTCTGGCGGCAGCCTCTCGCAGCGCTTCTGCCGGTCCAACCCGTGAGGCTGCCGCCTCTCCCCAACCAGAGGCGGGCCGCCGATGCGAGGCCGCGACGGAGACGAGTTGGAACAACTGGGATCCCGTACAATGAGTTCTTCCGCCCCCGGCGGATGCGGCGCAGAGCGTCTGCGCCCCCAATGAGGAAGCGACGCAGGATTCGTCGCACAGCGCGAGAGGACTGCGCATGGATACGGAGATACAGTTATGGAAGACATCCAACGAACAACCCCCGCCCACACGCCCCGGCGCACCGGGGCCGATCGCGTCGAGACCCTGGAGAAGCGCGGTCCGCTGGAGCGCCTCTTCGAAAGCTGGCTGCTGGACGTGCAGATCCTGACCGGTCGGATGTCGCTCGGCACGATCAGCGTCGGAGCGTATCTGGCCGCGTTGCAGATCGCCCAGGAGCGCCTCGCGTACTACGCGCCGGGCGGCGAACTCGAGCGCGATGTCACGCGCCTCGCCGCGGTGCTCGCGGGCCTCGATCCGTCCCCGGGGGCGGACGCGGAGAAACAAGATTTTTGTGCTCCAGAATCCGCTTCTGGCACGGGATTTGCGATTTCGAATTCGAAGCGAATGCGAAAGATCAGGAAGTAAATCGAAAGCGAAATCCCGAGTTCGAAAGGGAATGGAAACTACTCTTTTTTTCGAACTCGGTGGTCCGCCTGCGGCGGACTCGCGTTTCGGAGAAAAACATGAATTTTTCGATTTCGCTTCGAACTCGCTCGCTGCTACGATACGGCGTGAGCACGAACGGTTCTTTCAGGAGGTCGAAGATGGCATCCAAACCGAGCGTTCTGCGATCCGGCGTGTTGTTCGGGCTGCTCTGGCTGGCCGCATGTCCCATGGGCACGGAGGCGGGTGACGCGACGCAGGACGCCGCCCTGCCTGACGGAACGGTGGTCAAGCGAGTTCTGGATCAACGCAGCGGCGGGGAGAACCTGCTCCAGCCGGACGCGTGGCGCCCCTGGGGCGAAGGCTTCCAGCGAGATGGCGATGTCTTCGTTTGCGACAACGGCGCCGATTCGCAGGTCCAGCGGGGCGCTTCGCAGACGGTGGTGCTCGATCAGGCCCAGCCCGAGCCGCTCGTCGCAACCGCCTGGAGCAAGGCCGAGAGCGTGGGCGGCAGCCGGAACAGCGACTACTCCCTGTACCTGGACCTGACCTACCAGGACGGCACGCCTCTGTGGGGCCAGGTGGCCACCTTCCGCACAGGCTCGCACGACTGGCAGAAGGCCCAGGTAACCGTCTTCCCGGACAAGCCCGTCAGGACGGTGGCGTTCCACATGCTCCTGCGGGGACACACGGGCCGCGCGATGTTCCGCGATCCGGAGCTGCGCGTGGTTCGAGCGCCGGCCGGGACGTGCCTGTTCGACGCAGTCGCGGTGACGCTCGAACACTCGCCCGGGGAGGGCTTCCAGGTCCGAGACGTGGCGGCGGGTTCGAACTTCGTTGCCATCGATGCTGCGGCACTCGATCTGAAGCTCGAATGCCAAATGACGCAAGGCGACGGCGCGACGTTCTTCGACGTCACCCTTTCCGACACCAGCGGGAAGGACCGGGCCGTAACGCTCGTCTATGCGGTCCGCGCCGCCGCTACCCGCTGGTTTCAGAATCCACGTCAGACGATCGAGGTCGAGCCGGACCGCGAATATCTCGAAGCAAGTCGCTTCTCTGCAGGGTCGAACGGCCGGGTCTCCTGCTATCCGTTTGCGGCAGTGGCCAACGCCGGAGAGGCGGTCGCGCTCGGCATCGACATGAGCCGTCCGGCGTTCTTCCGAGCCGGCTACAACAGCGACAGCGAAGAGCTGTTCCTGGCCTGCGATGTCGGCTTGGCGCCCGAGAAGCCTTCGGCACAGGTGCGATTCTGCAAATTCCATTTCGATCCCACGTGGGGATTTCGCGGTGCCCTGGATCGGTATTACGCGTTGTTTCCCGAGGCCTTTAAACGTCGCATCGCCGAGCAGGGACTCTGGATGCCTTTTGCCAAAATCAGCGAGGTGAAGAGCTGGCAGGACTTCGGCTTTCGATTCAAGGAAGGCACCGACGAGACCGCCTGGGACGATGCGCATGGGATTATCACGTTCCGGTACACCGAGCCGATGACGTGGTGGATGCGGATGCCCAGGGAGATGGCCCGCACGCCGGAAGCGGCGCTGGCCTACGCGCAGCAACTGGCCGAGGACAAACGCGATCCACAGGCCCGGGCGCTGCTGACCAGCGGCTACCATGACGAGATGGGGCAGTTCCCCGCCCGGCTGCTCGATACACCCTGGTGCGACGGCGCCGTCTGGAGCATCAATTCGATGCCGAACATCGCGGGCGAAGTCACCGACTTCAAGAATAAGTGGAACCAGAAACTCCGTGACAGCCTCTACGGCCCGCAACGCAAGGTCGATCTGGACGGCGAGTACATCGACTCGTCGGAAGGGTACGTCACGGATGAGCTGGATTTTCGGCGCGACCACTTCGCCGCCTCCGAGACGGCCCTGACGTTCTCACTCGACAGTCAGACGCCCGCGATCTTCCGCGGGTTGATCGCATTCGAGTATATTCGCGCGATCGCCGAAGATGTCCACGCGATGGACAAGCTCATGATGGCCAACTCCACGCCGGACCGTCTCTGCTGGCTGGCCCCGCTGCTGGATGTGCTCGGCACCGAGACCGACTGGAATCCGAGCGGGAACTGGCGGCCCATGTCGGACGACGACTTGCTCTACCGGCGCGCGTTGTGCAAGGGCAAGCCCTTCTGCTTCCTGATGAACACCCGCTTTGAGGAATTCTCGCACGAACTCGTCGAGAAATACATGAAGCGATGCCTCGCGTACGGGATGTTCCCCGGCTTCTTCAGCCACAATGCCTCGCAGGGCCACTACTTCACCCGGCCGGAACTCTACGAACGCGATCGCGACCTGTTCCGAAAGTACGTCCCGCTGTGCAGGCAGGTCGCCGAGGCCGGATGGGAGCCGGTCACAGGGGCCAGAGCTGACAGCGAAAGCATCTACGTCGAGCGATTCGGCGAGCGGTACCTCACCGTCTTCAACAGCAACGACCGGCCCTGCGTCGCGAGGATCACCCTCGATGGAGAATCGCCTGCTGCCAGTCAGGAACTGGTCCGCGACCGAACCATTACCTGGCAGAACCAGCAGACCGAAATCCCCCTCGGCCCCGAAGACGTCGCCGTCCTGCAACTGCGCTGATCCAGCGTGAGGCGTTTGCAGGGGCGAATAATCATTCGCCCCTACCTGTGAAGTGTGAAGGAACTTCAAACCTCAGACTTGAGACTCCGTCTTGGACAGGCCCCGGACATATTCCGATATCCTCGCACAGCTATCGGCGATGTCCTGCAGGTACATCATCTCGTCACGCGACATCGATGAGCTCCGTCTCAATCGCACATCGCACCTGGGGACGAAGGGCCTTGTCGGTCACCAGGTCAACCGGTTTGCCAAGCAGGTCTTCGAGGTAGAACTTCAGATCCATGAACGCATCGAAGGTTGGTGTGCCCTGAAAAACGACCAGAACGTCGATATCACTGGCTTGGCCGGCCTCATCGCGGGCCGCCGAGCCGAACAAGGCAAGCCTCTGCACCGAGAACGTCCGGCGGACCTCACTCAGCCGGCCGCTCAGGCGTTCGATGATCTCATGCGTGGTCATGGCAACCTCCCAGACAGTTCGGGTCTCTGCCCGTATTGGCAGCGTCAAAGCGATTGTCCGGCGCTTGACAGAAGTCATTATACGGCGTAAACTCCTGGTTTTCATACTTTTGCAGCTATCGAGGAGCCTAAAGGGTGTCAGAGCCAGTGGTAACACGTTTTGCCCCGTCGCCGACGGGCTATCTGCACGTCGGAGGGGGCCGGACCGCGCTGTTCAACTGGCTTTGGGCCCGGCGGACGGGCGGGCGGTTCATCCTGCGGATCGAGGACACCGACCAGAAGCGAAACACCCCGACCGCCGCGCGGCAGGTGATGACCGACCTGCGCTGGCTGGGAATCGAGTGGGACGAGGGGCCGGACGTGGGCGGGCCGAACGGGCCCTACTGCCAGTCGGAACGCCGAGACCTCTACGACAAGTACGTCAGACAGCTCCTCGACGCGGGCAAGGCCTATTACTGCTTCGAGACCTCCGAAGACCTCGATGCGATGCGGCAGGAGGCCGAGGCCCAGAAGACGGGATTCGTCTTCCGCCGGCCCGAGCAGTCGCCATCGGAGGAAGACGCGAGAAAGGCCCGGGCCGAGGGCCGGCCAGTGACCGTACGGTTCGCGATCCCCCAGGATGGTCCCATCGTGGTCGACGACCTCGTTCGCGGCCAGATCAGCTTCAACCCGGCCGAGCTGGCCGATTTCATTATCCTCAAGAGCGACGGCTTTCCCACCTATAACTTCGCCTGCGTAGTGGATGACCGCCTGATGGAGGTGACGCACGTCCTTCGCGGCCAGGAGCACCTGATGAACACGCCGGGCCAGCAGGCCCTCTGGCAGGCGATGTTCCCCGATGCGCCGCTGCCGAAGTACGCTCACATGTCCGTGACCGTCAGCGACAGCGGAGGCAAGCTCTCCAAACGCGAGCGGCCCAAGGCCCTCCGCGCTGCGATCCAGGCCCTGTCGGACCCCGACACAGCCAAGTTGGCCGAGGCAGGCGGAATCAGCGAAGGCGACGTGCAAGCGTTTCTCGCTGGCGAGACCACGCCGGATATGCCCGCGATCGACGCTATCGCCAAACACTTCGGCGTGCATCTTCCCGAGATCAACATCGTCGACTTCTTCAAGAGCGGCTACCTGCCCGAGACGCTGGTCAACTTCCTGGCGCTGCTGGGCTGGAACCCGGGCGACCAGCGGGAAGTCATGACCGTTCAGGAGCTGATCGAGTCGTTCGATCTGACTCGACTGACCAAGAGCAACAGCCTGTTCGACCGTCAGAAGCTCGTCGCATTCAACACCGAGCATCTTCGTATGCTGCCTCCTGAGAAGGTTCTCAAGCACCTGCGCGCCTATCTGACCGAGGTCCGGTCGCCCCTGCTCGGGGCCGACGACGAGACGCTGTTGCGGATCATCCGCCTGTGCGAAGGCGCGCGGACGCTCGAAGACATCGACAACAAGAGCCGGTTCCTCTTCGTCGACGACGACAAGATCGAGTTCGACGAAGCCGCCGTGAAGAAGGTCTTGCTCAAGGGCGGCGCGATGGAGATTCTCCAGATCGTGCGGGAACGCCTGGCAACGATGGACGAGTACACTGAGCAGGCCCTCGAAGAGATGTTGCGCGGGCTGGCCGCCGACAAGCAGGTCGGCCTGGGCAAGGTGGCCCAGCCATTGCGCGTTGCACTGTGCGGAACCACGATCAGCCTGCCGATCTTCGATTCGGTCAATCTGCTCGGCAAAGAGCGAACGCTCGCCCGCATCGACGCCGCCCTCGGAAGATTCCGCACGCAAGTGCCGTCGGAGTAAGGTTTGCCATGTCGCTACTGGTTACAGGCTCGATCGGAATCGATACCGTCAAGACGCCGCACGGGGTCAGCGAGCAATGTCTGGGCGGTTCGTCCATCTACTTCAGCATGGCAGCGAGCTTCTTCGCGCCCGTGCGGTTCGTGGGCGTGGTGGGCGACGATTGCCCGTTCGACCTCGCGGAGATCTTCAGGGGCCGCAACGTGGACCTGCGGGGCCTGGAGGTCCGACCCGGCAGCAAGACCTTCGTCTGGCACGGGACCTACCAGGAGAATATGAACGATCGGACGACGGACTACGTCGAGCTCAACGTCCTCCAGGAGGCGCCGCCGAAACTGCCGAAAGTCTTCAAGGACAGCCGGTTCGTCTTCCTGGCCAACACGGCGCCGGCGCTTCAGCTTGAGTTGCTCGAACAGATCACCCAGCCCGCGTTCGTTGCGGCCGATACGATGAACCTCTGGATCGAGGGACATCTCGCCGATCTCAAGAAGCTGCTCAAGAGGATCGATTGCCTGATCATCAACGACGACGAGGCCAGGCTGCTTTCCGGCCGCTCCAATCTCGTCCAGGCCGCCGACGACGTGCTGGCGATGGGAATGAAGGTGGTGATCGTCAAGAAAGGCGAGTCGGGTTCGCTGATGTGCGGCGCCGACGGCCGCAAGTTCCTGCTGCCTGCGTATCCGGCCACCGAGGTCATAGACCCGACGGGCGCTGGCGACAGCTTTGCCGGCGGATTTCTGGGCTGCGTCGCTCAGCAGGGCCGGGCGGATTTCGATACCCTGAAACTGGCGCTGGCGTACGGGACCGTGGTCGCTTCGTTCACGATCGCGGATTTCTCCTTGAATGGACTGAGCGGGACCGTCCGCAAGGACATCGACGCCAGGCTCGAAGAGCTGCGGCGATTCACGAGTTTCTGAGAGAACGGAAGACGCACGATGCGGTGTTTCATTGCGATCGAGATTGACGAAGACATTCGAGCCGCCCTCGGCGACCTCCAGCAAGATCTCATGGCGAACGCGAACATCCGCAAGGGCGACGTCAAATGGGTCGGCCCCGAGGCGATGCACCTGACGCTCAAGTTCCTGGGCGAGGTGCGGGACAACGAGGTTGTCAACGTCTGCGAAGCCGTCAAGGTGGTGACAGCCTGTCATGCGGCGTTCGATCTTTCCGTCAACGAGGTCGGATGCTTCGGCGGCCGCAGCGCCCGCGTGCTCTGGGTCGGGGCGGGCCTCGATTGCCCCGAACTGCTGGAACTCCAGCAGGACCTCGAGGACGAGCTGGCTTTGGCCGGCTGGCCCAGAGAGGCCCGCAAGTTCTCGGGGCACCTGACCCTGTGTCGCATTCGCAACACCAAGGCCGGCTTCGAGATGGCCAGGATGGCCGAGCAATACAAGGACTTCGATCTCGGCACGATGCGCTGTGACTCGGTATGCGTGTTTGAGAGTCAACTGAAGCCCGAAGGGCCGATTTATACGTGTCTGGGCCGTTACGAACTGCAGTAGCAGCCCGAAAACAAGAGGCGAGACAATTCGTGGAGATCAACCCAATGGCAAAAGCAAAGAAGGCAACACCGGTCGAGGGCGCCAGCGGCAAGGACGCTGCCCTGCATCGCGTGATCGCACAGATCGAGAAGCAATACGGTCAAGGCTCCATCATGCAGATGGACGAGCACTCCTACGCGAAGATCGAAGGCATCGGCACAGGCTCGCTGTCGTTGGATATCGCTCTGGGCGGCGCCGGGATCCCGCGAGGCCGAATCACCGAACTGTTCGGGCCGGAATCCTCCGGCAAGACCACGCTGGCGCTGCACGCCATCGCCGAAGCCCAGAAGCTCGGCGGGATCGCAGCGTTCATCGATGCCGAACACGCTCTGGATACCACCTGGGCCAAGCGGCTCGGTGTCGACGTCAGCAGCCTGCTGGTCAGCCAGCCCGACACGGGCGAGCAGGCCCTCGATATCGCCCAGATGCTGATCGCCTCGAATTCGGTGGACATCATCGTCGTCGACTCGGTGGCGGCGCTGACGCCCAAGGCGGAGATCGAAGGCGAGATGGGCGATGCCCACGTCGGCCTTCAGGCCCGCCTGATGAGCCAGGCGATGCGAAAGCTCACCGCCATCATCAACAAGAGCCGGACGGCCCTGGTTTTCATCAACCAGATCCGTATGAAGATCGGCGTCATGTTCGGGAACCCCGAAACCACGCCGGGCGGAAAGGCCCTGAAATTCTACAGTTCCGTCCGCATCGATCTGCGGCGGATCACCACACTCAAAGACGCCAAGGGCGCCATCGGCTCGCGCGTCCGCGCTCGAATCGTCAAGAACAAGATCGCCCCGCCCTTCCGCGAGACCGAGTTCGACATCATGTTCGACAGCGGCATCAGCTACGAGGGCGACCTGATCGATCTGGCCCTCGCGTCGGATGTCGTGCAGCGAAGCGGCGCCTGGCTCAACTACGGCGATCTTCGCCTCGGGCAGGGACGAGAAAACGCCAAGACGTACCTGGCGGAGAATCCCGATCTCCGCAACGAGATCAAGGAAAAGGTGCTGGCCACCAAGGGTCTGAGCGACCTGGTGAAAGAGAAGACGAAGGGCAAAGAGTCAGAGGAATAGGCGATGGAAATCCTGCACCGACTGTCGATGAGAATCCTTCTCTGGACGCTCCTGCTGATTTGCACGGCTGCAGCATTGCCCGCACGCGCCGGCGAAGAAACCGGGCCGCGCTGGTGGAAGGGCAATCTGCACACCCACACCTTCTGGAGCGACGGCAACGACTTCCCTGAGATGGTGGTCCAGTGGTACAAGGACCATGGGTATCACTTCCTGGCGTTATCCGACCACAATGTGCTGTCGCAGGGTCAGCGATGGATCGCGGTGACCGACGCCCGGCGGGCGGCCTTCGACAAATACCTCACCCGGTTCGGCGACGGCTGGGTCGAGACCCGGCAGAACGACAAAGGCGAAACCGAAGTCCGGCTCAAACCACTCACGGAATACCGCTGTCTCTTTGAAGAGTCCGGGCGATTTCTGCTGATCCAGTCCGAGGAGATCAGCGACAAGGCGCATCTGAACGGCATCGATCTGATCGAGGTGATCCCGCCCCAGGGAGGCGCGACGATGGCCGAGCTGCTCCAGAACAACATCGACGCCGTCCATGCCCAGCAGGCCAAGACCGGCCAGGCCATGCTGGTCCACGTGAACCATCCTAACTTCCAGTGGGCCCTGACAGCCGAAGACATGATTGGACTGCAGGGATTTCGGTTCTTCGAGGTCTATAATGCGCACGGCTATGTGAACAACGAAGGCGATGCGCAGCGGGCCAGCACCGAACGGATGTGGGACATCCTGCTGGCAAGGCGTTTGGCCGAGTTGGGATCGGACATCGTGTACGGCGTGGCTACCGACGATGCCCACAACTATCACAAGTTCGACACCCGCGCCGCCAACCCGGGCCAGGCATGGATCGTCGTCCGAGCAGCGAAGTTGACGCCGGAATCGATCATGGACGCCATGAACGCCGGCGATTTCTACTGCTCGACCGGCGTGACACTGAAGGACGTTGCGTTCGACGGCACTACCCTGACCGTGGCGGTGGATCCGGAGCCCGGGGTCCACTACAGCACGCAGTTCATCGGCACGCGGCGCGGTTACGACCCGGCAAGCCAGGCGGTGACCGACGCCGAGGGCAAGGAGATACGAACGACGCGCCGCTACAGCAAGGACATCGGTGCGGTACTGGCCGAAGTCGAGGGCGTTCTCGCCCGATACCAGTTCCAGGGCGACGAGATCTACGTCCGCGCCAAGGTGGTCTCTTCGCATAAGAATGATAAATCCCACGTGCCCGACGAGTGTGAATCCGCCTGGGTGCAGCCGGTCGTTGTCAGACCGTAACAGACCGTGTCGTCGAATAAGGATGACTTGCCGTTCGCCACGGACGGAATTGTTGGAAAGAACCTGACCTGAGGTGCAAACACAGTGTTAACCGCCCGCGAAATCCGAAAGAGCTTCATCGAATTCTTCCTTGGAAAAGGCCACACGTTCGTTCCCAGTTCGCCGCTCGTGCCGCACGGCGATGAGACGCTGCTGTTCACGAACGCCGGGATGAACCAGTTCAAAGACATCTTCGTGGGCCTGACGTCGCCGCAGTGGCCGCGGGCGGTCAACAGCCAGAAGTGCCTGCGCGTCAGCGGCAAGCACAACGACCTCGAAGAAGTCGGCAAGGACACCCGCCATCACACGTTCTTCGAAATGCTCGGCAACTGGTCGTTCGGGGATTACTTCAAGGCCGAAGCAATCGACTGGGCGTGGGAGCTGCTCACCAAGGTCTGGCAGATCAATCCGGATCGGTTGTGGGCATCGGTTTTCGCGGGCGACGAGAAAGACGGCCTGCCCAAGGACGAAGAAGCCTTACAGCTCTGGACGAAGGTCACACCGATCCGGCCCGAGCGCGTGCTGGGGTTCGGCAAGAAGGACAACTTCTGGGAGATGGGCGACACCGGTCCGTGCGGCCCTTGCACCGAGATTCATATCGATCTCGGTCCCGAAGCGTGTGACATGAAGGACGTCGCGGGCCACCGGTGCGGCGTCAACGGCGACTGCGCCCGCTTCATCGAGCTGTGGAATCTGGTCTTCATCCAGTACAACCGCCAGCCTTCCGGCCGTCTGGTGCCGCTGTCGGCACACGGCGTGGACACCGGCGCCGGCCTCGAACGCATCGTCTCGGTGCTCCAGAACAAGGCAGGCAACTACGATACCGACCTGTTCATGCCGATCATTCAGCGCACGAGCGAATTGAGCGGCCACACCTATACATCCAAGCTCGGCAACAAGACCGACAACGCGTTCCGCGTGATCGCGGACCACGTACGCACGCTCGTGTTCGCCATCACCGATGGCGCAACCCCCTCCAACGACGGGCGGGGCTACGTCATTCGGCGCATCCTGCGGCGGGCGTCACGATTCGGGCGGGAGCTCGACATGCGCGAGCCCTTCCTGCACAAGCTGATCCCCGTCGTGATCGACGTGCTGGGCGAGGCCTTCCCCGAGATTCGAGATCGAGCTGCACACGTCGCGACAGTCGTGGAAGCGGAGGAGGCCAGCTTCGGTCGAACGCTCGACCGTGGGCTGGAGATCTTCCGCAGCGCCGCCAAGCGGGCCGCCGCAACCTCCGGCAAGACCATCCCTGGCGACGACGCCTTCCAGCTCTACGACACCTATGGCTTCCCGCTTGACCTGACGCAACTGATGGCCCAGGAGCGGGGTCTGGCGGTGGACACGGGTCGCTTCGCCCAGTTGATGGATGAGCAGCGGGAGCGCGCCCGGGCCGCCAAGAAGAGCGATGCCCTGCTTGCCAATCTGACGGACAACGAACTACCGACCACCGAGGACGTGCAGAAGTATCGCACGGATCGCTGCGACAGCACACTCCTTGGCTGGATCGATCCGGAAGGCTTCAAGAGGCAGGGCCAGGTGCCTCGTGATGTCGAGGTGGGTCTGGTTCTCGACAAGACGTGTTTCTACGCCGAGTCGGGCGGCCAGGTCGGCGATTGCGGCGTGATCGTCGCCGACGGCAGCGAGTTCGTCGTCGAGACCACGATGCGCATCGCCAACTGCGTTGTTCATCGGGGCACGTTGACCAAGGGCGCGCTCAGCGCGGGCCAGGCCGTCACCGCGATCGTCAACAAGGACCGCAACGCGATCAAGAAGAATCACACCGCCACCCACCTGCTCCAGTGGGCGTTGCAGCAGGTGCTCGGCAAGTCCGTGTCCCAACAGGGCAGTTACGTGGGACCCGATTACCTTCGCTTCGACTTCACATATCCCAAGGCGCCGACGAAGGACGAGCTGGCCAGGGTCGAGACGCTGGTCCGCGAGAAGATCGCATCCGATCTGCCCGTGACCTGGACGGTGATGGCCAAGGACCAGGCGCAGAAGCTCGGCGCGATGGCTCTGTTCGGCGAGAAATACGGAGAGGAGGTTCGGGTCGTGGCCGTCGGCGCCGGCAGCGAGAACGAGCTCGACAGGGCGTTCAGCCGGGAATTCTGCGGCGGGACCCACGTAGACCAGCTTGGCTCGATCGGCGGTTTCAAGATCCTCAAAGAGGAGAGCATCTCCGCCGGCGTTCGCCGCATCACCGCAATGACCGGCGCCGCCCTCATGGCCCATCTCGAACAGGCCGGCGAGGTCATCGACCGCCTGACCGCCCTGCTTCAGATCCCCGCCGACAAGCTCGCCGACCGCGTCGCGCAGCTCATGGAAGACAACAGGAAGCTCGCCAGGGAGATCAAGAACGCCTCCAGGACCGCCGGACCCGACACCATGGCCGAGGCCCGCGATCTGCTCGACGCCTGCGAAAAAGCCGGAGATTCCTCGATTATCGTCGGCCGCCTCGCGTCTACTTCCATAGAGCGGGCCCGTGAGGCCGTGGACATGCTCAAGAAGAAGGCGGTTTCAGCCGCTATCGTGCTGGGCTTCGAAGAAGACGGCAAGGCGACGCTGCTGGCCGGCGTGACGGACGATCTGATCAAAAAAGGTCTCAAAGCCGGCGACGTCATCAAGGAGATCGCCCCGATCGTCGGTGGCGGTGGCGGCGGCCGACCCCAGATGGCCCAGGCCGGCGGCAAAGACCCCGCCAAGCTCGACGAGGCCCTTGCCCGCGCCAAGGCGCTGATTGGGGCAAAGCTCAGCACATAGGACCTCTTGGGTGGATGCGATGTGCGGGACCGACCGTCGTCCGCCCATCAGACCTCGAGGGTCTTATGCTGGAGTTTCGCTGTCCGAATTGTTCGCAATGGCTTGTCGTCCGGGAAGATTGGGCCGGTCGCATGAGCCGATGCCCCCGGTGCAAGGCCGAGATTGCGATCCCGCAGGCGTCGGCCCCTGAGCCGGTCGTCGAAACGGAAGGAGACGAACTGACGCTTGTCACACCGGCCAAGCCGCTGGACAAGGCGATGCTGGATCTGCCCGACGAGCAGGAACTGCGGGACCGGATTGCGGAGCACAGGCACGAGGAGGAACGACTCCTGACGTCGCTCGGCATCCAGCGCAAGCCTCCGCACACGGGGCAGCGCCGTTTCGCCTGGCCGATCGACATCCTGCTGTACCCCACCAGCGCATCGGGCCTGATCGTAATGGCGGTGCTCATCGGCGCGCCGCTGGCGTTGGCCCTCATCCAATCGTTCCTCCCCATGGTCGGGCGCATCGGTTTCGTGTTCTTCCTCGCCTCCGTCATCCTCGGCCTTTACGCCGCCTGGTACCTGGCCGAGTGTGTCTACGACAGCGCCCTGGGCGGCACGCGGGCCCCGGAATTCGTCGGAGTCGGACTCGGGGACATGTGGTCGCGCGTGGTGTACCTGCTGGCGGTCTACTTCCTCTACCTGCTGCCGACGATTCTCTGCGCCATGCTCGCCCAGCGAACCGACGCGATCTTCTGGGGCCTCGCAGCGTACAGTCTGGTGTTCTTCCCGATCGGCCTGCTGGCGATGGTCGTCAACGACTCGATCAGCGCGCTGAATCCGGTCTTCCTGGTGGTTTCGATCTTCCGCGCGTTCTTTCCGTACGTCGGCCTGCTGCTGGTCCTTGTCATTTTGGGCGCGCTCTACTGGTTCGCATCTCAGATCGGTCTGGACGATGGATCGCGGCCGTTCTGGCTGGAGGCCGTCGGCCTGGTGGCGTCGATGTATGGTACCTTCGTACTGGCCCACGTGCTGGGCCGCTTCTACTGGCGCAACGCCGACCGTCTCGACTGGGGACTCTGAGGACGACGTTTGCAGAGAATGACGCCGGAGGAAGAGAAGACATGGTGACATTTCGCTGCCCGAACTGCGGTCAGAAGATCCGAGTGCCGGACGAGAAGGCCGGCAGGACCGGACGCTGTCCACGCTGCAAGGCCAGGATCCAAGTCCCGCCGGCGCCCGAGCCGGCGGCGCCTGAGGCCGTCGTCCCCAAGAAGCCGACTCTGAATGACCTTCTCGATCTGCCCGCTCCGACTCAGGCGCCTCTGCCCCGCAGCCAAGCCGATGAGGTCGTGACGTCGGAGGCCGAGCAGGGTCAGAGTGTCCCCCTCCCGGCCGACCCTCTGGCCGAGGTGATTGAGGAGCCGCGGTTGCCCTGGTTCCTCGACGCCCTGGCCTATCCCGTCAGCAGTTCCGGGGCCGTGAACATCGGAGTGTTCGTGATCGCGCCGCAGATCGTGGCGTTCGTGGGCAACTGCTTGGCCAGGTTCATCGGGCCGGCTCTTCCCGGGGGCGGCGCCGCGTATCTGACGCGACTGCTGACATTGCCGTTCTACATCGTCTTTGCGTGCTATGTGTGCTACTACATTGCGCACTGTGTGATCGATAGTTCCAGGGGCCACCGGCGCGCCTCGGATATCCAGATGACGCGCGCATTGAGCTTCGGTGACCTTCTGTCACAAACCATCCTCTTGATCGCCTGTGTCGCCATCTCGTGCTGGCCCGTGGCTGTCTACTACGTCCTGACCGAGCGGACCGACGCATGGTATTGGCTACTCGGGGCCGTCGGCGTCTTCTTTCTGCCCATGTCGTTTCTGGGCGGGGTGGTCTTCGATTCCTTCGAAGCGCTGAACCCCCTGCTGATCCTCCAGTCGATATGGCGAACCCTCCTGCCCTATGGCGCCCTGGTCCTGTTCTTCCTGGCCATCGCCGCTCTGGCCACGGCGGTCATACCTCGCTTGCCGATCTGGGCGTTTCTCCGCCTGGCGGTGCAGATCTACCTGCTCCTGGTCCTGGCCAACGGTCTCGGTCGGTTCTACTGGCGCTATCGCGACCGGCTGGATTGGGGCATATAGGCGCTACAACTACAGGCGAATCTGGACGCTGCGGGCGTGAGCGTCGAGACCCTCGACCTGGGCGAGGCGAATGATGTCGTCGGCGCAGGCGGCCAGCCGCTCGGGGCTGTATTCGATCAGGCTGATGGACTTGAGGAAGTCGTTGCTGGTCAGGGCGCTGGAGAATTTGGCCCGCGTGCCGGTGGGCAGGGTGTGGCTCGGCCCGGCCCAATAGTCGCCGACGGCGACCGGCGTATGGGGACCGATGAAGATCGCTCCGGCGTTGGCGATCCGGTCCGCAATCTCCCGGCTGCGGGAGCCGCACTGGATCTCCAGGTGCTCGGAAGCGAACTCATTGGCCAGGTCCACAGCCGCATCCATATCCGCCACCACGATGACGCGGCTGAATCGCTTCAGCGAGGCCCTGGCTTCATCCGCTCGGGGAAGCTGCGCGAGCTGCGAGGCGAGCTGCGCGACGATGGCTCGGGCCAGCAATTCGGAATCGGTCACCACGACGGCGCTGCTGTCGGCGGCGTGCTCGGCCTGGCTGAGCATGTCGGCCGCGACCCAGGCGGGATCGGCCTGGTCGTTGGCGATGATGAACACCTCGCTCGGTCCGGCGATCGAGTCGATTCCCACGTAGTCGCCTGCGACGTTCTTCTTGGCGGCCTGAACCCAGGAGTTGCCCGGTCCGACGATGATGTCCACCTTGCGAATGCTCTGTGTCCCGCAGGCCAGGGCGCCGACCGCCTGTACCCCTCCGATGCGATAGACCTCCTCGACGCCCAACTCGTGACAGACCCCGAGGATGACCGGATGGATGCTGCCCTCGTGACGCGGCGGCGAAACCACCGCGATCTCCCGGACGCCCGCCACCTGGGCGGGGACCACAGTCATGATGACCGTCGAAGGCAGAGGCGCTGAGGCGCCGGGAACGCAGACGCCGGCCCGGCGGATCGGGGTGTATCGGATGCCCGTTCCGTCCGAGAAAGCGGAGCTATGGCCGAGGAAGATCTTCGCCTGATACGCGCGGACGTTCTCGATGGCCTTCCGCAGCGCCGCCAACAGCGCCGTGTCCATCGAGGCATGGGCGGCAGCCAGCGCATCGGGGCCGACGCGAAACTCGTCGGGCCGCAAAGTGACTCGGTCGAACTTCTCGGTGTAGGCGGCAACCGCCTCATCGCCCCGCTCGCGGATATCGCGAAGAACCTCGACGACCGTTCGATTCTGCTCGCTGTTCTCGCTCGCCGACCGCGCAGCGCCGAGCATGTCGAGTCGCAGCTTCGCGAGTCTCGCCCTGGCCTGCGGGTCCGACGTCAGGATCAGCAGATCTTGCAGCCCGTCGCTCATCAGATTCTACCCACCGAAGTTGCCGTAGTTGTAGACGCGGATGGCCCGTTGCAGCAGCAGATACTTCCTGCCCTGGTATTCGGTGACCAGCCCGGCGACGTTGAACCGGATGGGCTGGGGGAACGCCGCGAGCCGTCGTTCGGCCTGCTCCAGGGCGCTGCACGGCAGCAGCGTGTAGCGGGTCTCGGAGACGCCCCGGCCCAGGCCGTCCGGGACGAACACCGGGTGGCCCTCGGCGAACTCGATGAAACCGACTCGATCCACAAGCACGCGCGTTCTCGCCCGGCGCCCGGTTTCGGCCGGGGGTCCCGGCGCGCCGGGATCGGTCTCTCTGCGCTGGGGCCCGCGCGCCTGTCGCCGGGTTCTTATCCGATCGAGCACCTCCTCCGGAATCTCCAGCGGACCGCCCGGCCCGACGCCGGGATCCGACACCGTCTCAAGACGTTCCTCAGGTTCCTCCTGCGGCTCGTCGGCGCCCTTCAACTTGCTCAACGGCAGATAATAGCTGGGAAACAGGTAGTTCATCCCGCGGTACCGCGTCACCAGGGCGCTGAGCCGGTAGCGAGGCAGGAGACGGTCGTTGGCGTCGGCGACCATGCTGTCCAGGATTACAGAGGGCAGCACCTGGAGTTGCGAGCCGGCCGGCAGCGCACCGCCGACGTCGTTGACGTCCCGAACGAACTGGAACAGCCAGAGATCGTTGCTGTCGCTGCGAGCCAGCGTGCCGTCGGTCGCCTGAAGGACCGTGCCGTCGGGCACCAGCGGAGCGGTCGAGGTCTCGGCCGCATTCGCCGAAATCGCGGCCAGCAGGACCACGCTAAAAACCATCCTTGAGACATTCATCCGTTTTGTCCTCATCTTCATATCCTCGGGCTAATCGCCGAGGACCCTTCTGATACAATCGATCGCATCGGCCGGCCCGGCGGCGAAACTCACCTGTTCGGCGCTGCGCGGATCGTCACGGCAGACCAGGTCGACCAAAGGCCTCCAGAAATCCCCCAACAGCACGATCGGCTTGCGCCGGTCAAAGAACTTCTTGTTCCTCAGCTCCCAGACCTTCGCCAGCTCCAGCAGCGTCCCGGTCCCACCCGGCAGAACGACGTAGCCCGTGCCGAGGCGGACTAGCGTATCGAGCCGCTCGTCCAACGAGACCGTCGTCACCTGCTCGCTGACGAACTCGTTGGCGACGCTGTTCTTGAACGCCGAGCAGGTCACGCCAATCACCGTTCCGCCGGCCTCGCGGGCGCCTTTGGCCGTCGCCAGCATGGTACCACTATACCCCCCGTTGGCAACCGCAAAACCCGCCTGCGCCAGCGCCCGGCCCAACTGCTCGGCCGCGGCAAACACCGGCTCGCCCGCGCGGGCCCGCGCCGTGCCGAAGACGCTGATCGTTCGCTCACGCATGGGCCTTTTCTCGCGTGTAGCTCAGCAGGCCGGCGGTCAGAAGGACCTCGCGGTCACGGCTCGACAGCTCCAGATTGCCGACGAACTGGAAGCCATCGCTCGGGCGGGCGACCCTGACCGTCTGGGCATTCCTGACCGCGCCGATCAGATCGTCGATGACCAGCGCATCGCCTGCTTCGAGCCTGTCGTAATCGGCCGGATCGGCGAACCGGATCGGAACGATGCAGAAGTTGATCAGATTGGCGCGGTGGATTCTTTCGATCGTCTTGGCGATGACCGCGCGGACGCCCAGGTACATCGGGCAAAGCGCCGCGTGCTCGCGCGACGAGCCTTGTCCGTAGCTCTCGCCGGCGACGATGATGCCGGCAATGCCCTTGCTCTTGAGCGCCAGCGCCCGCTCGGCAAACGTCGGCGAGCCCGGCTCGTTGAAACAGTTGAACACCACCTTCGCGTACTCGGGCACGTTCGAACGCAACTTGAGGAACGTACCGGCCGGCATAATGTGGTCAGTGGTAATCTTGTCGCCGCACTTGAGCAGGACCTGACCGTCGAGCTTCTTCTGAAGCGCCGGCGGCGCCTCGGGCACGACGATCGTGCGGCCCCGCAACACCTCGGCCTTCCTCGCCTGTGCCTCATCCAGAGGCGGCTCGATCATGCTGTCGTCGATGTGGAACTCCCCAGGCATCTCAATCGTCGGAAACGCAATGCCCCTTCGTTCGGACAGGTCGCGCGGATCGGTGATCTCGCCGGTCAGGGCCGCCACAACGGCGGTCTCCGGACTGACGAGGTAAGCCCGGTCGCCCTTGGTCCCCGTCCGCCCGGCGAAGTTGCGATTGAACGTCCGCAGGCTCACCACGTCGTCGGCGGGCGAAAAGCCCTGGCCGATGCACGGCCCGCAGCCCGATTCGAGAATCCGCGCCCCGGCGGCGATCAGGTCGGCCAGTGCCCCGTTGCGGGCCAGCATGTTCAGCACTTCCCGGCTGCCCGGCGAAATGCCAAGCTCGACCATCGGGTGGACGCGACGGCCCTTGAGGACCTGGGCGACCATCATCAGATCGGTGTAGCTGGAATTCGTGCAACTGCCGATCGCGACCTGGCCGACCTTGGTCCCGGCGATTTCGCGAACCGTTTTGACATTGTCCGGCGAGGAGGGACAGGCCGCCAACGGTTCGAGTTGCGACAGGTCGATCTCGATGACCCGGTCGTACTCGGAGTCCGCATCGGCCTGCAAGGGCAGATAGTCCTTCTGGCGCCTCTGGGCGATCAGAAAAGCCCGTGTCTGCTCGTCGCTGCCGAACAGGCTCGTCGTAACGCCCAGCTCGGCGCCCATGTTCGTGATTGTCGCTCTCTGCGGGACGCTCAACGTCCGGGCGCCGGGACCGAAGTATTCGACCGCCCAGCCCACGTTGCCCTTCGTCGACAGAATGCTCAGCAGCTTGAGGATCACGTCCTTGGCCGCGACCCAGTCGCTCAATCGGCCGGTCAGTTTGACGCCCAGCACCTTCGGGCAGGTCAGGTAGAACGGCCCGCCTGCCATCGCCACCGCGACGTCGAGTCCGCCGGCCCCGATCGCGACCATGCCGATTCCGCCGCCGGTTGGGGTGTGTGAATCGCTGCCCAGCAGCGTCGCGCCGGGCTTGCCGAACCGCTCCAGGTGTACCTGATGGCAAATCCCATTGCCGGCGCGGGAATGGTAGACGCCGCTCTTGGCCGCGACGGTCTGGAGATACAGGTGGTCGTTGTGGTTTTCGGGCCCGAACCCGGCCATGTTGTGGTCGACGTAGCTGACCGAAAGGTCCGTCCGCACGCGCGGAACGCCCATCGACTCGAACAGCAGAAAAGCCGTCGTGCCGGTGGCGTCCTGGGTCAGCGTCTGGTCGATGCGAATCCCGATCTCCTGGCCTGGCGCCATTCGGCCCGCGACCAGATGGGCTTCCAGTATCTTGTGAATCAGCGTCTTGCCCATGGTCCGTCACTCCTGAAGAATCCCAAGCCGCCAGTCTACCAGAAGGCGAACGAGAATTCAAACCCGGCCCCGCGCCTTTTCACATCGTCAGAGGGGAACAAAAGCTACAAAAGCCACATCAAATGTGGTAAAATAGGTGGTTTGGGAGGTTTTGGGATGCTCCTTGACCCAAATGACAAATGGCACCTGAAAGCCCTGGAAGAACGTTATGTCGAAGGGGTTGGGGTAGTCAATCGGCCGGGCGGGAGTTTCCGACCCGACGCGGCATGTTGGGCGATTCTGGCGCTTCGGGCGGCCGGTGGCGACGCCCGCGTGGTCGAGAACGCAAGACGGCTCCTTGCGGATACGCAGACCCAGGACGGACGGGTACCCGTCTCGGCGGAGCAGCCGGACGCCTACTGGCCCACCGCCCTGGCCGTGCTGGCATGGCATGGCGCACCGCAATACCAGGAGTCTCAGGCCAGAGCCCTTCAGTTCCTGCTCGAATGCGCTGAGGTGAAAACCCCGGACCCCTCGGAGGCGCTGCCGGGGCACGACGTAACGATCAAGGGCTGGGCGTGGATCGCCGGGACGCACCCTTGGGTCGAGCCGACCGCGTACGTCATCCTGGCGCTCCGGGCCTGCGGACGAATGACTCACTGGCGCGCACAGGGCGGGGTCCACCTGCTCCTGGACCGGCAACTCCCTTCCGGCGGCTGGAACTACGGCAACACCTTCACGTTCGGAACGGAGTCGCGACCCACGGCGGAGACTACCGGCATAGGCCTGCAGGCCCTTGCGGGACTGACGCCGAAAGACTCCGTGAAAAACAGCATTGCGTACATGCAGTCGGAAGTGGCGTTGTTGCACGCGCCGCTGTCTCTGGCCTGGGCGATTCTCGCCCTTCATGCCTGGCAGGAAACCGTCGACCGGCCGCAGGAACGCATCCTCCAGGCCCTTGCCCGACAGAAGAAATTCGGGCCGCATGACACGGTTTCCTTGAGTCTGCTCACACTCGCGTGGCATTGCAGGACGGGCCTGGTCGATTTCTTCGAGCGTGCTGACTGGCAGGGTGAGAAATGAGCGATCCGCATCCGGACAATCCGTCGTCGCGAAGGATCACGAGGCGAGCGCTGCTCGTCGACGCCCTGGCCGCCACCGGTATCGGCGTCGCCGGCGCGCTGGCCGTCGATCGGTTCCGCCACCGTCGCAGGAGGGCCGCGGTCTTCATCGGCAAAGCCCCCTCCTATAGCGTGGACCTCGCCTCCATCATCGAGGCTGGATTGGGCCAACTCGGTATCGGCTCCGGCGAAGTTCGCGGCAAGAGGATCCTGCTCAAGCCAAACTTCGTGGAAACCGTCCGCGGCGCGCTTCACATCTGCACGCAGCCGGAGGTCGTTTTCGCAGCGGTCGAGGCGTTCCGCAAGCTGGGAGCGGCCGAGGTCCTCATCGGCGAAGGGTCCGGCCACTGCCCGGACGCGATGCGGATCATCGACGAGGTCCGCCTGGCCGAATCGCTCGTCGAACAGAAGCTGCGGTTCGTCGATCTCAACAACGACGATCTGATCGTGCGACCGAACGCCGGCGGCCGAACGAGCCTGCGCACCCTCGCGCTGCCGGCCACCGTGGACCAGGTCGACTGGATCGTCTCGATGCCCAAGATGAAGACGCATCACTGGGTCGGCGCGACCCTTTCGATGAAGAACCTGTTCGGCATGATGCCCGGCATCGTGTACGGGTGGCCCAAGAACGTCCTGCACTGGGCGGGGATCGAGGGGTGCGTTCTGGATATCAATCAGACGGTGCAGCCGCACCTGGCCATCATCGACGGCATCGTCGGCATGGAGGGCGATGGCCCGATCATGGGCACGCCGAAACCGACCGGAGTGATCGTGATGGGCACGAATCTGCCCGCAGTCGATGCCACGGCGGCGCGAATCATGGGGATCGACCCGACGAAGGTCGCCTACCTGCGAAACGCCCACGGCCGGCTCGGGACCATCGCCCTTGATGAGATCGTGCAGCGAGGCGAAACGATCGCGTCGGTCCAGACCGACTACCAGCTCGTGGACTTCATCCCGGCCCATCGGGGCCTGCGTCCGGCTCGTGGATCCCGAGCGATTCCTGCGTCAGGGTTGTCCTCCTGAACAGGTTGCTGTTCTCGTCCTGGTCAGCGATCCAGAGCCGTTATGTATCCCACCCGGCCCCAGGTGGCGCGTTGGAGTCGCTGGAGGTCTTGGAGTCCATCTTCGGTCTGTACCATGTAGCCGTAGTCGCGCCTGCCGTCCGGCAATTCCACCTCGCTGAGGACGGCATCGTCGATGATGTCATGGAAAAGGTCGCCGCGCGGAAAGAGTCTGCGAGGGATGGCGATGGTCTCGCGTCCCTTCCACTTCCAGCACTCGGCGTGCCCGTCGGCGAAGGAAAGCGTCGTCCCGGACGCATGGCGAAGGGGCGGCGGGTAGGCGGTATGCCACAAGGGAAAAAGGTAATCCACATGAAAATCGGATATGATGGATTGCCCCAGGTCGATGAAGACCGCGCGTTTGGCCGGGCCGGGATGGGTAATCTCCTCCAGACGCGACAGGTGCAGGACCGTCTTCCCGACGCGCTTGCCCGTGCGGTTCAGGGTCCCCCAATCGCGAGTGTCGCCCACGACGGTTCCCTGCATCTCCGTGCCGTTGGCGCCGGAGACGATGCCGTAGGTGGCCAGATGACCCGGCATGCCATTGGGGCAGCGATAGAAGTCCACGTCGTTGATGTAAGGCCAGAGGGAACCCTTGTCGGGGTGCTCTGCCAAAGCGGTACGATTCGTCTCCAGGAAGGCCCGGCCCAACCAGCCGCGCACGGTGCCGCGTCTTTCCGCCTCTCGATACGTGTGGACATGGGCGACGCTGCCGTCAACGAGGCAGCCGTCGTGCTCGTGGGCATAGCTCAACCAGGCGAGTGTGAGCTGGCGGTGGTTGCTCAGGCACACGGCCCTTCGGGCCTGCTCACGGGCGGCGCCCAACGCCGGGATCAGCAACGCCAGCAGCAGCGCGATCACCGCGATGACGACGAGCAGCTCGATCAGCGTGAAACCCTGCCGCTTCATTTCCGTCCCCTTCACCTGACTGAGATCACCAATTATACCGGATCGTGGCAGGCGCCACCACCGACAAAGGCCGCCTGGGGTGCATGACCGTTCTTGCGATCAGGCTCGCTCCGACCCTTTCTGCCGGGCATCCATTCATGGCTGGCGAGGAGAAACTCGAAATCCGAAGCACGAAACTCGAAACAAATTCAAAGCACGAAATCCGAATGCTCCAAAGCCGCCCCGGTTTGCATGGGCAGGGCCGACTTGCACGCGATGGCCTCCGTGCTTCGAGCTTGGATTTTCGGTCATTCGAGCTTGTTTCGAAATCCGGACTTCGTTATTCGTGCTTCTGTCGTATGACCAAGCGAGCAGCGCAGGAACAGTCATGCACCCGGGCGGCCCCGCGCTCCGCATCGCGGGGCCGCTTCGACGTGCCGGGACGGCGCCCTCAAGCCCCTTTCTGTCTCTCTCAGCGCCACTTGTCGGGATCGTGCAGGAGCAGCGAGTCCCTCCGGTTGGCCGGCTCGATCCCCGTGCGTCCGCTGATGGTCGGCTGGAGGCCTCGGGTGGCTCCTTTGCCGACGGTGGAGTCGGAAATCGTGTAGATGTTGTCTTCCTCCAGCGAGCAGTACGCCCGCTTGGCAAAATCGACGTGGCTGTCGAGGAACAGTACGTTCTGGCCGTCGCTCTGGTGGGCAATGGCGTTTCCCTTGATCGCCGCGTCCGAGCCGCCGTTGTACGGCGGAATGTCCGGCACGAACTCCGTGAACACGCCGGGCTCGACAGCCGGGCTCTTGATCCACGGGTTGCGGTCGGCCGCGACCGCCAGACCGGGCTCGCTCGACGTGGTCAGGTGATACTTGCCGAACGGATCGTGGTAGGAGTAGCTGCAATGATCCCACGGCGTCTTTCCGAAATCCCAGGCGTCGATCAGCTCGAACCCGACCGGGACATTCTGCTCGTCGGCCAGAGTGAACTCCGTGGTCCCGGTGTCGCCCTTGCAGACGAACGACTTCGGAGTCACTTCGGCATACTTGACCAGCAGATAGAAGCACGAGGTGATGCTTCCTTTGCCGGCCGTCGTGCCGCCCATCCCGTAGGCCGCATATCGGTCACTGGCCGCCCAGTTGGGCAGCGGCCCCCACTCGCCGTTCTTGCCGCCGGAACGCGGCAACTCGTTGTCGTAGTCGTTGGCGTAGATCATCATAGCCTTGCCGACGCCGGCCAGGTTCGTTCCGCAGGTCAGCCGGAAGGCCAACTGCCGGACCCTTGCCAGTGCGGGCATCAGAATGCCCATCAACAGAGCGATGATCGCAATCACGACCAACAGCTCGACTAAGGTGAAACCTTTCCGTTTCATTGTCGTCCCCTTTCAATTCGCCGAGATCGGCGGGTCAGACCGCCTTGTGGCAACCCTATCGACAGGAACCAATCCGCCTTCGCACCGGCCCATCCAGCCGGCACGAGGATCGCGCGGGCGCGCAGACGCCCGTCGACGCAGGACGCAGACCACGGGCACCCGCTGATCCCGTTGGTTGACGCGGTCGGTCCCCGGTTCGCCGTTCTGCGCCGATCCGGAGCCGTCCCATCAGGAAGGACGACTCTCAACGCCCGACAACAGCGCGACCCGATCTCGAAGGGAAGCTCTCTCGCACGCAGCAGGACGATGGAGCGGGATTCGAGGGGATATGGAACGAATGATGGCTACCGAGTATCCTCGTCCACCCGCCCGGCCGCCCTGCCGTATACGCCCACCGTGCAAAGGAGACCTTCACGACGATCCTCAGGCATCGCCGTCGTCGGCACATTCAGATGCATTCTCAAAGAGCACATCGCGAGGTCGAAGGCGACCCCGTGCTGAAATCGCACGAGGTCGCCCTCAGAAGAAAAGGTATACCCTCACGCGAAAGCACCGCTGGACCTCACGGCTTGGTCGGCCTTCCCGGCGTCATCTTGTCCGGATCGTGAACCAGCAGGCTGTCCTTGCGATTCATCGGCGTATACGTGGGCGAGTAGACCGGCATGACGCCCTTGGCATCGCCCTTGACGTTGTTCGCCGACTTCGTGTAGACGTTGTCGTCTTCGAGCGAGCAGAACGCCCGTTTGGCGAACTCGACGTGGCTGTCCAGGAACAGCACGTTCTGGCCGTCGCCCTGGTGCGAGATCGCGTTGCCCCTCAGCGCCGTCTCCGTGCTTCCGTTGTACGGAGTGACGTCGGGATTGAACAGCGTGAAGTCGCCCGCCTCGGCCGCCGGACTCTTGATCCACGGATTCCGGTCGGCCGCCACCGCCAGGCCGGGCTCGCTCGACGTGGTCAGAGCGTACTGCCCGAACGGCAGATGGTACGAATAGCTGCAATTGTCCCAGGGCGTCGCGCCGAAGTCCCAGGCATCGATCATCTCGAAGCCGGTCGTGACGTTCGTCTCATCGGACAGTTGCCACTCGGTGGTCCCGGTGTCGCCCTTGCAGACGAACGACTTCGGGGTCACTTCGGCGTACTTGACCAGCAGATAGAAGCACGACGTGATCGTGGCCTTGCCGCCGCTGCCATCCGACTGGCTGACGCCATAGGCGTTGTACCGATCGGCGGCGTTCCACACGACCGGGCCGTTCCACTGGGAGAGCCGGCCGCCAGCTCGGGGCAGCTCATCCTCGTAGTCGTTGGCGTAGATCAGCATGGCCTTGCCGATACCCGCCAGGTTCGTCCCGCAGGTCAGCCGGAAGGCCAACTGCCGGACCCTTGCCAGTGCGGGCATCAGAATGCCCATCAACAGAGCGATGATCGCAATCACGACCAACAGCTCAACCAGGGTGAAACCTTTCCGCTTCATTTTCGTTCTCCTTTCCGAGACGTCCGATCGGCGGGCCGGCCGTTTTCAACAGATCGCTGTATCTTCATGGATAAATGCGGTTGGAACGCCGGCGCACGGGCCGGCACGGGCAGCAAGGGCGCACGAAGGGCCCTCGGCTGCCGGACTCGGGGAGTTCTTGCCCGCCAATCTTCCGGGTTTAGGGTTTACGGCCGATGGCCGAGTCCAGTGAACAGCCACTATACGCAGAAGATCGACACATCAAGTGGGACGCGCGCAACGGACCTTGGGCGCACAATGCACCCGATAAGGAAGATCAAGGAGCCCCCGGATGGGGCGAAGAGCGCCAGATGCTGGACGAGGTGAATGGAATGATGGCCAGGATGCCGGAATCACGTCCCGCACCGGAAAGCACAGTCAGACCCTGGGGTTTCCCGGTTCGCGCAGCGCAACATCAGCAAGGGCAGAACCATCCGGCCAAGTGAGTCCTCTGTCGCGACAGAAATGGAATGACGGGATGAAATCCAGAGTGATGCTGAATAGATGATGACTGAGAATATGATGATACGTCTGTCGAGCCCGTCGCGCAAACCGCGCGATCCCGCGATCCAGGTTTCTCACAGCAGCTTTCCAGCACTGCCACTGCTCAGTTAGATATCCGGACACATTGTCAAAGAGCCTGCCGCAAGAAAGAAGGCGGCCCCGAAGAGCCCGGGGCCGCCATCGAATTCAGACTACGAACTCACATGCAGACCCCGGACTAACTGCCTCGGGTCGTCGTGGCGAACTTGTCCGGGTCATGAACCAGGACGCTGTCCTTGCGGTTCATCGGAGTGAAGGTCTTCGAGTAGACCGGCAGGGTGCCCTTGGCATCGCCCTTGACGTTGTTCGCCGACTTTGTGAAGATGTTGTCATCTTCGAGCGAACAGAACGCCCGTTTGGCGAACTCGGTGTGGCTGTCGAGGAACAGCACGTTCTGGCCGTCGCCCTGGTGCGAGATCGCGTTGCCCTTCAGCGCCGTTTCCGTGGTCCCGTTGTACGGAGTGACGTCAGGATTGAACAGCGAGAAGTCGCCCGGCTCGGCCGCCGGGCTCTTGATCCACGGGTTCCTTTCGGAGGCCACCGCCAGGCCGGGCTCGCTCGACGTGGTCAGAGCGTACTGGCCGAACGGAAGGTGATACGAATAGCTGCAATTGTCCACGGGCGTGTTGCCGAAGTCCCAGGCGTCGATCATCTCGAAGTTGGTCGCAACGTTCGTCTCATCGGCCAGTTGCCACTCGGTGGTCCCGGTGTCGCCCTTGCAGATGAAGGACTTCGGGGTCACTTCGGCGTACTTGACCAGCAGATAGAAGCACGAGGTGATCGTGGCCTTGCCACCGCTGCCGTCCGACTGGCTGACGGCATATGCCTGGTAGCGATCGTTGGCGTTCCAGACAACCGGGCCGTCCCACTGGGAGAGCCGGCCGCCGGCGCGGGGCAGCTCATCCTCATAATCGTTGGCGTAGATCAGCATGGCCTTGCCGATACCCGCCAGGTTGGTGCCGCAGACCATTCTGAACGCCAACTGCCGAACGCGGGCCAGCGCCGGCATCAGAATGCCCATCAGCAGAGCGATGATCGCGATAACGACCAGCAGCTCGACCAGGGTAAAACCTTTTCTTCTCATGGTGTTCTCCTTTCGTTGCTTACGAGATTCGCAGACCGACCGCTCTTCCACTGGCTACTTTAGCGATAGTAACGATGAATCCTTTTGCCACCCGACCGGCAAATACGCGCGCCGCGAATCTCCTGAGCACATACGTCTTTGACTGAAAGAGACGGCCGGCCGGTTTCAAACGCCTGTTTTATCGGAACATGAACCCGTGGGCACAAGAGCCCAGCACTCCTCACAGTAGGAAAACTCGTTCGTTTCCCAACGTTCCGCAGCAGGCAGGCTTTGATATGAAGATGCTGACAAGAATATGATGACAGTCTGCAATATGAAATACGGCCTTAGACAAGCCTACCTATCTACAACTGCAATCTAACAGACCCAAAGAGGTCCGTCAATGTCTTTTTCGTAATTTTCGGCCCCTACCTTGAATTTTTTTGGACATCCCTTAAGATTCACCCGTTTTCCTGGTTTTGGAGTCAACCATGCAGGGCAATCAGAGCGCGAAAATCGACGTTATCAGGCGACAGCTTTCCGCGTGCGGCCAGGATCATCTCCTGAGCTTCTGGGATCGACTGGGTCCTGGCGAGCAGGCCGGGCTGGCCGAACAGATCCGGGAACTGGACCTGGACAAGATCCCCACCTGGGTCGAAACCCTGGTCCGGCACGCCCCGCAAACCCCAGTCCGGCACGAGGAATTCCGGCCAGCCCCTTCCTACGGAATCGTGCCCAGGACCGATGCCGAACGCCGCAAGTACGCCGACGCCGTGAAACTTGGCAAAGAGCTGATCGCGGCAGGAAAGGTGGCCGCGTTCGTGGTCGCCGGAGGCCAGGGAACGCGGCTGGGTTTCGACGGCCCCAAGGGCAACTACCCTATCAGCCCGGTCAGGAACAAGACGCTCTTCCAGATATTCGCCGAAACCATCAAGGCGGTTTCCCGCCGCTACCGCACCACCTGCCCCTGGTACATCATGACCAGCCCGATGAACCACGAGGCGACGGTGCGAATCTTCGAATCCAATGATTTCTACGGCCTGGACCGAGACTGTGTTTTGATCTTTCAGCAGGGCACGCTGCCCAATTTCGGGTTCGACGGGAGAATCCTGATGGCCGACAAGGCCTCCATCGCCCGCTCGCCCGACGGCCACGGCGGCAGCATCCGGGCTCTGGCCCGCAGCGGCGCGCTGGCGGACATGAAGAATCGCGGCGTCGAGTACCTCAGCTACTGGCAGGTCGACAACCCGCTGGTGAAGCTCTTCGACCCGCTTTTTGTCGGCCTGCACGCCACCGACGGCGCGCAAATGTCGTCCAAAGCAGTGATTAAGAACGATCCCAAGGAGAAGGTCGGCAACTTCTGCCTCGTCGACGGCAAGGTCACCGTCATCGAGTACAGCGATCTGGACGACAGTCTGGCCGAGAGACGAAACCCGGACGGATCTCTGACATTTCGCCTCGGCAGCATCGCGATTCACATCATCAGCACCGATTTCATCGAGAAGCTGAACACCGAGGGCTTCTCGCTGCCACTGCACCGGGCGGTGAAGAAGATCCCCCATATCGATTCGCAGGGCAATCCGGTCGAACCGGCCCAGCCCAACGGCATCAAGCTTGAATCGTTCATCTTCGACGCGCTGCCCATCGCGAATCGGTCGATCATCCTCGATATTGACCGCGCCGAGGAGTTCGCCCCCACCAAGAACGCCACGGGTGTCGACAGCGCCGAATCGACGCGGGCAATGATGGTGGACCGGGCCGCCAGGTGGCTCGAATCGGCGGGCGTGACCGTGCCGCGAAGGCCGGACGGCTCCCCGGACTGTCTGCTGGAGATTGCCCCGTCCTTCGCGCTCGAACCCGAGGACCTCAAGGTCAAGCTGGACCAGATCCCGGCCATCCAGCCGGGGGGCCAAGTCTATCTCGGGTAGCGTGCGACCCAAGGCAGCGGCGAATGATTATTCGCCCCTACGCGGTTACTTCGTGGAGAACTTGTGTACGGTCCGGCTGGTGAAGGTCTGCCCCGGCTCCAGGACCGTCGACGGGAAACTGGGTTTGTTTGGCGAGTCGGGATAGTGCTGGGTTTCCAGGCAGAACCCGGCGTGTTTGTTGTAGCGGGTGCCGCCCTTGCCCGCCACTCCATCAAGGAAGTTGCCCGTGTAAAGCTGGACCCCCGGCTCGGTGGTGTGGATTTCCATGACGCGGCCCGTGCCGGGCTCGCGCACCTGGGCGCAGCATTTCAGATCGCCCGCCTTGCCTTTGAGCACATAATTGTGATCGTATCCGTTTCCGGTCTGGCGAATCCGCGAACCGATCGTCCGGGTCCGCGTGAAATCCAGCGGCATGTCCAGCACACTGGCAAGGACGCCCGTCGGAATCAACCCCTTGTCGATGAGCGTGAACTTCTCGGCGGCCAGCTGAAGCTCGTGGCCCAGAATATCGCCGTTGCCCTGTCCGGCGAGGTTCCAGTAGCTGTGATTCGTCAGATTGACCACCGTCTTCTTGTCCGTGCGGGCCTCGTAGCTGATGCACAGCTCGTCGGCGTTCGTCAGCATGTAGGTTACGGTGCACTGGAGGTTGCCCGGATACCCTTCCTCGCCGTCGGCGCTCAGGTAGCTCATCTTGACCCAGGCCTCGTCCTCGGCCGCCACCACCTCTTTCGTATGCCACACGACCTTGTCGAAGCCTTTGATGCCGCCGTGCAGGTGGTTCGGACCGTTGTTGGCGGCCAGCTTGTATTCGACCCCATCGAGCTTGAACTTGGCGCCGCCGATGCGATTGGCGTAGCGGCCCACGGTGGCGCCCATATACGTAGTGTGGCCGATGTAGCCCTGCAAGTCGTCAAATCCCAGCACGACGTCGCCGAGGTTGCCATTGCGGTCCGGCACATATAAGGAAACGAGTGTCGCCCCGTAGTCCGTGATCCGCGCTCGCAGCCCTTTCGAGTTGGCGAGCGTGTAGACGGAAGCCTCCCGGCCATCTGCGGTTCGTCCAAACGGTTCCTTATTGGCGTTCATAGGCACATCTCCTTTCAAACGTCGTGCGCTGCGCAGCGCGCAAGACGCGCGACGCGAAACGAATCCGGAGTATACAGAGCCGGTTTCGGCCTGTCAAAGGGCTTTGCGCCCTCGGTGATCCCGATGTACATCGGGACTGGCGGTTTGTGTGGATTCTCACGTCCTTTGGGTCCCTCAGGTCCTTCCGGGGTCCAAAGGATGTAAGGGACCCAAAGGACCGGGACGCGGGGACCGACATCGCCCTTAAACGCAGGGGCGAGGCATGCCTCGCCCCTGCAAATCGGTTCTGTTCACAGTTATTCGGCCAAGGGCGCGCCGTAGCCGATGTCGTCGATGAACAGCAGGCCGCTGCCGCCAGCGGTCGGGGTGGCGCGGTTGCCGACGCCGATGTACATCGTCTCGACCCGCGCCATGTTCACGCCCGCCAGCTCGCTATAGGAGATCGTCCAGGACTGCCAGGCGGCGACCCTCAGCGCCTCGGGATCAGGATGCGCAACGACCGCGACCTGACCGGCGCTGTCCTCGACCGCCACGTACAGCGTTTCGGCGGTGTTGTCCTCGGGGCCGTAGAAGTGCAGCACCAGAGTGTTTGCGCTGTGGCCGGTCCAGTCTTGCGGGCTGTCCCACGTTCGCAAGATCTCGGAATAGAACGGGGCTGAAGTGTTGTCGTAGCTTACGGGCATCGACTGCCGCCCGCCGTGAACGATGGCCTTCTCGGCAAACGGCGACTCGGCGTAGCCGGTGGTCGATCCGGTGTTGTTGGTCCAGCCGTCGATCCAGGTCTGGAAGACGGCCTGGCCGGCGTCGATGTCGTCGGTATAGCCTTCGATGTCGTCGATCGTCGCGTATTCCTGGGTCGTGAAGCTCCACAGGTTGCCTTCCCACGTCGCAGGGCTGGCGGTCTCGTTGACCTCGTCGACTCGCCAGTAATAGACGTTGCCGAAGACGAGGTCATCCGGCTGGAAGCTCGCCGCGTCAACCGTCCCGGCCAGGACCAGGTTCGCCGGATCGGCGCCCAGATAGACCTGGTGCGAAGCCGCCTCGCGCCCGGCGCGCCAGCTCAGGGCCGTCATCGGTTCAACATCAACCGCTCCGTCCGCCGGTTGCGGCTCCCGAGCATGAGCCGGAATGTACATGAACCGAACTTCGCTGAGCCCGTATTGGCCCATGACTCCGAAACCGCTCTTGACGACCAGCCGGACGTACCTGGCGGCGACGCCGCCCATGTCGATCGCCGTATTGTAGGTGTAGGTCGCCTTTGCCGTACCCTGTGCAAACTGGGCATCTCCCAGCGTCGTCCACTCGATCCCATCCAGAGAGTGCTCGATGGTGACATCCTTTACGCCGAAGCCGAGGAGCACCTCGAACTGCACGTTGTAGTTCCAGACCCGCAGCTCGTTGAGCTTGTAGACGCGATCGAACTCAAACTGGATCCACAGCGGCTCGTCCGCCACAGCGCCGGTCACCCACATGTCTTCGCTGACGGTCGAGTGCTCACCGTTTTCATTGAGGCCCGAGCCGTTGACCGTGTTTTCCGGCCCGGCGCCGGGTTGAGCGGCGCCGTTGCTCGTGGCGATCACGCCGGCAATCGGATACGCCAGCGGCTCGGCGGTAAAGCTCCAGACCTCGCCCTTGAAGATCGTGTTGTCAGGAGCGGCGTTGACTTCATCGACGCGCCAGTAATAGGTCTGGCCGAACGCAAACACGCCGGCCGGATCGTATGCGGTCTCGGCCTGACCCTGGCCGAGGAGCACACCCATCGGATTGGCCCGGCTCGCCTCGTTGACGTCGTCGAAGGCCGTCCCCAGATAGACATCGTGCGTCGCGGCGAATTCCCCCGGCATCCAGCTCAAGGCGGTGTCCCGCGGGACATCGGTGGCTTCGTGGGCCGGAATGGGCGCAAAGGCCAGGGCACGTGACACAGGACCTTCCGGGAGAATGAAATCCTTCTCGGGGTCGAACGTGCCGCTGAAGGTGGAGAAGGCCACTGACTCGTATTGCCCGATGAGCTGCCGCCCGCCATCGACGGAGCTGTGACGGATATTCCCCCACGAGATCAGCGTGGTGATCTCCTGCGGCGAGCCGTTGTCGCTCTGGAAGATCAGAACGCCGTCTTTGTAGTACTCGATGGTCTCGGCGCCGTGGTACACGATGGCATAGTGGTGCGTTTCGCCGACATTCGGGATCGCTTCGATGTTGTTGTTGACCACTTCCGTGCTGCCGTTCCAACTGCCGGCGGACAGCCCGTCGTGGAAGCGGATGAAGCACTGACCGCCCAGGTCCATGATCGGCGCCATCGAGTCACTGGCGTCGGTCGCGGTGAAGACGGCTTCGACCACGAAGGACGTCCCGGCAAACGACGTTCCGTTGTTGTTGAATGCGGACGCATCGAACTGGAAACTCTCCTGGCTGGCGCCGTCCGCGTCGGCGAGGATTCCCAGTCCCCCGGACACGACTTCGGTTCCGTTGTGAGCGGCGAAGGTGCCGGTCACATCGATCTCGCGCGGTCCCAGCGTGTAGGACGTGCCGGCCAGGGCGCCTTCAAAATCGACGAAGATCACCGGCGCGACCTCCGCCGCGCCGGCCAGAGGCGCGCAGATAGTGCTCAACAAAACGGAACAAACTACACACATGAACTGCCTGGACATGATGCTCCTCCGTCTAAAGAACCTTGTGCGATATCACCTGTCGGGAAAACGCCCCCGTCCGCGTCGTTTCCACGGGCCTCAGGCGGCGTTCCCGAAAACCTTGCAGTTTGTTCTATTATGCCATCCTGTGGCCTGTGCGGGCAAGACTCAATTGCGTTTTCTTTTCGCCCATTTGCGACAGACCCCGCGCAAAGAGCCATCGTCGGCCGTGCGAACATCCTCGTCCGTAGCGTTCTCGACCGCTTGCCGGCGGCCCTACTCGGTGGTTGCCCGGCCGAAAGCGATATCGTCGATATAGATCAGTCCGGTTCCCCCGGCGGCCGGGCTGGTCCGCGAACCAACTCCGATCGTCATCGTCTGGACCCGGCTCAGGTTGACGCCGGCCAGCTCGGTGAACGGGATCTGCCATTGGTTCCACGAGCCTCGGGCCGTGACCAGCGCGTCCGGATTCGTCACGACGCCGACCTTGCCGGCGCTGTCCGCAATGGCGACGTAGAGCGGTTCGGCCGCATTGCCCGTGTCGGGCTGCTCGACGCCGATCTCCGCCACCTGCCAAGCGCCCGTGACGTTCCCGGTTGCCGAGATGCCGGAGAAGTCGGCCCCGGTCGCCACCGTCGCGCTGTGGCTGGTTACAGCCAGGCCGACGTAGACGTTGGCGGCCATCGGAATCGTCAGAGCCGGGCTGACTTCGATGTCGATCCAGGTCTGCCCGTCCGCGGAGCGCTGCGCGGTAAACGTGTTGTTCGTTCGCGTCAGCTTCACCCAATGCGGCGCGACCAAACCGGTCGCGTCGGTGCTCGTGCTGGCGCCGTCCGTCTCGATGCGACGCTGGAACGAGACGCCATTGGACGGGGTGACCACCACCATCGCGTGCTTGGAGCCCGGCGCCAGGCTCTCGCGGATCATCACACCGGCCTTGGCCCAGCCATCGCTCAGGAACACGCTGTCGATGCGGGCGATGATCGACCCGTCACCGCTGAGGCTCTTGTAGGCGAAGCGGAACTCATCAGCGTTGTTCCAGATGTCGGTGCCGATGGCATTCATGATGACGCTCGCATCGGCGCTTTCGAGAAAGGCCGGAGCGATGCCTCGTACGTACAGCACCAGAGTGTCGGCGCCATGCACCAACCAGTTCTGAGCGGTGTCAAACGTTCGATCCGCTTCGGAATACCAGGGAGAGGCCTCGTTGTCGTATGCCAGAGGCATCGACTGCGCGCCGCCGTGCACGATGGTCTTCTCCGCAAACGGAGCGGTGAGGTACCCGACCGTCGATCCGGTGTCGTTGACCCAGCCGTCCAGCCAAGTGTCAAAGATGGTAGTGCCGGCGTCGACGTCGTCGTTGTAGCTTTCGAAGTCGTCGATCAGCGCGTACTCCTGCGTCGAGAAGCTCCAGAGATCGCCGGCCCATGCCGTCACTGCGTCGGCCTCGTTAACCTCCACCACCTGCCAGTAGTACGTGCTGCCGAACTCCAGCGCCGCCGCGAAGGTGGGCGAGTCGACCGTGGCCGCCAGGGCCAGGGCGTTCGGGTCCGTGCTCAGATACACTTCGTGCGAGGCCGCCTCGCGACCGCTGCGCCAGGCCAGCGCCGTGCCGACTTCGACGTCGACAGCGCCGTCGGCCGGCTGCGGCTCGCGGGCCTGGGCGGGGATGAACAGGAACCGCACCTCGCTGAGGCCGTACTGGCCCATCATGCCCCATCCGCTGTTGACCGTCAGGCGAACCGACCGGACGGGGACCCCTCCGAAGTCGACGGCGGTATTGGCGACGTACGTGGCCTTTGCGGTGGCCTTGGCGAATTCGAAATCGCCCAGGGCGGTCCAGTCCGCTCCGTTCTCGGAACACTCGATCGTCACGTCTTTGAGCCCGAAGCCGAGGATCGACTCGAACATGACGTTGTAGTTCCAAACGAGCATCTGGTGCAGTTTGTACACCTTGCCGAGATCGTACTGAATCCACAGAGCGCCCTCAGCCAGCGGGTCGGCCAGCCACATATCGGCCGCAGCGGTGGAATGCTGATCGTCGGCATCAATTCCCGACCCGTTGACGGTGTTCTCCGGTCCGACGCCTGCTTCGGAGATCCCGTTGCTGGTGGCAACCACACCCGGTACGGCGTAGGCGAACGGCTCGGTCGTAAAGCTCCAGACATCGCCCTTGAAGGTGGTGTTGTCCGGGGCGGCGTTGACCTCGTCGACACGCCAGAAGCAGGTCTGGCTGAAGTCGAGAACAGCCGGCGGATCGTACGAGACATCGGCCTGTCCCTGGCTGAGCAGCACGCCCATTGGATTGGCTCGATCCGCGTCGTTCACGTCGTCGAACGCTGTTCCAAGGTACACGTCGTGGGTCGCCGCGAACCGGCCGGCCTTCCAGCTCAGGATCACGTCGCGAGGCACATCCGTCGCCCCATCGGATGGGACAGGATCGCCCGCCTTTTCGCTGTCGGGCCCGAGGCCTGCCATGGCGTTTCGAATCTCGCCGATCTCCAGCGCGCGATCGTACACGCGGATGTCATCCATCGGACCGAGGAAGAGGCGAGCGACCTCCCTCTCGTTGTCGAGGATGCCCACGGCCAGGCCAAAGGAGTCCGTGGGATCGAACACACTGGTGTCGGCGGCGGCGCCGATCTGCTCACCGTCGATGTACAGCGCGATCTGGCCGGCCGACTTGACGATCGCTGCATGGTACCAGTTGCCGTCGGCGTAGGAGGCGGTGCTGTAGACATTCGTGCCTCCCCCCGTACCCAGCGGGTACCGGTGCAGGTAGCGGAGCGTGCCGGCGGCCTGGACCTCCAGCAGGATGCCATGCTGCACGCCGACCGCGTAGGCCGACAGGATGTCGCGCTGGGCCAGCGAATCCACGCGGAACCAGACCGTCATCGTGTACTCGGCCAACTGGAAGTGGCCGTCGATGAAGATGTAGTCATCTGTCCCGTCGAACAGCAGACCGCCTCCGTAGATCGCCTTCGCCATCCACTCGGGGTTGCCGAAGAGCTCTCCGTCCACGCTGCGACCGCTGGAATCGGTGGCGATCGTGCCGGCGCCGTCGTCGAGCTTCCACCAGCCGACGAGACTCGGATCGGCCGCACGCGTCGCACTGAGGTTGAACGTTCCCAAGACCACCGCGAGAATCAACACAGGCATGAATTGAGTGCGCATGATCGTCCTCCTTCGAGAAGTTCGACATGGGCCCGCTCCCGGCCACAAGCGAGAGCGGAGACCTTGCGTCTGACCCTATTGCCCGGCGGCACCGGCCCACGTGGCGAGGGCGTCTCGCCCTCGTGTCCGAGAAGAAAGAGCAAGGGCAAGATGCCCTCGCCACACAGCCAAAGCCGCAGAACACGCACCGATGAACTTGCCTCAGACCGCGACATCCATGAAGTGATCCTGCCGATCCGTTGTATCCCGTCCACACACCTTCATCAGTTCATTGTACCGCAAGACGGGGTTCGGCACAACCTCATTGGCCGGCAGAATCCCGCGATGCCAGCAGAACCCGTGCTGGCCCGAGACGAAAGCCAAGGGGGCGATGCGGCATTTTGGGTTGAAAACCGGCTCGCGAGGCAATACCCTGAGGCTTGCCGATCCCGATGTCGATCGGGATTGACCGTGTCCAAGCAACTCACGACTCTGGAGGTTGAACGATGAACAGCAGCCCAGCAGGAACCCAGCCACTCTCAAACAAACGCACGATCTGGCTCGCCGCCATTCTGGTCGCGTGCCTGTGTCTGGTCGCCGGCGCCGCGTGGAAGCCGGCCGACGGCCCTTTGATGACGAAGTGGGCCCATGATGTCAGGCCGCAGAGTGCCCACGCCGAGTATCCCCGGCCCCAGATGGTCCGTCAGAACTGGCTCAACCTCAACGGTCTGTGGGACTATGCGATCCGGCCGAAGGACGACCGGCAGCCACGTGATTTCGACGGGCAGATTCTCGTGCCGTTCCCGGTCGAGTCGGCTCTGTCCGGCGTGATGAAGCCGGTCGGCCCGGACAACCGGCTCTGGTACCGCCGCACCTTCGACGTCCCCAAAGACTGGGGCGAGGGCAATCGCATCCTGCTGAACTTCGGCGCGGTGGACTGGGATGCCACCGTCTGGGTCAACGGCATGAAGATCGACAGCCATCAGGGCGGATACGATCCCTTTGCGTTCGACATCACCCACGCTCTGAGAGCCGGCGGACCGCAGGAAATCGTCGTGTCCGCATGGGACCCCACCGATGCGGGTGACCAGCCGCGCGGCAAGCAGGTCCGCAAGCCCAATGGGATTTGGTATACGGCGGTGACCGGCATCTGGCAGACCGTCTGGCTCGAACCGGTGTCCAGACGCTGCATCGAGGGCCTCAAGCTCACGCCGGACGTCGACGGGTCCAAGCTCATCGTCGAAATCGGGACGAGGCTCACACGCAGCGACAACGTGACGGTCGAGGTCTCCGCCGCCGGTGAGCCGGTCGCTCAAGCCAAGGGCTTGAACCAGATCGAGGTGCCGATCCCCAATCCACACCTGTGGTCGCCGGACGATCCGTTCCTCTACGATGTCAAGATCACGCTGGGGCACTTCAACCTCCCGGTCGTACACGACGAGGTGAAGTCGTACTTCGGCATGCGGAAGATTTCCCTGGAGAAGGACGAGGAAGGCATCAATCGCCTGTTCCTCAACGGAAAGCCGCTGTTCCAGTACGGCCCGCTCGACCAGGGCTGGTGGCCCGATGGGCTCTATGCCGCGCCGACCGACGAGGCGCTGCGGTACGACGTCGAGGTGACCAGGCAACTCGGCTGCAACATGGCCCGCAAGCACGTAAAGGTCGAGCCGGCCCGATGGTATTACTGGTGCGACAAGCTCGGCCTGCTCGTCTGGCAAGACATGCCCAGCGCCAACAACAAGACCGACGAAGGCAAGAAGCAGTTCGAGCTGGAGTGGAGCCGCATCGTCGCGGCGTTCGCCAACCATCCATCGATCGTGATGTGGGTTCCATTCAACGAAGGGTGGGGCCAGTACGACACGCCTCGCATCGTGGAGGTGACCAGGAAGCTCGACCCGAGCCGCCTGGTGAACAACGCCAGCGGCTGGACCGACAACAAAGTCGGCGACGTTCACGACATTCACAGCTACCCTGGTCCGGCGGCTCCGCCGGTGGAAGAGGCCAGGGCGATCGTACTGGGCGAGTTCGGCGGCCTGGGCCTGCCTGTGCGAGGCCACACCTGGCAGGACGAAAAGAACTGGGGCTACCGCAGCTATGAGTCGCGCGAGGCGCTCACCGATGCGTATCTGGCGCTGATCGGCAACCTGCGACCGTTGATCGGCGGCGGTCTGAGCGCGGCGGTCTACACGCAGACGACCGACGTGGAGATCGAGGTCAACGGCCTGCTCACGTACGATCGCGCCATGATCAAGATGGACGCCGACAAGGTGCGAGCCGCCAACGAGAAACTCTATCTGCCGGCCCCGATCGTCAAGACCATCGTGCCGACCTCGCAGGACGAGGGCCGGGTGTGGCGCCACACAACGACCGAACCGGCCGCCGGCTGGCAGAAGGACAATTTCGACGACACCGCATGGCAGATCGGCAAAGGCGGCTTCGGCACGGAAAGCACGCCGGGCGCGGTGGTGCGCACGAAATGGGACTCCTCGGACATCTGGCTGCGTCGCAGTTTCGACCTGGGCGGCACGATTCCCGCCGAGCTGCATCTGGCCATCCACCACGATGAAGACGCCGAGGTCTACATCAATGGGCAGATCGTCGCGAGCATCCAGGGGTATACCGCCGGATACGTGCAGGTGCCGCTCGATGAGAAGGCCAAGGCGGCGCTGAAGCCGAACCTGAACCGCCTAGCCGTCCACTGCCACCAGACCGGCGGCGGCCAGTACATCGACGTCGGCCTCGTCAGCGTCACCGAACGCACACCGTGAAGAACCGCCGAGAAAAGCAAAGATCAAGCAGCAAAATGCAAAAATGAGGAAGTCATCCGCCGAAGGCGGATTCCGCCAAGCCGGCTCGATCCTACCGGCGCCGGCGAAGCAGGCCAAATCCGAAATCCGTATGTCGAAATCCGAAACAAGCACGAAAGCCCAAAACCCAAAATTCGAAAGCGGCCTGCGGCCGAAGGTTTGGGACATTAGGATTCGGTTTATTCGAATCTGTTTCGGATTTCGGGTTTCGGGTTTCGTGCTTTACGTTGTGCTGGCAGCGGCGGTGATGTTGCAGGGCTGTCGCTCGCCCTCGGTGCGGCGGCTGGATCGGATCGACGCGATGGTCAACGAGGAGATCGCCGCCGGGCATGTCCCCGGCGCGGTCGTGCTGGTCGGGCGGTCGGATCGGATTCTCTATCACAGGGCGTTCGGATCGGCCATGATCGTAGGGGCGAATGATGATTCGCCCGTACGGAAGCCGATGGGGATCGACACCGTCTTCGACTTGGCGTCACTGACCAAGCCTATCGCGACCGCAACGTCGATCCTGATCCTGGCGGACCGAGGCCAACTGAACATCGACGATCGCGTCGGCGCCTACCTTCCGGCCTTCGCCTGTGCCGGCAAGGCCGATGCGCGAATCCGGCATCTGCTGACTCACACGTCGGGCCTGCCGGCGTATACCACCGCCAAGCCGCTGGCCGACGAGTATGGCAGCCCGTGCCCGGAGCAGGTGATCGAGAAGATTTGCCGCCTGGAGGCGATGAATGCGCCGGGCGAGGAGTTTCGCTATAGCTGCCTGGGTTACATCGTGCTGGCTCGCATCGTCGAGATCGTCTCCGGCCGGAACGTCGCGGAATTCAGCAAAGAGAACATCTTCGAGCCGCTGGGCATGCACCGGACGACGTTCAACCCGCCCACATCCTGGGAGGACGGGATCGCCGCAACGCAGATCGTCGACGGCAAGCCCTTGCGCGGAACCGTCCACGACCCGCTGGCCCAACTGATGGATGGCGTCAGCGGCAACGCGGGTCTGTTCTCGACCGCGTTCGATCTGTCGATCTACTGCCGGATGCTCCTCAACGGCGGCGCTTGGCACGGGACGAGAATCCTGAGCCCCGATGCCACGCGAATGCTGACGACGGTCCAGTCCCACGGCCGCGCCTACGGCTTCGACGTCGCCTCCGATTACGCATGGCTCAAGGGCCCGCACGCCTCCGAGCAGGCGTTTTGTCACACTGGGTACACCGGAACCAGCATCGTGTGCGATCCGGCCGTCGATACGTACGCGATCCTCCTGACCAACCGCGCGCACCCACACGACAAGGGCACCGTACGAGAGCTGCGGCTCAAAATCGCCGAGGCGGTCTTTCAGCCACGTGGCTCCGTCGTCGCAGGCCGGTGATCTGCGGGCGAGTCGGCTCGATCCAAACCCACCAGGTTCTCCCTGGTGGCGACCGCGTAGGAGCAGACCAGGTCGCCGGTGACGTTGTTCATCGTCTCGAACATGTCGAGAATGGGATTGATGCCGAGCGCCAGCGCCACGATCACCGCCACCTGCTCGGCGCTCAGGCCCATGCTTTCGAGAATGACGAACAGCAGCATCAGGCTGCCGCCGGGGACGCCACCGGCGCCGATGGAGGCCAGCACCGTGGTGATCACCAGCACCGCCAGCATGCCGACCGTCAGCTTGACGTCGAACATGTTGGCCGCCAGGACCGCGAACATCGGCAGGTGGACGCACACACCGTCCATGTTGATCGTCGCGCCCAAAGGCAGCGAGAAGCTGGCCAACTCGTCATGGATCTTCAGCTCCTCGTGCGCGGTCCTGATCGACACCGGTAACGTCGCGGCGCTGCTGCGCGTGATAAACGCCATGATCATCGGTTCGCGGATGCGCTTGAGCACGCCAAACGGATTGTGGCGCGTCACTGCCCACAGCAGCAGCGGATAGACGACGAAAACCATCGCTCCGATACCAAAGATGACGCCCAGCGTCACACTGACGTAGGGCCCGACGATGGATGGGCCGTAGAGCCCGAAGTTGACAATCGACAAGGCCAGCACGCCGATGGGCGAGTACTCGAGAATCCAGTCGACCAGTTTGAACATCGTGTCCCGGCAGGCTTCGAGCAAATCGATCAAGCCCTCCAGACGCCTGATCTGACGGGCCTCGCCTGCCTCAATCAGCACGCGAATCGCCAGGCCGAACAGGATGGCGAAGATGATGATGGGCAGGAAGTTGCCCGTCGCCAGCGCCTCGAACGGATTGCGGAACAGGTTCAGCACGATCTGCGAAAGCGCCCCCTGCTCGGTTGCGCCCTTGGCCACGTCGCCTGCCTCTGTCATCTTGAGATCCGCCAGCTTGCGCCAGGCGTCCAGATCGGCGCCGGCTCCCGGATCCAGAGCCAGAGCCAGGCCTGTCCCAAGAACCGCAGCCAGCAGGCTCGTCGCCAGATACCAGGCAATGGTCTTGAGCCCGATGTGCCCGAACCTCTTGATCGGCAGGCTCGAAGCGCCGACCACGAGAGAAAAAAAGATGATCGGCACCACGATCATCTTGAGCATGTGCACGAAGACCTGGCCGAAGGGAAGGATGTAGGGGATGACGGCTTGCGAGACCATCGCCTCGCCCGAGCGGGATCGGGACCAGAACAGAACGCCGATCAGCGAGCCGATGAGGAAACCAGCGAGAATCCGCAGGATCAGAGACGTCTGGAAGTACAGCCGCAACAGCTTATTCATGGACGCGTTCATCCTTTCGACGCACGTCGTGCCGTCCTTGCGGCACACGGCGCCAGGATTCTACAGTGGCCCTCGCGCGGCGACAACCTGCAAGTCGCCAAGTCATTGACCCCTGAAGCGACTTGTGGTATAGAGAGATCAAAATTCAAGAATCAAATATCAGAGTTTAGGAGGTCATCCGCTGCAGGCGGATGCCGCCGGTTTGATTCTTGCCTTTTGATCCTTACACTTCACCAGGGAAAAGGGGCTTGTCATGGAGCACACCACTCGAAGAGCCGTTCTCAAAGGATCGTTGGCCGCAGGATTGTCTCTGGCGATGCCGTTCTCCCGCGTCCGCGGCGCCAACGACGCCATTCGCATCGGCGTCATCGGGCTGCGCAATCAGGGGAGCAATCACATCAAGTGGTTCAGCGCCATCCCCGGCGTCCGCGTGGTGGCCATCTGCGACGCCGACCGGGCCCTTCTCGATCGCGAAGAGAAGAAGTTCCGCGACCGCCAGGAAACGGTCGATACCTATGTCGATCTGCGCGAGCTTCTCGACGACAAGAGCATCGACGCGGTCATTACGGCCACGCCGAATCACTGGCACGCCCTGGCCACCGTCTGGGCCTGCCAGGCGGGCAAGGACGTGTACGTCGAGAAACCCGTCTCATACGACATGTGGGAAGGCCGCCAGATGGTCAAGGCCGCTCGCAAGTACAACCGGATCGTCCAGAGCGGCATACAACGCCGGTCGGACACGGGTCTGGCCGAGGCGATCGAATACATCCGGCAGGGTCACCTCGGCGCGATCAAGTCCGTTCGGGGCATCGTCTACGTCCGCCGCGACAGCATCGGAAAGGTGGACGGGCCCCAGCCGGTGCCCGAGGGCGTGGACTACAATCTCTGGTGCGGGCCGGCCCCCATGGACCCGCTGATGCGCAAGAACCTGCACTACGACTGGCACTGGGTCTGGCCGACCGGCAACGGCGACTTCGGCAACAACGGGATTCACTTCATCGACATCTGCCGCTGGGTCCTCGGCGCCAACGAACTGCCACGTCGCGTGATCTCGATCGGCGGCCGCTTCGGATACATCGACGACGGGCAGACGCCCAACACGCAGATTCTCTTCTACGACTACCGGCCCGCGCCGATCATCTTCGAGGTTCGCGGCCTGCCGCGAGACAAAGGCAACAAGGCGATGGACTATTATTACGGCACCTCGGCCGGAACCGTGGTCCACTGCGAGAAAGGCTACTTCGTCGGCGGGTGGGCCTACGACAACGACGGCAAGAAGATCAGGCAGTTCCAGGTCACCGAGGGCGCCGGGCACCACGCCAACTTCATCGACGCCGTCCGCAGCCGCAAGCCGGGCGACCTCCATGCGGAGATCCTCGAAGGGCATCTGTCCAGCGCGCTGTGCCACATGGGCAATATCTCACACCGGCTGGGGACGGAGGCCTCGCGCGAGAAGATCGTCGAACGAGTCCAGGACGCCGAGGGCATGACCGAGTGCTTCGAACGCATGCAGGAGCACCTGCTCGTCAACGGCGTGGATCTTCAGCAGACGCCGCGAATCCTCGGACCCTGGCTGACCTTGGACCCGAAGACCGAAACCTTCACCGGTGAATTCGCCTCGGAAGCCAACGCGCTGATCCGCCGTACCTATCGCGAGCCTTTCGTCGTCCCCGACAGCGTGTAGGTTGACGGTATGCGTGTTTGGATTTGTAGTGTGCCCTCACGGGCACACTGCGAACTGGTCACTCGACTGGCTCGACCGGACCGCGCCACACGCTGCCGCCGAAGGTGGTGACGTACATCACGCGCCGATCCGATGGGTCGAACGCAACGCGTTGGACGTTCGAGAAAGGCAGGTCGTCAAACGCCTGCCAGGAGCGGCCGTGGTCCCGCGAGAGCCACAGGCCGGCGTCCGGCGCGCCTTCGGTGAGCGTCATGTAGATCCATTCCTCGTTCCGCGGATGGAAATATCCGCCGAAGGTTTGCCGCCCTTGCCGGCCGAGACGCTGCCATGAGCGCCCGCCATCCTGGGTGCCGTACAGACCGCCCGACCGGTCCTGGCTGTCGGCGTCGCACGCGCCGAGGAGGATCACGTTGCTGTCGGTCGGATGAACGGAGAAATCCTTGGGATAAAGAAACAGGTGCGAAGTGTTGACCTTCTCCCACGTCTGGGCCCCATCGGTGGAGCGGTACAACCCCACGCCCTCCTTCATCAGAGGCTGGCCCCGGGCCGGACGCCTGGCGCAAACCATCGCGAACAGTGTACCATCACCGTGCAGAATCACACGCGAGACGCGCATGTTCTTCGGGTCGCCCAAACCGGTCTTCTTGAGCGTCCACGTCCTGCCATCGTCGATGGACTTGTACACGCCTTCGTCGAACACGCCGGCATACAGCGTGCGCCGGCCCTTCGGGCTCTTCGAATCGAGCACGATCGACGTCACCGGCCTGGGCGGGATGCCCTGCGCCTCCGCCTGCCAGGAGGCGCCGAAGTCACGCGAGACGCACACGCCGCCGGGCCGATTGTGCCCGTGACGCTCGGAGATGATGTTGTCGTTGGGGATGTCGTGCACGTCGGAGAACGCGCCCCACATCTTGCCCGGCGCCTCCGGGTCGAATGCGATCTCGTAGCAGGTGTTTCGCCACGGGGCCCAGGTGTTCTTGTCCCACCAGATCCAGGTCTTGCCCGTGTCGAGCGAGCGGGCATAGCCGATGTCCGTGTAGGCGATATAGTGACGGTTCGCCTCGAAGGGATCGATGTAGTAGTTCCACGTCGTGGTGACGACCAGGCCCGTGCAGGCCCAGGCGCAGCCGGGCTCGGCCTCGTGCCCGGGCGCGACGTAGGTGTCGCCGTTGAACCATGAATCGCCGCCGTCGTGCGTGATGTAGGATTCGCTCCACACCAGGATCAGGCGATTCGGGTCGCTGTTACAGATGGCCGCCCCGAAGGGCGTGCCGCCTCCCTTGAGCGATTGGCCCACCGAGGCCGTGACGTAGTTGGGGGCGACGTTGTATTGCCTGAATCGCGGGTCCTGAAAGTAGGTGGCCCGCCAGGTGCGTCCGGCGTCGTCGCTGCGATACACCGTCTCGTGGTGGGGCGGATGGAACCCCGTGCTGGTGTTCAACGCGTATACGGTGCGCGGATCGGCGTCGGTGGTCAGGACCTGCCTGTACTGGGCGATGGGACCGTAGGCCCATTGATCGACCTGCTTCGTCCCGGCATTGATGCCCTCGCCCATAGCCGACTGCCAGGTGTCGCCCCGGTCCATCGAGCGGAAAACACCGCCGGTGAAGACGCCGCCTTCGTCCTTGCTGGGGACGGTGCAATAGAGAACGATGCGGCCCTCGGCCTCGTTCGACCCGCCGGCAAAGCCCTGGATGCTCGTCGAGGGCAGGCCATCGGTCTTTGTCGCCCAGGTCTGGCCGGCATCGTCGGATCGCCAGATCCCCTGGTCCGTCGCGGCAAACAGGATGCGGCCCTTGTTCGTGCGGTCGAAATGGAAGCCGATCACCTGCCCTTGCGGTCCCTCGCAGGCCACCCATGTAACACCCGCGTCGCGTGAGATTCGGCATCTTCCATTCCGCATGCCGGCCAGTATGACGTCCACCGCAGATGGGTTGATCGCGATCTCGCCGTACAGCGAGTCGTTCAGGTCCCCGATGGGCGCGAAGATCCGCCCCCGGTCCCGGCTGACCCGCAGCTGCCCGCCCGAGGACGCATAGATGATATTGGGGTCGTGCGGATGAAACGCCGGCCGGCAACGGGTATCACTGCGAAGCTGCGCGTGGTGGATCATCCGCCAGTGGTGGCCGCCATCCTCGGAGATGTAGGCGGCGCTCATGTCGCAGTTGAGCATCATCAGATTGGGATCGGCCGGCGAGATCGCCGGCGAGAACATTCCACCCCCACCCGACAACCCCACCGGCTCCCAGGGAATTCCCGCCGGAGATACCGATGCAGACGCGGATAGCCCCAGGCACACCAGCAGCGACCATAACGAGAGACATTGCATGACCGGCCCCTTCCCATTCTGGAATCGACGTGCGAACCTGATCGGTCACAGCATAGCGGAACAGAATGGGGATTTCCAGAGCCGAGATCAGCGATCGGACGTGTCGTATGTGCGGCAAACTGGACAGAAGTGCACGCTGCCCGCCCTGCACTCAGACGGATCGACGGGCAACGGTCAGTGCTAACTCTTGGCGTTGATCAGGGCGGCCAGGAGGAGGTGGCGGAGCCGGTCGATGTCCATCGCGTCGAGATAGTCGTCGGTGAAGTCGAGCTTGAAGCGCCCGCGGAAATTCTTGATCCGGCTCTTGAGCTCGCGCCGGCCCAGCACGGCGATCGATGTGGCAACCTGCTCGAAACGTCCTTGTGAATACACAGTCGTGACCTTCAGATTCTCGTGGCTGTCGTTCCCGGAAGCACCCCCGTGGTGCTCGCCCTGACACATCCATATCGCCCAGCCGAGCGGACCACTTTGCCTGCGAATCAGCGAAACGGATCACACCCTCGGAATTGACGCATTGTCGGGCGGAAAAATATTCGTCTGTTTATAACCTCGTCTGATAACATACGCCGATGAGAACAGAGCTGTTCGATTACGAGCTTCCGCCGGAACGGATTGCGCAGACGCCGACGCCTTCGCGAAGCGAATCGCGACTGCTCGTCCTGGATCGCAAGGGCGACGTCCTGATGCCCGTCGGGGTCGCTCCTACCTTGTTAGACTGCCGATTCGCCGAGGTCGGCCGGTTTTTGCGCGAGGGCGATTGCCTCGTGCTGAACGACACGAAGGTGCTACCCGCGAGGTTCTTCGCCGAGCGCAAGACCAGCGCCTCGCTCGAAGGCTTGTTCCTGGCCGAGCGGCCGGACACGCCAGCCGTTTGGGAGGTGATGCTCAAAGGCACTCGCAAGGTCCGCATCGGCGAACGCATCCGCATCGTGGATCGACACAGGGGACATCGTTACGAGGCGGAGCTGATCGAGAAGAGGCCGGACGGAGTGTGCCTGCTCAAGATCGACTCCGACCGAAGCGCCGAGGAGATCCTTGAGGAAGTGGGATTCCCCCCGTTGCCCCCGTATATTCGCCGCGATGGCAACATCGATCAGGCTCAGGAGGACCGGCAGCGCTACCAGACGGTCTACGCCCGCGCCCCCGGTGCGGTGGCCGCGCCGACCGCCGGCCTGCACTTCACGGAGTCTCTGCTGGCCCAGTTGCAGGAGCAGGGAGTGCGTCTGGCCTGGGTGACGCTCCACGTCGGGACCGGAACGTTCAAACCGGTCACGACCGAGAACCTCGAGGACCACGAGATTCACCACGAGTGGTACCAGATCGATGAGGAGAACGCCCGCGCCATCAACGAAGCCTGGCAGGCGGGCGGGCGCATCGTGGCGGTCGGCACGACGGCGACGCGCGTGCTGGAAACCGTTGCATCCGGCCGCTGCGTGGCGCCCGGTATGGGGACAACGGGCCTGTTCATCACCCCCGGCTACGAGTTCAAGATCGTCGACGCCATGATCACCAACTTCCACCTGCCCCGCAGCACGCTGCTGGCGCTCGTCGCGGCCTTTGCCGGACTCGACCGCACGCTGGCCGCCTATCGCCACGCCGTCGCGCAGCGCTACCGCTTCTACTCCTACGGCGACGCCATGCTGATCCTTTGATGCGCCTCACAGAATCCGGCGGGCGACAGGGAGGCGGCGGATGCCGGCCGCCAGCAGGAAACACAGCGGAACCAGCACCAGCGAGACGACGACGAACTTCAGGAGAGGATATATCGTGACATGTCGGACCGCCAGCGCGCCGAGAATGATGACCGGAGCATGGATCACGTAGGCGGCATAACTGGAGGCTGACGCTTCGACGGTCAGCCTGTTCGGGCGGTTGAACCGCTCGCGGAACAGCACCAGCAAGGTGATCATCAGGGCGATGCCGGTCGCATGCTCCCACATCGCCAGCGCCAGAGACTGCCAGTGGAAACCTCCTTTGAACGGCGTCAGGTTGCCACGCATCGCGCCTCCCAAAAGGAACAGCAGCGGGAAGCCCACCAGGATCAGCACCGCCGCAATCGCCAGCCAGCGCCGGCCCGTCTTCGCCGGGATCGCCATGAGCCAGCCACGATGATAGGCGTGGATACCAAGAACAAACAGAGCGATGTACTGCGGGAAGAAGCACAATTGCAGGTTGAACGGCTCGAAACTCCAGCCCAGCGGGAACCAGAAGCGCACGATGAAGCTGGCGATACTGAGCAGGAGAATCAGAACGACAATCTCCCGGTCACGCGGACATCGGCGGTCCGTCGTCGCGATCCTGGTCTTCGACGGCCACACCCGCCGATGCAGCAGATAGATCAGACTGAAGAACAGCAGTGTCTCCACGAACCAGAGCGGCCCGCGCCCCATGTGGAACCCGCTGAAATACTCGCCCAGCCACGCGCGACACGACGCCTCGGGGCCGTAATAGCCCGCCGCCATCAGCGAACAGACCGAAAGCGGATGCAGGACCCAGTCGTAGACCAGCATCGGGATGCCCAGACGCAGCAGCCGGTCCTTCGCGAATCGGCCGGGCCCCTTGCGCTCACAGGCGTCGGCGGTGAAATACGCCGAGAGCAGGAACAGCAGACCCATGAAGAACGATTGGCAGGTCGCGTTGAACCAGGTGAGCAGGATCGAGGAGATGGTGCCCTTCGGCCCCTCGCTGTAATACCATCCGCCCTCGCCGCCGTAAGTGATGGACAGGTGGACCAGGATCACCAGCACGATCACGAGGGTGCGGAGATTATCCACAAACAGCAGACGGGATTTCGCCATGCGCTCTCCCCGGACCGCAACGTGGCCGCCGGAAGACAGGATCAACCGTTTCGACCTTCCGGCGGCCACGAGATCGTGACACTTCCGTTTGCGACTCCGGCGATGCCTATGCTTTATACATCTCGTCGAAGGCGTTCTGCGCCATGACGACCGCGGCTCGCATCATGTCCTCGGCCTTGGCGGTCTCGCGCTGGGCCAGGGCTTTGAGCAGCGCCTTGGCGTTGAGCTTGCGGGCCGCCTGCTCGCAGGCTTCCCAGCTCAGGACGCTGCGGATCACGCGGTCGATCCCCTGCTCGGCGTTGTCGTAGGCGCGGGTCTGCATGTCGTGACCCTTCCACCGCTCGTAGCCAGCCTGCTGGATCAGTCCGGCGATCGCGATGTTCATCCCGTTGACGCGCGCGCCGTGGTCGATATCGTACTTGCCCGGGCCGCCGAGGATGATCCCGTCGTTGTAGCCCTGGCTGTTCAGGTGCATGTGGACGCACATGCCGTTGTCGAGTTCCTCGACCGTGTCGGCCACGTGGTCCAGACCGATCATCTCGGAGTGGCCGAATTCCTTGTTGACGCCCTTCCGGGCGATGTTGACGCCGAATTCCTTCTCGACCTTGTACCAGAACAGCAGCGCGCTGGCGACCGTTGGGATGAGCATCGCCGGATGCCCCTCGTTGGGCTTGGGTTCGAAGCCGATGTAGAGCTGGCCGCCCTTCCTGGCTTCGTACTTGCACAGGCCCGCGACGCTCTCCTTGAGGTTCTGGTACATCTGCTTGATGCCGACGGTGGCGATGTCGTAGCCGAACGAGCCGTTCCAGATGACGAACGCCGGCGCCACTTCAGGGTGCCACGCCTTCTTGAGGGTTCCGTAGGCCAGGTCCACCGTCCGCGTGCCCAGATCCTCGGCAGCCTTGCGCTCGTTCCGGTCGAGCGAGGCGATGCCGCCGTAAGCGAAGTGCGAATGCGCCCCGGGCGTAATCATCGCCAGGTACAGCTTGTTGGACACCAGCGCATCGGCCACGGCGGCGGCGTTCTTGTCGTCGACCTCGGCGTCGTAGTGCATCTCGATGCCCAGCAGGACGTTCTTGGGCATGCGGGGCCGGACCTTCCTGGCCACCAGTTCGATCATCTCGGGGGTGCCGAAGCCGCGACCCCATTCCGGCCGCATATCGCCGGGCACGAATCCGCCCTTGCCCGGATTAAATGTCCACCGGCAGATGCTGTGTAAGGATTTCTTCGCCATCTGAGCCACTCCTTCTATCTACGTCTATTTGCGTTGTTTCGCGCCTGCGACCCGAAACGTCTGTAGTGCGCCCGCAGGGGCCAGACGTGCCTCGCCCTTGCCGGTACGAGCCCTATACTACCGCCTGCAGCCGGCGAAGGCAACCCGCCACCGAAAACGCGGCCGCAGACCAACTCCCCAAGCCTGCACCCGGGCCCGAGAGCGCCCATGGCGTGCCACGTGTGCCAACACACACCCCTGTTGTTGGCACGTGGCACGTGGCACGCCATCGTCACATCCATGGATCTGCCCTAGTCCAGGCGTTGGTGGAGAACAGGATGTGTGGAGACTCCGCACGGTGATCCCATGCCAGTGCCAAGTGCCAACACACACCCCTGTTGTTGGCGGTGGCACTGGTACTGCCGCTGGAATGGCACATTTGCAGGGACGCTGGGAGGCGTCATTGTTCCGAAGGTGGGTATGCCCTTACGAGCACACGGCAAACGGGGAAGGGCGAGGCATGCGTCGCCCCTACGGGTCAATGGTAGGGGCGAGGCATGCCTCGCCCGGAATGGGTTGCGGATCGGCAGGCCGTATGAGCCCAATGCGATCACAGAACGACATCGAGTTCATCCTGATGCAGAGGAATCCCGGCGGGTATCGGCAACCTACGGATGAGCAACGGCGCCAGAGCCGAATCGAGAAGGCCCAGTTTAATAAGTGGTTCCAGCAGATGTGGAAGATCCCCGGGGCGTCCACACGGAATCCTCCTGCTCCGTTCCCTTTGGAGCTGGCCACATTATCCCACCTGCGAGCGACCCGCCAGCGTATCGGCTGACCGGGATGCGCTGGGAGAGACTGCAGTGCCAGTGCCAAGTGCCAACACACACCCCTGTTGTTGGCACGTGGCACGTGGCACGCCATCGTCACATCCATGGATCTGCCCTGGTCCAGGCGATGGTGGAGAACAGGATGTGTGGAGACTCTGCACGGTGATCCCATGGCGTGCCAAGTGCCAACACATACCCCTGTTGTTGGCGGTGGCACTGGCACCGGTCACCTCCAGAGGCCACGCGACCTGGACACTCTTGCCTGTCTTACCAGGAATTCCCATATTGGCTCATCCAGGCTGCGTGATAGGCAAAGAGGTTATATATGGACTGTGTCTGATACGCTTGAGTCAGTGCCAAGTGCCAACACACACCCCTGTTGTTGGCGGTGGCACTGGCACCGCCTGCGTCCACCGGCCAGGGGACCTGTCGACTCTTGCCCATCTTCCCAGATCGCAGGGTGTGCCATCTACACCAGTGTCCCGTCAAGGGCATGCAGCCCACACGCCGATCAGGTATCGCCGCCATCACGACAGACCCCCGGCGACGATGGCGTGCCACGTGCCAACACACACCCCTGTTCGTGGCACGTGGCACGCCATCCGGCATGCGAGCCAACACAAACCGCCTCCGCCTGAGGACCGATGCGGTCGGCGGGTTGCCCCGCCGAGGGACGCGAAACGTTCCTTTACGGCTTGAGGTCCGTCAGGGCCTGGTTGGTCTGCATGTCGAGCGGGACGGAGATGTGCTCGTGGGCGATCAGCCACTTGCCGTGGACTTTCTTGAAACACTGCGTCCAGCGCACCCAGCAGTCGAACGCGTTGCCCTCCTTGTCGGTCCCGCTCATCCGGTTGAGCCGATGGCAGAAGGCCACCTCGGGGCCCACGGCGAGGGTTTCGTCGCGCGTCTCGAAGTCGCCCGACTCCTGGCACATCTCAAGCCCGACTTCCCAGTCCTTGCGGTACGCTTCGGCCCCCACGTATTGCAGCGGAGGTATCATGTCGAACGAAACGATGTCCGGCGCGTAACAGGCCATGATCCCGTCGATGTCTTTCTCACGAGCGGCCCGCGCCCAGTCGTCCATGAGCTGGCGAATCTGCGCCTCATCGATTTTGGTATCCACTTGCGTTGCCATGGTTGATCCTCTCTAAACGGATGTTGGTCATGCTCCTGCCATAGCCGGCTGAGAGGGTCGAAGTGCGTAGGCAAAATGCTCGTTTGAGACCCGGCGCGAAGCCTGAGCTTAGGTGACGCGGTCGCCAAACCCCCGGCGCGATGTTCCACATTCGGCGCGGGTGCGACACGCGGCGGTTATGGGCCGAGCAGGACGTCGATGAACTCGCGATCGAGTTCGCCGGTGCCGGTGAAGATGCCGAAGCCGCCTTTGTAGTCCCAGTTGGCCCAGGCGATGCCGTGCTGATCCAAGTTGGCCCGCATGTCACGGTACCACTGCATCCTCGCCTCGCGGCTGGTGGTGGGCAGGGCGCCCCACTCGCCGCAATAGAGAGGCAGATCGAGTTTCTGCGCCAGGGCCAGCGGCTTGGCCAGCAGGGCCTCGAGCCTCTCGCGGTCGTAGACGCCGTTGTTGCTGCGAACGATTCGGGCGACGTCGTCGGGCAGAGCTTCGATGTCCTCGGGCTTGACGAGCCGGCCGGGATAGGTCACGGGGCCTTTGTAGCGGCCCACGGCCGTCCAGGAGGCCTTGTAGTGCGTGATCAGCATGGGCGTGTAGAAGTGGAAGCTCAGGATGATGTCACGGTCGCCCTCGGGGATGCGCAATTGATCGAACGTGCTGGTCGATTGCCACCGGTTCGAGCCGATCACGAGGGTGCGGTGCGGCTCGTTCTCGCGGACGACGGCCGCCGCCTTCGCGACGAGCCGGTTCCAGTCTTCCGGATCGTCCGCGACCGGCTCGTTCATCAGCTCGTACGCTACGACGGAAATGGGGTACTTCTTCAGCTCCGCCGACAGCTCACGCCACAACTGGAAGAACTTCTCCTGGGCCTGCGGCTGCGTCCACAGCGGCTTCTCGTCGGCGTTGAAATGGTGGGAGCGCAGGATGTGCAGATCGACCACGACGCGAAGCCTGTTCTTCTCCGCCCAGCCGATGGCGTTGTGCAGCAGTTCAAAGGCCTCGGCCTCCTTGTGACCCGCCTCGTCCCACATCTGTTCCTCATCGATGGGCAGACGGATATGGTCGAAGCCCAGCGACGCGATCCGTTCGACGTCCTTTTCGGTGAACCATTCCCGTCTGGCTTCGCCCCGCCGGGTGCTCTGCGAGAGCCAGTGACTGATGTTGGTCCCCCTGCGAATCTCGAACGCGCCGTCGCTCTGGCCCGCTGCGGCCGACAGGCACGCTGACACCGCCACGATCAGAACCGCCATACCACGCTGCATCGTACACCTCCCGCATTCAAAGCTGCTGCTTCAACACCGCGTGCCAATTCTCGTAGGCCCCCTGGTAGGCCTTCTTGAGCTTCTTGTTGGGCTCGACCTTTCGCACCGGTTCGAGGCCGACGAAGGCGTCCTGGGAGCCCTTGTAGATTCCCGCGCCGATCCCCGCGCCGCGCGCTGCGCCCTGGGAGCCGTCGGTGCTGTAGAGTTCGACGGTTGCGCCCGTGATCGTCGCAAACGCCTCTGCAAACAACGGGCTGAGGAACATGTTGGCGTTGCCCGCCTTGACCGTCTTGAGTTTCGTGCCCATATCGCGCATGATCTCGAGCCCATAGTTGAGCGCGAAGACGATGCCTTCCTGCGCCGCCCGGAGCAGGTGCGCTTTCTTGTGGATATTGAAGTTCCAGCCGTGAACGGAGGCGCCGATGTTGCGGTTCTCCAGCGTCCGCTCGGCGCCGTTGCCGTAGGGCAGGATCACTAACCCATCCGAGCCGACGGGCACGGTGGCCGCCAGATCATTCATCTGCGGATAATCGAGCCCTTCGCCCGCGACGTTGTGCTTGAGCCAGCTATTGAGGATGCCGGTCCCGTTGAGGCACAGCAGCACGCCGTAACGCGGCTTCTTCACCGTGTGGTTGACGTGGACGAAGATGTTCACGCGCGATTTCGGATCGTAGTTGCTCTGGTCGGTGACGCCGTAGACGACGCCGGAGGTGCCGGCGGTGACCGCGACCTCGCCCGGCTTCAGCACGCTCAGCGACAGCGCGTTGTTGGGCTGGTCGCCTCCCCGATAGCTGACCGGCGTGCCCGCCGCCAGGCCCAGCTCAGCCGCCGCCGCAGACGTCAGCTCGCCCTGGACGGAGAACGTCGGAACCGTCTCGGCGATCAAGTCACTGGAGATGCCATAGTTGCCCAACACGAAATCAGCGAGCTGATCCTTCTCATAGTCCCACATGATCCCTTCCGACAGGCCCGACGGCGTCGTACGGATCGCGCCGGTCATTTTCATCGCGACGAAATCCCCCGGAAGCATCATCTTGTGGACCTTCGCGTAAGTCTTCGGCTCGTTGACCTTGACCCAGGCGAGCTTGGAAGCAGTGAAATTGCCGGGCAGGTTGAGCAGGCGCCTGAGGCACTTCCTGGCGCCGATGTCCCTGGCCGCCTTCTGGCCGATCTGCACGGCCCGGCTGTCGCACCAGATGATCGAGGGCCGCAACACCTCTTTGTTCTTGTCGACCAGAACCAGGCCGTGCATCTGGTACGAGATGCCGATAGCTTTGACGTCGGAGGCGTCGAACGCGACCGTCGCCTTGATCTTCTGCGTGGCGAGCCTGACATGCTCCCACCACGTCCCCGGGTGCTGCTCGGCCCAACCCGCCTGCTTCGCGATGATCTCCAACTCCTTGTCCGGCGAGGTCGCCGAAGCCAGCGCCTTGCCCGTGGCCGCATCCATCAGCGTGGCTTTGACCGAAGAACTGCCAACATCATATCCCATCAATAGTGCCATATGTGTGTCCCCTTGCCTGACGGCTGAAATCAAAGATCAGATATCAAACGGTAGAATGAAGGAGGTCATCCGCCGAAGGCGGATTCCACTATTCTGATTCTTTCTGTTTGCACTTTGCTTTATCGGCTATTCGTAATCCCATTTGAGAATCCACGGGTCATTGGTTCGTTTCTGGAAGGCCTTGAGCCTGGCCTTCATCTCGTCGCGCTTGTCCTTATGCTTTGGATCGTCCGCGAGGTTGACGACCTCGTGCGGATCGCTCTGGAGATCGTACAGCTCGAACCTCGGACGATGCAGGTACGCATCGATTGTGCGCTTGCCGTACGTCGTGTTGCCGCGCTTCAGATTGCCCTGCCAAGTCGCCGATTCCCACAGGTCGCTGGCAAACGGATACTCCAGGCCGTGCGCGATGTTCCAGATCAGCTTGAAACGCCGCTCGCGCACCACGCGCATCGGATAGTACATCGTGATCTCGTGGAACGTGTGCGATGCGTAGGTCGTGTCCCAGCCATCGACGTGCTCCCGTTCAAGCACAGATTTGAAGGAGCGGCCGTGAAACTCATAGTCGCTCGGTGTTGCGCCGGCCAGGTCCAGAATCGTCGGCGCCAGGTCGGCGTAGTTAACCAGCGCGTCGCAAGCAATGCCTCTGTTCTTCTGCCAGGGGGTACGGACGATGCACGGCAGGTTCATGCCCGGCTCGTACAACGTCGTTTTGGCGCCGGGGAAGGCGATGCCGTTGTCGGAAAGATAGACCACGATCGTGTCGTCGTACCGGCCCGCCTGCTTAAGGACGTTGATCAGACGGCCAACACCCTGGTCGACGCGTGAGACGGCCTGGTAGTACTGCGCCAACTCGGCGCGGCACTCGGGGATGTCGGGCAGATAGTCCGGAACGATGGCTTTCTGGGGGTCGTACGTCACTTCCTCGATGCCGGGATAGCCCTGGTCGCGATTGCCGAACCGGTCGGGCTGGTGCGGCAGCTCCGTCGCCTTGCCTCCGCCGCGATGCGGATCGGACGTGCAGAAGTACAGGAAGAACGGCCTGGCGTCGTCACCTGCAACGAAGTCTCTGCAATTGTCGGCCATCTGGACGGGACTGCGGCTGTTGCCCGGCAGCGCGACATCGAACTTGTACACCTCTTCCGGCGCGACGTGATACTTGCCGACGCGGGCGGTCCGGTAGCCGGCCTGGGACAGCAGCACGGGCAGACTGCGCACGTGATCGAAGCTGCGGAAGTGATGGTAGCTGTGCTCGTGCCCGTACTGGCCGTTGTAGTGATTGTAGAGGCCGCTGAGGATGACGGATCGGCTGGCGCTGCAACTGGCGGTCGTGCAGAACGCGTGGGTGAATCGCACACCCTCGGCTGCCAGAGCGTCCAGATGGGGCGTTCTGACGACACGGTTGCCATAGCAGCCCAGATCGCCGCGCCCGTGGTCGTCGGCAACAATCAGGACGACGTTGGATCTCCTCGACGCCGCACCAGCAGCCCGCACGCTGGTCCACGAAGAAGTCGCCAGCGCCGCAGCGGCCGAGAGCCTCAAAAACTGCCTTCGATCCATGCTGGACGGCATATCCCACTCCTTCAGACGTTGGCAGGATCGGGATGGACCCATGGACTGCGATAGGGCCGGGCCAGAAGGCGGTTGGCCTCGTCGTCGCCGACGACCCTGCCCTGTTGCGGGTCCCACTGGAGCGTGCGTCCGAGCCGGCAGGCCATGTTTGCCAAGATACAGGAGGTCGCGGTGATGTAGCCCTGCTCGATGTCGCAGACGGGCCGGCGGCGCGTCTCGATCGAATCGAGCAGGTTCTGCCAGTGACGCCGCATCGGCGCCGCGACGTGCCGCTCCAGGTCCTTCTCGGTCTCGTCCTCGGGATACTTGTCGTATTCGTATAGGGCCTTGCCGCTGATCCGCTCGCCCTGGCCCTGAGGGATGAATTCGTACTTGTGGACGTCGGCCTTGAGCGTCCCCTTCTCGCCGTAGATGATTCCCGCCCACGAATACTCGGGATCGGGGGCGCTGCCCCAGGTGCGATGCGTCCAGACCACCGGACATTCAGGAAACTCGAACGTGGCAATCTGGGTGTCACTGATGTTGGCGGCACTCGCTTTGTCGACGAGAATGCCGCCGGAGGAGCTGATACGAGTCGGCCAGCCCAGATCGAGCAGCCAGCGGACCATGTCGAGCATGTGCACGCCCATGTCACCCATGATCCCGTTGCTGTATTCCATGAAGGCCCGCCAGCCGCGAGGATGGACCCAGCGATTGTACGGTCGCATCGGGGCCGGACCGGTCCACATTTCGTAGTCGAGACTCTCGGGCGGCGCCAGTTCCCCTGGGTTGCCCCGCGCCCGCATCGGATAGTAGCAGCAGATCTTGACGTGGGCGACCTTGCCCAGTTTGCCTTCCTTGATGACGCGATCGCGCGCCTCGATCAGGTGCGGCGTGCTGCGCCGCTGCATGTTCACCTGGACCATGCGGCCGTGCTTGCGTGCGGCCGCCAGCATCGCCTGTCCCTCGACGACGTCCGTGGAGATCGGCTTCTCGACATAGACATCGGCGCCCGCCTGAACCGCCGCGATCATCGCCAGCGCGTGCCAATGGTCCGGCGTCGCGACGTGCACGATGTCCAGTTCCTCGTTCTGGAGCATCTGCCGGTAGTCGCCATAGGTGCGGGGCGTCTTCTTCGACACCTGGCGGGCGGCGATCATCTGTGCCGCCTCGGCGACCATGTTCCGGTCCACGTCACACAGCGCGACGACCTCGACCGGTGCGATCTGGAGCAGGCGGAACAGGGCGCTCTTGCCATACCAACCGGTCCCGATCAGGGCGACACGTTTGGGCTTGGGCTGCGCGAAGGCCGGGACGAGTCCTCCGAAGGAACTCAGCGCGACTGTGGCGGTGGTGGCTCGAAGGAATTGACGACGATTCATAGCGGTTCTCCTCAATCTGTGTGTAGGGGCGAATCATGATTCGCCCGTACTCAACGGCCCCCCATCATCGCGTGTCCGGGCCGGTTTCGCAACGGTTTTCACGCGTGCCCCGGCCGTGTTTTGCGTTTGACCGGCATACCTGCCGCCTCTACAATCATGCCAACGCAGGGGCGAATAATCATTCGCCCCTACAGACCCACTAACCGAACCGAAACAGGACGATGAAACGAGGTGAAGGAACATGAAGAACAGGCAAGGGCAATCCAGGCTTTCCCGTCGTGACTTTCTGGCCACTATCCCGATGGCCATCGGGACCGCAGGCCTCCTCGGAGCGGGCTGTGCGGACGGAGTGAAGAAGCCGTTCGCCAAACGCAAGATGCCGATCGGCGTGCAGCTCTACTCGGTCCGCGCCGAGTGCGCCAAGGACCTGCCCGGCACCGTCGCCAAGGTGGCCGCCATGGGCTATGACGGCGTCGAGTTCGCCGGCTATTACGACTACTCCGCCAAGGACCTGCGTAAGATCCTCGACGACAACGGCCTGAAGTGCTGCGGCACGCACACTCAGATGGACACGCTGCTGCCCGCCAACCTCGAGGCCACCATCGAGTTCAACCAGATCCTCGGCAACAAGTACCTGATCTGCCCCTGGCTCCAGCCCAACGACGCCAATCCGAGGCAGGCCTGGCTCGACCACGCCAAGCGATTCAACGAGGTCGCCGCAAGAGTCGAGAAAGAGGGAATGGTCGTCGGCTATCACTGTCACGCCCATGACTTCCACGCCCTCGACAGTGGCGAAGTGCCCTGGGACATCCTGTTCGGCAACACAGGCAAGAGTGTCGTCATGCAGATCGACACCGGCAACTGCATGGACGGCGGCGGCGATCCGATCACCTATCTGAAGAAGTATCCCGGCCGGTCGCTCACGGTCCACCTGAAAGAGTACTCCGCGACCAACAAGAACGCCATCCTGGGCGAAGGGGACGTCCAATGGGACGAGGTCTTCGCCCTGTGCGAGACGATCGGCAAGACCGAGTGGTACATCGTCGAGGAAGAAAAAGACGTCTACCCACCGCTCGAAGCGATCGATCTGTGCTTGAAGAATTACCGGAAAATGCGCGCCTGACCGCGCAAACCAGGTGGGTGGCAGCCTCAAGCGAAGCCTGGGGATGGAGTCCTCTCGAAGCCATCCCCAAACACCAAGGCGTTTGAGGCGGCCACCCGCCTTCTTCCCCTACCCCTTCTTCCTACCCCGCTCGGCCTCCGTAGCCGGAACCGTCGCAATTCCACTGCCGTTCTGATATACTGCGCTCCAATCGAGCCGAGGCTCGCATACGCGCCACAAAGGACTTCCGATTTCCGTGGGAGGGCAGGAGCGATCATGTTGTCGAAAATGGCATACATCGAGTTGGCTTTCTCACTGCTGGTTGCGGGAATCCTCCCGCCGGTCGGGCCGTCACCCGCCGTTGCGAAGGAGGCGATCTGGATCGAGGGGGAGGACGCGGCAAGCTCTTCCTTCAACGGGCATGGCTGGTACCGGAGCACGAACATCGGCAAGGACCTGCTCTCTCCCGGCCAGCCCGGCGGACCCGACGGCGACTGGCACGTCCACTTCGGCGACAGTGAGGCGATCGCGACCTATCGTTTCAGCGTCACGGAGGGCGGCGCCTACACCTGGTGGGTCCGCCTGAACCCTTTCCGCAACAGCAACGGCGGCGGGAACTACAGCTATCGATACCGGTCCACTCGTGGACCGTGGTCAGCCTGGGAGACGCTCGACACATCGGATGCCCGGGACAACATGATCGACCTGGTCGATCCAGGCATCGATATCCGCTTCATCGCGTGGTGCTACGGCGCCGCGTTCGAGTTGCCTGAGGGTCTCTACGAACTGCAAATCCGCCTGTCCCTTCGCGACGGCGAGCAGGACAACCACGGCGGCATCGACGTGATGGCGCTGACGAATTTCTCGTGGGCGCCTACGGGCGTGCTGGCGCCGGATGCGAACGCGCCCGACCCCGGCCCCGGCGATTGGTTTGCCTTGATGGTCGGCCCCGATCCGTACTCGCCCGATTCGATCATCGACATGAGCAACCTGATCGACAAGCCCGCCGGGGCGCATGGTTTCCTCAAATCCGCCGGGAGGGACTTCGCGTTCGAGGACGGCACGCCCGTGAAGTTCTGGGGGATCGATGCCTCCATGACCGGAACGGTCGAGGCCCAGCAGAGACAGGCGAGGTTCTATGCCAAGCACGGGATCAACATGGTCCGCCAACATCCCGTCGAAGGGGTCCTTGGCTCGCTCCAGAAATGCGGGCCGCAACGGTGCTTCGACGCCCAGAAGCTCGACCGGTTCGATCGATGGTTCAGCATCCTCAAGGACCAGGGCATCCACATGACGTGGTCGATCTTTTACCACCACGTGGTGCTGCCCGACCAAGGGATCGATCCGGCCCTCTACAACGAACTGCCGGCCAGCGGCGCCGGCAAAGACACGTATGGCCTGGCCACCTTCGTCGAGGAATACCAGGACTCGCAGTGGCAATACGCAAAGGCCTTGCTGAACCACGTCAATCCGTACACGGGCCTGGCCTACAAGGACGACCCGGCTCTGGCGATCGTCGAAGCACGGAACGAAGACAGCATCTTCTTCCACAATCCGCTGGGCGATTCCTTTGTCAAGGGCCGGACCTATCCGCACCACGCCGCCCGGCTCAAGAAGATGTGGCAGCAGTGGGTCAAAGGCACGTACGGCGATGACCGGGCCCTGGCCGCGGCGTGGGGCGCCGGCCGCAGAACCACGACGAGATACAACGATGACGGGTCGGTGCAGAGCCGACCGGATTCCGTCAACGAGGCCAACATGGCGATGTACGCGGCTTGGGAGATGGAAGCAGACGGCCCGTTCTCGAACAAGAATGCTGAGAAGAAACGGATGGGTGATTTCATCCGATTCCTGGCCGAGATGCAGCGAAAGACCTACGCGACATATCAGCAGCGTCTGCGTGAGCTTGGGTACAAGGCCGTGGTGGTGAGCACAGCCTGGAGGGCGGGCGGTCCAGCCGCGTCGGCCGCCAATCTCTGGACCGATGACGCAGTCGACGCGATCGACCGGCACAACTACTCGGGGGGCGGCGCCGGAGGGCACGGCATCACTACCGGCTCGGTCAACAACGAGACGCACCTGACCCGGCCGGGCCGGGGCATCCTGTCCAGCGGGCTCTGGCAGGTGGAGGACAAACCCTTCATCATGACCGAATGGACGCAGAAACCACCCAATCAGTGGAAGGCGGAGATCGCGCCGCTGATGGCGTTTTACGGCATGGGGCTTCAGGGCTGGGACGCTTCGTATCATTTCGCCGGCTCGCGAAGCTACATGGGCAACGGCTGGCCCAGCATGAATTCCTACGTGACGGAAACGCCGCACTATATCGGCCAGTTTCCTGCGCTGGCGTTTGCGATCTACAACAACCATTTCGACGAGGGTTCGATCGTGGCGGCGCGCCGGCTGGCGACAGATGATATCTTCGCCGGGATCGATGCGTTACAGCAGACTCAGGGTCGGTCCGGCTATGATGAGAGCGAACTGCTGGGTCAGGGCAATATCCCCGTCGAGGCTCTGGCCATCGGGCGTGTGACACTCAAGATCGAGGATGGTCAGGCCCCTTCGCAACTCGCGAGCCTGTCCGGCTGGTGGGACCGAGCCACCCAGACCGTGCGCAGCAACACGGGCCAGCTCGCGTGGGACTACGCCCGTCGCGTCGTCGTGGTCCAGTCCGACAAGACGCAGGGGATCATCGGTTTCGCGGCAGGCGAAACATATGATCTGCCGGGCGTGACGATCCGGAACATCGACACACCTTTCGTCAGTCTTCTGCTGACCCCGCTGGATAACCGTCCGCTCGTCGAATCGGAGCACATCCTGATCACAGCGATGGCTCGTGACAAACAGTACGGCGCCACCTACAACAACGACGGGACGGAGCTGCTCGATGCCGGCGGGCCGCCCTTGCTGCTCGAACCGGTGCAGGCTACGATCTCGATCAAAGGTGGGCCGCTGGCCTCGGTCAAGGTCGTCGACGTCTATGGCGTGCCCACCGATCTCGATGTCCATCGGGACACCGACAACACCTTCCGCATTGACGGGCGCTATGCGAGCTACTACTACGAGGTGACCCGCACGGCGGCGGCCGGCGCGGTCACAGGGATGGGGCGGTGACGCTCATGTCGGACAGGTCGACGATCAACACGTGACCGCCCTCGCCCATCCAGTTCCGGGCGGCTCCTGGATTGACGATCAGGGTCCTGCCGACGCGGTGAATGGCCTGACGGTGGGTGTGGCCATAGACGACCAGGTCGTACGCCTGGCTGTCGATCGCGTGTTTGACCACGTGCGGGATGTGGGCCATGTAGACGGCCCTGCCGTCGATCGCCCCGTCGAAGTGCGATTCATGAGCCTCCCCTGCGAAGCCCTCGATGGCGCTTCGAAGCGAGAGACGGTCGGCATCGCAGTTGCCCATGACCGCAACGAACCGGCTACCGCGAAGCTCGGCGAACAGCGACGCCGTGGAGGAACCCGTCATATCGCCCGCGTGGAGGACATACTCCACGGCCTGCTCGTTATAGATCTCGATCGCCCTGCGAACGTTGCGATGGTTGTCGTGCGTGTCGGAGATGATGCCAATTCGCATTCGGTCCGTCCTCTGGAGGCAGGGGCGAATGATGATTCGCCCCTGCAATCCTGGCCGCAGGCCGTTTTCAGGTTTCGGGTTTTGGGCTTTCGTGCTTGTTTCGGATTTGGCGCATCCGTCTGTGCCATCGTACCGCTCCGTCGGCCCCAGTGCAACGCGAGACCTTCGATAAACCCCGGCAAGAGCACGATTTCCGCAATCCAAAACCAGAATGGCAACAGAGTTCGGGCACGATCGGCCGATACTATAAGATAGCCGTTTGCGAATCCGCCTGTGGCGGACTACCGACTTTCAAGGAGTGACAACGATGAACGGACGACACAACGTAGTCGCTGTCATTTGCACTGCGATGATTCTGGCGTTTCTGGCCGGCTGCGAGGGCAACACACGGGCGGTCTTCACCAAACCCGAGCTGATCACCTATGAGCGTCTGGCCGTGCTCGGCCTGGACCCCGAGCAGGAGCAGATCTTCATGGCCGCCTACATCAAGACCTTCGTCGGCAAGCCCATCACCTTTGTCGAGAGGGGCGAGCTGGCCAAGATCGTGGGCGAGCAGGACCTGCTCCAGGGCCGGCTCAACGACAAGACGCGGGCGCGCATCAAGGAGATTCTCGGCGTCGAGGCGCTGTTCCTGTGCAGCTACTACAAGGACGAGGATCGGCCGGGCAAACTGATGAAACTGCGCGTCCGGGTCGTCGACAGTGCCACCGGGGCGATCGTCGGCTCGGCGCTGACGCAGACGTTCATGCGATTCGACGATCATGCACAGGCCGCCGTCGAGGCGTTGAAGAAAGACTTGCTCGGCGGAGGGTACCGGCGCAGCTATCCAAACTCCAACCAGGAGCCCGCCCAGCCCTGATTGCGGATTGGGGACTGCGGATTTCCGATTCGCTTCTGGCGGCGAATCTGCAATCCGAGATCTGCAATTCGAAATCGGATCCTACGCGACGCCGGCCTCGCGATACGTCAGGGAGAATTCCACGTGGTGCGATCCGCCGGCCCGCGTGGAGGCGACAATCTGAACCATCCCATCGTTCGGGCGACGACGCAATTCGCGCCCTTGAACCACGGTAGGAACAGAGATGAGAATGCTCTGGTAGTCATCCTGGATACGGGTCTTGACCGCCCCCATCACCATGTTGGCGATCTCACCCATCGCATCGGCCAACTCCTCGTCCGCCATCTGGTCCGGCGAATCCATGCAGAGCATGCCAGCGCCGATGGCGCGGGCGCCGGCCATGTCACAGCAGACACCCAGACAACCTTCAAGGTTTCCAGCGAAGGTGATGGTCCCGAGTAACGTCACACTCTCGTGGTCCGGCCTCTGCCCTTCGACCTCCTCCAGGGGCATGAAGACCATCGATTCAAACACTTCCTTGGCGCTGTCCAGCAGCACCCCCTTCAGAGACGACGTTGCGACCATACTGGCTCCCGTATTCACCATCGACCATCCATTCTTCCATCGGATCACAGATACGGCATGGGCTAAAGCCCATCCTACAAATCGTTCATCGACCTGCCGATGGCACCTCTCCAATGGGTCTTCCCGCTTCCTGGGGGCATTTCCGCAGGATACAACAGAAACCACCTTCTTCGTGGAGGGAAAACAGGGTCCGCCGCCGCGAACGCGTACGGTCCGTCGATTTCTCGGACGATGGCAGCACCACACCGAGAGGGCCCACCCCCTCGCCCGGCGGCGGTCTCCGTCAGCACAACTGGTCCCGGAGGACCTCGTAGAACGCGTCTTTGGCCCGCTTCTCGATCCAGGGTGTGTGTCCACAGTCGCGCAGCAGGAGGAACCGGAAATCGTTCAGAATGCTGGCCAGGGGCTCGCGGACGCCAGCGGCCGGGTGCGGGTCCCAGTCGCCGTGAAGGGCCACGACCGGGCAGGCGATTTGTCTGCCCAGCTCCAGAAGCCGGCCCGTGCTTCGCAGGTGGGCCGCCTCGCCCCACACACTTTGGTGAATCGTCCAGGAGGTCTCCAACTCATCGCTTTCGAGCGTCAGGGGGTCGCGCGCGTCGGTCCTGGTGAAGAGCCTGCCGAACCGGGCCAGTAGCTCGTCCTTGTCGGCCAAATCGGGGTCCTTCATGGCGTCCATCATCGACTGGACCTGCCTCCGCTCGTCGGCGCTCAGGCGACCCAGGCGCGTCTGGAGGATGCCCGATGCGTATCTCTCTTCGAACGGCGCGCTCGAGACGAGGATCAGCTTCCGGACCAGACCGGGGTGATACGCCGCACAGAGGTAGCTCAACCACGCGCCCCACGAGAAGCCTACCAGGATCGCGGGAAGTTCGGCGCTCGCCTCCAATACGGTCTTGAGTTCTTCGATCTGCCCCTCGACAGACCGCTTCGTTTGGAGCGGCTCCAATACCCCCATATCCCGTGCCAGCTCCCGGGCCACCGGCGCCATCTGTCCGGCGGCGCCGGGTCCGCCGTGGATCACCGCCACGCCAAAAGGCGCTCGCCCGTATGTCCTGAGGTTCACCATCACATTTCCGCCGGCGCAATCCCGCGCAGAGGGGCCAATCACGACAGGGGACGCTTGAAAATCACGACGACGTCGCGCGTCTCGCCGTAGCTCTTGTTCGTGTCGAAGCCGGCCACCAGCTCCCACCCCTGGGAGCCCAGTTGGTTCATGTAGGCGTCGAGCTGGTTCTCGTCGAACTTGCCGCCCAGAAACCCCCTCGTAGCCAGTTTGACCGTCCGGTATTCCCACTTCATAGTGCTTCTCCTTCCCAATGGCTGTTTTGTCGATGAGCACTGGGGTACTCTACCATTGCCGGCGCGCCGCTGACAAGCACAGACCTGTTGCGTGCCCGGCCGGGCAGAAAGGCACGCCATCCACGCATTGTTGTTTTCAGGGGCTCGATCAACGGCTAAGATAGGGTGACAGAGATCGATCCTGAGCTACGCCGGGGTCGGAGTCGAACGATAGCACTGACAGCAGCGAAAAGGAACCAGAGGGACAGCGAATGGCCAGAGCGAAACTGAAATCGATCGCCGTGATGACGGGCGGGGGCGACTGCCCCGGCCTGAACGCCGTGATTCGCGCGGTGACCAAGACCGCCATCAACGAGCACGGCCTGACCGTCTGGGGCATCAAGGACGGCTACCTCGGATTCGTCGAGAACCGGATCGAGCCGCTGACCTACGAACAGACCAGCAACATCCTCACCGTCGGCGGCACGATCTTAGGCAGCAGCAACACATCCGATCCGTTCCGCTTCCCCGTCCAGACCGCCAGGCGGACGCAGATCAGGGATCTTTCCGATCAGTGCCTGGACAACCTGAAGCATCGCGGCATCGAAGCCCTGGTCTGCATCGGCGGCGACGGGACGATGGCCTCGGCCGCCAGGTTCGCGAAGAAGGGCCTGCCTGTCATCGGCGTGCCCAAGACGATCGACAACGACCTGGCGGGCACGGACGTGACGTTCGGCTTCGACACGGCCGTCAACACCGCCGCCGAGGCCATCGACAAGGTCCACACCACCGCCAGCTCACACCATCGCGTGATGATCGTCGAGGTGATGGGGCGTTACGCCGGCTGGATCGCCCTGTACGCCGGAGCAGCCAGCGGCGCGGACGTCATCCTGATTCCGGAGATCCCGTACAGGCTGGACACCGTCTGCCGGTACGTCCTGGGTCGATCCGAGTGCGGCAAGCGGTTCAGCATTATCGTCGTCTCGGAGGGGGCCAAGGAAAAAGGCGGGCAAATGGTCGTCCTGAAACGCATCGCGACCAGCCCCGACCCGATCCGCCTCGGCGGGATCGGCAACAAACTGGCCGAAGACATCAATCGACAGACGGGCCTGGACTGCCGCGCGGTGGTCCTCGGGCACATCCAGCGCGGCGGCACACCCACGCCGCATGACCGGACGCTGGCGACGATGTTCGGCCACGCCGCGATTGAACTGCTGGCCGGCGGCGTCAAGAACCGCCTCGTCGTCTGGAAGGCCGACGGGATCTCCAGCGTCCCACTGGCCAGCATCGCGGGCAAGATCAGAACCGTTCCCAGAAACCACCCGCTGATCAAGGCGGCCAAGGCCATCGGCGCGACCTTCGGCGCGTAGGGCGAGACCGAGAATGGCCCGGCGCCAACCGAAAAAGACGTTTCTCTGCATATTGACGATTCTCGTCGCGGTGGTCTCTGCCCTGCTCTGGTGGTTGGGTCTGGCGGGGCTGTTTGCGTATCTCGTCGGGATCAACGCCGTGACCGTGCTGCTCTATGGTTATGACAAGCGGCAGGCCATCGCAGGCGGAGGCCGCGTGCCGGAGGTGATTCTCCATCTGGCGGCGTTGATCGGAGGCAGCCCGGGAGCGCTGCTGGCGCAGGCAGTGTTCCGACACAAGACGCAGAAGCTCAAATTCAGGATGGTCTTTGTCGGTATCGTGGTCGTGCAGGTTCTGGCAGCCTTCGGCTACTGGCATTTCGTTCTTCGGGCCTCGTAGGTGAAAGCATTCCCGCCGGACATCCAATTCCGCAAGCCCTGGCGACGCTACCAGCAGCGCGTGCTGTCGGAACTGGACGACTATCTCGACGACGACCACCTGCACATCGTCGCAGCGCCCGGCTCCGGCAAGACGGTTCTGGGCCTGGAGGTGGTCCGCCGGCTGAACCGGCCCACATTGATCTTCACTCCGACCGTCGCTATCCGCGATCAGTGGATCGATCGTCTCCTCGGCCTGTTCTGCCCGCCTGCAGCGGGTGGGCCGGGCCTGCCCGACTGGATGTCGAGAGACATTCGCAACCCGCGATTCCTCACGGTCTCCACCTACCAGGGTCTGCACAGTGTCTACAGCGGCCGGACGGAAGAGGAGGAGAGCCAGGAACGGCAGCCCCCCAGGGAAAAGACCGGGAAAGGCGGATTCCGATCGGCGGCCAGAGGCGCGTTGCTGAAGAAGTTGAGCGGCTTGGGCATCCGCACGCTCGTGCTGGACGAGGCGCACCATCTGAGGAACGAATGGTGGCGATGTCTGATCGACGTGAAGAAGCATCTGGACAAGCCCACGGTCGTGGCGCTGACCGCCACGGCCCCTTTCGATGTCGTGCCCTTTGAGTGGGATCGCTACGTCGATCTGTGCGGCCCCATCGATGCGGAGATCACCGTGCCCGAACTGGTGCAGGAGAAGAACCTCTGCCCGCACCAGGACTACGTGTATCTTTCGACGCCGCTGCGGGCCGAGCAGGCCGAGCTCCACGAGTTCCGCCGGGAAGTGGACGCCTGCGTCAAGGCCCTGGTCGCCAATCAGGCCTTCGTCGAGGCGTTGGAGGGCGACCCGCGCGTCCGCGAGCCTGCGGCGCATATTGAAGAGATTCTGGCTGATCCGGGTTTCTATTCGAGCATTGCGTTCTTTCTTCACCACGTTCGGGGCCGGCCGCCAAGGAAGCTGCTGAGCGTCATCGGCCTGACGGCTCGCGAGTGCCCCGGCCTGAAGCTCGAATGGCTGGAGACCCTGCTGACGGGCTGTCTCTACACGCATGCCAAGTCCTTCGAGGCCCACAAAGATCTGTTCCAGCCGATCGCGCGCGACCTCAAGCGCATCGGTGCAATCGAGCGGCGCACGGTGAGCCTGCGCAGCACCAGCCGGACCGCTCAACTGCTGACGCGAAGCGCCTCGAAGCTCAAGAGCATCGAGGAAATCGTCCGGATCGAGGGCAAATCCCTCGGGTCGGATCTGCGGATGGTGGTCCTGACGGACTTTGTGCGCAGCGCCGACTTCCCCAAGGACCCTGCCGACGTCAAGCCCCTCAAGAGGCTGGGCGTCGTGCCGATCTTCGAACAGATCCGCCGCAGCGAAACTCCCGGTGTGCGGCTCGGCATCCTCACCGGAACATTGACCGTCGTTCCCACCGACACACAGGAATCGCTGCGGACCGTCGCCGTCGAACTGGGAATCGACCCGGCGAATCTCGACTACAGGCCGCTGGCCCACGACGAGCGGTTCTGCGAGGTCGCCGTCCGCGGACCCGACAAGCAGAAGATCGTCGCACTCATCACAAACCTGTTTCGCCAGGGCGGCGTCACCGTGCTGGTCGGGACGACGTCCCTTCTGGGCGAGGGGTGGGATGCACCGGCGGTCAACGCGCTGATCCTGGCGAGCTTCGTCGGCTCGTACATGCTCAGCAACCAGATGCGCGGCCGCGCCATCCGAACGTTGGAAGGCAATCCAGCCAAGACCGCCAACATCTGGCACCTCGTCTGCCAGGAAGAGGGCGTCGCCGAGCCGGGAGAAGACCTCGACACACTGATCCGGCGGTTCAAAACCTTCGTCGGCGTCTCGTTCAAGAGGAGCACGATCGAGAGCGGCCTGACCCGGATCGGGCTCGGCAGCCCTCCCTATGACCAGGCGCGCATCGACCACATCAACGCGGTGATGATGCAGCAGGCCCGCGATCGCGATGGGCTGCGAACGCGATGGGAGCTTTCGCTCGCCTCCGCTCGCTTCGGCGCTATGCAGGAGGAGGTCACCACCTCGCCATTGGCGTTGCCGCGAGATTTTGTCTTCGCCCGCGCGATTCTCGCAGCGCTGTGGCAGGTCGGGTTCTGGGGCGTGTCGATCGTCTCGGTGCTGATGTCCCGATCCGGAGCGTCAGCGGGATTGCGAATTCTGATGATCCTGCTGGCGGTCGCCTCGGCCCTGGCGGCGATAGCGGCGCTGCCGATGTTCTTCCAGGCCCTGTGGCTGTTGCTGCGTCACGGCCCGGTCGCCTCGAGCATGAAGCAGCTCGGCAAGGCGCTGCTCAAGGCCCTGGTGCAGGCGAATATCATCGACAGCCGTCACGCCCGGCCCCGGGTGATCGCGCAACGCCGTGACTACGGTTTCGTCACCTGCTCGCTCAAGGGTGGGGCCACGCGAGAGCGGTCGGTCTTCCTCGACGCCCTCCAGGAATTGCTCGGCCCCGTCGACGACCCGCGATATATCCTCGTGCGAAAGAGCCCGCTGCGACTGTTGATGCAAAAGCACTACTATGCTATGCCTAAAACCCTCGCAAGAAACAGGGAATCCGCCGAGCACTTCCGCAGGATGTGGGCCCGCTACATCGGCCCCTGCGAGCTGATCTACACGCGAAACCCCGAAGGCCGCCAGTCGCTGCTGAAGGCCCGTGCCCAATCCATGTCCGCCGGCTTCCACCGGCGCACCGACCGCACCCGCACGTGGAGGTGAGTTGGATCAATTCGTGTCACGGTATATATCGAGGATAGCGGGGGTTTTGGTGCGGAAGTACTTGAGCCAGCCGGTGATGAGCATGGCGGTAAGATCGTGCGCCCCGCTGCCGTATTCCTCGATGGTCTTGCCCCAGTAGAAACTGATGTAGCCGTCGGCGATCTTCCGCGAGCCATCGATGAATGCGTCCATCTCATTGACGCTACAGCTCAGCGGGAACATCTCCTCGATCACCAGAGGCTTGCCGATCTCGTAGACCGCCAGCGCGGCCAGGGCTTTCTCGATCTCGCCACTTTTCGGATAGAAGTGCACGCTGGCGAAGTCGAGGTTCTCGCTGACCTCTTTGGAGTAGAAAAGGGGCTTGGCCTTCGGCCACGTCAGCGCCCACGGGATTACGCCGACCGTGACCATGTGCCGGTCATCGTGCTTGCGGATAGCAGCGACAAGCCGGTCGACCCACGCTTTGGCCACCTCTTCCCGGCGGCGTCCAGCCAGATCGAGCGTGATCCGCTGGACGAAATGCTTGCCCGCGAAGTCGCCTGCCAGCCAGTCGGTCTCAGCCTTGTCGCCGCCGGGCAGGATCGGCTCGTTCATCAGGTCGTAGCAGAAGATCGCGTCGCTGCCGGCGCACGTCTTGGCGACCGCCTCCCAGAACCGCGCCTGAACGTCCCATCGCTGCGCCTCGTTCATCACGTCGTACCAGGCGGGCACATCCTTCTTGTGGTAGCAGCCCAGACCGGTGACGTCGAGATAGAGCCCCGTTCGCTCGGCCAGCTTCACGAGGTCCGCCAGCCGGGACAGCGACGCGTCGTTGGGCTCCTGCGGCGTGTTCATGAATCGCCCGACCTGCAAGTGAACCCGAACGACGTTGGCGCCGAGCGCTTTGATCTCGCCGAAGTCCTCCACGACGGTGGGCCATTCGCGCTGCCAGTAGTCTTCGAGCAGACGTCCGGCGTCATCGTGATCGTAATTCACACCCCAGGCCACGAAGCGCCGGCCTGATTCGGCGCCGACGAAATGGCTCCCATCGTCGCTGGGACGAATCCGCTCCATCGTTCCGTCGCCAGCCGCCCAGCACGTGGATGTCAGAAACACCCCGGCCACCAGCCAGGCAACCGTCATTCTGAAATCGTGTCGCTTTCCGGCCATCTCAGATGCCCTCCAGGACTTCGATCATCGGTCGTCGCAGTACTTCTTCGGATCGTTCATGAAGTCTTTGTACGTCTGATAGTGCGGGGTCTGTTCGTAGGCAACAGGTCCAATCGGCGTTTGGTCGAAGCTGTAGATGGTGGCGCCGGGGCAGGCCAGCAGGATGGGCGAATGCGTCGCGATGATGAACTGCGCGTGTCCGGCGGCCGCCATCCGGCCCAGCAGCTTGAGCAACGCAATCTGCGTCACCGGCGACAGTGCCGTTTCTGGCTCGTCCATCAGATAGAGTCCCCTGATCCCGTAGCGGGCCTTGAAGAACGACATGATCGACTGGCCGTGCGACTGCGTCAGCAGCGATTTGCCTCCGAAGTACTCGAGCTGACCCGGATCGCTGGCGGCCCACTCGTCCAGTATCCGAGCGAAGTCCTGGAACACCGACGATCCGAAGAACGAGCCGGGCACCCAGCCGTCGGCCCATTCCACCGAGATGCACCGATGGAACTGGTTCTCGTAGGGATTGTATCGGAAGCGTGTCCGGCCGCGCTCCTGCCAGATGTGGATGCCGGCCTTGCGAGCCATCGCTTCGAGCAGCGTCGACTTGCCGGTGCCGTTCTCGCCGACAAACATCGTCACCGGGCGGTCCAGCGCAATTTGTCCGGTTCGATGGAAGATGTCGAGATTGAACGGATAGTGCTCGCGGGTCGGATAGGTCTCCGGATGAAAGACGACGCGATTCAGGTGCATCAGGGTACCTCTCGTGCGGTTTCGGCTATGGTCCAGGCGCACGCCCATCATACACAAAGAGTCCCCGATTGGATAGACGTGCGGGCGAAAGGCGGCAGGCCTGGGCATCGTCAGAAGATGACTTGCACCAGAAGGGCCGGATCTATGCGGAAGGCAGACCCCCTGCCCTCGAAGAAGCCGTGGGCGGCGATCAGGTGGGTGTTCAGGTCGGACCATCGGACAGTCTGCCCCGAGTCCGTCCGGCGGACCGTGGTGACGGTCTTGCGGAAGCGCGCCTCGTGCGGCCAGGGACAGACCATCTGCCCACGGGCCTCGTCGATCACGGCTTCGCGGGCCTCGTCGATCTTGACCCAGGTTCCCAGCCCTTTCCCGGCCGCCTCTGTGATCTCGGTCATTCGGGCGCCAAGCTGTTCCGGTGTGACACCCAACCGAAACAGCTCGGCGGCGTCGGCTTCGATTACGTCGACGACGCTGCGCGGATCGCTGCCCATAAAACCGCCGGCCACAAGGATCGAAGACCGGAGAAGCTGCTCGAGCTTCTGCATGTCGGGCGACTGTTTCATCTGCCAAGCTCCATCGGAATCGCCCCCTACGCGAACTTGTCGTAGAAGATGCTCGTCTCGGGCATGCCCAGGCCCGTCAAGACTCTGATGCAGGCGTCGATCATGCCCGGACTGCCGCACAGGTAAGCTTCGTGTTTCGAAGCGTCGGTCAAACCCCTCTGCACGGCCTCGGTCACCAGACCGGTTTCGCCATCCCAGTCGGGGCTGTCCTGCGTGGAGGCGACGACCGGCACGAAGCGGAAATCGGCCAGCTCCGATTCGAACTGCCGCATCAGATCGGTCAGACACAACTCCTTGACCGCATTGGCCCCGAAGAAGTACACCGCCTTGCGCGGGTTGGCGGTGTTCTTCATGTGGTGGAGCATGCACTTGATCGGCGCCATTCCCGAGCCCCCGGCGACGAAAACGATCGGAGACGCCGACTCCGAAAGCCGAAAGTCCCCATAGGGACCGTTGAATCGCAGCTCGTCGCCTTCCTTGAGATGCTCGAAGCAGTACGTTGTGCAGATCCCGCCGGGCACGAGCCGAATAATCAGGTCGAGGATCCCCTTCTCAGCAGGATCGGAAGCGATCGAGTAGGCGCGGTAGACCTCGCTGCGGCTCTTGCCGTACGGAGGCGTTCGCAACTGCACGTACTGGCCGGGAATGTAATCGATGGTGGCCGGGTCGGTCAGCTCCAGCCGGAACAGCTTCATGTCGTGCGTCAGGTCGACGATCTTCGCACAGCGGCAGGCGTATTCCCGGATGGCCAGCAGTTCCTTCGGTATCTCAATCCGCAGGTCACGGCGGACCTTCACCTGGCAGGCCAGACGAACGTTCGATTCCCTCTCGGCCTTGTCCAGGTAAGGTTCCTCGGTCGGCAGGATCGGACCGGCCCCTTCGAGCACCTTGACCTTGCAGAGCCCGCACGTGGCCCGGCCGCCGCAGGCGCTGGGGATGAACAGCTTCTCGGCCGTCAGGAGCCCGAGCAGGTCCTTGCCCCCCTGGACCGTGAGCTCCTTCTCGTCGTTGACCGTGATCTTGCACGGACCGTAGTTGGCCAGGTAGTATTCCGCAACAACCAGGACAGCCGCCAAGGCCCCTGCGATGAGGCTGACAACGAGAACTGCGATCAGGATGGACGCTATCATTGACCTCCCGCACCACAAACCAAACCAAAACGCAAGAAGCAAAGATCAAGATGGCGGAATCCGCCTTCGGCGGATGGCGTACGGGCGAATCATTATTCGCCCCTACCTTTGCTTTCACCTTCCCTGGAGCACGCCGGTGAATCCGATGAACGCCAGCGCCATCAGTCCGGCGATGATCAGCGTGATTCCCGGCCCCTGCAATCCGGCGGGAATCCGCTCGTTGGCCAGCTTCTGGCGGATGCCGGCCATCGCCATGATCGCCAGAAACCAGCCGATCCCGCTGCCCAGTCCATAGCCGATGGTGACGATGAACGAGTAGTCACGAATCACCATGAACAGCGACGCGCCGAGGATGGCGCAATTGACCGTGATCAGCGGCAGGAACACCCCGAGCTGCTGGTACAGGAACGGCGAGAAGCGTTCGATGGCCATCTCCACGAACTGCACGAACGCCGCGATGATGACGATGAACAGGATGAAACGGAAGAACTCCAGCCCCAGAGGCTGGAGCACGTAACGATACGCCAGCCAGTTCAACAGCGTGGTGGCCGTCATGACGAAGATCACCGCCACCCCGAGTCCGAAAGCGGTCTTGACCTCGCGCGAGACCCCGATGAAGGGACACAGGCCCAGGAAGTAGGCCAGCAGGATGTTCTGTGTGAATACCGCGGCGACGCACACGGTGACCGCCTGCCAGATTTCCGATCCAAGGTTCATTTGGTCTTCGCCTCCAGTCTGATCTGGATCGATCGAAACACCCATATCACGACGGCCAGCATGAAGAAGGCCCCCGGCGGCATCACCATGATGATCCACTTGTCCCACGCCGGCCCCGAGAAGAACGGCACCGCCAGCCCCGCGAAAGTCCCCATCCCGAGCACCTCGCGGAACGTCGCGATGATCAGCAGGATGAAGGAATAGCCCAGCGCGCTGAAGGCGCCATCGAGGAACGCCCGGGCGGGCGGATTGCTGTTGCCGAAGGCCTCGCACCGGCCCATGACGATGCAGTTGGTGATGATCAGGCCGACGTAGGGACCGAGGTTGGCGCTCATCTCGGGCCAATACGCCTTCAGCAGGATATCCACGATAATGACGTAGAACGCGATGATCAGCGTCTCGACCATCATCCGGATGTTGCGCGGTGTGACCGAACGCAGCAGCGAGACACTGGCGGAGCTCAGGGCGACCGTGAAGACCAGTGCCACGCACATCACAACCGTGTTCAGCACGAGGTTCGTCACGGCCAGCGTGCTACAGATGCCGAGCACCTGTTTGAAGATCGGGTTATCGCGCCACAATCCGGTCAGAATGATCTTCCTGGTCTGGGACTCAGTTCCGGGAGGAGTCATGATCGCGCGCCCTCCCTGGCCACCTTGGATTGCCACTCGGTCAGAGCGGCGTTGATGATCCCTTCGAGCCGTGTGCTGGTCTGCGTCGCGCCGGTGACGGCGTGGACGCTGCTGTCGTCCAGCTCGCCACCAGGGCGTTTCATGCCCAGGGGCTTTCCCCCGGAGGCGAGCACCTTGCCCTTGAACTGGCTGCGAAACGGCGGCTTGGTGATCTCGGCGCCCAGGCCGGGCGTCTCATTCTGCTCGTAGAAAGCGATCCCCGTGACGGTCCTCTGGTCCGGCTCGATGCCGAGGATGCCCCCGATGGGCGCCCAGAATCCCTGGCCCGAGAAGGGCAGGGCGTAGGCGACGACCTGGCCATCCTTCTTGACGAGGTAAGCGCCGCCGGAGGACGCCGTGGGTTCTTCGACCATGTCCGCAAACCGAGGGTGAACCTCCGCATTGCTCAGGTTCGCGCCGGACAGACCGGGCACAATCTCGAGAACGGCCCTCTCGAAGGCCAGTTCCGCGTTGGCCTCCACCCGTCCCCGCGTAACCGTCGCGAAGGCGATGATGATCGAGCTGAAGAAAGCCGTCACACCAAACATGTAGAGGATGGGGAACCAGCGTTTCTCTCGCATCACGCCCGCCCCCCGGCCTTCCTGGCCGCTTGACGCGCCCGAACCGCGTAGTCGAGGATGGGTGCGAACATGTTGCCGATCAGGATCGAGAACATCAGACCACCGTTGAAGATCGAGAAGTTGCGGATCACGACGGTGCAGACGCCGATGATGATCGCGTAGATAATTCTGGCGAGGTTCGTCTTCGGCGAGCTGACCGGATCGGTGGCCATGAAGAACGCGCCGAGCAGAAAACCCCCACCGAGCACCGCCGTCCAGCCCGCCGGTACAGGCGCCACGCCGAACGAATGGAGAATCTGACTGAGCAGGCCGTACGTGACAATCAAAGTCACGATGATCGTCCGGTTGGCTGTCTTCGTCCAGAACAGATAGAGACCTCCGATCGTGATGAGCAGCGTGCTGGTCACTCCCATCGTGCCGCTGATTCGTCCCAAGGCCAAAGCCGTAAAAAGAGCGCTTCGCTTCAATTCCACGGTCGCACCGTCGTCTATAGCGAACGGGACTTGGGAGGTTGCGGCGGACTCAGAACTCAGGACGATCTTGCCGGCCTTGAGATAGGCCATCGGCGTAGCGCCCGTGACCGCGTTGGGGCTCGACGCTGTAGTCCAGAGGTTCAGAGCGCCCCAGGGGCGGCCGGCGGCCGGAGCCCAGGCAGCCGTCAGAGCCACGGGAAAGCAGATGTAGACGAAGCAGCGGCCGGCCAGGGCGGGATTGAAGATGTTGCGTCCGAAACCGCCGAAGAGCTCCTTGGTGAACATGACCGCGAACACCACGCCGATCGTCAGCACGTGCAGCGGGACCGTCGGCGGCATGACCAGGGCAAACAGGGTCGTGGTGACAAAGACGGCCTCGCTGACCGGCTCGCGACGACGGCGGGTGAAAATGGACTCGACCACGAAGCCGACCACCGCGGCCCAGACGATCAGGAAAAGGCTCCGCCAGCCGAAGAAATAGATCGCCCCCGCCACGCAGGGCAGCAAGGCCAGCAGCACGCGACGCATGGCCGGCTGTCTCAACAGGATCGTCTTGGGCTTTGCTTTTTCCGCCATCCCTGACCACGCAGCTCGGATCTCGTGTCTCGTATCTCGTGAAGTGCGCCGAGGTACGAGGTAGGGGCGAGGCATGCCTCGCCCCTACGAATCGGTTCATCCATGTTCCCTTCTGTCCTTTCCCGTGTCAAGATAGACGAAAGATTCTGTTGTACGTATACAAATCAGATGGGTTCAGGGCGTCTTACGGTGAGAATGAGCATCCGAATCGAGGACAGAGAACTTGGACAAACGCAGCCTCGATGAGGCGATACGAGAGGCGCTGGGCCGGGACGATCCGGCCGCGGTCGAGCTGATATGGCGGCGGTACGCGGACAGCCTGCTGGCGTATCTGGTGACGAAGCTCTGCTGTCGCCACGACGCCGAAGACGTCCTCCAAGCCGTCTTCGTTCGAATCGCGGGCAAACGCCGCAAGCTGGCCAAAGCCGGCTGCCTGGATGCCTACATCTACCGAATCGCTCGCAACGAGGCCGTTTCATACACGCGCCGGCGCCGACGCGATCGAAAGGACGAGGCGGCCAAGGACTCCTGGCTGGAGGCGTCGGAGGCCGGCCCGGAGCGCACCGATGTCGTAGAACTGCTGGAGGTGGCTCTGAGCCGCCTGCCCGAGTCCCAGCGTCAGGCGGTGGTATTGAAGTTATACCGCGACAAGACGTTTGAGGAGATTGCCCGGATCATGGGCATCTCGCTCAACACAGCGGCCGGCCGATACCGCTACGGAATGGAAAGGCTGCGAACCCTGTTGGGGGAGCGATGGTCATGAGTGGAATGGACACAGATCAGGACAAGATCGAGCGTTTGATGAAGGCGGCGGGTTTGCCCGGTCCTTCGGACGCACTGAAGGCACGTGTCATAGCGGCAGCGCAGAAGGTCTGGCGACGAGATTCGATCGACATTCCCGCGCGAATCTTCCTGAGGCGTCTCGCCGTTGCGGCCGCGGCGGCTGTGATCGTCGTCGCCCTGGCCAATCGGTACGGCGACCGCACCGTCTCGCCATGGCGATCCGAGGACGTCGCGGCGGCAATCCAGGAGCCCGTCAATCTCGAGGCCTTGCTGGGCTCCCCTGATCTGGCGGCGGTGCCTCTGAGGCTGCGGGGCCGACCCTCTGCCATCGACGCATCGACTCTGCGTGAACACGTCGCACGCATCCGCCAGATCCTCGACGAGACCCAGGGCAGCGCGAACGCGTCTACACTCGTCGAAAGGCAAAGCCGGGTGATCCCGGCGCAGACAGGTTTCGGCTCCTACTCATAAAGGCAGATCGAAGGGATACTCTCATGCGCAGAAGAACGGTTCGAATCCTGACGGGTGTTGTGATTGTCGTCGTTGTTCTCGGCATCATCTATGCAGTGGCGGTGGCGGTTTCGGCCGCGAAGCTCCGTCGGGCCTATGCCGCCCTGGAGAAGGCCGGGCGCCCCACACAAGTCGCCCAGGTCATTCCGCCGAATGTACCCGACGCGAACAACGCGGCCCTGCTGTACCAGAGCGCTGCTCTGCTGCTCAAGGCCCAGCCGGCGCCGGAAAAGGACCTCCTGGCATACCTGGGCAATCTCGCAGGACGTTCCAGCGAGAAGCTGCTCGATCCGGAAGAACAGGCCGAGCTTGAGAGCCTGCTTCGGCAGGATGTGATTGGCCAGGCGCTGTCGATGCTCACGCAGGGAGCGCAGCGTCCCTCGTGCCGTTTCGACAACGACTACAGCGCCGGCATCTCGATGCCCCTGTCCCACCTCGCCGAGCAGCGCACCTTGGCGCGGATCCTCGGGGCCAAGGCACTGCTCCAAGCGAAGGATGGGCAGGCCGATGAGGCCTGGGACACCGCCCTGATCCAACTGAAGTTCGCCAACGCCTTGCGGATCGAGCCGATCATCGTCAGTCAACTGGTGCGAGGCGCCCAGATCGATCTGGCATGCACCACCATTCAGAGACTGTGTGAGACGCTGGTCCCCAGCGAGCAGCGATTGCGCGACCTTCAGGACCTGCTCGGCGGATACGACGACATCGCCCCTCTGATCATGGCCGCCGACGGCGAACGATTGCTCTTCGGCGAGCACACGTTCCGTCTGCCAAGAAAGGAATTGCGCGACACGCTGGACGAGGACGACATGCCCGACATCATCTCGCGACTGCTGTTTCTTCGCGTGTCGTTCAAGCCGCTCTTCCTGGCCGACCACGCCGCTTACCTGCGGCTGATGCAGGACTGCACGAGTCGCTTCAGCGAGCCGTACGATCCCAATGAAGCCGGAGCGTTTGACGGAGAGCTGTTCGAGACGCACAAGCGGCATGTGCTGACACGAACCCTCCTGCCGGCGCTCGGCCGCGTCAAGGAGGTCTATCTGCGGAGGATCGCACAGGTCCGTGTCACGAAGACGGGGTTGACGCTGTTGCAGCACAGAGACGCACGCGGCGGTTTCCCCGAAACCCTTGGCACGCTCCGTCCGGAAGGCATCCGCGATCCGTTCTCACAGAACCTCCTGGTGTACAAAGCGCAAGACACGGGCTTCATTCTCTACAGCGTCGGGCCGGATCAGAGGGACAATGGGGGCCTCGACGGACCCACCAGGAAGAAGGCCGACTACGATATCGTCTGGCGCTTCGCCGGTCAGGCGACGCCATAGGACCGGACCGATTCACCTATCGGCTCAAAACAATCCCGATACCATCGGGATTTCATTCCGGCAAAGCATAGGGGCGTCTCGGCGAGCCGGGACGCCCCTACTTCCAGCATTCCATCATTCCATTGTTACCAGCCTGGGACTACTCCGAAGGCGAGCCGAAGCCGATGTCGTCGATGTAAACCAGACCGGCGCCGCCGGCGGCCGGACTGGTCGCATTGCCGATGCCGATGACCATCTTCTCGACCCGGCCCAGATTCACGCCGGACAGCTCGCTGTACGGGATCGCCCACGACTGCCAGGTCAGACTGAGCCCCATTTCCTCATTGGGACTCGTGATCGTCGCGCTGGCGCCCGCGCTGTCTTCGATCCGCACGTACATCGGTTCAGGATCGTTGCTGGTCCGCTGGCCGCCGCCGATATCGGCCGTCTGCCACGAGCCGGTCACGTTGCCGGTCGTGCCGATCTCGGCAAATTCGGCGCTCGTCGGACTGGCTCCGGCGTTGTTGCTGACCAGCGCCAGGCCGACGTAAACATCGCCGGCCATCGGGATCGTCAGCGTGGAGGCCGCCGCGGTCGCGGTGATGCTCACCCACGTCACGCCGTCGGCGCTGCGCTCGGCCTTGAGGCTGTCCCCCGTCCGGGTCAACCGCACCCAGTACGGCGCCGTCAGGCCCGCTTCATTGACGCTCAGACTCGCCTGATTCATGGTCGGCCGGTTCTGGAGAGCCACACCGTTGCCCGGCGTGACCACCACCATGGCGTGCTTGGAGCCCGGATCGAGGGTCTCGCGGATCATCACGCCGCCCTTGGCCCAGCCGCTAGTATTGTAGATGCTATCAACCCGTGCCGTGATGGAGCCGTTGCCGCTCAAACGCTTGTAGGCGAAGCGGAAGGCATCGGCGGTATCCCAGATGTCGCCGCCGGTGCTACCCATCAGAATCGTGCCGTCGGCCCGCTCCAGGAAGACGGGCGGATTGCCGCGAACATGCAGAACGAGGGTATCGGCGCCGTTGCCCGTCCAGTTCTGGGCGGTGTCGAATTCGCGCTCGGCTTCGGCATAGAACGGCGAGACGCTGTTGTCATACGCCAGCGGCATGGACTGTTTGCCGCTGTGAACGATGGATGTCTCGGCAAACGGCATTTCGAGATAGCCGACGGTGGAACCGGTGCTGTTGACCCAGCCGTCCAGCCACGTGTCAAAGATCGCGGTGCCGGATTCGATGTCGTCCGTGTAGCTCTCGAAGTCGTCGATCCAGGCGTACTCCTGCGCGGTGAAGCTCCACACGTCGCCGGCCCATGCCGCGACGGTGTCGGCCTCATTGACCTCGACAATCTGCCAATAGTAGGTGCCGCCGAACTCCAGATTGCCCGGGACAAACGTGGCGCTGTCGACCGTCCCGGCCAGAGCCAGGGCGTCCGGAGCCGTTCCGAGATAGACCTCATGGGAAACGGCTTCACGACCGGCCCGCCAGGTCAGCGACGTGTTCACATCCACGTCGGTGGCGCCGTCGGCTGGCTGCGGCTGGCGGGCGTGCGCGGGAATGTACAGGAAGCGGACTTCGCTCAAGCCGTATTGGCCCATCATGCCCCAACCGCTGTTGACGGTCAGACGGACGTACCGGGCCGGAACACCCTGGAGGTCCACTGCCGTGTTATAGACATACGTGTCCTTGGCCGTCGCCTTGGCGAACTCCACATCGCCCAGGGCCGTCCAGTCGGTCCCGTTCTCGGAGTACTCGACGGTCACGCCCTTGAGCCCGAAGCCGAGAATGATCTCGAACTGCACGTTGTAGTTCCAGACCAGAAGCTCGTGGAGCTTGTAGACGCGATCGAACTCGTACTGGACGTACAGGGCCTCGCCCTCCGGCGCGCTGGCCAGCCACATGTCATCGCTGACCGTCGAGTGCTGATCGGCAGCGTCCAGGCCGGAGCCGTTGACCGTGTTTTCCGGCCCCACACCTGGCTCGGAGCTCCCGTTGCTGGTGGCAACGATGTTCTGGATCGCGTAGGCAAACGGCTCGGTGGTGAAGTACCAGACCTCGCCCTTGAAGATCGTGTTATCGGGGGCGGCATTGACTTCGTCGATGCGCCAGTAGTACGTCTGGCTGAAATCGAGCAGACCGGCCGGATCGAACGCGGTCGTCGCCTGAGCCTGGCTGGCCAGAACACCCATCGGATTGGCGCGGCTGGCCGCGTTGACGTCGTCAAAGGACGTGCCGAAGTAGACATCGTGCGTTGCCGCGAACTCGCCCACCGTCCAGCTCAGGACGACGTCGCGAGGGACGTCCGTCGCCTCCGTGGCAGGGCTGGGATTGGTCGCCAACGCGGGATCCATCCCTCGCATCGCCTCGGCGATCTCTTCCGGCGTCAGAATGTGGTCAAAGATCCGCACATCGTCGATCATGCCGACCAGGTTTTCGCCCCACTGGTTGCTGGCAATGAGCAGCGGTCCGGTGCCCGCGCTGATCGCCGAACTGGTCAACCGCTCCGCTTCCTCGCCATTGTAGTAAAAGATCAGCCCTTCGTTCTGGCTGGGCACGAAGGTGGCGGCGACGTGCTGCCAGGTGCCCGCCTCCAGCGTAATACTGGTGCTGCTGTGGTCCAGAACGCCGGGCGTGGTGAAACGGACACCGGTTTCATGGCCCTTGAGAGCGTAGTTCCCGGTGCGGCCGACAAAACCCTGCTCGCCGCCCGGCGCATCGGGATTGACCCAGCAGGCGATCGTAATCGCCCCGGTGAGTTCGAGGGCGTTGCCGCAGTCTACCCAATCGCTGCCGCCCACCTGCAACGCGCCCCCAAGCCTGCCGGCCACCCATTGAGGCGCTCCCGCAAGCGTGCCGTCGTTTCCGTTTCCGCTGGAATCCCGGGCGACTGTCCCGGAACCCTCATCGAGTTTCCAATGACCAACGAGGTCAGCCGATGCGCTGCCGACCAAATCCAGCAGCAACACAAGCGAAACCAGACATGACAATGTGACGCGCATGATCAGTCCTCCTTCAAGACCCGATGAAACGGTATTACGTGGCGCCCGCACACACGTGAGCACACACCTTCTCCGAGATATGATCCAACTGCGTCCGCTTTACGCGGCTTCTCTTCACCTTCCATCCTGATTCCGGATTGCCGATTTCGGATTGCGGATCAGCCGCCAGATGGGAATCCGAAAACCGCAGTCCCCAATCTGCCATCAGGGCTCGGGTTCCTCGCCCCGATCCCTTCATTCGACTCAGTGACTGGGGGTGTAGCCGAGCTTGCCCCAGCAGCCCTTCTGCATCTGATACAAGTCCTCGAAACCCTCTTGCGTCTCCGGCGTCCAGTTGCCCTGGTGACTGTCCGCGACGAGCCGGGCCCGCTTGATCGTATCGGTGCCTCTCCATTTCCAATGCTCGACATGCCCGTCGGCAAATGAGATGTTGGTCCCGTCGCCGTGCCGCACCGGCGGGTCGTCCCACCACTGCTCCTGATCATAGTTGACGGCATAGGCATCCGACGTCATGTACCCCTCGTCGATGAAGACCAGTCGATACGCCGGCGCCGGATTGCGGATTTCGCTTCGCTTCTTGACGTGAGCGCCGCGCACACCCTGCGTCGCAGGGTGGTTGACGGCGTTCATAGAGAACATGATCGCGTAGTGGAACGCCTCGCCCCGCCTGCCGGTGGGACAGCGATAGATCTTCTCATTCTTGATGTAAGGCCAGAGCGCCCCGCGACGGATGTCCTCTTCCGCCGCCTCCAGGTCCAGGGGATGAAAACCGTCAACCCAGGCCAGCTCGTTGCGGTGGTCGCCCCAAGTCTGGTTCGAGTTGCTGAAGCCCGTGGCGCCGTTGACAATCCGATCGTCGTTCTCATCGGCGTACATGAGCCAGGCCAGGCTCAACTGCTTGAGATTGCTCAGGCAGGCGGCTCGGCGGCCCTGCTCGCGGGCCCGGTGCAGGGCCGGCATCAGCACCGCCATCAGAATGGCGATAATCGCGATGACGACGAGCAATTCGATGAGGGTGAACGCTCTGCGCATCATAGCCCCCCCGCTGAACGTGGACTTGCCGTTCATAGGACCTCCCAATGAATAAGGACTTCATCTATTCTACCATCTTACCACGACAGCCAAGTGTCTCACAAGTGGAAAATGGGCAATCTGTTGGCCATTTCCGGCCGTCGGGCGACCGGCGACGCCGGCGAAGGACCAGCCCCCTTGCACCATACGAAGCGCGGGGATATCTTGTTGGGTAGGAAAGGACCCTGATTTCGATGTTGGCCTGGTTTTCGAGGGATTCCCACCATGCAGCGTATGTCACTCGCCCTGGGGGCCATACTGGCACTCGCGGGGCTTGCCTCTGTGGAGGCGGCGGAAGCGGCCGGCTTCGAGGCGGCCGCCGAATCCGAGGCCCCAGCGGTCCGTATGCGACCGAAGCAGATTCCCCTTCCTCGCGAAGCGATCGATCTGGCGAAGATCCCCTTCAAACTCGTCCACGAAACCTATCGTCGGACCGAGGGAAAGGAGAACTGGGAAATCTTCATGAGGAACGCGGACGGCTCGAATCCCGTCAACCTCACCAACACGCCGGACGTGGACGAGATGTACCCCCACGTCTCGCCCGACGGCACCAAGATCTGCTTCGTCGTCGACGAGGGGTTCGGAAGAAACCGCGTGCGACACGTCTACTACATGAAGATCGACGGCTCCGACCGGGTCCACGTCGCCGAGCACGCGCGCGAGCCCTGCTGGTGCTTCGACAACAAGAGCATCGCCTACCTGACCGACGAGTACGAGCGGTTCAGCACCCGCGAGTATGCCACCGATGCGCTGATGTTCTACTACCTGGAACACAAGTGGACCAGCCCGCACGTGAACACGAATCTGCACCACCTCTATGCCATCTGCTGGTCGCCCGACGGTAGGTGGTTTCTGGCGGCGGTCTCCGGGGGAATGGGATACAGTGACACGATCATCGCGTTCGACGCTTTTGGCCCGCGCGTGTTCGACCTGGCGGTTTGGGGGGTCAAGGGATGCCGGCCCGAATTCAGCATCGACGGGACCCAGATGGTCTGGGGCGAGACCGACTGGAATCTCCAGATCGCGGATATCGATCTGAAGGGCCCGGAGCCCCGGGTCGCGAACATCCGCGAGATCGTCCGCTGCGCGCGCGGATCCAAGGTCTACCACGTGGACCTTTCGCCCGACAGCAAGTACATTGTCTTCAGCTACGGCCCGTCGCGCGGCGGCCAGCAGGTCGGAGGCATGGCCGAGGGCTGGAACATCTGCATCGGCGACCTGACCGGCCGATGGGTCCAGATCACCGACGATGGCTTTCACAACAAGGAGCCCGACTGGGTGCCGGTCCCGCAGACGGCGAGGTAGCAACCTGACCCACCAAGATTAGAGACAAGAGGAGATGCGACATGGCAAGTGCATCGAACCGTTGGCATCACGCATCATGTGTACATATTCTGCTGTCCCTGGTGTTGGTCATGGCGTCCACAACGGCCCTGGCCGACCATGCCGAGCCGGCGGCGCTGCCGGGGGCGCGACTCCAGCCGTATCCCGCATCCGCGCTCGACCTGGCCTCCATCCCGTTCAAAATCGTCTACGAGACATTCCGCCAAACCGATGGAAAGGAGAACTGGGAACTCTGTCTGGTTGATGCGGACGGCTCGAATCCCGTCAATCTCACCCGAACGGCCGACGTGAACGAGCTGTACCCCCACGCCTCGCCCGATGGGGCGAAGGTCTGCTTTGTCGCCGATGAAGGAACAGGCCGCGACAAAATGCGCAACGTCTACTACATGAATCTGGACGGGACCGGCCGGGTGAAGGTCGCCGAGAACGCCAGACAGCCCTGCTGGGGCCCTGACAGCCGGACGATTGCCTACCTGAAGGCCGAATACCGTCGCTACACGATCACAGACTATGCCACCAGAGAGCTGATGTACTACGATCTCAAGACGGGTGAGCACAAACCACATCCAAACAAGGACTTGCATCACCTCTACAACATCTGCTGGTCGCCGGACGGCCAGTGGTTCGCCGCCACGGTCCATGGGGGCATGGGTCACGACCACGCAATCCTGGCGCTCCAGGCCCACGGGATGGCGGTATACGATCTGACGAAGTTCGGCGTCACCGGATGCCGGCCTGACTTCAGTCCTGACGGCAGGAAGATCACCTGGGGCCTGACCGATTGGGACCTGGGCGTCGCCGACATCGACCTGAGCGCGCCGGAACCGGTGGTCACGAACGTCCGGCCGTTCATCAAGTGCGACAAAGAGCACGAGACGTACCACACCGACTTCTCGCCGGACGGGCAATACATCGCTTTCGGCTACGGACCCAAAGCCAATGAGATGGTCGGCGGCCAGGCGCCCGGCTGGAACATTTGTGTCAGCGATCTGGCCGGCAGGTGGGTCCAGATCACGACCGACGGCTGTCAGAACAAGGAACCGGACTGGGTGCCGGCTCCAACAAAGGCGAAATGAAACTCGAACGTTCACCGTACGTAAAAGGAAGACCGATGCCGTTGCACACAATGAAATCAGGGATGATGGCTCTTCTGTTTGTGGCGGGCGCGATCGCCGTTCCAGGTTGTCAGCGGAAAGAGGAAACCTCCCAATCGCCCGAACGGCAAACGACCGCCAGCGGCATCGAGATGGTTCTCGTTCGGGGAGGATCGTTCGAGATGGGCAGCGCCAAAGGTCAGAGCGATGAGTTGCCGGTGCACAGGGTCTGGATCAGCCCGTTCTGGATGGACCGGCACGAAGTGGTGCAAGAGGAGTTTCGGAAGTACGAGCTTCCCGACCCGTCCCATTTCAAAGGCCCCAACCAGCCGTTGGAGCAGGTCAATTGGACCGATGCGGCCCTCTACTGCAACGACCGGTCGATGGCCGAGGGGCTCGAACCCTGCTACGACGAACAGACGTGGGAGTGCGATTTCGACGCCAACGGCTATCGCCTCCCGACTGAAGCCGAGTGGGAGTACGCCTGCCGAGCGGGCACGTCCACCCAATACAGCTTCGGTAACGATTCCCGCATGCTCAAAGACTACGCATGGTTCGCGGAGAACTCCTCGCAGACGACCCATCCCGTGGCCCGGAAGAAGCCCAATCCCTGGGGGCTGTTCGACATGCACGGCAACGTTGCGGAATGGTGCAACGACCGGTATGCCGAGGACTACTATTCGAAGAGTCCCGACAGAGACCCTAGAGGCCCGGCCGACGGGACCGACCGAGTCATCCGCGGCGGCGCGTGGAATTCCAGCGCCGAGAGCTGCCGATCCACGTACCGGGCCAGCGACCCGGCCATCGATGACACGTGCCTGGCCAACGACGCCATCGGGTTCCGCTGCGTCCGTAACGCCCCGAACGAGGCGCCGGACGCAAACGCTGCATCGGCCCAGACGGGTAACCCGCGATCGAAGACCGGGTTCGTCTATGACGCTGTCTATCTTGAGCACAAGACGGGCGCCGGCCATCCGGAATCTCCCGAGAGGCTCAGCGCGATCGTCACTCGATTGAAGACCTCGGGCCTGGACTCTGAGCTCACTCATCTGAAGCCCTCAGCCGCGTCGAGAGAATGGATCGAAACCGTTCACAGCCCGGAATACATCGAGCGAGCCAAGGCCACCTGCGAATCCGGCGACAGGTATCTGGACTCGGGCGATGTGCCGGTTTCCCGGCAGTCGTATCAGGCGGCGGTGCTGGCCGCCGGAGGAGTCATGGCCGCCGTCGATGCCGTGATGGCAGGCGATGTCACCAACGCCTTCTGTGCGATCCGGCCTCCGGGCCACCACGCACTGAGGGACCGCGCGATGGGGTTCTGCATCTTCAACAACGTCGCCATCGGAACCCGTTACGTTCAGGGCAAGTACGGCCTGCCCAAAGTCCTGATCGCCGACTGGGACGTCCATCACGGCAACGGAACGCAGGAGGCATTCTACGACGACCCCAACGTGCTGTACTTCAGTATCCACCAATGGCCCTTCTATCCAGGCACCGGCAGCGCCTCACAGACCGGGACCGGAGCCGGTTCGGGCCTCACGATCAACGTGCCCACCCCCGCCGGTTCGGGGGATGCCGATTATGTCGGCGCGTTCGAGCAGCGACTTCGTCCGGCGGCGATGGCCTTTCGACCCGACTTCGTCTTCATCTCGGCCGGCTTCGACCCACAGGCGGGCGACGGGCTGGGCGGCATGAGAGTCACCACGGACGGATTCGCCCGCCTGACGCGTATCGTCAAGGAGATCGCCCAGAAGTGTTGCCAGGGCCGACTCGTCTCCATCCTCGAAGGCGGATACGGCCCGGAGCTTCTGGCCGCATCGGTCGAGGCCCATATCCGCGCCCTGATGGAGTAAGAAGACGCCCGAATGCTGTTTCAGACCTGGTCATTCCTGATCTTCTTCCTGATCGCCTATCCCCTGTATCTGCACGTGAAGGGGACGAAGCTGCGGCTGCCCTGGCTGCTCGTGACATCCTACGCCTTCTATGCGTGGCTGGACTGGCGATACCTGATTCCCATCGCGTACGTCAGCGTGGTGGACTTCTTCGTCGTCGCGCGAATGGCCAGGAGCGAGAGGAAGAAACGATGGCTCTGGGTCAGCATCGTCAACAGCCTCGTTCTGCTGGGCGTTTTCAAGTACGGCCAGTTCGCCGCGGACAACGTCAACGCGCTGTTCGCAGCACTGCGGATTCCCGGCCGGCTCCCGGCGCCGGGCATTCTGCTTCCCGCGGGTCTGTCGTTCTATCTCTTCCAGTCGATGGGCTACGTCATCGACGCCTATCGCGGAACGGTCGCACGGGAGACGAGCTTCCTGCGCTACGCTACATTCGTGGCGTTCTTTCCGCGTCTGCTGGCCGGACCGATCGAACGAGCCGGGAACCTCTTGCCCCAGTTGAGCCGTACACCGAAGATTACAGGGAAGGACTTCGCCGATGGGCTGTCCCTTTTCGTCGTGGGCCTGTTCAAGAAGGTCGCACTGGCCAACTACCTGGCATTGTACGTCAACAAGGTGTACGCCGCACCGGCCGACTTCCAGGCGCCGGCGCTGGTCCTCGCAACGTTCCTCTTCGCCTGGCAGATCTACTTCGACTTCAGCGGGTATACGGACATGGCGCGCGGCATCGCCGCGATGATGGGCATCCGACTGATGCTCAATTTCGACAATCCGTACCTGGCCACGAGCCTCGGAGAGTTCTGGAGCCGCTGGCACATCAGCCTCTCGTCCTGGTTCAAAGACTACGTCTATATCCCGCTCGGAGGCAACCGCAAGGGTAGCTTCAATACCTATCGCAACATCTTTCTGACGATGGTGCTGTCGGGCCTGTGGCACGGCGCGGCATGGACCTTCATCCTGTGGGGCACGGTCCATGCCCTCGGGCGGTTCGCCACGCGAGAATTGGAGCGAACCGCGTTCTACAGAGACCGGGTCCCGGCCTTCGTCAAGCAGGTGTTCGTCTTCGCGATCGTCACCTTCGCATGGATCTTCTTCCGAGCGGCGACGCTGGGCGACGCCTGGCTGATCGTGACACGGATCTTCACATCGGGTATCGCGGATCCCTATTGCCCGCTGCTGGCGATCGTCCTGATCGTCGCGGTGTGGTGCTACCAATACGTGTTCGATTCCCGACTGCGTTGCGTGCTCGAATTCCGGGCGGTTCGCATGGGACTCGTTGTCCTCATGCTCGCATATCTGGCGCTGTTTGCCCCTTCGGGGGAGCAACCCTTCATCTACATGCAGTTCTGAACGATGGCAGAGAATCTGAAAGACACAAGGGATGCGGCGCTGCCGAGCTCGAACGCCGTGTGGCTGACGCCGCGACAGTGGCTGGTTGTCGCGCTGGTCCTGCTGGCCCTGTTCGTCTTGGCGCCGATACTCTGGAAACAGGTGGAGACCTTCCGCCCCGGCCCGGACTACCGCGTCCCCTACGCGCTGGGCAGCGACTACTGGCTGTACGCCCGCCACTGTCGCGTGGCGTGTCGGCGTGAGAAGATCCCGGTGATCGGCGACTCCGTCATCTGGGGCCACTACGTGCGGCCCGATCAGACGCTCTCGCACTGCCTCAATGACGCACTGGGCGAGGAACGGTTCGCCAACCTCGGCTTGGATGGGACCCACCCGGCCGCATTGGGCGGCCTGATCGAGTACTACGCTCGCGCCGTCTCCGGCCGGCCGGTCGTTCTTCAGTTCAATCCGCTGTGGATGAGCTCCGCCAAGCACGATTTGCAGACAACGAAGGAATTCCACTTCAATCACCCCCGTCTGGTCCCGCAATTCGCGACCGAGATTCCCTGTTACAAGGCCCCGTTCTCAGCCCGGCTGGGCATCGTGATGGAGCGCCATGTCCCCTTCCTGAGCTGGACCAGCCACCTGCGGATCGCCTGTCTCGGGGGCATGGACCTGCCTGCCTGGACCCTGGAGAATCCGTACACCAATCCCCTCGGCGCCCTGGCTGAACCGCTGCCGGAGCCGGAGAGCACGGAAGCAGAGAAAGGTGTCCCCTGGCTGGACGCTGGAGGCCAGAAACGAGACATGGCGTGGGTGGATCTCGACAGTTCCCTGCAGTGGCTTTTCTTCCGGCGCGCGGTCGAGCGTTTGCAGGCGAGGGGAAATCGCGTGTTCGTCCTCGTGGGGCCTTTCAATGAGCACATGCTCACGGCCGAAGATGCCGTCGTGTACGGCCGGATCAAGGCTCAGATCGCGCAGTGGCTCGCCCAAAACGGTGTTCCACACCTGGTAGCTGCCCCCCTGCCGACCGATCTCTATGCAGACTCAAGCCACCCATTGGCCGAGGGATATGTGCTTATCTCAGAGCAACTTATGAACGATCCTGCCTTCCAGACCACCGTTCGCAACCGGGAACACTGATCCCGGCTCAGAATCCCTGTCAGCTCTTGAGGGCCTGGAGAGCCTCGCGGATTCGCGTCTTGTCGCCCCGCTGGAGAATCGAGCTGGCTTTCTTCTCCTTGCTGAGCCTCTCGAGAATCCCCCCAAGCTCTACGGGGAATCCGTGCTCATCCTGGCCCAGCGTTCGCAACAGCCACCTGCCGAGTTCCTGAACGGTCTCCGGGGGCAGCATAACCGCCGCCCCGATGTCCCCGTCGTGGCTCAGCTCCAGTTTCACTCCCGCGCCGCCGCGATCGCTGACGTTGAGGCAATACCCCGCCTCGTAGCGGAAAGGAGGCAGTGATGAGGACTTACGATTTACGGCCTCGTCAGAGTCTTGTCCGATATACACAACACATCTCCCAAAACAGCCGGCCCTTCAGGCCCCTCTGGACAGCACAAAACCCTGCCCTATCCTCCTTGACCGGCGACACACCGTCTCTATATGTCGCCTGCACGCTTCCTGTTACTATAGACGCTTATCGGACTACGAATATTGCAGAGGGAAGTTTGATGTCACCAGATACCATAGCACGCTGATATGATATGCTATCCCTGACGCACGAACAGGAATCCATCGCTTTTCTTCATCGCTGCCGCGAATCTTCGGTCCCATAGGCGTCGATATGGATAGCATTTGGTCGTTTTCTCAGGAGATGCACCCATGCAGACCATCCGTTACACGTGTCCGAAGTGCTCCGGCACGGAATTCGAAACGGGCGAGATCCGAGCGGCCGGAGGCTTCTGGAGCAAGATATTCGATGTGCAGAGCCGACGGTTCTCCACGGTGACCTGCACGCGATGCCGCTATACGGAGATGTACAAGGCCGACACCAGCATGCTGGGCAACATCTTCGACCTCTTCACCAACTGAGACCCTTCCACGCGGCTATTTCGTGTAGGGCTGGTGGTGGTCGGCGGCGGTCGCCGGCACGATCCGGACGGCCTGACCTGCCTTTTCCGATGCAGTCATCTCAAGCCTCGTGTCATGGTCCAAGGTGAATCGGTCGATCCGGACGTGGGTCTTCGTGGAAACGGAGGGTTCGTCCGAATAGACGTGGGCAACGTAGGTCTTCTCTGGATCGAGGAAGCCGAGCGGGACATCGAATGTGCGGGCCTGGCCGCTGTTCATGAAACCGATGAACCAGTTCGGACCGCTGCGCCGGGCGATGATCGCATACTCGCCGATGCGGCCCTCGATCACCTTGGTCTGGTCCCACACCGTCGGACAATGGTCGAAGAAGTCCAGCTCGGGCTCGTCGCGAAACATCTCCGGGCGATCGTACCAGTAGAGGAACTGCCAGGGACTGTAGAAGCAGACGGCCTTGGCCAGTTGATAGGCGTGTGTGGACTGCTCGTCCACCCGCTTGTCGAGATAGCAGATCGTGTTGTCACCGGCTCCGGCCAGCATCCGCGTGAACAGCGTCGTCAGGCTCATCTCGTTGGGCTGACGCTCCTCGTCGCCTCGGATGCCCTCCTGCGTCATGAAGTTCGGATACGTGCGCGAGTAGCCGGTCGGGCGGTACTCATCGTGCGCGTCCACCATGAGCTGATTCTCCGCGGCCTTGCGAACGGCCTCGTGCAACCAACTCGTCCACTGCTGCGAGCCGACGTTGACAAAGCCGTACTTGACGCCCTTGATGCCCCACCGGCGGTAGAGAGGCAGAATCTCGCCCAACTGGCGTTCGAGGGCCCGGCGATTGACGTAGACGATCACTCCGATGCCTCGCTCCTCGGCATAGCGAATCACCTCCTGCAAGTCCAGCGGCCCCTTGGAGCGTTTCGGGTCGAGCGTCACCGTCGTCGCATCGGATTCGTCGGAATACTCGGGCCCGTACCAGCCGGCATCGTATTCGACGTACTGGAGATTGTGCTCGACCGCGAAATCGACGCAGCGTTTGCCTCCCGCAGTGGTCAGAGAGACCTCGCGGATCACCTTGCCCGGCTCGATCCACGAGGTGTCGGCAATCGCACACGGCGCGTTGAGATTGAGGATGATGTCGTTGTTCTCGAGAAGGCGGCCGGGACTGTCGGCCGCCATCACGACGCGCCAGGGCGTCGTCAACGGCAGCGGAGCTTCCACGGGGCTGCTCAGGTCGCTCACCAGACTGTTGGCTCGGCCACTCAGCGGCGACAGCTTCATTCGCGCGTAATCGACGCAACGGGCTTCTGCAACAGCGACGTACACCTCGTCAGCCGGCTGGATCACCAGGGGCCTTTCGCAGCCCGGCTTGATCCGGCCCAGCGCGACTTTCTCATACCTGCCCTGTGCGCTGTACGTCGCCCAGGCGGCGTGGTCGCCTGGAAACCGAAACTCGCTGGCCTCTTTCGCGACGGTGACGCGATCCATCCCGGCCTGCTTCGGAATCGTGTAGCAGAAGGCCACCCCCTCGTCATAAGCACGGAACGCAAGCGTCACGATCCGATGGGGAGCGTCCATCTGCCTCAGTTGAATCTCGGCCTCGCTGTAACGGTCGCGGATGGCGCTTCGCTCGCCATAGACCGGCTTCCACGTCGCATCGTGACTTCCCGTCGAAAGAACGCTGGCAGTCACGCCGTCACCAAGCCGGCCGTCTTCGAGCTCCAGTCCAAGCTGCGACTCATTGACGATGATCCTGTTCCCGTACCGGACGCTGTAGACCGGGCAGGCAGATGTACCCTCGAAGTCCTTCACTTCGAATGTAACGCTCATCAGACCGCTGGGCGAACGGACTTCAACCGCGTCGGCCGAAGCGCTATGGCACATCGCGATGGTTACATACAGCGTACAGATCACTCTGCGGATGCTTATCATTCTCACTTGCTCCCAACTGGCGCCATGCTCCTGCCTGCGAGTCGAATATTCGGTCGCGGCGGAGGCGCCATTCCGGCGCCGAGGAAGAATCCCACGTGCGGAGGCTGATTGTAGGCCACATTCTGCCAGGCAATGCTCAGCCGGTATTGCGGGTCGTGCATGAGCGTGTAGAAGCGGTGCGCTGTCGGCATGGTCGTCGTGTAGATGCGCAGCTCCTTGCCGTCACGGCTTCTCCACGTCACCTCTTCCCGCCAGTCGCCGAAAAGGTCGGCGCTCAGGGCCGGCGTGGACTTCGAGCCGTTGTTTGAGGAGCATCCCTCGGCCATCATCAGGGGCACCTCAACGCCGCCTTTCCAGTCCCACTTGGCGATGCGAATGCCATCGAGCGTCTCGCGAAGCAGGTCGCCATCCCACCAGACGACGAAGTTCTGCGACCGGGGTCGCGGCCCGATTTCCTGGCCCCTGGCATCGCACAGGACCGACGACGCGCTCCACCAACATTCGGCGCCCGGATACCTGGGGTCGATGTCGGCCGCAACGCCTCGGCCAACGTCACGCCCCGGGCTCTTGCCCCAGAGAATCTCCCCAGTCCCGGCGTCGAACATGGCGGCGCCGAAGCCGTCTTCATATCCCGGTATCACGACTTCGTTCTCGTGGATGCCCCACACTTCGAGCCCGCCTCTGGCCGGGTCCAGATCGCCGACATGCATGGCGTCCCCATGTCGCAGGTCCGTCGAATACAGACCGCTGCCGTCGTCGTCCACGCACATCGACCCGTAGATGATTTCGTCCCTGCCGTCGGCGTCCACGTCGGCGACGGTCAGATTGTGGTTGCCCTGCCCCGAGTATTTCTCCAGTCCGGGTGTCGCCGAATCGAAGACCCATCGCGAGGTGAGCCTGCCGTCTCTCCAGTCCCAGGCAGCGAGTACGGACCGGCCGTAGTAGCCCCGGCACATCACCACGCTCGGCCGGGTCCCATCGAGATAGGCGACGCAGGCGAGCATGCGATCGACGCGATTGCCGTTGTGGTCGTTGCTGCCGTTGCCGCCGATGCCACCCCAGCCGCCGATGTCGCCTCGGGGCGGAATGTAGTCGGCAGTCGCCAGTGCGGCGCCCGTTTGCCCGTCGAAGACCGTGAAGAACTCCGGGCCGTCCAATATCTTGCCGTCTCGGTTGACCCAGTTGGCGTTCGGGTCGCCGATGACTTTACCGGTTCCATCGGTCGTGCCGTCGGCGGTCTTGCACGCGACTTCGGCTCTGCCGTCGCCGTCGAGATCGTAGACCGTGAACTGAGTGTAGTGGGCCCCCTCGCGGATGTTCCGGCCGAGATTGATTCGCCAGAGAAACGTTCCGTCCAGCCGATAGGCTTCGAGGATCGGCGGATCCGTCATGCCGCGTGAGGCATTGTCCCGACTGCGTCCCGCCTGGTGCAGCACGATTTCGTACGCGCCGTCCCCGTCGAGATCGCCGACGGACGCATCATTCGGACGGTATCCCTCGGGCGTCCGAAGAGGGACGGTCACATAGTCCTGTTTCCAGACCGTCGCCGGCTTCGAGGGCGCCGCCTGCGAACCATCGATGACGGCGCAGACCGCGTACGTCGCATCGCCGGCGCCTCGGTCGTCCACGAAGTTCGTCGAATCCGCGATCGGCGTCTCGTTCACGCAGACGCCGTCCCGGTAGACGTTGAACGCGATGGAGTCGGGTTCAGTCCCCAGCATGCGCCATCCAACGTAGATCGTCCCATCGCTCCGCTGGACGGCAACCAGGCCCCGATCGAGCCATTCCATCTGGCGCTGGGCGTGCACCGTTGGGGCCAGAACCGCCAGAGCGGCAACTGCCCACACGGATGCCATGTACGCCGGTCGTATTGTCATATTGTCACTCCGCCACCTCAATGGCTTCCCAGGTAGTAGCTGGTCATGGGATAATGCGCGTAGCCCATCGAGCGGTGGGTCACGTCGTTGCGATACAGCGGGTCCTGCATCAGGCACACGCGGCGGTCCTCCGCTGGAATCATCGTGCTGTAGATGCGCAACTCCCCATCGGTATACGTGACGATCTCCTCGCGCCAGTCGCCCAGGATATCGGCGATCTGCTGAACACTGCCTCGGATGTCCGTCAGCGAGTCGCCCTTCCACTTGGACACGCCCCGCCAGGCAAGGATCTCGCGCAGCGGATCGGCATCCCACCAGACGAGTAAGTTCTGAGGCGGCACCGGCCCGTCGATCTTGCGGCCCTGTGCCGTGTAGAAGTGCCGGCCGCCGGCGCACTCCATGCCCGGATAGGCCGGATCGATGTCACCGGCGATGGCCAGACCCAGCTCGTTGTCGCGGTTCGATTCGGGAATTCCGAAGATCAGATTCCCGGTCCGCGCGTCCCACAGACTCGCGCCGTTGTGAGGGTGCGGCTCTTCGAAAATATACCAGACTTCCAGACCGGGCCGAGCCGGGTCAATGTCACCGAGATAGAAACGGTCGCCGTGTCCGTATCCCGTGCCCCAGAGGGTGCGACCGTCGTTGTCGATCGCAATCGAGCCGGCGAGAATCTCATCGCAGCCGTCGCCGTCGATGTCACCGGCCTTGATGCTGTGCTGGCCTTGCCCCTGGTACATGAAGGGAGCCCGCTCGTTGGTCCAGCGCCAGACCTTCTGGAGTTTCTTGTCCATGAGCACCCAGGCGTCAATCTTCATCATCCCGTAGATGCCGCGAACCGCCAACACTGCCGGGGTCCTGCCGTCCAGGTAGGCCACGCCCATCATGTGACGACAGGAGCGATTGCCGGTGTTGTCGCCCCAGTCCTGGACCCTGCCCCGCTCGATCCAGTCGACCTTGTCGATCTCGGCGCCGGTGGCGCCGTTGTAGACCGCCAGGTACTCGGGCCCTTCCATGACAAATCCGGTCTTGCCGCTGGGGAACATGTCGTCGGCACCGGCCGCGTACGGCGCTGTCCTCACACAGACCTCCGCCTTGTTGTCGCCGTCGAGGTCGCGAACGACCATGGGCGTCCACCAGATCCCCATGTCCACGTTCCAGCCCAGGTCGATCCGCCACAGGAATTCGCCCGTCGCGCCGTCGTAGCCGTCATACTTGTACGAGCCCCGGTTGGGACCGACGCGGCCCGGGTCCTTTCCTCCGCCGGGATGCTTGACAACGAGGTCATAGACGCCGTCGCCGTTCAGGTCGCCGATGCCGACGATGGACACCCCGCGAACGTCGTCCTTGAGCTTGATCGCCTTGTACTGCTGGGCCGGAGCGTCGACGCCAAGCTCGGCGCGCGCCGAGGGCGCCAGTTCCGACCCACCTACGACCGGGACAACCCACCAGGCGTTCGGCCGATCCAGGGGCGCATCGGCGTCGATGAAATCCGTAGTCTTGCGAATCGGCTCGGCGTTCAGCTTCACCGGCTCGCCGCCGGCGCTCGAGCGATAGACATTGAAGGCAATCGCCTCCGGGTCGGTCTTGAGTAATCGCCAGCCGAGATAGACGCGGCCTTCACCCATCGCCAAGGCGAGCATGCCACGGTCAAGCATCTCCTCAATCCGCTGCGAGGCCCAGCCCAGCTTCGCATTCGGGTCGTAAAGCGGGTCCATCGCGTAGAAGTTCAGGTTGGGCGGGATCTCCTCGTCCGTCAGCTCGCGCAATCCCCGCTCGTTGTTCGCCGGCGGGCGCGTCCCGCCCAAGCCGCGCCGCGCCGCCGGATTCTGCGCCCAAGCGAGTGACGCACACAGCACAAGTGCCAGCGAGAGTATCGCCGCATTTCGAATCACGTTGCAGGCCCTCCTGAACGCAGCGGTTATGACTCAGTTCCAGGGCGAGCGAGGCGTCCCGGCGGCCGAGGCTTTGGGCCTCTGGTCGAAAGGCGCCGCCTTGCCGGCGTGCACGTCGGGCAGGCGCTTGTGCGTGGCCTTGGCGGCCTCGATCAGCTCGACATAGGGACGATTTGTGACATCGACCAGGCCGATGTTGTAGTTCTCGCCGTCAAACCGCCCGAGGACCGGCTCGTCGGTCCACTGGAACCAGTGCGCCCCCACGAAACAGGGCAGGGCCGCCGCCTGCTCGACGTAGTAGCGATAGCCTTTGCCCCGCTCGATCTGGTCGGCGGTCTGGACCAGGCCCGCGCCCAGCCCATCGGCCGGAACGCCGAAGTGGAACTCCCCGATCATGATCGGCCGGCCGGTCGCTTCGTACACGCGTTTGAGCTGCGCCGTCGGCTCGTAGTCGTACACGTTGATGCTGCACACGTCGAAACTCCTGCCGAGGCGCATGACGCCTTCCGGAGGCGAGCCGCCGAACCGAATGCCCAGATTCAGATGGTTCGCGTCGTATCGCTTGATCGCATCGCCGATCAGCGAAAGGTACCTCTCGAACATTCCATAGACGAATTCCACACGGCGTTGCGGCGTATCGCCGGCGGCCAGAAAGGCCTGGAGCTTCGCTTTCGTCGCGGTGTCCGGGCCGTTGAGGAACATATCGACGACCTCGCTCTCGCGGTCCGGCCACGCCGGCTCGTTGCCGATGAAATACCCAAGCAACCAGGGATCGTCCTTGAGCGAGGCGCACTGCTGCCGGGCGGCCTCATCCACGCGGCGGGCGAAATCCTCCGAGTAGACGTCGGGCATGCCCAGATACGCCGGCTCCGCCCGTGGCGATCGGAACGTCACGACATATACCTTGCGGTCGGCCTCGTCGGAAACGCGAAACCACGACCAGTTGCCGACGGTGTTGAAGCCCCAGGCGCTCATGCGCTGCGAGACGAGATTGCGTCCAGGCTCAGGAGCCTCATCGCCACCGCGACGCCCGCCGGTGCTGATGCAATTCGAGCCGGTCGACAGGAAAAGATGGCCGTGAGGGTCCATAAACCACCACCTGCCGTCGATCTGCTCGACGCGGAAGAAGCCGGTGGCTCTCGCCTGTGTGGTCTTGTAGCCGCCGTATTCGCAGTAGCCGAACGCATCGCTGCCATCGAATGACTTCCGCTCTTCCTCCAACTCCCTCTGAAGCTGCTCGCGGCTGCCGATCTTGCGCGGCCAGTTCCCGCGGGCCCATTGCCCGAACTCATCAACATACGGCTCGGCCTCCAGGAACTTCGAACCCTGATCCTCTTTCGACAGCTCGATGGACCGAATCTCGAGCGTCGGCTCATTCAGAGGATAGTCCATCACCACGCTGAGCGCCTCGACGTTCTTCAGGTCGCCGAACGGGCCCCAGGTCGACAGCCAGAACGAGTCCCAGCGCCGATTGTTGGCCGAGGCCAGGTCGTTGCCCCGCTGGTCTCTGCCTCGAAAGTACTGGAGCGGGACCGAGGCGCGGAGCCAGATGTTCTGCCCGAGCGGCTGGAACATCACGCGACGCTTCCCGTTGGCGGTATGAATCCACAAGGAGAAACGTTGAGGCGAAGAGGTTCTCATCTCCAGGACGAGATACTCATATGGCGACCAGTCCGAAGGCCATTGCGGATCGAGTTGTTCCAGCGTCCACTTGTGCTCCGACACGCGGCCCTGGAAGGTGATCTTGACGGGCTGGTCCAGAGCCGGAGCGGTCTCGGTCAAGAGCAGCAGCGCCATCAAGACCAGAAGTCCATACCCCCTTGTTCCCAAGGAATCCAGCGGGTGTCTGCGATTCGCGTTCGTCGTCATGGTATCCTCCTTTTCTCAGCGTCGAGCCTGTAGCTGCGCTCGGCCGTCTTTGAGGCCTTCGGCGCGGGCAGTGACACGAATCCGGCCGTTCTGCCCTTCGAGCGTGCGAAGGATCAGCATGGCCTTGCCGTGGAACAGCTCGTGACTGTCGTCCTGGAACGATTCGAGCGAGAGCGGATTGCCGTTGCCAATGCCGGCGATTTCCGCCGGACCGTCGATCTCGAACCGAACGAGATTGCCGGCCAGAGGGCAGAGCGTCCCCTTCCCATCGAGCACCTCGACCAGGATGTACGCCAGATCCTCGCCGCTGGCGCTCAGCCGTGTCCGATCGGGCGTCAGGCGGAGTCTGGCCGGCTCGCCTGCGGTACGCATGGTCGCTTCGCCGATTCTCTTGCCCGCCTTGTACGCCACCGCTTTCAGCACGCCCGGCTCGTACGCGACGTCATTCCAGCGCAGACGATACGCGTAAGTAACATCGTAGTAGTCCGACTCGCAGTACTCGGGGTAAACGGCAAACTCGGCAACAGCGGCCCACGCATTCTCTCGCGTCTCGTCGAACTCGATCCGCACGTAGCGTGCCTGCGTGTCCACGCTGTGGAAGATCTGCTTTGGCCCGCCCCAGCGCGGCTCGGCGCTGGCCGGTTTGGTCACGATCGTCTCCCAGGCGGCCGCATCAGGCGAGACCTTGATCTCGTAGCCGTACAGCTTTTCCTCGCGTTCAAATTCGATCGCGAGGTATTTGATGGATTGGACCTGCCCGAGATCAACCTGCCACCATTGCTCGGCGTGGCCGGAAGCAGCCGTCCAGCGGGTGTCTCGGGCGCCGTCGTTGGCGCTGTCCGGCGTGTGATCGATCTGGCTGCTGCTGGCGGTCGCTGCCCTGCCCTTGGCGAAGTTGGCCGGTCGTTCCGGAATCACGCCTTTCTGCCGGCGTCCGAGCGACTTGCCGTTGAGAAACAGCTCGGCCGAGTCACCGTTGGTGTAGACGAACACCGGGACGAGCTGCCCAACGCGGTCGGACCAGTTCCAGTGCGGCAGGATATGCACGGTGGTTGTCTCCGGCCGCCAGTAGCTGCGATACAGATAGAATCGGTCTTTCGGCATGCCGCACAGATCGACGATGCCGAAATAGGAACTGCGCGCCTCCTGGCTGAACGGCGTCGGCTCGCCGAGATAATCGAATCCGGTCCACACGAACTCGCCGGCGACGAAACGGTCGTCGGCCATGAGCTTGAACTCGGCGTCGGGGATATCCGACCAGGCGGCCGCATTCAGGTCGTAAGAGCAGACCTGCAACGCGTCGTCTGCATAGTCGGTCTTGGTCGTGGGCAGCGGGAAATCGTAGAAGCCCCGCGTGCTGAGCGCCGAGGCCGATTCGCTGTAAACAATGGGTTTGTCGGGATACTTCTGACGGTAGTTGGCGTATCTCCGGGAGTAGTTCCAGCCGGTCAGGTCCAGCGCATCGAAGTTGGGCTGGTCGACCATGCCCGGGATGTGACAACCCATCCCCACCGGACGCGTCGGATCGTATTTGCGCACGAAGTCGCTCATGAACTTCACACGCTCCGGCGTCACGCCCTCGCGGCCGGCGCCGATCTCGTTGCCGATCGACCAGACCACGACACTCGGGCTGTTCCGGTCGCGCATCACCATGTTGCGGATCTGCCTTTCGCCAAATTCCTCCAACGGCGGCTCGCCGCGCTGCCGGCCGGCCGTGCCGTCCCACTTGTCAAAGGCTTCGTCCCAGACCACGAACCCCAAGCGGTCGCACAGCGACAGCAACTCCGGCGCCGGCGGATTGTGACTGGTGCGGATGGCGTTGACGCCCATCTCGCGCATGATCTCCAGTTGGCGCTCCATGGCCCGCGGATAGAAGGCGGCGCCGAGCGGGCCGTGGTCGTGGTGCAGACAAGCGCCGTAGAGCTGGAGCCGCCGGCCGTTCAGATGGAACCCGTCGTCGGCTGTGAATTCGAACGTCCGGATGCCGAACGTCGTGTCTTCCATATCGGTGATCGCGTTCTCGGTGCGGACGATCGTCTTGACGGTGTAGAGATGCGGGTGTTCGACGTCCCATCGCTGGGGGTTCTTGATCGTGAACGTCTGATCCACCTCGGTCGCGCCGCCGGCCGGCACGTTGGTTTCTCTCCTGCCGGAGGCAACCGACTTACCCTTCGGGTCGAGCAAGATAACCTCAATCGTCGCTTTGGACTCGGCATCCAGATGATTGTCCACCGTCGATCGCACGCGAACCATGGCCGACGCGTCCGTCACCTGCGGCGTGGTCACGTACGTGCCCCAGTGCGCCAGATGCACCGGCTCGCAGATCGCCATCGTCACCTTGCGATAGATCCCCGCGCCCGGATACCACCGTGTGCCGTGCTGGCGCGTATCGGCCTGGACCGCGATGACGTTCGTCTCGCCGAACTTCACGTAGGGCGTGGCATCGACGCGAAACGACATGTAGCCGTAATCCCAAACGCCCGCCAGTTGCCCGTTGACGTACACCTTGGGAAAGGCCATCACGCCGTCGAAGTCGAGATACACCCGCCGGCCCTGGTCAGCCTCGTCGAGCCGGAACGTCTTGCGATACCACCCCACCCCTCGCCAGGGCAGCTTGCCCGCGTAGCCGTTCTCGCTGGGATTGAACGGCCCTGCAATCGCCCAGTCATGCGGCAGATGCACCGCCTGCCAGGCCGAATCGTCGAAATCCAACTGCGTGACATTCTCGGCCTGCTCGCCCTTGACGAACAGCCAATCCGCGTTGAAGCGTTCGATCCGGCGCGGTCCGCCGGCGCAGACCGCCGTTTGTAGTGTGCCCGTCAGGGCATACATACCCAGAGCCACTGCAAGGAAATGAATGTAGTATCTTGCGACGCCACGGCAAACTCGCGTGCTTCCCATGACCATGTTCTCCTTTTGCGTGCTGAGGTGTTGTCCTGCCCAGAGATACCCGATGCCTTTCCGCCGGTCAAGGCATCCGCCGCAGCCCCTCCCAGCGGATGCGCCACGTGCCGTCGTCCGGGAAGCCGGGGTTCGGGCGGTCGGGGCAGCCGTCCCACCCCGCTGCCATCATTGCCACCGCCGCGAGCAGTCCCCCGTTGCCCGGCAGGTAAACGGGCAGGCGAGGCGATTGATAGTTGTGTCCATTGGCGAGATAGCGGTTCTTCTCGGCGTCGACGAACAGCGCATCGATCGCCCTGGCCGGCTCGCCCAGACGGGCGGCGGTCATCGCCATGACGGGATAGTCCCAGCCCCACGTGCTGGGCCAGTCCCACTCGGCCATCACGCGATCGAGCGTCCGTCGCATCACCGCCGGATCGATCAAAGGCGTTTGCGGCAGGAAGCCCAGAGCACACAGCATCGACGGGTGATCCTGGAAGATCGTGTACGGTTCGGTCTCGATCGCCGCGTAGACGCCGTCGCGGATGGTCGGACGCGAGAGATGGCGTATCACGCGATCCCATGGGGCGTCGCGCTCCAGGCCGAGCCGCTCGCGCCACTTCTGCGCCGTCTCCAGGGCCCAGTGCCAGTAGGCCAGTTCGAAGGTCGGGTTCAGCGTGCTCCTGCGATAGCGTCCATAGCTTTCCTGGGCCGGGATCATGGCCGGTCCCAGCACATAACGCTGACCAGCCTCGTCCCACACGGGATACGACGCCATGAAAGCGGCGGTCTCGAACACGATGTCACGATATCGCTCGAGGGTCGCACGGTCGCCGTGGGCGCGGTAGCACAGCTCGGCGTAGTAGATCGGGTGCGGCTGCTGCCAGACCAGGAACACGCCCACGCTGCTCGGGCTGTCGCGTCCATCGGGCGAGGCCATCTTGGGCCAGCGAACCCCTTCATAGCCCTGAAGCTGCGCCGTCGCCCGCGCCGCCGGCAGGATCGACTGATACCACGACAGGCTCCGCTCCAGCAACGGCAACCGGTCCCACAGCGCGAAGTGAACCGCGTGCCACCAGTGCATCTCCAGATGGAATTTGCCGAACCAACTGTTGTAGACCAGGCCGGTCTCCTGCGGCGGCCGGTCGCCCGAGCAGTTGACCGCCATGAGGTACTGCGAGAGCACCACTCTCCGCTCCAGTTCGGCGGCGCGCGGGTCGGTGCACTCGGAGAAATCAATCGCTCCGCCGCTGTGCCAGAATCGCTCCCAATGGTCGCGTGCGGCGGCCCGAACCGCTTCGAAGCCGGAAACAGATTCGGAAATCGGCTCGGGACAGAAGGTGAACGCCACCTCCAGCACGTGATTATCCTGTCGATCTATTTCGTATTGATGTGGCGCCGTACTGCGGATTCGGGTGCCCTGTGATCCAACCACGCGGACGCAGTAGCGGTCCGCGTCGAGGGTTCGCGTCAGGTCGGCTTGACAGCCGGCGATTTGAGCCTGCGTCGTATGGCGATCCGGATGGTCCCAGTCGGCGGCGTTGCGCCAATCAGGATTGCCGTAAGGAAATGCCAGCAAGATTCGCAGCCGGCCTTGTTCGACGAGGGGAGATTCGATGCGAACCGCCAGGATGTCACGCGTCGGATGGCACACCGTCAAGACTTGAACGGGCTGGCCCTCAACCTTGAACTCGCTGGCCAGCAGCCCGGACCACAGGTCGAGAGTCTGCGACGTCTCGGTCAGGTCCTCGATGCTTGCGGCCGAGCCATTCGATTTCGCCAGAAGCAGGCCGATCCTGCCCAGGTGCAGACGATGCGGATTGGCGCGCAGCCACTCTGCGGCCGGCAAGTAGCCGCCGGAACGAGCGGCGCCAGAGGCATAGGGCACCTTGCGTCCGGCCACGTCGTACTCCTCCAGCGCATCGGCCAGCCGGTAGCCGTCGGGATTGGGGCAGGCGTGCCAGCCCCACTGCGATTGCGTGCACAGCGGCGTACCTCGCTCGTGGTACTCGGGGAAGGTCTGAAGGCCGGTGATGTCGGCGGTGAAGGCGAACTGGCCGTTGCCGACACTCAGCCCAGTCAGCGCGTCCGCGCGCGTCAGTGTGACATTGTGTCGCGTCACCAGGGCATGGCGGTCGAGCTTGTAGTGACGCCGTAAGGCGTTATCCTCAGGGTATGCCCTCACGGGCACACTACAAACAGCGTTTGACGACCCGACAGTCGCGATCAGCAGCGCGGTGGCAACGATCATCGATGTCAATGTGTCGGTCATTGTGTCCCTCCAGATACGGGTCCATCTCGGCGCATAACGAGACAGGGGCGAATGATGATTCGCCCCTACTTTCGCGTGCCGCTGGCATCGATGACCTTGGCGCCGGCGGGGCCGAGCGTCTTGCGGATGGCGAACACGTCCGGCCGCTCGATCCGCCGCCCCAGCGCGCCGGCGGCTTCGGCGACCTGATCGGGGTTTTTGAACCCGCAGACCGCCACGTGGATCGCCGGGTGCATCAGCGTGGCCGCCAGAATCAACTGGTACAGCGTCAATCCATACCGCCGGGCCATCGGCGCCAGCGACTGAACCGCCCGGCACAGGTCGCGGAATCGCTGCCCCTGAAAATCCGGATGATGTTTGCGAAAATCCGCGAACGTCTCGTCGCCACGGTACTTGCCCGTCAGCAGGCCCTTATGCATCGGCGAGTAGATCATCACGCCAAGGTCCTGCCCCTGGCAATAGGGCAACAGGTCGTCCTCGCCGGTCGGGTCGATCAGACTGTACGGAGGCTGCACGACGTCGTAGGGCCCGAAGCGCCGCTGGGCCCGCACCTGCTCGACGCTGTGATTGCTCACGCCGATCGTGCGTACCTTGCCTTGTTCGCGCAACTGATCGAGCACGCCGGCCACCTCCTCCAGCGGAGTCATCAGGTCATAGAAGTGCAGGAGGTACAGATCGATCCGTTCGACGCCCAGACGCTTCAGCGACGCCTCGCACCGTTCGATCAGGTGCTCCCGGCTGAGATCGGGATACCGCGAGCCGTCCGGGTTGAAGTGGTTGTACACCTTCGTGCAGACGACGATCTCGCCCCGCGGAAGATCGCGGATCGCCTCGCCCAGCGTGCTCTCGCCATACCCATCGCCATAGGCATCAGCCGTGTCGAAGAAGTTGATCCCTTTGTCAAACGCCAGCCGGACCGCCGCAAGTATCTCCTTCTTGTCCACCTCGCCCCAGAAACGGGGACTCAACTGCCACGTGCCAAAGGCAACCGGCGATACCGACAGCCCGCTTCGTCCCAATCGAACTCGTTCCATAGATCGAACGACCTCCCGATTCGTGTTATGCGTCTACCAGCTTCCAGGGGTGAAGCGCAGTTCGCCCCCGCCGTATGCCCTGACGGGCCGACCACGAACAGCTTGTGAGTATACCCGATGCAATCGGTGAGATGAACACTGATCCCCGGCCTGAGGCGCCTTCGCGGGCACAATATGAATGAAGCGATGTTTGACAGGGAACATGGCACGTGGTTTACTTTGGCCTTTCGGAAGGGGTCGTGCTGGCCGTAATCCCGATGCACGTCGGGATTCACATGTACATCGATAAAAAAGAAGGGTGCTACATGGCGAAAGCGAAGTACATTCTGGCGCTCGATCAGGGAACCACCAGCTCCCGCGCGTTGATCGTGGACCGGCAGGGCAAGATCTGCTCGGTGGCCCAGAAGGAGTTCCAGCAGATCTTCCCCAGAAGCGGCTGGGTCGAGCACAATCCGAACGAGATCTGGTCAAGTCAGGCCAGCGTCGCGGCCGAGGCCATGGCCAAGCTGAACCTCGGCGGCGGGGACATCGCCGCCATCGGAATCACCAATCAGCGCGAAACCGCCCTCGTCTGGGACCGCCGGACGGGCGAGTCGATTCACAACGCCATCGTCTGGCAGGACCGCCGAACCTCGGCGTTCTGCGACGAGCTGCGGGCCGCGGGCCACTCCGAAATGATTCAGCAGAAGACCGGACTGGTGATCGACGCCTATTTCTCCGCGACGAAGGTGCGTTGGATTCTCGATCACATCCCCGATGCCAGGCAGCGGGCCCAGGCGGGAGAGCTGGCCTTCGGCACCGTCGATTCGTGGCTGGTGTGGAAGCTGACCAACGGCGCTGTGCACGCCACCGACATCTCGAACGCCAGCCGGACGTTGCTGTTCAACATCCATGATCAGAGGTGGGATGAGGAGCTGTGCGAGTTGTTTGGCGTCCCGTCGTCGATGCTTCCCGAGGTCAAGAGCTGCAGCGAGGTGGTCGGCGTGACCGCGACCACGTTTCCCGCCCCCAATGTCCCCATCGCCGGCATCGCGGGCGATCAGCAGGCCGCCATGTTCGGCCAGATGTGCACGGACGAAGGCATGATCAAGAACACCTACGGGACCGGCTGCTTCATCATGATGAACACGGGGCAAGAGGCCAGGCTATCCAAGAACAACCTGCTGACGACCATCGCCTGGAAGCTGGGCAACCAGGTGACCTATGCCCTGGAGGGAAGCATCTTCATCGCCGGTGCGGTCGTGCAATGGCTTCGTGACGGACTGCACTGCATCGACAAATCCGAACAGGTCGAGGCGCTGGCCAACTCCGTCGAGAACAACGGCGGCGTGTACATGGTCCCGGCGTTCGCCGGACTCGGAGCCCCCTATTGGGACCAATACGCCCGCGGCGCCATCTTCGGCATCACGCGCGGAACGACCAGTGCCCACATCGCGAGGGCCTGCGTCGAGTCGATCGCCTTCCAGACCAAGGACGTGCTGGACGCGATGGCCGACGACGCGGGCATCCCCATCGCCGAGCTTCGCGTCGACGGCGGCGCATCGGTCAACGACCGCCTGATGGAATTCCAGGCGGGACTGACGGGGGTGAAAGTCGTCCGGCCCCAGACGCTGGAGACCACCGCGATGGGCGCCGCGTTCTTCGCGGGCCTGGCCGTCGGGTACTGGAAGGACCTGGCCGAGATCCGAAAGATCTGGAAGAAGGGGGCCCAGTTCGAGTCGCACTTGGCGCCCCAGATGCGCACCGAGCTTTTGAAGAACTGGCACAAGGCGGTAGAGAGAGTGCGGAACTGGGACCGATAGCGCAGACGCCGCCGGATGTTTGTAGGGGCGAATGATTATTCGCCCTCACGGGAAATCAGAAGGGAGAAGTGTCGATGAGCGAATTCGTAGCGGAATTCATGGGGACGATGATTCTGGTTCTGCTCGGTGACGGCGTCGTTGCCAACGTCTGCCTGAAGGGCACCAAAGGAAACGCCGGCGGCTGGATCGTGATCACGATGGGATGGGGACTGGCCGTCTTCGTCGCCGTCGCCATCACCGGCGAGTTCAGCGGCGCGCACATCAACCCTGCGGTGACAATCGGTTTGGCGGCGGCCGGGAAGTTCGCGGTGGCCAAGGTCCCGCTGTTCCTCGCTGCCCAGTTCCTCGGCGGTGCGGCCGGTGCGTTCCTCGTCTGGCTGTTCTACAAGGACCATTTCGACATCAGCACCGACCCGGCCACGATCCTCGGCACCTTTGCCACGGGACCGGCGATTCGCAACCCCCTGCGGAACGTCCTGTGCGAAGCGATCGGCACCTTCGTGCTGCTGCTGGCGGTGCTGTACGCCTCCTGCCCGACGTTCACCTCCGGGACCGAAGAGATCAAGGTGGGCATGGGTTGCCTCGGCGCCATCCCCGTCGCCCTGGTGGTGATGGGGATCGGGCTGTCTCTCGGCGGAACGACGGGATACGCCATCAATCCGGCGCGCGACCTGGGACCGCGCCTGATCCACCAGCTCGTGCCGATCAAGAACAAGGGAACGAGCGACTGGGCCTATAGCTGGGTCCCCATCGTCGGCCCGACCCTCGGCGCCCTGCTGGCGGCCTTCGTCTACTGCCTCGGTCGACCGGTTTGAGGAAAGAACTGAGCTTGGTCTTTCCCGCCGGACCAGGATCGTTCTGGCCGGCCCATTCGCCTCTCCGGGCAGCACTTGACCCGCTACCTGGGGCTGCCTCCGGGAAAATAAGTAGTCACCACAATTGACATTTGCGGCGGATGAAGCTTGGATGGGGGTGCGCCGGCGTCTGTCGGAGGGGCAAACAGACCTGCCGGACCAGTCTTTCGGGGTTCGCTGGGCAGGCAAGCGCGCACCAAGCGAGAGGCTGCGCCGAGGCGAAAGGGCAAGATGCATGGACCGCAGGGACGGTTTCACGTTGATCGAGCTTCTCGTCGTCATCGCGGTCATCGCCATTCTGATGGCCCTGCTCATGCCCGTCCTGCATCGAATCAGAGAACAAGGCAAGCGGGCGGTCTGCCTGGGCAACGTCAAACAGATGGCTGTCGCCTGGAACCTCTACGCGGACGACAACGACGACCGGATCGTCAGCGGCAATACCACCCTGGGGGCCCACAACCGCGATGGAGCCTGCTGGGTCTACTGGCCTGGCGCCGACAGCCCCGAAGACCGGCGGATCCAGGGGATCAAGGACGGGCTGCTCTATCGCTACTGTCCGAACATCAAGCTGTACAAATGCCCGACCGGCGTCCGCGGTGAGGTGGTAACCTATGCCATCCCCGATTCCATGAACGGTTACTACCACATCCCCGGCGCGCAGGGGCAAATCAAGAGGCAGCGCAGCCAGGTCCGCAACGCCAGTGTGCAGATCGTGTTTCTGGACGAGGGCCGGCTCAGTCCCGACAGTTGGACGGTCTATTATGACGATGAACGATGGTGGGACCAGGTCACGGTTCGCCACGCCGATGGAACGAATTTCTCCTTCGCCGACGGCCATAGCGAGTACCGCAAGTGGAAGGACCCTCGCACTCTCGAGGTCGCCAAGATGGATATGAACCTGTGGCAGTCGACCGCCCGCCACACCGAACTGGCCCTCTCGCCCGGGAATGAGGACCTGCACGGCGTCCAGAGGGGCGTCTTCGGTGAATTGGGTTACACCCCGGTGATGTGCCCGGGAGGCGTCTGCCCCATGCCTTGAGAAGGGCTTTCGAGCCGGCGTCATTGTGGGTGTAGCGCCTTTCGACATGGAATCGGCAATCCGGCCGTACACCGTGCATCTCAGGACGAGCTGGCCCGCTTGGCTTCCGCGCCCTGCCTGTTGCTCCAGTCTGGGGTCTCCGGTTTGCCGGCAACGGTCCGGCGGGACCCGGCCGGCCCAAAATACGTAGTTGCCCCAATAGAAAAGGAGTCGCGTAGTCCGCTATGATATGGCGGAGGCAATGAGGACTCTCATTGTCGTTGTGCGTCCCGGCCGAAGAAGAGGTCACCCTGCCGGGTCGCGGGAGGTCGGGTGACAGAAGCACGCGGTTTCATCGTACGGTTTCGTCCGCTCATTTGTGCATCAGAAGGAGGTGTGTCATGGGTAGGCGCCCAATTCTCGTGCTGACTACGGCCCTGATCGCGGCAATGGCCGTCGCAACAACGGCACAAATCAAGAATGTCCTGCTGGAACAACACACGGGAGCGTGGTGCGGCTGGTGTCCCGACGGAAGCGCGATGGTCGATGAGATTGTCGACCTGTACGGCGATCAGGTCATTGCGACGAAGCTCCACAACGGCGACGCCATGGCCATCGCGGAACAGTGGGTGATCGGCGAGGCCCTGGGGCTGACCGGGTTCCCCACGGCGTCAATCAACAGGCGGAATTTCGGCGGCGAAGTCTTCTTGAATCGGGACGTCTGGAAAACGTGCTGCGAGTTCCAGATGCAACAGAAGGCCAGAGCGGAGGTCGATTGTTTCTACACGCTGAACCGGAGCACGCGCACTGCGAAGATACGCGTTCTCGCGAACATCGTCGAATCCATGGACTTCCCTCTGCGATTCAACGTTTACATCGTTGAAGATGACGTGAAGGGCACCGGTTCCGGCTACGATCAGGCCAACTACCTCTCCGGCCGTCCCGGCTACGAAGACAATCCCTACTACAACGAACCGACAAAGATCGTTGGATACCATCACATGAGCGTGGTGCGCGCCATGCTGGGCGGTCCCTGGGGCCTCGCCGGGGGTCTTCCGTCCTCCGTCGATGCAGGCGCGTTCTACGAGTACGAATTCGAATCGCAGATCGACACACGCTGGAACATCGACAATGTGTATTTTGTTGGAATCCTCCAGGCGGATGCTCAGGACAACAAGGAAATCATCAACAGCGCCGTGGCCGTCAAAGACGGCACGCTGCTGAACAAGATTATCAACTCCGATGTTCCCGCAACGAAGGCGCTCCCTGCCGGCTCGGATCTGGCCAACAGCTACACCCTGAAAAACGCCACCAATAAGCAACAAACCTACACCGTGACGCTGTCGACCACCGACAGGACACCCGCCGATTGGTCGGCGCGATTTGCCAGCGGCAGCACGACGCTCGTCGCATCCGGCGCCGATCCGGCCACGGGCCAGTTGGTGGTCGCCGCGAACGCCTCCGTGCAGATGTCGCTGACCTTGAATATCGGCTCCACGCTCGGAGTCGGAGACGCCCAGGTGCTTCTCCAGTTGCAGGGGACGCCGACGGTTAACAGGTCGCGAATGGTTACAGGAATCACGACGGAAATCGAGCACCTGCTGCTCGAGACCGGATCCGATTACTCGATGGCGCCCTACATCACTCACGCCGCGTATGCCGACACCGTGATTCTCGATCCGAGCACCTATCTGACCTTCCAAGAGGAATTGACGAATGTCAAGGTGGTGATCTGGAACAAAGGTCCTTCCGACGGCCTGTCTTCCGAGGAAGTCGACGCCATCAAGAGCACCAGCAATGTCAACCACTTCATTTGCGGAGACGGCGTGATCGGTAGCCTGGTTTCCCCCAACAATCTCAGCTACTTCGGCCTGGAGTATATCGGCTGGAACCTCGAGGCACGAGGGTCCACCTACAGCATCTGGATCGAGGGTCAGCAATGGGATGTGATCACGGGTGAGCTGGAACGTCATATCGAAGGCCGCCTGTTGATGTACTACGTCAACATGGTCCGCATCATCGATCCCGCGAATGTCTTCCCGATCATGCATTTCGAGCAGGAGGGCTTCAGGAAATACAACGGCATGACCTTTTGGATCGAGGCCAAGGACACCATTTTCGGTGTCCGGTCCACGGCGAACGGCCGCCGGACCGTCATTCTCGGCATATGTCCATATGTCATCGTTCGCGAAGGAACCCGTCAGGATCTGGTGACCAGAATCCTTGGTTGGCTCGCCGAGCAATGAGCGCAACCGTCGCCAGAGGGCGGCCCCAAAGGCAACGTCCAGGCCAGCGGAGCGGACGTTCCGTCCCGGCTCCGAGAGGAGGTTTCGGACGATGAGAATGCGTGTTTGTACGTATTGAATCGGAGCGAGCCGCATGAGGGAGGAGTATTCGCAGAGGAGGGCGTGCTTCGGTGGCATCAGCGTTGCGGCGTCGGTCAGCAAGACCGGGGGAGGTTGAGGAGCAGACCATGACGGCGAGGAAGACACTGAGCCGGCTTCACTTGGTCGGGATGTTCTGGTTCACCTTGTGCGTCGGCTATCTTCTGGTGATGGGGTTGTACCAGGCAGGATTCCGCTGGCGGACGATCTTCTCGTTCTCGGGCCACTCGGCACTGATAATCATTCTTGTGGCCGGCCTCTACTTTTTCGCCCTGCTGCGAGGAGTCGCCCGATCCGGGCACGTTGAACAGGAGCACCCTCTAACCAGCAGCAACTGCTACATGGGCCTCTACGTTTCGGCGCCTCTGCTGGGCGGCCTGGCGGCTGTCCTGGGGATGGCCGGGGTCCGCCAGATGAGCCGGTTCTTGTTTGGCGTCGCCCTGGGAACGCTGGGGACGACGTTCCTGGTCTGGATGGTGATCGACCCGCTGGCCGGACTGATCGAGATGCTTCTGCCTGCCAGCCGCAGACATCGCGCCGAGCGCACTGGCAGAAGCCACGCCGCACCATCCTGACACATCGACCACGCATTCTCTCCCCGCGACGCGGGCACCCCACTCCAGTAGCCCGGAAGATTGCCCAAGCGGATTGACCCACGCGCTCACACGGATCATAATGGGCCTGGATATCCTGAGAATGACCCCATGGCAGCTTCAGCTCGGTGGTATCCCGAAGACTCGTAGGGTGTGCAATGCACACCAATTCGATCGCGCGATGAGGAAGGTGTGCGGTGCACACCCTACGAGGCTGTCACCCAGGTCCGAAAGGACCGCGAAGGAGCGCGACAATGTTCAAGAGTGTGAAGAACCGGGTGTGGGCGTTCGACGCCGAATGGATTCCCGATCCGCTGGCGGGCCGACTGCTGTACAAGCTGCCGGTGGAGATGTCCGACAGAGAGGTTGTCGAGGTCATGTGGAAGAAAGGCGGCGCGACCGAGGAGGACCCGACGCCTTACCTCAAGACGGTGCTTTGTCGGATCGTATCGGTCGCGGCGGTCGAGCGGCACCAGACGGGCAACGATGTGAAGCTCCACCTGTTGTCGCTGCCGCGCGACAGTCACGACCCGGCCCAGACCGAAGAGCGACACGTGGTGGGCACCTTTCTGGGCAAGGCCGGGCAGTACAAGCCGCAGCTCGTCGGCTTCAACTCCGCCAGCGCCGACCTGAAGGCGCTGATCCAGCGCGGCGTCGTCCTGGGTCTTTCTATGCCGGAATTCTGCAAGCGCCCGAACAAACCGTGGGAAGGCGAGGACTACTTCGACAGCCGCAACAGCGATGCCAGTGTGGATCTCAAGGAGGTCGTCGCCGGCTGGGGCAAGGCGACGCCTTCGCTCAACGAGATCGCCACGCTCTCCGGCATCCCCGGCAAGATGGACGTCGACGGAGAGCAGGTCGCTTCCCTGTGGCTCGACGGCCGCCTCGACAAGATCATCGCTTACAACGAGTTCGACGCGCTGACGACGTACCTGCTCTGGCTGCGGGTCGCGCATTTCGGGGGGCATTTCAGTACGGAGCATTACGAACAGGAGCAGGAGTTGGTGCGGGAAATGATCGACGCGGAGATTCGCGAAGGGGGCAAGGAGCACCTGGGGGATTTCCTGGAGGAATGGGACCGGCTGAAAGGCTGTGTCGAGCGGGGCCTGGTGGCAGGGCATCCGGTGGGATAGATCAGCGTGGGGCGGTCGTCCCGACGATTGATGGCGACAACGGGAAAGATGGCGCATGAGAAGAGCGTGTGGAGTAGAGGTTGGAGCGAGCCAAGAAGGACTTGCGGGAAGGGAGGGCTTTCAACGCCGACGCGTTCGACGTGGAGATGCGTCCCTGGATGAGACAGTGGTCCAGTGAGCGAGATTCGTATCCGGATCGGGCACGTGGCGACAGTGTCGAAGAGGCCAGGAGGCTCTGGAAGAAATGCCAAATACCGTGAGAGAAGAGATGGAAGACCGTCACCTGGGAAGACGACAATTCATGCGGCGCTCTGTTGCCGGTGTCGCGCTGGCGGGTTCATCGAGTGCGGCGCTGGGGGCCGATTCCGGTGCTCGGCCGCGACGTACCGGCAAGAGGGAAGGGACTGTCAGGACGGAAGCCGATGTGCTGGTGGTCGGAGGCGGGACGGCGGGCACCATCGCGGCGATTCAGGCCGCCAGGGCGGGAGCAAAGACGGCCCTGGTCGAGCGGGGCACGCAGCTTGGGGGGACCGCCACAACAGGCGGTGTGTCTTTTCCGGGGCTTTTTGATGCCTGGGGCAAACAGATCATCGCGGGAATCGGCTGGGAACTGGTCAAGCGAGCCGTCGAACTCGATAAGGGGACGCTGCCCGACTTCAGCCAAGTCCCGGCGCGTCATTGGCAGAATCAGGTGCACGTCAACCAGTTTGTCTACGCGCTTCTTGCAGAGGAAGCGTGCGTCGAGGCAGGCGTTACAGTTGCTTATTACGAATCCCCGCTGTCGGTCGAGCAGACAGTCGATGGGTGGCTGGTGGACACCGTGGGGCCGGGCACATATCGCCGAGTGACGTGCCAACAGATCATCGACTGTACCGGCGGGGCCAGCGTTGTCGGGATGCTCGGCCTGCCCAGGCTTCGCGATAGCGAAACGCAGCCCGGCTCGCTGCTCTACAAGCTGGGGGGCGTACACCCTGTGGGTCGTGGGCAACTTGAGCAATTGTACGTGCATGGTGCGGACTCGTCGACGTCGGTCACTTTGACGGAGGCCAACCTGAATGGGCGGAGGTTGCTTCTGAAGAAGCTGCGTGGCCAGAAGGACACGTCGCGTCTGGTACACATGCAGCCGGAGACCGCACATCGTGAGACCTACCGCATCCGGGGGGAGACCGTGATTACTGTGGAGGACTATACGTCCGGTCGGGTATTCGATGACGCCGTGTGCTACGCGTTCTATCCCGTGGATCTGCACACGCCAAGCGGGGTCAAACCCAAGCCTCTGGCCAGGGGCACGGTACCAACAATCGGCTTGAGGGCATTGGTTCCGAAGGGAAGCCGTGACATCATGGTGGCCGGCCGATGCGTTTCGAGCGACCGTCTGGCCAATTCCGGTCTTCGCGTTCAGGCCTCGTGTATGGCCATGGGCCAGGCGGCCGGGGCTGCTGCCGCGCTGGCGGCACAGCGGAAGACGACGCCGATTGAGGTGCCCCTGGAAGACATTCGGGAACTGCTTCGCCACCATGGGGCCATCGTTCCGAGTGCATAGAACATCGAAACTTTGATGGCAAGCCGATGGAGAGACAACGGATGAGAAGAGAATGGGTTGTGACGGTAGTGTTGGTATCGATGCTGATCGGGCAGGTGTTGGGTGGACCGGTGGACGGACAAGGTCGGCCTTTGATTCGGAAACTCGGGACGATTGACTGCGATCTGGTGGAGACGACGCCGGTCGTATTCCAGGGAAGACTGTACCGTAGCGAGTGGGTGCGGACGAGCTATGAGGGTAACAAGCTGGGTGAGAACTATACGCGGTTGGTGGATGTGCAGACCGGCGAGGCGACGGCGCCGTTGGCGCGGGGCTGTGTCTTTTCCAGTGCGTTTGTCGATGGTGATACGGTTTACGTGACGGGGACGAGCACAGAGCAGGGGTGGACGGGCCAGCGCGTCGAGATGTTCGCATCGAAGGATCTGAAGACGTGGGAACACTGGACTGCACTGGATCTCGACGGGTTCGGCATCTGCAATACGTCGATCTGCAAAGCCGATGACCGATACGTGATGATGTTCGAGATCCACAAGCCTGAGGATCAGGCCGGAGTGGCCTTCACGGCCCGGTTCGCCACCTCGAAGGACCTGCGGACCTGGGAGGTCACACCGCCCGAGTGCGTCTACGCCAAGGACCGCTACAGCGCACCTCATTGCCTGCGCTACCTCGACGGCTGCTTTTACGATTTCTACCTGGAAGCCCACGAAGGGTACGAGATGCGCGTGGTGCGCTCGCCGGACCTGATCCATTGGGAGTCGAGCCCGCTGAATCCGGTGCTGAAGGCGTCGGCACAGGACAAGCAGATCGCCAACCCGAAGCTCACGACCGAGCAGCGGCAGCGCGTCACCAAGGCCGAGAACATCAACAACTCCGATATCGATTTCTGCGAATACAAGGGCCGGCTGGTCATCAACTACTCCTGGGGCAATCAGCGGGGCGAGGAATTCCTCGCGGAGGCCGTCTACGAGGGAACGGCCGAGGAGTTCCTCCGGGGCTGGTTCCCGCCGGACGCGCTTCGTGGAGAAATGAAGCCGCTGCTGGTTATCGAGCCAAGCGATGCCTATCCTCGCCACTCCGAAGGCGATCTCATCGAGCTGAAGGATGGGCGATTGTGCCTGATCTACACGCGATTCACCGGTGGCGGGAGCGACCATGCGGCCGCCGACCTTGTGATGCGCACGTCGGCCGATGACGGCGCGACCTGGAGCGGGCCGGAGACGGTGGTCCGGCGGACGGGCGGGCTGAACGTGATGTCCGTCTCGCTGCTGCGAATGGCAAGCGGTGAGATCGCCCTGTTCTACCTGCGCAAGACCTCACAGGAGGACTGCCGGCCCGTCATGTGCGTCTCGACGGACGAGATGCGGACCTGGAGCGAACCGACCGACTGCATCACCGATGAAGTGGGCTATTATGTCCTGAATAATGACCGGGCCGTCCAACTGACTTCCGGCCGTATCGTCTTACCCGTCGCCTGGCATCAGGGGCCGGGCCGACCGCGCGACAGTGCCGGCATCATCATGTGCTATCTGTCCGACGACAACGGGCGGACGTGGCGCCGCAGCCAGGACACGTTCAAAGGCTGCGACCCCGACGGCCGGCGCATCACCGTGCAGGAGCCGGGAGTCGTTGAGTTACGCGACGGGCGGCTGATGATGTACATCCGCACCGACGCCGGCAGCCAGTACATCTGCCACTCGCAGGACGGCGGCCAGACGTGGTCAAAGCCCCGCCCTTCCGACCTGGCCTCACCGCTGAGCCCCGCTTCGATCGAACGCATTCCCTGGACGGGCGATCTGGTCTGCGTATGGAATGACCATTCCGGCCGCCATCCCTATCCGAAGGGCCGGCGCACGCCTCTGTGCATGGCCGTCAGCAAGGACGAGGGCGACTCCTGGAGCGAATCGCGCGTCATCGAAGCAAATCCCGACGGCTGGTACTGCTACACCGCGATTGCCTTCGTGCGGGATCGGATGCTCCTGGCCTACTGCGCCGGCGACAAGCAAGTTGGCGGCCTCAATCGCCTCAAGGTCCTGGCCGTCGGCAGGGGCGAATGATGATCCGCCCAGGCGGGAGCCGGTCCATTCCGAGAGTGGGTCTGTAAGCCGAGTTCTGTACCCGCCGCGAGGGCGGGTGGCGATCATTTATCTGGACCGGCCGTTGCCGACCGGCTCTCCCGCCGAAACGGGACGCGACCTACCCGCCGGCCGAACGACCCGAAGGCCATTCACACCCGGGCCAGGTGCGACCGAAGTCGACCGGCTGCTTGGTCTTGCAGGCGGTGGGGTTTACCCTGCCGACGACGTCGCCGCCGTCGCGGTGCGCTCTTACCGCACCTTTTCACCTTTGCCTGTGCCCCGAAGGGCCATCGGCCGTGTGTTTTCTGTGGCACTTTCCCTGGGGTCGCCCCCGGTGGCCGTTAGCCACCACCGTGCCCTGGGTCTCCCAAACGCGAGATCTCGCGTTTGGGGTCCCCTTCCTGCTCGGACTTTCCTCCCTGCCTCGCACGAAGCGATGCAGAGCGACCGCCCGACCCACTCTCGGAATGAACCAGTTCCGAATTGACAATTGACTGTTGATTATCTGGCCCAAGGCCAACTCGCATTGTACCACTATGACGAAGTCTTTTCCAGTGGCGCTTCGCAGTGGCGTCGTAAGACGCTACTGCCCGCGAATAACATGCCGTCACGGGCACACGGCAAACGGACCGTCCCTATCGGCCTTGACGGAACAGGGGGCAGGTCTCTACACTACGCCCGCGCACGTTGGCACGATTTCTATCGCCGCCACATTGCTTCATCGCCCGAAGGAGAAGATCGAGGCAACAATCGGCGTCGCACGTTATGACAAAACTGTTCCAACACCTGATCCTGACGCGTTTCAACGTCGACCTGTACGGCTCGAAGACGAAGGCGCGCCTCGAACCCAATGCCTGGATGGAGCACCGTCTGCGTCTGTTCGAGGCGTTCACGCTGCCGTCGATCGCCGCACAGAGCTGCCAGGATTTCGCCTGGCGGATCATGATGGACTCGCGGACGCCGGATGCGCACGTTCAGACGATGGAGCGCCTCTGCCGGACGAACATGAAGCTCATCTTCCCTGTGCGCGGCGCCAATGCATGGCTGAGCGGTGTGGAGCCGGGGGCCTACGATCTGCTGACGACCCGCATCGACAACGACGACGCCTTTCACCGCGATGCCGTAGCCGCCTTGCACGAGACCTACCGTCAGAACCGCAAGAAGCTCGCCCGTCCCTGGGTCATGGTGTTTCCCTTCGGCATGATCTTCGACCTGGGCGCGCGCCGGGGATGGCTCATGGAGTACTGGTACAACAATTGCCCCACGCTGGTGGAGGATGGACAGGCCCCGCAAACGATCTGGCAGTGGCGGCACAATCAGATCCCGGCCGACGTGCCCAGGTGCCCCATCAAGGACATCCCCTACTGGCTCCAGGTCATTCACGAGCAGAACCTGCGTAACGCGATCGAGAGCCCCAACGCGCTTCGGAAGATACACAAAGAGGTCCCCATGCAGCCGAAACACCTGGCGCCGTTCGGAGTGGACCCCGAGCGTCTGCCGGCCGCATAGTGGTTGCGAGGGACTCAGTTGGCCTTGACGATCTCGATGTGCTTGCGGAAATGCGCATCATCCGTCTTGGGATGGTCCGTCCGGTAGTGGACGCCGCGGCTCTCCTTCCGCAGCTCGGCGGCGTGGGTGACCAGCAGCGAGGTGGTCAGCAGGTTCTGGCATTCCCAGCCTTCGGGCGAGTCGAAGATCTTGTCCATCACGTAGCGATGCCAGAAGCGGATGATCTCCTGCGCCTCGGCCAGCGGCTGGGCGGTCCGCGTGATGCCCACGTTGCGCCACATCAGGGCGCGCAGGCTGTTGCGCACGTCGGCGGCGTCGAGCTGGCTGCGGTCGGAGTGCGGAATCTGGTACTTGATGAGCGGGTGCTTCAGGCCGGCGACGTCGGCCGGGGCCTTCTGCCCCACCTGCCGGCCGGCGATGGTCCCGAAGACCAGCCCTTCCAGCAGCGAATTGCTGCCCAGCCGGTTGGCGCCGTGCAGCCCGGTCGAGGCGACCTCCCCGCAGGCGTAGAGATTCTCGATGCTCGTCCGTGCGCTCACATCGGTCAGAACGCCGCCGACCATGTAGTGCGCGCTGGGCCGCACCGGGATCAGGTCGTGACTGACGTCGATGTCGAAGCTCTCGCACAGGTCGCTGATCATCGGGAACCGCTTGGCAAAATACTCCTTGTTCAGGTGCCGCACGTCGAGGAACACGTGCGTCGATTCGGTCTTGCGCATCTGGTCCAGTATCGCGCGGCTCACCACGTCGCGCGGCGCCAGCTCGCCCGCCGGGTCGTATTCGGTCATGAAGCGATGCCCGTTCACGTCCAGCAGGTACGCGCCCTCCCCGCGCAGGGTCTCGGTGATCAGCGCGCGCGACGCGCCTGCGATGTACAGCGTCGTCGGGTGAAACTGCACGAACTCCATGTCCCGCAGCACGGCCCCGGCCCGGTAGGCCATCGCGACGCCGTCGGTGGTCGCTCCCGGCGGATTCGTCGTTTCGCGATACAACTGCCCGCCGCCGCCGCTGGCGAGGATCGTGTTGGCCGCCCAGAGAATCTGCAAGCCGCGTGGCGGATCGTATCCGATGATGCCCACGCAGCGATGGTCCTCATCCGTCAGCAGGTCGATGGTGTAGAAGTTCTCGATGACCTTGATGTTCGGCGTGGTCCGCACCTTGTCGATCAGCGCCTCGGCAATGGCCCGTCCCGTCTCGTCGCCGTGCGCGTGCAGGATCCGCGCGCGGGAGTGGCCGCCCTCCAGCGTGATGTCGATCTGGCCGTCGACCAGGTCGAACGCGGTGCCCCACTGCTGCAGTTGGCGGACCAGTTCGGGGCCCTGCTCGACCACAAGCCTGACGATCTGCTCGTCGCAGATGCCGCCTCCGGTCTTGAACGTGTCCGCGATGTGCGCTTCGAAGGTGTCATCCTCGCCGAGCACCGAGGCGATGCCGCCCTGGGCCTTCCACGTGTTGCTGTCCTCGAGAGTGCCCTTGCAGACCACCATGACGTTGCGATGGTCGGCGGCCTCGATCGCGGCCCGCAGGCCCGCCAGACCCGCCCCCACGATCACACAGTCGGTGAAAAGCTGATTGGTCGAGATCGAGTCCACGTCGACGAGATACCGCCTGGGCTCGCCGAAACGGACCCGTTCGGCCTCGGTCGTGCCCTTGCTCTTGCTGCATTGCTTCATAATCCCATGGCCTTCCAGAATCAGCCGCTCCAACGAGAAGCTGCGATAAACAAACACCTTCACAGGTAAAGGTCGGCCATCATACCGAAAAACCACCATCCCGCAAGCCCGCAAGAAGACGGAACCATAGCGCCCGCATCTGTCCTCTCGATCTGCCAATGGGTCTTGTGGATCCCATAGGTCCTGCGGGACGGGTAGAGCTTCTCGCTCGACGCCGCACGGCGCCTATTGCGGGAGGCGCTCCAGGATGATCCCGTCGGCGAAGACGCGGTCGTCGCCGGCATAATGCGAGACGAACGCCTGCAAGTCCTTCGTCGAGGCCGTCAAGATCGGCTGGTCGTCGACCGATTCGTAGGCGATCGGGCTCGGTTTCGATTCGAGCAGACCGTTGATCTTGTCGTCGTTGGTCAGCCACATCGACATGCGATTGCCGCTGAGGTCCACCTTGACGAAGGTGTGGGCCCGCACGAAAAGGAAGGCATTGTAGAACAGCTCCGCCTTTTCGGGATCGCCCTGTCCCGAGGGCAGCACATCGGGAAAGATGTCCAGGAACACGTTGCTATCGAGCTTCACCAGACATGCAAAGAACGACCCCTTGCGCCCTTCCGGATCGGTCAGGCCCAGGTGGTAGACCTTGTCGGCGCTGTCTTTGAGCGCGTCGGGCAGCGTGTCGGCGTCGCCCTGTCCGAGACGCGTGAACACCCAGGCGCTGCTGGTGTCACTGGGGTTTTCCACCCACGTGCCGAGCAGATGTTCGTCGAAGAACAGGGTGTCTTTCGTGAACAGCGGTTGCAGCGAAATCACCGGGACGCAGCCGCCGACGAGGATCGCCAGACCGAGATACAGGGCCTTGTTCGCTTTCATGTCATACCTCCTGAATTCGCGTTGGTGCGGTCAATTGCCATACGCAATCCCCATCATACCATCAGCCGGGCGGGATAGGAAGCAGCTTGCGGCGGCGGGGCAAAACCGCTACAGTGCACGACCCACACAGGTGGAGTATAATGACCGCTTATGCAGGAATAAGTAATGCCCGAATTGGAACCCATCGCATGGTTCGTGGTCACACTCTCGGCCCTCATCGTCGGCATCTCCAAGACCGGAATACCGGGTGTGGGCATCCTGCCGACGATCCTGATGGCGCTGGTGCTGCCCGCCCAGAAATCGGTGGGCCTGCTGCTGGGCATCCTCATCCTCGGCGACGTCTTCGCGGCCGTCTATCACCGGCGCAACGCGGAGTGGTCCCACATGATCCGCCTGCTGCCTGCGGCGTTTGCCGGCATCGTCGCGGGATTCTTCGCGCTGAGGGTCATCAACGACCGGCAGCTCAAGCCGATCATCGGCGTGATCGTGCTCGTCATGCTGGCCCTGAACTACTGGCGGACCCGAAACCAGAACGAAGAACTCCACATTCCCACGCAGTGGTGGTTTGCCGCCGCCCTGGGCTTCGTCGCCGGCCTGACCAGTATGATGGCCAACGCCGCCGGACCGATCATGGTGATCTACCTCTTGGCTATGAAGCTGCCCAAGGTCGCCTTCGTCGGCACCAGCGCGTGGTTCTTCTTCGTCGTCAACTGGCTCAAGGTCCCGTTCAGCATGAACCTCGACATCATGACCCGCGAATCGCTCACACTCGACCTGATGATGCTGCCGGTCATCGCCCTTGGCGCTGTGCTCGGCATCTTCCTGCTGCGGCGCATCCCGCAGAAGGCGTTCAATGCTGTCATGCAGATCCTGGCGGCGGCCGCCGCGATCAAACTGCTGTTCTGAAACCAACGTAACAACCGTGGGGTGGAAAGGGCGCACGAAGGCCACAGCGAATCGCATGGACAGACAACGCGAACAGGACATGCTCGACCAGGCCAGGCAGCGGATGCTCCGGAACGATCTACAGGGCCGGGACATCACCGACCCGGACGTTCTGCGAGTCATGATGGAGGTCCCGCGCGAGGCGTTCGTCCCAGACGGCTACCATTCGCAGGCCTATGTGGACGGCCCCCTGCCGATCGGATCGGGCCAGACGATCTCGCAGCCTTACATCGTGGCGCTAATGACGCAACTGCTGCGGCTGGATCGCGACTGCGCGGTGCTCGAAATCGGCACGGGCAGCGGTTACCAGACCGCGATTCTGGCCCGCCTGGCGGGCAAGGTCTACACCATCGAGAAGTTCGAAGAGCTGTCGTCCGGCGCCCGGCAGGTGCTGGAGAGACTAGGCATCGGCAACGTGGAGTTCCGCGTCGGGGACGGCAGCGCCGGCTGGCCCGAGCCACGCCGCTTCGATCGCATCCTTTTGACCGCGGCGGCGCCCGACTGGCCGGCGCCCCTGCTGGCGCAGCTCGTCGAAGGCGGCGTGATCGTCGCGCCGGTCGGCTGCGGCTCGACCCAGGCGCTGGTCGCCGCCGAGAAAGTTCACGGCAAGCTGATCGAGCGGCACGTCTGCGGCTGCCGCTTCGTCCGGCTCATCGGCGAACACGGTTTTAGCCAGTGAGCAGGTCCTGCTGGCCGACCGGCCCAAAAGCGGATAAGATGACCACCGCAATGAACGCAGGAGAACACCCACACACGGAATCGGCACCGGTCCCGGCGCATGGCGCCCCGGATTTCGAACCCTTGCGGGCCGATGCGCATGACGACAGTCACGACCGAGGTCCACTCACTCCCTCGACGCCCGTTCAGTACGTCAAAGGGGTCGGCCCCGCCCGCGCCAAGACCTTCGCCCAGCTCGGCGTGAACACGGTCGGCGATCTGCTGGAGTACTATCCGCGCGACTGGGTCTTCGCGCCGAGCCCGGTGAAGATCGCCCGGCTACAGCCCAACGAGACCGCCAGCGTGATCGCCCTGGTCGAGTCCACCGATTACCAGAACTATCGTCGTCCGCCGATCTTCGAGGCGATGGTCAGCGACGACACGAGCACCTGCCGCGTGGTCTGGTTTCATGGCGGCTACCTGCGCAACCAGCTCCAGCCGGGCCAGGTCGTCATGCTCTCGGGCAAGGTCACGCTCTTCAAGCACCAGCTTCAGATGACCAACCCGAAGTTCATGGTGCTCGACGAGGCCCACACGCAGCCCGATCTGTATTTCAACGGCGGCGTCTATCCCGCTTCCGCCAATCTGTCCAGCGCCCAGATCAAGCGCATCATCGTCCCGCTGCTCGAACGGCTCGACGATCTGGTCTGCGAGTTCTACGAGGACGACTTCCGCAAGCGAAACCGCCTGATCGGGCGCCGGGAGGCGTTCGCGTGGATCCACATGCCGCCCGATGAGGAGAACCTCGCCCAGGCTCAGCGTCGTCTCAAGTACGACGAGCTGTTCCTGATGCAGCTCGGGTTGGCGTTGCGGCGGTACCGGATCCAGCACTTCTCCTCGGCCGTCGCCTGCGCCTGCTCGGACGAAGTGGACAGCCGGATTCGCAAACGGTTCCCGTTCCTGTTGACCGAGGACCAGAACGAGTGCATCGCCGAGATCGTCGCGGACATGGGCCGGACCGAGCCGATGAACCGCCTGCTCCAGGGCGACGTCGGTTCGGGCAAGACCGTCGTGGCGCTCTACGCCGCTCTGCTGGCGGTCGCCAACAGGACACAGGTTGCCATCATGGCGCCGACCGAGATCCTCGCCTCGCAGCATTTCATCAGCATGGAGCGATACCTCAAGAACAGCCACGTCAGGCGCATCCTCATCACCGGAGGCCTGACGGGCAGGAAACGCGCTGAGCTTCTCGAACAGATCCAACGCGGTGACATCGACATCGTCGTGGGCACCGTCGCCCTGCTCCAGAAAGACATCGAGTTCCGCAGGCTCGGGCTGGTGGTCATCGACGAGCAGCACAAATTCGGCGTGCACCAGCGGGCCCAGCTTCGCAAGGACGGCACGCCGCACTGTCTGGTGATGACCGCCACGCCGATCCCGCGCACGCTGGCGATGACCGCCTTCGGCGACCTCGACGTCTCGATCATCCGGCACGTCCCGCCCGGCCGAGGCGCCGTCATCACACGCTGGGTGGGCCGTCGTCACCAGAAGGACGCCTACGACTTCATTCGCGAGCGCCTCAAGGTCAAGAAGCAGGCGTATTTCGTCTATCCGCGCATCGCCGCCGTCGAAGAGACGGGCAAGGACATCGAAGCCGCCACCGACGCATGGAAGAAACTGGCGGAGAAGGTCTTTCCCGAGTTCAACGTGGCGCTGTTGCACGGGCAGATGCCGTCCGCGGAGAAGCAACGCATCATGACCGAGTTCCGCAAGGGCCGGATCGACGCTCTGGTCTCCACCGTGGTGATCGAAGTCGGCGTCGATGTCCCCAACGCCACGATCATGGTGATCGAGGCGGCCGACCGGTTCGGCCTGGCCCAGCTTCATCAGCTTCGAGGACGGATCGGACGAGGCGAATCCAAGTCCTATTGCCTGCTGTTCGCCGAAACCGAGAACGAAGTCGCGCGCAGCCGGCTCGACGTGATGACGCGTACCCACGACGGCTTCGAGATCGCCGAGCAGGACCTGCGCCTGCGCGGGCCCGGCGAGCTGTTCAGCGCCCGCCAGCACGGATTGCCCGACCTGAAGATCGCCAATATCATCGACGACTCGGAACTGCTGGTCATGGCGCGCAAACACGCCTTCGAGCTGGCGGCCCGCGATCCGATGCTCGCACAGATTCAGAATCGCAGCATCCGTCGGACTCTGCTGGCGAAATTCGGCGATTCCATCGGACTGGCGGATATTGCCTGACTGCCGGAGTCCCCGTTGCGGAACTTGTCCCCCAAGGGACAGGCCCTCGACGGACGCAATTTTGCTGGAACTCTGTCGAGAAAAAGTGTAAAAGCCCGCTTGGCTGCAATCGCATACAGAGGTCTGGAACGAAGCGATACCCATGCGCATCGCATATAAGAACACTCGAATCGAGAGAACGCTGACGGTCGTCAAAGCGATCGCGTCGGCGGTGGTCGTCGCGTCGTTCGTCACGCTCTTCGGGTTCGATAAGCCCTTTGTGCCGCTGCCGATCCTGTTCAACATTCAGATCGGCATGTTGTGCATCTTCTTGATCGGCAAGGTCATCCGCCTCTTCAATGCCGTATCGAAGAAGGAATACGTCGTTGTCAACTGGTTTGAGATTCCCATGCTCATCGCACTGGGGATTGCTGTCCTGGGCTCGGGACGCTGGTTCAGCGAGACCGAGCCCGGTCAGGTGCGGCACCTGGCCGTCGGCATCTACCTGATCATCGAAGTCACCGTCAAGGTCTGCATCAGCTCGGTGAGCCTGGCGGCCTCGGGCAAGAACCCGACCGGCACGCTGATCGCCAGCTTCGTGGTCCTGATCGTCGCGGGCGCCGGACTGCTCATGCTCCCCCGAGCCTCGACCGCCGCACCCCTGGGTTTTGTGGACGCCCTGTTCACCGCCACCAGCGCCACCTGCGTGACCGGCCTGGTCGTCAAGGACACCGGCCAGGACTTCACCTTCATGGGCCAGTTGGTCATCCTGATCCTGATCCAGCTCGGCGGCCTGGGGATCGTCGTCTTCGGGGCCGTCTTCGCACTGCTGCTGGGCCAGGCCTTCAGCGTTCGCGAATCCGTCGCCATGCAGGATGTGGTCAGCGCGCAGACACTCAGCCGGATCGGCAACATGATCCTCTTCATCTTCGTCACGACCGTGGTGATCGAAGCGGCCGGAGCCTTCCTGCTCTACCCGATGTGGGACAACATCCCCGGCTGGCAGGGCGACGCGCACTTCCGGTGGTTCTGCAGCATCTTCCACTCGATCAGCGCGTTCTGCAACGCCGGTTTCGGCCTCTTCAGCGACAGCCTCATCCGTTACCATCGCCAGTGGCAGATCTACGCCGTCATCTGTCCGCTGATCGTCCTGGGCGGGCTCGGATTCGGTGTCCTGTACAACCTGGCCAACATGGCCGGCAATCGCATCCAGCGGTTCTTCCTGAAGCACGTCACCAGGCGACATCAGCTTCAGATGGAAGTCCCCAAACGAATGCATCTTCAGACCAAGGTGGTCCTGAGCGTCAGCGCGGCGCTGATCGTTTCCGGCACGCTGACCATCCTGCTCTTTGAACGTTACACCGGCCGCTCGGTCGCCGGCCGAAGCCCCGATGTGCTGGCGGCGCTGTTCCAGGCGGTGTCGGGGCGGACGGCCGGGTTCAACATTGTGGACATCGCCGCCATGACGCCGTCGAGCAAGATCATGCTGATACTGCTGATGTTCATCGGCGGCTCGCCCGGCTCCGCCGCCGGCGGGATCAAGACGGTGACGCTGGCCGTGATCGTCATGACGGTGCTGGCCACCCTGCGCAAGCGCGGGGAAGTCGAGATGTTCCGGCGCAGCGTGCGGCCGGTGGTCGTCGGCCGCGCCATCACCGTCACGATGCTCTTTGCCGTGGTCCTGTTCGTCGCCATGCTGGCGCTGAGCGTTACGGAGGGGCCTCTCTCCGGGGACTTCACCATGTTGGACCTCATGTTCGAATCGGCCTCGGCGCTCGGGACCGTGGGGCTCAGTACGGGAGTGACTCCGACTTTGACAACGGCCGGGAAGGCCATTATCATTGTCGTCATGCTGATTGGACGCCTCGGACCGCTGACGCTGCTGGCGGCGCTGACGTTCAACCTGAAACCGATCCGGTACAACTATCCGGATGAGGCCATCATTGTCGGCTAAGGAACGGATCGCATGAGACGATTTGCCGTCATAGGTCTGGGACGCTTCGGTCAGAAGCTGGCCATCGCACTGGCGATGAGCGGCTCGGAAGTCATTGCCATCGACCGGAACCGAAACGAGATCGACCTGATTCGGGACCAGGTCAGCCACGCCGTCCGTCTCGACAGCACCGATGAAGAGGCCATGAAGGCCCAGGGCGTCGACAAGGCCGACGTCGCCATCATCGCGCTGGGCCAGGAGAGCTTCGAGGCCGCCATCCTGACCGTCGTGAACCTGCGCCAGATGGGCGTCAAGCAGATCTATGCGCGGGCCGAAAGCCTTATCGCAGGCGAGGTCTTCTCCAAAGTCGGCGCCACCGAAGTGATCTATCCGGAGATCGAGTCGGCCCAGCGATGGGCGTACAAACTGATCGCGCCGCAGATCGGCGAGAAGATCGATTTCTCGCCGGGCTACAGCCTGGCCCGCATCAAGGCGCCGCCCAGCTTCGACGGCAAGACCGTCATGGACCTGCAACTGCGACAGAAGTACAGAGTCAACCTGGTGATCGTCAAACGCGGCGATGAGGCGAAGGCCCGCAAGAACGAGAAGGACTCGATCATCAACATCCCGATGCCGGACACGATCATCTACGCCGAGGACATCCTGATGGTCGCCGGCTCCGACGCCGACCTCGCCAGACTCCCCCAGGAATAGCGCCTCGCCCTCCAAAGTCATAGCGAGGCGCCATGTGTCGGGGGCGGCACTGGCCTTCGGCGAACACACTACAGGCGCAATGCGATGCACCCTTGCCTCGATCAAGGGCAAACATGACATTTCGTGCCGCAGGTGCAAAGAGGAAGACGACTATGGCTAAGACGCCAATTCACTTCATAGGTTTTCTCGCGAACACAGACCCTTCAGTCAAAGGGCTCAGAATGGGGGAGAGGTATACAGTTGAATACAGGTCGAACGATTATATCACGCCGTTCCTCAGGATGCTGGACAGCCACTATGGGTTCGAGACAGCTATGGGCGTTTTGTCTCGGAGTTCCTGTTGCGTCATAGGAACTGACATCGCTCAATTCGAGGCGACGCCGCAGGGAGGCGTGGCCATACGACCAAGTGTGCTCACGGAGGTCCACAAGTTTGTCCAAGACAAGTGCCGTCTTCTCCGCCTATTCAAGGAAGGCAACATTGTCCTCGCTTATTCGTTTCTCTATCATCTCTCAGATACTAATGAAGAGCCGAAGCCTTTCGCCTTCGCCCGAGAATACCCCATTGTTGATACCACGAAGCTCGCCCTGACACCTAGCGAGTTTTTTGAAGCAGAATCCTTTATCCAAACAGTCTCGCTACCATTGGCGGAACCGTCTCTGGATTTGGCCCTTGAGAGTCTCGAACAATCATACGAGGTACAGGACACTCGTCTGGCTTTCCTGTCGCTGATGATCGGCATGGAGGCGACTCTTGGGCCAGAAGGAGCGACCACGGAGATCACGCGCCAAATATCGAGAAATGCAGCGGTTCTCTTGGGCGCTACCCCATCTGAATCGGATGAGATCTTCGCGCGTTTGAAAACACTCTATGCAAAGAGGTCGAAGATCGTTCATGGTGTGACACCCACGAAACACAAGGATCGGCTACAACGAGAAGACTTGTTCATATTGCGACACTATCTCAGGACCACCATCAAGATACTGCGAACTGTGTCTGAATCACGAGAGGAGACATTAGCTCGTCTCAATCGATGCGCCTTTGGCTCTCGACCATTTACGCCCCCAACCGTTAGGTGATCTTTTCCGTACGGCCACTACTTTCTATACCGGCGGAGCAGATCGAGCAGGTGCTGCATATCGGCCGGCAGCGGGGCTTCGAACCTGACGCGCTGCCCGGTGGTCGGGTGGGTGAATCCCAGCGTCCAGGCGTGCAGGGCGCAGCGGCCGATGACGGGCTCCTCGACGGCTGGCTCGGCGTCGGCGAGCTGCCAGGGATAGACGAGCTTGCCGCCGTACATGTCGTCGGCGACGATCGGATGCTTCAGATGCGACAGATGCACGCGGATCTGATGCGTCCGTCCGGTGCGAGGCTTGCAGTGGATCAGCGAGAAGCCGCGAAAGGCCTCGACGACCTCGTAGAATGTCACGGCCTCTTTGCCCGTCTCGGGACGAATCGAGTACTTCTCGCGGATCTTCGGGTGCACGCCGAGCGGCGCATCGATCCGGTCGGCGGTCAGTTCGGGCGTGCCGTGGACGATCGCCAGGTAGCTCTTCTCGACCTGCCGCAGCTCGAATTGCTTGGCCACCTTCCACTGCGCCATGTCGTGCTTGGTCACCACCATCACGCCCGTGGTGTTGCGGTCGAGCCGATGGACGATGCCCGGGCGGAACTCGCCCAGTCCGCTGGAGAGATGCTCGGAGTAGTGCGCCAGGGCGTTGACAAGCGTTCCGTGCTTGTTGCCCCGCGCCGGATGCACGATCAGGTCTGGCGGCTTGTTCAGGACGATCAGATCGTCGTCCTCGTAGAGGACGTCGAGAGGGATGTCTTCCGGCTCGATCTCCTTCTTCTCCGGCTCGGGCATCACGAACTCGATCACGTCGCGGTGGCTGAGCTTGAAGCTGGGCTTGACGGGCTGGCCGTTGACCTTCACGGCGCCGGATCGGATGGCGTTCTGGAGGAAGTGCCGGCTGAGGTTGCGGAACCGGCCGTGCAGGTACTTGTCGATCCTCCGCTCTCGGATCGAGACGCCCACGTGAAGCGTCACCGGTTGACCGTAAACTTCGGGCAACTCACACATGGCCTTGCCGTCAATTGCCTGCCGGAGCGTTCGCCTCAGGCACCGCGGGCGCGTTGGCATCCGGCGTCGCCGGTGCGAAGAAGACCTGATCGCTCGGCGCGTTGGTGCCGAGCGGCGTGATCTGAACCTGCGGCGCCGATGCGCCCTCCGTCTTGGGCTGGGGCGCCGGCCGGAAGGTCACTGCGCCGCGATAGTCGTCGGCCGTCTGGAGACGATCGGCGGCGGCCGCCTGCGCGGCGGTGCCGTCGTACTCGGCCTTCTGCGCCACCTCGCGGTAGATCTCCTTGGCCTTGTCGAGGTTGCCCAGCTCTTCTTCGCACAGCCCCAGTCCGAACTGCGCGGTAGCCGCCAGCGCCGGAATCGACGCCGCACGCGACAGCGCCGCCTGGTAACTGCTCTGCGCCTGCGCGATCTGCCGCGCGACCTCTTCGCTTCCGGGGGCGGTGGGACGATAGTGCAGCTCGGCCCGCAGCGTCTCAGCATGCTTGATCAAGGCCAGGGCGGCCAGACGGTCGTTGCCGCTGCCGTCGGCGAACTTCTTGAGATCCTGCCCGATCGAAAGCAGAGCGATCGACTGGTCCGTCCCCTGACTGGCGGCCCGCGCGCTGGTCATCTTCTGACTGGGAATCTGCGTCACCAGACCGGTCAATTGCACGTGATGGCGAACGGACACCACGTCCTTCCGATAAAACCGCACGAAATACACGCCAATCACCAGAACGATCACCACGACCGCGCCGATCAGCGTCGACCGGTTGTCCTGGATCCACTGCGGAAAGTGCGCGAGCCATTCGGCCAGCTCGTTGGTCTTCAGTTCGTGCCGATGCTCCGATTTCATTCTGGTTCTCCATGTCCATGCCTGGGAACGCCGGCCCGGGTTATCGGGCCACCGAAAGACAAGCCTTTATGGTAACAAATTCGGCTTGCAATGCAACTGCCGGAAAAGTAGAATTTTGCGCTGCTGCTGATTGAAAGGATACACATGCTGGGGACGGACGCAAAACCACACCAGAACGCAGAAGGATCCACCTGTTTCGGCCGCCGTCTCGGGGTCGTCGGTCTTCTTGCGCTGGCGCTCGTTCTGGTCTTCGGCGTCGCCGCCCGTGGTTCGACCGGTGTATCGTGGGATCCGCAGCGATATATCGACATCAACGAAGTCCGTCCCGGCATGGACGCCTACTGCCTGACCGACTACGGCGACAACGGGATTGAAAAGTTCGCATTGAAGGTATTGGACGTCGTGTATGAGGTGGATCCGGGGCACGACGCCATCCTGGTGATGGGTCTGGACGAGCGGTTCAAGCACACCGGTCCGGTGGGCGGCTGTAGCGGTTCTCCGGTCTATATCGACGGCCGCCTGGCCGGAGCGCTGGCCTTCGGCTGGCAGTTCGCGAAAGACCCGCTGTACGGCGTAACGCCCATCCGGGAGATGCTCGAGGTCGGACGGACAAACCCGGCGATGGCCGCTCCGGGCGCCCGCCGCCAGCCGGCCTTCGCCTTCGATTTCTCCAAGCCCATCGATCTGGCGCAGATCAGCGAGCAGGTGAGCCGTCGCCGACTCATCGGATCGGCCGGTCCCAGCGGCACCAGTGCGATGCCCTGTCCGCTGTTGATCTCGGGCCTTCCAACCCAAGCCTGTCAGGAACTCGCTTCGCAGTTCGACGCGATGGGGTTTATGGCCGTTCCCGGCCTGAGCGGCACCGCCGCCACGGGTGACGAAGAGGCCACGGAGTTGAAGCCCGGCGCCGCCCTGACCATGCCCCTCGTCGCCGGCGACATCAACATGAACGTGCTGGGCACGGTGACGGAGGTCCGCGACGGCCGCGTCTACGCGTTCGGGCACAGCTTCCTGGGCTACGGCGCGGTCAACCTGCCCATGGCCGGCGGCAAGGTCTACACGGTCATCTCCAACGTGATGCGCTCGTCCAAGCTGGGCGCCGCCGGCAAGATCGTCGGCACCATCACCACCGACGAAATCACAGGGGTCTGCGGGCAGCTCGGCGTCGAGCCCAACATGATTCCGCTGTCGATTCGCATCGAGCGATACAACGACCCGGAGCCGCGCACCTACCAGTGCCGGCTGGCCTACAATGACACGATGACCGCGAGCCTGGCTCGTTCGGCGGTGGCCGGCGCAGCGCTTCGACTCGGCCCCCTGCCGCCGGAGCATACGATTGAATACACCTCCGCGATCCACCTGGACGACGGGCAGGCCATCCGTTTCGGAAACACCTCTGCGAGCGATGATCTGACCGACTCGGTCTCCGAGATCGTCGGCGCCGTGGCCCTGCTCATGAACAACCCGTACGGATCGCCCAAGATCCAGTCGATGGATTTTGACGCGCGGATCCGGACCGACAGCATCTCGTCGCACCTCTGGTCGATCGACGTGGTCGATCCTACCATCAAGCCGGGCGAAGACATCGAAGTGAACGTGGTGATCGAATCGTACCGGGCCCAGAAGAAGAAGTATCAGATCACGCTGCCGGTGCCGAAGAGCGTGGCGCCGGGCAAGTACGGCCTGATGCTCTGCGGGGTCCAGGAATACGAGCGGTTCCTGGCCAAGACCGTCCCCTACCGGTTCATCGCGACGAACTACCAGACGCTCGTGGAGGCGTTGAACCTGGCGCTGAACATCCCTCGCACGCGGCTCTACTGCATTCTGGTGTTGCCGCCGGAGGGAATCACGCTCGACAAGGCGGAACTGCCCGACCTGCCCGGGACCAAAAGCGTCGTCCTGCAAAGCGACAAGAGGGCTTTGCGGGTCCAGCCGTACCCCCACTGGATCGAGAAGACTATCGAGACAGGCACCGTGATCAGCGACAGAGAGATCGTGCCCATCGTGGTGGAAGAATGAGTCGGCCGGCCAACCGGAGCGCCGGAGCGGCATTCATGGAACAGGGAGTTGAGATGAGAATGGAATTTCGCAGTGGGAATCGGTTGCGCATGGTCGCGGTGGCGATGATGGTCGGCCTGCTGGTCGGCCCGACGGGAGCGGTGACCAGCAAGATCACGCGCCAGGCCACCGGCAAGCAACTGCTCGAAGGCAAGACGGAGAATGTCGTAATCAGCTCGCGCGGGACCATCCAACTGGGTCGGGCCGCCAAGGTGCTCGCCTCGAACTTCGATGACGTATGGTCGGTCAACAGCATCGTCGCCAGCGGGGGGACGGTCTACATCGGCACCAGTCCGAACGGCAGCATCTACAAGTACCGCCTCGGCGCCGTCACGAAGATCTATCCGACCGAGGGCCAGAGCTCCATCGACAAGGACCAGCCGGCCGTTCCGAAGGCTCCCCCGTCCCCGGAGGCGGCCGAAGAGAAAGACGAAGCCGGCGACCAGACCGTCGAAAAAGAGGAGCTGTTCTCCAACGAGCACATCTTCGCCATGGCGATCGACGTGGCGGGCCGGCTGGTGGTCGGCATCAGCGGCAATAAGTGCCGCCTGTGCCGCTACGAGACGGGCACGATGGAGACGATCTTCGAGCCGGACGACGCCAAATACATCTTCGCCATCGAGACGGACAACGTGGGGAACCTCTATCTCGGGACCGGCCCGGAGGGCAAGATCTACGTGCTCGATCCATCGGGCAAGGTCGCACAGCTCGTGTACGACAGCCCGGACAAAAACATCCTGTCCCTGGCGGCCGGCAAGGACGGCTTCGTCTATGCCGGAAGCGACACGCGCGGACTGGTCTACAAGATCAACCCGCGCAACAAGTCGGCCACCGTCCTCTACGACAGCGAGGAGCCCGAGATCAGCGCACTGCTGTTCGGCGGCGAAACGCCTGGCGAAGCGGAATATCTCTATGCCACCGCGACGTCTGCCAAGGTCGTGGAGAACGAGCGCAAGTTCGCGGCCGACCAGACCGTTGCCGGACGACCGGAGCCCAAGGAAGAGAGCCGCAAGGACACCGGCGATGGCGGCATGAAGCTCCAGATCGCCAACACCAGGAAGGAAGCCGGCGAGAAATCCCCCCAGCGCCCCGCGCCTGTCGCCCGCGGCAGCAAACCGGGAACCGCCAGCTACCTCTACCGGATTTCGAAGCAGGGTTACGTCACCGAACTGTTCAGCGAATCGGCGGTCCTGCTGTGCCTGACCCAGCAGAAGGGCAGCGTCCTCATCGGCTCGGGCAACAGCGCGCAGCTCTATTCGATCGATCCCGAGGCCGAGCGCAGCACGATCGCGTACCAGGACGAGAAGGCCGCCCAGATCACGGCGGTCGAGGTCATCGAGGGCGACGTGTACATCGGGACCGCCAATCCGGCCAGGCTCGTGCTGCTGTCGTCGGACTATGCCTCGGAAGGAACCTACGTCTCCGGGCTGATCGACGCCGGGCAGCCGGCTAAATGGGGCAAGCTGCAAATCGACGCCGACGTCCCGCGCGGCTGCAAGGTGCTCGTCGCCTCGCGCAGCGGAAACGTCAAGGACGTCAACGACCCGACCTTCTCCGAGTGGACCGAGCAAGCCGAGATCGTTGAGCCAATCCAGTTGCGCTGCCCGCTGGGACGCTTCTGCCAATACAAGCTGACGCTGCAAACGCCGGACGGCACGAAGACGCCGCTGATCCGCGAGGTGGCCGTGGCCAGCACGATCCCGAACCTGGCGCCCAAGGTCGAATCGGTGGAGGCCACCCGGCTGAGCGGGTCGGGCAAAGAAGGCCTGTTCAAGATCAGCTACAAGGCCAGCGACGACAACGATGACACGCTCACGTACACGATCGATTTCCGCAAGATCGGCCGGGACCACTGGATCGAGCTGAAGGACGCGATTGAGGACGAGAGCTACGAATGGGACGGCAAGACCGTCGAAGACGGCCGGTATGAAGTCCGCGTCGTCGCCAGCGACGAGCGCAGCAACAGCCCCACGACGAAACTGACGGGCAGCCGGATCAGCGATCCCATCGTTGTCGACAACACCGGACCAGTCATTCGCAAGTACGCCCTCGACAAGGTGGGCAAGGCCGCCACGCTCAAGCTCCAGATCACGGACGACCTGAGTGTGATCGGCAAGCTCGAATACACGATCAACAGCAACGCCAAGTGGAAGAGCACCCTTCCCGACGATCTGGTCTTCGACACCACCGACGAGAGCTTCACACTGATCACCGAGGAGCTGGAGCCGGGCGAGCACGTCATCGCGCTGAAGATCAGCGACGATGTGGGCAACGCCACGTACAAGACGTTCGAGCTCAGCATGCTGGCTCCTCCGCAACCGTAACGCAGCGAGGGCCGTGGCCGCCGTGCGAACCATCGAATTCGAACAGATCGTCCGGGCCGTCGCGTCGCTGTGCATCGCGGCCTGCCACGAGTTGCCCGACGACGTCCGGGCGGCGCTCGAACGGGCCGCTTCGACGGAATCCAATCCGGCCGCCGCGAAGATCCTCACCCAACTGCTCGAAAACGCCGCCATCGCAGCGCGCGAACGGATCCCGCTCTGCCAGGATACGGGCCTGACCGTCGTCTTCGTCGAGCAGGGAGCTGAAGTCACGGTCAGCGATGCGTCTCAAGGCCACCCCGCAACGGTCGTCGACGCGATCAACGAAGGCGTCCGCGCCGGCTACGAGAAGGGCTACCTGCGAAAGAGCGTGGTCGCCGACCCTCTGAAGGCCCGCACCAACACCGGGACGAATACGCCCGCGATCGTGCACCACCGCTTCGTGCCGGGCGACAAGGTCAAGATCGTGGTCATGGCCAAAGGCGGCGGCTGCGAGAACAAGAGCCAGTTCCGCATGTTTCGACCCACCAGCGAGATATCCGACGTGATGAATTGGATCGTCGAGGTCGTCCGGACCGCCGGCGCCGATGCGTGTCCGCCGTTCGTGGTGGGTGTGGGAATCGGAGGCGATTTCGAGCTGAGCTGTCTGCTGAGCAAGAAGGCCCTGTTGCGCCGCCTGGATGAGCCGCACGCAGACGCGTTCTACGGACAGATGGAACGGGAACTGCTGACGAGGATCAATGCGTTGGGCGTAGGCCCGCAGGGACTTGGAGGCGACACCACCGCACTCGGCGTGCGGATCGAAACCGCCCCCTGTCACATCGCGTCGCTGCCCGTGGCGGTCAACATCGAATGTCACAGCCATCGCCACAAGACGGCGATCCTGTGACTCGGCGGCACGGACGACCGGTCAGTAGTCCCCTTTGAAGCCGGCCATCCAGTCGGGCCATTCCTTCACGACGTCGGTGTCGAACCGCTTGCTCCACTTCAGACGCCACATCTCCTTGAGCCAGACCTTGCGCACCGAATAGTCCAGGAAGACGGCGTTGATCGCCTGCGAGTGGCGGTTCATGCAGAAGCGGTTCATCGAATCCGTGTCGCCCGAAAGACGCCCTTCCCGACCGTCCACGACCGGCACCGAGTCGGTGTCGTCCGGCCAGCCGCACCAGAACCAGCCATCGAGAAACAACGGCACCTGCGCCGCCCCTTTGATGTTGGGCGTCTTCCAGAAGAACGCTTTGGGCTTGCCGTACAGGACCTCGTCGCCGCAGACGTAGGTCCAGCCATTGATGCCGTAGCTGCCCCAGGTGCCGACGGGCCGCTCGCCGCTGGGCGCCACGATGCCCCAGGAAGTCACCGCATCGCCCCCCAGCGTCAGAGTGTCCGTCGCCCCTTCCGGAGCGGCAATCTTGCTGGCCACCGGGCAGACGCGGAACTTGGGGTCCTTCTGGTAGTAGCGATACAGCAGATCGATCCAGCGGCCGTGGTCCGACTTGCGCGTAGGCATGAAGCCGTTGTTGTCGTCGCAGTACATCGCCCAGATCTGACCCCACTGCTTGAGGTTCGACTGGCACACGACGCCGCGAGCCTGCTTGCGCACGCGCGACAGCGCGGGCATCAGGATCGACATCAGCAGTGCGATGATGGCGATGACGACCAGTAATTCGATGAGGGTGAATGCTCTGGGCTTCTGCATCGCTGCAACTCTCCTCAAGACTGCCACGCGTGCGAAACGCCGGACCGCGCGCCGCAACGATCCGGCAGATTTCAGATCCTCTATCCGGATTCTCTCGCCCAGTCGCGTTCGACGCGTTACGGCATGCGCGTCTCCGCCGCGCCCCACACTGTCAGCGACGACCAGTAGATATCCTCGTTGTCCTGATCGATCTCTCCCGTGTTGGCTTGGGGTGGGATGCGCTTGCCGAAATCGACGGTCCGTTGATCCTTCCACTTGCGGTAGTCGGCGTGGCCGTCGGCGAACGAGAACGTGGTCCCATCCCCATGCCGCACCGGAGGCGGGTCCCACCACGACCACTTCGTCGCCCATACCGTCCAGCCGCCCAGGGCCGACGGGCACGTCCCGCCGTCGTCGAGGAACACGCCGCGAAACGCCGGATCTTTGATCTTCATCCGCAGCTTGGTCAACGTCGTCTTCATCTCACTCGGCCAGGCCTTGCAGTTCATCGAGTCGCAGATGGAGTAGGTCCGGACCGGAGGGGCGGTGTACCCGTAGTAGTCCATGACCTTGCGTTCCACGCTCAGGCACTTGTAGAGCTTCAGATCCCGCGTGTATGGCCAGAGCGCCCCATCCATGATGGCCCTCTGCTTCTGGACTTCCGTCATGGCCCGCTCCCAGTCCCTCAGGACCCAGTACGGCCCGTTGGCGGCAGCTTGGCCGTACTCCGCGGAATCGCCGTTGACCAGCTTGTCGTCGTTGTCGTCGGCGTACATGATCCAGGCGAGCGTCAACTGCTTCAGATTGCTCAGGCAGGTGGCGCGCTTGCCCTGTTCGCGGACCCGAGCCAGCGCCGGCATCAGGATGCCCATCAGGATCGCGATGATCGCAATGACCACCAGCAGCTCGATCAGCGTGAAGCCGGCATGAGCGCAACGCTTCGCAAGACTCCCTTTCAGCTTCATTCCATGACCTCCCAGTTTCGATGCAAACTCATGATGCGCAGGCATGAAAATGGCCGACTCTCATTCGTCGGCCATTCTCCTATGTCGTCGTCGAGCGGTCAATACTCCGCGAAGCGGCGCATCCAGTCGGGCCAGTCGTCGCCCGTCACACCGCCGGCCTTCGTGTAGGGCCCGCGGGTGTTGTACAGCTTGTGCCATTGCAGGGTCCAGACCTCTTTGATGCCGACCTTCCGGACCGACCAGTCCATGAAGGCGACGTTCAGGAAGCCCTGGTGCCGGTTGATCGCGCAGCGGGCGGTGTTGTTTCCGCTCCAGGCGGCAAATTCATCTACGGCCGGGGCATCCGTGTCCAGGGGCCACAGGTCGAAACGCAACGCCTCGATGAACCAAGGGACATTGCCCGCGCCTTTTGCGCCCGCGGTCATCCAGCCCCCCTCTTTGACGGAGACGCCACCCTCGTAGGTCCCCGCGGTCCCACCGGAGGGGATCAGGCAGTAGCCGTTGATGCCGTAGCTGCCCGCAATCCCGTTGGGCCCGAGGTTCGCATGATCTGCGTTGGTGAAGATGCCCCAGGCGTTGAAGATGTTGAACGTGGGAGGACTGAGCCCGTCTTCGTCCCGAATGGGCTTCGTCGCCGTCGGGCAGAACCAGATCTTGTTGGCCTTCCAATCTTTGTACTTGTCCTCCAGGTAGGCGATCCACCAGTAGGCGCTGCCTTCGCTCTGCCAGAACTTCCCATCGTTGCTCTCGGTGTGCATCGCCGCGATGAGGTTCCATTGCTTCAGATTGCCCAGGCAGGCGATCATGCGCCCCTGCTCTTTGACGCGTCGCAAAGCCGGCATCAGGATCGCCATCAGGATAGCGATAATGGCGATGACGACCAGCAGTTCAATCAGGGTAAAACCACGTCGCTTGGTCATAACGAAAACTCCTCAACCTGCACAGATTTACGGAACACCCCTTACCCACGGCAAAGATGCACCGAATCGGCGATCTGTTCCACCTATTTCGGGCTATTTTGCACAGAGACAACCGTTCCACACACACCGCTGTCATTATACCCAAACCGGGCCCGGCCTGCAAACCAAAACCTGATGATGCCCCTAATTTCCTATCCTGCCGGAGGTTACATGTTCTCCAGCCGCCACAACGTCCGAATATACCGGCGATGTTGCATCGAAATCAAGGTTGTCTCAGATTGGCGCTCGGCGGTTTGCCAAGCGACGCAGGCACAGGTTCGCCAGCTTGATGTACTGGTCCGGCGACAGCTCCTCGGGTCGACTCGTCGGTTCGACGTCGCACTGCTCGAACAACTCCGTCCAGAGATCGCGTCCGCCCAGATGGGCCGGGGCGTGCTTGGCGCAGGCCCGAAGCATCTTGCGCCGATGGCCCATGAACAGCCCCACCACCTCGCCCAGAAGCGCGATGTCCTCGATCGCGTTTCGCTTCTGGTCGTTGCGGGCAAACCGGACGATGGCCGAGTCCACCTGCGGCGGCGGCCAGAAGACCCCCGGCTTGAGGATGCGGAGAATCTCCACGTCGCCCGTAGCCCCGAGCAGGATGCTCAGCGACCCGTAGTCCCTGCTCCCCGGCGCGGCCGCCATGCGCTGGGCCACTTCCTTCTGCACCGTCACGACCATCGCATCGGCCACGAGCGGTCCGTTGACCAGATTGGCGATGACCGCCGAGGCCACATCGTAAGGAAGGTTCGAGACCAGAAGCAGTCGCGACGGCTTTTTCGACATAGATACATCGTGCCTTATCGGACGCCCCTCTTCGATCGCCGCGATGACCGCCGGATTGAAGCTGCCCTTGCTCGATAGAGCGTCGCCCTCGACGAGGACGACGTTCGAGGCCTGGGCCAACTGCGACCTGGCGATCGCTGCCAGCGTCGGGTCCAGCTCTACCGCCACGACGCGTCCGGCCCGCTCGGCCAACGCCTCGGTCATGGAACCGGTCCCGCAGCCGACTTCGAGAACGACGTCGTCCGGTCCGATCTGCGCCGAATCGACGACCAGCTTCAAGAGGTTCAGGTCGACGAGAAAGTGCTGGCCGAACTTGCGATTGGGCACCACGCCCGCAGAAGTGAGCAGTTGCTGGATCTGACGTTTCGTCTGCATGGTCTCGGACAGGTTCCGCTGGAGCGGCGGGGTCTGCTATTGCGGTGGCGACCCCGCGGCCCGACCGTTCGCAGCCGCGTCCGCCGGGCAGGCCCGCCGGACCTGGGCCATGCGAACCGCCGTCAGGATCGCCGACTTCATGCTCGAAGCGTTCGCCATGTTGCGTCCGGCGATGTCAAACGCCGTCCCGTGCGCCGGGGACGTCCGCACCGCCGGAATCCCGATCGTGACGTTGACCGCATGGTCGCGGTCGAGCAGCTTGATCGGGATCATCGCCTGGTCGTGGTACATCGCCACCACCGCGTCGAACTCGCCTTGAACCGCTCGCAGGAACAGCGAGTCGGCCGGGATCGGGCCGGTGCAGTTGATCCCCTGCTCCTGCGCCAGCAGGATCGCCGGCGCGATGATCCGCTGTTCTTCGTCGCCGAACTGGCCGTTCTCACTGGCGTGAGGGTTCAACGCCGCCACGCCGATGCGCGGGTTCTCGATGGAGAAGTACTCCTTCAGGGCGTCGTTGAGCAGGTCGATCGGCTCGAACACGCAGCCGATCTTGAATTTGTGACGCACCTCGAACAGCGCCTCGTGGATCGTCGCCAGCGCGACCTTCAGCGGCCCGCTGACGAACATCATCGCCTTGCGGAAGGCCTTGTACTTCTGGGCGAACATCTCCGTGTGGCCGGGCCAGGCGGCGCCCGCCATCTTCCAGCTCTCCTTGCTGATCGGCGCGGTGACGATCCCGTCGATCACGCCCATCTTCTCGGCCTCGATCGCGTCGAGGCAGAACCGAATCGACGCCTCGCCGGCGACCTGGCTGGGCGCTTTGAGCCAGGGGGGTACGCTGTACTCATCGTAGTCGGCGACCACGACCTTGAACGGATAGTCGCGGCCGATCTTCTCGTGCTGGTGCCGGCCCCAGAACGGCTCGATCTCGGCGCGGTCGGCGGCGTAACAGAGCTGCTCGTTCATGCCGAAGACGATGAACTTGGCGGCCCGACGGACCTCCGGATCGGCCAGGGCCTTGACCACCACCTCAGGCCCGATGCCTGCAGCGTCGCCCATGGTCACGCCGATGACCATCTGCTCCGAGATCGAATTGTGGTTGGCCTTGTTGTTCATGTCCGTGCACCGAAAACCCTGCGGACAATACTGATATCCGCGTTCTCACGCGTGCTTCAGTAACCCATCTGCCGCAGCCGCTCGACCGTCAAGGGCTCGTCCTTCGGCAGGAGGTTCTCCAACTGCCGCCGGACAATCTTGACGAGGATGTCGACCTCGACGTTGACCTTGTCCCCTATACGGGCCGAACCCAGAGTCGTTCTGCCCAGCGTTTCAGGGATCGCCGCAACGCGAAAACTCGCATCGCCCAATCCGGCAATCGTCAGGCTCACGCCGTCGATGGCCACCGAGCCCTTCGGAACCATCTGCTCGAGCAGTTCCGCGGGCGCGCCGAACTCGATATCGGCAAACTCGCCGAGCTTCTTGATCGCACGGACCGTTCCGATCCCGTCGACGTGGCCCTGAACGATGTGGCCTCCGAACCGGTCGGTCGCTGCCATCGCCCGCTCGACGTTGACCTTCGACGACGGTTTCAGTGTTGCCAGCGTCGATTTCGCGAGCGTTTCCGGGCTCAGCGCAAACGTCGCCACGCCGCCTTCGAGGCGCGTGACCGTCAGGCAGGCGCCGTTGATGGCGACGCTGTCGCCGGTGCGGCAGCCCTCGGCCAGCGCGCCCAGATCGACCGCCAGTGCGCCGCCTTCGGACGGCCGGCCGGCTGACAGCGATCGGACCTGACAAACCGATTCAATCAGTCCGGTGAACATACCAAGTCATTCCCCAGGGGACCGGTCCCACTCCTCCATGAGCGTCACAGACCCCATGCTATGCCTGACGCCCCATCCCTGTCAAACAATTGTTGCTCAGGGGGTCCTTCTCGATCCGCGTGCCTCTTCCCCGTCGCGCAGGGCGGACAAGAGCTCCATGGTGACGATCCGAATCGCGAAACGGGCATGACGATCTTCCGGATACCGGCGGTCGTAAGAGCACAGCACCCCCAGGCAATGCCAGTACTGCCCTTGCGCGAACAGAGCCGCGGCCAACAAATCGGTCCAGCGCCAGCAGTCCGGCTGGGATTGAGGCCGTGGCGCCGCGCACAGGCAGCAGATCGCCCCGTCCACGTCTTTGTCTTCCAGGATCAACCTCCTCGCTTCGTCATAGCAGGATTGGAACGAGGCCGTTCTTGCCGTATCTGCCATCGTCTGGGACCTCAGCATGTTCATCTCTCCAAGGGCATCGACAATCCGTCAACTTCACCGTCACCAGCCTCGTATGTCCGATCGGGACAAGCAACGGCAATCGGAGTGACATGCGATAGATTTCGGCAACAGTTTGGCGAGACATCCCCGGAATTGTCGCACTTGGTGCACGTTACAGTTCTCCCGAGTTCCAGCCCAACTGTATCCGGCTTTTCCTCGCGCGCCTCGTCTTGCCGGCTCCTTGGCCATTGCTTGTCCCACCCGTTTGTGCTTCCATGCGGATATTTGGAGGACTGAGCCCATGGCTACGAAGACCGCCCGCCGCAGGCCGCCAACGCGACCGAATGCACGCCCCACCCACCGCAGATCTTCCGCTCCCAGTGCGAAAATGCCCTGGAACGAACTCGACCGTGAGGAGAAGATAGCCCTCGTGTGCCGCCTGTTCTGCGCAGGCGAGAAGCCCAGCGCCATCGCAGAGCGCATTCAGAAGGACTACGCCCCCAACAAATTTACTCGTCAGTCAGTCCACCGAATGCTCCGCAAGGCGGCAGAAAAGGGCCGGTTCCGATTCGCCCCCAGGGCCAGCTTCGTCCTGTCCAACAAGCTGCGTCAGCGCTATCAATGGCTCGCGGGCGTTGAGGTCGTGCACACGAACGACTTCGAGGACGTGGCCTACCAGGGCGCGCAGACGCTGATCCGTCTGGTGCAGGACATCGGTCGAAGCTCCCGGCAGGAAGTGCACGTCGGCTTCGCCGGAGGTCACGCCATGCACCGATTGGCGCAAATCTTCGCGCAACTTCTCGATGCGTCGGATGAGGATCTGCCGGAGACCCTGGTTCTCCATGCGCTGGTGGCCGGCTTCGACGTGCGGGATCCCACCACCGATCCGAACACCTTCTTCACCCTCTTCAACAACCGAACCAGCGTGAACACCAGGTATGAGTACGTGGGTCTTCGCACGCCGCCGGTGGTCCGGGCCGACGAATACGACACGCTCCGAAATTCCGAGGGCATCAAGGAATCCTATGATCGTGCCGGGGATCTGGACATCATCGTCACGTCGGCGGCGGACTGGACGGACGAGCACAGCAACTTCCACCAGTACATGGAAAGATCGGCCGGCTGCGCGGAAATGCTCGTCAAAGGGGGCTGCATCGGCGACATGCTGTGGCTCCCCGTCGGCCCGCACGGACCTCTCAACGTGCAGACGAAGATTCGGTCTATGACCCTGATCGAGCTGGGAGAGCTGCCGTCGTTCATGGAGAAGGGCAAACACGTCCTCCTGGTGCTGGGTCCTTGTGCCATGTGTCGGCGAACCAAGTCCCGCGTGCTGTCGGCGATTCTGGCCTCCGAACAGAAACTGATCTCGCACCTGGTGGTCGATACCCGGTCCGTGAAGGAAGCCTTGCGTTAGAAGATCGATACCGGGCGGATCCTTCCGCGCCGCCGGCGTCCCGGCATGAATTCGGGTTTGCAGCGGGCGCCGCCTTGAGGTAGGATGGGCGCGAAAAGCGAGTGCAACGTTTCTTGCATCGCTTTGGAAGGAGCGCATCGCATGAACACGATTTGGATGAAGATTGCCGGCGCGGCGGTCGTTCTGGTGGTGATCCTGATCGTCGCCAGCCGATTCATGTCGGACCAATCGGCGCCGCAGCCCGGGCCCGAGGAGCCGGCCAGGGAGCGGAACTTCTACGACATGGCCGACCGGGACAAGCAGTTCCAGGAAGAGCCCAAGCCCGTCGAAGAGCCGCCAGCGGCCGAACCGCAGCCCGCCGGGCAGCCGGCGGCCCAGGAAGCGCCGGCCCAGGAGCCTGCGCCGCAACCCGCCCCGGCCGCCAGCCCCTACATCCCGCCCAGCAGCATCACGCAGCCGACGACGCTCTACTTCAAGCCGCTGAGCGAGATCGACGACATCGAGGCCCAGCAGATCCTGCCCTACGCGACAGCCGGACGCAGCATCGGGCGTCTGCCGGTGATGCAATACGGCCTGATGGTCAAGGCCTGCCGGCAGATCGAGGAACGCTGGCCCGACAGTTGGTACGCCTTTCGCGCCAAGCAGTTGCTCGAAGAAATCTACGAACGCTACGCCGCCAACTACAAGATCACCGAGCAGGAACTGGACATCAGCAGATTCATGAAACCGAGGCAGGGAACCGAGCCTCGCACGGTGGAACCGGTACAACGATGACGACATCCCAGACGCAGACGATCCCCGTCCTTTCGGTCAGCGCCGAGTGTCTGCCCGAGGCGTGGGAGAAGGCGGTCCTGGCCGTATGGGACCAGGGCTACGAGGTCAAGACGCAGTACGACAAGCCTGACGATCCGCCCAGCAAGGACGCGACGGTGATGATCGCGGTGGCCGATCCGTTCAACGAGCCGCGGATTCACAAGAACTTCCCCGGCGGGCCTGAGGAGCTGGAGGCCTACCGGCAGGAGGTCGTCGCGGGCATTCACGATCACTGGATCGATCCGGCCGCCGGCAAGTGGACCTACACGTACCACGAGAGGCTGTTCTCCTACAGCCCGGTGGCGGACCTGCGCGATGCGGACGCCGCCAAGCCATTCGTCGCGGTCGATCAGATTCAGTACATCATCGACTGCCTGTCGCGGGCCGGACACAGCCGAAGGGCACAGGCGACCACCTGGATGCCCACCGCCGACCCGCAAACCGACGATCCGCCCTGTCTCCAGCGGATCTGGTGCCGGCTGCTGGCCGACGACGACGGGCAATGGACGCTGAACATGAACACGCACTGGCGAAGCCGCGATCTGTACAAGGCGTGGTTCATGAACGCCTACGCGCTGACGAACCTCCAGCAGCTCATCGCCGAGGCCATCGCCGCCCGGCGGGGCGAGCCGGTCCGCGTCGGACGCTACGTCGACATCAGCGACTCGCTGCACATCTACGGCAGCTACTTCAAAGAGGTGTCGGTCGAAGTCGAGAAGATGCGAAGAAGCCCCTTCTCCGAGCGGGCCTGGAACAGCGCGCACCCGGCGTTCGAAATGATGACCCTCGAAGCGCGCGAGAAGCTGGCGCAGGACCCCGACTGGTTCGCCAAAGCTCGAGGCTAAGATCACCTTCACACACATCAGGAGCATCGCATGGCGCTTGTCATCAATGGCGAGAAGATCGAGGACAGGGAGATTCAGCAGGAGGCCGAGCGTCTGCGGCCGCGATACGAGGAGGTCTTCGCCGAGAAGGACCCGGCCGAACGCGAGGCCCAGTTGCAGGAGTGGTCCCGCGACAACGTGATCGAGCGTGTCCTGCTTCGCCAGGAAGCGAAGAACGCGGGCGCCGCCATCCCGCCGGAACAAATCGAAGAGGCGTTCAAACAACTGCGACAGCAGTACGACAGCGACGAGGCGCTCCACAAGTCGCTCGATGTCGACTCCGACGAGAAGGTGCGGCGCACGATCGAGCTTCAGATGAAGACCGAGCGCAAGATCGGCGAGGTCTACGCCAAAGCGCCCAAGCCCTCCGAAGAGCAGATTCGCGAGTATTACGAAGAAAACAAGGACAAATTCCGCTCGGACGAGCAGATTCACGTCGCGCACATCGTCAAGTACGTCAACTGGCAGACGGACGAGGACTCCGCCATGCAGACGATGCGGCAGGCCCAGGAGCAGATCAGGAGCGGCGCTCCATTCGAAACGGTTGTAGGCAAATTCACCGATTGCGCCGACAGCGGCGGAGACCTCGGCTACGTCCTGCGAGGACAGATGGTCGAGGAATTCGAAGACGTCGTGTTCAACCTCAGTCCGGGACAGGTCAGCGACGTGTTTCGCACGCGTTTCGGGTTCCACATCGCCAAGGTCTACGACCGGCGGCCGCCCAGCATTCCCGCGCTCAAGGACGTCAAGAAGCAGGTGACCGCCGAAGTCCAGGAGCAGCTTCGCGAGCAGGCGCTCGGTGACTACCTCGACGCACTGCGGGCCAAAGCCACCATCGAACAGGCGTGATCGGCTCGGCGATTCCGCCGCACAGACCACCTGCGCACCAGAACGGCGCCAGGGCAGTTCTTTGCAGACTCTCCAGGCGCCTCGCGCAAATTGCTCCGCGAATTTGCCTTCGGCGGTTTATGTGTTAGACTTTCAGTAGCCGGACACGAGTGCCGCCCGGAACATTCCAATCGGCGGCGAGGCGACACCGGCAAGATTCCGATCGGACAAGGACCCCAGGCTCGACCTGTGTACTGTACTCGGAATTCTCGCGGCGTCATGCGTACGACAGTCTATTGGGGGGGCAATGTGAGTTTCTTTCCGAGTGGGCCTCTGCGTCCCTGACGCAGAGGCTTTTTTTCTTCCCGCACGCCGCCAGGCCTCATCGGAAAAAAGTTCGACCTCCACGCCGCACATTTCCATTGACGCCCCACATCTTGAGAGTACAATAGGGCGGACAACTAAATATGGGGTCGCTTGTTGTCCCGACGAAGACACGTGGTTGGTCGAGCAATTGGGGCTGGGAACCGTCAGAGCGGGAGGTTGTTGGGTCGTGAGATGCCCTTTCTGCAAGGAAGACAGTGACAGAGTCGTCGATTCCCGCTCCAGCGACTCGGGCCGCGTCATCCGCCGCAGACGCCAGTGCCTGATCTGCAAAAGGCGCTTCACCACATACGAGAAAACCAGTGAGAGCTTCAAACTGCACGTCGTGAAAAAAGACAAGTCCCGCGTCCCGTACGACCGCGACAAGATTATCGTGGGCGTGCAGAAGGCCTGTTACAAGAGACCTGTCTCCGCCGAGCAGATTCAACTGGTCGCCGACAAGACCGAGGAGGACATCTTCCGACGGTTCGACAAGGAAGTGACCAGCGCCTTCATTGGTGACTGCGTGATGAAGCACCTTCGCTCGATCGACAAGGTGGCTTACATCCGCTTCGCCAGCGTCTACCGGGATTTCCGCGACGCCGGTGAACTGCTCGACGAAGTGACCAGGGCCATTCAGGACACGGATACGACCGAGCAATTGAAGCTCTTCGATCAATAGAAGTCACCGCGTTCCGTCGGCGCCTCACGCGACGACGGACACGCCGGATCGTTCCAACTGACGGTGCAGGTTTGCATGGAGGCAACCACTGACAGATGAACAGGCAGTTACGTGTCAGGAAATCCGACGGCAGCACGGAGGCCTATCTGCACACCAAGGTCCTCGGGACCATCAACAATGCCATGACCGCCTGCGGCCAGGGGGACATGGTCATGGCCGAAGACCTGACGGAAGTTGTCACCTTCTATCTGTACAACAAACACGATCGCGCCGTCGCCTCATCCGGCGAGATCTTCGCGATGATCAAGGCGGTGCTGACGGCCACGGGAAATGAGGAAGCGGCCCTGGCGCTGACCAAGCACGCGTTCGAACGGCGGTTGCGGCGGCTGCGGACGGAGGTCCTCGCGGTGGACATCCACGAGTTCACCGACGCCGAGCAACTGTTTGGGGCGGGCCGGGCGCCCGAGCGAGCCGCCTGGGACAAGGGGCGGATCGTTCAGGACCTGACCGAGCGTTTCGGCATGCCGCGCCGGACGGCGCGTGCGGTAGCCTCCGGTGTGGAGGAAAAGGTCTTCCGCATGGAGATAACGATGGTCCCGCTGAGCCTGATCAAGCAGCTCGTGCTGGGGGAGGCGGCGGCCCTGCTTCATGCCGAACGGGAGCTGCAAGTCCGTTAACCGATCCGTTGCATCACTCGCTCCAGCACGCTTTCAACTGATTCCTCCGCCCCGACGTCGATCCAGGTGACGTCGGGGAACCGCCGGAACCAGGTGCGCTGCCCTTTCGCCAGGCGTCGCGTGTTCTTCTTGATCTGCTCGACCGCCTCGTCGAGAGACAGCCGCCCTTGGACGTGCTCGATCATCTCCGCATAGCCGATCGCGCAGCGCGCCTGCGGGCTCAAAGGCTCCTCCTCGGCCAGCAGCGATCGGACCTCGTCGACCAGACCCGTCTGAATCATCTTCTTGACGCGGGCGTTGATCCGCGCGCTCTCGACAGGCTTTTCCCGCCGAAGCCCGATAATCGTCCAGTTTTCGACTGCACCAGGGCCATCGAACTGCCTCTGAAGGCTCGATATGGGCCTGCCGGTCAGACGATAGACCTCCAGGGCTCGGACGATCCGCCTGGCGTCGTTGGGACTGATCCGGTCGGCCGCCGCCGGATCGATCTCGCTCAGCTCCCTGTGCAGCGCCGCCGGACCCTCGGACTCAACTCGGGCCAGCAGTTCGCGCCGCGTCCGCTCATCGCTGCCGGGACCCTCGAAAAGCCCGTAGAGCAGCGCCTTGCTATAGAGAGCCGTGCCGCCGACGGCAACCACCGACCTGCCGCGGCCTCGGACCTCTTCGATCGCAGCGGAGGCCTTCTCCAGAAACAGCCCCGCGCTGAACGACTCGCTCGGCTCGACCACGTCGATCATGTGGTAGCGGACCTGCCGGCGGGCCTCCAGGGAGGGTTTGGCGGTCCCGACGTCCATGCGCCGGTAAACCTTCATCGAGTCGACGCTGAGGATCTCCGCGTCGATCTGCCGAGCCAGCTCGAACGCCAGCCGGCCCTTGCCCGAGGCGGTCACCCCCAGAATCATAATCATCTTGTGGTTCATAATTTCCTGCACAATCTCCCAGCGGCCAGTATAATACAGCCTCGTCAACCTGTTCGCAAAAAACCGTGTCTTCGACCGACTCGCTCGTGCCGTATGCCAGCAAGTAGTGCAGCCCGTTCCGATTTACGCACCCTGATGCACAACAAACTCCCAGCCATCAACGAGCTGCTCGAACGTCTTGTCGTCGAACAGCCCGGAATTCCGGACGACCTGCGAAGGGCAATGGTCTACACGCTCTCGGCGCCGGGCAAACGCATCCGCTCGATGCTGGTTCTGTGGTGCTGTGAGCTGGTGTCCGGACGGGAGAACTCGAACGCCCGGATCGCGGCGGCCGCCATCGAAATGGTCCACACGTATTCGCTGGTCCACGATGACCTGCCGGCGATGGACGACGACGACCTGCGTCGAGGCCGGCCCACCTGCCACAAGGCGTTCGACGAAGCGACCGCCATCCTCACCGGCGACGCCCTGCTGACGCTGGCGTTCGGGCTGCTGGCCGAGCGAATCGACGACGCGGCGGTGGCGGTCGCACTGGTCCGTGAGCTGGCGCAGGCGGCCGGTGCGGCCGGAATGATCGCCGGACAGGTCGCCGATCTCAAGGCCGAGAACACCGAGGGCTGCCTCGAATCGCTCGAATATATCCACATCCACAAGACCGCCAAGATGTTCCGCTGCGCTGCGGTCATGGGCGGCCTTTGCGGCCGGGCCGACCGTGAGCAGCTCGAAGCCCTGGCGCGATACGGCCTCAAGATCGGCCTGGGATTCCAGATCGCCGACGACATCCTCGACGTCAGCGCCTCCAGCGAGCAACTGGGCAAAACGGCCGGCAAGGACGTCAAGGCCGCCAAGTGCACCTACCCCGCCCTGCTCGGCATCGAACGGTCCAAGGCGCTGGAGCGGCAACTGGCCGACGAGGCGGCGGCGGCGCTGGAGCTGTTCGGTCCCGGCGCCGACGTGCTGCGCCAACTGGCGTTCGCCCTGCTCGACCGCGAGAAGTGATCGGCCGCGAGACCCCAAGCCAATCTCGGACGGGCCCGTTCGACAAAGGAAATCCCGTCGCGAGACAAAAATCTTCTCGCCGACGAAATCCCCGCTATCAGCACTGATAACGCGGTCCGCCGGGGCGACGCGAAACCGCCTGCCGGCAACCGCCGAGAATAATCCGCCCTGCCGAACTGATACCACTATCTGGACCCACAATACTCATATTTATCCGTCTTCGCACAGGGGTATCGGTCATCGGAATCGACTAAGGAAAAATCCGGCCGCCGGCCGATACAAGACACGACACCGTGGGGATGTACACATGAAGACAAGGATGTTTGTCGCTGAAGTACTGTGGTTGTTCCTGGGGCTGTGCATCTGTCCGCAATCAGCGGATCGAACGTGCGAAATCAACCAATGCATTAGCCAACCTACAACCCGAACACCCAACCCGTCCCGCAGAGACTGGACTGCGGCCTGGCGCATCCGACCCCCGCCTCTCGCGGCCCGGAACCCATTCGACAACACCTCGTAACACAACACGAAACAACGATTTCGGTTACAAGCCAACAGGCCATAAGCCGCCAACTTATGGCCTTCTTTTATGCGCCCAACGCAGCCGCACCGCCAGAAATGAAGCCTGCGGCGTTCTCACACTCCCGGCGGCCGCAGCCCGCAACGCATCAGAAGAACGACAGAACGCATGTATTTTCCTCTGCTGATTGCATATAATAGACGTCGAGCAGGAGGCGGTTCCGGCAACGGCGTCGGGACCTTGCGAAGACCAGGCGAGGGTCGCGTGCAGACTACCCGCCCCGAGGGTGCCTTCGGAGCATGGAAGCGATTTCGTGCAACTTATGAAGGGAGGGAGCACGACTATGAACCTCAGCAAGAGACGTTTGACACTGCTGATTGCGATTCTGTGCGCGGTCTGGTTGCCGCATGGGACTGCGGCAGAGAGCGAGCCGAACGCGGCGAGCGGCAATTCCGACGCCTTGTATCAACGCGTCGTCCAGGGAATTCGAGAGAACTGTCGCAAGATGGAGTGCGGCGTCCTCACTTGGCAGGTGGAATTCGAGCAACGCACCCGCGGGACCGACGAATACCGCCAGGAAAGAAGGTTCGGCCAGATGTGGCAGCAAGGGGAGAAGGTGGCAGTGAAGGTCACATGGCAGAACATTCATGGAAATACGACCACAAAGCGAGAGGGAGAAGAAACAACGGCGGTCAGCGTCTATGACGGCAAGGAATATCGAGGCACGCTGCTGGGTGGGACGCACATGGTCCTGCGCAAAGAGCCGCCTTACGAACCAGACGGGAACTACCTGAGCCGCTGTGGCTGGCCCGGTCATCTCAGATCCATCGTCAAAGAACTTGAGAAAAGCCAAAGCGACGAACTTGTCGAAACAACATGGTCGGTCGTCGAAGTCGACGGTGCTGAACGGATCAAGCTTAGGAAGAGATGGATCGGCCCGGCCTTTCCCAACACATACAAGGACTACTACTTCGATCCCGCGAAGGGTTGTATGCTCGCGCAGACCGAGTTCTACCGGAACGAGAAGCTGGAGGGCACGTCCACCTGGCGACTGGAAGAAGTCCTGAAGGGGATGTGGTTTCCCGTGGAAGGAACGGCACGCTCAATGGTGTCTGTGGGTGGCCAGGTGTATGACGCTGAGGTTCGCCTCGCGATCGATCCGAAGAAGTCAAGTTTCAATGACCGTTCGGCGATTCCCGCCGGGACATTCAAGCTCGCAATCACAGACGACATAAAGACCATTGCGGACCATCGAGCCGGTGACCCGCCCTTGTTCATCCACCGACACGAGGCCATGTGGCCGACGGATGCGGAGCCTGACGACACGGCCAGCGATCCAGCCCCAACGCTCGAGGGAGTGATTCGTTCCGTCAAGGCCAACGAGGCGAAGCTCTCTCTGATCAAGATGGACTTCCGCACGGATTACAGTTCCGAAGGAGAGGCGCCCGACTACCCCCGTCGTCATCCTGGCGCCGGCGGCAGATTGCCCAAGACACACTACGAAGAGGTCCAGTGGGCTCAGGATGGGATTCGGCAACGTTTCGTGCACAGCTTCTTCAATCAAGATGGCCGGCGAATCTGCTCCTGGCGACCGCCGAGTTGCTCTCCGACGTGAGCCTGCAGCAACGGAACAGTCGAGACGTATGCGTGCTGGACATCCGATCCGGGCGCATCGGATGCCGGAGGCTGTACATCGACACCGAGAGAGGAGTGATGGTCCGCTGGGAACTGTATTCGGGCACGCCTGACAGCGCCGGGGCCAAGCTGCTGCAATGCCTGGAATCGACCCGGTTCCACCAAACCGAAAACGGTGGATGGCTGCCGGTCGAGGGGCGGACCACAAACTACCACGATGGCTACACGCAATTCAAAGACATTCGCGTGGACGTGAACTCCGTATCGGTGGACCGCGCCGATATCCCCGACGCGCTGTTCCACCTGGAGTATCCCGAGCACACGATCCTATCGAACACGATTCGTCGCGATTCCCGGGTGCGTCCTTGAGCCGCGCGCTGCCCTACACCATGGGGAAGCGGGCGCAGAGGTCCTGGACCTGGCATTTGGTTTCGAGGCGGAGGCGGTCGTCGAGGCGGTATTCCCGGCCGCCGGTCGGCTCGACCTTCGTCAGGACGGCGTCGACCAGGCCGGCGATGGCTTCCATCTGCATCGGACCCATGCCGTTCTTGGTGACGATGGGAGTGCCCAGGCGCATCCCGCTGGTGACGCGCGGACTGTGCGGATCGTAGGGCAGGCGGTTCATGTTCACGATGATGCCGCACTCTTCGAGGCAGTGCTGGGCGATGGCCCCGGTCAGACCCTCGCGGAAGCGCCCGACGTTTATGCAGAACATGTGGTTGTCGGTGCCACCGGTGAGGATGTCGTAGCCGAGCCGGTCGAAGGCCTTGGCGAGCGACCGGGCATTCTCCACGATCCTGAACTGCCGGGCCTTGTACTCGGCCGAGAGCATCTCCCGGAAGAACACCGCCTTGGCGGCGATGTTGTTCAGGTACGGCGTCCCCTGGAACCCTGGGAACGTCGTCTTCTCGATCCGCTCCCAGAGCGGCATGGACCGGCCGCCGGCCTGGATCGGGGCGTCGAAGTCCCTGCCCATCAGGATCAGGCCGCCACGAGGTCCGCCCGGCTTGTAGGTGCTGGTCGTGGTGAAATGCGCGTCATCGACCGGCGACGGATGCACGCCGGCCGCGATCAATCCGGAGATGTGCGAGATGTCCGCCATGAGATAGGCGCCGACCTCGTCGGCGATCCGACGGTACGCCGCAAAGTCGATGGTCCGCGAGTAGGCGCTGGCCCCGCAGATGATCAGCTTGGGCCGGAACCGCAGCGCCTGCTGCCGGATCGCCTCGTAGTCGAGCAGAAAGGACTTCGGGTCCACGCGGTACTGCTCGACCTCGAAGAACCGGCCGGCGAACGCTACGCCGGCGCCGTGCGAGACGTGACCACCCTGGTCCATGGCTAGGCTCAGGATGCGATCCCCGCTTTCGAGGATGGCGGTCAGGACGATCTGATTGGCGCCGGTGCCCGAGTGCGGCTGCACGTTGGCGTACTTGGCGCCGAACGCCGCCTTGGCCCGCGTCACCGCCAAAGTCTCCAGGCTGTCGACGACCTCACAGCCCCCGTGGAAACGCGAGCCGACGAACCCTTCGGTCGTCTTGTTCTGCACGACCGAACCGAGGGCCGCCAGCACGGCGCGGGAGCACTGGTTCTCGGCGGCGATCAGTTGCAGCGTGTTTTGCAGGCGATTGTGCTCGGCCTCGATCAGCCGGTAGACCTCCGCATCGGTATGGGCCAGGGCCTCGGGCAGTCCGCGATGGTAGCCGGCGCTGCTCGGCGCGGTCGGGAAGATCGACTCGATGATTTCGTAGAGCTGTTTGTCGCTGCGGCGGAGCGTCTCACCGACGTGCTTGTCCACTGGCATGGCTGAACCTTCAAATCCCTTTTCCGGTTGCACACATCACACGGCACACGCAGTTTCTATCGGCAGATCAGGTCCTTCAACTAAAAAAACCGCGCACCGTGCGAAGCACATCGTTGAATGTCACGTAGATCAGCAGCGTACCCACGATGACCCAGCCGGCGTAAGCGAGCACCCCCTGGGCCTTCTCGCTCAGGGGCGATCCCTTGATCTTCTCCACCAGCATCAGGACGATCAGCCCGCCGTCGAAGGGAGGCATGGGCATGAGGTTCAGCACCGCGATGCTGGCGCCGATCAGGCCGAGGAAGTAGGCATAGTAGACCAGCGGCTCGCGCGCCACGATCTGGTAGCTGGAGACCATGATGCCGACCGGTCCCATCAGCAGCTTCGGACTGAGCAGTCCAGCAATCAACTGCTTGAGCGTGACGTAGGTCATCGCGACAAACATCACCGTCCGGCGATAGCCCATCTGGATCGCTTCGATGGGGGTCCTGGCCTTGTAGAGACGCTCCATCGGTTTGAAAGGCAGTTGCACGACCGTCGTGGACTCGACGGCAATGGCCGTCTCGGCCTTCGGATTCGCCAGAGTGACCCCGCCGGAAGCCTGGCCGTCCAGACGGTATTCGAGCTTCACCGGCTGGCCATCCCATTGCCGGGTTTCCGCCACGATGTCGTAGAAGCTCGTCACCGGCTTGCCGTTGACCGAGACGATGGTCGCACCGCGCGGGATGTCCAGCCGGGGCACGCCCCCCTCGACGGACACGGTCTTGGCCACCACCGCGTGTTCGGCGTCCAGCTCCGGCAGGAAACCGATCACTACCCTATCGCTGCCGCGCTCCTTCCTGGGTGTGACGGTCACCTCGGTGGTTCGCTCGACGCCGTTGGCGTCGGCGCGCACGACCTGGATCGCCAGCGGCTTGCCCTCGTGTGCGGCGGTGATCTCGCGCAGCTCCGCATAGGTTGGATGCTGCACGTCCGCCGCCGCGACGATGATGTCGCCCGTGCGAAGGCCCTCCTGGCCGACCGGCCCCGGCTGCGGGGCTTCCCTCACACGAAGACGAGGGACCATCGAGTAGACGTTGCACAGGGTCGCATCCGACGGGCTCGCCTCCCGGCTGGGCAGCCAGGCGAGCGACAACTCCGCCCCGACGCGATCGACACCGCCTCCCGCCTTCGAACGCTCGGCGGCAACCGTCACGCGAGGCGCGAAGGTCCTCTGGACCGCCTCTTCATACGCCCAGTGGTGCTCAATTGCATTGCCATCGACGGCAACGACCCGGTCGCCGGGCAGCAGGCCCGTTTCCTGCTCCAGAACGCTGGGGTCGGTCAGCTCCGCCAGCGTCAGGCTCATCGGCGCAAGAATGCCGAACTCCCGAATCTGCTGGTCGTTCGGCTGTTCTGAAGCGAGCAAATCCATACTCTGTGTCGAGCCGTCTCGACGTCGCACCACGACCGGCACCGCTTCGTCGCGCCCCGACAGCGCCGCGGCCAGAATCAGACTGCTGAATTCGAGGCCCTCGCTCCGGCCGGCGATTTCGATGAACTCGTCGCCACTTCGCAGGCCCGCCTTCTCGGCCGAGGAGCCGGGCACTACCCCGCCCACCACGGGCGGAGGGAAATCGATCCCGATGAGGAACACAACCATCAGCAGGATCGCGGCGCTGATGATGTTGAACGTCACCCCCGCCGCCACCACCGCGATCCGCGCCCCCAGCGACTTGTTGGAGAACGACCGTGGATCGCTGAGCTGCTTGACCGGCCCGATATCGTCCTGGCCCAGCAGTTTGACGTAGCCGCCGAACGGTATGAGACCGACGCGGTATTCCGTTCCGGCCTCGCTCGCCTGGCCCGACGGCGCCGTGTCGCCCTCACCCTCGCCGGGCGCATCCTCTTCTTCGTCGGCAATGAAGCTCGGAAGGACCCGAATCTTCAGTCCCGACGGCGTTCGCTGGATGCCCACCAGCGTCGGCGGCATGAAGATGGAAAAGGCCTCCACCTTGATCCCGGCCAGCTTGGCCACGATGAAGTGCCCGAATTCGTGGACCAGAACGACCGAGCCGAACCCGATCATCACCAGAGCCAGATTGCCGGAAACCGTGGCGTAGCGCACGATCAGATAGACCACCACCGCCAGGACTGCCAGCCAGAAGACGGCGCCGAGAATCTTGTTCGATGAGCTTCCCTTCTTCGACATCAAGCAACTCCGATACAAAGCGGATAGCCGGCAACGGCCGTCCTTCCAGACTGAACAGGCCCGGCGTCACCGCACGTGGCGCGGGGCATCGTGCATTTCGCGGCCCAATCGACTTCGGACCTGGGCCCGGGCCCAGGCATCGGCTTCGAGCAGCTCTTCGAGCGAGGTCGCACGGCTGACCTCGTGGGCGTCCAGACAGCGTTCGACCAGCTCCATGATCTGAACGAACCGGATTCGTCCGGCCAGGAACGCTTCGACGGCGGCCTCGTTGGCCGCGTTGAACACCGCCGGCGCCGTCCCGCCCATGCGCGACACCTCATAGGCCAGCGTCAGGGCCCGAAACGTCCCAGGCTCCGGCCGCTCGAAATGGAGCGTGCCGATCTCTTCGAGCCGCAGCGGCTTGGAAATCCCGGCGACCCGCTTGGGATACGTCAACGCGTACTGGATCGGCAGGCACATGTCCGGCTCGCCCAACTGGGCCACCACCGAACCGTCCACGAATTCCACCAGCGAATGGACGATCGATTCCGGGTGGATCAACACCTCGATCTTGTCGACCGGCACGTCGAACAACCATCGCGCCTCGATCACCTCCAGCGCCTTGTTCATCATCGTGGCCGAGTCGATCGTGATCTTCGGTCCCATCCGCCAGACCGGATGCGACAGCGCCTGTTCGCGCGTCACCTGCTCGAGGTCCTGGGGCGAGGCGCCACGAAACGGCCCGCCGGAGCCGGTCAGCAGGATCTTGCGGATCTCCGACGACTTGCCCGATTGCATGGCCTGGAACACCGCCGAGTGTTCGCTGTCCACCGGCAGCAGCAGGCTGCCGTTCTCCCTGGCGATCCGCGTCAGCAGCTCTCCGGCGACGACGAGTGGCTCCTTGTTGGCGATCGCCAGACGCTTGCCGCACCGGGCCGCCGCCAGGACCGACGGCAAGCCGGCGGCGCCCACCACCGCCGTCAGAACGGTGTCAACGCCGTCCGACTTCGCCATCTCGACCAGACTCTCGGACCCTACCAGAATCCTGGCGTCCCATCCATCCATCAGCGAGCGAAACCGTTCGGCGTAATCGTCGTTTGAGACGGCCACGCGCGCCGGCCGGTAACGCCGCACCTGCTCGGCCAGAAGGTCGATGCTGCGATGCGCACTGAGACCGACGACCTCGTAGCCTGGGCCAAGCGCGTCAATGACCCGCAGCGCATTTCGACCGATCGACCCGGTCGATCCCAGAATGGCGATTCCTCGCGACATAAGATCAGACTCAGCGTACTCCTCTCCCTCGGCTTTCGACGGTACGACTCACCGACCGCCCGGACATCCGGCCTGCGACGCACCGGCGTCGTCTGCGAACGGTAGCCGCGATAGTATGCCAAGGATAGGCAACCTGTCAAGGTGAAAGCATGCTTCGCTCGGTCTACCATGCAAGCGGCTGTGTCGCGCCGCAAGTGCGACAGATGTGCAGCGGATCGCAGGCTGGCCAAGGTCCGGTATCCCGATGAGATTTCGGACCACGGGACGCTCGCGCCCTGCAGAGGCCGCGTCTTGGAAGATTCTGTCCCGGCCCGCTGTGCGGACCGGACGAATATAGAAGACCCGACGCCGAGCGTCCATCCCGAGCGGCGTGAAATCGCTCGGCTGTCCGATCCGAGTCGCGCGATGCCGACTCCCATCCCTGAGAGGCCCGGGATTATCGCCCCTTTCTCCGGCCGCCAGGCGGCGCCCGCCGGCCGCCCCACTTGGCAAAGGCCCCCACAAACCAATCGCCGTCGCATCGAGCCTGAAACGAGGGGGACGGCGCAACGCCGATGGGCGTCGCGCCGCCTGCAATAGCCCATATAACACTCCATCCGGGCCCCCGAAGGGTCGATACTGAAACCGAGTGGCTGACGCCACTGTGCAGGATGGACAGTGCGATTCCGGCGCGATTCAGAACTCTGAGGTTTGGGCGGCAACCTGATATGACAACGTGCTCCGTGGTACACCGACTGATCGCCGGCTGGCTCTTGCTGGGGGCCTGCGCCGCCCAAGCCGCAGCGCCCGAAGACGAAGATGGCCTGTTCGACATGTCTCTCGAAGACCTCATGTCCGTGGAAATCGATACGGTGTACAGCGCCTCGAAACACTTGCAGAAGGTCTCTGAAGCCCCGTCGTCGGTCACGATCATCACCGCTGATGAGATCCGCAAGTACGGCTATCGCACGCTGGCCGAGGTCCTCCGCAGCGTTCCGGGCTTCTATGTCAACAACGACCGCAATTATGACTACCTCGGCGTCCGCGGCTTTCGCCGGCCGGGGGACTACGACACGCGCACTCTGCTGCTGGTCGACGGACACCGGTTCAACGAGAACATCGGGGATTCCCCCGTGTTCGGAATGCAGCTCGTTGTCGATGTGGACCTGATCGAACGGGTCGAGATCGTTCGTGGTCCGGGTTCTTCCCTGTACGGCAGCAACGCGCTACTGGCGGTGGTCAACGTGATCACCAAGGACGGCAAGACCCTCGATGGTCTTGAAGTGTCCGGGGAGGTCGGCAGCTTCGACACGCAGAAGGGCCGCATCAGCTACGGCGAGGTCTTCGACAATGGATTGAACCTCCTCGTCTCGGCCACGAAGGGAGACGGCGACGGACCCCAGTTGTACTTCGAGGAGTTCGACGATCCGGCCACGGCCGACGGGCTCGTAAAGAACGACGACAGCGATTTCCACAACCTGTTCCTCCGAGCCTCGTTTGGCGATTTCGGTCTGATCGCGGCGCACACCGCCTCGGAGAAGGGAATTCCCACCGCGCCGTGGGGCACCGTCTTCGGCGACCGCCGAACGCGCGTGTGCGACGACACCACGCTTCTCGGACTGAGCTACGAGCGCGAGATATCGGACAAGGTCTCCGTCAAGGCGCAGACCGCCTATCACCATTACAACTACGACGGACGTTACGTGTACGATCACTCCGAGGACGAAACCCCGTACATCGTCGTAAGCAAGGACTATTACAGAGGCCGCTGGTGGGACAGCGAACTCCAGGTCACCGCCCGGCCCTTTGAAAGACACATCGTGACCGCCGGCGGCGAGTTCCGCTACAACGCGCGGCAGGACCAGGCGAACTGGGATGAAGAGGTGTATCTCGACGACTCGCGCCACAGCAAGAACTGGGGCCTCTACATCCAGGACGAGTTCCGTGTGCTCGACGATGTGACCCTCGTCGCCGGCGTGCGTTATGACCGCTACGACACGTTCGGCGGCAGCACGAATCCTCGCCTGGCGATGATCTACGACGTCTCGGAAGATACGACGCTCAAGCTGCTGTACGGGCGGGCCTTTCGCGCTCCCAATGCCTACGAGCTGTACTATCATGACGGAGGCTCCACTACCAAGGCCCCCCTCGACCTCGATCCCGAAACCATCGATACCTACGAGGTGGTGCTGGAACGCGCCTTCACGCCGAACCTCAGCGCGAGCCTGAGTGGCTTCTATTATGTCATGGACGACCTGATCGGCCAGTACGTCGATCCCGACGACGATCTGCTCGTCTTCACAAATATCGACGAGGTCGAAGCCCGGGGAGTGGAATTGGCGCTGGGCGGACGATGGGAGGACGGTCTCCGCGCGCGGACGAGCTACTCGTATGTCGAGGCGGAGGACCGAGCCACCGACGAACGACTGGCCAATTCGCCCCGGCATCTGGCCAAGCTCAACCTGATCGCGCCGGTGGTGAAGGATACGCTCTATGCCGGTCTGGAGATCCAGTACAACGGCCGGTCCAGAACGCTGGCGGGCGACCACACGGACGATTTTGTCCTGACGAATCTGGCGCTGACATACACGAGTCCGTCGAAGCGATTGGAGATCGCGGCCGGATTGTACAACCTTTTCGACGTCGACTACGCCTATCCGGGGTCCGGGGAACACGTGCAGGACCAGATCGAGCAGGACGGGCGGACGTTCCGCATCAAGCTGACGTACCGCTTCTGAGACGCCGCCGACCCGGGACGCCCGAGAGGACAAACAGATGACGAAAACCGCGTTGGGACGACCGATGAGAACGCCATGAGAATCCGAGGCTTCATCTTGTGGCTCCTGGCAGCGTGTGCGCTGGTCTGCGGCGCATCGCTCGCGGTCCGCGCGGATTCGCCGGCCGCCCAGGAGTACCAGCTCAAGGCGGCATTCCTCTATAACTTCATCCTGTTCGTGGACGGTGAACGGTTCGAACCACCGTCCGCGGAAGCGAAGAAGAGCGATCCCAACCAGCCCATGGTCATCGGCATCCTCGGCAAGGACCCCTTCGGGAACGCCTTTGAGCCTCTTCAGAACAGGCTCGTCCGGGATCGGCGCGTGGTGATCCGTCGATTCGACGGTCTCGACGCCTTTGCGGACGCCGAGGGACGCCTGCCCGCCCGGCATCCGCGATTCGAGCGGATCCAGAACTGTCACCTGTTGTTCATCTGCCGATCCGAGGCCGAACACCTCGCGGCGCTTCTGCGGCCCCTCGGCAAACACAGCGTGCTGACGGTCGCCGATGCTCCCGGATTCCTGGAGGCCGGCGGGATCGTCAACTTCCTGATCGAGGACAAGAAAGTGCGCTTCGAAATCAACACGGCCGCGGCGCGGCGCGCCAAGCTGCAAATCCGATCCCAGATGCTCCGACTGGCCAAGCGCGTCGTCAAGACCGATGCGCTGGGAGAACCAAACGACGAGGGAGACAATGCCGACAACTGAGAAAGACCGTGTGGAAGGCATGGCACGATCGTGGATGCGGGGCCTGTCGCTCCGCCACAAGCTCATTGCGATCACCATGATGACGAGCGTGGGCGCCCTCCTGCTGGCCGGCGCCGTGTTCGTGGCGTGGGAATGGACGAGCCTGCGGCGCGCGATGGTCCGTGACCTGTCCACCCATGCCGAGATCCTGGCAGACAACTGCAAGGCCGCGTTGGCTTTTGAGGATACCGCTGACGCCAACGAGATCGTCGGCGCGATGAGGTCAATTCCCTCCATCCAGGCGATCGGTCTGTTCACCCGCACGGGCCGGCTTCTGGGAGAGTACCGGCGCAACCGCACGGTTGTCGTCCCACGGCATGAGCAATTGCCCGACCGCCACGTGTTTCGAGACGGACTGCTGATCCTGGCCAGACCCATTCAGCTCGACGATGAACACGTCGGCACGATCTGCATCGCCAGCAGTCTCGGTCCCGTGCACGCGCAGCTCCGGCATGGCATCATCATCATGACCGGCATCATCCTGGTCGCTTCTCTGGGGGCGTATCTGATCTCCTCCCGGCTCCAGGGGGCCATCTCGTCGCCCATTCTGTCGCTGGCCTGCCTGGCCAACTTCGTGTCGGAGAAGAAGCAGTACACCGTCCGCGCCGAGCCCCACGGGAGCGATGAAGTGGGACTGCTGGTCCAGGCGTTCAACGAAATGCTCGAACAGATTCAGCAGCGCGATTCGGCCCTGGTCGAGGCCAACGAGCAACTGGAGGGCCGCGTGGCCGAGCGCACGATGGAGCTGACGGCGGCCAACGAGAAGCTCCTCCGCGAGGTGGCCTTCCGAAAGCGGGCCGAACAAGTGCTCAAACAACGGGCCGAGCGGATCGTGCACCATCAGAGAACGCTCGTCAAGCTGAGCAAGCACAGCAACGAAGACCTGGTATCCGTGATTCGCACGACCACGGAGGAGGCGGCGGCAACGCTCGGCATCGACCGCGTCTCGGTCTGGTTCCTCGACGACGGTCAGACGTACCTCGTCTGCGAGGACGTGTTCCGCAGGGACGACAACACCCACAAGAGCGGGACACGGATCGCCACAGGCGATCACCCAAGCTACGTCCAGGCCATTGAGAACAGTCGCATCGTGGCCGTCAACGATGTTCGGCAGGACCCGCGGACGCGCGAGCTCCTCGCCAGTTATCTGGAACCCCTGGGCATCCGCGCTCTGATGGACGTTCCCATCCACCTGCACGGCAAAACCCTCGGCGTGGTCTGTCACGAACACGTCGGGACGCCGCGCGAGTGGTCCCTGGAGGAACAGGATTTTGCGGCGTCCCTGGCCGACATGATCGCGCTCCAGATGGAAGCCAGCGAGCGGCGCAAGGCGGAACGCGCTCTGGCCAGTGTCAACGAGCACCTCGCCGAGACGGTCCGCGAACTACGACGCTCCAACAAAGAGCTTCAGGATTTCGCCTACGTCACCGCGCATGATCTCAAGGCGCCCCTGCGCGGCATCGGCACGCTGACCGACTGGATCACCAGCGATTATGCCGACAAGCTCGACACGCAGGGCCAGGAGCAACTGCATCTGCTCAAGGGCCGCGTCTCGCGGATGAGCGAGCTGATCGACAGCATCCTGCACTACTCGGAGATCGGAAGGACCGCCAAGTGTCTCGAACGCGTGGACCTCCGCGTGCTGGTTCCGGAGGTCATCGCCCAGGTGTCTCCGCCGCCGACCATCCGGGTCACGATCGAGGATGCCCTGCCGGTCGTGATCTCCGAGAGGGTCCGGCTGATCCAGGTCTTTCAGAATCTGATCAGCAACGCGGTCAAATACATGGACAAGCCGGAGGGAACGATTCGCATCGGCTGTTTCGAGCAGGAGCAATACTGGACCTTCAGCGTCGCCGACAACGGGCCGGGCATCGACCAGAAATACTTCGGGAAGATCTTCGAGATGTTCCAGACGCTCGCACGCCGCGATGAGCTGGAGAGCACCGGAATCGGCCTGGCCGTCGTCAAGAAGATCGTCGAACTGCACGGAGGCACCGTGTGGATCGAATCCACCGTCGGCGAGGGCTCGACCTTCTTCTTCACCTTGCCGAAACTGAACGTCGCATCGGCGCAGAGTACGAGGTCGATGAATGTGCAGAATTGACCGTCGGCGTGGCCGGCGGGAACAGCCCCCGAGGGGCAACGCTACAAGATCGGATCTCTGCGATCGGCGGGATCCGAGAACAAGAAGGATTTGAAATCATGGCCAATACGACACGCACATCCCGTTTGCGGAACAGGATCATGGTCGTGTTCATTCTGGCCATCGTGCTGGTCGCGATCTCGACCGCGGTCGTGTCACATCGCCTCCTCGGCGCCGCCCTCGCCCAAGAGGGACTGACCGAAGAGACGGCCCGGCATGTTGCCCGGCACGTCTGGCGCATTCAGGCGGGGCTGGCCCTGGCCACCATGCCGATAGCGGCCCTCGCGGCCGTTTGGCTGGCCCGCACGATCACGCGACCTCTTCGACGGCTTCTGGCGGCAGCGGCGCAGATCGGGGTCGGCCGGCTCGATACCCACATCGCCGTCGCCGGCGACGATGAAATCGCCCGATTGGCGACCGCGTTCAACGACATGGCGCGCAAACTCCGAGAGTCGCGCGATCAGTTCGAATCGACCGTTCGGGAGCGTACGGCCGAGCTGACACAGAGAAATGACGAATTGCAGACGCAGGTCGTTGAACGCTGGCGTGCGGAAGAGGACCTCAAGGAATCGCTGTCCCTGCTCGAAGCCACGCTGGAATCGACCGCCGATGGCATTCTCGTCGTCGATGGTCTGGGCAAGATCAAAAACTTCAATGAGCCGTTCAAACAACTGTGGCGCCTGCCTGACGCGGTCCTCGAGATGCGTGACGACGACGCGGCCCTGGCGGCGGCCACGCCCCTGCTGACAGACCCCGAGGCGTTCGTAGCCCGGGTCCGAGGGCTCTACAGTCGGCCGGAGGAGGAAGGCAACGGCACGCTCCACTTCAAGGACGGCCGCGTGGTCGAGTACTACTCCAAGCCACAGTCCGTGGGAGATCGAATCACCGGACGCGTCTGGAGCTTCCGCGATGTCAGCGAGGCGTTCTACAGCCGGCAGAAGCAGACGCAACTCCTGCATCAGATGGCGGACATCAACGAAGAGCTCTCGCATTTCGCTTACGTCGTCTCGCACGATTTGAAGGCCCCGCTGCGGGGCATCAAGCTGCTCGCGGAGTGGTTGTGCACCGACTACCGCGACCGACTCGGAGACCAGGCCCGAGAGAACCTCGACCTGCTCCAGAGCCGCGTGCAGAGGATGCACGATCTAATCGACGGGATCCTCCATTACTCTCGCGTCGGACGCATCAAGGAAGACGTGACGAAGGTGGACCTCGGCGTCCTGCTGCCCCGCATCATCGACCTGATCGCGCCGCCCGGGCACATCGCCGTCCGCGTCGAGGGCCGGCTGCCGGTGATCGAGTGCGAAAAGACCCGAATGACCCAGGTCTTCCAGAACCTGCTGAGCAACGCCGTCAAGTACATGGACAAACCGGCGGGCGAGGTCGTCGTCGCCTGTTCCGAAGACGCCGACGCATGGACCTTCAGCGTCAGCGACAATGGACCCGGGATCGAAGAGAAGTACCACAACAGGATCTTCAAGATCTTTCAGACACTGGCGCCGCGCGACCAGTTCGAGAGCACGGGCGTCGGACTGGCTCTGGTCAAGAAGATCGTGGAATACAGCGGCGGACGGATCTGGGTCGTCTCCGAGGTCGGCAAAGGAAGCACGTTCTTTTTCACCTTCCCCAAGCACCGGACGGCGGCGACCGAACCGGCCGCTGGAGAGCTGGAATCGTGCCGTTAGAAACTCGCAGGAATACGTGGATCGACTGAGAAGGCCGTGAACATGAGGAATCACACACTCAAAGGACTGTGCCTGGCGGCCCTCGTGCTGTCGGGCATCGGCTGGGGGGCCGGCCGATGGTATGCCAAGCGCACCGACGTCGACATGCGCCAGCGCCTGTTGAGGCAAGTGGTCAGCATCGCCCGCACCTTCCGTCCGGAACGGGTCAAGGAGCTTTCGTTCACCCAGGCCGATGCCGGCACGCCAGCCTTCGAGTATATCCGGCAACAGATGATCGCCTTCAGCCAATACCTGCCGCAGCGGGGCATCTACAGCATGGCGATGCGCGACGGAACACTCGTCTTCGGACCGGAGAACTACCACCAGGACGACCCGATGGCCAGCCCGCCCGGGACGGTGTATGAACAGCCCTCCTGCGGAGACATCGCGATCTTCACCACCGGCGAGCCGGTGACCATCGGGCCGACGAAGGATGAGTACGGCACCTTCGTGTCCGCTCTCGCGCCGGTCCCCGATCCTAACACGGGCCAGGTGCTCATGGCCGTCGGGATGGACATCGTGGCCGACGACTGGCTCGCCACTACGGGCCGCGCCGGCCGCAACGCCATGGGCGCCACAGTGGCCGCGGGCCTGGTCGTGCTTGGCGGCTTAACGGGAATTCTCCGGTGGCGACACCGCCTGACCTCAGACCGTCGCAGCCCGAAGGCGGCGGCAGCACACGACGCGGATCGAGATCGCGCCGGTTCCGGGGCTCGCCGATTCGTTTGCACCGGCCTGCTGCTCGGCATGGGGGTATTGGCCATCGCATTTCTGGCCGTGGTGCTCCTTCAGAGCTGGCACTGGACTCACGCGGAGATTCATCGCAGTGCGGACCAGCAGACCCGGCTGGCGGCCGAATTCGACCTGGCGCTGCGAGACTACATGAGCCGGTGCGTCCGTCCGGAGATGGAGAAACGCGTCGAGCCAGGAGAGTTCTTCCCGGAGACGATGTCCCCTTCGTTCATTTCCCGAAGCGTCTTCGATGACGTCCGACGGGCCTTCCCCGACAGCATCCTGCGCTTCGCTTCGACCAACCCGCGCAATCCCGCCAACCAGGCCACGCCTTCCGAGGAGGCGCTGATTCGGTACTTCGAGCAACATCCGGAAACTGACACGTGGTCGGGTACGATGCCGTTCTTCGAAGATGGGCAGAGGCATTCGGTCCACGCCAAGGCGCGCCGCTTCCAGCCGTCGTGCCTGCAATGCCACGGTCGGCCGGAGGATGCCCCGGCCGCCTTGGTGGAACGCTACGGCGACAGGGCGGGCTTCGGCCGCCTGGTCGGCGAAGTCTCGCTCGATCTGGCGGCGATCCCCGTGAGCGCAGCCTATGCCCAGGCGGGCACGAGAATCTGGCGCTATATGCTGGCCTCGTGCGCCCTGTGCATCCTGTTTCTTGGCGCCATCATCATTCTCATCCGTCTCGACATCCGGCAACGCCGCCGGTCCGAGGCGTCGCTGCGCGCCAGCGGGCAGCGCCTGGCACGCATCATCCAACAGTCTCCCATTCCCACGTTCCTGATCGATGCGAACCATCGCGTCGCCAACTGGAATCGGGCGATCGAACGACTCACCGGGATCACGGCCGACCAGATCATTGGGACACGGGAGCACTGGCGGGCCTTCTACGCCTCCGAGAGGCCCTGCATGGCCGACCTGCTCGTAGATGGCTCGATCGAGGCGATTCCCCAGTGGTATCAGGCCAGCTTCCGCAAGTCCGAGCTGGTCGACGAGGCGTACGAAGCCAGCGCGTTCTTCCCGGATATCGGCCAGGGCGGGCGGTGGCTCCACTTCACCGCAGCCGTCATCCGTGACGACCAGAACCGCATCGTGGGCGTCATGGAGACTCTGGAAGACATCACCCAGCGCAAACAGGCGGAGGAGGAACTGCACAGACAGGAAGCCTTCACCAGGACAGTGCTCGACAACATCCCCATCGGCGTCGCCGTCGGCTCGATGGACCCCGTCGTGCGGTTCGAGTACATGAACGACAACTTCCCCCGGTTCTACCAGACCACCCAAGAGGTGTTGGCGCACCCGGACGGGTTCTGGGAGGCGGTGTACGAGGATCCGGATCGTCGCCGTGAAGTGCGACGCCGAGTCCTCGAGGATTGTGCCAGCGGCGACCCGGAACGAATGCACTGGGACGACATTCCGATCACCCGCCAGGGGCAAGAGACCACCTTCATCAGCGCCAAGAACGCGTTTCTTCCGGGCCGGTCGATGATGATCTCCATCGTCTGGGACGTGACCAAGCGCAACCGAGCCGAGACCCGGCTGAAGGAATCCCTCTCCCTGCTGAAAGCGACGCTGGAGTCGACCGCCGACGGGATCCTCGTCGTGGACGGCCTGGGCAAGATCAAGGACTTCAACGAGCAATTCAAGGCGATCTGGCGGCTGTCGAGCAATGCCCTCGAAACGATGGACGACCAACACGCCCTGGCCGCCGCTCTGCCTCAACTGAAAGACCCCGACGTGTTCGTAACCACGCTCAGAGTGCTGTACCGCCAGCCGCGACAGGAAGGCCACGGGACCCTTCACTTCAAAGACGGCCGGGTGGTCGAGTACTGCGCGAAGCCTCAGTTGCTGGGCGAGCGAATCGTCGGCCTGGTCTGGAGCTTCCGGGATGTCACGGAGTCGTTCCGCAGCCGGCAGAAGCAGGATGAACTCCTGCGCCAGGTCGCGGCCATCAACGAGGAACTCTCGCATTTCGCCTACGTCGTCTCGCACGATCTGAAGGCGCCGCTGCGGGGCATCAAGATGCTCGCCGAGTGGCTGAGCGCCGATTGCGGCGATCAGCTCGGAGACGAGGCCAAAGAGAATCTCGATCTGCTTCAGAACCGGGTCGACCGCATGCACAACCTGATCGAAGGCGTGCTTCGGTACTCGCGCATCGGCCGCATCACCGAGGACGTGGTCTCGGTGGACCTGAACGTCCTGCTGCCCGAGATCATCGATGCGATCGCACCGCCGGCGCACATCGCCGTCCGCGTCGAAGGCCGGCTGCCGGTGATCGAGTGCGAGAAGACCCGAATCACCCAGGTCTTCCAGAACCTGCTGAGCAACGCCGTCAAGTTCATGGACAAGCCGAGAGGCGAAGTCGTCGTCGCCTGCTCCGAGGACGCCGACGCATGGACCTTCAGCGTCAGCGACAACGGACCCGGGATCGAAGAGAAGTACTTCGACCGGATCTTCAAGATCTTCCAGACCCTCGTGTCCCGCGACGAGTATGAGAGCACGGGTGTTGGACTGGCCCTGGTCAAGAAGATCGTCGAGCAGTATGGCGGAAGGGTCTGGCTCGCCTCGGAGGTCGGCAAGGGCAGCACGTTCTTCTTCACGTTCCCCACAAACAATCAGAGGACGCACCGTGAGAAACTCCAAACCAGTGCTGTTGGTTGAGGACGACGTGATCGACGCCATGACCGTGCGTCGCGCCTTCCGAGACCTGAACCTGACCAATCCGCTGGCGCACGTCACCGACGGCGAGCAGGCGGTGGACTATCTGAGGGACCCGGCCAATCCGACTCCGTGCGTCATCCTGCTGGACCTGAACATGCCGCGTATGAACGGCGTCGAGTTCATCGCGATCGTCAAGGCCGATCCGGCCCTCCAGATGATCCCGATCGTGGTGTTCACCACGTCCACCGATCACAGCGACGTTGCGGAAAGCTACCGGCACAACGTCGCCGGGTACATCGTCAAACCCGTGGATTACCGCAACTTCGTGGAGGTCATCGCCACCGTGGGTCTCTACTGGACGATCAACGAGCCCGTGCCGGAGACCGGCGTCGGCCCCAGGGCCGGCACGTCGGAGCATTCGATCCGTTGATGTGGTCTTGCGCCTTGGGTCGCAGAGCGTCCGGCGCTACGCCTGGCGCGGCGTCGCGGACGAAGCGTGCCGTCGATTGCGGCCGCGAAACTGCCGTGGCGTCAGTCCGACGACCGATTTGAACGTGCGGCTGAAGTAGCTCTGATTGTTGTAACCCACCTCGAAGCAGATCTCCGTGCAACTGCGGTCCGTCGCCAGCAACAGGTGCTTGGCTCGCTCGATCCGCACGCTCGTGACATAATCGAAGATCGTGATCCCCATCTGCTCCTTGAACACGTGCGCCAGACGCGAGACGCTCAGATGCGACGCCCGCGCGATGTCCGCCAGCGTCATCGGCTGCTCGGCGTGCGCCTCGATGTAGTGGATCGCGGGCCGAATCTGTCCGATCTTCCGACGGTCCTGTGATGCGTACACCAGTTCGAGAAAATCGTTCAACGCCGCGCTGATCCACGCGCACAAGTCTTCCTGATTGTCGATCCCCATTACCTTGTTGATGAAAGCGAGGTTCTTCTCGAGCATGGTCTCGACGGGAACGCCGCCCTCGACCGCCGCGCGGCTCAGCACGCTGAGCAGCTCCAGCAGACGCGCCTTGAGGATGCCCAGGTCGCCGATGTCCTTGAACAGAATCGTGCCGAGGATGGAGTTGAGTATCTCCTTGGCGCCGGTTCGGTCGCCGATCTTGACCTTTTGCAGCAGCGCCCGTTCGCTTTCGAGCGGATACTGCCATGGGGCGCCGAGCTTCTTGCGCTCTTGAATGAACTCGCCGATCTCCGATTGTTGCCGCGACCGCTGCCTTCGCCAGCGAATGACGCGGGCGTCGAGGCCCGCCACTTCGTAAAGCAGGTCAAACAGGAATTCGGCGGCCGTGTGAATCTGGCGCCCGCGCACCACCGGCAGCTCGCCGAGCAGCCCGATCGCCTTGTCGCGGTCGATCGCCAGGGGCGCCAGGCGCGACTCGACGTCGCGGACCAGCATGGGCGAAACCGGCTCCCAGAGGCACTTGCCGAAGAACAGGCCGCCGTGCGCGATTTCGTCGTCCACCATCGGCACACAGACCAGCACGAGGCCCGCGTGACAGATGGTGATGAACGACTGGCCCGTCTGGGAGGCAATCTCCACCGCCCGGCGGCGCTCGCACAGGCAGCGGGACCGGCCCTCGCCGTCGCTGCGGACCAGCGTGCAGAACGCCGGACGACAGTCCGCGCTGCACAGCGACTCGACCGCCTGCCCGTCGGGACCGGTCGTCTCCAGCCCGAGGCGAAAGCGCTTGCGGAACGCTCGCGCAATCCGCCCGAACTCCTCCGCCGTCAGCAGCTCGCCCAATCCCGGCCCATCCGCCATCCCAACACTCCAGTCACATCCTTCCCCCAGCAAGATAGTGTCATTATACCACGTCCTTCGCCACGACGCCGAACAAGTCTCTCCTGGCCTCACTGCCGAGGTGAACCAGCGCTCGCAACGCAGATGGGTCGCCAAGGAGGTTGGAGATCGGGCCTTGGGGTTGCGAATCGGCTTGGCGAATGGGGCGGAGGCGGGTAGGCTGGTGCGCGACGCTGCCATTTGGGGTGTGATATGACCGATTGTACCAGAAGGATCGTGGCGGTGGGGCTGGCGGCGCTGTGTGTGATGGCGCTGGCGGGCTGCCGGACGGTCAACAAGGGGATCACCGAGGCGGTTCTCGACGGCCGAACGTACAGGGACTGGCACATCCGCTACGGCAGTCATGGCCACTACAGCCTCAACGACGAAGGACTGGCGACGATCGAGTTCGAGGGCCTCGTCGACGCCGGCCGCGTCCGCGTGCGCTACCAGCGCGGCCTGCAAGGCCAGGCCCGGTGCATCGCCGATGTCACCGGCCGGCTGTTGGCGCAGGTCGAGCGGCAGACTGGCGTGACCATCACCACATCGACCACCCTCGACCTGCTGCGGTTCGACGAGCCGCCTGAGAACTTCGACATCCAACTGACGGTCGAGCCGAACGAATTTCCGCTGCCCTTGTTCGTCCGCGCGGGCGACGAGTCCTGCACGTCGATCCTGGCCCAGAACCGCAGCTATCCGTACGTGCTGGTGCACGAGCTGGTCGAGACGTCGCTGGCGGCCCGCGCAGGCGGGCGGGTCCTGCCCGACCTCGGCTGGGGCGCGTTCGGACTGAAGGCCAACTTCAACAACTACACGCGCTGGTTCCGCGACGGGCTGGCCAACTACGCCGGCTACGTCGCCTCCGAGGAGCTCTCCGACGAGATGGATTGCCCCGATTGCCCGATACGCATCGGAGCCCTTCTGCACGCCCACCCCTTCTCGGAGCTGAGCCGCATCGGCGCGCGTCTGTTCTCGTGGTCGCAGTCGTCGCACGGCCAGCACGAACGCGACTACTACGACGCAGCGCTCGGCCTGTTCCTGCTGATCGAGAGCCGCTTCGGGCAGCAGACCATTCGCGACATCGTAGCCGAGATCGCCAAGCGAGAAGCCGTCGACGGACGGGACCTTCGCAGGATCACCAGCGGGATCATCGGCACAGACATCAGACAGCTCGTTGCCGATTTCGAGTTCCCCATGACGAGCGACGAATTGACGCCCGTCACGGCGGCGCTGGCGGCCAACAGAGGGCTGGACGTGGCCGAGGGGCTGCTGGTCGAGACGGTCGAGTCGAACGGTGCCGCCGACCGGGCGGGCCTGATGGCCGACGACGTGATCGTTGCGGCCGATTCCGCTCCCGTCGTCAACACGCTCGATTTCGAGCTGGCGCTGCTCCGGGCCGGACGGCAACCTGCCATACCTCTGGCGATCTGGCGAAAGAACGCCGGGACGATCTCCATTGAGCTGCCGCTCAAACGGCCCGACAAGAACCGCAGGACGCCCGGCAAACGCATTAACCCCTTGCAGAAAGGCAGGATAGACTTTTTCGGTGTCCTGCCGTTTATCCCCTGACCGCCACAAATCTCAGGCTGTAGACCGTAGGCCGCAGACCGGAGGATGCCCCCGCAAACAGACTGGCGGAGATGGGCCTGCCGAGGCTTTGGGTGGGACTGACGGTGGCCTTCCGCATCGCCCGCGCCTTCGGCACCACCGTCGAAGACGTCTTCCAATACGACGGCCAGGCCGACGTGCCGCCCACCCAGTGAACCACGTCGCAGGGTGCGATCCTGTGACGGTGCGGGCGACGCATGCGTCGCCCCTACCCCATGCGATCCACCGGCTAGCGACGCCCTGCACCGACAGCGTGTGTGTGAAGATTTCTTGGCCTGGGGATGGTCGCTTGTGGTGGCGTCGTGTGAGCCTCCCTCGTGCGTTTGTGGTGATACCGTAAGGCGTTATCCCCATTCCGTGGGAGGTATGCCCTGACGGGCACACTACAAACGGCCACCGGCGGCTCTCTGTGCCCGAAGTGCCGTCGCCCGGAAATGTGCACAGACACAGGCCGACCCGCCAGCGCCCGATGAGAATTGCGCTTGCGGGTGGGAGTACGGATATTGTAGGGTTGTGGCGTCGCCGGGTGGGGGTGGTCAACGGACCGACGCGGGTACGAAGGGTTCACGCCAATTGACGAGGTGCAAACGATGGACACATTGAATCGTCGCGCATTCCTGAGAAGCTCCCTGGGCGTCGCCGGCACGCTGGCCCTGTGGCCGCCGGCTCGCGCGCGGGGCGCCAACGACAAGATCGTGGTGGGCGTGATGGGCCTGGGCGGCCGGGGCACCTACCTGGCCGAGAAGTTCGCCGAGCGGTCCGACGCCGAGGTCGCCTACCTGTGCGACCCGAACACGCGGCGATTCGCGCGAGCGCGGGAAGCGGTCGAAGAGGCGCAGGACCGGCCCCCCAAGATGCTCCAGGACTTCCGCAAGATGCTCGACGACAAGAGCGTCGACGTGATCATCAACGCGACGCCCGACCACTGGCACGCGCTCGGCTCGATCCTCGCCTGCCAGGCGGGCAAGGACGTCTTCGTCGAAAAGCCGCTGGCCCATAACATCTGGGAGGGCCGTAAGATGGTCGAGGCCGCCCGCAAGCACCAGCGCGTGGTCCAGGTCGGCATGCAGTCGCGCAGCGCCCCCTACGTGCAGAAGGCGCGGGACTACATCCTGGCCGGCAAGCTGGGCGAGGTGTACCTGGTCCGCGTGTACAACATGATGCAGCACCCCAAGCAGGCGGACACGCCGGACGGACCTGTCCCCGACGGCTTCGACTACGAGCTCTGGTGCGGACCGGCGCCGAAGCGGCCCTACAATCCGTCGCGACAGTGGCTCAATCAATGGGACTACAGTTGCGGCCCGATCGCCGGCGACGCAGTCCACCAGTTCGACCTCGCTCGATTCCTGACCGGCGATATCCCCTATCCGAAAGCGGTCTCGCAGACCGGCGCCATCCGCGTCCTGCGCGGCGGCAGGGACATGCCCGACACGCAGATGGCCCTGTTCGAGTACGACAACCTGACGATCACGCTCGATGCGACGCTCTGGACGCCGTACATGAAGAAGATCCCCGCCGGCATCCGCGACTCCGACCAGTTCCCCAACTGGCCGTTCTGCGCGACGAAGGTCGAAGTGCTGGGCACGGAAGGCTTCATGTACTTCGGACGGCACGGCGGCGGCTGGCAGGCCTACGACCGCGACGGCGAGCTGGTCCACTCCGAGTACGGACGCCAGGGCGACAAGGAGCACCAGGACAACTTCGTCGAGTGCGTTCGCAGCCGCAAGAGGGCGACGTCCGACGTCGAGATCGGGCACCTGTCCGTGCTGCCGTTCCACATCGCGAACATCTCGTACCGCGTCGGCAACCAGCGTCTCGAATTCGACGGCGCGACGGAATCGTTCACGAACTGCGACGAGGCCAACCAGTATCTCAAGCGCCAGTACCGCCCGGGCTGGACGATCCCGGAGAACGTATGACGGGAATCGGGTGTTCCGTTCCGTGTCATTCCGAGCGCAGTCGATCCCGATGCCCATCGGGATGGCCACGAGCAGGAAGCGCGCCTTGTCTATGTCCAGACCCCTCGACTGCACTTCGTTCCGCTCGGGGTGACAAACTGCCTGTCATGCAGAGGCTTTGCCGAATTCATCAAAGGATGTGTTGATGAAGAGACAGAGGAGGCTTTGTTGTATCGGGGTCTGCAGCGCCGTCGTACTGGCGCTGGGCGCCGCGGCGCCGGCGCGGTGGCTGGCGACGGACGGTGTGAAGGTGCGGCTGGAACCCACGGAGCTGGGCGGTCCCAAGATCGTCGTCGAGTACGATCTGAAGGACCCAAATGTCACGCCGGAATCGCCTGCCTACGTTTTCCTCCGCTACAGCCAGGATTCGGGCGACACCTGGCAGCTCGTCCCGATGGATGCCCTGCGCGGCAACGGCTTCGACATCGTGGACAAACCCGGCCACAAGGAAGTGCTCTGGTGGGGCATCGACCAGACGGGCGTGGCCGACCTGGCGCAGATCGAGGTTCGCGTCCGCGCGATCGCGATGGCGAAGGTGCCGGCTGGCCGGTTCACGATGAAGAGCCTTCCCGGCGGCGGACTCGACGAATCGGGCGCAACTCGCCCCGACCCCAACCTGCCGCTCTACTACATCGCGAAATACGAGACGACGATCGCGATGTACGCCGATTATCTGAACGAAGTCGGCGGCGAAGGCGCCGGCTGGAATGCGCGGATGGCCCGACCCGAGCGTTGCGGCATCATCCAGGAGGGCAACCACACCTATAGCGTGTCCCCCGGCCGGGAGGACTATCCGGTCACCTATGTCTCGTGGTACGACGCGATGGGCTTCTTGCGCTGGTGTGGCCTGCGCCTGCCGACGGAGGCCGAGTGGGAGAAGGCCGTTCGCGGCGGGCTCTACCTCGACGGCGACCGGACTGCCGATATACATCGGGATCCCAACCCCCTGCCGGAGCGCCGCTATCCCTGGGGCGACGAGGACCCGAACGCCGACGGCGTCTACCGCTGCAACTTCGACGGCGCCGACGACGGCTTCGAGCGTCTGGCGCCGGTGGGGAGCTTCCAGCGGTTCGCCAGTCCTTACGGCGTGTGCGACCTGGCGGGCAACGTCGCCGAATGGACGCTGGACTGGTACTCCACGTCGTATCACGCCGGACTCGATGGCTTCCGCATGGTGCGAGGCGGCTCATGGATGGCGGTGCCCGAAGGCTGCGACGCCGTCACCGGAGCCACGCAACTGCCGCTTCAGGAAAGCTCCATCATGGGCTTTCGCGGCGTCCGGGGTCCGGCCGCGACGCCAAGGTGAAAACCCGAAGCACGAATCCCGAAATCCGAAACAAATCCCAATGCCCCAAATCCGAATGTTCGCAACCAGCGTTCCGCCTTGTCGTGCTGAATCGCGATGGATATCGGGATCGACTGCGCTCGAAATGACAGAGTCGTGGTTCGCCTGTTCCTATCAGGCTCCACAGGGTGTGCACCGCACACCTTCCCTCCGCTGCGTCACTCCCCCGAGAGAACATGGTCGGAACTCGTCTCGCCCGGCGTCGCGGCGTCGTGCGCGGCGACGGCTTCGTCCGGAAGGATCGCGGGACGCGGGTCGGCTACCATCTCGCGGCCGTACTTCGCTTCGGCCTCCGCGCGGATCCGGGCCATGATACGCGGAAAATGCTCTTCAGGCAGGATGCGCTTGCCCTTCTTGTCCGGGTGAACGATGCGGAGGACCTTGTTCTTCTCCCACTCGCGCGGCTCGATCTCCACACGGATGGCGAACCCGTGCTCGGCCAGGACGTCGAGCGTGGGCACGGGATACGAGATCGGTTCGGCGTCTTCGCAGCTCGGCATGTCGGGCAAGAGCGTCGGCGTGACCATGCCGTCGTGCAGTCCGATGTCGAAGTTCCTTCTCCGCAGGTCCACGAACATCGCGACGCGGCCCTTGTACCAGGAGCCGTAAACGGACTCGCTGGTCTGCTTCGATGCCCTGGCGGTCCGGACGCCGAGCCTGGCCATCTCCTCGTCGAGAGCGATCGTCATGGCTTCGTCATAGCGGTGTTCGGTATCGCTCAGCGCCCGCGTGGCCAGGATCGTGCCGAGCAGATTGGAATACGAGTCTTCCCAACTGAACGCCGAGGCGTACTCCGTGGGCAGACCGATGCACTGGAAGCCGTACCAGGTGATGATCTCATGCCACGTGGTCATCGCGAAGGTCAGGTACGGCCCCATCGCCAGGGCCACCTCGCGAGCGATCCGCCTCTGCTGGTCCTCGGGGAGCGTCTGCCAGTCGTCCGGATAGGAGATGTGCACGTAGTTCCGCGAGCGGTCGACGAGCAGCTTGTACGAGAAGGATTCATCGCCCCGCATGATGTGGCGATAGCTCCGGCTCGCCAGATAGGCGGTCCAGTCGGCGGCGATGCGAACGTGCATGATGTCCACGTGTCCCGCCCGGCACGCGCAGGCGATGCCGTTCTTCTCCGACAGCCGGAAGTAGTACCCGTGGGTCCCGAGGTCCTCTCCTGCCCAGGGCGTTCCGAGGATCGCGGTCGGGTAGGCTCCGTAGCGAATCCGTGGTCCGAAGTTGAAACCGTTGACGACGACGTCACTGGCCGGACCACGAAGGCCCTTGTCGGGAATGAGCCCGCAACCGGCCCCGGCCAACAGCAGTAGACCTGCCAGCGACAGCCCATACAGTGCGGGATGGTTTCTCATGGCTTTCCTACCTCATGCGAACCCGATACGCCAGACGATTGGCCAGACGATCACATACCCGTCAGGACGTACTGCGGTTCGGTTTGCGGGTGGTCGGGATCATACTCCGGGCCATATTTCGCCGCCGCTTCCCGCTGGATACGGTCCATGATGACGGCCAGATGGGTCTCGACGTTGATGCGCTTCTGCGGTTCGTCACCGAACACGATGCGCAGAATCCTGTCTTTTTCCCACTCCCGCGGCTCGATCTCGACCGTTGCCGAGAACCCGTATTCCGCAAGGACTTCGAGGGTCGGAACCGGATACGACAGCGGCTCGCAATCGGGACATTGCGCCACGTCGGGCACACACGTCGGCGTGACACGCCCATCGTCCAGCCCGATATCGAAGTTGCGCTTCTTCATGTCGAACAGCAGCAGGAAGGTGCCGCTGTACCAGTGCCCTTTCATGGCCCGGCTCACCCGACGGGCCTGTCGGGCCGACGGCAGCACGCCGAGCCTCTGCATCTCTTCATCGATGGCCACCGTCACGGCCTCGTCGTACGGGCGCTCGGTGTCCTGGAGGGCCTGCAACGCAATCCGCGTGCCCAGCAGGTTGGAGTAGGAGTCCTCCCAACTGAAGGCCGAGTCGTATTCGACCGGAATCCCCATGCACTTGTAGCCGTACCAGGTGGTGATTTCGTGCCAGGAGACCATCGTAAAGGTCAGGTAAGGGCCGAGGGCCAGGGCCACCTTCTCGGCAATGGCCGAGCGCTGCTCGTCGGGCAGGTCATCCCAGTCCGGCGGGTAGGAGATTCGAACGTGCGTGCGCGACCGGTCCACAGGCATTTTGCACGAGAAGCCGGGATCGCCTCGCATCAGACGCTTGTAGCTCTCGGCGGCCAGGTACGCCGTCCAGTCGATGCCGATCCGCATGTGGGTGATGTCGATATGGCCGCCCCGGCAGGTGTAGGCAATGCCGCCTTTCTCAAAGAGAGACCACCGATAGCTGTGGGTCCCCAGGTCGCTGCCGACGAAGGTCATGCCGGGGATGGCCGCGGCGTAGCAACCGTACCGGGTCCGCGGGATTCGGTCGAATCCCTCCCGGATCACCCCGCTGGCCCGCCCGGATCGGGCGGAGTCAGGCCACAGGCCGCAGCCGGCCGCAGTCAGCGCCAGCGGCAGAAGGACAACGACAAGCCATAGCCGCGATGTGCCGTGTGTCTTCATGGTCGGACTTCGTCCACGCTTCAACTACGGTCCCTTGACCCGTCAAGACGTGTCCCTGCAATGAGTTGTACTTTCGAGGGGGCGTTCCGAACGCCCATCGAGCGGCCAATCGCCCGATTCGCTTTTCATTATACAGTCGGGAGGTCAGACCATCAAGGCCGGCGACTCTCGAACGCCGGTCCCTCAGCAGGAGCTTGCCCGAGATGGGAGCCATGTTCCGATAATCACGGCGTTATCCGTACTCTTCGGGTGCGTTTGACGCGTGTGCGCGTGCTGCCACGGGTATCGGGCGGGCAAGCGATGGCGGACGGTCACAAGGATTTTCCGCGCAATCGGCGACCGCTTCGGCGCGTTTGCCGCGCGGGGCTTACCAAGGCACGGCCGGCGAGGCGCCCAGACCCGGACCGAGCAGGACCGCGTTGAGCAGCAGGCGCTGCTGGCCCGCCAGCCACATGCGGAACGTCGGATCGGTCGCGAAGAGGATCACCTGACCGCCGCCGCTCGACTCGACGGTGACATAGGCGCTGTCGGCCAGCCGCTCGCGGGCCTCGGGCCAGAGCAGGCCGCTGAGCCGCAGCCGGCCGGCCTCGGCCAGGCGAACGGGCGTGGCCGCTGGGTGTTTCGACAGAAAGACGCTCGAACCAAGGAACATGACCGGCAGCTTCTCGCCCAGTCCGTAGCCCAGCCAGTGCTCCGGATGGACCAGACCCAGCACGAACGTGCCCGTCGGACTGAACAGACGCTGCCACTCGTCGGCACGCTTGAGCGCTTCGACGTCTTCTTTCTTCTTCGACTCGTCTGCCGGCTTCGCCTCGTCCTTCGTCGGCTCTTTGGCCTGCGGCGCCTGCCAGATCCGATTCGGATCGATCCGGACGTCCTGCGCGCTTCGCTCCCGCCCGACCGCCTCGCCATACACATCGAGCTGATCCAGGACATCGCGCCGCAAACGCACCGACGACAGTCCCCGCTCCTTCGCGGTCGCGAAGGCCGCCGAGCCGCCGATCGCGATCAGGGTGCCGCCGCTCTGGACCCATCGCTTGATCTTTTCGACCGTTCCATCGGAGAGCACGCGTTCCAGACCGCCGCTGTCGGGCAGGATCAGCACGTTGTATTTGCGCAGATCGACGCTGCCCAGGTCCTGCACGTTGATCGGCGAGTTGCGCAAGCTCAGTTGATGGTCGAGCAGATACCAGACCGACCCGAACGACGTCGAGCGAACGGGCCACTGCGAGGCGATCGCCACGCGCGGCGCCGTCAGCAGCTCGAACTTGCCGCTGCCCAGATCGGGCCCGTCCTCCACGAGTGCCGTGTCCACGGCGCGGACGGTGACGTCGAGGTCCGCCGTCGCCTGGCGCAGGAGGTCGGCGACGTCACCGGGGTTCTCGTGGCCGCGCAGCAGAATCGTGCCGGGTGGCAAAGTGGTCTCGCCAATTCGGAACGGCCGGATCGCGATGCGCGGGTGACATTCACTGCCGAACAGGCGGACCAGAACTCGATACACATCGGAACTCTGAAAGTCGATCAGGTAGCCGTAGCGCGCCGCCTCCAACGAACCGGCGTCCCGGGCAGCGCGTTGAGGCTCCGCGTCAATTCCAACGTCGGATATCGCTTTGGCCCAGCAGGCATCCAGGCCGAAATTCATGGGAAGATTCCACGACGAGGCATCGTACAGCAGCGTCCCACGGCGGTTCTCCAGTTCCTTGCGCTCCTCGCGCAGAAAGCTCTCGGTCAGGTGCGGATCGAACTCGCACAAGGCGCGGAGCATCCGCTCGCGCGGCTGGTTCGAGCGGACCACGAGCGTTCCGGCCGGCAGCGTGCGGCTCTCGTGCGATTGGCCCCACAGGTCCGTCACGTTGTACGCCGGGAGGGCCGCCCGCGCGAATCCCACGTCGAGGCCCTGAAGCCGGAGCAGCGCGACGAAGCGATTCCACCTCGCCGTATCGGACGCCGGCGGCAGCAGGAACGCCTCGCCCGGCGTCTCGCCCGCCGCCGCCTCTCGCCGGTCGCGAAGGAAATCGCCGAGGATCTCGCTGCGGTTGGCGTAGAGCGTCTGGAGATTGGCCAGCGAGCTGACGATGTGATGGTGCACCGTTTCGCGGTAGGTGATCTCCTGGCCGGTCGGATGCTTGACGGATGCGGCGTCGGTCCGCGCCTGTTCGTAGAGCAGGCCGATCGCGCCCTGCAAGCTCGCCCAGGCGTTGGCGTAGATGGGGCTCCATTCGGAGTACCAATCCTTGGTGTAGTAACTCCAGCCGTAGCGATTGAACGCCTCCGCCTGGTCGGCGCTGAATCGCGTTCGCCACGCGAGAACCGCTGGCGAGAGGTGAATGTTGATCGGGTCCCGCGGTGGATCGAACAGATATGTGTCGTACGCGCCCTGCTCGTGCGAGTCCACGAGCAGATGCGGATTCCACGACAGGATGGCCTGGGCCAGCGGCGCCACCTCCGGCTGAAGGTGGACCAGCCAGTCGCGGTTCAGGTCGAACAGGTAATGGTTGCCGCGCCCGCGCGACCAGAGGGCCTGGTGCTGCATCGACTGGAGGTCGGGGCTGGAGACGGCGCCGGTGAGCTGCTGGAGGTGGCTGAGGTACCGCTCGCGCCCATCGGGATTGACCAGCGGGTTGAGGTGGATCACCACCTGCCGGAGCAGATCGCGATCGGCGTCACTGCGCGAGGCCGCCAGATGATAGGCAACGAACATGGCGGCGTCGGTGCTCGACAGCTCGTCGCCATGGATGCTGTAGTTCATCCACGCGACCGCCGGAAGCTCGCCGGCCAGCCGATCGCCCTGTTCGCCGTCGTCGAGCGTGCGCGGATCGGCGAGCCGGGCGTTGTCCGCCTTGATCTGGTCGAGCCGCTCGTGGTTGGCCGGATCGGTGATCGTCAGATAGTACAGCGTCCGGCCCTCGTGCGTCCGACTGTAGCTCGTCAATGTCACCCGATTCGACGCCTCCGCCAGCGCGTGCAGATAGGCGACGAGCGCGTGATAGCGCACCGCCTTTTCGGCGACGGCATGGCCCACAATCCTCTCCGGCGTCGGAATCGCCGGATCGTAGTCCGCGTCCGCCACGAACGGCGACGAAGCACCCTCGACCGCCCGCACCGGACCGCCGAACCCCAACAAGGCACAGAACAAGAAGACCAGCGCAAGTCGACACCGATTCTCGACGCCCATCTCGTCACTCCCAAAACCCATAATGAGTCTCCTGCCCGCTCGTAGTTCCGTAGGGTGTGCACCGCACACCTTCTTCTGGCGCCATAGAATTGGTGTGCAATGCACACCCTACGGGCTACGAACTACTTCACGCGTTCGCAGATGATGTTCGTCAGGTCGAATCCCTGCATCTCGGATCGCTCGTTCTTGCCTACGATCTTGAACATCAGATTGTTGAAGCCCTGCTCCATCTGCATCGTGCCGACGAACTCGTCTTGCAGCGGCTTTGCCTCGGCGCTGTACAGGTCCACCTCTGGCCCGACGGGAACCTCGTCGACGAAGAGTTGCACCTTGCCCTGCTGCGGACCCTTGACCGCGTCGATGCTGACCTTGTACGTTCCGGCCGCCGGAATCTCGCACGTGAAACTGATGCTGTGCGCGCCGAACGACTCCTGGTCTTTGGCCCGCATCGAGAGGTAGCGAACCTCTTTGCCGTCGAAGGTCCGGCCCTCTTTGGTCAGCGTGGCGTTGCGCAGCGAGAACGAATAGATCGGGACGTTCCACCAGACCGCAAAGACGATCCGCGCGGGGTCCACCACACGCCGGTCCTTCGCCGCCGGCAAAGTGAAGTCGCACGTGGGCCTCTCCTGCGAGTACAGCAGGGTCAGGCCGCAATAGTCGTTCAGCAGGTCGTTGTTCGTCGGCGCGTGCTCGATGGTCTCGAGCAGACTCTTGCGGTAGGCGTAGGCGTCGCCGAGGAAGAGCCGATACGCCCCGGTCCGGCCGAGATGCTTCTTGTAGGCCAGGCAGCCGCTGAGCACGAACGACCGCCGCGTCTCCCACCGGCCCGGCACATCGTACCAGCCGCCGTTGTAGAAATCCTCCGAGCCGGTCCCGTGGATCACGAGCTGCCCGTCGATCGTCGTCTGATCGTCGCCTTCGAAGAAATACGTGTTGCCCGATTCGAGACCCTGCGACTGCTGCACCACGCCGACGAGGTGCCCGCGTCCTTTGGTCTCGATGAACGTGAAGGGCTTGCCCTTGGTTGTCGGGTTCTCGCGGCGCCACAGCGCGTAGAACTTGCCCTCGTTCGGCTTGCGCGCGACCGGGACGAACAGCACCTCCGCCTGCACGCTGACGCTGCGGTCCATCCCCGTCTCGGCGTACAGCTCGATCCGCGCCGACTTGTCGAACGGCATCGGGAAGTAGCAATAGTTCACGCCGTCGGCGGTGCCGAGCAGCAGCGATTTCGTCGCCGGCTCGCCCCAGGCATAGCCGAAGAAGTCGCCCGCCGGACTGAGAATCGCGGGCCGGCTGTCACCATCCCAGTAAGCCCGCAGCACAATGTCACGACCCTTGCCCACGAGCGCCTCGGCCGGCGAGAGCCGAATGCCCACGATCCGCCCCGGCCGATCGACGCCGAAGACCGTCGTCGCCTGGCCCGCCTTGAGTGTCACCTTCGCAGTCTCCCGTTCGATCTTGGCGCCCTCCGGGCAGACATATGCGCTGATGTCCCGGCCCGCGGAGGCAAACAGCGTCCTGGCCTTCTCGATCTGCGCACGCTGCTCGGCGCTCGGCTTGGCGGTGAAGCTCTCGATGCCCATGCCATCGGGGTACGTCGCGTAGTTGATCTGGTAGAACTGCATCCGCTCGGCCCGGATGAAGACCTTGCACGATTTGGCGTAGGGCAGCGGGACGTAGCAGTAGAAGCCGCCGGCGCCGAAGCCGACCAGGGGCCGCTCGAACGCCGGATGCGTGCCCATGAACAGCTCGCGGAACTTCACGCGGATTCGCGGCTCGCTCTCGCCGTCGAAGTAGAACTCCATCACGTCATTGGTCGGCGTGGGCGTCCAGATGCGGTAGATCACGCCGGGCCCTTCGAGGTCGGCCAGCACCAGCCCGCCCGGCTCCTTCCGCACAAAAGAGAACTGCCCGCCGAACCCGTCGTTGTTGCCTCCCGTCCGGTCGTAGCTCGACACCGATGCGACGTGGACCGATTCACGGAACATCGCCAGCCGGTCCAGCCGACACAGCTCCTCGATCCCCGGAACCCCATCGCCCCGCGCCGCGCACGCTGCCGCCAACGCGAGCAAGCCAACGATCAGGAAACGAACCGCACGGAACGACAGAGGATCGCTCATTCTCTCAACTCCCTTCTTCGCACGTCGTAGGGTGTGCACCGCACACCTCCGCCCATCCATACGATGGAATTGGTGTGCCGTGCACACCCTACCCACTTCGCACCTGTTCGTGGTGACGCCGTCAGGCGGTATGCTCTCACGAGCACACTACAAACGGATTCTACCGCACTCGCCGCCCCCTGGACAGCAAGAATAGGACCCATACGACCTATCCGCGCCGCCGCTCCCCCACGCGTCCGCCGGGCCTGTCCCTTGTGCCTCACTTGCCACCTAGGTGGCCGGCTGCGAACCGCAATACACGAGATACGACCTTGACTTTGCCGGGATTCCTCTGTAGACTCAATGGCAGGTGTGCGAAGGAGACCCATGCGTGGAGAGGCTCTAACAATTCGTCCCGCTGTTTCGAAGCCGCCCATCGCAGCGTGCGACAGGGATTTGGCGCTCGCCACGGGAGACAATCCCGTTCGCATGAGATGGGGTCCGCCTTCGTCTGTTGACGATGAGCCAGCGGACGTGTCACTTGAGCGAATCAGATCTTCGAGCAGGGCTGGGTCGGCGAAGGGTGAGGGGCAAAACAGGGAGAATCGAAAGACAGGCTGAGGACAACAACATGGCCATTCAACTGCGCGATCCTGTCCATGGTTTCGTTAGGCTCGATCAGGAAGAAGTCAAGCTCCTGGACACACCCGCAATCCAGCGATTGCGAAGGATTCGTCAGCTGGCGATGGCCAACCTTGTCTATCCAGGGGCGCTTCATACTCGATTCGACCACTCGATTGGCGTTGCACACGTAGCCAGTCAAATGGCCAGGGAACTGGAGCTGGACGAACATGAGGAGGTGAAATTGGTCCGCCTTGCTGGCCTGCTGCACGATGTCGGACATGGACCGTTCAGTCATGTCTCGGAAAAAGCCCTTGACACCTACGCCGACCGATCCAAGTTGAAGGGTGCGAAGAAGGCAGAGAAGATCCACGAATTGATCTCCGCCCAGATTATTCAGAACGACCGTGATATCGTTCGCCTCCTGGGAGAAGAGCGGTGCCGACAGATCGTCGTCCTTTTGAGCCAAGGCCACGGACAGCCGGCGATGAAATCGATCGTGTCCGGTCCCCTCGACGCGGACAAGCAGGACTACCTGCTCCGGGACAGCCTTTTCTGTGGGGTCAAGTACGGTGTCTTCGACATCCATCAGATGCACCGTTCCCTAACGATCGAAGGCCCTAAGAATGAAAAACAACTGATGATCAAACAGGATGGAATCCATGCAGTCGAGCAGTACGTCCTGGCCAAGTACTATCTGACAACGAACGTCTACAGGCACAAGGTCCGCCTGATAACGGATGAGATGATCGTCCGTGCCATCATGCTGGGTATAGAGAAAGACGAGATATCTGGACTGAAGAAGCTGTACAGCTATGATGGTACGGACGGATTCGTCAGGAATTATTGCACATGGGATGATGCCAGGTTTCTTCAAAAGTTCTGTGTTACCGCAAAGGCTGGCCGATGTCAGGCCATGCTGGCCAGGCTTCTGCATCGACGTCTTCTAAAGCGTATCTTCGATGCCCGTGCCAACGAATTCCCCGCAGAGATACGGGATAGGCTCAAGAGTCTGGTAGAACCTGACTCACGGCCTCTTCGAGAGCGCGCTGAGCGCGAGATCGCCAAGGCTCTGTCAAAATTGACCGCGACGCCCATTGACTCGGACGAGGTAATCGTTAACATCTTTAGCATCCGTTCCGTCCGAGAAACGTCTCGAAACGACGAAGCGGGCATCCTGGTGACCGGCCAGGAGCCCAAGCCGTTTGATCAGGTCTCAACGCTCTTTGCATCAATCAATGAGCAATATACAGATGAGTATGTCGAGGTCTACGCCCCAATGGAATGGAGCACAGACACAGACAAGGATCGCCTCCGTCGTGAGGCAAGAAAACCGATCCTCCGACTGATTGAGACTGCCTTTCAGGAGAAAGCCAAAGGAGGCAAGGCATGAATACATATGATTTCGTCCACCTAAGCCTACTGGCGATGGGCGGGTCTATCCGCGGGAAGACGAAACTCCAGAAGACCATCTATTTTTTGGGCAAGTTGAGTGGTTGCATTGACGAATTGGGCTATAGGCCCCACTATTATGGGCCTTATTCCCCAGACATTGCTGAAGCAGCGGACCGCCTTCGTTCCCTCGGATTTCTGAATCAAACCGTCAGCACGGGCGGGTGGGTTGACTCCCATGGCTTTGAGGTTGCACGGTATGACTTCTCCCTGAACGAAGATGGATGCAGGGTCGCTAAGGCAAAGGCCCGTCGTGAGTCCAAGCTGTGGAAGAAGCTGACGCAGGCAGCCAACGCCTTGAAAAAGGCCGGCAATGTCGACTATGTTGAACTCTCCATCGCGGCCAAGACGGATTTCATGCTCCGCAAGAAGGGGAAGGCCAAGATCGACGAATTGGTGAAGCTCGCTGGGGCCTTCGGATGGACCGTGAAGAAACCCGAGGTGGCGAAGGCAGCCAAGTTCCTTGAGAGTCTGGATTTGGTCGAGATTGCCGCCCAGGATTGATCCTACGCTTCTCTATAGATCAGATACGCCTCGTTGTAACTACACTGAGGCGCATTTCGGGGGCGCTTTCCTTTCCGCAAATGGACTCGGTGTGCGGGGTACACCATACCCACTACCGCCTCTCAGATGCTCGTGACTATCCCGATGCGAACAGACATCGGAACAGGACGCTCGTTTGTAGTGACGCCGTCAGGCGGTATGCTCTTGCGAGCACACTACGAACGGGTTGCGGGGGCGGGGCGGGGGCGGCATAATGGCGGGGCGTCCGGGTGGCGAATTGTGGACGGGCGCGAGGTGTACGAGAAGGGGGCCGCGAGCCGGAGAAAGTGAGGAATCCTGCATGGCGATGGCGTCGAATCTGTCAACGTTTGGTCGGACCTTCGGTAACCTGGGCTTGCTGATCGTTTTGCTTGCCTCCGGCGGCGCGCGGGCGGGGAGCGTCGATCTGCGTCCGGCGTTCGAGACGTGGCAACTCGAACGGCGCGTGCAGGGCGGACGGAACACGTGTTCGGTCTTCGCGGTGACCGGGGCGCTCGAATACGCGCTGGCGAGCCGAACGGGCCAGCCGGAGCGACTGAGCGTCGAGTTCCTCAACTGGGCCTCGAACAAGGCGCTGGGTGAGACCGACGACGGCAGCTTCTTCTCCGACCTGTGGCGCGGCTTCGAGATCTACGGCGCCTGCCCCGAGCAGGACATGCCATACGAGGACAAGTTCGATCCCAACGTGACGCCAAGCGAGCGGGCCAAGGACCACGCGCGGCAGTTGCATGAGTTCGGCTTCCGCCTGCACTGGATCAAGCCGTGGAACCCGAACACAGGGCTGACCGACGAGCACCTGGCCGCGATCAAGCGGACGCTCGATCGGCAATGGCCCGTCTGCGGCGGCCTGCGCTGGCCGAAGAAGCCAGTGCGCTGGACGAACGACATCCTGGAGACCCCGCCGCCGGAAGGTGTCTTCGACGGGCACAGCGTTCTGATCGTCGGCTATCGCGACGACCCCGCGCAGCCGGGCGGCGGCCTGCTGATCTTCCGCAACTCCAACAACGAGGGCCGCGACGGCTACATGACCTACGAGTACGCCCGCGCGTACATGAACGACGCGGTGTGGATCGACTACAAGAAGGACGACGAGACGCTATCGGTTTCGCTGCGTGACATCCTCGGGCCGATGAGCGGCGGGCCCAGGGGACGCAACCGTCGCGTCTCCAGCAACCAGCAGCCCGGCTGGCACGACGAGAACCTCGACATGACCTGGCTGATGCCGGGCGAGTCGGTCAACATGCCGCTCCTCGAAGGGCCGGGCGTTGTGACACACATCTGGTTCACCAGTCACGCCGGCTGGGTGGGCGAGCTGCACGCCCTGACGCTGCGCATCTACTACGACGGCAGCGACGAGCCGGGAGTCGAAGCGCCGGTGGGCGACTTCTTCGCGGTCGGGCACGGCCGGCCCGCAGCGGTCGAGAGCATTCCCGTCCAGGTCTCGCCTTCGGGATCGCTGACTTGCTACTGGCGAATGCCCTTCCGCAAGAGCGCCCGCATCGTGGTGACCAACGACAACCCCGACCGCTCGACCGGCCTGTACTGGCAGGTGGACTGGACGCAGTTGGACGAACTGGACGACGACGTGCCGTACTTCTACGCCCGCTATCGCCAGGAGTATCCGGCGGTCGGCGGCCGCGACTACCTGCTGGCCGATCTGAAGGGCAGCGGCTATTACGTCGGCACCGTGATGAGTGTCACGATGGGACAGGACGGCTGGTTCGGTGAGGGTGACGACTTCTTCTACATCGACGGCGAGCAGGTCCCCAGCCTTCAGGGCACCGGCACCGAGGACTACTTCAACGACGCCTGGGGCTACCGCGTGCGGACGGGCGCCTGGTTCGGGCAGCCTCGCTGGCAGGGCTACGCGGCGGGCGATTGCGGTGTCTGCTACCGATGGCACCTGCTCGATCCGGTGCACTTCGCCGAGTCGCTCCAGGTCGCCATCGAACATCGCGGCAACTTCGACGAGTCGGAAGACGGCTTCTTCCTCGAACGGCCCGACTTCTTCAGCAGCGTCGCCTACTGGTACCAGACGGGCAAACCTCAGACGACGTTGGGGCCTCTGCCATCCTGGCACGAGCGGCGCGTCCCCTGGCAGCACCACCATCTCGTCAAGGCATATCGCTACGCCAAGACCTCGGGCAGCACGAAGGTGCAGGTGCAGACCCAGGGCTTCTTCGGCGCGCGTCCGGTGCTGGCCTGGCCCAACGACCAAGCCGGCGCCGTGCTGACGCTGCCGTTCGAGCTCGCCGACGATGGACGATACGCGGTGCGCCTGACGGCGGCGAAGGGCCCGGCTAACGGCGCCTACGACGTGATGATCGACGGCAAGGAACTCGCGACGGTCGATCTCCGCGCGGCCGAGGACGACGAGGCGGACGTGGCGCTGGGCACGCACGAACTGAAGAAGGGCGGCCACACGATCGCGTTCCGTGCAGCGCTGGACGCGACGCGGGTCGGCGCGTTGGGCGTCGAGGTCTTGCGGCTGCTGAAGCTGCCGCCCGAGGTCAAGCGGATCGAGCGCACGCACCATGAGGCCCACTTCATCCGGCTGGGCATCGGGCGGGCCCTCTACGCCTATCGGCTGGCGTTCGACACGCTGCCCGATTCGCTCGAAACCCTCGTCGAAGAAGGCTTCATGCCCGCCCGCTACCTCCGCGACGAGAACAACCTGCCGCTGAAGTGGCATCGCGACGGTGACGCCATGGTCGTCGAGAGCCCGGGCAAGGACCGCTGGACCCATCGCTGGCAAGGCCTCGACCCTCGCCGCTGACCGTGCACAAGGCCTTGAGGTCCTTTGAGTCCCTTACGTCCCTTAGTTGCCATTTGCACCAGCCATCGGCGCGGTTATTATATCGCAGCAGGCCCGCGTGCCTGCCCGGAAGGCTTCTCAACCAGATCAAGGAGCGAAACGATGAAATCGGCCCGAATCTCACGTCTGTTGTGGTGTGCGGCGGCTGTGGCCCTGGTGGGCAACGTCGCTCTCGCAGAACACCGGTACAACGACTCCTACACGCAGACCAACCTCGACCGCGTCGCCTTTCCCATGGGCGGCATCGGCGCGGGCATGATCTGCCTGGAGGGGACCGGGATGCTCAGCCACTTCTCGCTTCGCAACCGGCCGGACATCCTCAGCGAACGCAAGGTGTTCTCCGCGATCTGCGTCAAGGGCGATGAGAACATCGCGCGCGTGCTGGAGGGACAGGTGCCGAAGTGGAAGGTCTTCGCGATCCATCCGGGCACGGGCCAGTACGGCGGCCCCGGCAACGGACTCGGCGAGACCACCTACGGCTTGCCGCGCTTTCGCAAGGCGAGCTTCCACAGCCGCTTCCCGTTCGGTGTGGTCTCGCTGCAAGATGCCAAGGTGCCGCTGAAGGTCGAGATCATCGGTTGGAGCCCGTTTGCGCCGCCCGACGCCGACGCCTCGTCGCTGCCGATGGTCGGCGTCGAGTACCGTTTCTCCAACACCTCCAAGGAGAAGATCGAGGCCGTCTTCTCCTTCAACGCCGCCAACTTCATGAGTGTGCGCGGTCACGAGCCGCGCATCGACCGGATCGCCGGCGGGTTCGTCCTCAGCCAGCCTCTGGGCGGCACGCTCAAGAAGCAGGATGAAGGCTATCTGGCCGCGTTCGTCGACGAGCCTGACGCCAAGGTCAACGCCGCCTGGTTCCGCGGCGGGTGGTTCGATCCGCTGACGATAGTCTGGAAGGACATCGAGCAGGGCAACTGCTACGACAGGGACTTCCCCACCGAGGGCGGCGCGAGCTCCGGCGCGACGCTGTTCGTGCCGTTCGAGCTGGCGCCGGGCGAAACCCGCACCATCGCGTTGAAGCTGTGTTGGTACGTGCCGAACAGCGACGTGCGCCAGGGCGATGAGACCTCGCCGGAAGGCGAAAGGCAGATGTACCAGCCCTGGTACGCCGGCCGCTTCGACAGCATCGGCGCTGTCGTCGCCGAGTGGCGCCGCAGCTACGACCGGCTCCGCGCCGAGAGCAAGAAGTTCAGCGAGTGCTTTTATGACACCACCCTGCCCGCCGAGGTGGTCGAGGCGGTCGCCGCCAACCTGACGATCCTCAAGAGCCCCACCGTCCTGCGGCAGACCGACGGCCGCTTCTGGGCGTTCGAAGGATGTCACGACGGCGCCGGCTGCTGCCACGGCTCGTGCACCCACGTCTGGAACTATGCCCAGGCGATGCCCAACCTGTTCCCGTCGCTGGAGCGGACGCTGCGCGAGACGGAGTTCGGCGTCTGCCAGGACGGCAAGGGCCATCAGAACTTCCGCTGTCCCCTGCCGATCCGCGAGCCGAAGCACGAGTTCCACGCCGCCAGCGACGGCCAGCTCGGCGGCGTGATCAAGGTCTACCGCGACTGGCGCATCAGCGGCGACACCTCGTGGATGAAGTCGCTGTGGCCGGCGGTGTGCGAGAGCCTCGCCTATTGCATGATGGCCTGGGACCCGAAGCACGAGGGCGTGCTGCGCGAGCCGCACCACAACACCTACGACATCGAGTTCTGGGGCCCCGACCCCATGTGCACCAGCTTCTATCTCGGCGCGCTCAAGGCGGCGGTCGCGATGGGCACCGAACTCGGCGAGGATGTCACGCTGTACGAAGACGTGCTCGCCAAGGGCGAAGCGTTCGTCAACGAGCAGCTCTTCAACGGCGAGTACTTCTATCAGAAGATTCAGACCGAGGGCCTTCGCGCCGGCAACCCGGTCAACGTCCAGAGCTTCAACAGCGGCTACAGTCCCGAGGCGATCGAGCTGCTCAAGGCCGAAGGCCCGAAGTACCAGTATGGCACGGGGTGCCTGTCCGACGGGGTGCTGGGCTCGTGGCTGGCCGAGATCTCCGGCGTCGGGCCGGTGCTCGACGAGGCGAAGGTCAACAGCCACCTCAAGAGCATCCACAGGTACAATCTCAAGCGGGACCTCTCCGAGCACGCCAATCCGCAGCGGCCGGGCTACGCGATGGGCGACGACGGCGGCCTGCTGCTGTGCACCTGGCCCAAGGGCGGGATGCTCTCGCTGCCGTTCGTCTACAGCAACGAGGTCTGGACGGGCATCGAATACCAGGCGGCCTCGCACCTGATCCTTCGCGGCATGGTCGATGAGGGTCTGGAGATCGTGCGGGTGGCGCGCGACCGGTACGATGGACGCAGCCGCAACCCGTTCAACGAGTACGAGTGCGGCCACTGGTACGCCCGCGCCATGTCGAGCTACGCCCTGCTCGGCGCGCTGTCGGGCGCGCGGTACGACGCGGTCGAGCGAACGCTGTATGTCGCGCCGCGAGTCAAAGGCGACTTCCAGAGCTTCCTGTGCACCGCCACCGGCTACGGCACTGTCGGCGTCAAGGACGGCAAGGCCTTCTGCAAGGTCGTCCGCGGCTCCATCCCATTCGAAAAAATCGCCTACACCCCTCGCTGACGCCGCCCGGCCAGCCGCAACGCGTGGCCCATATCCGGTACCTGCGATTCGCAGCTACCGGCCGCACTCTGCCCGTGTATTCAACGGGGGATCGCCATTCGGCTCTGTCCCTGTTAGCCCCCCAGCCGGGTCGGGTGTGCCTTGCACGCCGAATGTGAACGACGTGGGACGGGCCGGTACTCCGACAGCACGTCCAAAACACCATCGGTCCGGCCACCGACGAACCGCGTGCCGCAGGCCCACGTTGCATCATCCACCTGTCCGACAAGCGCATCATGCCTCGATCCAAGATCATGGTCCGCCCGTTGATCTGCTAATGATTATCGAAAGGCCTGACCCTGAACCCTCTGACCCTGAACCCTCAACTCCCCCTGTTCATTTGGCGGCCGCTTGCAGCCTGGGGACAGGGATGTTCGTCAGCACGAACGGGATTTTCACCTCCACCGGCCGAACAGCAATGACATGACGAATCATGTCGTAGTTGTCCCCATAGATCTGCTCCTCTTTGCCGCAACACTTGGCGCCCCTGCTGCCCGAAATGTCCCCAAGAACCCCCTCCATTTGAAGAATGGCAGATACCCTCCTTGCCGAACTGAACAACTCGGTTCTGATAACCGCATAATCCCCAAAAGCAACGCGGCTGCTCAAGTAAGGCGGGTCATTAATCCCAAGAACAGGACTTCCCACGTTTGATTTCACCCACGTTGTATAGGAGTAGAGGGCAATCGCGTTCTTCGGCCTGCGAGAGGTGTCTATGACGCGTTGTCCCGACGAGGAGGACGATGAAGAAGGACTGACGTATTCTATCGGCTCCGGCAAGGGCGGCGTGGTCGGATCGACACAGATCACCAAATCTGGCACCGCTTCTGTTTCTTGACATCCATAGTTGGGGTCGAACGGAACGTCCACATCGATCACATCGTCCGCACAGAGGGCGTAGATATATCCTCCAACCACCGCGATCGAGGACGGTAACGTGTTATTCGGGTCAGTTGACAACTGGATCGTCATGGTGAATGGAAACCACTTCTGGGGAGTGTACGTGAATCCCTGATGCCAATACCACCCATATTCTTGATAGGCGCGACGACCGCCTGTTTGAGCATTCTCACACTCTAGAGCACGGCCGTCATTATCAAGTAACTCCCAGACTCCAACCGTATTCACATCAAGGGTAATGAAGCTACTCCTATCGAGAATACCTACCCGCCCTGAAAGAACAAGAACCGGCAAGCCCGAATCGGCCCCAGCACTACTCTGAGGATTAGAGACCTTGACGGACAACTGCACCGAATCCCAGACGAATTCGAATGCATTTGCCAAGTCCCAGTCAAGATCATTGACATCCCCTGATGGAAGAACCTCAGAAGGTGTATCTCCGGCCTCGCGCCCGACACCGTCACTCCGAGCTTCAAAGCATCCCAGCAACAAGACCACTGCGCAGATCAGAGAAGACAGATACCGCCCATACTCTTGGAACACTCTCATAGATACACCTCCTGCTCTTACCATGTGAATTCGCCCACTATTGTTCGCGGCGCTGTTATCCGAGCAGCGGGTAATGGAACGTGTCCGCAGGCTTCACTTCACACACCTCTGCGCTGAGGATCTGATTCACGTTCGCCTCTGAGTCGTGCACACCGGTGACGGTCCATTGGTCTACGCCACCGTCTGGCAGCATCACATTGAACACTACCGTCCAAGTATCCCCAACAAAGGTAAACACAGGGTCTTCGCACAGTTCACGAATCACCAACTCATCGTCCTCCAGGTACTTGAGCCAAGCTCTGATGGGTCCTATCTTACGCAAGCCCACGCTTGAGCAGGGTATCAGGCGAGGTCCCGTGCGTAAGAATGTGACTTCATTCAAGAAGGCGTACACTCTTTCCGGATCGCTGAAATCGTCGCGCGCAAAATGATACTCCTGCAGGATCTCATTCATGGCTGTCAGTCCGCGTCCCGAATTGACGTGGACAAACCCGGCGCTCTTCTCCATGAATATCCCCGTCTTACCCCGACTCGTCGTTACCATGAACACGTTCTTTGAAGACCAGTTGTATTCAACCACCGCGATTCTCCAGATCTCGTCATTCAACACCATTTGTGCTAAGGGCAATAGTGCCGCTGGCGTACCATCCGCTATAATCTGTGGCGTCAAGAGTCCATAGGGAGCCCTTACCAAGGCCTCTCGATACTTGGAGGCATGCCGGGCAGCCGGAGGATCGCTTGGCATCTCACTTGGCGCGATGATCGCCGCAGAGCTCCTAGTGTCACGATCCATTTCCTCTGACGCACTGACCGCCCTGCTGGTGCGTCTGACGGAGTTCGCGCAGCCACCTGCCATGAGACAACATGCAATCGCCAGAAGGGCTACAAGCGTATGTCTGATGCAGACCCGTTGCCCTCCGAAGAGCAGGGGAGTCCTCGGCAAATCTCTCTCTTCTACCGGTTCCGCCCGCGTCGCACTCCCCAGCGGGTGTTTCGAGGCGGCAGGCAACTGCCTGTTGATCGTGCTCAGAGATCGATGAACACAACCGATTGGAGAGGGTTCGGGGTCAGGCCTTTCGATAATCATTAGCGCTCCGCATGCACTTGCTGGGCGGCATTGGGAGCCGGACTGTGGGAACCTCTCCACGCATTGGCTTCCCTTCGCACATCCAGGAGATAGTCTACAGGAATCTCCCGGCCAAATCAAGGGCGTATCTGGAGTCTCGCGGGTGGGGCGGTTACGTCCGCAGGGGAATCAGGGGCACCGGGTACCTTTGTCTTTCGCAGGGCAAGGCTCTCAGAACCCCACGAGACCCACGCGGACCGTTAACGATTAACGAAGTGGCTGACCCTCCACGCTCACCACCTCCCCGCTGATCCGGTCCTGAAGCACTCCGTCCAGCAACAAACCACCACGTTGCATCACCCACCTGCTCGACAAGCTCATCATGCCTCGATCTTAGACCACGACCCGCCCGTTGATCTGCTAATGATTATCGAAAGGCCTGACCCCAAATCCACTCTCAGGATTCATTGGCGCTGCCGCCTGTGCAGCACGTTGAGCATCCTTGTCCTCCTCGTCTGCCCAGACTACTCCTCAATGTGCGACCACAATCATGGAAGAAGGGAGAAAACAGGACAACGATCACAGCTACCCAAGTCAACGGCAGCACCCACGCTCGGACGAACAAAGAGACTGATTCAGGTGGGCCAATACTTGAGAGACGCACACAGGCAAATGTCGCACAGAGGAGCAACCAAAGCACCAAGATAGTCGCAGCGGGACGAACCACCCAGCGGTCTGCGGGAGACAACAGGCCCCACAGAAATGATACAGAGAACACTGCTGTTGCACGGATAGCAGGGTCTAGTATCCAGCCAATTCCGCCGATACCGAACCCCACTCGCACGGATTCGCACCACGAATAGACAGGGTCAGCGGCTACCAGGAGGATAGGGTACGCAAACATCATCGCTGCGACGACGAGCACAACCTCAGGCAGAGGTGACAGTGGTGTATTGGGGTCAGGCCTTTCGATAATCATTAGCGCTCCGCATGCACTTGCTGGGCGGCATTGGGAGCCGGATTGTGGGAACCTCTCCACGCATAGCTTCCCTTCGCACATCCAGGAGATAGTCTACAGGAATCTCCCGGCCAAATCAAGGGCGTATCTCGAATCTCGTATCTTGTATCTCGTATCTCGGGGACGGGGTCCCGGTCGTCGGCGGGGCTGGTGTGCGGGCGCACGCCCCACGGCACGCCGGAAGAGGCAGGTTGGGCTTGGGTCCGTGTTCGCCCACCAGACAAACCGGCGGCGCTGTCCGGGCGGGGTCCTGGCCGGGTCAGTTGTCGGCGGGTTCGCGGCCGCAACACTTCTTGTACTTCCTCCCGCTGCCGCAGGGGCATGGGGCATTCCGGGCGATGCGGGGCTTCGGGGCGATGGACTCTATGGGTATGGGAATCGCAGGCATCGGCTCACCCGCCGGCGGTCCGGCCGCCTCTGCCGTCAGGCCCAGCGCCTGCAGGGCGACGAGCGACGCCGTGCGGCGTCAGCGGTCGGCGCGGTGGGGCAGAGATTTGCCAGGCAGGAAGCCGGTTGACTAAGAAAGACTTGTATTGTATTTTTTCTTAGTGGCAATCACTAAGAAAACGGGCTTTCTCAAGGACAGGCGTTATGAAAGCGACGGGCACGTACGTTGCGATGACGGCGGCGGGCGAATCCTTCCGGGCATTCGTGCCGAATCCCCTGCCGCCTGCTCCTGCGATCCGATTCACCGAGCGGGACTACGACCTGCTCGAAAAGGCCAACCGCGCGATCGGCCGATTGGATGGCGTCGCGACCCTGCTGCCGGATGTCTCGCTGTTCCTGTACTTCTACGTTCGTAAGGAAGCCGTGTTGTCGTCGCAGATCGAGGGCACCCAGTCATCGTTCTCCGATCTGCTTCTGCACGAGGAGGACCTGGCGCCCGGTGTCCCGCTGGGCGACGTGCAGGAGGTCAGCAACTACGTAGCGGCCATGAACCACGGCTTGAAGCGCCTGCGCGAAGACGACTTTCCTCTATCCGGCCGCCTGATCCGAGAGGTGCACAAGGTGCTGCTGGCGAAAGGGCGAGGCAGCGACAAGACACCCGGCATGTTTCGGCGCAGCCAGAACTGGCTGGGCGGCACGCGCCCGGGGAACACCCGCTTCGTTCCTCCCCCACCCGACCGGGTGGCAGGTTGCATGGCCAATCTGGAGGGCTTTCTTCACGACCGGCCCCAGCGCACGGCGGTTCTGGTCAAGGCCGCGCTGGCCCACGTACAGTTCGAGACGATCCACCCATTTCTGGACGGTAACGGCAGGCTCGGCCGTCTGCTCGTGACGCTCATTCTCTGTGCGGAGGACGCTCTGGCCCAACCATTACTTTACCTCAGCTTGTTCTTCAAGCAGCACCGCCAGGAGTACTATGACCGCCTCGATGCCGTTCGTCTCAAGGGCGACTGGCTGGGCTGGCTGCGGTTCTTCCTGGAAGGCGTGGAACGCACGGCTCAACAGGCCACGGATGCCGCCAGAAACATCCTTGCGCTGTTCGAGCAGGACCGATGCAGAGTGGAGGACCTCGGCCGTAGAGGCAGCTCCGCCCAGCGCGTGCTCGAGTTGCTACGCCGCCGCCCGATCACAACCATCGCGAATGCGACGGTTCAGCTCCGTTTCACGGCGCCCACCGTTCGCAGCGCAGTGGAAAATCTCGAATCGCTCGGCATCGTCCGTGAGATCACCGGAAAACAGCGCGACCGCGTCTACGTCTACGACCGGTACGTGAAGATTCTGGACGAGGGCACAGAACCCTTGCCACACCGGTAGACCGCAGACCACAGGACGGAGCCGGCAGACCGGAGGGCGAGCCGGCGAGGTGAGAAGAATGCGGAGAATGTGAAGGGTGTGAAGGCAAGCGAGCATCGGCCCCTGTTTTCACGAGATACGAGCGACGAGATTCGAGATACGGCAGGTAGGCCGCAGGCCCCAGGCACAACGCTTCTACGCTTTCACGCTTCTACGCTCGAACGAGCAACGTACCACGGGTCACGAGTCACGGGCGACGGCGTCAGCGGTCGGCGGGGTGGTGGTTGCGGGCGGCTTCGATTTGCATGGAGCGTTTGACGAGATCGACAAGGTTGCCGGCGCCGAGCTTGGTCATGATGTGGCGGCGGTGCACCTCGATGGTGCGGGTCGAGCGACAGAGCAGGTCCGCGATCTCCCGATTCGTGCGGCCTTCGAGGATGTGGCCCAGCACGGTCTGTTCGGCGTGGGTCAGAGCCGGGTGCCGGCCGGACAGCATCGGGGGCGTCGGCGGGCAAAGGGATTCGACGGTGGCCTGCAACTGGGCCGGATCGAAAGGGATTTCGAGGCAGTCGGACGCCCCGGCCTTCATCGCCTGCACGGCGGTGGGCGTGTCCCCGTGCCGGACCAGGACGAGCACGGGCACGTCCGGGTACATGCGTCTGACCTTCGACAGTACGTCCAGCACGACGTCAGTCCGGCCGGTGGCGTCGAGGATCAGCAGACGCCAGCCGCACGTGCTAAGCAGGTCGAGGCATTCGTCCGGCGTCACCGACCGCGTCAGGCGCAGGCCCGACGTCCCGAGCGCTGCGGTCAGCGTGTCAGTGGTCGCCGGATTGTCGCTGGCGAACAGCTGGCCGTCCCCAATGGCGTCATCTGTCATTACCATTGCCGCTCCATTCTCCCCCACCGTACGATGCCTCCCATGGGTGCAACCGCTCGGCGTTCTTCCGTGGTGCGGATATCACAATCTGCTGCGTCAATCGGGGCCGGGCACGTGCCGGCGGCGCCATTCCGGGCTGGACACCGGATCATCGGAGGTCTTGACTCTCCAGACCTGCTGCACGTCCCAGTAACTTCGAGCGTCTCTTCCAAAATCCACCGCCCGGACCTGCCCCTGTTCGTCCAGGCGGACGTACCCATCCTCATACGTATCCGAGATCAACCAGACCCCCTGCGGACGGGACCAGACGATCCAGCGTCCGCCCTCGTCCGGGTCGGCCCGGTCGAGCGCGAGGCTCCCCCGCTCATCGCAGGTCAGATATCGATTCGCAGCGACCGAGTAGAGAAAGACGCGATGGTTCGGATTGCCCAGGTCTTCATCGAACCGGGCCTCCCACAGCCCTGCTTCGCCCGGCTCGCCGGCGTCACAGCGAACCGTTGCGCCGTCCGCCACCAGATACTTGCCCGTCCGTTCGTGGCGGATATAGACCCGGATGATGCTGGTGTGTCCGTCCTGGTGCGTCGTGGGCAGGACCCTGTCGGGTCCCTGCGATCCCGGCGGTTCGGGGGTCAGGCCCTCCGTCAATCCGACGCAGGCCAGGCACGCCATCAGCACGATCGCCGCGCCAGGCCACCGGCGGGTGTGCTTCTGGAACATGGAGATCATGGCGATCCGCTGCCGAATATGGGCCTTGTCCCCGCACAGTCCGGCCATCGCCCATCGGGGCCGCGACAGGACCAACTGCTCGATCTGATGGACGATGGTCCGTCCATAGGCGGTGGTTTCCTCGGGCGCCAGGACGGACAGGGCCATCTCGTCACAGGCCAGCTCGCGGTCGGCTCGCATCCGCCGCAGGCCCAGCGCGATCAGTGGGTTGAACCAGTGCAGGACATGCAGCAGACCGGCGACGTGGCCGACGAGGAGGTCGTGACGCTTGAGGTGGGCCAGTTCGTGCAGGAAGATGTGACGCAGGCTGCGGCGGTCCCGCTCGGCCAGCGTCGCGGCGGGCATCAGCAGTCGCAGACGGAGCCAGCCGCACAGTGCCGGGCCGGCGACCTGGCGCGTCGCGATCACCTCCACCGCCGCCCGGACACCGATCAGATCCTTGCACTCTTCGAGCAGGCCAAGAACCCATCGGTCACTCACCGGCCTGCCGCGCCGCAGAACACGGGCGAGCCGCAGGTGGGCGGCCACGATACAGCCGGCCAAACCCGCAGCGCCCGCCAGCCAGACCAGCGACAACACCCAGGGTGTGTACCGCACACCGACGATCGGATGTTCCTCAGGTCGCTCAGGTCGCTTGAGTCCTCTGGGACCTGAAGGACCCAAGGGACCCAAGCTCGCAGGGTGTGCATCGCACACCGACGGCGCAGCGATGTGCGGGCTTGAGGGCAGCAGGTTGTGCACACTCAGACCGCTGGCAGGCGCCCAAGGCAGCGCCATGCGGATCAGCAGCAGGAGCCACAGCGCGTGACGGCCGCGCGCGCCGATCCGGCGGGCAAAGGCCTTCTGAACCAGCAGGATCAGACAGACCAACACGCCGGCGTGCCAGGTCGTGTGCACGAGCCAGTTCAACAGCGGTTGCAGGTGCGCGGCCAGAGAAGCCATCATTGGGCCCGGTCCTTTTCGTCAAGCATGCGCTTCAGGTCGCGGATGTCTTCGGGCGAGAGCTGGGCGTCGTCGATGAAGGCGGCCAGCATCGGAGTCACAGTGCCGCCGTAGACGCGCTGCACGAACGAGCGCCGTTCGCGTCGGATGCACTGGTCCCGATTGACGAGCGGGAAGTAATGGTACCTGCGCCCTTCCTTTTCGTACTTCAGCGCCTTTTTGCGCAACAGGCGGTTGATGAGGGTGCGGACGGTCCGCGCGGTCCAGGTGACCTTGCCCCGCAGCGCCGCGACGACCTCGTCGGCCGTCTGGCCCGGCCTGGACCACAGCACCGTCATCACCGACCACTCCGCGTCCGAGATTCTAGGCAGTCCCTTCATACGTCCCTCCCATGCAATTACATCTGTAATCATATCTGAGAATATGGGATTGGGGATCGCCGGTCAAGCGGAAACCATTGAGATTTCCCATCTTCTCACGCCGGGATTGCTGCCCGGACAGCCGGACTACCGGCCTGACGCGAGTCTGGAAAGACGCAGAACGTGGTCGCGGCACCCTCACGAAGCCCGGAGGACGCCGCATGCATAGCACACCGGAACTCGGACCTCGCACGCATGCGACTCGGCCGGCCCGCCGCAGAGACGCCTTGCCCGCCCCCGCCACCTCGGGCGGACCTTGAGGCGTCTGTGCTGTATGTTCTCGCCGGAGCGAGCGCCCCCGCCTGTTGGGGCGAACCGCCAATCTCGCCGAACCCCCGTCCTGCGAGGCACGGGCTGGAGAGGTCAATCCGCGGCCTCCCCCGACCTCACAGAATCCCCACCATTCTGTTGACGGCTCGTCCGGCGCAGCGGCGGACCCCGCGACCTCACGGGAATCCCTCAAGCCGGATTCTCGCACTGGCTCCCAACAGCACGCCTCACAATCGGGGTGATAGGATTCGAACCTACGGCCTCTTGCTCCCAAAGCAAGCGCTCTAGCCAAGCTGAGCTACACCCCGGACGCACTGAAGGTGCGACGGTTCGTATTATATAGAATGGCGGAGGTTGTGCAACAGGGGGATTGTGCGGTGCTCCGCAAACTGCGGTGTATGCCGGCGGCGCGTGCGTGAGCGAACGTGGGACTGCTTGAAACGCACGGTTCGCCGTGGTTGCGGAGACCGCCGGACAGCGGGCGGGCGGGCCGGCGCGGGCGGGCCTCACTCCGCGGGCCGGCCACAATGTGAGCATGCAAGAATCGTGGTTACCGGACGTTGCGGCGGCCCCGGCGTCAAAAAAAGGTTGCATAATCCGCCGCCGCACGGTAAAATAAGCAGTCTAGGAAACTCATTTCGGGGATTCCAAGTCCGCCGTGGCGTACGTCCCTGGCGATGGAGATGGTGATTATGGCTGGAATGTTCTACTCGCTCAAAGAAACGGCCCAGAAACTCGGACTGACCGAAGACGCGGTCAAGCAACTGGCCGAAGACGGCAAGCTCCGAGAGTTCCGCGACGGCTCCAACCTCCTTTTCAAGATCGACGAGGTCAACGCCCTGCTCGCGGAGTCCCCGGAGATGGACATGGACCTCGGTCTGGAGCCGGATGAGGGCGGCGCCAGCACGCAGGAGCTGCTCGGCCTCGAGCCCGTCGCCGAAGAGGCGGCCGAACAGGAGCCCTCCTTCGGCCTCGATCTGGAGGCCGTGCCCGAGGAGGCCCCGGCCCCGGAAGGCACCGCCGACCTGCAACTGTCGGCCGACGCCGAAGCCACCAGCGATCTGGAGCTGTCGGCCGACCTGACCGCAGAGGAGCCCGCCGAGGCGTCCAGCGCCGAGGAGGACTTCATGGTCGGCATGGGCGCCGAAGAGGAGCCTCTGGCCGGGCCCGCCGACGAAGAGTCGGAGATCGGGCTGGCCCCCGAGTCGGGCATCCTCGACAGCGACAGCGACATCACCGACATGGACACGACGCTGGCCAGCGAGGGGATCGACGTGCTGGGCAAGTCGGACGCCGATTACGAAGTCACCGACGACTCACTGGCCGAGACGGTCGGTCCGGCGGGCACCACCGGCGAGGCCTCGCTCGAAGAGATCGAAGAGGACGTCAACCTCGACAGTTTCGGCAGCGGCTCCGGCCTGCTCGACCTGTCGCTCCAGGCCGACGACACCTCGCTCGGCGGCATTCTCGATGAGATCTACACCGCCGAAGGCGGCGAGGAAGGCGCCCCGGCCGCCGGCGAGACCGACATGGTCGAAGACATCACCGCCGAGGCCGAACACGCGGCGACCGAGGAAGACATGGCAGCGCACGAGGTCATGGTCGCGGCGCCGCTGGCCATCACGCCGGCCTTCGCCGAGGTCGCCCCCGACACGCAGAGCAACATGCTCGGCATGCTGCTGTTCCTGCCGCTGCTGGCCCTGCTGTACGCCGCCATCGTCGTCGTCGCCGCACAGCGAGACGTGATGCCCTCGATCCTCCAATCCATCCAGGGCTTCGTCTGGTACATCGTCGGCGGCGCCGCGTTCATAGCGATTGCCGTCAGTGCCGCGGCACTGCTCTCCGGCCGCGAGAAGGCACCCAAGGCCCCGAAGGCCGCCAAGGCCAAGAAGGAAAAGGCCCCCAAAGAAAAGAAGGCCAAAGCCGAAAAGGCCCCCAAGGCCGAAAAGCCCAAGAAGGAAAAGAAACCCCTCTTCGGCAAGAAGAAGTAAAGGCCGTATCTCGTATCTCGAATCTCGTATCTCGTCGCTCGTTCGTAGTGACGCCGTAAGGCGTTACCCCCGCCCGTGGCCCGTTGAAGCGTGGGAGCGTAGATGCGTTTCCCTCCGGTCTATGGCCTATGGTCTACCGCCTGCAGCAGCGCGTTCGAGCGTAGAAGCGTAGATGCGTAGATGCGTTTCCCTGCGGCCTGCGATCTCCAGCTCGACCCCTTCGCACCCTTCAGACGTTCACACCCTTCGCACCCGGCCAGCCTGCGGCCTGCCGCCTACAGCCTCTCGTATCTCGAATCTCGAATCTCGTGTCTCGCGAAACCCACACTTTGGACGCCGGGCTTTTTGCCAATGGCGCGGAACGCCTGGCGAACAAACCTTGACATCCGCTGTGTCACCTACCATGATGTTCTTCAGCGAAAGACCCCTGACGAGACATGCGAAGAATGACGGTTGGAGCCTTCTGTGTGCCGGACAGACGTAGCGCGGTGGAAATGAACGCCGCAGCCCTCGAAGCGACATAGTCAGAGGCAAAACGAGACAAGAGAGGGATACAATGAGCGTGCGACCTCGGGTTTGGGGATGTCGCCAGTGGAGGCGACATGACGACGCTTGATTTCCATATCAAACCGGCGGGCAAGAGCGCATTCGGCCTGGAGGTCTTCCAGCGAGGCAGGTCTCAGCCCCTGGCGGCATCGTCCTTCGAGTACGACCTGTCGTACCTGACGCAATTCGAGATCAACCAGCTTGAGCCAAGCGAGAAAGACCCGCAGGGACGCATGGAGCGGATCACCGTCTTTGGCAAGAAGCTCTACGACAGGGTCTTCACCCCCGCGATCAAGGACCTCTGGGACAAGGCCAAGCACGAAAGTGACTTTCTGGTCCTGTGCATTCGCATCGACCCGGTTGCCAAGGACCTGGAGACGTTGCCCTGGGAGACGCTGCACGATGGGCACGAGTTCCTGGCGGCAGGCGCGAAGACGGCGGTGTCCAGGTTGCCCCTGGACGTGGAGATACAGGAGAGTCTGCCCGCTGTACCGACGCCTTTGAAGATGCTGGCTTTGATGTCGTCCCCGCTGGACTTGCAGGAGAACGAGAGGCTCCAGATCGAGCGCGAGCAGGAAATCCTCCTGCAAGCGGTCAACGCCCCTTCGGGCCAGGGCAAGCTGCTGCTGGAATTGGAGGACGAGGCCAAATTGGCCGTCCTGGAGAGCAGTCTCGAAGGCGGCTGCCACATCCTGCACTACTCGGGGCACGGCATTGCCCCTGAATCGGGCGGTGGCCTGCTGCTGGAGGATGGCCAGGGCAAGCGCCGCCCGACGGCAGTTGCCGAGATCATGCAATCTCTGGAGAAGGCGGAGCACGCGTTGCGGCTGGTGGTCATCTCAGGCTGCCAGACCTGTAAGACTCTCAGCGCTCGGGGCTTCCACGACCTCGCCCGGGGTTTGCTGCGGCGGGGCATCCCGGCGACCATCGCCATGCAATTCTCGATCTCCGATGCGGCAGGCCTGATCTTCGCCCAGGAACTCTACCCGCGCCTCGTCGAAGGGCAGAGGCTCGACGCTGCGGTCAGCGCCGCCCGCCGGACGCTGTTGCACCAAGATGATGTCCGCATCAAGGCGGATGCCTTCGCGCCGGTCCTGCTGGCGGCGAACAGCCTGCCCTTGGAGACGACCCAGCCGGAGACCCCAGGTGTGGTCGGGCAGCCCAGGATCGACTTCAGCTTCCATCTGCCCCTGCCGCAACTGGCCTACGGCTTCTATGGCAGGCGCAAGGAATACCGCGCGATCCGCGATGGCATCATCGCGAAGAACCACCGCGCTGTCGTTGTTCATGGCATCGGTGGCATCGGCAAGACCGCCCTGATCAGCCACGTCGCCACCAGGCTCCGCGAGCACTTCCGCGGTGTGTACGCCTTCGATTGCACCAGTGCGGCGCTGGCACCGGCGACGATCCTGCTGGAACTGCACCGCTACCTGGAAAGACAAGGCGTGAAGGTCTTGCACCAACTCATCGGCCAGTCCATTCCACCCGACCAGCTTGCGACAATTCTTGGACAGGTCCTGAGCCAGCGGCCCATACTGCTGATCTTCGATAACTTCGAGACGCACCTCACCGCCCAGGATGGCCAGCGCCACGGAATCACCGATCCGAACCTGGACACGTTCATCAAGACCCTCGTCAAGACCACTGCCACGGGTACGCGGTTTCTCTTCACGACCCGCTACCTCTTCGACCTCGACGCGAAGCGGATCGGGGACATCCAACAGGTCCCGCTGGACGACCTGAGCCGGCCCGAGGCCCTGGGACTGATGCAGAGGCTGCCCTGCTTAGCTGGCGCATCCTATGAGGACAAGCTCACTGCCTTTGACACCTTCGGCGGCCACCCCTACGCACTCGTGACCCTCGACCGCCACTGCGCTCACCGCCCGCTAGCCGATGTCCTCAAGGACGCGAAATCCGTCCACGCCGAACTCCGCGAATTCCTCGCCATCGAACTGAACTACAGCAGGCTTTCCGACCGCGCCAGAGTGCTCCTGACGCGCCTGGCGGCCTTCCGAAAGCCCGTCCCCCTTGCTGCGGCGGAGTGGACGCTGGGTGAGAGGATGGATGAGGAGACCGTCGCAAGGCAGGTCTTCGCGCGCCGTGATCTGAATCGTGAAATGAAGAAACTCGGCGAGGCAGAGTTCGTCAAGCAACATAGGGCGAACATGCCCGAGATGAGAAAGGCAGAGGATGTTGCTGCACCTATCGGCGAATTGGTTGCTTGGGGCCTGCTCACGCCGCAGGAGCAGGATGGGCAGCCTTCGGGCGTGGCAGTCCACAGCCTCGTCCGCGATTTCTGCCGGGACAAGCTGGGCGAAAAGGCTTGGAGGCCCTGCCTGTGCGATGCGGCGGCCTTCTACACCAACCAGACCAAGCTGCTCTCGGACGACGAGAAGTCGCCTGAGGCCGTCTGGACGGAGATCGAGGCCTTCGAGTTGCTGGTTGAGGCGGGGCAATACAAACAGGCGGCCTCAGTCCTGATTGTCGCACAGGCCCTTCTCACCAGGTGGGGCTTTGGCAGACTCCTTGAATCGCTCTACGGGCGTGTGCTCAAGAACCTCTCCGGGGAGTTCGAGGCAGTGTGCCGTGGAAATGTGGCAATACTGCTCCAACTCAGATGCGAGTACGAGGCAGCAATTGCTCAGCATCAGAGAGTTGGGGAGGCATTCCGAAGTCTTGGTGACATGCGCAACGTAGCGGCGTCCCTGCACGAGATCGGGACGATTCACCAACGGCGTGGCGACTACGAGCAGGCCCTGCGGTTCTATGAACAATCCCGAGAGATCATAGAAGAGCTGGGCGACCGCGCGGGCGTGTCGACGTCCCTGCACCAGATCGGGACGATTCACCAAGCCTGGGGTGACTACGAGCAGGCCCTGCGGTTCTATGAACAATCCCGAAAGATCGCCGAAGAGCTGGGCGACCGCGCGGGCCTCGCGACGTCCCTGCACCAGATCGGGATGATTCACCAACTCCGCAGCGAGTACAACCAGGCCCTGTGCTGCTATGAACAGTACCGAAAGATCCTCGAAAGGCTGGGCGACCGCGCGGGCTACGCGAAGTCCCTGCATCAGATCGGGATGATTCACCAACTCCGGGGCGACTACGAGCAGGCCCTGCGGTTCTATGAACAATCCCGAAAGATCGCCGAAGAGCTGGGCGACCGCGCGGGCATAGCCAGCTCACACGGACAGATGGGCAAGCTCTACGCTGACACGAAACGGTATCGCGATGCGTTCGAGCACTTCTTGACGGCTCTGGCCATCTTCACCGAGATAGGGGCACCGGAAGGCTCCAAAGCCGCGCGTGACCTCAGAAACGTGCGTGGTCTTTGGGGCGCAGCCGACTTCGATAAAGCGTGGCGAGAAAGGACAGGCCATGAAGTGGCGGAATGGTTCATGAAAGACATCGATGAGACAGGCGACCAGTCGCAGGATGAGACAGAGGAGCGAGCCGATGGGTAAGATCATCAAGGTGCGGTGCAACGGGCCGGAGGGGCACGTCAACGAGGTGGATTTGGATGAGGTGCTGAGAGAGGATGTTGTCCTGAAGCAGGCGCCGGCCAGAGAGGGCCGGCGGATTCCGGAACGGCTGGTCCTGCCCTGCCGGTTCTGTACGGTCGGGAAGGTCATTGTCACGCGCGAGATGATCGAAGAGAATCCGTAGTCGCACACGCACGGGAGGTGCCTCATGACAGCGCAAGAGAAGGTCTATGACAGTGGGCAAGGCCGGCCCGATGATGACTTCTGGCTCAGTCAGGGCAGGAAGGCGGTCGAGGACTCACTGCCGGCGGTGCGGGAGGCGGCCAAGGCGCTGATGACCGGGCTGGGCGTCTTGCAGGGCATCTATGTGGCGATTCTGGGGTTTGGCGACTTCGCCAAGCAGATGACCTGGCCTGTAGCGGGCCTGTTCGCGCTGCCCCTGCTGGCGTGGCTGGTGGCGCTGCACAGTTGCCTGTCTGTGATGAAGACGAAGGAGCACACCCTGAGACTGTTCGCGCCCGAAGAGATTCGAGACCATCACGCGCAGGCGCTCAAGGACAAACAACGCAGTCTGACCTGCGCCTTCTGGGAGCTGACGGTCGGCCTGGTCCTGGCGATCGCCCTGGTGGCCCTGGTCCCGGGCGGAGGCTCCAACGGGTGACTCCTGGTCGGGAGGTGCCGCATGGGCTGAAGCCCATCCTGCGGCCCTTCGCACCCTTCAGATGTTTGCACCCTTCCCACCCGGTCGGCCTCCGGCCGGCGGCCTACAGCCTCTCGTATCTCGAATCTCGTATCTCGAATCTCGTGAACCGCGCACTTTGGACGGCGGGCTTTTGCCAATGGCGCGGAATGCCTGGCGAACAACCCTTGACATCCGCTGTGCCCCCTGCCATGATGTTCTTCAGCGAAACACCCCCTGCGAAGCTGTGACGAACGGCAGTCCCGGTCCCTCAGGGATCTGATCTGCCTGGAGGAGTGGAGAATGGTCAGACGCCCTGCGAAGCCCAAGCCGTCGAGTCCCGCCCGTCCTGGGCGGGAAATCATGAAGCCGCCCCCTGCCGGATCGCCGGCCGGATACGCCAGGTTCCTGGAAGAGGTGAAGTCGCGCATTCGAACCGCCCGGGTCAAGGCCGCGCTCTCCGTCAACCGCGAACTGATTCAGCTCTACTGGGACATCGGCAAGACCATTGTCGAGGCACAGACCGACAAGGGGTACGGCAAGCAGGTTGTGGAGCGACTCGCGGCTGATCTACGGAAGGAATTCCCCGGCGTCGCCGGCTTCTCGGCACAGAACCTCTGGTTCATGCGTGCCTTCTGCCTGGCATGGACCGAGCAGGTGCGAATTCTCTCACAGCCTGTTACAGAATTGGCGGACGAGAATCTCCAACAAGCCGTTAGAGAATTGGATGGACGAAATCCGCCACAGGCAGTGACGCAAATTCCCTGGGGTCACAACATCCAACTGATCACGAAGGTGAAGGACCCCGCCGAGCGTCTCTGGTATGCCCGGCAAGCGGTCGAGCACGGCTGGTCGCGCGTCGTGCTCGTGCACTGGATCGAGTCGGACCTCTACTCGCGCCAGGGCAAGGCCGTCACGAACTTCTCGACCACGCTGCCGCCGGCGCAGTCCGACCTGGCCACGGAGGTAATCAAAGACCCCTACACCTTCGACTTCCTGACTCTCGCCTCCGACGCGGCCGAACGGGACCTGGAACGGGCTCTGCTCGACCACATTCGCAGGTTCCTGCTCGAACTGGGCGCGGGCTTCGCCTTCGTCGGCCAGCAGATGCACCTGGAAGTCGGCGGCGAGGACTTCTATCTCGACCTGCTGTTCTATCACTTGCGGCTGCGTTGCTTCGTCGTGATCGACCTGAAGGCCAGACCCTTCCAGCCGGAGTACGCCGGCAAGATGAACTTCTATCTCTCGGCTGTGGACGACCTCCTGCGTCATCCCGACGACAAACCCTCCATCGGCCTGATCCTGTGCAAGACTCGCAACAAGATCATCGCCGAGTACGCCCTGCGCGACCTGGCCAAGCCCGTGAGCATCGCCCGTTACGTCACGCGCCTGGTCGAGAGGCTGCCTGCCAACCTCAAAGGCGCCCTGCCCGCCCCACGCGATATCAAGGCCGAACTCGCCAGGACAAACAAGCACCAAGCCAGGGAGAGTACCTGACGCCGCCTCCTTCTATCCGCAATCAATAGCGAGTCATCAACAGTCAGTCCAAGAGTTGCCAACCACCGGGCCACGAGCGAAGGTCAAGGCCCGCAAACCGGGCCTTGACAGCCCCGCCCCTGAACCGCCATAATAGTCCGCAGCGAATCACGCCTGACGAACGTGCGAATAATGAGCGTTGGGTGTCTTCTGTATGCGGGGCAGCGCGGTCAGGTCGAGATGTGTGGGATAGCTGCCCGATGTCGAGAAGGCAGCGTGAGAACGGGACGGCGAGCATAGAGCACAGGGCACATCCGCAGTCTTCCCCCGCCGGATTGCGAGGGAAGACGTTATGCTCTCTCGCGCACTGTCTACTATTCCGAGAAGAGGATCCGTGGCCGCCAAGACTCTCAAACGGGTCATTGTAGTCATAGCTTCTCCGGGCGACGTTGCCGATGCTCGGAGTTCTGTGAGACATGCTGTTGATCGCATCAATCACCTTGTGGTAAAGGACAACGGCTTCCTGTTGGAGCCAATTGGTTGGGAGGATATTCCGCCCGGCAAGGAGGTCAGCGACACAGCGTGGCTGGTGCGTGCGGCAATTGCAGTTGGCACACGAGAGAATACTGTGCGCCTTGCCGATCATACCGGTATGCTGGTCGCTGGCTCATTGCCATATTCGCCTATGCGTTCAGCATCAGAATAGAATGAAATCATATGTACTCTTGATTGAAAGAGGGAATAGGAGATCATTCTGAAGAGGACAATGGTAGGAATCGCATGCTTCTGTATCATCGCGTATGGCATCACCCCTGTCACAATCGCCCAGACGTCATCCCGGGATGAAAACCTGGCGCGATTCCTGTTGGAGGAAATACGGGGGGCGAGACAGAAGATCAGGGATGTGAAACATACGGCCATCTATCATGACTACCAATCCCCGAAAGCCTTCCAATTGTCACTGGAGAGGCTCGCCCTCCAACTCAAGGAGAAATACCCAGAAGAACGGGCGGAGGATGAGATTCGTCGTCTGAAAGAGAATTACAGCGAGCATCGCTTTGAGAGACTTGACATGGCCATTGACAGCGGGGGACGTGCTCGCATCGAAACGAACTCCGGACGGGCCAGCGAGAAGGGTATCCTCGTCACTGCCGATTCTACCAGAAAGGTAGTCACCTGGGATGGAGAGAACGCCATCGAGTATTATGAGGACTCGAAGAATCTCAAATCAGCCATTTTGAGCAACGAAAGACCTTTCGAGACAACAGAGAGATTTCGCCGCCCATGGCGCCAATTTGGGGGCAACTTCTACGATCGGCTCTCAAGAACGACCGATGAGAATACGAAGGTCGACGTCGAAAGAACGGAGGACGGACTCTATCGCATCACGATCTTCAGTGGAGATGATGGCAGGGAGACAGGCACCCTCGATCCATCGCAAGGATACTCTCTGATACGGACCGAATATCATAGCGGCCCACACCTTGTGGGATTCAATGAGGCTACATTCATGGAGGTCAGCCCGGACATCTGGTTTCCCGTGGAAGGAGAAGTGGTGTGGTTCTTCGAGACCGGCCCCCCGGAAGTGGCAAGGAAGACTTCGATGGAGGTTTCCGACATCGTCGTCAACGATCCCAACTTCTACGACGGCCTGTTCCATGTGGATTTCCCGAAAGGAACGCACGTTTCCGACCGGACCACCGGTCGCCGCTACATCGTCGGCGAACCGACGAGGAATTAGACGTGTCCGGTACTTTCTCCAGGGCGCGCGTAGAACCGTAGAGAGGACAGCGCTGCGTCAGAGCGTCGGAGCGTAGAAGCGCAGAAGCGTTCCCCCTGCAGTCTACGCCCTGCCGCCTGCGGCCGCGCCGAATCTCGTCGCTCGTCGTTCGTTCCGCCCTTTCGCACCCGGGCGTATCTCGTCTCTCATCCCTCGTATCTCGTGAAAACGGGGATTGATACTGCATGGGCTGAAGCCCATCCTACAGCCCTTCGCACCCTTCAGACCCTTCGCACCCGTCGCCCTTGGGGGCGACAGGGCTATCGGAGCAATGCGCCGGGGTTCAGGGCGAAATGGTCGGCCAGGATGCGGATGTGCGCCTTGCTGAGTTCGCGCTCGCCCGTGAGAATGCGGTGGCCGAGGCTGCGATCGCCCAGCAGCCTGCCCAGGTCCGACTCGCCCATGCCGTGCTCTTCCAGGAGATGCCGAAGCAACTCTACCACGGGCAGATTCGGATCGTTGATCGGGTGATGCTCAGCTTCGTATTTCTCTACGAAAGTCGCGACGGCCTCGAAGTAATCGGCCTGATCGGAATTCAGGTCATAGCCCGCCATCGCGTCCAGCACGCCCAGGGCGTTGCGGTAATCGACCTCGTCATGCAGCGGCCGCACCATGAACAGCCCCATCAGTTCCGCGTAGCTGGGCGGAATGTCGTCGTGCGTCAAGGTCCGCGTCTTCATAGTTGTTCCTTCCAGGTGCTGGCGTCGTACTCTTTGTGCGTAAGGACCAGCAGGGTGTAAACGATACGCGTGTTGCAGTGCACCGCCGCGATCAGCCGGTAGCGGTTGTGAGCGATGTTGAACACCACTACCGACCGGCTGCTGGCTGTCGTCACCCGGTCGGCACTGGGAAAGGTCTTGCGCACGTCGGCGAAGCTCTGCCACTCGGCGGCCTTCGTCTGCTGCACCCACAGCCCAAGTGATGCCTTGGCCTGTCCGTGGGACTCCCAGAACGCGCGTAACATGCTCGTCTTGATGATTCGCATTATCCTGCTATTATCGCCGATTGATGACATAATGTCAACAGGCTTTTCCCGAAAAAGCCGTGAAACAGTGGCCGCATGGGCTCCGAGCCCATCCTGCGGCCCTTCGCACCCTTCAACCCCTTCGCACGTTCGCACCCCCTGTCCAGTGTGTGTGAAAATATCGTGGCATGTGGGTGGCAGCCTCAAAGCGTAGTGCAACGGAGCTTTGGGGATGGCGAATGGGAGTGGCGCATCCGTACGGAAAGGCCTCTGCGAGGCGATCCATCCCCAAGTCCTGCGGATCCGTTCGGCTTCGCTCAGGACAAGCTTTGAGGCTGCCACCCCTGGCGGTCTGCGTCCGCAAGGGAATGCTGCCCTGAAATCCTGACAGACACGCCGAGCGAGTGTCTGTGAAAATATCCTGGCAGCCGTGTGGCAGCGGCAAGCGCAGGCTTGCCGATGGTGATACGCATGCCCTTGAAGCCATCGGCAAACTTCGCCTTGCTCCGTTTGCCGCTGCCACACAGGGCGCTCCGTGGTGGAAAACGGGCCTTGCCGCGAAATTCGCACAGACACTTGTCAGGCAATCGAGCATTCTGAACTTGCATTCTCCAGGGGAAAGGTGGCATAGTGGTAGGTTAGGAAGTTGGTGTCGTTGTTGGGCAAAGCTCATATGGGAAATGTCGGCTGAAAGAAAGACCCGACCAGTTCCGCCTCGATCCCGCGAAGCCGTGAAGACAGATGGAAGCAGGCACACGCCCCCTGTTGTCGGAAGCGGGTCGCGTTGGTCGCGGCAGCCTTTCAGTCCTCAATCGCCATCAAGGGAGGTGACATATGAACAGAATCGTCGCTGTGATGTTCGGTTTGGTTTTGGCGGCTCCCTTGGGTGCAGAAGATCAGCACGGCTACGTCCCTTTGCGTCCTCTGGAACCGTTTGAAGCCAAGGACCAGCCCACTGGCGTTGTTGTCGGGGACCGGACATGGCACACACCGTGGGGCTATGATAAGCCTGAGAACTCCGAGCGCATGTACCCTCTCGTCGTCTTCGGACGTCATAACGAAGCCAGCGAGTTTTTCACGATCGACATACGGAAACGCTATCCGGCCTTCTACGTGTCCTACATCGAGAGCAGCGAAGAGGCCGGCGCCGCCTTGTCCGACCTCATCGACGTCTGCATGAAGGACCACCGTTTTCGCATCGACACGCGACGCATTTACCTGACAGGATGGTCAGCCGGCGGTTCAGGCTCTTTCAAATTGGTCAGAGGATTTCTCAGCAAGGGCAAGTATTTCGCCGCAATCAACAGAATCGCAGGACAATCCGAGAGCATTCTCGCAGAACAGGCCGTTGAGAAGACGGCGATCTGGGTGCACATCGGACTCCTTGATACGCCTCTTCGCGTGCAGGTGTCACGGGACCTGTATGCCCATCTCAAGGATCATCCCAGCAACGCCTCAGCCGTGGAGACGACCGTCAACGACACGATCCGACATGGGGACGTTGACGTAGCCCGCCATACCAGGATTCTGACAAAGAATGGGGTGGAGATTGTCCGCTGTACGGAATACCCCACGGAACCTCATGCGGCCTTGGCAGGCTACTCGGATCCCTACTTGTACGAATGGCTCTTTACGCGGGCAATCTGTCCGGAGAAACGTCCCTCCGATAGCAAAGAAACCTCGTCAAAAGGATCAGAGGTGAAGTAAAGGCTATTATTTATCTTCGTAGCGGACGGCTACACCACTCGCCCAAGAATGGCCATCATCATCGATGCCGGAAGACCCCAGAATTACTGCACTGGCTCCCAACGGCGCACATTTCGTCCGTAAGGAGTTGTGCATCTTTGCAGTTGCCTGTGTTGACCATTTCTGGGTAGTTATACCGATTAGGATTTATTCGTGCGCCCCGCCTTGTCGTCCTGAACGAAGTGAAGGATCTGGGCGGCGAATGGGAGGAACGTCTCATGCCACAGCCAGATCCTTCGCGAGGCTCAGGAGGACAAAGTCACTTCCGCGCGAGGACTTTTCCTAATCCGTATCAGGAGGCGAACTCACATGGTAAGTGCAACACAGTAGCTCGTGACTGTCACAACCTACTGTGTTGCACTTCGCATGTTAATGCCCCGCAGGACCACCTCCCGGCCATGAGGCGTCCGCGTCGTCTCGCAGGGTCTGTTCCAAGAGCTGAGGATCTGGTCATGGCAAGGGGGAGTACGTCAGTTCTATGAAATCGTTCTCGTCCAGGGGCAGCGACAGTTCGATGGAAGTTGATGAGATTTGCCGAAAAGAAAGAGAGCCTTGGCGGGCCGACCGAGCCTGGCTGATGGGTCGCGGCGTCCTGACGGCGAGGGTGAGTCGTTGCACGGGTTCCAACGTGTAGTTGGCGAGGGGAATGAGAATGCCCTTTTCCTGTTGCATGAAGACCGCGTCCACTACGGGCACGCTGCAGGTGATCGGAGACTCAACGCCTGCCGCACGGACCGGTGTCAGGAGCAAGTCGCGGATGTCCGCCGGGTACTTCCAGGGGTTGTAGGATCGCCCCAACCGCAGGGCCTCTCGCTGTTCGGCGGGCGATGACGCATCGCCTGTCTTCACCTTCTCCTCCAGGACATTCCGCGCATCGAGGGCCTGCTTGATATAAGCGAGCGCAGGCAAGAACCCGACGCAGAAGACCGTGCCTTTCCCGAATTTGTCCCTGATCAGTGCCGGGGACGTATCCTGGAACGTGGCGAGCACCGTCGCGCCCCGCCGGGGGTTGAGCGAATGCCTCACTGCCAAAACGGCCGCTCCGCCGCTGCTCCATCGCACCTGGTCTTTCGCGGCCAAGATCGCAAGATAGCGGCCGGGCGACGTGTATTTCTCCTCCTCGATGACCTCGCCTCGTTCGGCAGGCAGCATCTTGGCAAGAGCCGTCAGAGGACGGTCATATTCATCCGCTGCTGCGGCGCCGGCGGAGAGCCAGAGAACGCCGCCCCGCTGCACCCACGGCCCGATCTTCTCTGCTGCGGCACGTGTGAGATTCGGGCCAAAGAGATAACAGACCTGGTAACCATCGAGCAGGCCGGCGGCCACCTGTGATTCCGAGAGGATATCCACAGGCATCTGTGCATGGGCCAGAGCCAGCCAGGTATGCATCCGATCGAAACCATACGCGAGGTTCCCCTCGATCGTCCATACGTCAGACGCCGAACTGTACACAAGAGCCACCTTTGCCGGCGCAGGCATGGCGGCCAGCAGCATGTCTTCGACGGCGCCTACTTCCCGCGTCAGTGCCGCATTGGCGGTCCAGGTCTCGGGCCTGGCCTGCCAGACGTGAGTGCGCCAGTAGGGTCCGCCTTCATGGGTGGCCCAGCTTGGTCCGTAGTGAAAGCTGTTCAGGATCTTCACGCCGCGGGCCAGTTCGCTCGTGGCCTTGAGCTTGATGTCCCACGGCGTACGCCCGTCGTGGGCAATGAGGTGATGTCCAATCACCTGACCGCGCCCGCGTGCCGCGGCGCGCATCAGGTCCACGTTGAAAGCGGCACATTGGTACGTGGAAGCGAGGTTGGCCCAGTCCTCCCCCCAGATGGCGTTTTGATCCGGCGTCTCCAGCAGCTCGAAATAGTCCACGCCTTGTTCGTAGAAATTCGCTCTGTAAATCACGCCGTCGCTGAAGTTGGCGACGGTAGGCAGTGAACGACCGTAGGCGTTTTCGAGAATGCGGCGTTGCGTCGCCATAAAGTCGCCCAGGGCGCGCGTGCGGAAACGCTGCGAGTAGTAGTATAACGCCGGATGCGCGCAACGCTGCGGACCGGTAACCAGCTTCACGTCCTGCCAATCGTCAACGAGCAATTCGGCGGGCGTCTTTCCGCTCGCCTTCAACCAGTCGCGGAACCGTTCCCGATAGAAGGGATCCGCAGCAATGACCTCCAAGGGCTGGCCGGTCGGCTCGTCCGTCAGCTCGCAGAGCACGATCTCCTCCACCTTCCCGCCGTCGCGACGGAAGGCCGCGGCCTGTTCCGCGGCTTGAGTCTTCATCGTCTCGATATCCGGCTGACAATACGAACCGTTCTTGAGATGCCACACGCCGCCGATACGGCGAAGATATCCGTCGGTGAAGCCGAAATGCGCCAGGGTTTTGCGTTCGCGCGCGGCGACGGCGGCATCCAGCCGGATCGAAAAGGGACTCAAGTCGGCCGTGACAAAGAAGGGAAAACGCTCTGGTTTCCGTCCGTGCGCAGGCCAGGGGAACGCATCGGCGCGCCGGCCGGTCTCTTCCGCGATTTCGCGAGCTGTCTTGAGGTGGGCGATATTCTCCGCCGTGAGCAGATGGGGCGGCACATAGAGGGCCGTGCCGCCCGGTTGATGATCAAAGGTCAGCGTCCGTACGACAGCCGCGTCGTCCGGCGCCGTGGCGAACTCCAAGGTGGCATGCAACCGGTCCGCCGGCTCGGTGTACGTATGTCGCGCCGTAACATAGAGCATTGCCCCCGAGTCGCTCCAGAGAATCGGCGTCAGAGCACACCACGGGGTTCGCTCGCCGGCGGTCAACATCTCCTCCGGTTTCACCGTGAGAGCGAGGACGCCCCCCTCTCGTCCCAGCGAATAATGCTCATACCACGGAGGGCGATAGTGGTCGGCAAAGATGTGGATATAGACCGGCCGTTCGTAGCCGGGGCCCAGCGTCACACGCACGAGCGTTGGTGCGTCGTCGGGCGGCACGGAGACCTCGACCCCCGCCAAGGCCTGGGCCCGGCCGCACATGGAAACGGCTCCGATCAGCATTAAGACCGTCGCAATGCGAAAATATACGGTCACAGCTCCTCAAATCAAAGACAGTCACCCATCTTACCATCATCGTACCGCCCGGCGCGCCCATGTCAAGGTCCGATCGGGCAGTCTTGGGGAACGAAACGGTGTCCGGTACTTTTTCGCCAAGGCGAAATGCTGGCTGGCGTCTCCGTGGGGTCAGGGGGTCGCGGCCTGCGGCCGCAACAGTTTTGAGTCCGTTCTTCCTGTGGCCTGCCGCCTGCCGTCTCCGGCCTGCGTCCTTCCGTCCTCACCCTCGCCCCTACGAGATACGAGATACCACGTACGAGACACCCCTTCCCCTCGATGTCACGACATACCTTTGGGTGTACGTAGTCATATGTAGCGGCCGTGAGCCGCGACGGGTTTTGAGTGCTGGGTCGTTAGAAACCGCATAGGCTCAAGCCCATCCTACGCCTGCCGCCTGCAGTCTACGGGCTGCCGCGTTGCGGCTCAGCGGAGTTTGCGGAAGGCGGCGGGGGAGAGGCCGAAGACTTTCTTGAAGGCGCGGGAGAAGTGGAACGGGTCGCTGAACCCCAGATCGAACGCCACCTGCTTGATGAGCTTGTCGTTCCGCTGGAGGAATCGGGCGGCCTGGGCCATCTTGAGCTGGGTGAGGTACTGATAGGGGCTCTGGCTGTCGAACCGTTTGAAGAGCCGGCACAGGTAGGCTTCGTCGACGTGGCAGCTCTCGGCGATCTCCTCCAGCGTGCGCAGCGTCGGGAAGTGGTCGCGGATGTACTGGCGGCAGCTCTGGTAGGTGGCGAAGGCGGCGCTGCGGTACGGGTCGTCGACGAGTCCGGCTTCGGCGATCTTGAGGACCAGCAGCTCGACCAGCTTGGCACAAATGGCCGGCCCCTGGCGCGTGCCGGAGCAGCCGGCGGCGATCAGGTCGTCGAAGATCCGCAGGACCGTATCGGGCGAGGCGATCCGGACGGCGGTGCCCGGCGCCAAGCCGTTGTCGCGTAAGATCTTGGCGGCCGTCGGGCCGGTGAAATCGACAAAGTACTTCACGAGCGGCTCGGGTCCTTCGGCGGCAATCAGGTGGGGGACGCCGGGCCCGTAGGAGAAGACCCGGCCCGGATAGAGGGCCTCGGTCCGGCCCTTGAGGATCAGTGTGCCCTTGCCTCGGGCGACGAATTCGATCGAATGGAAGGGGAAATCGGCGCGGTCGATGCGGTAGTCCGGGCCGCAGCGCTCGCGCCCGCCGCAGACCACCGCCAGCGGCTGGCGGACGCTGCCGACCGCGTCGAGGTAGAACCGCTCGGCCTCGAGCACCTGGTTCGAGTAGAACGTCGGGACGCTGCCGGTATCGCGGATTTCGTGGCTCATGGCGACCAGTCAAGAATGGTCATGCTCTGGACAACATTTGACATTTCCATCGGGCTGCACGAGCATTATAATCGCCGGCGATTCGGCTGAGAAGTCAATATGGTGCAGGCCCGAGCAGCAACGCGACGGGGCCTATAGGAAAGGACACGAGATGGCACGCAAGAAGAACCCCACAGCGGCGTCGGTGCTGGATAAGGACGATCTGATCGTGGTCGGTGGGGCCGGCGGGTTTATTGCCGGGGCGCTGGTGAGGTATTTCCACGAGCAGGGATTCCGGCGGATTCGCGCGATCGACAAGAAGCCGCTGCCGCAGTGGTACCAGCGGACGCCGGGCGTCGAGTGCCTGTGCCTGGACCTGAGCGAGCCGGACAACTGCCGACGGGCCTGCGAGGGCGCCGTCGAGGTGTACAATCTCGCCGCCGACATGGGCGGGATGGGCTTCATCGAGCGGTTTCGCATCGAGTGCCTGCGGAGCGTGCTGATCAACACCCATATGATCGAGGCCGCGTACCGGGCCGGCGCGACGCGGTACTTCTTCTCGTCGTCCGCCTGCGCCTACAACACCGACCTCCAGAAGGACCCCAACGTCCGCGCTCTGAAAGAGTCCGATGCCTATCCGGCCATGGCCGAACGCGGCTATGGCTGGGAAAAGCTGATAAGCGAGATGTTTTGCATTGAGTATTGGGTCGAGCGCCAACTCGAAACCCACATCGCCCGCTTTCACAACGTCTATGGAGAGCCCGGCACCTGGGATGGGGGGCGGGAGAAAGCGCCGGCGGCGCTGTGCCGCAAAGTGATCGAGTGCAAGGACCAAGGACTTGACGAAGTGGTAATCTGGGGCGACGGCACACAGACGCGCAGCTTCATGTACATCGACGACTGCGTCCTCGGCATCGACATGATCATGCACTGCGACGCGCTGATTGCCACGCCCATCAACCTCGGCTCCGACTACCTGATCTCGATCGAAGACCTCATGCTGCTGGCCGAGAAGATCGGCGGCGTCAAACTCAAACACAAGCACGACCTGACCGCCCCCAAAGGCGTCGGCGGCCGCAACAGCGACAACACCTTCATCAAGCAGGTCCTCGGCTGGGCCCCCAGCACCCCGCTCGAAGACGGCCTCCGCAAGACCTACACATGGATCGAGTCGCAGTACTACGCCCGCAAGGCCGGCAAGCACACCGTCAGTTGACCGCCCGCCGCGCCCGCGTGCATAAGAACACTTGTCAGCGACACAGAGCGCAGTAGAATCGGCACATGACACCGCCGCAAAGTCACGACATCACCGACGTCATCGGCAAGCTCCAGTACCGCCTGGCCCTGGCCGGCGGCTGGATCGACCAGCCCTTCGCCAGCCGGCTCAACCCGGATCCGCCCGGCTCGATGGTGGTCGTTGCCGTCGAGCCGCAGTTCCGCTGGATGGACCGCTCCGGCATCTGCGGCAGCACCCGCCAGATCGCCCTGGAGCTCTGGGGCGGCGCGCTGCCCGACCGCGACCCCGAGCAGCTCGTCCGCGAGCTATACGACGCCGAGAACGAAGGCCGGGCCGAGCCCTCCGGCTCGCAGGACATGATCGGCCTGATCTATCCCGGCGTCAGCCGCCTCGACTACGACTTCCGATGTCACGAGGGCATATTCCCCGCCCACATCGAGTCGTGCAACGACTCGGCCGTCGCCGCCTGGCTCGGGCGCATCCTGCACATCCTGCCGGTCGCCCCGCGTCCCGACGGCTACAACCCCCTCGAAACGAAGAACCTCGATCCCGCCTGGATCGGGCGGCTGGGCCGCTCCGGCCGCGACTGCTACGACGCCATCGTCGCGCGTGACATCGAGCGACTCGGCGCCTCGATGAACGAGTGCATGGCCTGCTGGGAGGCCATCCTGCCCGGCACCGTCCGCCACCCGACCCTCCGCGTCGACCTGATGGAATTACTGTCGTTCTACCAATCGCGCTACCCCGGCGCGATGTACTCCGGCTGCGGCGGCGGATACCTCTTCGTCGCCTCCGAGCGCCCCGTCCCCGGCGCCTTCACCATTCAGGTGAGACTCAAAACGCCCTGACCGCACAAATGGTGGGGCAGTGCCCACCTCACCGATCGCGGCATTTCTCGGGAATTCGTAGGGTGGCGGCCTGCCCCACCGCGAACGGATCGCCATGCTCAAGGCCCTATGCCGAACTATATCCGGGCGAAATTCGAGAGCGGATACTACTTCTTCACCGTGGTGACGAACGGCCGCACCAGGCTGTTCCTCACGCCGCTGGCACGCCAATGCTGCGAGGAGCCATTGACCAGACGCAATCTTGTCATCCGTTTGAAGCCGTGGCGTTTTGCCTGCTGCCGGAGCACCTGCATTGCGTCTGGAAGCTGCCCGAAAGCGACGCCGGCCAGGCAAGTCGCAGTTTCGGGGCGTCTTCCCGCACGGCGACAAGTGGCAGGCGGCGGTCAGCTACCGGGGCGGGTCCAAGTGCCTGGGCCTGTTCGACGAGGAGGTCGAGGCGGCCAAGGCGCGTGACCGCAAGGCGTACGAGCTGGCCGGCGAGTTCGCGGTGCTCAACTTCCCCGAGGAGGCAGGCCGCAAAACCGTAGGCTGTAGACTGTAGGCCGGTGGCGGGTTGAGAATTGCGGGGACGCCTTGCTGACTCCAGTCTTGTATTGCGTGTGACGCGCCCGCATATCACGCCGCCTGTCGTCCATTCCGGCGCGATCGTTAGAATTGCCTGGTCTTGATGTTTCGGAAGCGAGCGCCGTCGGCGGGGGGGGGATGAGGTGTCCGGCGGGCAGCCTGGGGAGATGGTCGCGGTCTTTGGACTTGCTGTGGGCGATGGCGGCCTGGCGAAGGCTGCGACGGACGTTCGGATTGGCGGACCCGGCCGCGGGCGCCGCACGGGACCGCTCTGGGAATGCCTGCCGTATTGCGGGTTTTTGGGGCCGACCGGGCCAAATGCGCCACCGGAGGGCAAAAATCGTCCAAACGTTGCGCGCGCCGTACATATCCACCATGCCGGGCGGCTAAGCCGGGACGCGGGTGGGCGCAAAATGGCGAAAGAAAAACGCAAAACTGCATTGCTCCGGTGGCCCGGGATTTGCGACAATGTAGAAGCCGGGGCGGGTGAACGCCCGACGCCGAGAGGCCTGCACGAACACGCAAGTGGTTGGTGCGTAGAGAGTTTGGGATTTGTTTGTCACGTGAGGGGTTTTTGACATGCCGCGGGCTACCGAGTCCTGTGGGACCAGCGCGCGAAGGAGATGCAAAATGCAGATGCACGTTGTCAGAGGCAATCACCGTGGGCGGCGCAGAAGGAATGGCGCCTTTACGCTGATCGAGCTGCTGGTGGTCATCGCCATCATCGCGTTGCTGATGGGCATCCTGATGCCCGCGTTGCAACGCGCCCGGGAGCAGTCCCGCAAGGTCACCTGCGCCAACAACCTCAAGCAACTGGCGCTGAGCCTGCACATGTACGCCAACGAGAACGACGCGAAGCTGCCGCTCAATGCCGGCGGCTATTGGCTGTGGGACGTCTCGTATTTCACGAGCGACTTCATCCTCCGGAGCGGCGCGACGCGGGACATCTTCTATTGCCCCGCCGACCTGTCGAAGAATGCCGATATGTCCATCGTCTGGCAGTATGGCCAGGATCCGCCGTACGGCACGCCGATTCAGCACGTTGATGAGGCCGCAGTGACCAACCGCACGGGTACCTATCGCGTGACCAGCTACTTCTTCATGATGGACACGGAGGCGGGCCGCGCCGGAGACCATCCGCTTTACGAGCAGGGCACTGAGCCGAAGAAGTGGGTCAAAACGCTCAACGAAAAGGGCGCCGCCAAGGCCGAATTGATCACCGATGCGACGCTGAGCACCACCGCCGATCGCGAAGCCGGCAACTTCGTCGAGGTCGCCGGCGGCCTGTTCACCCGGCACCAGATTTACGACCGCACGAACCACCTGCGCCGTGGCAGCCGGCCGGAAGGCGCCAACATCGTCTTCCTCGATGCCCACCAGGAATGGCGCAACTTCTCCGAGATGCAGCATCGTTACTCGCCCGGCGGCGGCGCTACCGGCGCGCCGTATCACTGGTGGTAATCCCGAATTCCACGGCCCGCCCCGCGGGCCGTCGCACGACAATCCTTCAGACGGTCAGACCGCAGCGGCAGCCAGGATCGGCTGCCGCTGCACCGTTTTGACGGCCGTCGCTCGCATCTCGTCGCTCGTCGCTCGGGGAGGTACCGTAGGGCGAGCGTCCCCGCTCGCCGGACGCTGTCTGCAGCGTGCCCGTGAGGGCGTAGGGTTTGGGGAGCGAGCCGACAGGGAGATAGCGTCTTACGACGCCACTACAGACTACATCCTGTCTTGATGACACTTCCTACAGAGCAGTTGGCAATTCTCGACCGAATACGGCTCGGCGGCATCCTTTCTATGAATCTCGACTCCTTTGATGGTGTGGGACTCCTCGCCGCACCTTTGACACGCTTGTATTCCCGAATCCCACAGCGCTTTCTTGATCGGACGCTTTTCCCGAATCTCCTCCTGCATCAGTCTGCTATATACCCAGCGACGGAGTTTGAAACGCGTCCGCATGTCCTCCTTTGCAGCGAGCTCAATGACGAGCCTCGCATTCGCCAGAATCCCGTCTCCGATTCGTTTGACCGTGTCACCCTCCGGCGGTTCTTTGGAGCTTGTCGTCCTCCGCAGATTCGCCCGAATCTCCTCGGAGAACTCGTCTCTGTGACGCCCGCTCTCACTGGTGATCTGACTGCGGTAGAATCCCCAGTGCGATTTCTTCCATTTGGAGTCTGGAAAGTGTTGGAGCACCGCCTCTGTGACTGCCTCGTAGTCGGCTGTCCCCTTCGTCCGGCGAATGACGTCAAAGACCACATCTTTGATGGTCGTATATGGTCTGCCTATCATCTTCTCGTCCTTCCACACATCGGGTACGAATCCCCTGTGAGTGTCTCAGTCTGCCCATGACGCTGATTGGCGCCTTGCGAACCTGGGAGATGTCTCTCGCAGTTCCCTTGTCGTTTTCCATGGTCTCCCAGCAACATGCCAGGAAACGGCCGGTCTCCGTCGGCTGATGGAGATTCGCTCCGCTGTCCTGGCTGGAGTCGGCGTCATTGTCGCGGATTCATGCCGAATTGGGCGAGGAGGTTCATTGCTTTGTCCACCTGCGCCTTCTTCGGCTTCGATGAATTCCTGCTGATGCCGAACATATCGAGGTAGGCTGCGGCGATGACGTTTTTGAGTCTGGCTTTGTCGGAAGGAGCCGCCAGCTTTCCGACGGCCTCATCTACGGAGCATCCGGCGGCCACGCTCTGAACCGCATACGCGAACGCCATCTTCTCGGCGGCCGTCACCTCGCCCACCGGATCGGGCAGACTGAAGAACATCGGGTGAATCGTCAATTTGCCCGAAGAGGCCGCCTCGATCAGCTCATCCCGCGTGCGCAGAAACGCGCCGTACGCATCGACGTCGAATCGAGTGAACTTCACCAGGTGCCGGCTCAGTTGCAGCGCGTTGACATCGTCCACCCCGAAGACGTAGAAATCCAGGCCGGTGGTGACACCGGTGGTGGTGGCCGTTGCGGCGATGAAGGGCAGTTCCGCTTTCAGGGACGCCTGGGCACCGTCGATCGTGATCAGCATGTGAAGGCCATACCCCAGATATGGATGCACCGAGTCGTCGTCTTCGCCGACGTCCTGGTACGCGGCCAGAAGGGCGTAGAAGTAGAGTCGATTCGTGGTTGCTTCCGCCGAGCCGATGCCCTGGTAGCCCAGCCGGGCGGCTGTCTCCCGTGTGACCTGCCGTACGATCAGACGCAGTTGATTGCCGTGCCAGTTCAGGGGATTCGGCGAATCGGTGACCGCGAGCTGCTTGGCCCCCTGATTCAGCAAATCCACCGCCGTTGCGATCCGATCGAAGGCCGACCGCTGGTCGGTCTTGCCCCATTCGGCCAAGGTTGCGCGATCCGCCTGGAAGAGGCCCGGTGTCTTCGTCGATAAGGCGAGGTCCAACAACCGTTTGGGCTGTGTCGTATCAGTTTGTTCTTCGGACATATAGCCTCCTGTCGTTTTCGCTGCGGTCTCTGCTGCTATCGCGGGTGTCGAAACGAACAAGATCCCCAGAAGTGCGAGTGCAATCCTCATTGTAACGGCCCTTTTGTGCTGAGGTGGTCAATCCCGAGACAAGGCGGCAACCTGGCGGGCCCCGGCGGGGCACGTCCGGTCGTCGACGGACAATCGCCTGCCCATAGTCTCATGGTCCGTTGCCTCCTGCTGTCGAGTTGTGGTTGTCCGGCACTTCGCGTAGCCAGGGAAGACGGGTTTCTCGCGGTCCTGGCCGACATGAAGCGGTCCCGGCGTTTTCGAGGTGTCTCATCAATGGTGCTCCCAGCTTCTGTCTTTATCGACAGAAATCGGGCAGGAGATGAGAAAAAGTCAGAATTGGTGTGCCATAGCGTTCTGCGGTTCCTCACGAGACACGAGATACGCACCAGCGGCGGGATTTGGTATAATGGAAGGGGTCGGCCCGGGGCGGGCGGCGGGCAAGGGTTTTGGAGGAACTCTCATGACGCGGTTTGGGATGCGATTGGGGCTGCTCTGCATTCTGGCGCTGGCGGGTCGGGCTGGTGCGATGACGATTCAGCTTGGGTCGGAGACGGTGACGCTCGTTGAAGCCGGTCGGATGTGGCACTACCTGGCCGGCGCGGGGGCGCCGAGCGAGCCGGCGGAGGCGTGGACCGAAGTCGAGTTTGACGATTCGGCCTGGCCGGTCGGTCCGGCGGGCTTCGGGTTTGGCGATAACGACGACGCCACGGTCCTGGCCGACATGCAGGACCGCTACGTGACGCTGTACATCCGTACGATGTTCTCCGTCTCGACGCCGGTCGGTGACGGCGCGCTGGAGCTGGAGATCGACTATGACGACGGCTTCATCGCCTACCTGAACGGGCGGGAGGTGGCGCGGCGCAACATGCCTGAGGGACCTGCGACGTTCGCGACGACCGCCTCGTCGCACGAGGCCGGAACGCCCGAGACGATCGCCTTGGGCCCGGCGGCCGACCTGCTCGTCGAGGGCGTCAACGTCCTGGCCATCGAGGGACACAACACCTCGGCCGGCAGCAGCGACTTCTCTCTGTCGCCTTCGCTGCGGATGCCATCCGAGACACTTCGGGCCGGCGACGCATGGATCGTCACGGAGCAGATCGTGACGGTGAGCGGCCGGACCGACGCGGCGGATGCCGCTGTGGTGATAATCGACGGCTTCGGAATCGACTTCGACCCGGCCGACGGGACGTGGACGTGCGGACTTTGGCTGCCTGCGGGCCTGCGAGAGGTGACGGCGGTAGCGCTCAACGCCGCCGGCAACGAAGTCGATTCGGGTTCAGCCAGGATCATCTACCTTCCGCCTGACGATCGGATCGCAGGCGAACTGACTGGCGACACAACGCTGTCGGGCGCCCACGTGGTGGACGAGAACGTCATCGTTGCGGCGGATGTCGTTCTGACGATCGAGCCAGGGACGGTGCTGCTGATGAACGACGGTGTCTCGCTGGTGGTTTACGGACAGCTTCTGGCCCGGGGGACGGAGTCGCAGCCGATTCTCGTGACGCAATACGGCGCGGGCACAGCGTGGAAGCAGATCCGGTTCGTCGATGCCAACGACAGCCGGCTCGATCACTGCATCTTCGAGTACGCTGACAGCGAGGGGGCGCATCAGGACTACTACGAACCGGGACCTCGCGACTATCACGAGGCGATCGTGGCGCTGGGCTGTCACATCGATGTCAACGACTGTGTGTTTCGTAACCTGCCCGACGCCGGCAGCGGCGCCGAGGGCGACGCGATTGCGATCATCTCCGACGACCCGAATCATCCGGGCTCGGGCAGCGCGCACATCGCGGGCTGCCGGTTTCTGGCCATCGGGCAGAGCATCCACACGCGGTATTCGTACGTGCTTGTCGAAGACTGCTTCTTCACGGGCAAACGCGGCGACAACGACGACGTCGACCTGTGGGGCGAGAGCGAGCCGCCGCCGCTGGTGCGTCACAACGTGTTCCTCGACCCGGCCCACGACGACATGATCAACCCGACGAACTGCTCGGCGGTGCTGGTGGGCAACGTCATCGCGGGCAGCGACGACCACGGCGTCGTGCTGCGGGGCCGGTGTTTTCCCGTGCTGATGAACAACGTGATCTACGACTGTAGTGCGGCGGGCGTCGCGGTGGAGAACTCGTGCTCGGCCTTGCTGGTGAACAACACGATCGTCGGCTGCGGGCGGGGCGTGCGGCTGTTCGACCTCGGGCGGTGGGGGCCGCCGTACAACCTGCCGCCCGGCGGCGGAACCGCGACGGTCGTCAACTGCGTCATCTGGGACTGTCCGCAGACGATCACGCTGGCCGACAGCTCGAACACGGAGATCGTGGATCGCGGCTCGCACGTGACCGTGTCCTACAGCGACATCGAAGGCGGGCGGACCGCTATCTCCGTCTCGGGCAGTCAATCGACGGTGGTATGGGGCGACGGCAATATCGACGGCGATCCGCTCTTTGCCGACGCCGCAAATGCCGACTTTCACCTTTGCTCGCAGTCCGGCCGGTGGGACCCCGATGAGCAGGCCTGGGTCCGCGACGACAGCTCGAGCCCCTGCATCGATGCGGGCAATCCGGACGACCTCATCGGCGAAGAGCCGGCGCCCAACGGCTCGCGCATCAACATGGGTGCCTACGGCGGCACCTCCCAAGCCAGCAAGTCCCCCCAATAGCCTCTGCGGTCCGGCTCGGCTCGGTGCCGACGGCAGCGCGACGCCCGCATGGGCGGCCGGCGAAAATCTGCAAACTGGTTCTTTTTTATGTGACCGCGGGCAACCTTGGGGCCTTTCTCAGGTAGAAAAAGAGGGTCTCGACAGGAGTACGGGGTCATGGATGCGATTGGCTCGGCCAACCCGATGGGGCGGTCGGGCCGGCCCAAGTGTCGCAGATCTTAAGCTCTTTTTTAGGTTGGCTTTATGGCTTGTCCGGCGTATCCTGAGCCGGCGGCCAAAGTGATCTCACAAGGCGTGTAGGGTGTCGGCGGTGATGCGGGAAGGGGAGTCCCGGGTTGCCGGAGAAGAAGAACCGCCGCCGGGGAAAGGAGATCAGCGATGTTCTCGACGAAGAAAAAACTCGATTCTTTGATGACAGCGGGGGCCATTGCCTTGGCGGCGGCCTTGCTGCTTGCCCCGTCGGCCGAGGCCCAGCGGAGCTCGCGCGGCGGCGGGGGCCAGGCCAGCCGGTCGGCTCCATCGGTATCACGGTCTGCGCCCAGCCGGTCGGTCAGTCCGCGCATCAGTGTTGGGTCGCAGCCCAGGATGCAGATCAACCGTAGCAGCCCGACGGTGACCCGGACGCCGACGCGCAGTCCGTCGCCGAGCATCAGCCGGCCTGCACCGTCGACGCCTTCGGCGCCGAGCCGGTCGTTCACCGCTCCATCGCGAAGCGAGTCGGTCATCCAGAGACAGCCTTCGATCAGCAGGCAGAGCCAACCGAATTCCTCGGGACCGGCCGCGCCGAGCCCGTCGATCCGGTCCAACGTACGGACTCCGACGACCTTTCGGCGGTTGACGCCCTCGACGGAAAACATCTCGCCGAGCATGCCGACGACTCCCAGTCCCGGCAACTCGACGATCGTGCGGACGCCTTCGGTGTCGAGTCCGTCGGGGACGTTGAGCCCGGGCCGGACCAACAACATCGGCAGCCGGATCGGCAAGCGACAGACGGAGCAGATCACTCCGCCGTCGGCGACTCCGACCACTCCGTTGGCGCAGGGCACGCCCTCGGTCGACTCGGGCAGTTCGCGGCTGCGAGAACGGACGATATTCAATCGTCGGTCCACGACGCCGCAGACGAGAACCATGACTCCGACGCCTCAGAGTCCTTCGACCGGCTCGACACCGACGAGAGATGTGACTCGATCGAGCAGCCGTTCCGGCGACATCGGCCGGAATGCGCGGCAGCAGCGGGACGAGATTGTCGGGCGCTTGGAGCGTCAGCGGCCGAATCCGACGCCGCGAACGGGAGACTCCGTGTCGACGAGCCGCTCCGGCGCGGTCGAGTCCAGCCGTGACATGAGTCGCAATGCTACGGCGGACCGCAGCCGGACGATCACGTCGCGCTCGCCGTCGAGCAGCGAGGGAATCGACCGTATCCGCGAGGCCACGCGCGATCGCATCGGCGTTCGCAAGGCCGACTCCGTGCGGGATCGCGCCGAGAGCCCCGTCGAGCGCAACGAACGTGTCCGGTCCGCCGGCCCGGAGCTGCGCGAGCGAACGAGTCTGGAGCCACGGTTGCAGCGGTCCATTGGCCATCGGCCCGACCGCGTCGTCCAGCGTGACCTCGGCGGTATTCATCGCGAGCACACGGTTCGGCCTCGGGTGGTCTACCGCGACCGTCCGGACCTGGTCCGTCATGAGCCGCGACACGTGCACGTCTATCGCGATCACTACGACCGTCTGTGCCATCGGATCATCTGGCCGCGATACCACTATCCGATCTACTATGACTGGGGTCCCTATCACGGATACCATTGGGTCTATCCGTACTATCATCGCAAGTACGTGTTCATCAGCCTCGGCGGTTGGTGGCCCTGGGATTACGACTACGTGCGATACTACTGGTATGGCTACCATCCCTACGTGTGGATGGGTTATTACCCGATCCCGCGCGAGGTCGAGGGCGACACGTACAATTACTACACCTACAACTACTACACCGGTGACGGCGGTTACCCGACCCAGACGACGCAGACCAGCTCGGGTGGCCTGCCTTACGGGATCGACGCCGAGACCTATGCCCGGGTCCAGCAGAGAGTCCGGGAGCAGCAGGCCAAAGAGCCGGGCGCCCCGACACAGGCCGATACGCGATTCGAGGAAGGCGTGACCCGCTTCGAAGCCGGCAACTATGCCGAGGCGGCGCAGGCCTTTGCCTCCGCCATGTCCATGGCGCCGAACGATATGATCCTGCCGTTCGCCTATGCCCAGGCGCTGTTCGCCAACGGCCAGTACTCCGAGGCGGCTGAGGCCCTGCGGGCGGCGTTGAAGAACGCCTCGCCCGAGCAGGAGGGCGTGTTCTATCCTCGCGGCCTCTACGCGCAGGATGAGGTTCTGTTCGGTCAGCTCGAGAAGCTGCTGGACAAGGTCGATGCCTATGGATTCGATGCGGACCTCCAGCTTCTGCTGGGCTATCACCTGCTGGGCGTCGGCGAGATGGAGTATGCACGCGGACCGCTGGAGCAGGCGGGCCAGGATATCCGCAACGCGCAGGCGGCGAAGGTGCTGTTGAACGTGCTGAACAAGCAGGAGGCCGCCGGGACGACGGGTGGCGCTGCTGGATCGCAGGGTGTTTCAGGCGCTGGTGCCGTGACACCGGACGCTGCGGCGCCGGCGACATCGTCCAAGAGTAACGTGCTCGAGCGTGTGAAGGGCTCGGCGTCGGAAGATGCGAACCAGCAGGCACCGGTCGAGAAGACGACGCCGAACCTCGATCCGAACACCCACTACGGTCAGATGGTTCCCGTGAATGCGGGTCGCCAGGAGAGCCCGGCCAAGGAAGAAGATGATGTTCCGTCGCCGAGGTAGAACACTTTTGTTTCTGTTGCTGACTGCCGGATCGGCGGTCCAGGCCGGACCGTGGGCTGAATGGCCCATCCTCCCGGGGCCGGACGATCAGCAGCATCCCGATCTGCACGGCACGGTGGCGGTATGGCACGAGTTCGTCTCGCAGTTTGGCGATTATGACGTCTACGTTGTCGATTTCAACGACATCGAGAACCCGCTGGTCACTGTGATTGGCGACGCGAACGATCAGATGCACCCGGCCGTCTACGGACACCGGGTCGTCTGGCAGGACCTGATCGTCTGGGGCGACTCGTCCGACTGGGACATCCACATGGCGGACTTGAGCCGCTTCGACGAGCCGATCGGCTACATCGTCTCCGACATCCCCGCCAACGACGAGCAGAGGCCCGCCATCTACGGCAACACGGTCGTCTGGCAGGACACCAGCGGCGGCGACTACAACATCTTCGGCGCCGACGTGACCGACCCGGAGCGGCCGAGCGAATTCGTCGTCGCCGCCTTCGAGGGCGACCAGCAGAGGCCATCCATCTGGCGTACCACGGTGGTGTGGGAAGACAGCTATTTCGGCGACAACGACATCGTGGCGGCGGACATCCTGATGCGTGATCGACCGGCGGAATTTGCGGTGGTCCTGCTCGAAGGCGACCAGCAGAATGCGGTCGTTCACGCCGACACGGTCGTCTGGGAGGACGACTTCTACGGGGACTGGGACATCTTCGGCGCCCGCCTTTCCGACCAGAATCAGGTGACCGAGCTTGTGATCGCCTCCGTCGAAGGCGACCAGCGTCATCCGGACGTCGAAGGACACCTGGTCGTGTGGCAGGACAACCGCAACGGGCAATGGGACATCTACGGCCACAACCTGGTCACTCGGCGGACGTTCCGAATCACGGACGATCCCGGCGACCAGATCCATCCGGTCATCAGCGGCAGCACGGTCCTCTGGCAGGACAACCGTCGGGGGCCGTGGAACATCTATGCGGCCCTGCTGGACGGTCCGGATGTGGCCGGTTGCGCATCGCCGCCGGCCGGGGACGTGAACGGAGACTGCAGGGTGGATTTCGCCGACGTGGCGATCCTGGCCGGGACATGGCTTCAGTCCCATTTCAGTGAAGTGCCGATCTCCGGTCCGGTGCCCGCCGAGGCGGCGCCGAAGGATTCCGGCGGTCGTTTGGACAAGACGATGGACCGCCCGATGCGGTCGTACCCAGGGAACCGAAACAGGGGGGCAACGCGGCCGTTTGCCGGTTGAGTTTCTCAGATATCCACGATACAATACGGGTTTGCGGGGTACAGTGCCCCGCGCCCCGGGCCTCGTCGGAGACGCCGGGACCGCCAGAATCGCGAAGTGGAGAACGACACAACCGGATATGGATAAGCGGCTGCGTAATGCTCTGAAGGGATTGACGAGCCCTGATGCCGAGTCGCGTCGCCGGGCGATGGAACCGTTTGTTCGGGCGACGTTCAACATCTTCATCCGCCATTTGTATCGCTACCTCGGCAACGAGGTGGAATGTGAGGATGTGCTCGAGGATGTGTATGCCGACATTTGGGAAAACCCGGATCACTTGCGTGACATCGCCAACGACGCGCATCTGCTGCGCACCGTGTATCTGTACTACATGCGCAAGCGGCTCCGCGAGGTGTATCGGCGGATGAATCGGAACCTGGCGTTATCCCAGGCGGACCTGGATAACCTGGTGGCGCCGGAGATGGGCCTGCATGAGATTACCGAGCAGGCCGAGCTGCGGCAACTGTTGCATCGCATGCTGGGCAAGCTGAAGGCCCGCGAGCGCAAGGCCATCGAGATGTGGATGCAGGGGATGTCGAACCGGGCGATCGCCATCCAGCTCAAGACGACGGTGGGGGCCGTCAAGATGCTGGAGTTCCGGACGATCTTGAAATTGCGGCGCATGATGAAAGAGTATTCCGACGAAGAGGACTGAGGTCTTCTGTGGAAAGTGGACAACCGATGGCAAATGTGAATCGAGAGATCCAGGAATTGCTGGCCGACTATGGGATGGCGCTGCGGGACGGGTGTCTACCCGGGTTTCTGAAGTCGCTGACGCGCGAGGAGGCGAAGGCCATCCGGGAGTCGGACGATTTCTGGGAGGCGACGGAGATGGTGCGTCTGATGAACAGCGCCGGCTTCGGGGACAAGGTGATGACGCCGGACGTGGGGCTTTTTATCTCGCGCGTTGACGCGGCCATTGTCTCGCGGCAGAAGAAGGCCGGCGCGTCAACGCGGAGTCCCAGCAGCAGCCCGGCGCGCAGCCGCAACCATGCGAACCTGTAGCCGAGTCGCCAGGGGATCAAAGTAACGCTATGATCATCGACAGCTATCAGTGTTCCTCATGCTATTTCGAGGACAAACGGCCCAGCAACCGCATCGATCCGGCGACGATCTCGCCTCCGCAGCCGCGGGCGGAGTTCGAGAACGTGCTGGTGATGTTTGTCTGCATCGAGCGGTACGACGGCCGGGAGGAGGTGGAGCAGGCCGCCGAGGAGTTCGGCGCCCTGGTGGGCATGCTGGGCGAACGGCCCATCGTGCTGTGCCCCAACGTCCACCTGTCGGTGGACAAGGCGCCGGAGAAACAGGCGGTCGCCCTGATCGCGGATCTCGAGAAGAAGCTGACGGAGCGGGGGTACACGGTGCACCGCCTGTCGTTCGGCTACCACAAGCGGTACGGGATGGAATGCAACGGCAACGTCGGCAGCGTGGTGGGCCGGCGGTTCTACGGCTCGGATCACAAGCAGTTCCTCCGCCTGATGACGCGTCTGGGCGTTTGTCCGCCCGATGCGCTGCCCAAGGACATGCCGGTGTGGGCGGAGGTGCTCATGCAGCGGCAGCTCAAGGTGCTCGGCAGTCGGCGCGAGACCTACAACGCCGCCAAGAGGATGTGCGAGGACCAGTTGGACGCGACCGGGCAGGGCGAGCTGTGGACCTGCATGCTGTTCGAGGGCGAGCGGCAGCCCATGGACGACTATCTCAGCCAGCTCTACACGATCATCGAAGAGTATCCCGATGTCCGGGTGCATCGCGCGATGAACCTCAGCGTTCCCGGGTTCTCCAACGCCGCCCGGCATCTGTTTCGCAAGTATCCCGACGCCATCGAATCGGGCCGGCTGCGCATCTACAGCAGCAAGGTCTCCGACATCGAGTTTCTGCTGAGCCGTGACGCGGTGCTGCTGGCCTTTCCGCAGATCCCGCACAAAGCGGGTTCGCACGCCGGGGAGATCTCGTTCGGCATCTACTGCAAGGACGCCGACTTCGCCAAGAACCTGATTCAGTGGTATCAATCCTTTCTGGTCGATCCGGAGGTCGGGTGGATTCGCACGGAGTCCGAGCTGGATGCCGTGATTAGCGAGCTGGAGGAGGAAGCGTTTCAGGATGGGCGTGAATAGAGGCTGAACCTGCGTGGACAGACCCGCTCCCTCACGCCGGGCGGGAGGTGGCACAGTACGGTAGGGAACGAAACGGTGCATACGGTGGTCTCGGTGGCGCTGGTGGCGGGCTACGTGGTCGGGCTGATTGTCGTGGCCGCGCGCGCCCGGACCGCACGGGAGTATGCGGAGTTCTCCATCGCCCGGCGTACGCTTCCCCTGGCCCTGATCTTCGGCAGCCTGTGCGCGACGTACGTGGGTCCGGCGTTCTCCATCGGGTTTGTCGGCCGGGGATATCGCAGCGGCTTCTTCTTTCTGTTGATCGGACTGGCGTACTCTCTCCAGAACGTTCTGGTCGGTCTGCTGATCGCCCCGAAACTGCGGGAACTGAAGGACTGCTACACCCTGGGGGACGCGATCGGACAGAAATACGGACCGCGATGTCAGATTCTCGCCGGGCTCATCTCCGTGCTTCTGTGCACGCTGTTCTCGGCGGTGATGATCAGCGCCGGGGCCGTGGTCCTGAACGATGTTTTCGGTCTGCCGCCGCGGTTCTCCGTGGCGGTCGTGGCCATCGTGACGGCCTCGTACACCGCCTTCGGGGGCCTGCGGGCGAGCGTGATCACCGACGCATATCACTTCGCGCTGTTCGCGCTGCTGCTTCCGGGCGTGCTGCTCTACGAATTGCTGTTCCATTTTCAGGGCGGCGCCACGGCGTTCTGGCAGCAGGCGATGGACGCGACCGCGCATGGATTGCAGGCGACGCCGCCGCTGGAGATCGTCGGCTTCGTCACCGCTTTTCTCCTGGGGGAGACGCTGATCCCGCCGTACGCGAACCTCGCGCTGGCGTCCAGGACCACGGTGGTCTCTCGCAACGGATTCATTCTCGCAGGCGTCTTCAGCGCGCTGTGGTTCGCGGTGATGATCTCCCTCGGCGTCGTCGCGCAAACGGTGGTCCCTGCCGATACAGGCGAGGACTACGTGCTGTTGACCCTGGTCAAGGCGACGATGCCTGATGCGGCGTACGCTTTGCTGCTGGTCTCGCTGGTGTCCATCGTTCTGTCCAGCCTCGATTCCCTGCTGAACGCCGGAGCGGTGGTGTTCACACAGGACATCCTTCGGCGGTTCACCGTCCGCCAGGACAGTGCGGCGTTGCTCGCGGGACGGTACTCGACCGTGATGATCGCTACGATTGCGGCGGGGATGGCCCTGTTCGTTCCCAGCGTGATCAAGGGGTTGCTGGTCTGCTACAACATCTGGGCGCCCGCGATCCTGCCGGCACTGTTCCTCGGTTTGTGGATTCGCCACCCGCGTCCTCTGGCGGGGATTCTGTCCATGACGGTGGGCACGGCGGTGGCCATCCTGCTTCAACTGGAGACCTTCGTCAAGACCGAGGTCGGATCGATCCTCCCGGCGTTGGTCTGTTCGCTGGCGGCCTATGCCGTGGGTCACTTCGCCCATGGTCTTCTGCGGAGGCCCAACCGATGATGGTCGCTCTGCTGATGCTGGTGATCGTGGCGGCCGGGCTGGTCATTCTCAGCGGCGTGTGGGTGGCGGTCGCCCTGGTGAAGGCGGTCTGGCATGTGGAGCGCCATATCGAAGGCAATGACGGAGCGGAGCCCGGCGATACGCGTGCCGGCCGGCAGTGACTTCTGCCGGCTGTGCGCCCGGCAGTTTTCCGTAGTGTGATACGGTCGGCCGCCGTATAATCGGCGCGCGGGCGGTGCATACGGATGGCATCCGTCCGCTGTGGATTCGCCGAACCGGGATCGCTCAGGAGGCCGACATGAAGACATCGACACGCTTGCCTTTCTTCCTCGTTCTCATCGTTCTGCTGCCGCACGCCGGCGTTCTTGCGGGCCAGCGTGCGTGCTCCGTGACGCCAGCGGCGCTGCGGTGCGAGTATCTGCACGACCCATTGGGCATCGACGTGACACAGCCGCGATTGAGCTGGCAACTGGCTGCGACGGATGCGAGCGCACGCGGCCAGCGGCAGAGCGGCTATCGCGTCCTGGTGGCCTCGACAGAGGACCTCCTCGGCCAGGGCAGAGGCGATCTGTGGGACAGCGGCATGGTCGCCTCGGATCAGTCGGCGCACATCGCATACGATGGAAAGCCTCTGACCTCGGGCATGGCATGTTTCTGGAAGGTGCAGGTCCGGGACGAAAGCGACATCGTCTCGCCCTGGAGCGAGCCGGCCCGCTGGACGATGGGGTTGCTGACGCAGAACGACTGGCACGCGCAGTGGATCGGCGCCGACAAGACCTTCGAGCGCAAACAGGGTTGGCCGCCGCCCGACAACGACGTGCCCGATCCGTGGCTGCGCAAGAGCTTTGCGCTGAGCGCCAGGCCCGAGCGGGCGACGGTCTACGTCGCTTCGGTCGGCTACCATGAGCTGTACGTCAACGGCAAGAAGGTTGATGACACCGTGCTGGCGCCAAGCGCGGTGAATTACCGCAAGCGGGCCCGCTATGTCACGTACGAGATCGCCGACTACCTCAAAGAAGGCCAGAACGTGATCGGGCTGTGGCTGGGCGTTTCGTGGTCGATCTTCCCGCAGTACAAGACGCCCGACAAGCCGCAGACCCCGATTGTCCTGGCGCAGGCCGACATCGAGCTGCCCGGCGGCAACACGATGCGAATTGTCACCGACGCCACCTGGCGGACGCACGCCAGCCCGAACACGCTGCTGGGCATCTGGGACTTCATGCACTTTGGCGGCGAACGGTACGATGCCCGCCAGGAAGTGGCCGACTGGTGCGAGGCGGGCTTCGACGATTCAGACTGGAAGCCGGCGGTGGTTTACTCGCCCTCGCTGAGGCTGTCGGCCGAGATGGTCGAGCCCAATCGGCGCATCCGCGAGGTCCAGCCCGTCGCGATCGCCGAGCCCAAACCCGGCGTCTACCGCGTGGACCTGGGCGTGAACATGACCGGCCTGTTCGAGATGGACCTGCGGGGCGAGCCCGGCGACACCGTCGAGATGAAGTTCTCCGAGCAGTCCAAGGCCGACATGACGCACCGACTGCACAGCAAGTACGTCATCGGCCCTTCGGGCAAAGGCACGTTCCGAAATCGGTTCAATTACTTCACGGGCCAGTGGGTGACGATCGAGGGGCTCAAGTACAAGCCCAAGCTTGATGATATTCGCGCGCATCTCGTGCGCACCGACTATGCGCAGGCGTCGAGTTTCGAGTGCTCGAACGAGCTGCTGAACTGGGTGCACGATGCGACGCTGCTGACGTTCGAGGACCTGAGCCTGGGCGGCTACGTTGTCGACTGTGCCCATCGCGAGCGAATGGGCTACGGCGGCGACGCCCACGCGACGACCGAGTGCGGGCTGAACCACTTCAGCCTCGGCGCCTTCTACACGAAATGGGCCCAGGACTGGCGCGACGTGCAGGGCGGCGAGAGCGCCTGGGGCACCGGCGGGGACAAGGCCGCGACGAAGGACACTGTCGAGAGCGGCAACCTGCCCTACACCGCGCCGACCTACTGGGGCGGGGGCGGGCCCGGCTGGAGCGGTTACTGCGTGACATTGCCCTGGGAGATCTACGAGCGCTATGGCGACACGCGCATCTGCCAGGTGAATTTCCCGACGATCCAGCGTTGGTTGGCCTTCCTCGAGACCAAGGCCAAGGACGACATGCTGGTGCGATGGGGCGGCGAGTGGGACTTCCTGGGCGACTGGCTCTGGCCCGGCGCCGAGGGCGTCAACGGCGACACGATCGAGACGCTGTTCTTCAACAACTGCTACTGGATATTCAATTTGCAGACGGCTGCCAAGATCGCCGACGTGATCGGCGAGAAGGACGCCGGCGCGAAGTACCGCGCGCGGGCCGACCAGGTGCGCCGCGCGGTGCACGCGAAGTTCTTCAAGCCCGAACTGAACAGCTACGTCAACGGCTTCCAGGGCTATCTGGCGATCGCGCTGCTGGTGGACCTGCCTCCGAAAGAGCTGCGACAAGCGATCTGGGACCGGCTTGAGAAGGAGATTCTGGTCGTGCGCAAGGGGCACATCCACGCGGGCATCACCGGCGGGGCGTTCCTGTTCAAGACGCTGCTCGACGCCGACCGCCAGGACCTGATCTTCCCGATGGTCAACAAGGACACGTACCCGAGTTGGGGCCTGATGCGCCGCAACGGCGCCACCGCGATCACCGAATCATGGAGGATGGACAACTCGCTGTGCCACAGTTCGTACCTGTACGTCGGGACGTGGTTCATCGAAGGTCTGGCGGGCATCAAGACCGATACGGATCGTCCGGGCTTCCAGCGTTTCGTCCTCAAACCGGGCCTCATCGACGATCCATCGATGAAATGGGTCAAAGCGCATCACGACAGTCTCTACGGCCGCATCGAGAGTCGCTGGCGGATCGATGACGACCGGGTGCTGACGCTGAATGTCACCGTTCCGCCCAACACGACGGCGACGCTGTACCTGCCGACCGCCGACGACAAAACGATCACCGAAGGCGGCAGCGAGCTGGCGAAGACCAAGGGCCTCAAACACCTGCGCACCGACAACGGCTGCGCCGCAATCGAGCTGGCGGCCGGAGCGTACGAGTTCCGATCCAGCCTCGCCGTGGTTGCCAGGCGGTAGAGGCGGAGGAATCGGCTTGCGCAGTTCTCCATAGCGGGAGTATCGAGTATGCGACGAATGATCTGGGTGTTGCTGGCGGTGATGCTGCTCTCGCGGGTCGGCTACTGTCAGGCGGGTGAGTACGCGGACCCATGGCGGAAGATGCACGCGAGCAAGCAGGCGGCGCTGGAACGATTCAACGACGCCAAGTTCGGCATGTTTGTGCATTGGGGCGCGTACGCGGGCCCGGCCGGGATCTGGAAGGGCCAGAAGATCAGCGGGCTCGGTGAATGGATCTTCTATCACGCACGGATCCCCCGCGCCGAGTACAAGCAGATGTGCGCGCAATTCAACCCGGTCCAATTCGATGCCAATGCCTGGGTCCAGCTCGCCAAGGCCGCGGGCATGCGCTACATCGTGGCGATGCCCAAGCACCATGACGGCTTTGCCATGTACGACTCCAAGGTCAGCGACTACGACATCATCGATGTCACACCGTTCGACCGCGATCCCATGATGGAGCTGTACCAGGCTTGCCAACGTCACGGCATGCGGTTCGCCATCTATTACTCGCACGCCACCGACTGGATGGATGGGGGAGACGCCGGCGTCGCCGAGTACCGAAAGAAGCACCCCGAGGACACGGGCCAGTGGGCGTCCTGGCCCGCCAACACGTGGGACCCGTCGCCGGCGTCGTTCGAGGAATACATCGAGGCCAAGGCCAAGCCGCAGATGCGCGAGCTGCTCCAACGATTCTCCAACATACAGGAGATCTGGTACGACGTGCCCAGGCACATGCCGGAGAAGATGAGCTTTGAGTTCTACAAGCTAGCGTACGATATCCAGCCCGAGTGCCTCATCAACAGCCGCGTCGGCAACAACTTCGGCGATTTCTGGGTCCCCGGCGACAACAAGATTCCTGGCAAGGGCGAGGGGGAAGACCTGTACTGGGAAACACCCGGCACGCTGAACAACACCTGGGGTTTTAAGAGCTACGACGTCGATTGGAAGTCCACCGAGGAATTGTTGTACTGGATTCTGGAGATCGCCAGCAAGGGAGGCAACTACCTTCTGAACGTCGGGCCGAAAGCCGACGGCACGATTCCGCAGGAGAGCGTCGATCAACTGACGAAGATCGGCGAATGGATGAAAATCAATGGTGAGGCGATCTATGGCACCAAACGCTGGGCCGTGATGCACGAAGGACCGACCGAATTGGCGATGGAGAGCACGACGGCGCGAGAGAAGGAAGGCTTCCGAGCTGACTTCTCCGCCCAGGACTTCTGGTTCACGCAGAAAGGCGGGCGGCTGTTCGCCTGCGGCCTGGTCTGGCCGGCGGACGGCAAGCTCGCCATCCAATCGCTGGGCAGCAGGGCAGGCCATGCCCCATCGGATGTGAAGAAGGTGCGGCTGCTCGGTAGTGATGAGCCGATTCGCTGGGAGCAGACGGACCAGGCATTGCGGATCGAGCTTCCGACGACGAGGTCATGCGAGCGCGGCTTCGCCATCGAAGTATCGTTTCAGATGAATTGACTGCTGCGTTCTGGAGGATGATTCGATGCGGCGTATGTTGATCGCTGGCGTTTTGCTGCTCTGGAGTGCATTCGGTTCGCACGCCTTGGCGAGCGATGCGGGACAGAAGAAGGTGGTCTTTCTGCCCGGCCCGCAGAGTCACGGCTGGAGCGGGCATGCGTACACCGCCGACTGCAAGCTTCTTGCACGCATTCTCAATGAGAACATGCCGGCCATCGAGGCAGTCGTGATCGAGGGCGGATGGCCCAGGGATATCCGCGTGCTGGAAGACGCCGCCGCGATTGTCGTCGCCTGCGACGGGAACAATCTGATCGGCGCCGAGGCCAACTGGAAGGCCCTCGACGCTGTCGCGCGCAGAGGCGTCGGGATCGTCTTCATCCACTATGCGCTGGATTGCGGCGATCCTTTCGGCAAGTATCTGCTCGACTGGATCGGCGGGTACTACGAGCAGCACTGGTCGGTGAACCCCTTCTGGCGGGCCGAGTTCACGACCCTGCCCATCCATCCGATCACGCGCGGCGTCCGGCCCTTCGCGGTAGAGGACGAGTGGTACTACCACATGCGATTTCGTGAGGGGATGAAGGGCGTGACGCCGATTCTGACGGCGGTCCCGCCCGACGGCACGCGCAAGGGGCCGGATGGGCCGCACAGCGGAAATCCGACCGTCCGCAGCCGGCTCGGCATGCCGGAACACGTCGCGTGGGCCTGCGAGCGTCCCGATGGTGGTCGAGGCTTCGGCTGCACCGGTGGTCACACCCATTGGGTCTATGCCCAAAACGATTTCCGCAAGCTCATGCTGAACGCCATCTGCTGGGTCGCGAAGGTGGAGATCCCGGTTGACGGTGTCCGCACCCCCACGCCCACCGTCGCGCAGATGGAGGCCAACCTGCAAGGCGAGCGTCCGGCCGACTGGACGCCCGACCGAATTCGCCAGACCATCGAGCGTCTGAACGCCACGGACGGCCGGAACGGGTAATCGCGTCGACAAAAATGGTTCAAATCCGGGAATAGGCGTGATAAGATGGGCGTCTGTACTGGGTGTCTGGTGCGCAGGCAGGTTGGCAGGGTCCATTCGGCACAAACTTGACGGTCGTGCCTCGATTTGAGCGAAAGGAAAAAGCAATGAAGCAGATCAGTCGCCGCAAATTCCTCCAACGCAGTATGGCCGCCACGGCGGGTTCGTATCTGGCCCTGTCCGGTTCCTCCCCGTTTTTGGCCAGCGCCCGGGGCGCCAACGACCAGATTCGCCTGGCGGTGGCGGGCATCAACACTCGCGGCAATGCCCACGTCCACGACTTCCACAATATCGAGGGCGTCCGCGTGGTGGCGCTGTGCGAGCCGGACCAGGAGATTCTCGACAAGCGCGTCGAGGAGTTCAAGAAGAAATACGAGGCCGATGCTTCGACCATCAAGGGATATCGTGACATCCGCGAGGTCCTGGATCGCAAGGACGTCGACGCGGTCGTGATCGCGACGCCGAATCACTGGCATTCGCTGATGACCATCTGGGCCTGCCAGGCGGGCAAGGACGTGTACGTGGAGAAGCCGGTCAGCCATGCGATCTGGGAAGGACGCAAGATGGTGGAGGCGGCCCGCAAGTATAATCGCATCGTCGCGGCGGGCACGCAGCACCGGTCGTGTCCGGCGGTGCAGGAGGCCGCTCGCGACGTCCAGTCGGGCAAGTACGGCAAGGTCCAGTGGGTCCACTGCTCTGTGCTCCATTCGCGACAGAGCATCGGTAAGGTGACCGAGCCCCAGCCGGTGCCCGCCAGCGTCGACTACAACCTCTGGGCGGGTCCGGCGCCGATGACGCCGGTGATGCGCAAGAGCTTCCACTACGACTGGCACTGGCAGTGGAACTGGGGCGACGGCGAGATGGCCAACTGGGGCATTCATTACCTCGACGACGTGCGTCACATCCTGGGCTGGGACAGCGTGCCGACGAAGGTGGTCGCAGCGGGCAACCGCTTCGCCTGGGACGACAACGGCCAGACGCCCAACGTGCACTTCGCTCTGATGGACTACGACGGACTGCCCCTGGTGGTCGACGTCCGCAACCTGCCCGACCCGAAGCGCAAGGGCGGCAACAGCGGGGCGGTCTATCTGGGCGCTCGCGGCGGCAACTACATCCAGTGCGAAGCCGGTTCTGTCCGCATCTCGCGCGGCGGCGGCTGGTTCCACGACAACGAAGGCAACCGCGTGTACCAGTACAAAGGTGACGCGGGCGCCAATCACGCTGAGAATTTCATCGAGTGCCTGCGCAGCCGCAAACGCGAAGACCTGGCGGCCGACATCGAGGTCGGTCACTACGGCACCGCCATCTGCCATCAGGCCAACGTCGCCTGGCGGGCGGGCGCCGCGGCTTCCGTGGACGAGGTCCGCGAAGCGATGAAGTCGCACGAGGACGCGCTGAACACGCTCAAGGATATGCTCGAACAGCTCGACGGCAATGAAGTCGATCTGTCCAAGGAGCGGTTCGTGCTCGGGCCGCAACTGACTTATGACCGCCAGCAGGAGAGATTCGTCGGCGCCGGCGCCGGGAAGGCCAACCCGTTCATCAAGTGTTCCTATCGAGAGCCCTTCGTCGTCCGCGACGAAGTCTGATACTCATTCTGGTCTTCCGCATCGAAGGCACGGCCATGACGGCTGTGCCTTCCTTGTTTGGGGCCACCGGAATGCTGACCTCACGGTGATGTTGTCCGTCTGCGGAGATCTCGGAGTCTTGCCTGTGAGGGTGGCAGGGGGTATGCTGATGCCGACCGGTGAGGTGGCGGGTCTGTGAACGTTGATCGACGTGGGAGTGTGGCAGATGGAGTATCGGTTGACGGGGTTGATTGCGGCGACGTATACGCCGCTGTGTGAAGATGGATCGCTGCATCTCGATCTGGTGCCGGCGATGGTGGATTTCCTGGAGCGATCCGGCGTGACAGGAATCTACATCTGCGGCAGCACGGGCGAGGGGATGTCGCTGTCGGGCGACGAGCGGCGGGCGGTGGCCGAGGCGTACGTGCAGGTGGCCAAGGGACGGCTGAAGACCATCGTGCAGGTGGGTCACAACTCGCTGGCGGAGGCGGCCCAACTGGCGGGCCACGCCCGCTGGATCGGCGCCGATGCGATCTCGGCGACGGCGCCGTCCTACTTCAAGGTCGGCTCGATCGAGGTGCTCGCCGATTGCATGGCGCAGGTCGCCTCGGGGGCGCCCGACCTGCCATTCTACTACTATAACATTCCCTCGCTGACGGGTGTCGCGCTCGACATGGTGAGCTTCCTGCCGGTGGCGGCGGCGCGGATACCCAACCTCGTCGGTATGAAGTACACCGCGCCGACTGTCTTCGAGTTCCAGGCGTGCCTGGAGCTGGAAGGAGGGCGATTCGACTGCGTCTGGGGCTGCGACGAGATGCTGCTCAGCGCCCTGGCGGCCGGCGCGCGGGGCGCGATCGGCAGCACGTACAACACCGCGGCGCCATTGTACCGGCGACTGATGGAGGCGTTCGAGCGGGGCGATCTGGTCGAGGCGCGGCGGCTTCAGTCGCTCTCGATTCAGATGGTCCGCGCGATCAACCGCTGTCCCTTCCATCCTGCGATGAAACAGATACTGACCATGTTGGGCCTCGACTGCGGGCCGTGCCGCTTGCCTTTGGCTCGCGTCGACAGCGCACAGGGGGAGCAATTGCGGCGCGACCTCGATGCACTTGGATTCTTCGACTGGTCCCGGCCCGCCGGAGGAAACGCCATCTCCAACGAGTAGGGGAGAACCGTCCGTGAGCGCCAATCGCTGCCTCGTTCTGTGGGCTCTGCTGGCTCTGCTATCCGGCGCCTCTGCGTCCGCCGGCGAGGTGCTGCGATGGGAGGCGTTGCCTGCAATGCCCGATGCGCCGGGACTGGGCGGGCCGCTCGTGGGTGTGTACAACGATGCCTTGATCGTCGCGGGCGGCGCCTGCTTCCCCGAGCCGGTCTGGGAGAGCGAGAAGCTCTGGCGGGATGAAGCCTGGGTTCTGGTCGCCAGCGGAGCCGGTGGCTACGAATGGCTCGCCGGCTTCAAGCTGGATCGTCCGATTGCGTATGCCGCCTGTGTCAGCACTCTGTACGGCGTCGCATGCCTGGGCGGGACCGACGGGCAGGCAGTCTTCGACCGTTGCTTCCTGCTGCGATGTGACCCGCTGGTGCGGTGGGTGAGTCAGGAGCCGCTTCCGCCGTTGCCGAAGCCTTGCGCTTGTGGGGCGGCTGCGCGGATCGGCGACGTGATCTACCTGGCGGGCGGCCAGAGCGGATCGACGCTCGATACGGCAACGAGCAACTTCTGGCGGCTCGATCTGTCGCGGCAGGGCGGTCCGGCTGAGTCGTTCCGCTGGGAAATCCTGCCTTCCTGGCCCGGACCGGGTAGGGCCTTTCATCTCATGGTCGCGCAGCACAACGGGTTCGACGACTGCATCTATGTCGTCGGCGGGCGCTGCGTGAATGATCCCAGTCGGGTTGCGGACGCTGCGGGACTCGCACCGACGCCGGATGTCTTCGCCCTTCGCGATGTCTACGAATTCAACCCGCAACGCTGTGATGCGGCTGCGTTCGATGCGCGCAGCGGCACCTACACTGGTACCGGTCGATTCGCCCAGCCCTGGCGCAGGCGCGCCGACGTTCCGCACGCTGTGATGGCGGGCACGGGCGCCGCGATTGGCCAGTCGCACATTTTCGTGCTCAGCGGCGACGACGGCGCGCTCATGGCCCGTACCGACGAGCTGAAGCTGGAGCATCCCGGCTTTCCCAAACGGGTGCTGGCGTATCACACGATCACCGACACCTGGATCGAGGCGGGCGCATCGCCAGCCAATCAGGTGACGACGCCGGCAGTCGTGTGGGACGGCAAGATGATTCTCGCGTCCGGCGAGATCAAGCCTCGCGTCCGCACGCCGGGGGTCTGGGCCATCGAACCGGTTGCGCACAAACGGTCCTTCGGTGCGATCAACTTCACGGTGCTGGCGGTCTACCTGCTGGCGATGGTGGGCGTGGGCGTCTACTTCGCCCGGCGGAACCGCGACACCAACGATTACTTCCGCGGTGGCCAGAGGGTCGTCTGGTGGGCGGCGGGCTGCTCGATCTTCGCGACCATGCTCAGCTCGATCACATACATGGCGATTCCCGCCAAGGCCTACGCCCAGGACCTGGTCTATCTGATCGGCAACCTGATGATCCCGGCGGTGGCGCCGGTGGCGATCTACCTGGCACTGCCGTTCTTTCGGCAGATCGACGCGACCAGCGCATACGAATACCTCCAGAAGCGGTTCAACATGCCGGTGCGGCTGTTCGCCAGCGGATCGTTCACGCTGTTCCACGTTTTTCGCATGGGGATCGTGATGTCCCTGGCGTCGCTGGCGCTGGCGAGCGTGACCTCGCTGAGTTCGACCCAGTGCGTCCTGATTATGGGCTTGCTCTGCGTTGTCTACTGCACGATCGGCGGGATCGAGGCGGTGATCTGGACGGACACGATCCAGACGTTCGTGCTGCTCGGCGGGGCGCTGGCTTGCCTGGGTCTGATGGTCGCCGGCTCGGAGGGCGGCATCGCCGGGTTTTTCGACACGGCGGCCGCAGACGGCAAGCTGCACGCCTTCAACTGGCACATGGACCCGACCAGCGCCTCGCTGGCCTTGTGGGTCGTGATTCTCGGTGGCTTCGGCCAGCACCTCTCGTCGTATACCGCCGATCAGGCCGTCGTCCAGCGATACATGACGACGCCCGACATGAGGCGGGCGGCCGGATCGATCTGGGCGGCAGCGCTGATGACGATCCCTTCGTCGTTCCTGTTCTTCGGGATGGGCACGGCTCTGTACGTCTTCTACAAATCCCACCCTGAGCGGCTGGACCCGACCTTCATGACCGACCAGGTCTTCCCGCTGTTCATTGCGCGCGAGGTCCCCGTCGGCGTCGCCGGTCTGATCGTAGCGGGCATCTTCGCGGCGGCCCAGTCGACGATCTCCACCAGCATGAATTCGACGGCGACGGCGGTCGTGACCGACTTCCTGCGGCCGTTTCGCGTCGTCCGAACGGAACAGGGGGCTCTCGCCTGGGCCCGCATGTTGACCTTCGGATTCGGTGCGGCCGGCACGGCGTTGGGACTGCTGTTCATCGACCCGGCCAATCGCTCGCTGTTCGACTCGTTCATCAAGGTGATCGGTCTGTTCATGGGCGTGTTGGGCGGGCTGTTCGCGCTGGGCGTGCTGACGCGCCGGGCCGGTGGATGGGGCTCGCTGCTCGGGGCGCTCGCGGGAGCAGGCGTCATGGCGATGCTGCCGGTCTATACCGCCGTCAACGGCTATCTCTTCGCCGCCATCGGCCTCGTGACCTGCTTCGTGGTCGGCTACGGCGCGAGCCTGTTGCTGCCGAGCGAATCGCACTGCCTCGACGGTCTGACCATCCACACGATGCAACGACGGCGCGGAATCACTCCAGACGGATCGTCACGGTCTGGGCCTGCGGACTTGCCGTGACCCGCACCGACTGACTCATCGCCTCGCCTTCCGGCGGCGTGACGGTGATTTCATAGTCCCCGTGGAAGCCGCGAAAGGCGAAGAGGCCCTCGGCATCGCTGCGGCCTTCGGTTTGGGTGGACCACTCGCTCATCAGGGCCTCGTATCGTTTGCCCGCTTCGTTCAGGGTCCAGTCGCGATGCGCGAGACCTCCGTTGGGGCCGCGCCAGGAGTTGCCGGCCCAGACGATCCACATCACGATGCCCTCGACCGCCGGGTGGCTGTAGGCGGTTCGGTACACCAGTTCGAGCTTGTCGGCGCAGCTTCGTTCATCGTCGTCGGCCACGTCGAACTCACTGATCCAGATCGGCAGATTCAGGGTGGCGACCTTGTCGAGCCGCTCCTTGATGACCTCGGGCTTGGAGAGGATGTCTTCGGCCCAGATGTGGCCCTGGATGCCCACGCCGTGAATGGGAGCGCCCTGGCCGATTAGCCAGCGAACGTGCGCGACGTACTCGTCCGTCTGCACCTCAGTGAAATCCTTGTCGACCGAGAGGATGTTGAACTCGTTGACGAAGAGCTTGGCGTCGGGGTCCAGCTCGTGCGCTCGCCGGAACATCCAAGGCCAGATCGATTCGCCCAGGCGGGCCTTGAAGAAATCGCCGTGAAGCGTCTCATTGTTGACGTCCCAACTGATGAACTTGCCCCGGAAATGGGGCACGACGCTTTCGAGCCGTCGTTCCACCGTCTGCCGCAATTCGTCGCCGGTCAGAGGCCGGAGCCATCGAGGCTGCCATTTCTCGGGTTCCCAGAAGACGCAATGGCCGCGCACCGGGATGCCGTTAGCCTGGCACCACGCGAACATCGCATCGGCGTCCGCATAGCGTTCCTGGCCCTGGGCCCGCTCGTTTGCGTACCACTTTGTCTCGTTCTCGAAGACCGCGCAGTTGAAGTGGTCCTTGAAGAACTCCTGGAACTTGGCGTTGTTCAGGAAAGCACGGCCTATGGCGGCCCCGAACGGAAAGGCCTTGCGGATCTGCCGGACGGCAATCTGTGCGTCCTGGACCGGCTTTCCCTGGCTGTCGAGGACCTCCACGCGCACGTCCTGCCGGCGGATTTGCTCGATCCGGGCGTTCGCCTGGGCCATCCAGTCGGCTGCGGCAGACGAGCCACCCATGGCCCCGCCAAAAGCCAACAGACTTACAGAGGCGAGAATTGACCGATATCGCTTCATTCTGCGTATCCTCCCTTGGCGATCCATTCGTTCGATTCAGACGCAACAGAGCCGAAGTTCCCATATCATACCCTGTTACAAGCTTGTGGGAAGGCGCAAACGCGGTTTGGCACACAGAAAGGGTTGCACCGGTGCTCAAGATATGGCACTCTGGAGCCGATGGAGGAGACATCTCGAATCACCGCCATCCAGAAAGGAAAGACCGATGAAGGCATGTTACAGCTTGGTGTGTGCTGCTCTCTCGATATGCTTGTCCGTCCCGACGGCCGGCGACGCCGAGCCGGTGACGATCGCATCGCCGGACGGTGCGATCCGGGTCGAGGTTCTCGTCAACGACGAGGGCCGGCTGTGCTATTGGGTGCAGCGGGTCAAAGGGTCCGATACGGTCATTCTGAACCCATCGGCGCTCGGGATCACGGTGGACGGCGTTGACCTCGGGCAGGGCGCGGCCCTGGGCGAGTGCCGACGGACTATGATCGACGAGCGCTATCCCTGCCGTGGCGTCCATAGCGAGGCGGTGAATCGCTGCCACGTCGCGCAGATCGACGTGACACACGCCGAGTCGAAGATGTCTTACGTGATCGAGATGCGCGTCTTCGATGATGGTCTTGCCTATCGCTACGTTGTCCCTGGGGTAGGGCAGCGGACCATCTCCGGCGAGGTCAGCGTCTGGAACCTGCCGAGAGACTGCCAAGTCTGGTACCAGACGAACGTAGCCAACTACGAGGGCTTCTACGCCAAGTCGTTGTCCACCAGGATCAAGGTCGACGAGCAGATCGGGTTTCCCGTCACGATCCAGTATGCCGATGGGACCTACGGCGCGATCACGGAGGCCGGGCTGCTCGCCTTCAGCGGATTGACGGTTCGCGCGGCCCGTCCGAGCCGGCTCAAGGGCGTCTTCGAGGACGACGCCAAGTGGCAGGAAACCGGCGAGATCCGCACGCCCTGGCGGGTGACGATGACCGGGCCCGATTTGAACGCACTGGTCAACAGCGACATCGTCGCCAATCTGTGTCCGGCGCCGGACGCCAACCTCTTCCCCGATGGCCTGGCCTGCGCGTGGATCAAGCCGGGACGCTCGCTGTGGAACTGGTGGTCCGACAGCAGCGTGGAGTTCCGCTACCAGAAGGAGTGGGTGGATAAGGCGGCCGAGATGGGTTTCGAGTACTACCTCGTCGATGCCGGTTGGGAGAAGTCCTGGCAACTGCCCACCAAGGACATGTGGGCCTGCCTCAAGGAGCTGTGCGACTACGCCAAGGGCAAGGGCGTCGGGATCAACGTCTGGAAGCACTGGGGGGGGCTGGAAACGGTGGGCGACCGGGAGGATTTCCTGCGGCGCTGCGCCCAGGCGGGAGCGGTCGGCGTGAAGATCGACTTCATGGACTCCGAGTCCCGCTCGCGGATCGATTTCTACACGTACACTCTGGCGACCGCGGCCCGGAACAAGCTCATGGTCAACTACCACGGCGCCAACAAGCCGACGGGCGAATCGAGAACGTTCCCGAACGAGATGACGCGGGAAGGCATTCGCGGCCTGGAGTACAACAAGTGGTCCGAACTGCCGGCGACGCACTACGCAACGCTGCCGTTCACGCGTTACCTGGCCGGACACGGAGACTTCACGCCCTGCACGTTCAATCCGGACAAGCTCAAGGGAACCACCGCGGCCCTCCAGCTTGCCTCGACGGTGGTGTTCACGTCGCCGCTGATGCACTGGGCGGATCACTGGAAGTTCTATCTCGACAGCAACGTGCTGGAGGTCATCAAGGCGATGCCTTCAACGTGGGACCAGACGATCGTTCTGCCCGGCAGCGAGATCGGCCAAGTCGCGGCCTTTGCCCGCCGCAGCGGCGCATCCTGGTTCGTCGGGATCATCAACGGCGGCAAGGCCCAAACCCATGCGCTGGACCTGTCGTTCCTTGCCGATGGAGCGTATGACGCTGTGCTGGTGCGCGACGTCGAGGGCAAGCCGGCCGAGATGAGCGTCGAACGCGCGAACGTGACCAAGGGCCAGAAGCTCGACGTGCAGACCCAGGACGACGGCGGATTCGTCGCCTGGCTCGTTCCGGCCAAATAGCACCGGATCAGGCTACTTGGCGCTCTGCTGCACTGCGTAGAGGCTCTTCATCGTGGCCACGTAAAGGACGCCGTTGGCAGCGACCGGACTGCCGGTCATGGGGCTGTCGAGCCGGACCGAACTGAGGACTCTCTTCTCCTTGTCGGCTGCCAGGACCCAGAAGTCGCGGCGCCGCGTTCCGATATAGACTTTCCCGTCGGCCACCAGCGTCGAGGCCCAGATCTCCCCATCGCATTTGTGCGTCCAGTGCGGCTTCCCCGTCTCGATATCGACGCAATGCACGTTGCCTTCGCAGTCGGCGACAAAGGCCAGACCGTTCCAGATCGCCGGCGTCGAGCAGCAGTGGGTCTGCATCGGGAAGGCCCAGATCGGACCGTCGGCGGTGGTGTTGCCCGTCCGCGTTGCGTCGATGCACTGGAGCCAGGCGAGCGGCTTGCCCCACCAGATGTCGCCTCCGACGGTGACATACAGGCGGTTGTCATAGAAGACGGGCATGCTCTTGATGTTGCTCGGGCTGACCTGCCGGTTGCCGTTGTACTGCTGGACGTTCTCTTTGGGCGCCGTCGGGTCGCAATCGAATCGCCAGAGCCGTTTGAGCTTCTGGACGGCGCCATCGGCCGGGACTGATTGGATAGGCTCGAAGGCATAGCAGACGCCGTCTCCGCCGCAGAAGAACACCCGCGTCTGGCCGTCGATCTGGCCGACCGCCGGCGACGACCACGTCGAGTGGATGATGTTCGGGCCGATGTTCTCATCGTCCTTCGCGACGAGCCGCCCCGTCGTTTTGTCGAGCACGATCAGGCTGGGCGCCTCGGGCATGCGGACCTCTTTGTGTGTGCCGTTCAGTCCGCTGTTGCTGTTGATGTAGAGAAACTGGCCGAGAATGAGGATCGAGCAATGGACCGAGTCGTGCGGAAACAAGCCAATCTCGTTCGGGATGTCGTAGAGCCAGAGGATATCCGCATCTGTGCTCTTCAGGGGGACAGGCTCCTTGTCGGCCGGGACCATGCGGCGGGCCTCGTCGCGGTACGGACCGTCATTGCCGTTGGCCAGGCTATGCAGGTCGAGGCAGACCACTTCGTTGCGATTGGTCACCATGTACACGCGGTCGCCCTCGACGGTGGGGGGCGAACACATTCCGGTCTTGGGCCAGTCCTTGTAGATGTCGTCGGAGAGCTTCGGTGCGATGAGCTGCCAGGCCAGCGCGCCGTCGGATTCGTTCAGGCACAGCAGGATCCCGCGATCGCCTTTGTGGTCTTCATCGCGAGGATTGTCGTTGTTGGTGCCGATCAGCACCTTGCCGGCCGCGACGGTCGGCGTGGCGTAGGTCTGGCTGCCCAAGGGGACTGTCCATTTGATATTCTGGCCCGTGGCCGGATCGAAACGGTCGGGCAGCCCGGTTTCCGGCGAGACCATGTTGCGGGTGTGCCGCTGACCCCACTGGGGCGCATCGGCGGGGCGGGCTCCCGTGGCAGCCGCCAGGACGACCAGCAGGGCCAGGGCCGCAGGCAATCTCTGGCTGTGAACTGGCGCGCAGACTCCCAGCGCGATGCGAGTGGAAGTGTCATCGGCTGGCATCGAACGGCTGGATCGTCTTGGCATAAGGCCCCCGGAGACTGCCTACAGAGAGTTTCTTGTCAGATACGAGCGTCCATTCTACCGGTTCGGCGGCCTTTCCTCAAGGCGGTGCGGGAGAAACGAGGAGGCTCGTGCAGGGGCTGCTTGCTGTAGAAAGACGTTTGGTTACAGGATAGCCGGGGCGATGCGGGAGTCATCATACCATAGTGTCGTGACGCCCGATGAAGCAGGTGGAGACCGCGAGGAACCACACGGCGGTGCACAGAACCGATGCGATGCACAGAATCGCTAACGGCAGCACGGCGTTGACATCCGGCGGGAGAATCTCCAGCGTCACGTCGCCCGCCGGCATCGGAATGGTTGCACTGACCAGCAATGTCCACATGACGTTGACCTCCCAGCTTCCTCCCTTCAAAGTATACGATACTTCCGCTGTCATAGGATTTGACGAAGGAGACCGCCGCCCGGCGCGGCGTCCTGTAATCGTCGCTTGCTTGCCTGCAGAATGCAGGTCTTTCACGGATTTTTGTGAGTTGCCTCTTGCATGAGAGCCAATGGTCGCGTTAGATTGGGGGTCCAAACCGGTCTGCGGACCTCGATTTTCGTCTGGCGGGCTCCAGAATCGGAGACGCCGGGACCTCTGGGGACCGAGAGCGGCAGCACAGAGCGCGGGCCTCTATCCGCTCAGGGAGGAGGCAGGGTCACGAAGCATGGATGCTTGACATGGAGGGCTCTATGAAGCTCGAGAAAAGGACACCTTCCGGACGGGAGAAGGACGAGGCCGCGATTGAGTTGCTCAACAAACTCCGGGACAGGGTGTTCTCCGACAATGTCTCCGCTGCCCGTCTGGCCGCCTTCAATCTGTCCTGGATGCAGGAGGACGGCCTGGACATCCTCAAGGAAATCCTGTTCGGGGACTTCCCTCGCACCGCCAAGAAGGCGGCCGCTTACGGATTGCGGAGCATGAAGGGCCGGATGAGGAAGATGGCGTCGGATGCCCTGACCGCGGGGCTCAAGCACTCCGATCGCGTCACGCGCGACGCCTGCGCCAAGGCGCTGTTCATCATGGCCGGCGGACAGCCGCCCAAGCCGGCGTTTCGCCCCAAGCACAAGCCCAACAAGGGAAGAATACGGGAGTTCCGCAACAAGAAGGGCGGTGCCAAAGCCCCATCGCCCTGGAAGAGGTCTTCGTCCGGCCGGCAATAGACTCTCCCTTCGTTGCCGGTCCACGGCGATGGACGTGAGGAGCGGCTCGTGCGGCTCAATCGCTGGTGTCGAGGATGCTCATGAATGCTTTCTGCGGGATCTGAACCGACCCGATGCTCTTCATGCGCCGCTTGCCTTCCTTCTGCCGCTTGAGCACTTTCATCTTCCTCGTGACGTCGCCGCCGTAGAGCTTGGCGGTCACGTCCTTGCGGAAGGCCTTGACGGTTTCCCGGGCAATGATCTTGCCGCCGATGGCGACCTGGAGAGGGACCTCGAACTGATGCCTGGGAATGGCCTTTTTGAGTTTGAGGATCACCTTGCGGCCGCGCTGCTCGGCGTTGTCGCGATGGACGATAATCGACAGCGCATCGACCGGCTGGCCGTTGACGAGAATGTCGATCTTGACGAGGTTCGTCGCTTCGAAGCCGATCAGCTCATAGTCCATGGTCGCGTAGCCCCGGCTGATACCCTTGATCTGGTCGTAGAAATCGTAGACGATCTCCGCCAGGGGCGCCCTGTATTCCATGATGACCCGCGTGGGATTGAGGTAGTCGGTCTTGACCAGCTTGCAGCGCCGGGCCTCCGCCAGCTTCATGATCCCGCCGATCGACTCGGTGCTGGTGATGATCTCCAGGCGGACAAAGGGCTCGCGCAGCTCCTGAATGTGCGACCGGTCGGGCAGCTCGCTGGGCGAGCCGATGCGCCGAATCTGCCCATCGTTCATGACGACTTCATAGCTGACGGTCGGCGCGGTCTGGACGATATCGACGTCGTTTTCGCGTTCGAGGCGCTCCTGGATGATCTCCATGTGCAGCAGGCCGAGGAACCCGCAGCGGAAGCCGAAGCCCAGCGCCGGGGAGTTCTGCGGGACGAACGAGAAACTGGCGTCGTTCAGGGCCAGTCGCTCAAACGCCGAGCGGAGCTTGGAGTATTCGGTGTTGTCGCCCGGATAGAAATCGGAGAAGACCATCTGCATGGGAGGCTGATAGCTCTTTAGCGGCGTTTCGGCCGGGTTGGCGTCGTCCGTCACTGTGTCGCCGACGTGCACGTCCGCCAGGTCGCGGATGTTTGCGACGATGTAGCCGACCTCGCCGGTGCCCAGCTCGTCCACCGGGCTCATTTGCGGGCGGAATTTGCCCAGCTCCGTCACCAGGTAGCTGCGTTCGGTGTGCATCAGGCGGATTCGCTGACGAACGCGCAGCGCCCCGCTGAAGACGCGCACGTAGCAGATGACGCCCCGATAGGGGTCGGAATGGCTGTCGAAGACCAGGGCCCGCGTCGCCTCCTGGGTCCGGTCCGCCGGCGGAGGCAGCAGCTCACAGATTGCGTCGAGCAGTTCCTTGACGCCTTGGCCGGTTTTGGCGCTGATGGCGAAGCACTCCTTTGCGCGGATTCCGAGCACGTGCTCGATCTCCTCGGCGACGGCGGCCGGCTGGGCGGCCGGCAGGTCCACCTTGTTGATCACGCCCATGATTTCGACGCCCGTTTCCACCGCCAGATACGCGTTGGCCACGGTCTGGGCCTCAACGCCCTGGCTGGCGTCGACGACCAGCAGCGCCCCCTCGCAGGCGGCCAGCGCCCGGGAGACCTCGTAGTGGAAATCCACGTGTCCCGGCGTGTCGATCAGATTGAGCATGTACGTGTGGCCTTCGTACGGATAGTGCATCGTCACCGCCGAGGCCTTGATGGTGATGCCGCGTTCGCGCTCGATGTCCATGTCGTCGAGAAGCTGTTCCTTGGCCTGACGCGCCGTGATCGTTCCCGTCAGCTCCAGCATCCGGTCGGCCAGCGTGCTCTTGCCGTGGTCGATGTGGGCGACGATCGAGAAATTGCGTATGTACTTCGTGTCCAAGTTGGGTTCCTCAAAACGCTGAAAAATCACACAGAACGGAATCCGCGACGGCCAGGGCTGTGCGAGCCAGGCGTACACGGTCTGCGGTCACTTCGAGGAGTCCGGCGCGTTCGTGCCGGCGCAAGGGGAGCTCGAAGACCTCGCGGAAATTCGCTCCGGTCCTGCGGTGAAATTCGATCAGATCGACGCCTTTGCGGGTCCGCAGATTCAGGACGGCGGTCTCGCAGATGCGGTCGGCGCGGTTGGGTCGGTCTCGTTCTTCGATTGGCGAAGAACCTGCCTCCATCCGGTGGATATACGTGTCGATGTCCGCCACGTTTGCGGTCCGCTCGGCCTGCCAATAAGACGCAGCGGACGGGCCGATGCCGATGTAGGGGCGATTCTCCCAATACCCCTGATTGTGCCGGCACGCAAACCCGTCGCGCGCGAAATTCGACACCTCGTACTGTGCGAATCCTGCTGAGGCCAGACAGTCGATGGTCATCTCGTACATTGCCCGATCGGTCTCTTCGTCCACGCTTTCGATCTGGCCGAGTCGTCGCGCTTCGTCGAGGGGCGTTCCCGGCTCGAAGCTCAGGCTGTACGCGGAGATGTGCTGCACGCCAAGGGCGAGTGCCGAGCGGAGGCAATACTCCCACGATGCGAGCGTGGAACCCGGGATGGCGAAGATCAGATCGATCCCGACATTGTCGAATCCGAGGTCCTGGGCGTGCTCGATCGACCGGCGCGCATCGTCGGTGGTGTGCCGGCGGCCGAGGAGTTCGAGCTCTGCGGCGTGAAAGGACTGCACGCCGAAAGAGAGCCTGTTGACGCCGCGGCGGGCCAGCATCGACAGCATTTCGACGCCGACCTGTCCGGGATTGCACTCGACCGTGAACTCTTGCGCTTGCGGCCAGATCGATGCGACGGTTTCGATGAGCCCGGCCAACCGGTGTACCGGCAGGCTGGTCGGGCTGCCGCCGCCGATGTAGATCGTGCGCACCGCCGCAACGTTTCGGTATTCCTGTACCTCTCTCACGAGAGCTGAAACCAGGCGATCCGCATCGCGACCTGCCAGCGGCTGCGAGTAGAATCCGCAGTACCGGCACTTGCTCGTGCAAAACGGGACGTGGAGATAGAGGCCGGGGGCCTCGCGGTCAAGGCTTGTGGCTTGAGGAATCACGGGCGGTCAGCTCTGCGCACTCATGCTTTCCAGGAACTCGTCATTGGTGGGAAATCGCTTGAGCAGTTTGAACAGCGCTTCCATCGCGTCGCGAGGACCATAGTTCGCGAGCACGCGCCGCAAGGTGATCAGGCCCTGGCTCCTCCTGCTGTCATACAGTTTCATCTCCTTGCGCGTTCCGCTGGCAGGGATGTCGATGGCAGGAAAGACCCTTGCTTCCGCCAGCGTGCGGTCCAGCACGATCTCGCTGTTCCCGGTGCCCTTGAACTCCTCGAAGATCAGTTGGTCCATCCGCGAGCCGGTGTTGATCAGGCAGGTGGCGATGATCGTGATCGATCCTCCGTTCTCGACGTTGCGCGCCAGTCCAAACAGGCGACGGGGGATTTCCATGATGCCGGCCTCCAAGCCGCCACTCATGGTATGGCCCCGCTGCTCACCGCGTCTTCGGGTCCGGTTGTTGAATGCCCTTCCCATCCGCGTGAGGCTGTCGATCATCAGGACAACCTCATGGCCGCATTCCAGTTCGGTCTGGACGTGGGCCAGCATGAGTTCGGCCAGTTCGGTGTGTTCATCGGCCGTATGGTCGCTCGTGCTGGAGACCACTTCGGCGCATTGCGCGGATCGGCGAAACTGCGTTACCTCCTCGGGTCGCTCATCCAGCAGTAGCACGATGATGCGGCTGTCCGGAGAACTCTCGTGAATGGCTTGCACCATCTGTTCGAGCAGGACGGTCTTGCCTGCTTTTGGAGGCGAGACAATCAGTTGGCGTGTGCCCTTGCCGATGGGAGCGATGAGATCGACAATGCGCATGCTTACCTGGCCGCAACCGCCCAGATCGAACCGTTCGTGCGGGTCGATGGCGGTCAGATCGGCAAAATGAGGCCGCCTGCGGAAGGCCTCCGGTGGCAGGCCGCCGATCGTTTCCACGGCCGTCAGGCTGGGTTTGCCCTTCTTCTTCTCCACCTGGCCAATCACGGCGGCGCCCTCGGTCAACGGGACGCGGCGCAGCAGTTCGGGGTGGACCATCAACTCGACAGGGCCGCGTCGGTAAGACCTCTCCGCGGTACGCACCGCAAACTGCCGGTTGGGCATGCGCTTCAGAATTCCAGCAATTGTATCAGCCATCGAAACCTTCCAAGGGAAAAAGCCGCCGAAACAGGGTGGTCGGGCGAAACTGAGTTATCATAGCACATTCGTTGATGCTGGCAAACGATACGTTGGGCGAATCGGCCACAAATGCTTAGTCTTCTGGTATCCCGACGCCCAAGGGGGCCGCCTGCCCCATCTACGCTTTCTTCTCAAGATTGTCGGCCGGCCGACAGGAAATACTTGACTTGGCGAACGGTGGACCTATAATACCTGCGTTGGAGCCATGGAAGCAAGGGCATGTATGCGTCTTGCGAGGCTCCTTGAGCGTTCATCGGTCAGAATTGCACGGAGGAGGTATAGGATGAACCCTGCGATCGTGTTGCTGTTGTGTGCCACGTCTTTGAGCCTGCCGGCAGCCTACGGCCCGAATGGCGCGATTCCGGAGCAAGCGAGGCCCTCGGTATCGATCCGGCTGGATATCAATGCCCCGCAGCCGCTCGCCGAGGCGATCCGCCTGCACATGGCCCAGGCGTTTGGGCCGTACGCGGGAGTGCGTTTGGTCGAGCAGAATCCGCAGTGGACGATCAAGTTCGTGACCCAGGCGCTTCTGGATGACGAGGGCAACACCACCGCGATCGGGCTTTCCGTGGTCGTGCTCAAGCACGGGCCGCAGATGAACATGCTCTCGACGCTGGCGCAGGCGTGGCGCTACATCATCAACGCCGGCCTGCTTCAGAGAGACCAGCCCCTGGAGGTGGGGATGCGACAGCTGGTCGCGGCGATCGAGGGGCTGCCGAAGACGGACGACCTGGCCGTTCTTTCGCAGCACCTGATGTGCGTGATTCCCGCCGACAGACTCAGTGACGCCTGTCGCGACATTGTCGCCGATTTCAACGCCAGGGTGTTTGCCGCCAAGCCGAACACCTTCGGCAGCGCCGGCGATCGTTGAGGAACGCTGGTTTTCTGGATTGTGCAGACAGCCCAATCTACAATACGTAGTTTCCACAATTGACAGATCGTCACATGTAGTTATCATGGGGCTAATGTGAGGAGGGTCGTACCGGACCATGTGTCCGAAATGTGCACGTCGCTTCCCCCGGTGTGAGCCTGAACGGTGGAGCAGGGGTGTGCCAAGGAGGTCAGGGGTGTGCTGCAAGGAGGGTGCGACCGTGAAGACGCTACGGAGAGCGTGGAGGATCGCGCTGGCGATTCTCTTGGGTTGGTGTCAGGTTCAAACAGCGGTAGCCCAGAGCGATTCGCCTGGGCGTAAGGTTCTCATCGGTTTCAATCATCTCGTCGAGACGGAAAGTCCCGAAGCGCTGGCTGAGACGATCCGCAGCGCAGGCGGACAGGTTGAACACTCCTACCATTTGCTGCCCGTCATCCTGGCGACCCTGAGCGACGAAACCATCGGGCGGATTCGGAATCGCCCGGATGTGGCGTACGTCGAGGAGGATGGGCGCGTTTATGCGGCGGCGCAGGAGATGCCCTGGGGCGTGGACCGGATCGGCGCTGAGCGCGTGTGGGATGCGAAGTACGGCGGCAGCCGCGGCGCCGGAGTCGACGTGGCCATTCTCGACACGGGAATTGACGCGAGCCATCCCGACCTGGTGGTCGCCGGAGGCATCAACTGCGCCGGGAACATCCTGACAGACGGCAGCACGAAGGCTGCCCACTGGAACGACAAGGAGGGGCACGGCACGCACTGCGCGGGCGTGGTGGCCGCTCGGAACAACGGCATCGGAGTCGTGGGTGTAGCGCCTGAAGCGCGACTCTGGGCGGTCAAGGTGCTGGCCGATGACAGGAGCGGCCATATCAGCGACGTGATCCAGGGGATCGAGTGGTGTGTGGACAATGGGATCGACATCGTCTCGATGAGTTTCACAGGCGGGTTCAGCAGCGCTCTGGGCGAGGCATGCGACCTGGCCTACAATGCGGGCGTGCTCCTCATCGCCTCCTCCGGCAACGACGGGACGGCGGTCGGTTATCCTGCGGCGTATGGCTCGGTCCTGGCGGTCTCCGCCGTCGACACCGCCGACGGTCTGGCGAGCTTCTCCTGTGTCGGGCCGGAGATCGAGCTGGCAGCCCCCGGCGTGGACATCCGGTCGACATACCGCAATAGCGGGTACACCAGTCTCAGCGGCACCTCCATGGCCTGCCCGCACGTGGCGGGCGTGGCGGCTCTGGTCTGGGCATCGCCGGAACTGGGGCTTTCGGGCGCCGCGGCGGTGCGGGCCAGACTGCGGGAGACCGCCGAGCCGCTCGCAGGCCTTACAGCCCGACAGGTGGGCTATGGTCTTGTCGACGCCGAGAAGGCGGCGCTCCCGGCGGCGTTTGTGGACCTGGCCATTGCAGACATCGCCGTCGACAGCGACGTCGTCCAGGGCGATTCTGTCGAGGTTGTGGTGACGGTCGAGAACGTGGGGAACCAGGACTGTCCGGCGGGGGTGGCAGTGACTGTGACCGGCGACGCCGGCTCGGAGATTGGGAGCAGGACAACGACCGGCCCCTTGAGCCCCGGCGCCTCTACGACGCTGACCTACAGGTGGAACACGACAGGTGTTGCCGCCGGCGTGCGCACCCTGAGGGCAAGACACAACATGACCGATGACGACGCGACGAATGATACGATGAGGGTATCTGTAACGGTTCGCACGCCGATCGTGGATATCGCCATCACCGCCGTGAGCGGCCCGGCCGGTGTCACCGTGGGCGACTCGGCGCAGATCAGCGTCACCGTCGCCAACACCGGCGACGAAGACGTGGACGCAGACGTCGCCGTCTCTCTGACATCGGACCAGGCTACACCTTTGAGCACCGCCGACGACATTGCCATTGGGACGCGCGTCATCGAAGGGGGCTTGTCGGCAGGACGGAGCACCACGCTGAAGTACACCTGGGACACGCATGGCGCCGCTGTCGGTGTTCACACCATCACCGCCAGCCACGACCTGGCTGACGACGATTCGGACGATGACTGGGACGGCCTGAGCGTGACCGTTTCAGCGCCGGCGGAATCCTCTCGCGTGACGATCTGGTCGATTACGCCTCGATCCATGTGGGCGGGGATGCCCGGCACGATCATGATTCGCGGAACGGGTTTTGTCGAGGGGGTGAAGGTGACCTTCGAGAAGGGGCAGGGCCGGACTCCCGTGGTCACTGGTGTTCGCACCGTTGGTTCCAGTTCGGTTATGGGCCGCGTGACGTTAAGCGGCGACACCCTGCCTGTCCCTGTGGTGTGGGATGTGCGCGTGACCAACCCCGACGGGTCTTCCGCGGTGCTTCGCGAGGCTCTCACGATCCAGCCGTGACCGAGGGGAATTGCGTCGTGTCCACAATTGACAGTTCTCAGGAGGAGGCTCGATGGCAGTAACCATCAGCACCGCTACGGTCGCCGGAAACAGACGAAGGTGGCAGACGGCGACCGGCATACCTTCTTCATGCGGCGACGAACTCTTGCCGCACGATTCCCGGCGAACAGTTCCCCGGGGAGAGTCTGTGCAGAAACGGGATCGGCGATTGTTGTGATCGAATGACGCCGAGGCAGGCCGTCATTCGAAGATACACCAGACCAAGGATGGGTGGCGGTATTCGGTACGTCCACGGATGGACGGGGACGCCGCTCGGATTAGTGACCCGGCGCGATCGATCGCGGCGCATCACCCGGGCGGCGTCCTTCCGAAAGAAGCCGAGACGACCGGCAGATACCGACCAAGCCCGTCGCACATGCTTTCGTGTCCGGTTGCGGCCGCATGCAGGCGCAACCGAGATGAGCCAGGCAGGTCATTGTGTCGGCGGATTCCAGTATGCTGGAATTCCCAAGGAGGGGTGATGATGAAGGCGGCAAGATTTCTGCGCATTCTGTGGCGTCGTTGGCGCGACCTATGGCAGTTGAACTGGGATCGCACCACGGCGCTGGACTTCCACAAGTGGGAAAGCAAGATGGAGATCCATCGCCGCCTGTCGGCACGACATTTGTGATCCGTGCCTGACGTCTTCAGTGTCCGGGTGGCCACCTTGCCAACAGATCGGATCGACCGGTTCCTGCGCAGTCTGTCCCGTCGATTGGTTCTTCGACCACCGTCTGCGATAGGGCTTTGACAGTCGTCCGTGCGAGGCCTATGATGATCGGCGTCGCACGAAGAGATCGCTCCGGGCGATCGTGAACACCCGATGGGAGACGACTGTCATGGAAGAGAACAACGTGGATCGAACGCGCAGCGTCGCGGAACCGGATCACAAGCGTGGGCTGATTCTGCTTCTGTTGGCTTTACTCGTCGTACTGCTGTTCTGGCAGATTCGGCCGTGGCTTTTCGGCCTGCACAACCAAGACGCCGTGCCGCGCGCCGTCACGCCGCGAGGGGACCTGGCGGAGGACGAGAGGAGCACCATCGAGCTGTTTCGGCGGGCGTCTCCGTCGGTGGTCTTCATCACCAGCAAGGCCACGCAGAGGAGTCCCTTCAGCCTCCGCGCCACGGAAGTGCCGCAGGGAAGCGGGTCCGGGTTTGTCTGGGATGCCAACGGATACATCGTGACGAATTTCCACGTCATCCAGAGCGCTCAGGCAGCCGACGTTACGCTGGCGGACCATTCGACCTGGCCGGCCCGGCTGGTCGGAGTCGAGCCCGACAAGGACCTGGCGGTCCTGAGGATCGACGCCCAGAGTCGCACCTTGCCCGCCATTGCGGTGGGTACCTCCAGCGACCTCGAAGTGGGCCAGAAGGTCTTCGCCATCGGGAACCCCTTTGGATTCGACCAGACGCTGACCACCGGTGTCATCAGCGGTCTGGGTCGCGTGATCGAATCGGTGACCGGCCGTCCGATCGAGGGGGTCATCCAGACGGATGCTGCCATCAACCCAGGCAACTCCGGCGGTCCGCTGCTGGACAGTGCGGGACGACTGATCGGCATCAACACCGCCATCGTCAGCCCGTCCGGGGCGTACGCCGGGATCGGATTTGCCGTTCCGGTGGACGTGGTCAACCGCCTGGTTCCGCAGATCATTCGCTACGGCCGTCCACCCAAGGCCGGTCTCGGGGTGAGTCTTGCCCCAGACCACATCGTGCGGCGTCTGGGCCTGGAAGGGGCGCTCGTCGGGGAAGTCATGTCCGGCAGCGCCGCCGAGAAGGCGGGTCTGCGATCGCTGCGGTATGATACACGCGGCCGGGTCGTGGGAGATCTGATCGTCGCGGTGGACGGCCAGCCGGTGCGCAACAGCCGCGATTTGTTCCGCCTTCTCGACACGCACGAGATTGGTGACCGCGTGATCTTGCAGGTGCGTCGGCCGGAGGAACACGTCAATCTCGAAGTGACGCTCCAGTCCGTGCGGTAATCTCGTCATAGTCCTGGATTGTGGCGTCGATCGAATGGGGCTGGACAGGGTGGGCACAAATGCAGTCATCCGGTGCGAACAGCATGGAAAGGGTCCGGAGCGAGCGAGAGGCCGGCTTCACCGACGTGCACTGTCATTGCCTTCCCGGCTTGGATGACGGGCCGCCGGATGTGCCTTCGGCCCTGGCGTTGTGCCGCGCCCTCGCGGCCGACCGGATCAGGACGGTGGTGGCGACACCGCACCAGCTTGGACGCTACGACGGGTTGTACGATGCCGGAACGATTCGACAGGCCGTGACGCAGCTCAATGGACTGCTGGGGGAGGCTCAGATTCCTGTGCGTGTTCTGCCGGGAGCGGATGTTCGAATCGATGAGCGGATCGACGACCTCGTGCAATCCGACCGGGTCCTTACCGTCGCCGACAATCGACGGTATCTGCTTCTCGAACTGCCCCACGAGGTTTTCATCGACCCGGAGATGCTGCTGGCCAGGTTGGGGCCGGCCGGGCTGTGCGGCGTGATCACGCATCCCGAGCGCCACATGTTCCTCGCAGAGCGCCCCGAGTACGTCCGTCGTTGGGCCTCCTATCGACCCTGCCTTCAGCTCACGGCGGGCAGCTTCCTCGGCGGATTCGGACGCCGCAGCGAGCGGGCGGCCTGGGCGTTTCTCCAGGAGTCGCTGCCCCTCGTCGTTGCCACCGATGCGCACGACACAGCCGGTCGGGCGCCCTGCATGACCGATGCCTATCACTTGCTCAGCCGGTATCTGGGTCGCGACGGGGCCGATATTCTGTGCATCGAGAACCCGCGCAGGCTGGTGGCGGGAGAGGATCTGGCCATGCTAAGCCTCGGCATGGGGGAGTCGTAGCGGATACGCTCCTACCCATGCCGCATCCCAAAAATGCGAATCCGGGGGACAAAATTGTCGATATAGGGCGCGGATATACCGCCGCGGCCCGGACGTCGGGCGCCGGGGATCGCACAAGGTCTTTAGGAAGGCGAGGTCGCTGTGGCCAGACGCAAGAGCACGAATCCAAAGAGCGGACGCACATCGGTTTACGTGGGGATCGTTGGCCTGGGCTACGTCGGTCTGCCGCTGGCAAGAGAATTCTGCAAGGGCGGCGCCAAGGTCCTGGGCTTCGACATCAACTCGAAGGCGGTGGCCACCATCAATCGGGGCAGAAGCCCGATAAAACACATTCCACACGCGACGATGACGGAAATGGTCAAGTCGGGCCGGTTTCGCGCCACCGATGACATGAGCAAGCTGTCGCAGCCGGATGCGATTCTGATCTGCGTGCCCACGCCGCTGACGCAGAACCGTGAGCCCGATCTTCAATTCGTCGAGACGACCTGCCGAACGATCGCCAGGTATCTCCGCAAGGGCCAGCTCGTGGTCCTCGAGAGCACGACCTATCCCGGCACGACCCGTGAGGTCATGCTGCCGATCCTCGAACAGTCGGGGCTCAAAGCGGAAAAGGACTTCTTCCTGGCGTTTTCTCCCGAACGCGAAGACCCGGGCAACAAGCACTTCCGCACGTCCACGATCCCGAAGGTGGTCGGCGGCTACGGGAAAGAAAGCCTTCGCCGGGCCCTGGACGTCTATCGGTGCGCGATCGAGAAGCTGGTTCCTGTGGACAACTGCGAGGTGGCGGAAGCGGCCAAGATTCTCGAGAACACTTATCGCTGCATCAACATCGCCCTGGTCAACGAGCTGAAGATGCTCTTCGATCGGATGGGCATCGACGTGTGGGAGGTCATTCGTGCCGCTAGCACGAAGCCGTTTGGGTTCAACGCGTTCTATCCGGGTCCCGGTCTGGGCGGTCACTGCATTCCGATCGATCCGTTCTACCTGACCTGGAAGGCGCGTCAGTACGCGATGCCGACTCGGTTCATCGAACTGGCCGGCGAGATCAATACCGGTATGCCCGAGTACGTCGTGCAGCGGACGGCTGATGCCCTCAACGAGCGGCGCATGAGCCTCAAGGGCTCGAAGGTCCTCGTGCTGGGCCTGGCTTACAAGCCCGACATCGACGACGTGCGTGAGTCGCCGTCGCTGGAATTGATCGAGCTGTTCAAGGAAAAAGGCGCGAAGGTCGACTACAACGATCCGTACATCGCGCAGACGCACAAGCAGCGCGAGTACGATCTTCGGATGAAGAGCAAGCCGCTGACCGCCAAGACGCTTGCCGGCTATGATGCGGTGGTGATCGCCACCAACCACAGCGACTATGATTACCCGTGGATCGTCAAGAACGCCAGGCTGGTGGTGGACACCCGCAACGCGACGGCGGCGGTCCGCAGCGGTCGCAGCAAGATCGTGAAGGCGTGAGTATTCGTTCGGTCGCGGCTGGCCCGGTCTCTCATCGCAGTCCGACACGGGGTACGTAGAAGGCGCCCGGTCCGATGCCGGGCTCGTACGGCTCATTGGTCGCCGGTTCCATGATCACGTGCATCGCTCGGGTCTCGGCGGGCCGGTAGGATTCGACGTGGCCGTCCACGTATCCGGCACGAAGCCGCAGCGACATCCGCTCCAGCTCTTCGAATGTGCCGCTGCCCGGTGTGGACCAGAACGCCGATGAGATCGCCGTTCCGTCGACCACACCGGCGTCTTCAAAGGCCTCACAGCTTCCGAACGTCAGACGGCTGCGCCAGTGGTCGTAGCCGAAGTAATCGCTGACCAGGATGGAGCTTTCCCGATGTCCTCGCGCCGGACCGGTGGGACCTCGAAAAAGCCCGCCGACCTGGCCGAGATAGCCCACGTAGTTCCAGTAGAGGCAGTACGTGCCGAACAGGGCGTCGGGCACCGCCGGGCTTTCAGGGTGGTCCCATTCATCGCCGGCGTCCCAGGCCTCCTGGAGATGCCGATACTTCAGCGGGGCGTTCGGGCAGAACATCACGTCGGCGTCGCTGATGTACGGCCGCAGGTACGCGCTGACCGACCGCCGAATGCCGGGCGCTCGCTCCAGATATCCTGTCAGCATGTTCGGCGCCTGCCAGTTCCAACTGTCTTCCATGCCAATCGTTGCGATCGACGCAGGGTAGCGCTCGTCGTGATCGGTGGCGAACGTGTTGACGGCGGTGGTGATCTCTCGCAGCCTCTGCATCCCGATGACGGATCGGGCCTGGTGACGAACTCTCTCCAGGCCCGGCACCAGCAGTGCCATGAGCAGCGAAAGGATGCTCACGACGACGAGAAGTTCGACCAGCGTCAGGCCGCGTCGGCGGCCTTCGCGCGAACCTCTCATGCATTGCAGCATCGCATCGCCACATTCTCGCCGTGTCGCACACATCTCGGGTCTCGTGCTTGAGCAATTCCCGTTTCGTCGATCGCATCTTATGCCGATCTTGGGTGGAGGTCAACACCCAATTCGCAGAGTGCACCGGACACCCTTGATTCGCCAAACAGAAGGGCGGAGTTGCCGTCGAACAACCGCAATTCCGCCCCCAGGCGATGCCGTTGCGTTCGCTCCTTCCGCCTCCGAACGCTGGCTTTTTCGCTCGACTTACCTTGAGTCAGCTTGCCGGCAGAGCGATGGCCCACTCGGACCAGTCGGTCATATTGCCGGCTTGGTCGCGCGCTCGCACGCGGAACTCAAGACCCTGGCTCGAACGTCCCACCAGAACCTTGTGGGTGCGTGCGGTTTGCCAGCCACTGTCGTAGCCGGAAAGCTGGCGGCAATCGAAGAAATACTCGACAGGGCCGTAGAGCGAAACCACCTCCGCTGCCGTCATCTCGACGTAATAGTCGAAGACACCCCCGCCCCCATGGACTTCACGAGGCTGGCCGTCGATGGCCCAGCGGGCCGGGTTCGGCTGAAGGGAAGAGGTGTCTGTGGCGCCGGCGCTGACCGCGGGCAGTTCCTCCAGCCACTGGTCGAGGAGGATGGCCAGGTCAGCGAAGTCGACGCGTCTGTCGCGGTTGAGATCGCCTGCCAGGGGCCATTCGCTCATGCTGGCCTGCGGCGTTCCCCCGAAGGCGCCCATGTTGATCCGGCCCCCGTTCGGCATCCGCTCAGCGCCCGGGTCGAGCTTCGGATCGCCGGCGTCGACGCAGGGGCTCGTCTTGGCGTCGAATGCCCAGAGTGCGTGAGCCGGCACGAAGCGTCCCCGTTCCGAGAGCAGATGGTAGTCCCCGGCCTCGGGATCGGCGAACAGCGGGTCTTCGCGGATGTTGCCCTCGCCTTCGACTCCCTGCTGTACGCAACTGTACGTCGCGGTGCATCCGAAGAGGTCGCCATCGATATTATCCCAGAGGATGCAGTTGCTGATGTCGGGATTGCCTCCGGCGTACGAGGCGATTCCGAATTCGTTGCCGGTGACCGTCACGTTTCGGATGGTCGGCATCGCGCCGGCGACGAAGATCCCGACATCGCTGTTGCGGACAACGAAGTTCTTCAGGACGCTGGTGCTGCGTTCGGCGGTGTAGCACGACACGGCGTAGCCGCCCGGGGCCTCCAGGATCGCGCCGCCATTCTCGCCGGAGACCGTGATTGCCTTGCCGGCGAAGTTGATCTCCTCGGTATACACCCCCGGCATGACCAGCACGGTGTACCCTTCGCTGGCCGCTCGGATCCCTCTCTGGATGGTGGCGAATGCCTCGCGAGGACCCCAACCGCCGTTGTCGTCGTCGCCTGTAGCCGCGTCGACATAGTAGCGCAGCGGACCGCTGAATTCATAGGCGCCCATGTCGACCCGGCCGCCGACGACGCGCTCCAGGCCGTCCAGATCGGTGGTCACAAACGCCGGAAGGGCGGCGTCGTCTCCCGCATCCAGACAGGGCGAACCAGCGGACAGACGCAAGTCGTCGTCGAGAGTGCCGGCGATCGCGTCGGTGCCGAGCGGGTCTTGGAACCGCGGGTTCGCATCGATATTCCCCTGGCTGCTCAGGCCAAGTCCCTGGACATTGGAATGATCGATCTGGAGACCTCCCGTATCTGAGCGTATCTCCTGAGGAGCATTGCCCCACAGGATGCAGTTCGAGAATCGCGTGGTGCCGACGATGCTGCAGAATGCACCGCCCTCTTCTGCGGCCACGTTGTTGCTGAACGTGCAGTTGACGACCACGGGCAGGGCGTATATCTCGGCGTAGATTCCTGCTCCTCGCACTGCGGAGTTTCCGCTGAACAGACAACTGACGACGGTCGGGGCGCCCTTGGCGTATAGAGCTCCTCCCCAGCCATTGGCCGTGTTGCCGAGGAAGCGACATCCATCGAGATTCCCTGTGCAGTTACTGCTGTTGTAGACCGCGCCGCCCCGACCGATGTCCGTGGCTTCATTGGCCAGGAAGGTGCACCCGATCACAGTCGCCTCACCATCGCCATCGAGATGGACGGCGCCGCCCTCGCTGGCGGAATTGCCCTCGAACAGACAGTCCGCCATCGTCGGGTGGCCGTGCTCGATGCAGTAGACGGCTCCTCCCGCGGAATTCATGGCACGTACCGTGTCCGCGGCATATATGGCATGGTTGCCGACAAACGTGCAGTCGGTTAACACAAAGTCGCTCAGAGTGCTGGCGACCGCCCCTCCCGCACAGCCCGCGCCGCCCACCGAGTTGTTCTGGAAGGTGCAGGTGGTGAACTGGGGCGCCCCCTCACAGATCAGAACGGCGCCGCCATATCCGTATCCGTCATAGCCAATGGCGAGGTTCTCCTCGAACGTACATTCCTGAAACGTGGCGCTGCTGTTCCGCATCGCCACGCCGGCACCGCCTGCTCCGACGTCGGTGTAAGGTAATATGGTGTTGCGGGAGAAGACACATCGAATGAACACCGGGCTGCCGGAGTCGATAAACGCGCCGGCTCCGTCCGTCTGCGCGGTAGGAGATGGCACGATCGTACCACTCCGAGAGCGGGGCGACGAACCGGGAGTCCCTCCCTCGCAATGCCCTGCGGTAATCGTGAAGCCATCCAGGACGGTCTGGCTCGATACCCCGGTGGCGGTTACGACGGTGCGGGAATTGTCCCGCAGCGCCAGGTGCATGACGAAACTTTCCAGCGTCTGCGAGTCGAGATTGCTCAGATCGGGATCGTTGCCCAAGAGGTCCCCGCTGAGGATGCTCCGATACGGCGACACTCGCGCGTCGGGATTGGGACTCCTGGCTCCGGCATATCCCCCCCTGATCACCACACCCTCGGGAAGCACGAAACTGTCGTCCACGCTGCCGGAGGCTTGAATATCAAGAGGGGGCAGACCGGTGCGTGGGAAGACCATTCTGCGGTCAGGCTGGTAGACACCTCGGGCGACTCGGATCTCATCTCCCGCCTGGGCGACTTCCAGTGCGTTCTGGAGGCAGAGGTAGGCATCTTCCCAGGTGGTCCCGGCATCATCGCCCGTACCGGGTGCTCTTGAGTCGACGTAGATGATCTTCGCGGTCAGGACGCACGGGCTCATCCACAGTCCCAGCAGCAGAGCGATCCTGGCGCTTCCTGCGAAGCCGCGATTGGCTTGCATGACCCCAACTCCTTTCTCGTTTGGCTATCGGCCGCCGGCCAGTTGCGTCAGCCAGAGCAGGCCGGTTCCATCTGACACAGCCGGGCCCGATCGCGGCTCGCGCGGGGCGTCGAACGACCGGTCTGCCGGCTCGGCGATCTCCTGGAGATACGCAAAACTCAGCCGACCGATGCGATTTGCCTCGACGGGCGTCGCCTCGAAGAGCTCGATCGTCTCAACTATATCAGTTTGCATGTCCACCGTGTAGACCAGGCCGATCGGCATCGCGTGCACGATCACCTTCACGTGCGCGCCATCGTCCTGGCGGACAGTCTCGAACCGCAGACGCTGCTGGGCCGCATCCCGGCGGATCGTGTCGACGCAGTGCAGGCCCGTCCAGGGTCTTGGCAATCCCTGGAAGAAGCTGCCGCCCGGCAGAAGCTCTGTGGCACGGCCGGTCCGGTCGTAGCGACCGGCGCCTTGCGGTGTGTCGACGCAGGTCTGCCGGCCATCAATCTCGATTCTCAGCCAGGGGTAATGCTTGCGGGCCGATGTATAGACGAAGGGCACGCGGCCCGTCCCGGACACGTCCCGACCACCGATGCTGCCGTCGATCTGGAAGAAAGTCCAGCCTCGCCGGTGCATGGCGTCACGGTCGTCGACGACCGGTGCAGTCTCGGGCCAACTGAAATGGAAGTACTCCTCGTCCAGGACGTTCATATGGCGGTCGATCCGCCAGATTTGCCCGGCCCGCTCGCTTTCATGGCGGCAGATGACCAGTAGGCCGGCAGCGCGATTTCTGGTCAATTCCATATCGGCGGCGTGCCCCTGGACCTGTGCGACGAACCGGCTCAGCGCCGGGTCGTCTGTCGGCAGACCTGTCACCGACAGATCGGGCTTCCAGGCGTGATAGTTCTTGATGCGGATCGTCTCGGCGTCATCATCGTAGTGGTAATTGGCATACTGATTCTGGAGGATGCGGCAGGCGGCTGCCGGCTTGCCGGCGTCCGGCTCCAGCAGGCGGATCATCACGGGTGTCTGTCCTCCCTCGGGGAAGTAGTACCAGCACTCCTGGAGCTGCGTCGAGGCCGCCTGCCAGGGGCTGGCCGGCAGGCTGTCCGTCCGACGTGCGTCGCCGGGCAGGACGGCACGCAGGGTCTGCGGGGAGATGGCCACCGACGCGGCAGCGACTGTCCCGGCGGCCGCCAGTGCGATCAGCCCGGTCTTGCCCGTCAGCATCGCCAGCACAGCCGCCAGCGGGCCCACCTGCAGGGTCGCGCCCGTGATGGCCACTTGGGCCGCGCTCGCCGTGCTGGCCGCCGTCATCTTGCCGAATGCCACCAGCGCCAGCAGCAGGGACCCTTTGCCCAAGCCATGTTCCGACAACAGGCCAGCCAGACATCTCTTGGCGCGATAAAAGACCGCTCGGGCACCGATCTCCGTGCAGCCGATCAGCCTGGAGATCTCGGCGTAGGACAGATGGTCGTAGCAGCGCAGCGTCAGCACTGCCCGGTGTCGCGGGGCCAACTGCTGAACCGACGTAAGGATGATCTGTTTCAGTTCGTCGGTGACGACTTCGGTCAGTACGTCGTTCGCGATGGGGATGGGGGACTCTCGCTCGGCCTCCCGGCGGCGGAGCCTCTGCTGCCGCCATTGTTTGCCGTAGTGACGCCGCACCTTGTTGAACGCGATCCCGTGCAGCCAACCCCAGAACTTCTCCCGGTATTGGAGCGTTTTGAAGATTCGGAGCATTTCCAGTATCGTCTCCTGCACAATGTCGCCCGTCAGGTCTTCGTCGAGGGTCATTCGGAACACGTATTCGTGCAGACGGACCCTTGCTGTCTCCGCGAGGCGATCCAGACTTGCACGGTCACCTTGCTGCGCCTTCCGCACCAGCTCGACGTTATCCGTTTCGTTGAACATCCTCGGCTATATAATAAAGTCAGGCGAGGCGTCTCGATGTGACGATTTCTGGGAGTCTTTCGCTGGATTCGGGCAAAATTCCTCCGCTCGCACGTGTGCAGAGGGTTCTTGGATTGTCGTGAGAGGGGCCGCCCGGCCCAGGCACGCTCCCTCACCGGCCTGCTGTGTTCGGATCGGCTGCCACCGGCCCGGCGTCGGAGACGATCGAGCGGAGCAGTTGGAACTGGAGTTCGTAGAGATTCCGCATCGCGACATCGGGGATCGTATCGGCGGTCACTCCCATGTTCAGGTCGGCAAACTGGGCGCCGAAACCGATGGCGGTGATGGTTCCCTTGCCGAATTCGGCGGTCGCGGCCACTGGCTGGCCGGCGATCCGGATCAGGGGCGTGCCCCCCTCGATCCGGCCGGCGTTTCGAGCCGTTACGTTGACGGGCCAGCCAGCCGGGGCCTCCAGTGGCCCGGCCAGCAGGGGGGTGTTGATCATTCGCATGCCGAACGGGTGCAGCAGAGCGTTGGCCGTCGATCGGACGCTGGCCGGAGCATCGATCACGAGGACCCTCCCACCTCCGTTGACATAGTCGGCTAATTGCCTGCGGAAGTCGGCGGAGACCTCTTTCCCGGGATACAAAAAGACCAGCACATCGCCCGAGAAGGCGTCGGGACCGCTGCGGCGGGAGGTGAAATAGCCCAGCCTCAGAATCCACCGTTCGAAGATGCCGAATCCATCGGCCTGCCCGGCGATGAAGCCGCTTCTCGACAAGGGCGTATCGCATACGGTGCGGTCGATGACGACGTGGGTGAAGGGCCGACCTGCCTTGGGCAACGGCATCGCAGCTTGATGCATCGCCCGCACGGCCAGGCCGGCGGTGGTGACGCCCAGCAGGACGCCGCTGACCAGCACGAACCCGGCGCCGGGCCAGGTCCGGCCGACGACCAGAACGCCTGCGCCGAGCAGGACGCCAAGCACGATCAGGACCGGCCTGGCATCCCGCGATGGGGCCTTGTGGTTGAGCCATTCGAGCATGCCCAGCATGAGCTCGGCCTTGCCCGGCTCGAACGTCGAGAAGTTCGAGAAGATCGTGGAATCGCCAAACGCGGCGACGCGGCCGGAGCCGTGATCGGCCGTCCACAACTGGAGGAAGGCGCCGTATCTCGCATCGGCCCGATCCTCGACCTGGGGATAGTAGTTGCTCACGTGATAGTCGGCCGGCAGGCTTCGAAGCCCCGTTGCCCGAATGACGGCCCGGCCGGCGCTCGACTGCGGCTCGATGGAGCACGAGACGGCAAAATCCATCGGCGGCATATGCTGGACAATCGGGTGCGGCACCAGCGGCGGGCGGTAGAGCTGCTCGAAGGGTGTGTCGATGTCGAACAGGCAGTCATATCGGAAGCGGCAGCCGAACCGCGTGGCGATGTCGTTGAGATAGGTTCCCGAGTTGAAGACGTTGGTGTGCTCGCCGACCAGCAGGAGGCCGCCGCCGGCTTCGACGAACCGCTCAATGTGCGCGATCTCTTCCGGCGTGTAGCGCGCCGTCGGCACCTTTACCACGAGGACGTCGCATCCGTCGAGGGTGTTCGCGTCGATGGGCGCGCTCAGCCGGCCCATGTCATAGTAACGGGAGCCATAGTCGTAGATACACGCGTAATTGTATCCGGAATCCTGGCCGTACCAGTTGGGATCGTAGGGCCGGTCGGTGCGCTCCCACGTCGAGCGGTGCTCATCCACCCAGATGCGTCCCTGCTTGCGCGGGCCGGAAGGGGCCCGGAGAATTCCGATCGTCACGAGCAAAGCGGCCGCAAACGCCATGACCACGCAAACGATGCGCCTCGATCGTCCCGGCGCAGCAATCGGCCGAGTCGTCATGGCTGCCGGTGCACGAACGAATCGCCATGCCAGAAAGACAGGGCCTGCCAGAAGCAGGAGCAACACCCAGGGATTCCAGAAGGGCCCCATCAAGGCCAGCGGCGCTTCGTACGATGTTCGCAGAGCGCGGTGCATGTGGACCGCGACCAGGATCGCCGCCCGAGCGGGCAGCCAGAGAGCGATGCACAGGATCAGGCCGAGCAACTGCGAGATTCCGTGTCTGAGAATTCCGGCGAACGACGTCGCTGGTGTTCGCAGGTAGAGCAGCGTCACGCCTCCGACGAGAAAGCTGAATGTCACCGGGTCCAGCAGCAGGCCCCACGTGGCGCCGAGGCGATGGGTATGTCGAATAGAGTAAAGCGCCACCGTCGTACCATCGAGGGCGGCGGGAATCCGAAGGGTCTGTGCGGCGACATGGAGCATTCTGGCCAGTTGCCAGGGAAGCTCGTGCGACCGCGCCGTCATACTCTCGTAGGCGAGCATTCCGGCAGCCTGGAAGGTGAGGATCATTCCGGCAGTCAGTGTGGCCCGGCCCAGCCGGCGCGGCCATCGCCTCGGGATCGGCGCGACACAGAGCAACAGGCCGGCGACGAGAAACAGCACCGGAACCCGCCAGGGCCACGGAGCCAGAAGCACCACCGGCGCCAATAGCGCCGCCGCGACAACGGATTCGATGTGTGCAGGCGCGCGGAGGTCAATGCTGACGAGGAGCCCGACGCCCGCCAGCACGAGGAGCGCCCAGATCGCCCAGTTGGGATCGTGATAGTAGCCCAGAGCGAACAGCCAGGATGTGCTCAACAGAGCCAGACCGATCCAGGCCCGTCTCATGGCGTCACCTCCTCGCTGGGCGCGCCGGCGGCTGGCTGTTCGCGAACCGCCTCCGGCAGCCACATAGGCTCATCGCGCAGTGCCGTGAGGAACCACCGCCAGAAGTCGGCGTTCTCGCGGAGTCCTTCGAACGGCTCGCCGCTTTCCCACTCGAGGTTCTTGTTCATCGCAAAGCACGTGTCGCCGACAAGTACCGCCTTGCCGGCCCCGATCCTGCGGAGGATGATGACAGGCTGGTTGTCTCGCCCGTAGGCGATCACGCGCGCGTTCGGGTCGGCGCACCGCACAGACCAGGCAGCATGGAAGCGCACGTAGACCCGGCGGCCGTTGGATTCGAGATAGGGCGACTTGAAGTGTCCCAGGGGCATCGGCTCCGGCGATCCGGCCTGCTCAGGCTCGAACCCGAGTTCTCTCAGCAGGGGCAGACTGGGGCCGATCCGGTCTCGACCGACGGTCATGATGAATGTGCCGCCGTTGCGGACGAAATCGGCGATGGTCTGTATCTCATCGCGAGAAAACGCACAGGTTGGCGCAATCGAAATGAGCAATCCGGCTCGTTCGAGACGCTCGGGCGTCAGTCTGGGCAGCGAGAGCGTCAGGTAGCCGCTGCGCATGAGCGTCAGCGCGAGGCCTCCGACGCCGTCGGGCCGCCAGGATTCGCCACTGAAGGCTTCGAGGTGGGATGCATGGATGTAGGCCAGGTTGTTGGGGTTCGTGCGGCGTCCGTCCGGCAGCGGTTTCGCGGCTGCCGCGCTGGCGTGGATACAGATTGTTGCAGATGCAGCCAAGCCCAGCGCGACCAGTGCCGTCTTTCCTGCACTTGAATGCAGGCAGAGCAGAACTGCCAGCAGCAGCGCGATCAGCATGCCTGCGAGCTGTCGCCACATCGGTTGGGCGCTTGGGCCGCCGGCCAGATACGCCAGAAGCCTCGACGTGAAAACGTGCGATGAGACGTTGATCGCGTTGGAGAAGCCCGAGGTGTCACCGAAGGCAATGACGCGACCTTTGCCGACCGATTGCTCCGCCGCCAGCACGATGTCGCCGAGCTTCTCGCCCGGATCGTAGCGGCTGTTTCCCATCATGGCCTGGGCGCTGGCCTCGTCTCCGGCGTCACTGAAGCCCCATCGCCCGACGAGCAGCGGCCGCGCGGGCCACCTCGCTGCGATTGAGGCCCCGATGACCACGCCGAACTCGTTCCGGTCGTCGGCGATTCCCATCGTGGTCGGATGGGCGAGCGTCTCGTACGAGTGCAGCCATCCACCGACCGCGAAAGTGGCCGAGTCGAAGCGGACACGCATCGACGCTGGCGCCAGCACGTCGTTGAACCGGTTGTCTCCGTCGGCGCCGCCCGTCGTGTGTTCGCCCATCACGAGGAGCGATCCGCCGCAGCGGACGAAATCGTGGATGCGATGCAACTGGCCGTCGGCCCAGGATTCATCGGGAAAGATGAGCACCAGCACATCGGCGTCGGCCAAATCGGCTTCGGAAAGGTCCGGCGAGACGACGCTTCGCGCGCCGAGGCTCTCAACGAAGACCGGCAGCATTCCGTACATTCCGCTGGACAGCCTGCCGTACGAGCCGTGGGTCGGCTTGAGCCAGTTCAGGAAGCCTCTCTCGTAGAACACGATCTTCTTGCCCTCGACGCTCAGAGGACGCGTGCTCAACATTGTCGCGATCGGCAGGAGAATCGCGAGGGCGGAGGCCGCCGAGGCCAATGCCAGTTGGGTCCAGGCCGAGCGTGCCGGGCGGTCTGCCGGCGGCGTGCCGGTGGGAGAGGCCCATGCGGTCCAGCGAAGCATCGTGCCGACCAGGAGAAGATGAATGGCACAGGCCAGCAGCGGCGCGTTCCAGGGCAGTGCCTTGTGCAGGAAAGTGGCGAGCCGGACGCTTTGATCGGCCGACTGCGGGATGGCAGCGAGAACGTCAGGGACGTATGCCAATGCGACGAGATGGATCACATGACCGACGACGATCGCCACAAAGCCGTATGTTGCCCGCGCTACACGGGGCGGTTTCGTGTGGACGAGGTACAGAGCCCAGAATGCGCTTGTCACGACAGGGAAGTCCACGCCGGCAAAGGTTGCGCCGACGTGCAGTGGGCGGCGCGCGACCGCGCCTGCCAGAGAGCCGACAGCGCGACCGACGACGTCCGCAAGCTGCCAGACCGAGGGGATTGCGGTGCGGGCGAAGACATAGAGACCGTACGCGGCGATCGCCACGGCGCCCGTACGGAGAACGTTCTCACACTGTTCATCGGAAGCCCAGGCGAGAAACGCGAGAACGACGGCGGCGGCCGTGACGCCTGCGGCCGGAGACGTCAGAGCGACCATGGCGATCACGACGCACGCGACGAACGGCGTCAGCAGGATTCGCAGCTTCGGACGCCGCGTGCCAACACCGGGAACCAAGAGCGCGATGCCGAGCGCGACAAGGACAAGAATGCGCCGGAGTGGATGAGCCAGAAGGCCCGTCGAGCCGGCGGCGATCCACGCCCCGGCCAAGGCTGACAGCACAGCCGGCAACAGGCCAAAGGTGGCCGGAACGTTGGCCGGAGGATCCACGACCCGTCGTTCGTCTTGTTCATGTTCAACCGGGTACACGCGTGGATTATCCTCATGTTCTCAACGCCGGGCAATGCGAAAAGACCTGCCTGTGTCGCCCGGACCGATAGAGAGACACCGCGGCGTCCTCATCGTCGCCCCAGATGCTTGCGTTGCTCTGCAGCAACCCTGCCTGACTGACCGTCAATACAATATTGCCAGTGCGACCTGCTACCGCGCCGTCGCCAGGTAATCCGCGACGCTGAGACACTCCGCCTCTACGGCCGGGCAGGTCTGCGTCATTGGACGCCGCACAGCGCCATCCTCAGCCGCGACGTTAATAGCCGAACACGACGTGTTCGTGGGCGGGCAATGGGTCAGAGTCGCCGGGCACATCGTCTCGGACGCCGGACACGATGTGCTGATCACCGGGCAGGTGGTTGCGGATGCGGGGCATCGAGTTTCTGCGGCCGGGCATTGCGTCACCGATGCCGGACAGCTTGTTACCGCCACCGGGCATTGCGTCTCGACCGCCGGACACGTTGTCGGGAATACCTGACATTCCGTAGCCGTGGCGGGGCACTTGGTCGCGCTGGCCGGACACTGGGTTATCGCGATCGGGCATTTCGTCTCTGTCGAGGGGCACATCGTCTCCATCGTGGGGCACTGCGTGATGTTCGCCGGACACTCGGTCGCTACCGCCGGACATCGCGTGGGCATCGGCGGGCACTGCGTCTCCGTCACTGGACACTGGGTCGCCACGGCGGGGCACCTTGTCGCCGTGCCGGGGCACTTCGTCTCCGTTGCCGGGCACATCGTCTCGATGGCCGGACAGTAGGTCACGGTCGCCGGACGCGAAGTGACCGGCTCGCCGGAGCCGCCCGCCGAGTACATCAGACAGAAGGCCAGGTCGACGGAGTTCTGCCGGCAGTCGTAGTACGGATGCCCCTTGGGATATTGCAGCTCCTGCCAGGGCCGCGGCAGCTTGCTGCCGAGGTCCGACACGGCGTCGTCCATAGAGTGGTCGGGCCAGCGGCGCGTCGTCCAGCCAAACTGGCCGCCTATGGTCTGTACTTCGACCGACAGCCAGTAGACGCAAGGGGCCTGCTCGGACCCCTCCTGGAGGAAAGCCTCCTCGGGATCGATCGCGAAGTCGAGCTGCCAGACCTGGGTGTGGTCGTCACAGATCGCCTGGCCGGAGGCGGGGTCCCACCACCACCGGCTGCCGAGGGTCGTTACGTGATAGAGGCTCTCCTGGTACGCGCCGGGGCCGAACTGCTTGTCCCACAGAATCTCCGGACGAGGTTTGCTGAACGCGTTCGTTCTGTCGGCGCCCTCGGGTCCGGCCGGATCATCGGCGTGAATACGAAGACGAACCAGATCGATCCGGCCTTTCTGATCGTTCTTCCAGGAGCCCCAGAGGCGGATGTGGGTCAGCCGGTCGCGGCTGGTGCATCTGAAATCATCCGCCAGTGCACGGGGCGATTCCTGGTCCCCATCAACGCGAAGGCCGATGCCCTGCGGCGTCAGATCGGGTTGCTGACACCACTTCACGTTGGAGGGCATCGCCTCGATCCAGACCTGATGATCCTCGACCTCTCCCGTGGCTGCGGGGCCTTGAGGATCAAGATCGCCGGAGTTGCTGATGCGGAATCTCGCAAAGGTCTGTCCGACCGTTGCATCCTCGGGGACGTCCAGACACAGGATGTGGACACCATCCGGCAGGAACGCATCGCAGACCTTCTCGTCGGCCTGCCAGATCCCGTCCGCATCGAAGTCGATCCAGCCTTGAACGATGCCACCGCCCCCATTGACCTGGACGGTGATCGAGGCGTCCAGCCCCTGAATCAAAGGCGGGATCGCCACGCCGTCTTCGTCGTTTTCGCCGGTGTTATCGTCTCCGAGAGCGCCGGTGTCAGGACGTCCGTCGTCTTCCGTGTCGGGTGCATCCTGTTCGTCTCCCAGCCACGGCCCGGCGGCGATGTGACGAGCGCCGTTGTGGGCCGAGAGCGTCGGATATCCCGTGGGGGCATCACCCCAGTCGCACTGCACGGCGATCGGCTCGTGGAGCGGCCGCAGGTAGTAGTCTTCGGTCTCGCCATGCTGGTAGCCGACGGCGGGGCCCGCGCCGCCCACCCTCGGAGCGGCGATGGCGTCTTGCCAGCTTTGCTCGGAAGCGGTGATCCGCACCCAGATCGGATCTCCGTTGTCGGCAATAGGATGCCAACATGTGAAGGACGGGGTCGTAAACGTGAAGGTCCCCAGCTCGGACACGTTCGGCTGGTGGTCCTGGACGACCCATTCCGCGATCCATGTGCCGTCCGTCGCGAGGATCATATCGTTCCAGTCCCCGTCGCGATTCCAGTCGCACCAGACATTGACGTAGATTGCCCGGGCCAGATGGCTCGTCCTCGTCAGGGTATACGTCAAAGTTGTCTGCCCAAGATGCGGCATCACCGCGGGCAGGCCAAGGCCGTCGTCACCCCCGTCGCGATTGGACGCGTCGGACGGCGGATCGAGATTGTTGAGCCCGTCTTCGTCCGGGCCGAGGTCGGCCTCGCTTTCGAGGCTGACGCGTGTGCCGAGATAGAACGCGTCACGGGGCTGCCGGTGGAGGGGACCATAGGGCGGACTGCCGGCCTGGTACACTGTCGGAAAGCTGCCTGCGACGCCGCATGGGTACGCGGGCACCTTCACCGCCGGGAAGTTGCCGGTGCTGTCCGGCGCGTCGCCGAGGTCATATTCCGGCGCGGTGTCATCCCCGCCGGTGATGACGAAAGCCAGCCCTATGGGAGCGTCGGCATCCTCGTGTCCGTCCGGGTAACCCACAGGTATCCAGCTCCACTGGCTCTGCGTCAGGCAGACCGCGCTGTCGCTCCACTGCCATCGGCGCGAGGTGGTCTTCCATCCAAGGGCACAGTTGGTGTCCGATTCGACGACGCCGACGGCCAGCCAGTACGTGTTTCCCTCCTGCTGCATAAACGGGTCATCCTGCACGGAGAAGTCGTACTGATAGGTCTGCCGGTGATCGGCCCAAGTGTACGCTTGCGTTGTCGGGTCGTGCCAATCCTGCGGCCCATTGTGAACGGCCTGGACGGTGTACCGGCCCGGCGAGAAGGTTCTGGTCCAGAGCAGTTCGCCCGGCTGGCCCCACTTGGGGCCCTCGGCGGGAACGCCCGCATAGAGGTTCAGCCTGATCGTCAGGCTGTCCGCCCCTTCCTTGGGCAGGTCGTCGCTGCGGAACGAGGCCCAAAGGTGAATGCCTCGGATCGGGCCGGTGGCGGTGCAGAGGAAATCGTCAGCCACAGTCGCGCCCGTGAGGCTCACGGCGCTGCCGGTTGCTGTCAGATTCGGCAGTTGCGGCCAGTGCATCCTGTGGAACGAACCATCCTGCCAGCCGCAATCGTCCATCGATTGGGCGAAGCCCGACGACGCCAGTGCGGCGATCACGACGAAGATGACGGGCAGAACCGCCCCGAGCGAACGAGATTCTGTCGACCCTCTCATGGTCATACCCTCCTGTCCGTGGCCTTGGACAAAACCTAAACTCGTACGAAGAGTCGCCCGGAACGAGACGGCCGACGCGGGCGCGTCTTTTTCCGGACTTTGTCTTTTGGAATCGTGATGCATAGAGGCTTGCCGCACGGCGCAGATGAGTGACGCGGCGTGCGCTGTGACCTCCTCCTGAGACAGCCATTAATCCGCATCGACTATACCGACGGTCAGCCGGAAAGCAATGGAAAAGTCCCCATTTCTCCGTCCGAGGAAGTGTTTTTTCGGACGTGCGACACACGCCGCGATGCGTCCACCTTCGGCCGGTCTCCTTCCGGGAGACTGCCCAACCGCCTGGCGCCGAGCGCACCGGCCGCGACAGAGTCGGCCGAGCGCATGCATCGTGTAAGTGTCGCTTTTGTAGACATTTAGCCGAGTCTCAAGTTATGGGTTGATCCAACCGATGTTTTATGAAAGCGATCGGCTCTGCATTTCGGAGCTCGCTCGCAGCCGAGGTCGAAACCAGGGCATTGGAGGTGAAGGCGAAACGATACAGATGAGTGTGGTTGGCGAGACCGGACCAATGAGAGTGCTGGGACTCGAACCCAGGACCTACGCATTAAAAGTGCGTTGCTCTGCCGACTGAGCTACACTCCCATGTTCGTCTAAGTCGTGGTAATATAGCCTCTTTTCGAAGGAACTGTCAAACACTTTCGATAACAAGGGATGCGGCAGCCGGGTGGTACCGTGCCGCAAACATGCCAGGAGCCTGGTCATGTTGTTGAGGACACAACGATGAGCCTACGAGGTGTCGTGCTTGCCGGAGGAACGGGGTCGCGCCTGCGACCCTTAACGAAGGTCACGAACAAGCACCTGCTGCCCATAGGGCACAAGCCCATGATCTACTACCCCATCGAGAAGCTCACCGGCATCGGAATCGAAGAAGTCCTGATCGTCACCGGTGTCGAGCACATGGGGGACGTCGTCGGGTTGCTGGGCTCGGGACGGGAGTTCCATTGTCGCTTCACGTACAAGGTCCAGGATGAGGCCGGCGGGATCGCCCAGGCTCTGGGGCTGGCGGAGAACTTCGCCAACGGCGATTCGGTGGCGGTGATCCTTGGGGACAACGTCTTCCAGGCGGACCTGGCGGCGTACGCGGGACGGTTTGTCGAGCAGGGCCGGGGGGCCCGCCTGCTGCTCAAACGGGTGCCTGACCCCGAGCGGTTCGGCGTGGCGGAGATTCGCGACGGCAGGGTCGTGGGGATCGAAGAGAAGCCCAAGGCCCCCAAGTCCAACCATGCGATCATCGGGGTGTATTTTTATGATTCGGCTGTCTTCGACATCATCCGAACGCTGAAGCCGTCGGCTCGGGGAGAGCTGGAGATCACCGACGTCAACAACGCGTATGTGCGCAGCGGACAACTGGGCTACGACGTTCTGGAGGGATGGTGGACCGACGCCGGTACGTTCGAGTCGCTCGCCAAGGCCAACGATCTGGTGCAGAAGGAGCCGCCAAAGTGACACGTGAGGTCGGGCACGTCCGTAAGCCTGTGGTGGCGGTTCTCGGAGGCAAGGGAATGCTCGGGACCGATCTGGTGGCCGCGTGTGCCGCCAGAGGGTTTGACGTCCACAGCTATGATCTGCCCGAATTCAACATCACCGACACGGAGCACGTGCGGAACGTGGTCGAGACTTCGGACGCCGTGATCAACTGTGCTGCGTACACGGACGTTGACGGCGCCGAGACCCACGCCGAGCTGGCGCACCGTGTAAACGCTCAGGCCGTCGGCTGCCTCGGCGAACTGGCGGCGCGGCTTGGCAAGTGGGTCCTTCATTTCAGCACGGATTTCGTTTTCGACGGGACGCTGGAGCGTCCCTACCAGGAAACGGACAGTCCCAACCCGATCAACGAATACGGCCGGAGCAAGCTGGGCGGAGAAGAATTGCTTGCCCGCAGCGGCTGCTCCTATTGCCTGGTCCGGCTGGAGTGGACCTATGGCGCGTACGGCAGCAACTTCGTGACCAAGACGATTGAACGCGCCAAGACGGGCCTGCCGCTCGTTGTCGTCGAAGACCAGATTGGATCGCCCACGCCAACGACGCTGGTGGCGCAGGCGGTTTGCGAACTGCTGGGACAAAGGGCCCAGGGGACCTTCCACCTGGCCAGCGCCGGATACGTCAGCCGGTTCGGAATGACTCAGTTCGTTTTCGAACGGCTCGGCCTGGATGTGGACCTGCGTCCATGTTGCAGCCGCGAGTACTCCGCGCCCGCCGACCGGCCCTTGAACAGCCGCTTTGATTGCAGCAAGATCCAGGCCCTGCTGAAAGCCCCCCTCGAGCCGTGGCAGCAGGGGCTCGAACGTTTCCTGAGGCAGCTATGAGAAGACTCCTGGTCACCGGCGGAGCCGGGTTCATCGGCAGCAACTTCGTTCGCATGGTCCTGTCGGAGCACCCCGACTGCCTCGTGGTCAATCTCGACAAGCTGACGTACGCCGGCAATCTCGAAAACCTCACGGAATTCATGTCGCACGGGAATCACCGGTTCGTCCACGGAGACATCTGCGACGGTCCGCTCGTCACGCGGCTGCTCGACGAACACCGGATCGACGCCATCGTCAACTTCGCGGCTGAGAGCCACGTCGACCGCTCGATCACCGGGCCGAAGATCTTCATCGACACGAACGTCGGCGGCACGCTGACGCTGCTGGAGGCCGCCCGCGACAAGAAGATCTCGCGCTTCCTCCAGGTTTCCACCGACGAGGTCTATGGCTCGCTCGGGTCCGAAGGGATGTTCACCGAGCGCACGCCGCTGAGCCCGAACTCGCCCTATTCGGCCAGCAAGGCCTCCGCTGACCATTTTGTGCAGGCGTTCGGGCACACCTGGGGTCTGCCGTACAACATCACGCGCTGCTCGAACAACTATGGGCCTTACCAGTTCCCCGAGAAGCTGATCCCGCTGATGATCAACAACGCGATCCACGACAAGGAGCTTCCCGTCTACGGGGATGGCCTCTACGTCCGCGACTGGCTTTACGTCTACGACCACTGCACGGCGATCTGGTGCGTGCTACAGAACGCGCGGCCGGGAGAGGTCTACAACGTCGGGGGCTGCAACGAGAAGCCCAACCTCGAAGTGATCCGGCTCATCCTCCAGCACGTGGGCAAGCCCGAGACGCTGATCAAGCACGTCAAGGATCGGCCCGGCCACGACCGCCGCTACGCCATCGACGCCGGCAAGATCATGCGCGACCTGGGCTGGAAGCCCTCCGTGACGTTTGAAGAAGGCATCGCCCGAACCATTGACTGGTACCTGGCCAACGGACAGTGGCTGTCCCACGTCGTCTCCGGCGACTACCAGAACTACTACCGCACCATGTACGCCAACCGCTGAGGTTCCTGTTCGTAGTGTGCCCGCAAGGGCATACTCTCCAGGGAGAGGGAAACGTCCCGCACCCTCAATGCAAGCTGTGACGCTTGGCGGCGTCACGTGTGTGTGAAAATATCGTGGCATGTGGGTGGCAGCCTCAAAGCGTAGTGCAACGGAGCTTTGGGGATGGCGAATGGGAGTGGCGCATCCGTACGGAAAGGCCTCTGCGAGGCGATCCATCCCCAAGTCCTGAGCGGATCCGTTCGGCTTCGCTCAGGACAAGCTTTAAGGCTGCCACCCCTGGCGGTCTGCGCCCGCAAGGGCATGCTGCCCTGAAATCCTGACAGACACGCCGAGCGAGTGTCTGTGAAAATATCCTGGCAGCCGTGTGGCAGCGGCAAGCGCAGGCTTGCCGATGGTGATACGCATGCCGTCGAAGCCATCGGCAAACTCCGCCTTGCTCCGTTTGCCGCTGCCACACAGGGCGCTCCGTGGTGGAAAACGGGCCTTGCCGCGAAATTCGCACAGACACGGCGTCACCACGAACTCGGAATTTCCTGGACGCCCGAGGGATATTTCGGTACACTGTATATGAAGTGTGCGTATGGGAGCCATGCCTGCGGAGATTTCGACGATGCAACCGACGGCGTGTGGCGCCAATGTATATGTCACAGGGCGCCGTAGACTGTGGTCTGTCTTGGGCTGTCTCCGCGATCGGGATTCTTGTTCTTGCACTCATAGGATCGAAAGGGCACGGGGATGAAGGGGCTTGCGGTGTTGTCTGTGCTGTGTGCGGTCTGTCTGTTGTCGGTGGGGGGGGGCGTAGCGGAGGGGCAACGAGACGGCCACCCGGAGTCGAAGGGTGCAACTCCGATGATCGTGTTGACGGGGTTCGACGTCAACGACCAGAGCATGGATGTGCGGTACAAGATCGTCAATCGGCGCACGCATGACATCTGGGTCTGCGACGCGGTCTATCTCAAGGACAGCAAGGGCAAAGACGTGCCGCCGTATCACGACGTCTACATGGCCGAGGATGGTCTAACCCTCGTGGTTCGCAAGCAGCTTGAGGTTCTGTATGAACGGTCGCCGTCTGTCCCAAGGGACTACGCGGGGCACTATGTTCGCTTGCGCGCGGGTGAGGAACAGGTCGGATCCTTGTCCCTATCGCTTCCCGCTGAGCAGAGCGTCGTTCTTGCCCTTGGCTGGCCGCCCGCTGGGGGATTTGCGACACGCATGGCGTTGAGGGTCGGATTCCATGACGAAGATCTGCGGGAGAAGATGCGCAGGATCGTCAGCGTGGCGGAGCGCATTGGCGGTGCCCAATTGACTTGGTCTGATTTCACGGCCGAAGAGTATGACATCTACCGCCAGTATTTCCACGGGCTGTGGGTCTCGGCCACATTCGGAGGATTGGCCGGCTTCAACGATGCTTGGCCGGAAGGCAGCGAAGAGATTGAGATCCCGTATTCTCTGACGCCGCAATTCGTGAGCACGGAGTCCTGTCTTGAGATAGTGATCGACGGCGTACTCATCCCCCTGGCTCCCGATTCCTTCCCTGTTCCGTACGTTGATTGAGTGGGGTTCTGGTCGGGACTGGGTTCCTACGGACGCTTGAGCGCGGCGCTGGGATCGCCCGTGGGGGGCGGGGCGTGGTCCTCGTCGGCGGGCGGGCCGAGCAGTTCGGTCAGGATCGGTTTCAGGGCGTCGGCCCAGACCTGATAGCCCCTGAGCGACAGGTGCAGCCCATCGACCGTCATGCCGTCGTATAGCCTGCCGTCCTGGTCCGCGAGCTTGTCGTTGATGTTGAGATACCGGATCTTGTTGCCGTCGGCGAATCGGGCGATGTTCTTGTTGATCCTGGCGATCACGGGCATGACCGCCGTGGGATTGGCGGAGCGGTCGTTGCGAGGAGTGATGCCCATCAGGATGATCGTGGCTTGGGGCGCCTTCTTGCGGCAGATGTCCAGGATGGCCTCGATGCCTGCGGTCACTTCCGCGATCCTCGGATCGTCGTCCCCGCGTGAGGACGAGCCGCCGACGTCGTTGGTGCCAGCCATGAGCACGATCACCTTGGGATGAACGTTGTCCAGTTCTCCGTTCTCAAGACGCCAGAGGATGTTCCGCGTGCCGTCCCCGCCCCAGGCGAAATTCGCCGCGTTCCAGCCGAAGAAGTTCTGCTTCCAGTTGGCCAGTAGCTGGGGGTAGTCCAGCGCTCCCCAGCGGCGGGTGATGGAATCGCCCTCGAAGTAGACGGCGATGCGGCCTTTGCGGACCTTTTCGAGCAACTGGGTGTGGGCGGTTCGCGAGTTCTGGTCCGTGCGTTCGACGGACCGAACGGCAGCGGGTACTGGCGTGATGGCCGCCGGTAGCGGCGGGGCCTTGATGTACCGGCCTATCCATTCGAAGAAGGCCGGCCAGTTGGGACCCGACGTGTGGCCGCCTTCGTGCTGGCGCCAGGCCAACTCGCCTCCGATCAGCGTTCCAACCGGAGGCATCGGGTCCGTCAGGTAGTTGCCCGGCGTGCCGAAACCCTTCCTGCCCAGGAGTTCGTATACCGGGCCGGCCAGCACACCGGCCATGAAGCTGCCGCGGGCGTCCACCCAAGGCGGATCGCCCGGAGGGACTCCGTAGCTGATGAAGCACGGACGCGGGGCGCACAAGGCGATCAGTTCGTGCGAGTCCACCGGCAGATCGGCCGCGGTCATGCAGGGATCGGATGCGCCGTACTTGAGGAAGTTGCCGGCCATCCAGTGATATTCGCCCTTGCCGGTGAGGTTCTCGAGCGCCTCGCCAAATATGTGGCGATGCAGCTTCGCACCGCCCTCGCCGGAGGAGGCGACAAAGGCGACCGCGATGCGTTCGTCGAAGGCAGCCGCGACGAGTGCGGCCTTCCCAAAACGAGACACGCCTTCGATGCCGACCTTCTTCGCGTCCACCCTGGCGTCGGGATTGGCCTCGAAAAAGTCGATCAGCCGGCTGACGCCCCAGCCCCAGGCCCGCAGGGCGCCCCATTGATCGGGCTGGCGAGGCTTGCCCTTGTTGGTCAGGCCGATGATGCCCTGGCGCAGACTCATGCCGCCCCTGTCGGCCTGGATGCTGCCGGGATTGATGAAACCATAGCCCCACCCGTGGGCGATGACCTGCTGCATCCAGGATGGCCCGCCGCGGCCGCCTCGCCCACCGCCAAAGCCGCCGCCGAATCCGAACTCGAGCATCATGGGCACCGGCTCCGTTGCGCCGGCCGGGACCGTGAAGCTCGCCGCGATGTTCACCGTGATCTCCGGGCACGCCGAATTGTCAACGTGACCGACGAGTGTCTTAGTGACCGTCGGGATGCCTGCGCTGTTGCCATCGGTCGTTGCCGTCACTTCCCAGGCCACCTTCGGCACGTTCGGCGGAATCCGCCCGTACACCTCACGCTCGAAGTCCTCGACGATTTCCGCACGCCTCGCGGCCCATTGCTCCGGCCTGGTCAACCTGGTTCCGTCCTTCATCGTCAGCACATCGGGCATCGTGTCGTGGTAAGGATTGGCCTTCTCCTCAGTGAACCGCTCCTGATTCTGGCCGCTCTCGCCCGGACGCAGGGCCCGGATCCCCAACTGATCCATCATGTGCTGGTGGTCGTCGTATCCGTCCGCAGTGGCCGGACTCGCACCGCCGCCCACTGCTGCCCGAGTCGATGGATTCACGAGAGTCACTGTCCCCAGAAACGCCAGGACACTACAGGCGATCGAATGCTTCAGACCCATAGACATGGCTTCCTCCTGCTCGGTCTGCCGTCTTCTATAGATGACATCTTGTTCACGATGTGCCGACATCCGGATTGCGATACATCTGCCGGCTACCCGGTGCCGAGAGTCACGTTTGATTATATGCGGGCGAAGCGTATCGGCAAGATGAAGAATTGTCGAGATCGCTATGCCTTGGTAGAGTAAGCCGCGACATGGAACCGTTATGAGGCACGCGAACGCGCCATGAACCAGGGCAGAGGCAAGTCGAAACACAGCAGACCGGTGAAGTCCCGGCGCTTAGGCCGATGGGCCGCCGCTGGGATTGTGCTGATCGCCACGGCGGTGTTGTATCTGCCGGCCTTGGACAACGGGTTCACCAACTGGGACGATGACCGCCAGGTGGTTGCCAATCCGGTGATCCGCGATCTGTCGCCGGAAGGGCTCAAGAGCATCTTCTCCAGCTTCACGGTGTCTTTGTATCAGCCGCTCACCTCGCTGGTCTTCGCGGTGCAGTACCGCTTCTTCGAGCTGGACCCCAGGGCCTACCACGCGGTCAACGTCCTGCTGCATCTGGCGAACATCCTGCTGGTGTATGTTCTGGTCCGGTCGCTGTCGCAGCGGACAGCCATCGCGTTGATCGTGGCGGCTCTGTTTGCGATTCATCCGCTCGGTGTCGAGGTCGTGGCGTGGGTTTCCTCGCTGAGCATTCTGCTCTCGACGTCGTTCTACCTGGGGGCTTTGATCGTCTACCTGACGTACACGAGATCCGGCAGGATATGGCATCTGGCGGTGGTGTATGGGCTCTTCTTGCTGGCCTTACTGGCGAAGTTCAGTGCCGCGACTCTCCCGCTGGTGCTGGTCGTGATCGATCTGTATCTGGGGCGGCGACCGGTCCGTCGGGTGCTCGTCGAAAAGGCGCCCTTTGTCCTGCTGTCGATCGTGTTCGGCGTGATTGCGGTGTACGCCCGCGGTGGCGCCAGCCACCTTCAGGATTTCGCTCTGCGTTATTCGCTGCTGGAGCGAGTCTGCATCGTGTCTTATTCGTGTCTGTGGTACGTGGGCAAGCTGCTCTATCCGGCGAATCTGTCGGTGTTCTATCCGTTTCCGAGCAAGCCGGACGGATGGCTGCCGGTTGTGTTCTATCTGGCGCCTCTCATCCTGGTGGCTCTGGCCGGCGGCGTCTGGTTCAGCGGCAGACATCGCCGGCTCCTGGCCTTCGCGGCGCTGTTCATGGTCGCTTCGCTCGTGCTGGTAATACAGGTCGTGCCGATCAGCGAGCTGATGGTCTGCGATCGCTACGCCTACATCCCCTGTATCGGGCTGTTTTTCCTTGTCGGAACCCTGATCGTGTGGATCGCTTCACGCGGCCGCATCTGGACGGCAGTGGCGCTGGTTTCTATGGTGGTCGTTCTGGGTCTCCTGGGGCATTCCACATTCCGGCGGATCGAGGTGTGGAAGGACAGTCTGACGTTGTGGAACGATGTCATCGGCAAACGGACCGACCTCTGGGTCGCCTATCTGAACCGCGGACTGGCGCGCGCGGAGGCCGGCCGTCACGAGGCGGCCATCGCCGATCTCGACGCCGCGCTGCGGCTCAATCCCAATTCGGATCTGGCCTTGAACAACCGTGCCGGCTGCTATGCCTACCTCGGCAACTGGCAGGCGGCGCTGCGCGACTTCGACGGTGCGATCCAGGTGAAGCCCAAGCCCGATTACCTCATCAATCGGGGCATCGCCAAGCGAAGGATGGGAGACCCACCCGGCGCGATCGGGGACTTCAGCACCGTCATTGCGGCTGACCCCCTAAACGTCCGGGCACTATGCGAGAGGGCCGACGCTTATCGGGAGGCCGGCAACTGGACAGCAGCCATTGCGGACTATGAGAACGTTCTGCGGCTCTATCCGGCCCACTCGCATGCTGCTCTCTGGCTCGGAGCCGTGCTGCTCCAGACAGGGGACTCCGAGAGGGCTGTGACTTTGTTAAACAGGGCGATTGACCTCGGACACCCGGACTTGGGTTCAGCGTACCTGTTCATTGGAATCGCCTATCAGCGGCTGGGACAGCGCGAGCTTGGGATCGAGGCTCTGCGGAAATCACAAGAACGCGGAGACAGCCGAGCGACCGCCGAACTGCGCAGGATCCAGGAAGAATAGGGATACCCGGAAGGACACCGTTGGGGGCTGCAAGCCTGAGGCTGCGGTAGAAGGAGGCAATGCCGTTCTTGTAGTCAGGGAGTCAACGCGATGAAGAGACATACGAAAGCCGCCTTGATCGTTGTAGTGGGGGTAATGGGAGTCTCCTTGTGGAAGCACTATAAGGAGGACTATGGAGTGCGCGTCGATTCGGTGTGGTGGTTGCCGTCAGAGGCTCAGAACATAACCTACATACGAAACGACGCGATTGGGATCGCCGAGTTCGACATTGAGCGGGCGGCATTTGAGAAATGGTGTGCGCGCCGAAAGATGCCTCTTCGCGAGTTGCGCGATGAAGAAGAGCATACCGTAGATCGATGTCTGTTGTTGCTGGAACAGAGAAGGATCATACCGACAGACTCTGAGCCGAACGATGTAGAGGGCGGCCTGCGCGGAATGGAGCGGGCCAGCAAGGGCCTTGACGCGGGGGACCTGTTCTACGAAGAGCGCTGGAGCAGCGGCGGCGGATACAGTATTGGATATGACGTCGAAGAAGAGCGAGGCTACTACGCATATGCGCATCATTGATGATCACGGGGAGTCCGGGGCCATCCGCACTGAAGGTACCGGCCAATCCGAGGGGTAGTTGCTGATCGCCGAAGCTCCTGATGCTGCGTAGGCGGTCGAACAGGAGGATGGCGTGGTGCGCCCGGCACAGCGGGCGTGGGTCAGCGGCCGACGATGCAGATGCCAAGCTGGTCGGCGAGGGCGACGGTCTGCGGCTTGTCGATGACGATCGTCCGGCCCGCTTCGATCGCCAGGCACCTGGCTCCGCTGGCGGCCAGGTCCCGGATCGTGTCGGGACCGACGCAGGGGACGTCGAAACGCGGGTCCTGCCTGGGCTTGGCGGTCTTGATAAGGGTCCAGCCTCCGGCCTTGCAGAACTGGCCGGCTCGCTTGATCATCTCGGCGGTGCCCTCGATGGCCTCGACGGCGATCACTTCGCGCTCGCGGACCGCAATGGCCTGGCCGATGTCCATCTGGCCGAGCTGCCTGGCCAGAGGCCACCCGAACTCGATATCGCTCTGCACCTGTGCGGAGGGCTGGTGTTTGGTCATGACGCCGGAATCGGCCAGGTGTTGCTCGCAGTACATCGTGGAGTTCTCCAGGCGAATGCCGCCGGTGGCCAGTTCGTCGGCCAAGGCGGTCAGAAACACATCTGTCTGTTTGCTCCGGCCGCGAAGCCGCCAGTAGTACATGCGGAACGCCCGCCAGTCGGGAATATATCGCAGAATCCGTCTCGGTGTGAACAGGTGCGACTTCGTGACGGTGCCGACCATGATGGTGTCCGTCACACCGTGCTTGCGAAGCCGACGAATCCAGCTTCCCGGACGGGCCACCGCGACTTCGTAAAACACGTCCACCTCTTTCGCCAGCGCCGTGTCGACGTAGCCCGCCAGGCCGACGCATACAACACGCCGGCCCGTTTCCTTCGCGCCGCTGGCCACCATAAAGGGCAAACGCCCTCCGCCTGCGATCAGGCCAACGACACCGGGTTCTGTGATAGAGACGGCCATGCTCTTCTCAAGCGGCTTTCCTGGCGAAACGTCACGCTGCGAACGTCCTGAGGGCTGACCGTTTCGTCATCCTGGATCCCGATGAATATCGGGATGAAGGATCTGGGCTGAGGACGAGAGGCACCTCTTCTGCTGTGGCCAAATCCTTCAATTCGTTCAGGATGACAAGGCGGCATCCGCGCGAGGACTTTTCGTGATCCGTATAGAAGCAGAATTCTATCCGATGGTCCGAAGGGGTCAACCTCATAGTGCCAGGAGAGGGTCTGGTTTCACGGTGCGGCGTGCGGAGCGATACCTTCGATAATCACCTTCTGGAGGTCGGGGCAGGGCTGTGTCGTGAATCGGTCGTGAGTGTCCTGAAGGACGGTCAGGGCCGGACCGATCGGCTTATACAGTGCCGGATCGGTCGGTCCGAACAGGGCGAACGTGCGCAACCCCATGCCCGCGGCCAGGTGGGTAACGCCGCTGTCGTTGCCGATCACTACGTCGGCGCACGACAGCAGATCGACCACCTGACTGAGGGGCAGATGGGCCATACACTTGGCGGTGACGTACAGACGCGCCTTGTCCATGCTCTCGAAGCGTTCCACCTCGGCCGGTCCCAGCAGGAACAGAACCTCGATTCCCCGGTCGCGCAGGGTTCGGGCGACGCTCAGGAAATTCTCCAGGTGCCAGCACTTGTGGCGTCCGCCGCTGCCGGGCTGGATCACCACCAGTCTCTTGGACACGTCGATCCCCGCCTGTTCGAGCAGCTCCAGTCCTCTTTCGCGGTCGCCCTCGGTTACCTCGATGAGGATCTGGTCGGCGGCGAGGCCGAGCCGGTCGGACGGCAGGCCGCTCTGAAGGGCAAACTGCTGGACGTAGTACTCTGCGACGTGCTGCTTGCTCTCCTGCGGCGGTTTGAGCGAGAGAGTGATGATCTCGGCGCTATGGCTGCAATTGGCGGTGAAGATCAGGTTCTGCTCGAAGTCTCCGTCCGGCTCGCCCAGAAACGTGACAATCCAGGCGTAATCGGCGAATGTGTCGATGAGCGGATCGCGGTCGGCCAGATCGAACTTGGCCGGCTCGACGAACAGACGGTGCAGGTCGGTCGAATCGATGGACCGAATGCTGCTGACGCAACTGCGTCCGGGCAGGATGCCGATGTACTCGCTGTGTCCGACGATATCGACGCCGCCGAGGCCCAGCGCCTCTTTCATAAGCTTGGCCAGGGGCAACGTGAGAATGCAGTCGCCCAAGGCTCCCGGCTGGAGAATGACGGCCCGCTGTGCCTCCTTGGCCACCTGTGCACCCTTTTCCACGAGCAAACTCAGAATGTCATCACTCGTCTGCACCATTATGGTTTCCGATTATACCTCATCTTGGGTTCGGCGGCAAGCTCCGATCGTCTGTGCCAGGCAAATGGTCTGGTGTTCGAGGTTCAGCCGTCAGCCCGTTGCGCTGGAGCACTCTGGCATAATGACCGGTGGCGAGGAACTCCGCTCCCGCCTCCTGGACGAAGCCCCAGAGTCTGCCGAATCTGACAAGGCGATTGCACATCACGTACGGATTGGGCGTGTGGGCTTCCGCGTATTTGGTGAAGAAGTAGCGGCGGCGACGGAACTGTCTACGCCCCCACTGAGGGTGACGACCACTCTGCGTCTTTGCGTCATCATGCAGACTCAAGAGTTGGCCTGTTTCCCGGAGTTCCTATGGGCCGGGGGCGACGTCCTCGTAGCTGGCCTCCGATCCCCCCATGCGGAATTCATCGTGGTAGAGCACGCGCCGGCTGACGGCGTCGTTGGGCGGGTCTGAATCGCGCCAACCCTTGTACAGTCCCATCTTGAAGTAGGGGCCGTGCGCATCGTTGAACGCGTTGGGCCCATCCTGGTCGATCACCTTGTCGCCGTCTTTCCAGACCTGGAGAAATCCATCCGAACCGTACGACCATTTTACGTGGACGACCCAATCGGTCCAGACGCCTCTGCGATAGGGGCCCAGGTCGTAGTTGCGCGTTCCGCCGTACTGCCGCGTTCCGCTCTCGAACGTGTTGCGCTTGGCGTCCCACCGGCTGACCCAGCTCCAGCGGCCGCTGGTGGTCGACAGGGCCATCACGGGGTTGCGCCAGTTTTCGCCGATGTCAAAGTCGGGCACCGCGTGCCACTGCGCCACGATCTCCCATATCCGGTCGGGCCGGTAGTCCTCCGGCAGGAAGATGCTGAAGCCGTACCAGTACTCTCTGCCGACCTCAGTCCCGGGACCGCTGACTTCGGTGCGATAGGAGACTTCGTCCTTTTCGCGGTCCAGCAGTGTCTTCATGGCCTGCCTGCCCGCCCTGGACAGGTCGCGGGCCACGCGCGGCGCGTTGCCCGATGTCTTCCAGCCTTTGAGGTCCTCGGTTTCGAAGTCGCTCTCGAACAGCAGTCCCTGTCGCTGCCTCTGGGCGCTGACGATCCGCAAGGCGATGTCGTCTGTGTATGGCGGCGTCTCCAGTGCGTGCAGGCCGCTGTCGTGCGTGAACGACTGGCTGTCCGCGATCTGGCCGGTCTTGGTGTCGATCCATTCGGCGTTGTAGGACCCGCTCGGCAGGTCCACCATCAGCCGAGTCAGGTTGTTTCCGTTGACGTAGATCGCGTAGGCCTGGCCCGCTTGCACCAGCGCGCGGGCCGTCGTGCCCGCGGGCAGGTCGGAGGTGAGGACCGAGTCGTTCGGACGCATCCTGACGAAATCGAAGCCATTGATGAAGTCTCGGAGGATGCCCAACTGCCTCCAGAGCTCGGGACCGCCTCCCCCTGGTGCGTTGATCTTTGCCGAGCCGTCTTCGTGCCCGACCGCAAAAGAGTAGTCCAGGTTGCTGTAGACGGCGCCGCCGGCGATGATGAAATCCCATCCTTCGAGTCGGTACGGCTTGACCCGGTCATCGCCGGCGAATCCGGTTTCGTCGTCGCCAATGACCCGATCCCAATGATAATTCTGCGCCACGGCAATCGGGGGCTTGGCGTAGTGGAAGTTGAAGATCGAGACGTGGGCGCTTGGGTTCTCGACGACCTGCGCCTTGTTGGCGATGTTCTGGGCGATCAGGTGCCTGTTCTCGAACCCGGCCTCGGCGCGGGCGATGGTCTCGGCGATGTGGTGCTGCCAGTCCAGCGTCACGCCACCGAAGTACGGCTCGTTGCAGATCTCATAGTAGACGTTATCGAAATCCTGCAGCGTCTCGGCGATCTTGCGGACCATCGCTTCCTGGATCGCCAGCAGTTGGGGATGCCCGAGCGTGTAGACCGCCGTTCGCTCCATGGTTCCCACGTCGTTGACGTTGTTGCGGGCGTTCATCGGGCTCAGGTCCCACATGCTGTCCTCGTAGAACGGGCAGAACAGGACCAACTCCACCACGATGCCGCGCCGGCCCGCTTGCGCGACGAAGTCGGCCAGACGCTGGAAGTACTCCGGATCCCATTTCGTCAAGTCGAACCTGTTGCCCCCGTTGGCATAGCCTCCGACGTCGCTCCGCGCCCAGGGGCAGAGCAGGTCTCCTTTGGCCGGAGCGAGCGTGTTCCTCTCGATGTTGAACGCTCCCGGCGGCTCGCAGTAGGCACCGCTGAACGTGCGCGTCAGGTTGAATCCGTTGGCCTGTAGCGTATCGAGGTACTTGACGTAGTCGAACGCGCGGTTCAGGACGGCGCCGTAGTGCTCGCCCGACGTGATCAGGATGGTGGGCTTATCCCGCCAGAGAAAGTAGTGGGGGTTCTCCGGGTGCAGGGCAATCGGCGCGGCGGCGCGAGCCTCGCCGATCCAACCTGACGCCAGGATTGCCAGAGCGACCAGCGTCCATCTGAGCAATGCGCCGGCACGTACGCGATCGGTTCGAGTCCTTGTTCGTCTGTCCATGTCATCCTTCTCCTGGCAGGGGCGCTGCTCAGAGCGTCCATCCCGGTCGGTAGGGACGCCGGATGTAGGCATCGGCTTCCGGGCAGCCGACGGCCTTGAGGTTTGCGGCGTCCCACGAGAGCTTGCGGCCGGTGCGCAACGCCACGTTGCACAGCAGCGCCGCCTCGGTCAGCGCGCCGCTGTAATCGAAATTGCACGTGGTGGGACCGCCTGTCTTACAGGCTTCGATCCACTCGCGATGGTGGCCGATGGAGTTCGGAATGAACGGCTCGGGCGGCACGAAACCAGCGAACTGGGCCTCGGGCAGCAGTTGGTGCTTGCCGTAGTCGGCCAGCAGCATGCCCTTGGAGCCGATGAACAGCACGCCGCTGGACCATTGCGGCACGTTTCTCTCCTTCACGAGTGCGGGATAGCCGCCGCCGTTGTACCAGGTCAGCGTCACGGGCGGAAGGTCGCCGCGACCGGGATATTCCTGGCGCGCGATGGTCCATTTGGCGGCGCTCTCGCGATGGACGGGCCCTTCGGCCTCGATGGTGGTCGGGTGCCGCAACTTCAGCGCCCAGAAGGCCAGATCGCAATAGTGGCAGAAGAAATCGCCCAACTGCCCGTTGGCAAAGTTCCACCAGTATCGCCAGTGGAACGGCGCATAAGCGGGGCTGTAGAACCGGTACGCGGCCGGCCCGAGCCAGAGGTCCCAGTCCAGTGTTTGCGGGACATCGTGGTGTTCGGTTGGCGCATCGGGCTGGCTCATGTCGGCGGGCTTGGGCGGACCGTCGAAGTTGGCGCCCAGCCAGACGTGAACCTCACGCACCGGACCGATCGCGTTGCTCTGCACCAGCTCGACGACGCGGCGGTAGTTGTTCTCCGCGTGGATCTGCGTGCCCATCTGTGTGACGAGGTTGTTCTCGCGGGCGATGTTTGCCATCATCCGGGCTTCATAGACGCTGTGGGTCAGGGGCTTCTCACAGTAGCAGTGCTTGCCGAGCTTCATCGCCATCACGCCGGCAGGGGCGTGGGTATGGTCCGGCGTGCCGATCACCACCGCATCGATCTGATTGTGCATCTCGTCAAGCATTCTGCGGAAGTCCTTGTACCGCTTGGCGCCGGGATGCTGTTCGAAGGTCCTGGCGGCATGGGCCTCGTCGACGTCACACAGGGCCACGAGGTTTTCACTTGCGACGCCCTCGATGTCAGCGGCGCCGCGGCCGCCGATTCCGATGCCGGCGATGTTGAGCTTGCTGTTGGCGGAAGTCCCGCGCACCAGCCGGCTGTCGGACAGGATGACCAGGCTCGAGCCGGCCCATGCGGCGTTGCGGAGAAATGTACGGCGGGTCAGTTTGCGCTGCATCGTTTGCCACTCCTTACTATCTTGAGGAACGGATCGTGCGAACTGACGTCCACGGTATCACCTGCCTTCCAGCCGGTCAAGTCTGCGTTTCTGCCGCTCATGCCGGCGCGAGCGAGTACTTGACAACGCCACATCCGGCGTGTCTATAGGGACTATGCAAAAGCTGTTGCGGATATCACTGATCGCCGTCTTGAGCCTGTGCGGGTGCGAACGAGGTCTGGACCCCCATGGCGTGCGATCCGGACGAAGTCCCCAGGACGCATCCGAAGCCGCCGTGTCCGGGACCTTCTCCATCGTGGCCGTCGACCCCAACACCGGCGTCTGCGGCGCCGCGGTGGCGAGCAAATACCCTGCGGTGGGCAAGGTGGTTCCCTATGTGCGCGCGGGAGTGGGCGCTTTCTGCACCCAACACTGGCACAACCCCGAGTGGGGAGAGCATGCGCTGGACCTTCTGGCCAAGGGGCGTTTGCCTGAACAAGTCCTCGCGGAACTGCTTCGGAACGATCCGCGTCGGGACAAGCGGCAACTGGCCATAATCGATATGTCGGGTCGGGCCGCGAATCGCAATCCTGCGGATGCGGACCCATCGGGCATATGGTGGGGCGCCGTCAGCGGCAGACACTACGCGTGCCAGGGAAACACCCTGACCGGTCGCGACGTCATTTTCGCCATGGCCGAGGCCTACGAGCAGACGCAAGGCAGCCTTGCCGATCGCTTGATGGCGGCGTTGATCGCGGGCGATTGCGCCGGCGGCGACCATCGGGGACGTCTGGCCGCGGGCATCCGAGTGGCCCGGAAAGGGACCAAAGGCTACTGGCTGGAATTGTACGTGGACCAAAGCGACGACGCCGTCGTCGAACTGGCCGGAGAATATGCCGCCGTGGAGCACGAGGCCAAAGGACAATGGCCGGGCGGCAGGCTCCCGTTTACGCATCCCTGTCCGCCATCTGCGGCGGATGACACAATCGACAAGTAATGCTCTGCCAGTCGATAGTCATGGACCCGAACGAAAAGCAACACTTGTACGACCTGACTCTTGGTGCCATACGTGAGCTGATCGAGGCAGAAACGGACCCTATCGCCGTCATGGCGACCGTCGTGTGCGAGCTGCACCACCGATTCGACTGGTTCGACTGGACCGGATTCTATCGGGTCGTCTCGCCGGGACTGATGAAGGTCGGTCCGTACCAGGGGCCGCACGGCTGTCTTGAAATCTCATTTGATCGGGGCGTGTGTGGTGCGGCCGCTCGCCTGCGCCGGACGCAGATCGTGCCGGACGTTCGCGCGTTCCCCGGCTACATCGCATGTTCGAGTTCGACGCGCTCGGAGATTGTGGTGCCCGTGCTCACGCCGCAGGACGAGCTTGTGGCGGTGCTCGATATCGACTCCGACCAGCCGGATGCGTTCAGCGAGGTCGACCGCATCAACCTCGAAACGCTCTGCCGGATGGTTGGCCGCGTCGGTTGATCGCTGATCACCTCCGTCGTTGCTTGAGGCCGGCGATGGTCGCCTCCACTTCGAATCTCAACTCGTCCGGCTCGAGCATGGCGGTCCGGCCGTCCAGGAAGAGCACGCTGCACCTGCCTTCGTGGACCGGTTCCGGCTCGTACAGCAACACGTTTGTCGGCGCCATGTCCAGGGTCTGGCCGGCGATGTAGACGTACTGGGGTGCGTTGGGCTCGGCGCAGTGAAACAGGCGGGAGCCGTAGCCGCAGGTGTCGATCAGCGCCTGCTGCGTCGGCGGCAGGCTTTCGTTGCTGATTGCGTACATGTGAAGGCTCTGCCAGACGGTGCGCAGGTTGTTCTGGCATTGCAGCGCCGATGCCTTTTGGCTGGTCTGGATCATGGCAGTCGAGTACTGCTGACCCGCCTGGCCGACCATCTTGAGAATCCAGAGGACTCCAAGGGCCAGCAGCCCGAAGAAGACCGCGGCGAAGATGAGATTCGTGATTGTGCCGCCGCGCACCAAGCGTCCAGGTAGGCCGCCGGATCGATTCGCTTTCTTGCTGTTGCACGCATCCATAGTCTGGCCTTTCACCGTCGACGAGATTATCGAACCCAATCCTATGGCAGCCCTGTCATAGCGTCAACAGAAAGCGTGCGGCTGTCGACTGGACACGGCGAGGACGCCGGTTTTGTGTTTCGCGTGTCACACCGCCGCGATTGATTTCGGATGAGGGTTGACAGAGGGGCGTCAGCCGGACGATAGTGGCGTTGGCGGCCGACGGCGGGTCGGACGTGACGGCCATCGCAACTTGAGTGCAGAAAGATCAACGTCACCGCTGGTTCTTGGAGGCTTCACATGAGAGATTCGAGGATGCGTTTGTGGGTTGTGCTGGTGGTGGGAATCGGCCTGGCGGTGGTGGCGACGGCCCAGGACGGGGCGCTGACGCCGGCGCAGATCGAGCGGATTCGAAGCGACTTCCAGATGGACGCCCATGCGCGGGCGATGCGCAACGCGCTGACCAGCACGGGCATCCGCGACATCGCCGAGAACCGCGAAATCCTCGCGGCCCACAACAAGCAGTTCAGCCACAAGATCAAGACCAAAGGCATCAGCAATCAGAAGAGCAGCGGACGGTGCTGGATGTTTGCCGGTTTCAACACGATCAAGCCGGTGGTGCTGAACAAGCTTGATCTGGACGACTTCGAGTTCTCGCACATCTATCTTCAGTTCTGGGACAAGATGGAGAAGGCCAACGCGTTCCTCGAATACATGATCGAGTATCGCGACCGCGATATCCAGGATCGCGACGTGGTCTTCCTGCTGAAAGACCCGGCCCCGGACGGCGGGTACTGGGAGAACTTCGTGGACCTCGTCACCAAGTACGGCGTGCTGCCGAGAGAGGCGATGGCCGAGACCGCCAGCTCGGAGAATACCGGCATGATGAATCGGGCCCTGTCGCGAATCCTGCGCAAGGACGCCGTGGAGCTGCGCGAGGTCTACAAGGAGACCGGCTCGGTCCGCAAGATGCGCGAGGCCAAGCCCAGGATGCTCGCGGAGGTGTACCGTGTGCTGGTCCTGAATCTGGGAGAGCCGCCCCAGGAATTCGCGTGGCGCCACAAGGCCAAGGACAAAGGCGATAAGGACGAAAAGAACGAGGCGGATGAGGGTGAGGACGAAGATGAGGATGGGGACAAGGCCCAGGACGAAGAGAACGGCGACGAAGCGGACGAGAAGCCTGACGATGATTATGACGTGGAACAGGACTGGAGCGAGCTTCGCATCTTCACGCCCAGGGCGTTTTACGGCGAGTTCGTCGGCCTGGACCTGAGCCAGTACGTCAACGTTGCGGACGACCCGATCCGGCCCAAAGGCGGCCATTACGAAGTCCAACTGACCAAGAACCTCTACGATGGGCAGAACGCCCACTACGCCAACGTGGACCTTCAGACGCTGAAAGACCTCGTCGTGAAGGTTCTGCTGGACAACAAGCCGGTGTATTTCGCGGCCGATGTCTCGCCCGACCAGGACAGCAAGGCAGGCATCATGGCCCGCAATCTGTACGACTACGAATCTATCTACGCCCTTGAAATGGGGCTGAACAAGACGGAGCGGCTGTTGTTCCGCGACAGCACGATCAACCACGGCATGGCGTTCATCGGCGTCGACCTGGCGGACGGCAAGCCGGTCAAGTGGCTCGTGGAGAACAGTTGGGGCAGCGACCGCGGCAGCGGCGGACTCTGGACCATGTACGACGACTGGTTCGTCGACAACGTCTACAACATCATCGTGCATCGCGACTACGTGCCCGACGAGGTGCGCAGAGTTCTCGAACTGCCCGCCGAGAAGCTGCCGGTTTGGGACCCGATGTGGTAGGAGACTGCGTGAGAAGGGAACCTGCCGATCCTACTTGACGGGCATGGTCTGGCTGAAGGCGCCTTTGAGCCGCTCGGTCCTGGTGAAGACGTTGATCGTCACGTCCATCTCGATCGTGCCCGGTTCGGCGCCGCTGCGCAGGCGAACGTCCACGGAGCCGACTTGGGTGTCGAACATGCTCTTGCCGCGATAGTGCGCCAGAGCCGTGAGCAGTTGTCCGGTCGCGGTCACTTTCCCGTTCATCACCAGCGGAGTCCCCTCGGCCTGAGGATCGACGCCATTGGCACAGAAGCCGAGCGTCCCGTTGGCCGCGATGGCCCACCGCGCGCCTTCGAAGACCTCGCGCAATTTGGCCTCCGCCTTGTCGCGGGGCTGCACATCCCAGCCCATTCCGATTCCAATCACCGGGTTGTTCGTGTTCGCTGGCCTGCATTCCCAGGAGACGCTTTCGATGCGGGCGATCCTTCCGGCGGTGTGGACACCCGCAAGGTCCTCGATCCGGACCGGTCTGACAGGTGCGGCTTGGGCAGGCGTGCCGGCCCCTCGCAGGATGGCGACGCCGATAGGTTGGATATGGTAGCCAAACGGCCATCTCGCCTCGCGCGAGCCGTCGAGCTTCAGCAGCAGCAGTCCGCCGGTGCCGTTGATGCCTTCGACGTACATTTCCGGATCGGCGACGACGTATGTGTCGTCGGACCATTGCGCGGCCCCTGTGGGCCGGCGCATCGGTCCCGAGCTCTCCTCGGGGGTCTTGAAGGTGAGATCCTCGAATCGGCCGTCCGGGTGACGGACGAAGACACCCCCATCGATGACGGATGTGGTGACGCGCTGCAAGGAGTATTGGCTGCGTCGTCGTGCGCCGGTGTAGATGGGCTCCTTGCTCGTTCGGGTGCTGCCGGTGTCTAAGAGGACGACTCGGCCGGCCGCATCGATGAACAGATGAGTCGGCCTTCGCCAGTACGTGTCGTATTCTTCACTGCCGGGCCGGCGGTTCTCAACTAGGCAAGTTGCAGCGGGGGGATTCGTCTGCATGTCGATTTGGAAGAGCCCGCCCTGGTTCTTGTGAATTAGAATCATTCCGGCGGAGTTCTGCGAGGTCTCGTGGAGATAGCTGGTTGCGACCAGCCATCCATTCCCCGCACCGGTCACCGCCGTCATACGGATCAGAGGCTTGTCCTTGCTCTCGATCAGTTGCTGCAATTGCCCGTTGGCGTTCAGACGCCACAGGCCGGAATCGCGATCGGCGATCACAGGTCGGCCCTGATCGTCGATCCCCAGGCCCACATCGAGTCCGAACGGACCGCCGCCTCTGGCGGTGTCGGCCTGGAGAACCACCTGGGCCGATCCGTCGCCGGCGATGCGCCACAGCTTGACCTTCTCGGTCAGCAGCCTCGGTTCGTCGATCACGTAGAAGCAGCCCCGTTGCGCATCGGCGACGATGGCCTTGGGACTGTGGAACCTGGCGGTACCGTACGGAATGGGCTCCTGTCCCACCAGCCGGTACAGGTCGGGCTCTTCTCTGGCGACAAAGACCACTAAGTCGCGAGGCCCCGTCGGCGGCGCGATCTGGCCGTCCGCCGGTCGGGTCCAGAGCAACCCCGTCAGGGCGGCGATCGACAACAGCACAGGTGCCTTGGCTGGAAAGCCCACAGAGACCTCCTTCTGCGATATTGCCTGACGCCGGGAACGATCGCAAGCAGAAACCGCGCCAAATCGCATGTGCGGCATCGCTCGCATCCGGGATGTCGGGGCAATTGACAAGGCCGATATTGCCGGGTATAGTGCGTCGTCGGACGGTAAGGAGTATCGAGCCGACGGGATATCAGACGATCCACAGGAAGGGAATCAAATGGCGTGCTCATATCGGTTTGGCGTCCTCCTGCAACCTCTCTGCGGATGGCCTCTGGCATCACCTGCCGTGCGTCGAACGATCCTCGTCTTTGCTCTGTCTGCGCTGGCCCTGGAGCTGCCGGCAGCCTCTGGACAAGTGTCGAATCGCGTGACGGTCGATGCGAACTATCCGGGCGGCAATATCGTGGTCGAGCGGATGGAGGGGGATACCATTTTCCTTCGGCCCGACCTACGCGAAACGCAGGGCTGGTGGTTTTACTGGAACTTCCGCGTCGCAGGGGCGCAGGGTCGGACGCTGACGTTTCGGTTCAGCGGCGAGAACCCAATCGGTGTTCGAGGTCCGGCGGTCAGCACTGATTCAGGCCGGACGTGGTCATGGCTCGGAACCGACGCTGTGAAGGCCAGTTCGTTCGCATACGCGTTCCCACGGGATGCCGCCGACGTGCGGTTCTGCTTCACGATACCTTACGTCGAAGCCAACCTGAAGGAGTTTCTGGCGAGCTTTGCCAATCACGCGAGCCTTCGCGTCGACGAGCTTTGCCAAACGCAGGCCGGACGGTCGGTCGAGAGGATTCATGCCGGGCAGCTCGACGGCGATCCGCGGTTTAGAGTCCTGCTGGCCGCCCGACACCACGCCTGCGAATCGACAGCCAGCTTCGTTCTGGAAGGCGTGCTCGACATCGTCCTGTCCGACAGCGACGACGGTCAGTGGTTCCGGCGGAACGTCGAGGTCATGGCGATTCCGTTTGTAGACAAAGATGGCGTCGAAGCGGGCGACCAGGGCAAGAACCGCAATGGCCGCGACCACAACCGCGACTACATCGGTCCCAGCGTCTACTCATCGGTCGCCGCGCTGCGGACCTTCGTGCCGAACTGGTCCAATGGCAAGCTTTGCGCGGCGTTCGATCTGCACTGTCCTCACATCAGGGGCGAGTACAACGAGGTGATCTACATCCCGGGGCATTCCGACGAACGCATGTGGCAGGAGCAGCGGCAGTTTGGGCGGCTGCTCGAAGAGGTCCAGCGCGGTCCGCTGGTCTATCGCGTCTCCGACAACCTGCCATTCGGCAAAGAGTGGAACAAGTCGGACAGCTTCAGCGCGGGGCGGAGTTTCAGCCGATGGGCGGCGGACATCGAGGGTCTGCGGCTCTCGGCAACGTTCGAGATCCCGTATGCCAACGCTGGAGGTCAGCCGGTGACCGCCGAGAGCGCCCGCACGTTCGGCCGAAGCCTTGCCAGGGCGATCCGCGTCTACCTCGAACGCCTCGACGAGCCGAAGCGGGAAGGGGGCGCATCGGCGGCTCGGCCGGTGCAGGTCGGTGGGGTCCTTCCCCAGATGACGGTGATGGCCCATGGGCTGGGCAGCAACTCGGAAGCAGGCATTGGCGCGCTGATTCCGTGGGCGGACAAGCTGTGGGCGGTGGGCTATGTCGCGCATATTCGAGGCCAGGGAATCGGCCTCTATGAGATCAGCGACAACATGACGATGCGGCGTCACCCGGCTTCGGTGTCGCTGACCGGCACCTTCGCCAACCGGTTCGCGCACTGGCCCAGCGGGCAGGCGTTCATCGGGCCGTACGCGATCGATATCGACGGCAACGTCCGCACGATTGAGGGGCTCAAGAATTACCGGCTGTGCGCCACGTGCGAGCATCTGAAGGAACCGCAGAACAAGGTCTATTTCCTGGGCATGGAAGGGGGCTTCTGGGAGGTGGATGTCCGCAGCCTCGAAGTGACGCACCTGTTCGACCTGCGCAAGGAGTTGGAGATTGCCGGGGCCAAAGAGCACTTCAAGAGCGCCTTCACGGCCCAGAACCGTGTCGTAGTCGCCAATAACACGTACGACGAGCAGGAATTCCTGGAGCGTCGCCGGGCCGGGCGCCTGGGCCAGTGGGACGGCGAGAAATGGACCATCATCGAGCGCAACCCCTTCGTCGAAGTCCACGCCAGCGCCGGCGACAGTTCTTATGGCGGAAACACGCTCTACGCAACGGGCTGGACGCGGTCGAGCGTCGTGCTGCGTGTCCTGGTCAACGGCACGTGGCAGCGATATCTGCTGCCGAAGTCCAGCCATAGTTGGGATCATGCCTGGAATACCGAGTGGACGCGAATTCGTCACGCGGTGACCGAACGCTTGCTGATGGACGTGCATGGGATGTTCTATGAATTGCCGGCGCTCGCCTATGGCGGCCACATCTGGGGCATCCGGCCGATCTGCTCGCACCTGCGGGTGGTCCCGGATTTCTGCCACTGGCGCGGGCTGTTTGTGATGGCTTCGGATCAGATCGATCACGATCAGGGCCAGCCGCAATCCGGCCTGTGGTTCGGCGACCTCGATGACCTGTGGCAGATGGGCAAACCGACCGGTTGGGGCGGGCCCTGGTGGGATACGCCAGTGCAGGCACAGGAGGTCTCGGACCCCTTCCTCATGACCGGTTTCGACAAGAAGGTGGTGCACCTGGCCCACGACAACGAGGAGAACGTGACGTTCGACTTGGAGGTGGACTTCCTCGGCGACGGCAGTTGGCACCGGTACCAGGTCTTCCGCTTCCGCAAGGGCTACCGACACCACGAGTTTCCCGATGGCTATTCCGCCCACTGGGTCCGGGTGCGGGTGGACCGCGCCTGCAAGGCCACCGTGCATTTCACGTATAACTGAGCGACGCCCGCAGCCTGGGGCGAACTGAGAATTGGTTCTTGCCAATCGAGGCGGTTTGAGGAGACACAAAATGGGACGAGCGGATAGAAGGCACGGCGGGGCCGCACGGTCTGCGGCGCTGGTCGTGGTGCTGTCGATGGCATGCGCGGGCATCGCGCAGGACCTGGCGGAGTTCGAGTCCCGCGTGACGCAGTTCACGCTGGACAACGGGCTGCGCTTCATCGTGCTTCAGCGCCACGAGGCCCCCGTGGTGACGTGCTACACGCACGCCAACGTCGGGGCGGTCGACGAGGTCACCGGCATCACGGGCCTGGCACACATCTTCGAGCACATGGCCTTCAAGGGCACGCGAACGATCGGGACGAAAGACTACGAGGCCGAGGCCATAGCGCTCGCGAAGATCGACGCGGCGTTCGAGGCGATCAAGGCCGAGAAGGCCAAGCTCGGTGCGGTCGACGAACAGCGACTGGCCCAGCTCCGCCGGGAGTTTCAGGAGGCCCAGCAGGAGGCCCAGCAGTACCTCGTCCACGATGAATTCGATGAGATCCTCAAGCAGGCGGGCGGCGTGGGACTCAACGCGGGAACCAGCTCCGACTACACCGTCTACTTCGTGAGCCTGCCTTCGAACAAGCTCGAACTGTGGATGCTGCTGGAATCGGACCGCTTTCTCAATCCGGTCCTGCGCGAGTTCTACAAGGAGAAGAACGTGGTGATGGAGGAGCGTCGGCTTCGGACGGAGACACAGCCGGTCGGCAAGCTTCTCGAGGAGTTTCTTGCGGTCGCCTACAAGGCGCACCCCTATGGCGAGCCCGTCATCGGGCACATGAGCGACGTCGAGGCCATTACCCGTGCGGAAGCTGAAGCGTTCTTCCGGACGCACTATGGTCCGAGCAACCTGACGATGGCCGTCGTCGGCGACGTCGATCCGGCCCGCGTCCAGACGCTGGCCCAGGAGTATTTCGGGCGGATTCCGTACCGCCCGGCGGCCGAGCCGGTCGAGACCGTCGAGCCGCCGCAGCCCGGCGAACGCCGCGTCGTCGTCGAGGACCCGGCTCAGCCGTTCGTGCTGATCGGTTACCATAAGCCGAGTATCAATCACGAAGACAACGCCGTGTTCGACGCCATTACGGACATCATGGGCAGCGGACGCACGTCGCGGTTATATCGCCGTCTCGTCCGGGACCAGAAGATCGCGATGGCGACGTCCGGCTTCCAGGGCATGCCGGGGCAGAAGTATCCGGGACTGTTCCTGTTCTACGCGATGCCGGCCCGGGGCCACACGAACCAGGAGTGCGAACAGGCGATCTACGCAGAGATCGAGCGTCTCCGGAGCGAGCCGGTCACCGCGCAGGAGCTTGAAAAGGCCAAGACGCGGGCCCGCGCCGCCCTGATTCGACAACTCGATTCCAACTCGGGTCTGGCCGAACTGCTGACCTTCTATGAGGTTCTGACGGGCGACTGGCGGAATCTGTTCAAGCAGCTCGAACAGATCGACCGTGTCACGGCCGAGGACGTCCAGCGGGTCGCCCGGACGTATTTCACGACGAAGAACCGGACGGTTGGCATCATCGAGACGACCATCAGTGAGAGCGAATCCTGAAAGGCGGGCGGGAAATGAAGAGCGAGCGAATACACCATCTGATGCTGAGCCTGTGTCTTCTTGCGGTCGTCGGTCTGGCGGCGCCGGTTCTTGCGACGGAGCGGACGCCCGACCACAGGCGCCTCAACTACCCCAGGCTGAATGACGTTGTCGTGCCCGAGGTGCAGCGCGTGACTCTGGCCAACGGGATGCGGCTGCTTATATTGGAGGACCATGAGCTGCCGCTGATCTACGTTTCGAGTCGAATCCGCGTGGGCTCTGTCTACGAGCCCCCCGACAAGGTGGGCCTGGCCGACATCACTGGCGAGGTCATGCGCACCGGCGGAACGACCAGCAGGACCGGAGATGAGCTGGACGACGAGCTGGAGCAGATTGCGGCCTCCGTCGAGACGAGCATCGGACAGGATGCCGGGTATGCTTCCGTCTCTGCGCTCAAGGGGGACATCGACAAGGCCCTGGCCATCCTGGCGGACGTGCTGATGCATCCGGCGTTCCGCGACGACAAGATCGAGCTGGCCAAGATGCAGCATCGCAGCAGTATTGCCAGGCGGAACGACTCGCCGCGTTCCATCGCGTCGCGGGAGTTCGACAAGCTCATTTACGGTCCCGCCAGCGTGTACGCCAGGCACACCGAGTATGCGACCATCGACAACATCACCCGGGGCGATCTGGCGGCGTTTCACAAGCGGTTCTTCGGACCGAACAACATGATGCTGGCGGTCTGGGGCGACTTCGACACGCGGGAGATGGTTGCCAGGATCGAGAAGGCCTTCGAAGGATGGGAGAAGATCGATCTGTATCTGCCCGCCAAACCCGAGGTGGATTACGCCTGGCGCTCCACAGTGAACCTGGTGTCGCGGCCCGACCTGAACCAGTCGAATATCTATTTGGGCCATATCGCCGGACTTATGAGCGATCCGGACTACGCGGCCCTGACCGTGATGAACCAGGTCCTGGGCGGCGGCTTCACCGGCCGGTTGTTCAAGAACGTGCGCTCGCGGCAAGGTCTGGCCTATTCCGTCTTCGGGACGTATTCTTCTCGCTACGATCGTCCCGGAGTCCTCTCCATGGGCTGCCAGACGAAGTCGGAGAGCACCGTCCATGCGATCGAGGCGATTGTCGCGGAGGCCAGGAAGATGACCACCGAAGAGGTTACGGATGAGGAGCTGGAGCTGGCCAAGGACAGCTATCTCAATTCCTTCGTGTTCAACTTTGACAGCACCGCGGAGATCATCAGTCGCCTGATGACCTACGATTACTACGGCTACCCGCCCGACTTCCTCCAGAAGACTAAGGAAAGCATCGAGAAGGTCACCAAGGCCGATGTCCTGCGGGCCGCGCGGGCGCATCTGAGGCCCGACGCCATGCAGATTCTTGTCGTGGGGCGTCCCGAGGATTTCGACCGGCCGCTTTCGACGCTGGGCGAAGTCCGCTCGATCGACGTCACCATCCCGACGCCGGGCAAGTGAGTTCGAAACCGTCTTTTCATCGAGGGACTTGTCTGATGGAGCAACGGAAGATGGCCGAGCGAAACAGACAGAACTGGACGCGACGCAGTTTTCTCAAGGCCACAGGGTTTGTCGCCGCCTCCGGACTGCTGGGCGGTTGCGCGAGCCGACCGAAGCGGCTGGCCGGGCCGGGACAACCCAACATCATCTTCATCCTGGCCGACGATCTCGGGTACGGCGACCTCGGTTGCTACGGGCAGCAGAAGATCCGGACTCCCAACATCGACCGCATGGCTGCCGAGGGTATGCTCTTCACCGATTGCTACGCCGGCAGCACCGTCTGTGCGCCGTCCCGTTGTTCGCTGATGACGGGTCTGCACACCGGGCATGCGCATGTGCGGGGCAACAAAGAGGCCAAGCCGATGGGGCAGTTGCCTCTGCCCCCGGATGCGGTGACCGTTCCCAAGCTGCTCAAGAGTCGCGGCTACGTGACGGGCCTGATCGGCAAGTGGGGTCTGGGCGGGCCCGGCAGCAGCGGCGCGCCCAACAATCAAGGGTTCGACTACTCCTTTGGATACCTCTGCCAGAGGCACGCGCACAATTATTACCCCGAATTCCTCTTCCGCAACGACGAGCGCGTGCCGCTGGCGAACAAGGTTGCGGGCGACCGGACGGACGGTGCAGGTGTGGCCACCGAGAAGGTCCAGTACTCTCATGACCTGTTCGCGGAAGAGGCGCTGCAATTCATCGAGCAGAACCGCCAGTTGCCGTTCTTCCTGTACCTGGCCCTGACGATTCCGCACGCCAATAATGAGGCGGGCCAGCAGGGGATGGAGGTTCCTTCGTACGGGCCTTACGCAGGCGAGGACTGGCCCGAGCCGCAGAAGGGCCGTGCCGCGATGATCACGCGGATGGATGGCGACGTCGGACGCCTCCTGGACAAGCTCAAGGCCCTTGGCATCGACGAGGAAACGCTGGTGCTGTTCTCCAGCGACAACGGTCCGCACAAGGAAGGCGGCGCCGATTCCGCGTTCTTCGACAGCAACGGGCCCTTGCGAGGCATCAAACGCGACCTGTATGAAGGGGGCGTCCGCGTGCCGCTGATCGCCCGCTGGCCGGGCAGGATTGCCGCTGGCTCGGGCACGGACCACGTCTGCGCGTTCTGGGATTTCCTGCCGACCTGCTGCGATCTGGCCGGCGCGGTGCCGCCGGACGATACCGATGGGTTCTCGATCCTCCCCACGCTCTTGGGCAAGCCCGGTCAGCAGCGGAGGCACCGTTATCTGTACTGGGAATTCCACGAACAGGGCAAGAAGCAAGCGGTCCGCATGGGCGACTGGAAGGGCGTCCGTCTAAACGTGGCGAACGATCCCGACGGGCCGATCGAACTGTATGACCTGCGAACGGACCTCGGGGAGACGACGAACCTGGCCGACGAGTATCCCGAGACTGTGACGCAGATCGCCTCCCTGATGAAGGCGGCGCGCAGGCCGTCCGAGGCCTGGCCTTTCCCATAGCAGGCTCGACGTGCCCCGGGACGGCCGAACCTCGTTTCCGGTGCGAAATCCGAAGGGCAAAATCCACTTTTCCTCGTTGACAGGGTCGGGGGGCTGTTATACACTGACCGCCTTTATCTGCCCGGCAGGAAATCCCGATCTCGTTGTCGGGGTCGGGCTACAGTGAAATTCGCGGAGCCGATCCGAAACAACAATGCTCTCGCACTGATGACACGAGCAAGAAGGAGAAAGCAAGCATGGCAGAAAAACGGGTGTACTTCTTCGGCAACGGGAAGGCGGAAGGCAATGCCAAGATGAAAGAGCTCTTGGGGGGCAAAGGCGCCAACCTGGCCGAGATGACCAACCTGGGCGTTCCGGTCCCGCCGGGCTTTACCATCGCGACGAAGGTCTGCGGCGAGTACTACAAGTCCAAAGGCAAATGGCCCAAGGGGCTGGACAAAGAGGTGGACGCCAACCTGGCCAAGCTCGAAAAGGCCATGGGGATGAAGATGAGCGATCCGGACCGTCCGCTGCTGGTCAGCGTGCGAAGCGGCGCCGCCGCGTCCATGCCCGGCATGATGGACACGGTTCTGAACCTCGGTCTGAACGATCGGGTGGTGGAAGGCATTATCAAGAAGACCGGCAACGCCCGTTTCGCCTACGATATCTATCGTCGGTTCATCGACATGTTCGGCGACGTCGTGATGGGCTGCCACCACGACTACTTCGAAGAGAAGATCCACGAGGCCAAGAAGAGGGCGGGCGTGGAGCTGGACAGCGACCTCAACGCCGAGCAACTGCACGGCGTGGTCGAAGCATACAAGAAGGTCTACAAGGACCATGTCGGCGAGATGTTCCCGCAGGACGGAAAGGTCCAGTTGACCCATGCGATCAACGCGGTGTTCGGCTCGTGGAACAGCCCTCGCGCCATCCGCTATCGCGAATTGAACCACATCAAGGGGCTGCTGGGCACCGCCGTCAACGTGCAGGCCATGGTCTTCGGCAACATGGGCGATGACTGCGGCACGGGCGTCTGCTTCACGCGCAACCCCAGCACGGGCCAGAAGGAGTTCTACGGCGAGTTTCTGATGAACGCCCAGGGCGAAGACGTCGTGGCCGGCATCCGCACGCCGATCGAGCTGAGCAAGCTCAACAAGGTGATGCCCAAGGCCTACACGGAGCTGACCCGGCTCATGACGCGCCTGGAGAAGCACTACAAGGACATGCAGGATATGGAGTTCACCATCCAGGAGAAGAAGCTCTATATCCTCCAGACCCGTACCGGCAAACGGACCGCGCCGGCGGCCGTGAAGATCGCGGTGGACATGGTCAACGAGCGTCTGATTCCCAAGAAAGACGCCGTGATGCGCGTTACACCCGATCAGTTGGACCAACTGCTGCATCCGCAGTTTGACCCGAAGGCCAAACGGGACGTCATTGGCAAGGGTCTGCCGGCTTCGCCGGGCGCGGCGGTCGGCCAGATCGTCTTCACCGCCGAGGTGGCCGAGGCCTGGAGAGAGGACGGCAAGAAAGTGATTCTGGTTCGCCGAGAAACCAGCCCGGAGGACATCGGCGGGATGGACGCGGCGCAGGGCATTCTGACGGCGTTCGGCGGCATGACCAGCCACGCGGCGGTGGTCGCCCGCGGCATGGGCAAGTGCTGCGTCGCCGGCGTGAGCAACCTCGACATCGACTACGCCAGCAAGAAGCTGAACATCGGCAAGGTGGCCCTGAAGGAGGGCGACTGGATCAGTCTCGACGGCTCCAGCGGCGAGGTGATGAACGGCCAGTTGGCGACGGTTTCGGCCTCGCTGAGCGGCGACTTCGGCAAATTCATGAAAATGTGCGACCAGGTCCGGACGCTGGGCGTTCGCACCAACGCGGACACGCCGGCCGATGCACAACGGGCCCGGGATTTCGGCGCCGAGGGCATCGGTCTGACGCGCACCGAGCACATGTTCTTTGAAGGCGACCGCATCTGGCCGGTACGGCAGATGATCCTGGCGGCCGATGATTATGCGGCCTATCTGAAGAAGCTCGCCGCCGCCGAAGACGACACGGCCAGGAAGGCCATCGAGAAAGAGAACGCCCAGATCAAGGACCAGTTCGAAGGCGCCTTGAAGAAGCTGCTGCCTCTCCAGCGCGGCGATTTCGAAGGCATCTTCACCGCGATGGCGGGCCTGCCCGTGACGGTGCGTCTGCTGGACCCGCCGCTGCACGAGTTCCTGCCTCAGGACAAGGAGAACCAGGCCGAGATGGCCAGCCGCCTGGGTGTGGACGTATCCGTGGTCAAGACCAAGGTCGAACTGCTGCACGAGTTCAACCCGATGCTCGGCCATCGCGGCTGCCGGCTGACGATCACGTATCCGGCCATCGCCCGCATGCAGGCCCGCGCGATCATTGAGGCGGCTCTGAATGTGAAGAAGAAGGGCAAAAAAGTCCTGCCGGAGATCATGATTCCATTGGTAGGCCATGTGTCGGAACTGAAGCTGGTCAAAGATGACATCGTGGATGAGATCAACACCGTCTTCAAAGAGCGAAAGGCCAAGATCGAGTACATGGTCGGCACGATGATCGAGGTGCCTCGCGCGGCCGTAACCGCCGACGAGATCGCCCAAGAGGCCCAGTTCTTCAGCTTCGGCACCAACGACCTGACCCAGATGACCATGGGCTTCTCGCGCGACGACGCCGGGCGCTTCCTTGGAGAGTATGTCGCCAAGGGCATCTATGCCGCCGATCCGTTCCAGAAGCTCGATCAGGTTGGCGTCGGCAAGCTCGTCGAAATGGGCACCAAGCTCGGCCGCAAGACCCGCAAGAAGCTGAAAGTCGGGATCTGCGGTGAGCACGGCGGCGAGCCCAGCAGCATTGATTTCTGCCATCGCGTGGGCATGAACTACGTCTCCTGCTCGCCGTTCCGCGTACCGATCGCCCGGTTGGCGGCGGCCCAGGCAGCAGTCAGAAACAAGTGAGACGGCATTGACAGACGCCGTTTGGGCGGTACAATGCAGGGTGCGTCGGGTCTCCCCGGCGCACCTTGTTTTCGTGGTGAGAGTAGCTCAGCTGGATAGAGCACCAGATTGTGGTTCTGGGGGTCGCGGGTTCGAATCCCGTCTTTCACCCTTTGCGGGTCTGTGATCCTCTCTAACTGTCCGTCGTGCCGGCGTTTGACGGCTCTGTTCTCCCCACTTTTCTGCAATGTGGGGGTGGCGGAAGACGTCTTTCGTACAGAATGTGCTTTGTGGCGGCGCCGGGTCCCCATACAATGCACGCAGCGAATCGCTGCGGGGGCAGAGGTGGACAGGCGGTTCGCTGCCCGGGATGCGGCTGGCCCGCAACGATGGAAAAACTGTGCGATGGAGGCCAATCTGTGACTGCTGATTCTCGGAACGACTTGGGGTTGCACCAAGCCGGATATGCCCTCCTTTCAACCTGGATGCTGTGCTTTGTGTTCATCTTCGGTATGGCCGGCGGATGCAGCCGGGAGCACTACAAGGCGCAGGCGGACAAGGAAGTCTACGAGATCCTCGAAGACAAGTGGCAGGATGACTTCGGGCAGATGGCCAACTACCGGATCAGCGACGGCGGTCCGAATAACGTGGAGGTCCTCGAAGCGGTCCCGTCCGACCGCGTTTTGAGCCTGGCCGAAGCGGTCGAGATCGCGACGCAGTACAGCCGGGAATACCAGTCCCAGAAGGAATCGCTCTACCTGGCGGCGCTGGACCTGACGCTGACGCGGCATCGGTACGCGCCGCAATGGCTCGGAACGTTCGACGCCTTCTATGCGAGAAACAACGAGCGGGAGGACATCACTGCAGGGGCCGAAGGCAGCGTCAACAAGACGTTTCTCCTTGCCAATGGCCTTCGGGTCACCAGCGGTCTGGCCCTGGACTGGAGCCGGTTCCTGACGGGGGACCCGCAAACCTCGCTGGGTTCCGTGCTCACGTCCACCCTGGCCTTTCCGATCCTCGGCGCCGGCGCCGGTCTGTCCGAATGGGAGAACCTGACACAGGCCGAGCGCAATGTGTTGTATCGAATCCGTACGTTCAACCGCTACCGTCAGACCTTTGTGGTCTCGGTCATCAGCGACTACTATCGGGTCTTGCAGCAGCGGGAGGCCGTTCTCATCCAGGAGGCCAGCTACGCCAGGCAGGTGGAATCGACGAACCAGTTGCGCATGGAGGTCGACGTAGGTCAGCGACCCGCGTACGATTTGGGTGAAGCCGAGCAGCGGCTGCTCACCACCGAGCAGGCGCTGGTTTCGGCGCGCCAGCGTTATGAACAGACGCTGGACACGTTCAAGGTCCGCCTGGCCTTGCCCACCGACGCCAACGTGACGCTCGATCCGAACGAGTTGACGGCGCTGGCCGACATCGGGATCAGCGAGCCGGCGTATACCGAGGTCGAGGCTATGGAGCTGGCCCTGGATCGTCGTCTGGATTTGGCCAACACCCGCGATGGCCTCGACGATGCCCAAAGGAAGCTGGAGCTGGCAGCCAAAGGGCTGGGCGTTCAATTGAACCTGGTCGGCAGCGCGAACGTCGCCTCGGAACCGGAGACGAAGTTCGCCTCGCTACAATTCGACGAGGGCAACTATCGGCTGGGATTGGAGGGCGACCTGCCGCTGGACCGAAAAGCGGAGCGTAATGCGTATCGCGAGGCGCTGATCACGGCCCAGCAGCGTCAGCGAGGCTATGAAGAGCAGGTGGACGAGATCAAACTCGGCGTCCGCCAGGCGTATCGCGATCTGGCGGAGACGGCCGAGAGCTATCGGATCCAGCAGATCGGGCTGAACCTGGCCCGGAAGCGCGTGGAGGTCGAGAAGCTGTCGCTCCAGTACGGGCGCGGAACCGTGCGATTGCTGCTCGACTCCGAGGATGCGCTCGTGCGGGCACAGAATGACGTGCTCAGCGCGCTGGTCGATCACACGATTGCGAAGATGAGCTTCTTTCGAGATATCGGCGTCTTACAGGTCAGACCGGATGGAATGTGGGAGCATACGGCACCATGAAACCTAATGCAGGCAGTTCGATGCAGGACAAATCGGCGAGCAAACATCCGGCCATCCAGCGGACTGGGCGACCGAAGAAGCGGCGATGGTTGCTCCCGTTGGTTCTCTTTCTCATTGCGGCAGGCGCGGTCGTGCTGGTGGCTTCCATCAAGGGGAATGCGGGCGCCGGCACAACGTCCGGGGGCACGTTCACGGCGCGCCGGGACAACCTGGTCATCACGGTCAGCGAGGGCGGCAGCATCCGCGCGCACAAGTCCATCGAGTACCGCTGCGAGGTGGAATCGCGCGGCGCGCAGATCACGATCCTGAGCATCGTTCCGTCCGGGGCGTACATCAGTCAGAAGGACGTCGACGACGGGATGGTCCTGGTCAAGCTGGATTCCTCCTCCCTGGAAGACCAGTTGATCCAGGAGAGGATGGAACTGGCCAGCGACCAGGAGACCGAGACCTCCGCGAAGGAGGCCTACGACATTCAGGTGATTCAGAATGAGAGCGACGTTGCTGATGGGCGGCTCCAGGTTCGGTTCGCTCTGCTGGATCTTCAGAAGTACCTCGGGGCGGCTCTGGCGGAACGGCTGACGCGAGACGTCAACGATGCGGTGGACCTGACCGAGTACGTGGCGCCGTTTCTGGTGGAGGTCAGGGATGATCCCAACATGCTGGACGGCACGGCCGCCGGGCAGGAGCTGAAGCGGCTGAACGACGACATCGTTCTCGCCGAGGGCAACCTGAAAACGGCGCAGGCGCGATTGGCTGGAACGGAGAAGCTCCACGACGCCAATTACGTCTCGGAACTGGATTTGCAGGGGGACCGGCTCACGGTCGTCAACCGGGAATTCGCCGAGCAGAACGCCAAGGTGAATCTGGATCTGTTCCTTCGTTACGATTTCCCGAAGGATGCCGAGCAGGCCCTGAGCGACTACATTGAAGCCGGACGCAAGCTCGAACGAACCTTCGCGGAATGCCGCTCCAAATTGGCGCAGGCGCAGGCCAGATTGGCCAACGCCCAGGAGCGGCTCCGGGCGCAGCAGAAGCGCGTCAGCGAGCTCGAGCAGCAGATCGCCAACTGCACGATGCGCGCCAAGGCCCCGGGCCTGGTGATCTACGGCACCGGCAGCACGGGAGACATGTTCCGCGCGATGCGAGGCCGAGGAGGCGGTGGCGCCGGCAGCGGCATGATCGCCGAGGGCGAGACCGTCTTTGAAGGCCAGACGATCATCTCGATGCCCGATACCGCCACCATGGTGGCCGAGATCAGCGTGCACGAGACCGAGGTGGACAAGGTCCGTCCGGGACAGCCGGCCACGATCGTCATGGATGCGTTTCCCGACCAGGTGCTCCACGGCGAAGTGCTGGAAGTGGCTCCGCTGCCCGACCAGCAGCGCGGCTTCATGAATCCGGACCTGAAGGTGTACACGACCCTGGTGAAGATCGACGGGACGCACGACTTCCTCCGAACGCGGATGTCGTGCCGGGTCGAGGTTCTCGTGCGCGAGCTGGACGACGTGGTCATCGTGCCGATTCAGGTTGTCGCTACTCGTGGAGGTCGGAAGGTCTGTTACATCGCAACCCCGCAGGGGCCGCAGCCGCGCGAGGTGCAGACCGGCGCCTTCAACGACACGTTTGTGCAGATCGTCAGCGGTCTGGAAGGCGGCGAAGAAGTGCTGCTGAATCCTCCGTTGTTCACGGAGTCTGCGGCCACTTCGTCGTTCCGTGAGCGACCGCGGAAGAACGGAAGCAATGCGAGCGACGCGAACGACTCATCCGCCGCGGCGCCGGCAGGAGAGGCGATGGGGCCAGCCCCGGCGACTCCGCAGATGCCGGGCGGGGTGGAGATGACCGATGAGATGCGGCAGCAGATGCGCCAGTTCAGACGTCAGGGCGATGGTCCGGGAATGCCGGGCGGCGCCGAGATGACGCCCGAGCAGCGGCAGCAGATGATGGAACGCTTCCAGCGTCAAGGCGGTGGCCCGGGAATGCCCGGCGGCGCCGAGATGACGCCCGAGCAGCGGCAACAGATGATGGAACGCTTCCAGCGTCAGGGCGGCGGTCCGAGGATGCCCGGCGGCGCCGAGATGACGCCCGAGCAGCGGCAACAGATGATGGAACGCTTCCAGCGTCAGGGCGGCGGTCCGGGGATGCCCGGCGGCGCCGAGATGACGCCCGAGCAGCGGCAACAGATGATGGAACGCTTCCAGCGTCAGGGCGGCGGTCCGGGGATGCCCGGTGGCGCCGAGATGACGCCTGAACAGCGTCAGCGGATGATGGAGATGACGCCCGAGCAGCGCCAGCAGATGATGGAGCGTTTCCAGCGACAGGGTGGTGGCCGCGGTCGCCGTGGCGGGAACGATCCTGCGGGTGGGCAGGCCGGCCAGGAGACTCCGCCCAGCGGCCAGTCCGAGGCAGCACCGCCAGCGCCGCCGGCGGATGACCAGGCGAAGTGATGTTCCGGCCCCGACAGGAGGCGAAGGATACCTGCAACGATGATAGACTTTCGTCAAGAGCTCGATTTCGACGCCGAAGGTCCCATCCTGGTGATGGAAGACTTGTGCAAGAGCTACCAACTCGGAGCCACCGAACTGCGGGTGCTGCGAGAGATCAATCTCGCTATCGCGCGCGGCGAGTACGTGGCGATCATGGGGCCGAGTGGTTCCGGCAAGTCGACCCTTCTGAACATGATCGGTTGCCTCGATCGTCCAAGCAGCGGTGACTACCGTCTCGGCGGCCAGAGCGTTTCCGCGTTGGATGACGACGATCTGTCCATGATTCGCGGAGCGCGCATCGGCTTTGTCTTCCAGTCCTTCAACCTGATCGCCCAGTTGAACGTCGTCGAGAACATTGAAATCCCCATGTACTATCAGGGGTACAGCGAGCACGAGAGCGCCGAACGGGCTTGCGAACTGGCCACGATGGTCGGCTTGGGCGACCGGCTCAAACATCGCCCATCGGAGTTGAGCGGCGGCCAGCAGCAGCGCGTGGCCATCGCCCGGGCGCTGGCGAACGACCCGCTGATCATTCTCGCCGACGAGCCGACGGGAAACCTGGACTCTTCGAGCGGGGCCGAGATTCTCACGATCCTGGATCGCCTTCGTGACGAGGGCAAGACGCTGATCGTTGTGACCCACGATGAGCATATCGCCACGCGTACCGAACGGGTGATTCGGCTCTTCGACGGGCGCATTGACAAAGAGGAGTTCAACACACGGTAGGACGCTATGTTCTTCTTTCGTCTCAAACGCACGATCAAGTTGGGAGCCAAGAGCCTCTGGATGCACCGGCTGCGGTCGACGCTGACGGCGCTGGGCATCATCTTCGGCGTCTCGTCCGTCATCGCCATGCTGGCGATCGGCGAGGGGGCCAGCCGGGACGCCCAGGAGAAGATCGCCCAGCTCGGCAGCCGCAACATTATCATCAGGACCATCAAGCCGCCCGAAGACCAGGCCGCCGGAGGGCAACAGCAGACCCTGATGGAATATGGCCTGACCTACGACGACGCCGAACGGTTTCAGAACGGCATTCCGGACGTCCAGGTGATCGTGCCGAACCGGCGGATCTCACAGCAGGCGCTGTATCGCACTCGCCGGGTGTCTCTGGAGGTCGTCGGGACCGTCCCCTGGTATCCGGAGATCTCTCCCACCCGTGTCCGGTTCGGGCGTTTTCTCAGCACCACTGACATGCACTACAAGCAGGGTGTCTGTGTTCTCGACGAACGCGTGGTCAAGGAGCTGTTCGCCTTCGACGACCCCATCGGCCAGGATGTGAAGATCGGCGGAGACTACTACCGCGTGGTGGGGATTGCCACCGAGCAGAGCAAGACGCCGGCTTCCACCGAACTGGAAACGAAGGACGCCACCGGAGCCAAGAAGGCCGCCGGCGCCAACGTGGGCGCTATGTACGTCCCCTTGACGACGGTGAAAGAGCGCTTTGGAGAGATGTCCCTGCAAGTCTCCTCCGGCGGCGCCGGGACGATGGAACGGGTCGAGCTCCAGGAGATCATCGTGCAGGTCCAGGATGTGGACATGGTCATGGGGACACGCCAGAGCGTCCAAACACTTCTGTCCCGCTTTCACAAGAAGAACGATTACGAGATCGTCGTCCCGCTGGAATTGATGCGGCAGGCCAAAGACTTCCAGCGGATCTTCACCATTGTCCTCGGGTCCATCGCGGCCATCTCGCTGCTGGTGGGCGGCATCGGGATCATGAACATCATGATGGCGACCGTCAGCGAGCGTACGCGTGAGATCGGCATCCGTCGGGCCCTCGGCGCCAAGAAGAGAGACATCGTAATTCAGTTCCTCTCCGAGACCCTGATCCTGACGCTGTCGGGCGGCCTGCTCGGGATGGGGCTCGGCGCGCTGATCCCGTTCTTCGTGACGCACTTCGGGCAGATGCGCACGGTGATTACGGGCAGTTCGCTGATTCTGGCGTTCGGCATCAGCGGGGCCGTCGGCATCGCTTTCGGTCTATATCCGGCCTATCGGGCCGCCAACATGGACCCCATCGAGTCGCTGCGGCACGAGTGATGGCGTTTCGTTTGTGGGATGGCCGGTCCGGGTGCGTCAGCCGGTGAACTGGGTGGCGTCGGGCCGGGGCTCGGAGCCCGATTCCTTCTTCATGCCGGGCGGCATAGTCAGGCCGATCCGGCCGCGCTGATCGCGGAAGTCCGTGATGATCTTGACCGCTTCGGCCGGGTCGTCAGTCACGGTGAAGACGTTGAGGTCTTCCGGCGAGATGTATCCGTGCTCACCCAGCATCGTGTCCTTCAGCCAGGCAATCAGCCCGTCCCAGAACTCATGGCACATCAGGATGACCGGGAACTGGATCTGCTTGAGCGTCTGGATCAGAACGAGCGACTCAAACAGTTCATCCATCGTTCCGTAACCGCCGGGGAAGACGATGAACCCGTGTGCGTACTTGAGGAACATGACCTTGCGCACGAAGAAGTAGCGAAAGTGCAGAGAGAGGTTTTGGTAGTCATTGGGGATCTGTTCCATCGGCAGCTCAATGTTCAGGCCGATGCTGGTCCCGCCGGCCTTGGCGGCGCCCTTGTTGGCGGCCTCCATGATGCCGCCTCCGCCTCCGGTGATGACCGCAAACCCGGCCTTGGCGACTTGGCAGGCGGTCTGAACGGCCATCTTGTAGTAGCGGTGATTGGGATGCGTGCGGGCCGAACCGAAGATCGAAACGGCTGGACCGACGGAGGCCAGTTCCTCGAATCCTTCCGTGAATTCGGCCATGATCCGGAACATCCGCCACAGGTCTTGCACCGGTTTGTCGGGGGTGTCGATCATTTCATTCGTTTCCACTGATTCAGATGGTCGACCGTTCTGCTACCACAGGTCGGGTCGATGGGCGGCCGGACAGAAGGCCGCGATCGGACAGGCCGGACAGTCGGGCTTTCGGGCCTTGCAGAGGTTCCGGCCGTGGAAAACCAGCAAATGGCTGAACAGCGTCCAATCCTTCTTGGGAACTATTTCGGCCAGATCGAACTCCAGCTTTACCGGGTCCGAGTTATCGGACAGTGCAAGGCGGCGGGAGAGGCGAATCACGTGGGTGTCGCACACGATTCCGGGGGTGCCGAAGGCATTGCCGAGCACCACGTTGGCGGTCTTTCGACCAACGCCGGGAAGGGCGGTCAACTCCTCCATTGTCTGAGGGACCTTCCCTCCGAATTCCTTGGCAATCCGGGTGCAGGCGCCCTTGATGTTCTGTGCCTTGTTGCGGAAGAACCCGGTGGTCCGGATATCTTCTTCGATTTCTCTGACGTCCGCCCCGGCCCAGTCAGAGGCGGATCGGTACTTCTCAAAGAGGTCTTTGGTTACGATGTTGACGCGCACGTCCGTGCACTGGGCCGAGAGGATCGTCGCGACGAGCAGTTCGAGCGGATTGGTGAAGTTCAGCGCGACTTTGGCGTCGGGATAGGTCTTCTTCAGGATGGGCCAGATGTCTTTGACACGCTGCTGAGCGGCGGCCTTGTCAAAGCCGCTGGCCCTGGCACTGGATTTCCTGTTCGCCTGCCCGGCGGCCTTCTTCTTTGCCATCTACCTCGGTCCCTCCGGCAACGTCTTGAGTAGATCGATCAGTTCCTGTTTGTCGAAAATCCCTCGCAGCTTGTGCACGTTACCGTCGGGCAGACGCACGATCGTCACCGGCACGTTGCCCGCCTCGCCATAGACTTGCCGGAGGTCTTGTGTCGCAGGGTAGTCGATGACTGTGGTGTCCGCCAGGACCGCCAGCACGTTCTTCTTCTGCAATTGTTGAATCACCCCGGGATCGCGGTAGACCTTCCGTTCCACGACCTTACAGTTGGTGCACCAATCGGCGGTGAATTTCAGCAGGACCGGCCGGCCGCGCGATGCGGCGCCGTCGACGACGGCGCGATCGTACGCTTGCCAGTCGACCGCGCCTCCTTCGGGGGCGTCCCATGCCGGAAGCAGCCACAGGGCGCCGCCGACCGCCGGAACCAGCGCGATGAATCGAACCAGACGTCTCTTTCTGGCAGGCGTCGCGAACCCCACCCACGTGCCCCACATCCAGACGCAGAAGCTGAACACGATCCCGTACAGCAGAACGTTCAGGAGACGGTCCTTCGGCAGAGCCGCCAGCGTGATCTTGACGGCGATGAAGAACAATAGAAAGCCCGTGGATTTCTTGAAAATCTCCATCCACGTTCCCGGCTTGGGAATGCGATCCATCAGGGAGGGGACAGAGACGATCACGGCGTAGGGCAGGGCCATCCCGGCGCCCATCAGCACGATCGCGATGCTGCTGACCAGCAGAGGCTGGGTCTGCGCCCAGACGAGAACGAATCCGAGCAGGGCGCCGCTGCACGGGGTGCTGAGCACGCCAGCGAAGAACCCCATCCCCGCCGTGCCGAGCAGGCCGGAGCCGGCGCTCTGTCTGCTTGCGAGGCCCGACGGCACTGACAGCGTGATCACGTCCAGCATGGCCAGGCCGAAGAACACGATTGCCAGAAACAACACGATGACCGCCTTGGGATAGCGAAAGAGGCTATTCAGGTCGAGGACCGCGCCGGTCGTGAGGTTGATGATCGCCGAGACGAGGGCGAAAGCCGCGAAGAACAGAATCACGCCGGCGCAGAATGCCAGCCCGCCCGCCAGACGACCGCCGCCGGATCGCTTGGACTGGTCGATCAGCCGCATCAGGATCAACGGGATCACCGGCAGCACGCACGGCATGATGTTGATCGAGAGGCCCGCGACGATGGCCAGCAGATAGTACACCGCTGTGCTGTAGGGCAGGACTTCCTGTCGGCTCGATGTCCCATTCGGCTGGGTCGGCTCCTGAACGGATGAGGACACCGGCGTGCCTGTCTGCACGACGGGAGGCGCCTCTGCCGGTTTGGCTTGGGTCTGTCCTGTTGCGGTCCCGCCCGCGAAGTGGATGACGGCGGTCACCGTCTTGTCGAAAGGAGGCAGACACAACTGGCTCGTGCAGGCCATGCCGGTGATGCGAACGCTAACGCGGACCGGCTCACTCGCCGTCGAACTCAAAGGGACCAGGACACGAAAGTCGCCGACGTGGACTTCCACGTCCTTCTCGAGCCCGACGTCGTGGAACATCTGCCAGGGAGGGAAGACCGCCTCGCCGAACTCCAGGCCGTCTCCCGAAGGGCGAATCCTCAGGTTGAATTGCGGGGCCGGGGCGGTTTCGGATCTCGCGTAGTAGTGCAGGTCGTCGGTGCCTGTGAAGACCACGGCCAAAGCCGGTCGATCGTCGGTGCGTATCGCTTCGAGACGGACCTGAGAGTACTCGTCGTCCACGCGCGCCAGCTCAACCGCCTCGTCGCCCTCGGCGCCGCTGGCCCACGAGCCGCACAGAGCGATCCACACAGCGCATACGATGACCTGCCTGCTTGCATTCATCTCGATATCCCTGCCAACAACAAGGCGAAAACCTCAGTTCGCGGATGATGCCTGCGGCGCTTTCGGCTCGGCTCCTCCCCCGTTGCCGTTCTTGGCTTGCTCGGCGGCCAGCAGATCGCTGACGGTAGGCTTGTCCAGTTGCCCGCCTGCCAGGATGAGCTTGACGTCGTCGGCGTCGAGCGTCTCGTACTTGAGCAGGGCCTTGGCGATTCCCTCCAGGCGGGCCTTGTTCTCTTCGATCAGCAGCTTGGCCTCTGCGTACGCCTCGTCTGTGATACGTCGGATTTCGGCATCAATTGTCTCGGCGGTGCTCTCGGAATACTCCCTCTCGGCTTGCAGGAAGTACCCCATGTCACGCGTCCCGTCCGGGCCGTAGCTGACAGGCCCGAGCCGCTCGCTCATGCCCCAGGTCAGGACCATCTGCTTGGCGATCCGCGTGGCCTGCTCGATGTCCATCTGAGCGCCGCTGGAGATGTCGTCGCAGAACATCGCCTCGGCGATGCGTCCTCCGAAGCAGACTTTCAGCAGCGCGGTGCAATAGCGCCGCGTGAAGATCGTGCGGTCCTTCTCGGGCAGTGCGAACGTCGCGCCGCCCATCGGCCCGCGCGGGATGATGCTGACTTTATGAAGCGGGTCGGCGTCCTTCAGCAAGGACTGCACGAGGGTATGACCGGCCTCATGGTAGGCGGTGATTTCCCGTTCCTTGCTGTCGATGACCCGGCTTTTCTTGGCTCGTCCCCAACGGACCTTGTCGCGGGCCTCTTCGAGGTCGGCCATCTCGATGAAGTCCTTGTTCGACATGGTCGCGGCCAGAGCCGCTTCGTTGATGATGGCCGCCAGGTCGGCGCCGCTGAACATGGGTGTGCCCCGGGCCAGGCGATTCAGGTCTACGTTCGGTCCGATCTTGACCTTTCGGGCATGGACACGCAGGATCTCGGCGCGGCCCTTCAGGTCGGGCAACGGCACGATCACCTGCCGGTCGAACCGTCCCGGCCGCGTCAGCGCGTTGTCCAGAATGTCGGCGCGGTTCGTCGCCGCGATGACGATCACCTGATCGTTCGTATCGAAGCCGTCCATCTCGACCAGAATCGCGTTGAGCGTCTGCTCGCGTTCGTCGTGTCCTCCGCCCACGAAGCTAGCCCCGCGCCGGCGGCCGATTGCATCGATCTCATCGAGGAAGATGATGCAGGGGGAGTTGTCCTTGGCCTGCTTGAACAGGTCGCGCACGCGCGAGGCGCCGACGCCGACGAACATCTCGACGAAATCGCTGCCGGAGATGCTGAAGAACGGTACGTCCGCCTCGCCGGCAATGGCCTTGGCCAGTAGCGTCTTGCCGCAGCCGGGGGGACCGATCAGCAGAACGCCTCGCGGGATGCGCCCGCCGAGCCGTTGGAACTTCTTGGGATTCTTGAGAAACTCGATGATCTCGCCGACTTCGTCTTTGGCTTCCTCGATCCCGGCTACGTCCTTGAAGGTAACCCGGACCCGATCCTTGCCCTGCACCTTATGGCGGCTGCGCCCGAAGGACATCAGCATGCCGCCGGCGCCGCCTCGCAGATTGCGGGCGAAGAAGAAGTAGAAAAAGCCCACCAGCAACAGGATGGGAAGCACCCAGTTGATCAGCATGATCAGCCAGACCTGTTGCTTGGTGTACTCCCATTCCAGCGCGTATTTGGGATCCTCGGCGGCCTTCGCATCGAGCGACTCAATGATGGCGTTGAGCTGTTCCTTGGCGCCGCTTTCCGGCCGGTAGTTGACCTGGAACGACAGCGATTTCGGATCGGGCGCTGCCTCTTTCCTGAACTTGCCGACGATCTGCGTGTCCCCGATGTCGATTCGTTCGATGTCGCCCTGTTCGAGGTGCGTGCGAAACTCATCCCACCGCAGCGTGTTCGTCGCCAGGCCCTGCTGAAGCATCATCATGATTGTGAAGACGATGATGGCGACAATCAGCCAACTGAAGGGGCCGCGCCGATAGCTCGGTAGCGGCGGTTTCTTGCCCAAACGCCTGTTCCCATCGCGGGGGGGTGGCGATGACGAGTTATCCTGATCTCTCTTCATAGCGTAACGTTCGATTCCGTGTCCGGGGAGTCGTCCATCATGCATTTCCCCCCGAGGGTTGTCCATCTTGCGCAGTTTACCAATGGGTTTCCATTAGCTCTACGATCTTCTGGGCCAGCTTGTTTGCCGCGAGGGCCGCGGCATAGGTGAAGTCCTGGTTCTGGAAATCTGAGTAGCTGGCCGCGGCGGTGACTGTCCGGCTATTGATCATGAGCTGGCCGTTGTTGAGATTCTTCCAGTTCACGGTCGCCGTCAGCACCACCTCCTTCTCCAGCGGCCGCGCCAGTTCACGTTCGATGGTCAGTGCCGACTCGTCGATAGAGATCAACTGGCCGGTGATGACGCTGTCGGCCCGGTCTCTGCTGGAAACGATCTTGTAAGGGGTCATGGTCTCGATACGCTTGGCCAGTGCGTCGGACAGCGTGTATTCGACGCCCCGGCGGAAGCTGCGATTGTCGAACATCTCCAGGCAGACGCTTTGGATGTCCTCCGGATACAGGCTCTGGTTCGAATAGCCGCCCGGCGAAGCACAACCGGCCAGTCCCGTCGCGGCCAGCGCACCGGCAGCAAGCAGAAGAACCCAGCGGCATCGGATTGTACGCGGACTACTGTTCACGGGCTTGCATCCTGTCGAGGAGCTCCTGCCGGGCTTCCTTGGCCATTTGGGCCGCTTCGGTGTTGGGCCAGTTTTCGGTCACCATGTCGTAGTAAAGGTTGGCGGCCTCCACCCGCTTGGTGCGCTGGTAGTAGCGGCCGATCGTATACTGCTTGTAGGCCATCTGCTCGTCGATTCGCTCAAGTTTGGCCGGAATGTCGTGTTTTGCGGCGTCCTCCGGATAACGCAGAGCGAACCGCTCGTAGTAGGTCTTGGCCGTCGTCAGCTTGGAGGCATCCAGCAGCGGCTGCCGCTTCTCCGGCGGCTTGTTGTAGGCCGCGAAGTTGTCTTCCGCCATCCGAAGGATCGCCCTCTTGCCGATGGGCCCCATCTCCCAATACGATGCGATCTCGGACCATTTGAGATAGGCTTCGATGTACTTTTCCCTCGCTTCGTAGTGCTCGGCCACAGCAATAGCAGCCTTCAGACCGATGCTGTTGGGTTCGTCCAGGCCGGTGCGGTCGCTGAGCTTCTCCATGATCTCCACGCCTTCGGCATAGCCGCGGATGTTGATAAGGCCTAGCACGCGTTTCTTGCGACCAGCCAGGTAGGCGGTGGCGATCTCGAATTGCCGGTCCATCACGGCATTGGCAAACTCGCTGGTTGGGTGATCCTTCAACAGCTTCTCGTACTTGACCATTGCTCTGGCGTAGCGGTCGTTCCAGAACTCCAGCTCGCCCACCGCAAAAAGCTCGAGGTCGGGCCCGGCGTGCTGTGGAAAGTCATCCTTGATGCGGGCCAGCGCATCTTTGACGTCTCCGGCGTCCCCGGCACGCGTCGTGTCCTTAAGCTTGGCAACGGCTTGCAGGTAGCGCTGGTGAGGATCGGCGACAACGGATTTCCGCTCGGTCCCGTCCTGGGGCCTGGATGTCTCGGTCGCCGAGACGCCCAAGCACGATATCGCCATCAACACAAGCAGGCTGGCATTTCGCATCTGGTTCATCATTTCGGGTTCGGTCCATTCGGAGGCTCAAAGAAGGACGTCTCCCGCAGTGGCCTCAAACGGGCCTCATTATACCGGCTGGTCCCGTCAATGCAACGCACACTTACAAATATGCATCGCCAGCGAACGCCCCTGTCGCCCAAGTGCGACCGACCGGCCCGATTTGCCTTTACCGGCTGCGCGGGAGGCGATATAAGCTGGAATTGAGCACGGCTCTGCGGCCTCCATCACGCTGTGGACCAACGTCCGGGGGCCGGGCCTCTGGGGTGCATCGGGAAGGTTTGGAATTAAGGAGGTACACCATGAAGCGAGGTTGGGCACTGCACGTCGTCGGGGTTCTCAGCATCGTAGGCGGTTTCGGCTGCGGACGTGCGCCGTTGGCCAAACTGACCCCCGGCAGAGAGAATGTGCGGCAGATTCCCACGGCGGAGTATGTCGACAGAATGAAAGCGGGATGGATCGGCCAGATGGCCGGTGTCGGGTGGGGCGGACCTACCGAGTTTCGTTACAAGGGGGCTATCATCCCCGAGGACCAGATGCCCGAGTGGAAACCCGCGATGATCAACCAGTTCGAGCAGGACGACATCTATGTGGAGATGACCTTCCTGCGAACGCTGGAGGTGCACGGATTCGACGTGTCCATTCGGCAAGCGGGCATCGATTTCGCCAATAGCGGCTATCCGCTCTGGCACGCGAACAAGGCTGGGCGTGATAACCTGCGGAACGGCATCGCTCCGCCGGATTCGGGCCACCCCAAGTTCAACAAGCACGCGGACGACATCGACTATCAGATCGAGGCGGACTACGCCGGGCTGATCGCTCCAGGCATGCCCAACGTGGCGATCCAGTTGGGTGAGAAGTTCGGGCGGCTGATGAACTACGGCGATGGCCTCTACGGCGGGCAGTTTGTCGCCGGAATGTACGCCGAGGCGTTCTTCGAGAAGGATATGATCAAGATCATCGAGGCGGGGCTTCGCTGCATCCCGAAGGACAGCCAGTACTATGAATGTATCAGGGACGTGCTCCGCTGGCACGCAGAGCACCCGGACGACTGGACAAAGACGTGGCAACGGATCAACGAGAAGTACCATCTGAATCCGGTGTATCGCCGCTTCTCGTGTTCGGGCCCGGAGGACGAGTTCAACATCGATGCCAAGATCAACGGCGCCTACATCGTCATGGGACTGCTATATGGCCAGGGTGATCCGGACCAGACGATCATCATCTCGACGCGGTGCGGCCAGGACTCCGACTGCAATCCGTCGAATGCCGCCGGCATCCTGTTCACCACTATCGGGTTCAAGAACCTGCCGGAGAGGTTCAAGATCGCGCTGGACCCATGGGGCAAGTTCAGCCATACGCCATATAACTTCCCCACGTTGATTCGCGTCTGCGAAGACCTGGCCCGCGACGCTGTGAAGAACTGCGGCGGGAAGATCGAGGCGAATGAGCAGGGAGAGGAGTGTTTTGTGATCCCGGTCCAAAGCCCTCGCCCGAGTCGCCTGGAGAGGTGCTGGGAGCCAGGACCGGCCCAGGAGACGCGGTATTCGAAGCAGGAAATGGCCAAGATCACCGCGCTGCTCGGCAAGGACATGTCCGACGCGATCGAGAAGTTCGCTCCGGGCTGGAAGGTGGTCCAGTGCGGCGAGGAAATGGCTCCGGGCATCCGCAAGGAGCTGCGTGGGCGGCAGAATGTCCTTGTGACGCATCCTCTGAACCAGGAAATCGGCTGCATTATCAGCCGGACGGTCAAGCTGCCCGCGAACGAAGACAGCACGCTGAAGCTGGTCGTGGGCCACGACCCTCGGGGCGACTGGGACCTGATCGTGAAGGTCGATGGAAAGCAACTGCTGCGAAAGACGATTGGCCCGGATACGACCACGGTCGGATGGACCGAAGTTGGGGTCGATTTGTCGCCATACGCAGGACGCACTGTCAAGATCGAGCTGGTCAACGAGCCGACGGGCTGGCGTTTTGAGGCCGCCCACTGGGCTGAGATTACTCTGTCCAGCCGGTAGAGTGAACGCTACGGGCAGGCGGGGCTTGCCGTTGTCTTATTGCCGTTTGATGCAGCGGCCTTTTCTGGTATCATAAAAGCGAGCCGAATGGGCTACCGTGTGGGGTCTGCCCGTGTGGACTTGGTTGTCAAGGGGGCCGGATGTCGAAGAACCTGGACCGTCGGTCGTTTCTGAGAAGCTCGCTGGTTGGATCGGCAGCGTTTGCCTCGGCCATGAGCCTGGAGGAGAAGGCCCTGCTGGCGGCGATGCAGGACGACTCGCCTCGGGGGCGGGGGCCTGCCGTCGACGGGATGCCGGCGGGCAGGATTGGCAATGTGACGATCAGCCGCATCATCTGCGGCGGCAATCTCATCGGCGGCTACGCCCACAGTCGCGATCTGATCTACGTCTCCTCGCTTCTGAAGCACTACTTCACAGATGAGAAGATCATCGAGACGCTGACGCTCTGCGAGGAATCCGGCGTCAACACGATCAACGCCGGAACCAATTCTCTCGGCGTGCTCAAGAAGTATTGGGACGAGCGGGGCGGGCGGATCCAATGGCTGGCCCAGTGTGTTCCCTCGGCCGACGACCTGACTGGCGACGTTCAAAAGGCGATCGACGCCGGGGCGACCGGCGCATACGTCATCGGCAACGTCGGGGACGCCTGGACGCGAGCCGGACGGGTCGATCTGATAGGTAAGGTGGTCGAATTCATCAGGCAGAACGGCCTGATCGCGGGCGTCGGCGGTCATGAGCTGGAAACGATCAAGGCCTGCGAGGAAGCCGCCTTGCCGGTGGACTTCTACATGAAGACCCACCACAGCACCGATTATTGGTCGACCCGGCGGCCCGGGCAGAACAAGGATGTGATCGACAATTACGACGTGGACAACTACTGGGACAAACACCCCGAACAGACGGCTGCGTATATGCAGAAGGTCCGCAAGCCCTGGATCGCTTACAAGGTGCTGGCGGCTGGGGCGGTTCATCCTTCGGATGGCTTCAAGTTTGCGTTTGAGAACGGCGCCGATTTTCTGTGCGTCGGAATGTTTGATTTTCAGGTTCGCGAGAACGCGATCATCGCCAGGAACGTATCGACCGGCCGGTTGAACCGCTCTCGCGCGTGGCATGCGTAGATTGGAGTGATGGTATGGCAGACAAGCAAGTCGATCGACGTGGGTTCATCAAGAAGTCCGTGGCGGCCTCGGCCGGCATGGCCCTGGGGCTGCACAGCTTCGAGGAGCAGAATCTCCGCGCGCAGATGAGCGAGGGCAGCGCCAAGGCCCCGGAGAAGTCGCAACCGGGAGCCTTTCCCTGTGGGAAGATCAAGGACCTGACGGTCAGCCGGATGTTCTGCGGCGGCAACCTCATCGGCGGATGGGCCCACAGCCGCGACCTGATCTACGTTTCGAGCCTGGTCAAGGCCTACCACAGCGACGAGAAGGTGTTCGAGACCCTGGCGCTGGCCGAGGAGATGGGCGTTAACACGATTCTGGGCAATCCCACCGCCGATCGCGTGCTGAATCGCTACTGGAATGAACGGGGCGGCCGGATCCAATTCATCTCCGACTGCGCCGCCGGCAGTACGATCAAGGAGGGCGTCAAACGATCCGTGGATAGCGGCGCCCATGCAGTGTATGTACAAGGGGGGTTGGCCGATGCGGCTGTCCGTGACGGCAAGACCGACCTCGTCGGCGAAGCGCTCGAATACATGAGGCAGTTCGGTCTGCCCAGCGGGCTCGGCGCCCATGACCTCGAGACGATCAAGGCCTTCGTCAAGGCGGGCTTCAAGCCGGACTTCTGGGTCAAGACCCTGCATCCGGACAACTACTGGTCCGCGACGGCGCAGGAGCACCGCAAGGCGTTTGACGCCGTCGGGCCCTCGGGCGAAAGGCACGGCGAGCCTCACGACAACATGTGGTGCCGCAACCCGAAAGAGACGATCGAGTACATGAAGAGTCTCAAGGAGCCTTGGATTGCGTTCAAGGTGCTGGCGGCCGGGGCCCTCCATCCGCGCGAGGGCTTCAAGTTTGCCTTCGAAGGCGGAGCGGACTTCATCTGCGTTGGGATGTTCGACTTCCAGCTTCGCGAGAACGTGATTCTCGCCCAGAATACGCTGGCCGGCAAGCTCGACCGCGAACGCGCCTGGTGTGCGTAGCATCGACTACGCACCGGGCAATTGGGGAACGCAACAAAAAGGGCCTATGCCTGTGATGGCATAGGCCCTGAACACATCCATCGATCCAGCAGCCGCAAGGCTGGGATCACGATCCAACAATCCTACTCGGCTTTGCGTCCGAACCCAATGTCGTCAACGTAAACGGTGCCGGTGCCGCCAGCGGCTGGGCTGGTTGCATTGCCGACGCCGATGACGATTCTCTGCACTCGGCCGAGGTTCACACCGTTCAGGTCGGTGTACGGAATCGTCCACTCCTGCCACGTGGGACGCGCTGTGATGGCCGCGTCGGCATTGGCTACCGTCTTGGTCTTGCCGGCGCTGTCCTCGATCGTTACGTACATGGCTTCCATCGAGCTGCCAACAGGCTGGGTGACGCCAATCTCAGCGATCTGCCAGGCCCCCGTGACGTTGCCGGTCGTCGAGAGATTGGAGAACTCCGCGGCCGTTGCCACACTGGCGTTGTGGCTGGTCACAGCCAGACCGATGTAGACGTTGGTGGGCATGGCGATTTGCAGCGCCGGACTGACTGTGATGTCCGTCCATGTGGCGCCGTCGGGCGACGTCTGCGCCGTGAAGACGTCGCCGGTTCGGGTCAGCTTCACCCAGTAGGGGGCGGCGAAGCCGGTCGTGTCGGTGCTGGCACTGGCGGCATCCACCACGGGACGACGCTGGAACGAAATGCTGTTTCCCGCCGGTACACATATAAAGGCGTGCGTCGAGCCGGGCGCCAGTGATTCGCGGATCATGATGCCCGCCTTGGCCCAGGGGTCACTGGGAACGATGCTGTCGACGCGGACCACCATCGAGCCGTTGCCGCTGAGACTCTTGTACGCGTAGCGGAATTCGTCGGCGTTGTTCCAGATGTCCGTGCCGATGGCGTTCATGATGATACTGCCGTCGGCTGCCTCCAGGAAGGTAGGCGCATTGCCGCGGATGTACAGCACGAGGCTGTCGGCTCCGTTGCCGGTCCAGTTCTGGGCCGGTTCGAATACCCGCTCTGCCTCGGAGTAGAACGGTGAGGCACTGTTGTCGTACTGGAGTGGCATCGACTGCGCACCGCTGTGAACGACCGTCTTCTCGGCAAACGGAGCTTCGACATAGCCCACCGTCGAGCCGTTGTCGTTGACCCAGCCGTCAAGCCACGTGTCAAAGATGGCCTCGCCGGCTTCGACGTCGTCGGTGTAAGTCTCGAATCCGTCGATCAGTGCAAATTCCTGCGTCGAGAAGGTCCAGACATCGCCGGCCCAGGTGCTGATCGCCTCGGCCTCATTGACCTCGACGACCTGCCAGTAATACGTGCTGCCAAACTCCAGCGCCGGTGCGAAGCTCGCCGAATCGGCTGTGCCGGCCAGCGTCAGAGCATTCGGGTCTGTGCTCAGATAGACCTCGTGCGAGGCCGCCTCGCGGCCAGCGCGCCAGCTCATCACCTTGCCGACCTCCACATCGGTGGCGCCGTCCGCCGGCTGCGGCTCTCTTGCCTGGACGGGCAGGTACATGAAGCGGACCTCGCTGAGGCCGTACTGGCCCAGCATGCCGAATCCGCTGTTGACGGTGAGCTTGACGTACTTGACCGCCAGCCCCTGGAAATCGATGGTCGAATTGTAGACGTAGGTTCCCTTGGCAGTGGCCTGATTGAGGTCGAAGTCGCCCAGGGCCGTCCACTCGGCGCCGTCGGTGGAGTATTCCACCGTGACGTTCTTGAGACCAAAGCCGAGCATCTTCTCGAACATCACGTTGTAGTTCCAGACCTGGAGCTCATAGAGCTTGTAGACGCCGTCGAACTCATACTGGATGTAGAGAGCCGAACCATCGGCCGGCGCGTAGGCCACCCACATATCGTCGGCTTCGACGGAGTGCTGGTCCCCGGCATTGAGGCCGGAGCCGTCAACCGTCTTCTCCGGGCCGCTGGCGGCGTCAGAGGCGCCGTTGCTCGTGGCGACGACGTTGGGGACCGCATAGACGAACGGCTCGACCGTGAAGCTCCAGACGTCACCTTTGTAGATCGTTCCGTTCGCTGCGACCTCATCGACGCGCCAGTAGTAGGTCTGGCTGAATTCCATGCGTCCCGGATCGAACGTGGTGCCTGTCTGGCCCTGGCTGACCAGCACGCCCATCGGATTGGCGCGCGTAGCGGCATCGACGTCGGCGGAACTCGTGCCGAAGTAGACGTCGTGGCTTGCGGCCGATGCACTCGCCTTCCAGCCAAGGTCTCTGTCCCGCGGCACATCCGTGGCGCCGTCGGCCGGAACCGGCATCGACGCCAGGTTCGGGTCGGTAAGGCCGCCCATGATCTCCACGATCTCGTCGGCAGTCAGGGCCCGGCTGAACAGCGAAAGGTCATCCAGCATACCGTTGGTCATCCGACGCGGGTCCTGTTCCCCGGAACCATCGCCGCCCAGGAAGATGGGGGAATTCCAGTTGACAGCCACATGGGCGACCGCATTGACAGCCACCTCCGTGCCGTTGAGATAGAATACCGCCTGCGTGGGCTCAATCGTCACAGCGGCGAAGTTCCATTCATTGTCGGCCAGATACGCATTCGGACGAAAACCCCACGTGTTCGATGCGTCGCCCCAGTGATAGCAGAGTTGGAGGTTGCCTGCATCGGGGTTGATATTCAGGCCGGTGGCTGTGGGGCGGGTCATGATGAAGGACGTCCAGGCCGCCTGCGCACCGATGGGTTTCATCCAGCCCGCCATCGTCGCATCGGTCAGGGTCATGTTTATGGCGGGGATCTGGATCAGGTTGGGGTATTCCAGTTGCACGGCGTTGCCATAGACGCCAGGCGCCCATGTCAGAGTGCCAACCGCCGCCGCACCGCCAAGCCCGGAGTAAGCCGTGCCATCGTAATGGTTGCGGGAGGAATCGGCGACAGTGGTACCCTGGCCCTCGTCGCACGCCCACCAGCCGATCAGGGCCGGGTCACTGAGGGCGTTGTAGGCCCCAAAGGCGGCGCCGCCCTGGATCAGGGCCAGCAACACGATCAGAAATGCGAAACAGGTGCATCGCTTCCACATAGAAGTTCTCCTTCAAAGAAGACCACACAACCGGTGCGCTGACCACTCATCAGGCACTCATCCCCCCATTCAACGTTCTTCACAGACCCGCGCAACCGCAACGGGCCACGACCCATTTTCCCCCTCTGGAGACTCCACGAGATGGTATCGGCCGGATCACCTCCTTCCTGAATGAGACTGCCAGCATCTGGAGTGGGCAGAATGGGCCCGGCATGTGCAGGAACCATGCATTCCACGTCCCCCTCTGTCTTGTGGGTGCCAGGAATACACTGTGCCAGGTCCTCCGACACTGACCCTATGTGCGATTCTGAGTCTGGCGAGGCGTCTGTACCCTTCGATTCCCGGACGGGTCACCACCATCGAAAGGTCCAGAGATGTTACTCCTCACGATCACTTTCTTTATATCAAATGGGTGGACCATCTGCAACGCTATTTTCTCGGACGTTATACCCCGGAAGGGTGCTGGGAGATAGATCCTCGATGCATCGGGCTGTCCGGGCACACATGCGTGGCCCGGATCTCGGCGGGTCGGGCGGTCCTCAGACCTGGCCCACCTGTCCAAAGGCGAAGTAGAAGAAATAACCGGCGCCAAACTCACGGATGAGGACCTTGAGCGTCTCCTGCTGATTCTGGGGCTGCAAGCTGCTTCGAATCTGCACGAATCGTTGGTATCTACGGATGGTTTCAGAACTTATCTTGATCTTCCCCAGATCGGGCTTCTGCCTTTGGGATGCGTAGTAGATGAGGATCGCTTCCTCGTACAGAGGGGGGACCTGGCGATAGCCAAGGTCTTCGAGCCGGCCCACGTTCTCCATGATCTTGTCGAGCTTGCCGGTCAGCAGGTAGCACGCCATGAGGTACTCAAACGCCATCTTGTTGCGTGGGTTCCTCTCGAGCAGGGCGGCCAGCGTCTGGTCCACCGATTCGCGGCCAAACACCGCCAGCGGGTCGCTCAGCATGCAGGACCGGACCCGGTCGATGAAGGCCGCCTGGTCGGCCGGGAAGCCATGCTCCAGGCCGTGGAGCAGGGCGTCGGCCGTGCCGCGATGGATGACGTCCCGCTGGAGGGCAGTCGCGTAGACACGAGCGGTGCTCGCGAGGTCTCTGACGACATTGATCCACGCCAGTCGCTCCAGTGCGACGCCGAGATGGTCCTTGGTGGCCAGCAACTCGGATGCCAGCTTCTGGGCCATGTTGACGTGGCCCAGCTCAAAGAAGACGTCGCTCAGTTTCGCCAAAGCCAGGTCTGACTCCTTCTCCTCGTGGGTCAGCATAAGGGCATGAGGATTCAGGGGGAATCGGAACATGTCGTAGGGCAGCCGACCCTTGTGATACAGAGCCCGGAGGATGTCATGGTTTACGAAGACGTTGGTCATGCCTCTGGGCAGCCGATGACCGAGTTCGAGAATCTCGTCCCACTGCCTCTGGCAGGAGTAATAATTCGACAACACATAGGGCTTGCGCCGTTCGTCATGGCCCCAGTAGAGTCCCAGAGCCATCAGCACGATGGGCAGGGCCGTCCATGCGGGTCCTTTCAGCAGGGCCGGCACAGGCCTTCGCCGTTCCTTGGCACTGTGCTTCTTGGTCGGCCTGGCGGCCTTCGGGCCATGCTGTGCATGGGCGAGCGTCCGCGTCCGAACGAGCCCAAGTAATACGGTTAGGGGCGCGAGCCCGTACAGCAGGAGGACCAAGACTGTCTCGAAGCGGTCCATGCCGGCAGTCAGAGATGCGTCAAACGGACTGAGGGTGACAAACGCCCCGCCCGGAGCGATCAGGAACACGTATTGCGCCAGCACCCAGACGATCGCGACACTTGCCGGCAGGACGAGAATCGCCACCGTCCAGTCCCTGCGAAGGAGCAGCGCATGTGCCGCCGTCAGGATGGCGAACACCATCAATGTCCCGGAACCGCCCATCCAGAAGCCGAAGGTGGCGATCAGGCAGTATCCTGCGCCACGCGTCATGATGCGGCGAAGGGCGAGTCTCTCACACGCGAGCGACAGAGCCAGCCCCAACGCGACGGTCAGGCAGATCGCCAGCGGATGCTTGTAGCGGCTGTAGATCAGGAAGAATGCCACAGCCGGCAGGCTGGTCAGCCAGGCAGAACGCGCCACCCCGACCAGAGCAAGATGCCGCCGGAACAACTCGGCCAGTGCCAGTGCCGCCAGCACGATGATCGCCGCGCCCAGCCACGGGTAGTAGTACCCCTGCGAGAGCAGCCCGGTCGCGTAGAGGATGCCCCCGCCGGGCGCGCCTAACCGGTCCAGCAGGAATGCCTTTCCCGTGGCGAACAGAGGCGCAGCCGGAAGAATCGTTCCGAAGCAATGATAGAGCAGATCAGGCTCGACGACGAGCCATAGATAGACGAAGCACAGCGCGAAGAACAGCAGATTGTGCGGAAGCTGTCTTACCCTGAACGTCATGCTCGTTCATCTCCTGGTTCGCGTGTTTCTTGTCCCGGAGGGCTACTCTCGCTCCTGCCAGGGATCGGAGGGCACGGTTTTCGGTGTCGCGCCCGTGATGGGCATGTCCGTGGCGATGGATGGCTCGGCCCGGGCCGCCTGCGCGAGCCGCCATCTGCTGACGTCAACCGGCCCGTTGACCAGTTCCGGGACACTGTATGTTTCCAGCAGCGAATCGTAATGGGCCGGGTCCCGCTGGGGTACGACGAAGGGCTTGTGCGCGGCGCCGGTTTCGTCCACGTAGCTCAGATACGTGCGGGTGAACAGGCCGCCCGGCCGCTTGCTGCTGAACGCGATCCACCGACTGTTGCTCGACCAACAGTGCCATGATTCCGAGTGTTCGCTGTTGATCGCCAACTTGCGATACTGCTTGGTGGCCATGTCCATGATGTAGAGGTCGCTGCTGGGCTGATAGATGGGAAAGCAGCCATAGCGGCACATACAGAACAGCAGAAACCGTCCATTCGGCGAGAACCTTGGCAGTTGGATGCTCAGACCAGTCTCCTGAGCCGACAGGAAAGCTTCGGCCGTGCCCCATTGGCCCGTCTCGATGTCGTACGGAATGCGCCAAAGGTCATATTTGAGATCCTCGTAGTGGGCGGGGGGCACCGTGTTGCGATCCTCCCACAGGATCGGAGCGCTGCAGTAGTAGAGGTACTTGCCGTCGGGGGACCACGCGGGATAGGTTTCCAGCCGGTCTTTGTCGGCCAGTTCGGGCGGAGAGAAGGTCTTGCGGCTCTCGACCTGATAGCACACCAGGGCCGAATCCAGGTCGGCCACGTCGCGGACCTCCAGTGCGCCTGCTCGAAAGAACTGGATCACCTTGTTCATGGAATACACCGCCAGCCGGCCGCTCGGGTGCCAGGCGGTGTAGCCCCACTTGGCGCCGACTTTGTCGACCCGGCCGTCTCGGGCCAGCAGCGTGTGGCTGCCATAGGTTGCGCTGCGCAGGCTGATGGACATCGTGTCCGGCTCATTGCGCACGAAACTGTGGCAGTTGAGGCATCCCTCGCCGAACGACCGGCCGTGCAGGACCACGGAGGTATCGTAGCTGCCGAGGTCTCGCTGGTAGATGCCGATGTCCTTCCACCAGTTGTAGATCGGCTTCATGAACCTGAACACCACAGTCCCATCGATGTCTTCATGGGCGATGGTGTTGACGACCGGCTGAAAGCGCCTCCATTGGCGGTCTGCACCCTGAACGTGGACATCGAAATGCAGATCGCGGCCCCGATTGGCGCTGAGCAGGGCGCGCCATGGGCGACGCGGGATGCGCATCTGCCCGGTCCTGCTGGAGACAGTAATGGGCGATCCGCTCTCTGACCGGATCTTCAGGAGATAAGCCCGACCTTCTTCCAGAATCTGAAAGTTCAGAGGGGCGATGTTGGCGGGGATCACCGTGCCCGAGTAGTCGGGGCTCAGGTTGGGCTCGCGGGCGACTTCGCGGCACGTCTCCGGGGTTCCTGGAGAGCAGGACGCCACAGCAACAAGGAGGCCACAGAAGGTCACCATGTGGGCCCATTGTCTTGCCATATCACTTGCCACGCGAGATTTCCTGTCTGAGCCTGCTCAGTTGGTAAACACAATCGCTGCGACGCCAGTCTCTCAGGTGCGCGAAGAGAATTCAAGTCCCAAGAGCCTGCCCAGCCGACGAAATCTCGCCGATGCGATGGCCCGCAGGGAACACGGACGCCAAAAAGAAGCCCCCGCATTTGATGAGGGAGAGGAAGCGAGACTTTGCGGGGGCCTGTGGACAATCGTTTCGGTATTCATCGTATCCGAGGTGGCTTGGTTCCGTCAAGCGCCGGTACGGAATCTTCCCAGGAACGCGAGGAGGCCCAAGCGACCGTCGCGGAAACGGCGGCGACACATCATCATGATGACGGTCCAGGCCTTTGGGTATGACGGCCCAGAGCCCGGAGAAGGCCTCTGTCGTGTCGGATTGTCGGTTGGGCCGAACACCGCTTCTTGACGGTCCGGCCCTCACGTCTTATATAGGGGGCGTGAAAGACAGATGCGCCCTGCATGAAGCCAAATGAAGGATGCTGGATGGCCAAGAAGAGCCAATGTGACAGGTGTACAGGACTGTGCTGTCGGTACTTTGCGCTGCCGATCGAGACGCCGGAGACAAAGGACGATTTCGACGATATCCGATGGTTTCTGTGCCACAAGGATGTCACGGTCTTTGTCGAAGACGGCGACTGGTATGTGAACGTCAAGAACAAGTGCCGTCACCTTTCCGAGACCGACTACCGGTGCCGGATCTACGAGAAGCGGCCGAATATCTGCCGCAAGTACAAGCACTCCGATTGCGACCTCGTCGATGGGGAGTATGACTACGAGCTCCATTTCACCAACGACAAGGAGATGGAGGAGTACATTCGGATCAAGTTCGATAACAACGTGACCGAGAAGCGGCGGGCCACGAAGCGCAAGGGAAAGACCAGGAAGACATGAAGATACCACCGGTAAAAGGGACGCGGGATTTCTACCCGCCCGAGATGGCCCGGCGCAACTGGATCATCGACGGGTGGAAGAGCGTTTCCATTCGGAACGGCTTCGAGGAATACGACGGCCCGATCTTCGAACACCTGATGATGTACCAGATCAAGAGCGGTCAGGAGATCGTCGAGCAGCTCTTCTCGTTCCAGGACCGCGGCGGGCGGGATTTGGCGATCCGGCCGGAGATCACGCCTACCCTGGCGCGCATGGTCAACCAGCAGATCAACTCGCTGCCCCGACCGATCAAATGGTTCTCCGTGCCGCGGCTGTGCCGGGCCGAGCGGCCTCAGAAAGGACGGCTGCGCGAGTTCTTCCAGTGGAACATCGACATCATCGGCATCGACAGTCCTGAAGCGGACGCGGAGGTGATCTTCACATCGCTGGACTACCTTCGCATGGTCGGGTTGACGAGTCGAGACGTCCGGGCCAAGATCTCCAGCCGCAAGCTTCTGGCTTGCGTCCTGCGGGGCATCGGCGTCGAAGAGGGCAAATTCGACGGCATGTACGCCTTGCTGGACAAGAAGGCCAAGCTGCCGGCCGACACGTTCGAGGCGATGCTCGCCGAGCAGGTTCCAGACAAGGAGCAGGCCCGGCGCATCTCGGATTTCCTCGCGCTGAATTCCGCCGGCGAGATCGAGCGCGTCGTTCCCCTGAATGACGAGATCCGCGCCGCCGTCGAGCAGATGCAGAGTGTGTTTGCGACGCTGGAGCTGATGGGCGTGGCCGAGTACTGCGTGTTCGATCCGGCCATCGTGCGAGGTCTGGCCTACTACACCGGCGTGGTGTTCGAGATCCACGACATTGTCGGGGAGCTGCGCGCCATCTGTGGCGGGGGGCGATACGACAACCTTCTTCGTGACTTCGGCGGGCCGGCGATTCCCGCCACCGGGATGGGCATGGGCGACTGCGTGCTGGAGATCCTGCTGCATCAGAAGGGACTTCTGGACAGCCAGGTCCCGCCGCGACGGCTCGAATACTTCGTGGCCTGTGCGGATGCCGCCTGCGCCAAGGCGATGTACTCCGTGGCAGCCAGGCTGCGCGCCGCTGGCCATTCCGCCAATTTCAGCTACAAGCTGGGCGGGCTTTCCAAGCAGTTGAAGGAGGCCTCCTCCCAGAACGCCGCCCGGTGTGTTATCATCGGCCAGGAGTACTTGGACCGCCAGGAGCTTGTCATCAAGGACATGCTCAGCGGAGAGCAGACCCAGGTGCATGTGAATCAGTTGCTGCCGGAGCCGGGCGGAACGACGTAGGTTTACCAGGGCACCGCTGGCGTGCCTGCCCGAGACGTGTGAGGAGATCGCAATGAGCCGATACAGTCTATGGCAACTCGTCGTGTCCATGGTCTTGCTGTGGAGCACAGTTTGCCCACCTGTCGCGGCTCAGCCGCAGGGCGCAGAACTCTGGCCGCAGGTACATGCGAACCGCCAGGTGACGTTCTACCTTCGTGCAGCGGATGCTCAGCGCGTGCTGCTGGAGGCGAATTTCCTCGCCGAGCCGGAGCCGATGCTCAAAGATGCCGAGGGGCTCTGGTCGGTCACCGTCGAACCGCTTGCCCCGGAGATCTACGAGTACAACTTCAAGGTGGATGGTCTGGCCATCGCCGATCCGATGAATCCGTTCGTCAAGGTCTGGCGCCGCAGCGCCCGGAGCATGGTCCTGGTTCCCGGTGACCCACCCATGTTCTACGAGGAGCAGGACGTTCCTTACGGGACCGTGCGTATCCACCGCTATCCTTCCAAGTCATTGGATACCACGCGGGGCCTTTACGTCTACACGCCCCCGGCGTATGAGACGTCGGGCCAGCTCAAGTACCCCGTGCTGTATCTGCTGCACGGCAGCGGAGATACGGAAGACGCCTGGACCATCGTCGGACGAGCCAACGCGGTCATGGACAACGCCTTGGCGGCCGGAAGGGCCAGGCCGATGATCATCGTAATGCCGTATGGGCACACGCCGAGCATCACGTCCGACCGGAGCCGGCCTCGAAACTGGAGAAGCTTCGAAGCCGATCTGATCGGCGATGTGATCCCGTTCGTCGAACGCAACTACCGCGTACGCAGCGATTCGGAGCACCGGGCGATCGCCGGGCTGTCCATGGGAGGAGGGCAATCGCTGCGAATCGGGCTGGGACATCCGGAGATGTTCGGCTGGGTCGTTGCATTCAGCTCCAGCACGCCGACCGGTGAGGAACTCGATGTGTTGCTGGCCAAACCAGAGACACTGAACCAGAGTCTGAGGCTTCTCTGGATCGGTTGCGGCAGGAAGGACTTCCTGTTTGAGGCCAATCAACGGTTCCTGGCGGCGCTCGAAGCCAAAGCGATCAAGCACACCGCCCATATCACAGACGGTGCCCACGAATGGCGTCTTTGGAGGTACTATCTGAACGAGGTGTTGCCACTCCTGTTCGACGCGAAGAAGTAGCTTCGCGGCGGTGGGGAGAGCCGATATCGATCTCCGCGTGCAATCGGCGGCCTGGCCTGCGAGGGGAAGGTGACAGTCGCATGAGGGACTCGGCGGCCAATCATTACGAGCGAGCGTTCGAAAGCTGGCTGATCGACCACCAGGTGGAGTACGTCCGCGCCGACGAGCACCAGCGCATCGGAACCGCCAGACAGACGGTCAAGAACTTCGATTTCCTCCTCTACGCTCCTCTCGGCCGACGTATCGTGGTCGAGGTCAAAGGGCGAACATTCGCCGGAACGAGCCTGGCCGGGCTCAAGGGTCTGGAATGCTGGGTGACGCGTGACGATGTTCGCGGGCTCGGCGCCTGGGCCAAGGCCCTGGGCCTAGGCCACGAAGCGGCCTTCGTCTTCACCTACCGGGCGGCACGCATCGACGTCGATTTCGACGGGCGCGACGTGCTCTGCCTCGGTCCGGACCGGTACGTCTTCTTCTGCATTCGCCTGGAGGACTACCGGCGGCACATGAAAGAGCGCAGCGTCCGCTGGCAGACGGTGACACTCTCGGCCGACCATTTCCGCGCCTGCGCGATCGACCTTCCGGTCTTACTCAAATAACAGGTCCCGCCGTCCCGGAGCCCCGTTGCGCTGCCTTCACCACCCCCCCCCCCAGAGGTTCCCCGTCTTTGAACGGGACTTGATCGAAACCTGCAAAGTGGATACACTGTGTTTCGAAACTGTGTAGTCGTCATTTCGAGTTCCCCTGGGAAGGCATGGACATGAAGGCGACAACGCAAGGCCTGCCGGTCTCACCAGATCATCGCGGGCTGATTCTCCCTCTGTTCCTGATATCCGGTGCGACCGGTCTCGTCTACGAGGTGACCTGGATGCGGTCCCTCGGGACGGTCTTCGGCAACACGGTCTTTGCCGCCAGCACCATTCTGACGGCCTTCATGCTGGGTCTGGCCATCGGAAGCTGGCTGCTCGGGCGGCACGCCGACCGCATGACGCGACCGCTGCGACTCTATGCCTGGCTGGAACTGGGAATTGGCGTTTATGCCTTCGCCTTCCCGGCCATTCTGAACGCAGTGGACCGGTTCTACCTGTGGTTCTATCAGACGTACCAGCCGGGTCCTCACACGCTGAATCTGGTTCGTTTCGTCGTCTCGATTCTGATTCTCCTGCTTCCGACTGTCTTGATGGGAGGGACCTTGCCGGTCCTCAGCGGGCTTTGGGCGGCGACGCCGGGCAGGAGCGAGTCGCACTTGCGGACCGGACAGGGCGTCGGTCTGCTCTATGCGGTCAACACGTTCGGCGCCGTCCTGGGTAGCTTCCTGTCGGGCTACTACCTGATTCGGCTGCTGGGCGTGAATTCGTCGATTTACGTGACCGCGACGGCCAACGTGACCATCGGCGTTCTGGCCTGGCTGCTGTCCTTGGGGATCAGGCCGCGACCGGTGATTCCTGGAGCGGCCAGACGCAAACAGCAGGGCCTCGCCGCTCTCAGGGAACAGATTGCACGGGCGCAGGAATCACCCACCGTGTACTCGGAGCGCGTCCGGACGATTGCCCTGGTCGGCGTTTTCGTGGCGGGATTCTGCGCGATGGCGATGGAAGTGCTCTGGTCGCGGGTGCTCGTGTTTGTCCTCGGGACGTCCGCTTACGCCTTCGCCTGCATGCTGACGTGCTTTGTTCTGGGCCTTGCCTTGGGCAGCCTCTTGTCGAGCGTGCTGCTGGTGCCTCGCCTGAAGGATCCGATTCTCGCGTTTGGAGTGATCGAATTTGCGCTGGCGCTGTCGATCCTGGGGTCGATCCAGATGTTGGGCTGGCTCTGGGCTCTCGATGCCTGGGTGCTCGAACGCATAGTCGACTGGAAGATCTCGTTCGCCGGCGACAGCGTGGTCCATTTCATCGACACCCTTGCCGTGATCATCGTTCCCACGGTCCTGATGGGAATGGTGTTCCCCGTCGCGGTGCGAATCTGCGCGCCGGTCTGGGAGACGGTGGGCCGGCGCGTGGGGCAGGTGTATGCGTCCAATACGATCGGCTGCGTCCTCGGCTCTGCGGCGGCCGGCTTCCTGGTGATCCCGCTTCTGGGATTGCGGAACAGCTTTCTGGTGGTTGTCGCGGCCCTCTTCGCCCTGGCGATTGTGCTGGTTGCGCTCTCGGACAAGCGACACAGAACGCTCGCGATGGCAGGGACGGTGGTTTCCATTCTGCTGGTGGCGGCCTGTGCCGTCTGGATTCCGCGCGACGTGTTCCTGCAAACCGTGAACACATATCACCATCCCAGCCGGATCGTGTTCATCGACGACGGCGTCACCGGAACGGTGACAGTCCATGATCTGCCGGATGGAGACCGCCTGATCGCCGTCGATGGAGTAGACGTCGCGGGCATGGACCTGATGCTGCGGACGACGCAGAAGCTCCAGGCGTATGCGCCGCTGCTGGTCCATGAGAACCCGCAGGACGTGGTGCAGATCGGCTATGGAAGCGGCGAGACCTGCGGGATCGGTCTGGATTTCGGTGTCGCGCGTTACACGATCGTCGACATCTGTCCGGGCGTATTCGAGGCCGGCGTGTTCTTCGACGAGATCAACCGCCGCTCGTATGCGAATCCGAAGCTCCGCAAGGTCATTATGGACGGCAAGAACTTCATCAAGATGACCGAGGAGAAGTTCGACGTCATCATGAACGATTCGACCTATCCGGGCACGACGGGCAGCTCGGCCCTCTACACGTACGATCACTTCAAGGCCTGTCGCGACCGTCTCAAGCCCAAGGGTGTGCTGTCATGCTGGGTGCCGCTCGATCTGCGACCGGAGGATTTCCGCATCATCATGCGAAGCTTCCAGGCCGCGATGCCTCACAGCTCCTTGTGGGTGGTCAACAACTGCGTCAACAAACACGCCGTGCTCCTCGGGACGGTCGAGCCGATGCAGTTGGACTTCCGCCGCATCAAGGCGATCGCCGAGCGTCCTGATATTGCCAAAGACCTCGAACAGATCAATGTATACTGCGTCTACGATTTCCTCGATTGCCTCCTGGTGGGCGAGAGGGAATTGACGAGCCTCGGCGGCCAGGGCCCTCTGCATACCGACGACAAGCCCTATCTGGAATTCGGCGCGGCGATCAAGCGCGACGTCGAGGGTTCCTGGCTCGACATCCTCCGCTCCATCAGCGAGCATTGCACGCCGCTGCTGGACCATGTGACGAACGTCCGCCTGCTGCCGGACGGGGAAAACCCGGCAGCGATACTCCAGCAGTACAGCCAGGCGACTCGGCACGTGCTGCAAGGTGTCGTGGGGGCGCTGATTGGCGATCCGGACATCATGAATGGGCAATTTGCGGCCGCCAGGCAAGCAAACCCCCAGGACCGGGACGTGGACAGCATCCTCGAAGAGCTGCGGGGAGAGATTCGGGCTCTGGAGGAAGCGGTTGAGCGGACCCCCGGCGCCGCGGAGCTGCGCGGGCGTCTGGCGAAACGGTACGTGTTGTCGCAGGACTACGGCCGCGCCATCGAGCAATACGAGCACTTCGTCCAGCTCCGGCCGGGCGACGGGGCTGCCTGGAACAACTTGGGCATCTGTTACCGGCGTCTCAACGCGTTCGATCAGGCGGTCGCAGCGTTCGAGAACGCCCTGCAACGGAATCCCCGCCTGCTCGATGCGTACACGAATCTGGCGGAGGCGCGGGACGCTCAGGGCGACTTGCCCGGCGCGATGGCAGCTCTGGAACGTCTGCTGCCCTTGCTGCCGCGGGAAGGGCAGGTCCGCACGCATGATCTGCTCGCTGGTTTGAGCGTCCGACAGCAGAAGAATGCCCTTGCGGTGCAGCATCTTGACCGCGCGATCGAGTTGGCCGCGCCTGACCGCCAGATGCAGCAGGTGCTCATCGCACGTCGGCAGAAGATCCAGCAGTTGACCGACGGACAGGCGCGCTGACCGCCGCACCGTTCGACGACAACGAAGAAGGGCCGGGTCCGACGACCCGGCCCGTCGTGTGCTGAACCAACAGTGCGCTATGGACGAGGCAGCGTCTTCTCAAGCTCCGCCAGCACCTCGGCGCTGACGGTCTCGACGTGCAGGCTGCCGAAGATCACACGATATTCCGTCTCGGAAACCTGCCATCGCATCAGGACCTGATCGGCGTCCTCCGGCGTGACGACATCGCCGTAGTAGGCGGGATGCTTCTGGTCCTGCGAGAGCGACATGTAGAACGAGCCGATCCCCACGACAGGCGCCAGGGTCTGCGTGAGTTCCTTGATTCGCTCATCCATGTCATCCTTCTCCGGCTGATGACCGTCCGCGACGCTCCGCTTGGCGAGGTCCTTCGTCACCGACATGAGCGTCACCATATCCAGCTTCTCCGGGTAGCGACCGCTCAACTCGGCAAACAGCCGCAGCCCCTGGATGGCGGTCTCTTCATTCATGGCCGGCATCTGGAGCGGTCCTCCGCCCAGAGTGGTATAATCATCCGGGATGACCGGCTCGAACTCGGAGGCGTCCACGACCACGTCCCACTGGAAATCGCCAATGACGCCATGCATGTGCATGTCACCCATCTGCATGTCCCTCTCAAGAAGGACCGGAAGCTGGGTCTTGACGTCCACCCAAATCTTGACGTCGACTTCGCCCATCATGCCCCCAAGATAGTTGGGATCGGTCGTCTGGAAGCCTTCGACCTCGACGCCGTCGATGGTGGATCGGCCCAGGCTCGTATACTGACAATCGAGAATCTGGCGGATCATGATCCTCGGGTCATTGTTCTGTTTCAGTTGCTCTTCGAACGCGGCGTCGTCGAGGTCGATCTGCATGTACTTCTTCTGTCCCGGTATGAGGGTGACCGCCTTCTTCTGCCGGGGCAGCATGTACGTCTCCTGCAGCATCGGCTCGGCGCCGTCGGGACCGGGGATTATCCTGTCCATTTCCATCGTCATCTTCATCCCCAACTCCTGCGATATCACGATCATGCCTCGCGCTTCCTGTTCCACGGGTGTGTTGCCAACGCTCGGGCCTGTCGTCAGGATGCTCATCTGGTACATATATGCGTTGACCTGCTGGAGGCGGCTAAGGACGTCGGCCAGGGCCACGCTGGATTGGGTGCCCGTCCACAGGAACAGGCCCATGACACAGGCGACGACAACGGCGGCTGCAATAGCGAGTTTGGCGAATGAACTCTTCATGATCGATCTCCCTTTCACAATCAATGTCTCTGGTTTCTTTGTGTGTTCCTGCTGGGCCTGGAGCATATCCCGAAAGACTCGCTCATCGGCCTGCGGCCCAATGCCCAGCCTGGCGTCTCGAAAAGACTTTCTTATGTGGTCTGCGGGTCGCATTGTCGCACCTCACTGTTCAGCAGAGACCGCAGTCGTTCCATGCCGTAACGATATCGGCCTTTGGCGGTGTTCAGCGGCACGTGCTGCACCGCCGCGATCTGGCGGAAGCTCATGTCCATCTCCATGCGAAGGCTGAGCGCTTCGCGTTGCTCGTAAGGCAACTGTTGCAGCGCCTCGGCCAGCAGCGCGAGTTGTTCGCTGAGAATCGCCCACTGCGCAGGCCCTGGTCCGCCCGACGGAGGCAGCGATGCATCTTCCGGGCTGATTCCCCCATGTCGGTGGTTGTTTCGCCTGTGGTTGCGGACGCGATTGACCGCGCTCGTGGTCAGGTAGCTGCGGAGGCTGCCGGTCAGTTTGATCCGCTCGGCCGAGCCGGCGAACGCCACGAAGACATCGTGCACAATGTCCTCGGCGGCGTTCCCATCGCCCAGCAGCACGGTGGCCAGCTTGAGCAGTTCCACCTTGTATTTGTCATAGATCCGGCGCAGGGCCTGCGGCGAGCCTCTCTTGAATCGGAGAATCAACAGTCTTTCCTCGACCATCCTGCGCACCTGACTGAAACGCGATCGCTGTTCGGCCTATTACACACCAATGCACTGTGATTGGGTATGGAGATCTTCCGGCGGTTCGTCGTTTTCTTGCAAGCGACGGCTGGCGGATTGTCGGGCGGATGTTACAATCGCCGGGCTTGGAGCCCAATGGAGATGACACGAGAGCACCCGACAGCCGATTCAACCCGGACCGCCCGGAGCTGGCCATTGTACGGCGCGGCTTTCGCCACTGCGCTGAGTTTGGGCATCTGCTGGACCGCCATGCCTTTCGTCCTGACCGCCATCGGCGGCGCCGAGACCCACGTGGGCTATGCGCTGGCGGGCAACAGCCTGGCATACATGGCGGCGCTGCTGATCACCGGCTCGTGGCTGGGACACCTGGATGTTCGTCGGGCGACGCGTCTGGCGACCATTGTGGCCTTGGTAGCCGCGGCCGCAATGGTGGCGGCGGTCTTTGGCGCGGGCCGACAGGGCGAGGTCGCCGGGCCGGCCTGGATCTGGATGATCATCGCGGCTGGAGGGTTCGGCGGTGCGGCCATGGCGCTGTTCTGGCCCTTCCTGATGAGCTGGGTCTCTGCCCGCTATGAGGGAGTCAGGCTGAATCGCCGACTCGGACGGTACAACGGTTCCTGGTCGAGCGGGGCCCTGGTCGGGCCGATCATCGGGGCCTGGCTGGTCGAGCGGAATCCGCTGTGGCCGATGGTCGCGGCGGTGGGGTGCTTCGCGCTGTCCTTGCTGCTGCTGGTACTGGCCCGCAACAATACGGGGCATACAGGCGAGGACGGACCGTCGGGTGCGCCGCCCGAGCCGATCCATGATCCGCGCGCGCTGATCGCCTATCGCTGGATGTCGCGAGTCGCTCTGTTCTGCGCTTGGGCCTCGCAGGCGATCGTACGGTCGCAATTCGCACTGCTCTTCGTGGCTCTGGGCTATTCGGAGGCGCAGTTCGGCATCTACTACGCGGTCTTTGCGCTGTGCAATTTCCTGTCGCTGACGGCGGCAGGCCGCTGGGCTTTCTGGCATTTCAGGCTCGCGCCGCTTCTGGCGGGCCAGATGGTGCTCATGGTTGCTCTGCTGATGATGATCTATGGGCGGACGCTGGGGGTCTTCGTGGTCTCGGCGATCGTGCTCGGCCTGCCGTTCGGGTTTGCCTACAGCAGCCACCTCTACTATGGCGTCTCGGCCAGCCGCAACCGCTCGACTCGCATGGTGATCCACGAAATCGTGATCTCCGTTGGCGTCATCACGGGCGCCGGAACAGGCGGCCATCTGGCCAGGCACGTCGGCCCGTATGCGCCCTACTGGTTCGCCGTCGCGCTGATCGGCCTGGGCCTGGTTGTCCAGCTGGCAATCTATTTCGCCTGCCGCACACGGTTCCCGCGACCGGAGGCAGGATGAAGTCTCCCGGCAAAAAAAAAACGTCTCCCGCCCGGAAATTCCTTGCAAACCCCGTCTACATAGCTGTAGAATTCAGAAAATGAGACATAAAGGCGGGCAGAAGCATCTATTATAAAACTGTGGTCTGCTATCATATCATACGTTTCCATTCATAACCGCCTGCCTTTGTGACCCGGTGAGTTTCTCTGCTGCTCGGACGCTGCGCGTAGAGCGTCCTGACGCACGAGGTGCAACATGCGCGGAGAATCTCCAATTCGGTCACGTTTTGACGCCTGCATTGAGCGAGAGGGGGGCGGTCTGCGCAGAACGGGCATGGACCGGTGTCCATACGGCCTCATATCTTCATAGCATCATATTGAAAGGAGCGGAACATGGACAGGTTAGCGAGCAAGCGAATCATAGTGGCCGCGTGTGTCCTGATGACCGGGCTATGCGCGGCTGGGCAAGACCACACGATCCGGCCGGTTCCATTCAGAGTCGTCTACGCGGATGACGACGCCACCGGCGAAAACGATGGCACATCCTGGGCGGACGCGTTTGTGTATCTCCAGGACGCGCTGGCCGTGGCTGGAAGAGGCGACAGGGTTCGAGTGGCCCAAGGCTTGTACAAGCCTGACCAAGGTGTTGGTTTCTCTCCAGGAGATCGTGACGCGAGGTTTCTTCTGGTCAACGGTGTAACGCTGGCTGGAGGCTATGCCGGCCTGACGGGCACCGATCCCAACGAACGTGACATCGATCGCTACGAGACGATTCTCAGCGGAGACCTGGATGGAGACGACGGCCCTGATTTCTCCAACATGGACGACAACAGCCGAATCGTCGTCGCCTCTCTGAGCAGCGACGCGACGACTATCCTGGATGGGTTCACGATCACGGGCGGTTGGGGGTATTCCGGTTCCGGCGTCACGTGTCTGGCCAGCGATCTTCGGATGGAGCGGTGCACGGTCGTCCATAACAAGACCATGTCGAGCACCGGAAACGGCGCCGGGATGTACAGCTCCGGGGGTAGTCCTGTGCTGAAGGCCTGTGTATTCCGCAACAACTTCACGTGGGACAGCGGCGGGGGATTGTGGGGCAAGGATGGCGACCTCACGTTTGTAGACTGTCTGTTTGAGGGAAACAAGGCGGAGCACGACGGGGGTGGTGTGTGCTTTCGCAACGGTGTCTTGAAGCTAGAACGCTGCACGTTTCGAGGCAATGAGGCGTTTGATGGAGGTGGGATGCACGCGGAACCCAGCGACGGGAGTACGTGCATCGAGTCCTTCTTCATCGAGAACACGGCTAACCGCAACAATCCCTTCGAAGGTTCGGGCGGCGGCGTGCTTATTGGTGGAGCGGGGTCTTCCATGGCCTTTCATCGATGTCTGTTCGAACGGAATTATGCACCCGAAGGGGGTGGCCTCAACCATACGTCCGGCGTTCTCAATCGCAATGTTCTTGCTCTGACCCGTTGTCTCTTCCGCGATAACAACGCCGGCCAAGGCGGCGCGCTAAGCACGAGACTGAGCAGCCTTCGAGCGACGGATTGTCTCTTCGAAAGCAATGTGGCCAGCGGGGACGGCGGCGGTGCCGTCCACGTGCGCGATGGGATCGGCCGCGGCGATCCCGAACCCACGGGACCCGGGCCGGTGTTCACTCGCTGCCGGTTCGCCGGAAACAGGGCCTACAGTTCTCCCGGTGGAGGGCTCTACAATGACAACAGTTACACGACGTTAATGAACTGCCTTTTTGTGGGCAACGCCAGTTTCGATGGTGGCGCAGTATACAGCCGAGGGGCCAGTCCGACGCTGATGCATTGCACGCTGTCGCAGAATCGAGGCGGCTCCATCGGCGGATTGTCCGATGAGGCTGGTGGTGCGGTCCTGGACCACTGCATTGTCTGGGACAATGACGACGATGAGCTCTCCGGCGCCGTAGTGATCCACAGCAACGTAGACGGAGGCTGGCCGGGAGAGGGGAACATTGACGTGGACCCGTGTTTTGCCTCTGTTGGCCACTGGCGTTCGGATTCGATATCGAGAGCCGCGACTTGGGTCGATGGCGATTACCATCTCAAGTCGCAGGCTGGACGCTGGGACCCGACCAGTGAGAGCTGGGTACGGGATGATGTGACCAGCCCATGCATCGATGCCGGCGATCCTCTCGTCCCGGTCGGCGACGAACCTCTTCCCAATGGTGGCATCATCAACATCGGTGCTTACGGCGGTACGACCGAGGCCAGCAAGACTTACCTCGGGGGTGTCGTCTTCTATGTGGACGATGATGCAAACGAGGCCGGGGACGGCCTGTCCTGGGCCACTGCTCTCACGCGCCTCCAGGACGCGTTGGCGGCTGCTTGGCCGGGCGATGAGATCCGCATGGCACAGGGCATCTATATCCCGACCGACGACCCGCTGGACCGCGAGGCGAGCTTCGAATTGAAGGCCGGGACGACGATTCGAGGCGGATACGCCGGTTTGATGGCAGCCGAACCGGACGCCTGGGACCCGAACGCCTTCGTGACCGTTCTCAGCGGCGACATCGATCGCAACGATGTCAGCGAAGATGCCACCTCGAAACAGCGCAACAGCCTCAACGTCGTAAGGTGTGAAGGACTGGACAACCAGGCCGTTCTCGAGGGTGTTGTCGTCACGGCGGGATGTGCGAACGCGCCTCGCAGCCACTCTCGGCTCCAGGCCCAGGGCGGAGGCCTTTTCTGTCAGGGCGGGTGTTCGCCTCGCCTGACGGACTGCGTGTTCACCGACAACTACGCGGGCACTGGCGGCGCCGTCTGCCTGTTCCACACCGACGGCTCCGGCTCGGACGAGCCGTACGAGGGCAACCAGTGGCAGCCGGTGTTCACAAGGTGTGCCTTCCTTGGCAACCGCGCCTCGTGGGGCGGCGCCGTGTCCAACGGACGCCGATGGCGTCCGGTATTCGCCGGCTGTCTGTGGGAAGACAACGTCGCCGAGTACGATGGCGGCGCGATTGGGTCGCACATCAAGGCGGACTTGACGTTGCGCCATTGTGTGTTCCGGCGAAACGACGCCGGCGCGAAAGGCGGCGCCATCAGCGCACACAGCGTCGGCAGAATCGAACTGGTCAACTGCCTGCTGGTGGCCAACACCGCGGCAGACGGAGGCGGCGCGATCGCCTACCCTGAGGGCAACTATGTCAACGAGCCACAGGTCCATCGCCTGGTGAACTGCACGTTCTACGGCAACGCCTCGCCGACTCTCGATCGTCCGCCCACCCTGGCGGTGATGGCCAAACCCGAGGATTCATGGGTGCACCTGCCTGCCATGACGATTGCGAATTGCATTGTGTACGGTTCCGTCGCCGATTCCACCTCCGGCGTACCGGTTTCCTTCCGTCCTGGTCCTGTGCTTCCGGAGATCATCACCAGCATCTGCGAGCCGGGGCCTGATCCTCTGTTTGTTGATCCGTTTGGAGCCGATGGCGTGCTCGGCACCGAGGACGATGACTTCCGTCTGGCGTCGGATTCCCCGGCAATCGACTCGGGATCGAACCAGACCGAGCCCCCGCTGCCTGCCTTCGACTTGGCCGGCAATTGGCGGGTGACCAATAGCATCGTGGACATGGGAGCCTACGAGTTCGCCGGCGAGATCGCGCCGCCCGGAACGGGCCGGTAGCGACCGGCCTTTCTGACACACGGGTCGCCCACGGGCACGGCGCCTGCGAGAAGGCCCTTGAACGGCAAGGCTCAATTTGCGATAATTAACGGGGTGTGGTGTTTCGGGCTGCTTGCCGGCTTCGAGGGACTGCGCCCGGCTTGAAACCGGGCATCCGGACGAAGCGCTTGAGGGGCGCTTCCACAGGAAGGAGCTGCGTAAGCAGACGCACCCGTTGTTCTCTCCTGCGGAGGGGGAACCAGGGTGATATCCGCCGCGGCAGGGCGGCCATCCGGCCGCGAATCGCACGCAGCGGAGAGAAGGGCTCCGGCGTGTGCCGGGAGCGACAGAAGTCTCAATCTTCTCTGAAGGAGGACAGCAATGCTCACGCGATTGACGTTTCTGACCACGGTAATCCTGATGCTGGCATGCGGCTCGATGGCGCTCGGCGCGCAGCCCTTCCAGCAGGACACCGGCCCCGATGGAATCGTCTGCATGGAGGCGGAGAACTTCGATCTGAACACGCCCCGGCCGCCGCACACGTGGGAGTTGGTCTCGCGGACCTCGAACGACTTCGCTCCGGCGGACGGATTCAGCGGCGGCTTCGCGATGCAATCGACGCCGACCACGCTGGCCGGCGGTTCCGGCATCACCAGCAACGTTGCCACGACCAGCCCCCAGTTGGACTACGTGGTCAAGTTTGTCAAAACCGGGACCTACTATGTCTGGATTCTCGGCTATGGCATGGACGGCAATTCCGATTCCCTCCACACGGGCCTGGACGGAGAGGAGCCTGTGACCTCCGCGACGATGAGCGGCTTCAACGGCGTGTACAACTGGAGCAGCCAGATCATGAACGGCGGGCGTCCCACCATCGAGGTGAAGACCGCCGGCGATCATACGGTGAACGTCTGGATGCGGGAGGACGGCCTGACCGTCGACAAGATCCTGCTGACGACCAATGCGGATTACACGCCGACCGAACAGGGCCCGCCGGAAAGCCCGCGCGGGGCGCTGGTGGTTGCATCCGGCCCTTATCCGAGCGACGGTGCCGTCGACGTGCCGCGCGATGTCGTCTTGAGCTGGATGCCCAGCCCGCAGGCGGCGGCGCATGACGTGTATTTCGGCGCCGCGTTTGAAGATGTGAACGCTGCTTCCCGGGCCAATCCGTTGGGTGTACTGCTCAGCCAGGCACAGGACGCCAACTTGTACGATCCCGAGGGCCTGCTGAGCTTCGGCCAGACCTACTTCTGGCGCGTGGACGAGGTCAATGCACCGCCGGAAAGCACCATCTTCAGAGGGTCGGTCTGGAGCTTCACGGCCGAGCCTCTGGCCTACCCCGCGGAGAATATCATCGCCACTGCGTCCAGTTCCGATGTCGGCTACGGTCCGGAGCACACCATCGACGGTTCCGGCCTCGATGCGGCCGATCTGCACTCGATCGATGCGGCGGACATGTGGCTGGCGACTTCCGACGGCATCTCCGGGGTCTGGATCCAGTACGAGTTCGACCGGGTGCTCAAGCTCTATGAACTCTGGGTATGGAACTACAACGTCATGTTCGAGGCCGTGCTCGGGTACGGGCTCAAGGATGTCACTGTGGAGTACTCCCTCGACGGTGCGGAATGGACGGCTCTGGGGGATTTCGAGTTTGCCAAGGGAATCGCCAAGGCCGGCTATGCCCACAACACCGTGGTCGACTTGGCTGGCATCGCGGCCAAGTACGTCCGGCTCAACGTCAACGACAACTGGGGCATGCTGACCCAGTACGGGCTCAGCGAGGTGCGATTCTACCACACGCCGGTGTATCCGCGCGAGCCTCGACCGGCCGATGGCGCTGCCGCCGTCGGGCCGGAAAGCGATCTGGCCTGGCGAACCGGCCGGGAAGCGGCTTTGCATGAGGTCTACTTCGGAACGGACCCGGAGGCGCTGGCTCTTGCCGGTTCCGTCGAGACGAGCCGTTACGACCCCGGCTCTCTGAATCTGGGCACGACCTACTACTGGCGGATCGCCGAGGTCAACGAGGCCGAGGCGGTGGGCTTGTGGGAAGGCGATCTGTGGAGCTTCGCTACGCAGGAGTACTTCCTCATCGAAGACTTCGAGAGCTACACCGACGATATCGATGCCGGCCTGGCGATCTTCGATACCTGGATCGACGGATGGGGCAATGACACCGGCTCGACCGTTGGCTATCTCGATGCGCCGTTTGCCGAGAAGACGATCGTCAACAGCGGTGGCCAGTCTATGCCTCTCCATTTCGACAATTCAGTCTCACCGTGGTACTCCGAGACCGAGCGCACCTTTGAGACGCTCCAGGATTGGACGGTCAACGGCGCCGATACCCTGGTCATCCATTTCCAGGGCCGGGCCGGACCATTTGCCGAACTGGCGTCGGGCCACATCGTCATGGGAGCGGCAGGCACCGACATCTGGAACACGACGGATGAGTTTCGCTTCGCGCATAAGCAGCTCAACGGAGACGGCGCTGTCATCGCACGCGTCGAGAATGTAGCCAACACCAACGCCTGGGCGAAGGCCGGCGTGATGGTTCGGGAGACGCTCGAGGCCGGCTCGACGTTCGCGGCGGTCTATGCGACGCCGGCCAATGGCTGCCGCTATCAGGCTCGTTTGACGACCGATGTGGCTGCCGTCAGTGACACCTCCGTCGCGACGGCCGAGCAGATCGCCATGACCATGCCGTACTGGGTCAAGATCGAACGCGTCGGCAATGCGTTCAACGGGTACTACTCCGCCGACGGGCAGAGCTGGACTGCCATGTCGTGGAATCCACAAACGATCGCCATGGCCGCCAACGTCTACGTCGGTCTGGTGGTGACCAGTCATTCGGCGGGTGTCCTGACCAGTGGGGAGTTCTCCGACGTCGCCACGACCGGGAATGTCACCGGGCAGTGGCAGGCGGCCACGGTCGGTCCGGAGCAGCCCGAGGGCAATGCGGCGGACAGCCTGTATGTGGCTGTGAAGGACAGCAGCGGGAAGGTCCAAGCTGTGACCCACCCGGCCGGCGAGGCGGCAACATTCATGGGTGGCTGGAATCAGTGGCGCATCGCGTTCAGCGACCTGAGCGGGGTCAATCTGAGCCGGGTCGAGAAGATGTACATCGGCGTGGGCGATCGAATCGCGCCAAGCGCCGGCGGTTCCGGCTTGATCTACATCGACGACATTCGGTTCGGTCATCCGGCCGACGCGGAATGACGTCCCGATTCCGCCGTAACGGATCTCTTGGAAAACGGGTGGTATCGATGGGCGGATGCCTGTCGGCGCCGCCCGTTTTCTTTTTGGGGTTCGCGCCCCGAACAAATCCGCCGTGACATCGTATGGCGCATTTTATCGTCGAGCGGGTGGTCCCCGCACGCAGGTCTGTAGGGTCGGCTCGGTGCGAAAATATTCGGGGTGTAAGTCTTGACGGCCAGGCGGTTTTTCGTCAACCTATGGGTTTTGTTTCTAAGGGGAGCCCTACTCCCCGAGGGCGGAATCGATGCCTGAGTTTTGGAGACAGACATGATAGAGGCCAAAGAACTTCGGCGGCGTTTCGGGCCGGTAGTGGCCGTGGACGGGATCTCGTTCCGCGCCGCGAAGGGGCAGGTGGTCGGTCTGCTCGGTCCCAATGGAGCGGGCAAGACCACCACGATGCGCATGCTGACCTGTTACATCCGCCCCGATGGCGGCACCGCCAGTGTCTGCGGGCACGACGTCCTGAAAGATCCGGTCGGGGCGCGGCGGTCATTGGGGTATCTGGCCGAGAACTCTCCAGCCTATCCGGAGATGACGGTGGGGGGCTTCCTGAAGTTCATCTGCGACGTCCGCCAGATCAAGGGGCGCCGGCGCAAGGCGGCGCTCGATCGCGTCGTTCCCATGTGCTCGATCGAGTCGGTGTACCATCAGACGATTGAGACGCTGTCGAAGGGCTACAAACGGCGCGTGGGTCTGGCCCAGGCGCTGATTCATGATCCCGATGTGCTGATCCTCGACGAGCCGACCGACGGCCTCGACCCCAACCAGAAGCATGAGGTGCGGAAGCTGATCGGGGCCATGGCCAAGGACAAGTGCATCATCGTCTCGACGCACATTCTCGAAGAGGTCGATGCCGTCTGCTCCCGCGCGATCATCGTTGCGCGCGGCAAGATCCTCGTGGACTCGACGCCCAAGGAGTTGAAGGAGAAGCATCACGCCAGTCTCGACGAGGTTTTCCGCAAGATCACCAGCACCAGGGGCCTCGTGACGGTTTGACGCGGAATGAGGGATGGCTGCCAATAGTCATGGATCAGTAATCACTTGGAACTGGAGTGCCACATGAACAGTTTCTGGGCGGTATTCAAGAGGGAGCTGAAGAGCTACTTCACGACGCCTCTCGCCTACGTCTTTCTCGTCATCTTTCTGTTCTTCGCAGGCTATCTGACCTTCAAGGAAGGATTCTACGAGGCCCGCCAAGCCGACCTGAGGCCATTCTTCACGAACCTCCCGCTGCTGTTCGTGTTCATGGTTCCGTCGACCGCCATGCGGCTCTGGGCCGAGGAACGCAAGATCGGGTCCGTCGAGCTGTTGTTCACGCTGCCGGTGACGATCGTGCAGGCGGTGCTGGCGAAGTTCCTGGCCGCCTGGTTGTTCCTGGGGATCGCGCTGGCGCTGACCTTCCCTCTGGTTGTAACCGTCTGCTATCTGGGCGATCCCGATATCGGATTGATCGTGACAGGTTATCTCGGCGCGTTCCTGATGGCGGGGGGCTTCCTGGCCATCGGCTGCTTCTTCTCGGCGCTGAGCAAGAACCAGGTGATTGCCTTCGTGCTCAGTGTGGTGGCCTGCGCGGTCCTGGTGTTCGCGGGTATGCCGACGACGTTGAACTACGTCTCGACGTTTCTGCCGCCCGGCATGGTCTCAGCGGTTGAAGGGATGAGCTTTCAGGTGCACTTTGACTCGATGCAGAGGGGCATCCTGCAATTCCAGGACATTGCCTATTTCATCTTGTTGATTGTGGGATGGGTCGCGGCCTGTGCGATCGTTTTGGATGAAAGGAAGGCCAGCTAATGAATCGGACCATACGCGCGATCGTCGGGGCTGTTCTGGTCCTGGTCATTGCCTTCAGCGGAATCAGCATCTGCCAGGATTTGGGACGGCGGTGGAAAGTAGACGTCACCGATCAGCAGCTCTACACGCTTTCGGATGGGACCAAGGCGATTCTGGGTCGGCTCAACCAGCCGATCAAAGTCCGACTCTTCTACGCGAAAACGGCGGCGATGAAAGGTCCCGATCAGATTCGCTACTTCAACAACTACTATGAGTTCGTGCGGGCGCTGTTGGAAGAGTACGTGGCTGCGTCGAAGGGCATGGTCCAGTTGGAGGTGATCGATCCGAGGCCGTTCTCGGAAGACGAAGAACAGGCGCTGCGGCTGGGCCTGAGGCGGTTCCCCATCACCGAAGAGGAGAGCTTCTTCTTCGGGCTGGCGGTGCAGACGCAGTTCGGCGTGGAAAAGACCGTGCCGTTCTTCTCGCCCGACCGGCAGAACTTCGTCGAGTATGACATCAGCTATCTGATCGATACCGCGATCACCCGGCAGAAGAAGCGGGTGGGGATCATGAGTTCGCTGGCGGTGATGGGCGACGATGTCACGGGCTACATGGCCCAGATGATGCGGATGCAGGGCCAGCAGCCCAAGCCTGCCTGGACGATTGTGGAACAGCTTCGGCAGAAGTACGAGGTGACCGAGGTCGCGACCGACGTGAACGACATCAACGACGTCGACATCCTCGTCGTGATCCACCCCAAGGACCTGCCGGAGAAGACGCAGTTTGCCATCGACCAGTTCATCCTGAAGGGCGGACGGGCGATCGTGTGCGTCGATCCGCATTGCATCGCGGACCGGCCCCAACGGAACCCCATGCAGATGACCGCCGAGAAGCAGAGTTCGGACCTCGACCGCATCATACGGGCGTGGGGACTTCAAATGCCGGCCAACACCTTTGCCGGCGACCGCTCGCTGCTGCTGGAGGCGCCGTTGGCCGCCAATCAGCGCCCGCAGCCCATCATGGGATTCCTCGGGCTCACCACGCCATGCTTCAGCAAGGAGAAGGTCATCACCGCCGATCTCAACGAGGTCAGGGTGCTGTTTGCCGGTGTGCTCCAGGAGATTGCGCCTGCCGACCAGGCTGGTGGCGGCGACGACCCCAATCAGGTCGCCGCGGCGAATGAGCCGCAAATCACCCGCACGCCACTGATCATGACGACGGAGAAGGGCAACAGTTGGAGCGTCGGCAGCTCGTTCGAGCTGATGTTCCCCGATCCGGACAAGCTCATGGCCAAGTTCATCGAGGGAAACAAGCCCGTTCCGATGGGCTATCTGGTTACCGGACGGTTCCAGAGCAGCTTCCCGGATGGCATCGAGATCGAGGTGCCTGCGGCGGATGCCAACGATACGGACGAGGACGATCCGAACGAGCCCAAGATGGTCGCCAGGCAGATCACCGGGTTGAAGGAGGCGACTGCAGACTGCGCGGTGGCCGTGTTCAGCGATGTGGATTTTCTCAGCGACCAGATGGCCTATGCCCAGTCGCTGTTCGGCAAGATGGTCGTCGGTGACAACAGCGCCCTGCTGATCAACACGATCGAGGACCTGAGCGGGTCCGGCGATTTGATCTCGATCCGGTCGCGAGGCAACTATAAGCGGCCGTTCACCGTTGTCGACGAGATCGAGCAGCAGGCGGAGAAGGAGACGGCGGACGAGGTCGCTTTGATCAATGCGCAGATCCAGGGCTTCAACCAGGAGCTGGAGAATCTCGTGAATTCGGGACAGGCCGAGCAGGAAGAGGTGATCGGCAGCTCGCTTCTCGAAAAGAAGCGGCAATTGGAGCTGAAGATTCGCGAGGCGCAGCGTCAGCTTCGCGAAGTCAACGCGCGGCGGCGCGAGCGCATCGAGCAGTTGGGCTACATGCTGCGTCGTTTCAACATGGGTCTGGTGCCGGGGGTGGTCATGCTGATCGCCCTGGTCCTGGGCATCTGGCGCAGCGTGCGCCGGCGGCACTACATCAGCCATGCGAGTGATGCATAACGCGAATGGGAATTGCGGATCGGTCCTGAACGATCGTCAATCGTCGATAAAGGGATCTTGTAGATGAGCAACAGGAATCTTGGCATACTGGCCATCGTGGCCGCGATCATGGTGTCGTGGGCCGTCGTTCAGTCTCGTCTGTCGAATCGCTCGACCGTCGAACCCTCGGGGCCATCCTATCTGATCCAGGGGCTGGACCCGTCTGAGATCGACAGTATCGTTGTCGGTCATGGTGACAATGCCGTGATGATTCAGAGGCGAGAACAGCAGTTCCGCGTGGTCAACGAAGCGGACTACCCTGCCGACCCGAAGCGAATCAACGATCTGATCACCAAGTGTCTCGACATCAAGACCGTGGAATCGTACACCAGCAACCCGAAGAACCATGAGGATCTGGAAGTGACCGAAGAGAAGGCCCAGGGCGTGGTCAAGTTCCTCAAGGCCGATGGGTCGGTTCTGACCGGGGTCATCATCGGCAAGGCCCTGGAAGGCGGGCAGAACACCTATGTCCGGCTGGCCTCTCAGGACACGGTGTATCTGGCCGAGAGCGCTCCCTACATCCGCACTACGGCGATCGATTACGTCAATCAGGAGATTGCCTCGGTGGAGCGGGAGGACGTCAACTCGGTCACGGTGACCACGCCAGACGGTTCGTATACCCTCAGGAGCGCCGAGGGGGACGCCGTCGTCATGGCTGATTTGCCCGCGGACAAGAAACTCAAGGACAGCGATGCCAAGAGCGTTCTCGGAGGGCTCAACAGCCTGCGGTTCGACGACGTGAACACCCCTTCGGCGGTCGGCGAGCTGAGCTACGATTACCGGTATGTCTGCCGTCTGGACGACTCTACCGAATACCGCCTTCAGATGGCCCGGAAGGACGGCAAGGCCTATCTGACGTGTGAGGCGGAGTTCACGGACAAGACGCCGGTCACCATGAAGCCGGGCCAGGTCGAGTCACAGGAGGAGCTCAAGAAGAAGGAGGCGAAGCTTCAGGCCCAAGAGCGGGCCCAGCGGTTTACGCTGCGGCACAAGGGTTGGGTTTATCAGGTTCCCGAGTGGAAAGCCAACTACCTGACCAAGCGGCAGGCGGACCTGATGGAGGACAAGGCGAAACCGGCGCCAGAGAAGCCGGCGGAGGCTGTGACGCCCGCCGAGAGCAGCCCGCCGGTTGCCGAGCCTGCCCCGGCCCAATCAGCCGATCCCAACGCCGGCTAAGCCGTATTCGCTGACTGGGGACGAATGAAGATCGATCGGCTGATTCTTGGGGATTTCCAGACCAATTGCTACGTGGTCCGCACGGATGAGTCGGCCCGGGAGTGTCTCGTGATCGACACGGGGCTCGACAGCCGCGACATGATCGCGTTTCTCACCCAGCACGCACTGACGCCCAAGGCCGTGGTCCTGACGCACGGGCACGTCGATCACATCGCGGGTCTGGCAGCGATGCGCTCCAAGTTCCCGGAGCTCAGGGTCTACATCCACAAGCTGGACGGTCCCATGCTGACCGACTCGCAGGCCAACCTGTCCGAGATGACTATGCTGCCCTTCGAAACGGCCCCTGCCGATGTGCTGCTGGAGGATGACGACACGGTCGAAGAGGCAGGCATCGTTCTGAAGGTGCTCCACACGCCGGGCCATACCCCCGGAGGGATCTGCCTCTATGCTGCGACGGAAGGCGTTGTTCTTGCCGGGGATACGCTCTTCGCCGACGGGGTCGGGCGGACCGACTTCCCGGGCGGAGACTGGGATCAGTTGCTCGGCAGCATCCGAACGAAGCTTTTGGTTCTGCCCGAGCGGACGGCAGTCTACCCTGGACACGGCATGAGGACGACCATTGGCCGCGAGAAGACCTCGAACCCGTTTCTGACGCAGAATCCATGAAGAAAACCGTAGCGATCGATTCCCAGTTTCGCTATACTGACATTATCGGCACCACCGAGTTCCAGGTGCATGCCTTGGTTGCGTCCGGCAGGATGTCTCCGTTATGACGGTTAATCTACATCCCCACGCCCGTGACCGTTTGGCCGAGCGGGGCGCCACCGAGGAAGAGGTGAAACTGGCGGTCGAAGCCGGTGAGCGGTTTGACGCCAAGTTTGGCCGGGTAGGTTTTCGTCGCAATGTGCCTTTCAAAAGGCGCTGGCGTGGAAAGCAGTACAAGACCAAGCAAGTCGAAGCTTATGCGATTCGTCGCTACGACGGCTGGTTGGTGATTTCGGTGGTTACGAGGTACTTCTGATGGATTGGAAAGGTCTGGCGGCATGAAGTTTACGTACGATCCCCGCTACAACGTCGGCTATATCCGCTTCAAGAACAAGAAGACCGATGCCGAGTCCATCAAACTCAGTGAGGAACTGGTGATCGACCTGGCGCCCGATGGAACGGTGTACGGAATCGAGCTGCTGAACGCCAACGATCAGATGCAGCGAGACGACTCCGGGCAATTCGCCGTGATCAACGAGGAAACCGGCGAAGAAACCAAGTTCGCACTGAAGCTGAGCAAGACCAGGAAGAAATCGCGGAGGCCCTCCACTTCCGCCCGTTCCAAACGCCGGCCGGCCGGATCGTGAGTCCTTCCCAAAGACCAGAGGTCCGGTTCCATCACCATGTGGTCCCAGGCTGACCGCCCGCCTCGGCTTGAGGTGCCATAGGGCGGTTCTTTGGTTTTCCTCGAGCCAGGACCGATCTTTGCGGACCTCTGCGGCAGGCCGAAGGACCAGCCACTCCGGGCATGCCCTGACGCAAATGGAAAATTCTCTGGTGTTCCGTCCGACAACATGGTAAAATAGGAAGGTTGGTGATGCTGCAGTGCGGTTGTCCCGCAGCAGGGGGGAGGAACACGGAACACAGGGTGGCTCGATTGACACGGGGGCTGCGTAACGACACGCGATGAGGTTTAGCTACGGCGGGGATCGGACGACCTCGCAGATTGGCGATCTGCCTGGAGCCCAGGGACGGGATGGGGCGGAGGTTTTCGAGCTTAGAGAGGGGTCGGGATGAAGGGGTGGAGTGGATCGTGCCGGAGAGACGCCATGGTCCTTGGGGTGGCCGTTTATCTGCTGGCTTCAGTGACTTTCGCAGGCACCGTGGAACTGGAGAACGGCATCCCGGTTGTCGACATTTCCGGAGCTGCCGGGAGTGAGCAGTTTTACACGATCGTGGTTCCTGAGGGACAACTCGATCTTGTCATCGGCATCTCGGGCGGCTCCGGCGATTGCGATCTCTACGTGCGTAGAGAAGCCAAGCCCACGACAACCGCCTATGATCATCGGCCCTACAAGATTGGCAACGAAGAAAGTGTGACTGTTGGGAGTCCGCAGGCAGGAACTTGGCATATCATGCTTCGCGGCTTCACTCATTACTCGGGCCTGACCCTGGAATCCACGTACTCCTGTGGCGCGGTTGCGAGGGTCCTGACGAACGGCGCCCCCGTGACGGGCCTTTCCGGAGCAGTCGGCAGCGAGCAGTTCTATCAGTTTGTGGTTCCCGCCAATCGATCCCAACTCCAGATCAGCATCTCCGGAGGGACTGGCGACTGCGATCTCTACGTCAGGAAGGACGCGATGCCGACGACGGATGTCTACGACTATCGGCCGTTCTTGGTGGGCAATCGCGAATCCGTGGTCGTCAACAACCCCGGTGCCGGGACCTGGTACATCATGCTCAAAGGCTGCGACGCCTATGCAGACGTGACGCTTCTGGGATTGGCTGCGCAGCCTTCGAGCGGAGAGCCGGCCCACTCCGCCATCACCATCGCCGACAGCAGCGATTTGATCATCGATGGGGACATTTCACACCTCTACCCGATGGATCGGAGCATCGACACCGGGCTGTGGCCCGACATCGCCGCCGAAGGGCCAGTCGGCGGAAAGGAGGCAAGTGTCTCGGCCACGCATGAGATGGTCTGGACGACGTTGGATTATTATACAGACCCCCAAGCGACCATCACCGCGAATTTCACCGTCAGCCTGGACCTGTCCAGCGGGAACGCTGGAAACTGGTCGAGCGCCGAGTACTGGATCAAGCTGGAGCTGGTCGGTCAGTATGGCACCCTGATCGACTGCGGCGAGGTCCGCTCGGGAACGATTACGGTGGTCGACGGAGCAGGTCTGAGCGATTCGAAGACCGTCTCCGTCAGTGTGACGACCCCCCCCAGGCTGGTGGATTACACCAACTGCGCCGTCCTTCGCCTGACGGCGGGCGCGACGGCCGAAGCATTGACCGCGAGTCTGTCGGACGATGGACCTGACGACGGAGCGATCGTTCTGACGGAAGGTGTCTCGTTGGGCGGGTTGGCCGGGGCCGCGGGCAGCGAGACGTGCTACCGGATCGAGGTTCCCACCGGACAGACCAGACTCCAGATTTCCACCTCGGGCGGTACCGGTGACGTCGATCTGTATGTGCGCAGAAATGCCAAGCCCACGACCAGGGAATGGGACTATCGTCCCTATCTGATTGGCAACAATGAAACCGTCACAGTCGACAATCCCAAGTCCGGAACCTACTACATCCTGCTGAGGGGCGCCGAACGCTACTCCGGCACGACGCTGCGGGCCTTTTTCGGGGAGGCGAAACAAGAGGACCGCTGAGCAGTGGCAGCGGCAGGCAGCGGCTTGCTCGGGCGATCAGAAGCTGTTGTAGTATTCCGGCCGGCCGTCGTCGCTGTCGTAGCGTGCATCGTCCTCGGTGTCGGCATGGATGCGGATGCGTTCGATGCGTTCGGCCTGACGGGTATTGCTGTCGATCGTGACGACGACCCCGTTGATCCGAACATCGCCCGTGGCAATCTCGAACGGCACCGGCATCTGGGTCCGGAAGGACTTCAGAACGCAGTCGCTCTTGCGTCCCAGCACCGAGTCATGTGCGCCGGTCATCCCAATATCGCTGATATACGCCGTGCCTTTGCGAAGAATCTGCTCGTCGGCGGTGACCACGTGCGTATGCGTTCCGAAACAGCAGCTCACCCGCCCATCAAGATGGTAGCCCATCGCGATTTTCTCACTGGTAGCCTCGGCGTGAAAGTCCACCACCAGAATGTCCGCCTCCTTCTGGAGTTTCGGAATCCATCTGTCCGCCGCCGTGTAGGGGCAGTCCGCGGGTTTCATGAACAACCTGCCGATCAGCGTCAGAACGCCCACGACAGGTCCTTTGCCCGTCTTATACAATGCCATGCCTCGACCGGCGGCATGTTCGGAGAAGTTCGCCGGCCGGCAGATGTTGTCGTTCCGTTCGAGAGTCTCAATGATGTCATGCTTGCGAAAGGCGTGGTCGCCCAGGGTGATCAGGTTGACGCCGTAACGCAGCAGCTTGTCGTAGATCTGCGGGGTCAGTCCCGACCCACCGGCGGCATTCTCGGCATTGGCGACGACGCAGTCGATGGACTGCTCGCGGACAAAGGCTTTCAGTTTGTCCGCCAGAATCCGTCGGCCCGGTCGCCCCACGATATCACCGATGCACAGTACGTTCAGCCTCATGGCTTCCTTTCGACAAGCGGACGCGGGCGCGCCCCGTATCGCGCTTACCTGGCGTATTCGATGCAGCGGACCTCGCGCAGCAGGGTGATCTGGATTTCGCCGGGATAGGTCATCTCGTCCTCGACCTTCTTGGCGATGTCGCGTGCGACCTTCATCGCGGCTTCGTCGTCCACCTCGTTGGCGTTGGCAATGACACGAATCTCCCGTCCGGCCTGAATCGCGTAGGCGGTCTCGACACCCTTGAAGCCCGTGGCGATCTCCTCGAGCTTCTCCAGCCGCTTGATATAGCGTTCCAGAGTTTCCCGTCGGGCGCCGGGCCGCGAGGCGCTGATCGCGTCGGCGGCCGCCACGAGAGGGGTGTAGGGGTTGTCAGGCGGAACGTCCCCGTGGTGGCCCGCCACGGCGTTGAGCACGATCGGGGACTCGTTGAATCGCTTGAGGTAGTTGGTCCCGATCTCGGGATGGCTTCCTTCGACGTCGTGATCGATCGCCTTGCCGATGTCGTGGAGCAAACCGGCCCGCCGGGCGATGGAGCCGTCCAGGCCCAGTTCGTCGGCCATCACCTGACTGAGGAAGGCGACTTCAACGCTGTGGCGAAGCACGTTCTGGCCGTAGCTGGTTCGATAGGCCAAGGCCCCCAGGAGACTGATGATCTTGTTGGGCAGGCCCCGCACGTTGGTTTCGACCGCGGCGTCCTTGCCGAGCTGGAGCACCTTGGCGTTGACGTCGTTGCGGGTCTGGGCCACCAGTTCTTCGATGCGGGATGGGTGAATACGCCCGTCCTGGATCAACCGTTCCATTGACAGCCGGGCAACCTCACGGCGGACGGGGTTGAACCCGCTGACGACAACCATGCCCGGTGTGTCGTCGACGATCACATCGACACCCGTGGCCTTCTCGAAAGCACGGATATTGCGGCCTTCGCGGCCGATAATCCGGCCCTTCATGTCGTCGTTCGGGATGTCCACCGTCGATACCGTTACCTCGCAGGTCTGCTCGGCGGCGTACCGCTGGATCGCGGTGCTCAGCACTTCACGGCTCTTGCTGTCCGCGATCTCCTGGGCCTCTTCGACCTTGCGCTGGATCAGCGAAGACATCTCGTGTTCGCACTCGTCCTCCAGACGCTTGAGCAGGAGCTGGCGGGCCTCCTCCACGTCCATGGCCGTGATCTTGAGCAACTGGTTCTTCTGCTGGGCGATCAGCACGGAAAGCTGCTTGTCCTTCAGATCGGTGTTGCGCAGCCTTCGCTCGACGTCCTGTTCCTGCTTTTTGAGGGCGGCCTCCTGCTTCTGGAGCAGCTCGGTCTGGCGATCGAGCGCGTCCTCGCGTTTGGAGAGCCGCATCTCGTTTTCCCGCAGTTCGGCCCGGATCTGGTTGGCCTCGGCGGTGAATTGCTCTTTCTTCTTGATGGCTTCAGCAGCGGCCTCGATCTGGGCGGACTTGATGATGTTTTCCGCTTCCCGGTTCGCCCCATCGATCTGCCTGGCAGCGTCCTCTGCCCTCTGCTTTGCCCGAGCCTTGGTGGCAATCTGCTGGATGATGGCCCAGAAGCAGACGCCGAGTGCAAACCCTACGAGCGTGGCGATCCCTGCCTGAAGCGTGAGCACCTGCATCAGAATGGCGTCCATGTTCCCTACCTTTCCACACACAGTGTTGACGGATAACATTCACTGCGGACGCTGTGCAGGCAGGTGGCAGGGAAGCTCCAAAGAAACGACAGTGAGATGCGAAACCTTACCCACGAACGGGGCGATCAGCGTGACAGGACCCAGACCGCTTGCGGGTCGCGCCCTCTGAGGCGTTGCAGACGCCGCAAGAAAGGGGTCTTCGCTGATGCTGTCCTCAAATCTCTCACTCCCTCGCGGAGACGCGATTGACTGATGCGAGTCGATTTCGTTTCACTGGATATTCACACTTGGCCGTCGTGTTTGCTCCCGATCAGACCGAGTGGATCTCGACCGGAACACATCGGTTCACGTGTGTCTTTGCAACTTAAACCACCATTCGAGACGAACTCCCGATGCTCGTCTCCGCCTGCTCCCACCCTATGCAGCGAAACCCAATTGCCGCTGAAATGACTCCAGGGCGGTCCACAAGCTCATTCGTCCACAGTTGCCTATATGATCGTCCAGGTTAGGGAATCGTTAAACCAGCGTCAAGAAAAAAACTCCGAAATCGGCACAATGGATGCGTCTGCTCCATGTCCGGAGGCCAGCTGGGGTATGCGTGCCGGGTTATGGGACGGCCGAGCGGGTGGTTGGGCCGCGTTCGCGAATGACTATGGCGTGTGCGCCTGCCTGATAGTGATGTCCTGGAATCGTATCCGGAGCTGGTCGGCCCTATGGATCTGAAGAGCGATATGGCCCTCCAGACCCACATCGTGTGCCTGGTGGGCGGCATCATCGAGTACGCCGGAGCCGTCGTAGTCCGCGACGGGAATGCCGTTGAGCCAGGCGGTGATTCGCGTGCCGACCGCCGCGATCTCAAGGGTATTCCAGCCGGAGCCTTCATCGGCGTAGTAGAATACCAGGTCGGGGTTTGCCATCGCCTGATTGACCCATTGCCCTTGGGGAACGTCGGGATAGAGCCAGCGTCCCACGCCTCGGGTCTCGTCCCACATCATTCCCGTCCGCCATGGCTCAGGGGGGTGGATGTCGATCTGGGGGCCGTCCAGCCATCCCGCCTCGTCGTCGTAGCGGCTGCGAATCTGGATGCCGCTGTTGCCCGGACTGTCGCGATACGCTTGAAAGCGCAGACGCAGGACAAAGTCCGCATACTCCTGATCCGTGACCAGCCAGACGTAGTCATGGCCCTCATGGCCCAGGGAGTCCGCCAAAATGGTCCCATCATCGACCTTCCAGAACTCGCAGTCGCGGTCGGCGGGCTTGCACTTGATGGTCCAGCCGGTCAGGTCGGTTCCGTTGAAGAGCGGCTCCCAGCCTTCTTGGGAGCTCTGCTGCCGGCCGGCGCAGCCCGACAGCGCGACGATGGCGAACACGGTTAGCAGAAAGAACGTGCGTCGATGCCAGACTACAGTGTTGAATCGAAGGCTCATGGTGTCTGCTCCAGTGCGTTTCGGTATGGCCGACAACAGCGGCGCCATGGTAGCGTCGGACCGCTCCTGGTGCAAGATGGTATGCCGGCGTCTGGGTCTCGGTCGAGGCCCCGGATCTCGCGGAAAACGCGCGGGTTTTTGGAAAAATCGCTATGAAGCGCCTGTCCGAGAATTATAATACAGGGCTTGGATGAGCTTGTGATCGAGATGGAACCGGTTTCGGGTTGTTGAGGAGTCCGTATGTCAGGTCATTCACACTGGGCGGGGATCAAGCACAAGAAGGCTGCGAACGACGCCAAGCGCGGCAAGGTGTGGAGCAAGGTGGCGCGGATGATTATCGTCGCGGCCAAGAACGGCGGCGGGGACCCGGCGGCCAATCTGACGCTGCGCTACGCGATCGACAAGGCCAAGTCCGTCAATATGCCGAAGGACACGATCGAGAAGGCCATCAAGAAGGGCACGGGCGATCTCGGAGGCGTGCACTACGAAGAAGTTCTGTATGAGGGCTATGGACCGAACGGCGTGGCGATCATGGTTGAGGCTCTGACGGACAACCGCAGCCGCACCGGTCCGGAGATCAAGAGGATTTTCGAGAAGCACGGCGGATCGCTCGGCACGACCGGGTGCGTCAACTGGATGTTCGGAAAGAAGGGGCTCATTACGGTCGCTACCTCCACCACCAACGAGGACGACCTGCTGGAGCTGGCTCTGGGGGCCGGGGCCGACGACATGCAGACCACCGGCGAAGTCTTTGAGATTACCTGCGACCCGAGCGCCTTTGAGCCACTGAAGAAGGCCCTGGAGGCCAAGAGCATCCCGATCGAGGTGGCCGAGATCTCGATGGTGCCTCAGAACACCGTGGGCATCGACAGCGAGACGGTGGCCAAGAGGATCGTCTCATTGATGGAAGCGTTCGACGACCACGACGACGTTCAGAACGCCTACGCGAATTTCGACATCCCCGACGAAGTCATGGCGAAGGTTTCGTAGAGGCAAGGCCGACACGGCAGGTCAGTTGGCCAGTTCGGCAACGCGCCGTTTGGCCAGTTCGTAGTTCTGCCAGCCCAGGCGACTGACTGGTTGTTCTCTTGCGGGATACATCTGCCTGAATTGCCGCTGGAAGGCATCCTCAATTTCGATGGCGTGGCGGTAGTGTCGCAAGGCTGCATCCATGTCTCCCTGTTGTTCGGCAGCCTGAGCGAGGCGTAGTTGCAGGCGGCCGGAGCCGGGATACTTTGCCGCCGCCCTGGCATACCATCCGTACGCGTCGTCGGGTCTTCCCATGAGGCTGGCGACGTTGCCTGCCTTCTCGTAGTTCTTGTAGTCGGCCGGATCTCGGTCGATGGCTGTGTAAAGGCATTGTGCAGCCTTCTCCAGCAGCGACATGCGGCCGGTGGAGGCATGTTCGGCCTCCTGAAGGTACAGCCGGCCGTTGAGGTAGGCGGCTGCCGGCGACATCGCATCGGCCGCCGAGGCCGCGTCGAGAAGGGCATGGGCCCGGTCGAATCGTCCGATAGACGCGGCCTGCCGGCCTTGTTGCAGCCCTGCAGTCGATTCGTAGACCGGCAGCCAAACGAACTGAACGTACGCTCCCAGCAACAGCAGGGCAACGAAGGACGCAACCAGTTTGAGCGGTTTGGGATGAGGTACGCTTAGGGGGGCAGGGACCTGCATGGGACGGCTGATCGCAACAAGGCAGGCCATGAGGGCCCACAGCCCGGTCCAGACCCCGGGCTCGAAGATCGCAAAGTCGATCAGGTTGTGCAGAAGAACGCCTGCCGCCGCGCAGCCCAGTGCGGCGAGGAGCGCCGTTCGGTGCGTAACATCGGCCTTCAGAGGCTTGTCTTCCAATGCGGCCGCCAGGAGCAGGAAGCCGATCAGGAACGCCGCCACAGGGGCCATGTACAGCACGGTGACTTCGTAGAGAACGACTTCGAAGTCACCCTCGGACGTGCCGGGGATCAGTAGCGGCCGGATCAGAAGCAGCGCCGCACCGACGGTCAGCAGTATGGCCACGGCCAGGCGCTTGCTACCGCGGTTGTCGTCGATCGACAGCATCGAAGATCCATCGGGACTCAACGTGCCTCGACAGATCGGAATGATGAACATGGCCAGGAAACCCAGCAGGCCGAGCGGGCCGTACTGGGTCAGCACGCTGAGCACGAAACAGTGCGGATCGGACACCGACTCCGGCGCCGAGGCCGGCTTGTACCGGGTGTAGTTCTGCGCGAAGTTGCCGGGCCCGACGCCGGCCAGTGCGTGGTCAACGTACATCTGCGCCGAAGCGCGCCAGTATTGCCATCGGACCAGCATGGAATTGCCGCCGGGCAGTCTGTCGTGCCGGAGGCCGTAGGAGACCGCCGCACCGCCGACCGCCAGCGAAACGGCCAGAAGAACCACGCCGCCAACGACCCACGCGAGCCTGCGATGGGCGGCAAGCCGCCTGCGCAGGAGCAGAAAGACGCCGAAGAGACCTGCCGCGATGCTGAACGCCAGGATGCCGCCCTTGCTCTTGGTCATCAGCAGTCCCGCCAGAACGATCATCGCCGCGATCGGTGCGTAGTAGCGCCGGCGCAGCCGAGTCCTGTCTTCGTTTGCCGGGGTTTGTTGGAGCAACAGGGCCAGCGCGGCAAACGACGCCAGCAGCAGGAACGAGGCAGCCGAGTTGCTGGTTGTGAAGAACCCGCGGATGCCCCGCGAGTACAGACGGTGCTCGAAGAGGAACTGCTGAAAGGTCCCCGGCTCGATGCCGAGAGGACCCAGCAGCGTCTCGGGGTCCTTCTCATACTGTTCGACCGTGATCTCGTTGCTTACAAGGAACTGCTCGGCGCATTGATACACAGTGACGACGCCAAGGGCGCCGACGACCAGCAGCACGGCGCGGACTCTGGATGCGCCATCGAGGATCTGGACCAGGAGGATGGCGGCGAAGACCGGAGCGGCGAGCATCACCACATGATTGATCGCCACGCGTTTGTCGCTGGCGCCGAAGGTCGAGAGTATCCCGGCGGCAAGAAAGACCGCCAGTCCGATCTCGATGCCGGTGACACGGTAGATCGGCCGGCCGGACCAGACCTGCCACAGCAGCCAGAACACCAGACCGAAGATCAGCAGTCCCGACACCGTGAGGCTGTAGATCGCGTCACCCATACTCTCCGGCAGCGTGATGGTCTGCGTGGTCGGAGCCTCCGTGTAGGTTACACGCAATGCCAGAAGCGAAAGGCAGAGCCCCAGGAGAACGAGTCCAACGATCGCGGACGGTCGTCTTGCGGTCGGCGGAGCTTTAGTCGATGTCCTTGCCATGTCGGACCGTGCTTTCGAAGATGGCGATGATGGCCAGGATCAGGAAGGTCTGTGCGAAGATCAGGACGGCCCCGACGAGGTTGACCTGATAGAGAAACGTCGCGCCCAGGCCGCAACAGAGCGTAGCAAGATACAGCATCAGCACGGTCTGGGTGTCAGTCAGGCCGCGTCGCCGCAAACGGTGCGAGAAGTGCTGCGTGTCCCCGACGAACGGACTCTTGCCCTGACGCAGGCGCAGCAACGTTACGCTGGTCAGGTCGTAGAGCGGCACCGCCATCACCACCAGCGGCATCAGCACGGGGTACCACGGTCCGCTCTGGTCCTGCTGGTAGTACGTCGTGCGCAGCGTCAGCAGGGCGACGAAGAAGCCGACCACGAGGGAGCCTGCATCGCCCATGAAGATCGAGGCGGGCGGGAAGTTGAACGCCAGAAAGCCCAGCAGGGTCCCGACGAACACGATAGCCAGTCCTCCGACGAAGACCTGCTCGTTGAAGGCGGCCGCGACGAACAGGATGGCCCCGGCGATGGCGGCGATGCCGGCCGAGGCGCCATCCATGTTGTCGAGGAAATTGAAGGAATTGATGATCACGACGATCCAGAGAGCGGAAATCGCCGATGTGATGATGCGGTTGTCGATGAAGAACTCGACGCGAATCTCCGCCGCCGTTGCGGCCAGCAGCGCGACCAGACACTGCACCGCGAGCTTCACGAAAGGTCCCAGAGGTCTTCTGTCGTCCCAAAGTCCGACGGCAAAGAGGATTGCAGCGCAGATCAGAACGACCGCCAGTTCGTCGCATCGGCGCAGGAAATCGGCCGGGACGATGTTCAGCCGGTCTGCCATTTGACCCAGATGCCCTGGGGCGACCAGAAACCGCACGACGCCTGCCGCTGCGACAATGAAGATCGCCAGCGTGCCGAAGATTGCGATGCCTCCACCGAGGGGGATGACGCTGCGATGATAACGATCCGCCTGGGGATAGGCCAGAAGCCCCAGACGCGGCGCCAGTTTCTTGGCGCCGGCGGTCAGCAGGGCTGAGCAGGAACAGGCGCCGGCGAGCAGGGCTACGGCCAGTAGAATCAGCATAGTCTCCTCAACGCCGTCCGTCCGGTTCGGCGCGGCGATTCATTTCTCGTGCGTTTCCGATTTCCGCTGCTGCAAGAGCCGCACTCGCACTTCGCTGAAGAAGTCGAAATAGGTCTGCTGGCGGTAGTCCGGATAGGTGTATGGTAGAGGACACCACGCGCCTCTGTCAAAGACAAGCGTGACCTCGGCGTACATTTTCGCGCCGATGTAGACGCGGTGCGCGTAGTTTTTGGTCGTGGCCAGGACGAGCTTGGATGGCTCAATGATGCCCGGATCGAGATTGACCGGTCGAGGATAGGGCCCGGCCAGCATCGCGGCCAGCTCCTGCTCGATTCGGTTGGTCCGATGCTTGATCTGGGCCAGCTCGCCTGGGTCGGCGAGTCGTTCGAGCGAGATGAACTGCCGCAGAATGGCCGGACCGGTCTGGTCCCGGTAGTAGTCGGTCTTCTCGAACGGCCAGATGTCACTGATCAGATCGAGGGGGCCAAGCTGCGAGGCCGCCGCGTCCCTGGCGGCGCCCAGGCAGCACTCGTCGCGGGCGAGAATTCCGACGATGTACTTGACCGGGTTGGGCTCCTTGGGTTCCCACATGCGATGCGATGATCACTCCGTTTCAGCCGTCGTGGTCCAGCTCCTCGGCGTGCGCCAGGTGGGCCGGAATCTCGTATTCGTCGGCACGTGGCCCGTACCACTCGATGGTTTCGCTTCGGATGGCTTCCACGATGGCAGCCAAGTGTTCCGTCGGGTCGATGCGATCCCGCCTGTCTTGTGGATCCGGGTACGCCTTCTTCAGGATCTGGCCCTTCTCCCATTCTTTCGGCTCGATCTCCATGGTCACGTGAAACCCATGTCTCTCGACGCTTTTCAGGCTGGGGGCCACACAGAGCTCCGGCTGCTCGTCCGGACAGTCCGCCACGCCGGGCACAAGCCACGGGGCGATCCACCCATCATCGATGCCGATGTCGAGATGTCTCTTGACCATGGTTACGACGACGTACCCGCCCTTGAACCACAGGCCGCGGACGGCTTCTGCGGTCTGACGAGCCACTCGTTTCGGCTGGCCTCCGAGCCGCCGGATTTCCTGGTCCAGATGCCAGGTGACGGCCTCGTTGAATTTGCGATCAGGATCCCGCAGCGCCAGGGCGCCAATATGGGCGCCCAACGCGTTGGAGTAGTTGTCTTCCCATGAGAAAGCCGATTGGTATTCGGGGTAGACGCCGGCGCCCTTGAACCCATGCCAGGTGAGAATCTCATGCCAGATACTCGCGGTGTAGGCCAGATACGCAGCCAGATCGATCGCGACTTCACGGATGATGGCGTCTCGGGTCTCCAGCGGCAAGTACTGCCAGCCTCTCGGATAGTCCAGCCGGAGGTGATACTTCGAAGGCTCCCACAGTTTGTACGACAACTCCATCAAGTCCTTGGTCAGCATGTTGCGGATGTGGTGAGCGAGGTATCCGGTCCAGTCGGCGACCTTGCGCAGATGCGTGACATCGATGTGTCCGCCGCGACAGGTGTAGACGATGCCGTTCTGTTCCCACAGTGCGAATCCGTAGGAGTGCTTGCCGAGATTGTCTGCATCCAGGTAGCGCGAACCCATGGTCGGACTCGGCAGGCACGCGACCCGGCCGCGCGGACAGCGCTTGGCCTGCTTGCGGCTGAGAAACTCCGCCCTGGCCGGGGCGGATGTGCAAACGACGGCAAGCAGACAAACCAGGCTCTTTGCGAGAGAATTGGTGCGAACCATGGGCTCTCTTTCGGACGACAGCGACTCCAGACAGACATCACCTACGATATGAGTCTACCCGACTTGGCTCAAAGATGCAAAGACCATCGGCGCAGCCAGAGTGAACAGTGACGAGACGTCATGGACCCGGCAGACATGCCTCCAGGCCGTCCGGTATGAGTGGCCCCGAGCGATCCGTCACGGCAGCACGCCTCCGAACGCTCTACACGTCGCAGATCCGCGTCGCGTAGGTCAGCGCTGCCAGCGGATCGCCTTTCGGAACGAATTCGTGCGCGACGTAGCCATTGTAGCCGGTCTCGGCAATCGCCTGCAGGATCGCCGGGTAGTACAGCTCCTGTGTCTCGTCGATCTCATTGCGTCCGGGATTGCCGCCGGTGTGATAGTGGCCGATATACTCCTTGTTCTCGCGAATTGTCCGGATGATGTCGCCTTCCATGATCTGGGCGTGGTAGATGTCGTAGAGAATCTTGACGCGGTCGGACCCGACGCGCTTGCAGACCTCGACGCCCCAGGCGGTGCGGTCGAACATGTAGTCCTTGTGGTTGACCTTGCTGTTGAGGTACTCCAGAACGATGGTGACCTTCTTCTGTTCGGCATGGCCGGCGATCTTCTTCAGGGCCTCGACGGCATTATCCACGCCGACGTCATCGGGAATCCCGCGACGGTTGCCCGAGAAGGAAATCACGGTAGGAAAGCCGGCGGCCGCCGTCGCATCGATGACTTCCCGCAGTTTGGCGAGGCATTCGTCGTGGAACTTCCTGTCGGCCAAGCCGTTGGTCAAAGAGTGGGTGTTGACCAGCGAGCAGATCAGACCGTGCTTCTTGACCGTCTCGAATTCCTCCGGCCCGAGCAGATCGATGGCCTGGAGGCCGAGCCGCTTCGAGACCTCGCACAGTTCGTCGAGCGACCACTTGCCGTAGCACCAGCGGCTGACTGACTGCTTGATCCGGCCCTTCGTCGCCACGCGCTCGACCTTGCCCATCTCGATCGCGTTCGTCTTGCCCGTCAGATGAGCGGCGACCGCGCCGGCTGCCAGCAAACTGGTCTTATGCATGAGACTCCTTCGCGAGAGGTTGTTCGGGTCCATGAGGTTTCTCCTGTCCAATGTAGTAACGCCGTGAGCCGTTATCTCGTCTGCGTATGCCCTTGCGGGCACACTACGAGCGGTCATGCGTCCAATTGTCTTTTGAGCGATTCGACGAGTTCGACGACGGTCCGTGACGCCTGTTGGATCGGTGTCTTGCGGCTTTCCTTCTCCGTCCGCAGTTTCACCTCGACGTTGCCCTCGACAACCGACTTCTTGCCGACCGTGATGCGGATCGGGATGCCGATCAGGTCGGCGTCCTTGAACTTGACGCCGCCGCGCAGATCGCGGTCGTCGATCAGGACCTCGATGCCGGCAGCCTTCAGCTCCGTGTATATCTTCTCGGCCGCCTCGGAAACGGCCGGGTCGTCCTGATTGACCGGCGTAATCAGGACCTCGAACGGCGCGATCGAGATCGGCCAGATGATGCCGTTTTCGTCGTGGTACAGCTCGATCGCCGAGGCCATGATTCGGTTGATCCCGATCCCGTAGCAGCCCATCAGGCAAGGGGTCTCGACCCCGTTCTCGTCGAGAAAGGTCGCTCCAAGCTTCTGGCTGTACTTGGTCCCGAGCTTGAAGACCTGCCCAACCTCGATCCCCCTCTTGAACCGCAGGGGCTTGCCCTGGTAGGTGTCGCCTTCGACCGCGTTGCGGATGTCAGTGACGACGACGTTGTCACCGGCCAGCGGGAAGTCCCGCCCCGGCACGACGTTCCTGGTGTGGTAGTCGCTGCGGTTGGCCCCGGTGACGCCGACCGCCATCGCCGCGACCGCATGATCGACGATCAGCCGGGAAACCTTGCCGGTCAGACCCACCGGCCCGGCGAAGCCGACCCTGGCGCCGGTGACCTTCTGGATGGTCGCTTCGTCCGCCAGCTCCGAATGCGCGCCGCCAAGCACCTGCGTGAGCTTCTCGGCGTTGACTTCATGGTCGCCTCGGACCAGAGCCGCGACGGCTTGATCGCCGACGGCGTAGATCAGCGTCTTGATCATCTGTGCTGGCGTGGTCTTGAGGAACCCGCAGACCGCTTCAATCGTCCCGACGTCGGGCGTATGGACATCCTCCGGCGGCGGCGTATTCAGGTCAGCCGGCTGCTTGGGCGTCGGATCGACCGCCGCCTTTTCGAGGTTGGCGGCATACGACCCGTCTTCGGTGTAAACGGTGGTGTCCTCGCCCGAGGCGCAGGGGACGGTGAACTGGTGCGAGCCGGAGCCGCCCATTTCGCCCGTCTCGGCCTCGACGATCACGTACTCGACGCCACAGCGTTTGAAGACGCGACAGTATGCATCGTACATCGCCATGTACGACTTGTGCAGGCTCTCGGGGTTGGCGTCGAAGCTGTACGCGTCTTTCATCATGAACTCGCGCGACCGCAGCACGCCGAATCGCGGGCGGAACTCATCGCGGAACTTCGGACTGATCTGGTAGAGGTTGATCGGCAGTTGCTTGTAAGAGCTGATCTCGTGGACCGCGTGGAAGGTGAACACCTCTTCAGCGGTCGGGCCCAAGACGTTCCAGCGGCCGTGGCGGTCCTGGAGCCGGCACATGGTCTCACCGTAGTCGGCGTCCCGGCCGGTCTGCTGCCACAGCTCACGCGGCTGAAGGCACGGCACCAGGATCTCCTGGGCGCCCGCCCGATCCATCTCCTGGCGGACGATCTCGATGATCTTCTTCAGGGTCCGCCATCCGAGCGGCAGGTAGGTGTACGTCCCGCTGGCGACCTTGCGGATCAAGCCGGCCCGGATCATCAGTTGGTGGCTGGGGATCTCCGCATCGGCCGGAACTTCCTTCACCGTCGGGATCAGCATCTGACTGTATCTCATGTATTTCACGCCTCAAATACGTCATAGGCAGGGGCGAATCACCATTCGCCCGTACAAGGAGCGAATCATCGTTCGGCCGTACAAGAACCGCTGTTTATAGCCCAAGACCCTGTGTAATTCAAGGCAATTTCAGCCGTGCGGCGCAGGTGGGCAATAACCTCCTGTCGCAATCAAATGCGCACTGCCTCGGTGAGAATGGGGCGTGATGCTCGGTTATTCGGTCTCGCCTCGCTCCCACCACAGGTGCGGGTAGTCCTTCCCGTCGTCGATCCACCACAGGTCTTCGACCCCATTGTCCGTCTCGCCCACGAAGTCCCAGCCCGCCTCCAGGAACGTGTCGATGTCCCACATTTCGCTGGTTGTCAGCCCGGTCCCTGCCGCACTGACCATCTGCCCGCTCGTCTGGATATCCCAGAAACTGTGTTCAACGGTGTCGGCACCGGCGGACCCCATCAGACCCCCGAAATGCCATGCATTCGTGGCGACGACAACGCCCGTGCTGTAGCAGTTTGACACGGCACCGTCTTGATTCTGTCCGATCAAACCGCCGACGAACCATCCATCCGGTGCGATGACAGCGCCGGTACTGTAGCAATCTGAGATGCTGGCCGAGTAATACTCACTGCCTCCGACCAGACCGCCGGTTGTGTTGCCTCCGTGAATCGTGGCCGAACTATGACAGGCCGAAACCGTGCCTGAGTTGGACCCAATCAGGCCACCGGCATTCGCCCACCGGCCTGCCGTGACCTCACCGAGGCTGCAGCAGTTGGACACGCGGCTGTAGTTGTCGCCGATCAGGCCGCCAACGGATCCATATCCATCGGCGTGCGATTCTCCGGCAGTTTGGCAGTTGGCCACGTGGCCATGGTTTCCTCCAAGCAATCCACCGACACTGCTGTCTCCGATGACTCGACAGCCGCTGTTGCAGTCGGAGATGCTGCCACGGTCGTTGTATCCCATCAGGCCGCCGATGCTTCGATCCCCCGAGACGTACCCCGTGCTTTGGCAGTGGGACACCATGCCTCCGACGTTGTATCCGATTAAGCCGCCGATCCTCTCGCCCGTCGCTACGATGTTCACGTCCGCCACGCCCAGGTTCACGATCATGCCTCCGTTATCGAGACAACCGACCAGACCGAGCAGGCTGTCTCCAGATATCGTCAAGTTCCGGATCGTATGGCCGTGCCCATCGAGAATGCCGCTGAAACCAGGGATGACCGCCTGATGCCAGACAGTCTGCCCCAGATCCAGGTCGTTTGTCAGCACAAGGGCCTTCTCCCAGAGCAGGTTTGCCTTGGTGACCATGAGCAACTGGCTCACATCCTCAACTTGGTAGGGGCTTTCGCTCGTTCCCTCGCCGGTGATCCAGTCGATGATGGGCTCGGGGATCGGTTGGCCCTGTGCTTCCTCCCAGGCCAGACGCGGGTAGTCCTGGTGAGGATTCACGACCCAATTCGGATTGCCCGTCCAGCCCTGCAAGCTGACCCATTCCGGGTCCATCATCTCGGCCGTGGTCAGACCCGCGCCGCCGGCGCTATGGGCAATCCCCGATGACTGCGTGTCCCAGAGGGAGCGTTCTGCACGGCCTGTGTCGCCGTCGCCAATCAGACCTCCGAGAGCGTAGTCGCCCGTCACGGCGCCGGAGCTGTAACAGTATTGCACGCTGCCGTAGTTATTGTTGCCGACCAGCCCGCCAACGGCGCCGCTTCCGCCGACGGTGCCAGAGCTGTAGCAGTTTCGAACGCTGCCATCCGCGTTATCTCCAACCAGGCCGCCGACCTCCTTGTTGTGGCCTGTCGTTGCCCCTGCACTTCGGCTGCTGGAAACGTCGCCGGAATTGGCTCCAACGAGCCCGCCGATTCTGGTTCCTCCCGTGATTGGACCGGAACTGGAGCAGCGGAACACTGTGCCTTCGTTGTACCCAACCAGGCCGCCCGCGCTGTCGTCACCATTGACTGTTGCATCGCTGGAGCAATCCGAAACGAAGCCCGCGTTGAATCCGACGAAACCGCCGATCCACAAATTCCCCATGACTGCGCCGGTGCTGCGGCTGTCGGAGATGCTGCCACGGCCGTTCCACCCGACCAATCCCCCGACCGCTCTGTCCTCTCCGCTGACTGCGACACTGCTGTGACAACCCATCAGAATGCCATCGTTACGACCGGCCAGGGCGCCGAGGTAGTGATCTGTGCCGTGGATGGACCCGCCCTCCAGATCAAGGTTCACTATTACTGCCCCGGTATCCAGCGAACCGAAGAGGCCCAGCAAGCCGGTCCCCTGGACGTTCAGATTGCTGATGGTGTGACTATCACCATCGAAACGCCCTGCAAACCATGGAACGATCGCAGCGCCCCAGGAGATGCTTGCGAGGTCGATATCGGCCTCCAAACGACACCAGGCGGCAGGGCGATGCGCCACCGCCCCCAATTCGTGAGCGTTGGTGATCAGGAATGGCTTGCTGGGTGTCCCCTCTCCGCGGGGCATAACGGGCTCGTAATCCTGGAACACGCTCAACATGGGGTAGCCGCCCGAGGGTGGCATTTGCCAGACGTCCGTTGTGCCGTTGGCACTCTCGTCCACGAAGTCCCATCCGGCGTCCAGATACGTAGCCATTTCTTTCATGTCTGCCGTCTTCAAGCCCGTGCCGTAGATGCCGCTCGTTATGCCCGAGACTTCAGCATCCCAGAACGAATGGACCACGCTGCTGCAGTTGTGTCCTATCAGACCGCCTGGCCCCGGCCCTCTGCGGTCCGCGCTCGATGCTTCGGTGACCTCGGCCGTGCTGTAGCAGTTCGACACGCCACCATAATTGGCGCCCATCAAACCGCCGACATAGCGGTTCCCTGCGATTGTGCCGAGGCCATAGCAGTTCAGGGTGTAGCCACAGCCGTATCCGATCAGGCCGCCGACGCTGTTGCTGCCTGCAACGTTTCCCTTGCTGTAGCAGTTGGCAACCAGCCCTGCGCTGTGGGCTGCGAGCAAACCGATGTCGTCGCCTGTCCCGGTGACGGAAGCGTTCTCCAAGCCCAGATTCCTGATGACCGAGCCGGCGTTCAGCATGCCGAACAGAGCCAACAGGCCAGTTCCCTCAATGCGAAGGTGATGGATGACGTGACCATTGCCGTCGAAGCAGCCGTCGAACCACGGAATCGGTGCGACGTTCCACGTGATGCCAGACAGATGGAGATCCGCCGTCAGGCGATAACACGCTAACGGGCGGTGCTGCACCACACCCAGGTCCTGGGCGGTGGCGATCAGGAAAGGGTCGGTGGTAGTCCCATCCCCTTGCAGTGGGACCGGCTCGTACCCATCGTGCACGGCCAAGCGAGGATAGCCTCCGGCCGGCGGTATCTGCCATGTCTCGGCCGTGCCGTTGCTGCTCTCGCCCGCGAAATCCCAGCCGGCCTCCAAGTAGACGTGGGCCTCCTGCATCTCGGCCGTCTTCAAGCCCACGCCAGCGGGGCTGGAAGACTGTCCCGACGCATCCGCATTCCAGAAACAACTCGCCACATCCCCTTCGTAGTTCACGCCGATCAAGCCGCCAATGTCTATCTGTCCTGTGACCTCTCCGCTGCTATGACAATTGGACACGTTACTGCGATTGGCGCCGATCAGTCCGCCAACCTTGTTATACCCGGCAACCGCGCCGGTACAGTAGCAGCCCTGTACGAAACCATCGGAACTGGCCCCAATCAGCCCGCCGATCTCGTCGTAGCCTGTGACGGTGCCTGTGCTGTAGCAGTTCGACACGGGGCCACTGTAGTGGACTCCGATCAGGCCGCCGAGCCGCAACACGCCGGCGGTGATTGGGCCGTTGCTATGGCATTTCGACACGACGCCGGAGTTGGACCCGATCAGACCGCCGAGATCAAACCCGCCCGGACTTGTGATGGTCACTTCGCTGTGACAATCCAGGACGATGCCTGAATTGACTCCGGCCAGGCCCCCAACGCAACCCCATTTTGCGCTGATCTCTCCGACGCTGTGGCAGTTCAGCATGCGGCCTCCGTCATTGTTTCCAACAAGGCTGCCGACGGTGTAGTTTGCCGCGATTACGCCGGAACTGTAGCAGTCTGATACTGCCCCATAATTTCTGGCGGTGAGGCTCCCGATACAGTCTTCTCCCTGGATGGAGTAATCCTCGATTCGCACGTTGCGAACCACGGCGCGCGGTGCGAGGGAGCCGAACAGACCCAGGTAGTCCTCGCCCTCAATGTGGAGATGGCGGACCACGTGGTCGTTGCCGTCGAACGCGCCGGCAAAGGATGGGCCATGAGGATCGATCCAGCCTGGACGCCTGTTGTCCGGAGCAATCACCGCCCGGTCGAACGTGTAGGCCGACAGGTCGATTTCGCTGGTAAGACGAAAGTGCTTGTCGTAGTGATCCGGGTTTTGGCCCAGATTGATCAGATCTTGAGGCGTGGCAATCAGGTACGGATCGTTCGGTTCGCCCGTTCCACCCGAATAGTCTTTTCCGGATGCGGCCAAGGCACACCACAGAAACAATACGCTTATCATCACACTCTGCAGAAATCTCTGGCTTACCATCGCCGTCTACCCCTTTCTCCGCACAGGTCGGTATGCTCAAAGGCCCTCTGGCCCTCTGTGACGTTCAGTCCAAGCCGGAGGCCCTTCGTTACAGCTATTCTGCAGGATCTGCCCACTCTGCGCGTGGGTGCCTGTGCCGATGAAACCCAGGCTTTTCACTTGGGCCAGAGGAAACCGGCGCGAGCGGGGTTCCACGCGCCGCCTTCCGCCTCAAGCTTCACGAGGTGCTATCGATGGAGTTGCTTTCGCCATTTTGCGACGGTCTTCGCGCGGATGGTCCGGCAGGATACAATGGCATTGCCGTTGGCGGCGTGGCGTGGCGATTTGGTTCGACGGGGGCTGGCTCGCGGGATCGGGCGGCAGGAGCAAGGCATTGGCCCAGACACGTGAACTATCTCTGAGTCGCAGGAAGGCCCCTTTGGCCGTCGGCCGGCGTCTGGGCAAGTACCGCCTGGAGGCCCACTTGGGCACCGGCGGCAGTTGCGAGGTCTGGCGGGCCCGCGATACCGTCGAGGACATCCGCGTGGCGCTGAAGATCCCGCTGGTGGGGGTCAGCGGGGAGCGGGACAGCGAGCAGTTGTTTCGCGAAGTGCGGCTGGTCGCCAAGCTGCGGCACCCGCACATCATGCCGATCAAGAACGCCGATGTCATCGATGGCTATGCCGTCCTGGCCACCGAGCTGTCGGTCGGGACGCTGGAGGATCGCTCGCGGCCGATGTCGGTTCGACGCATCCTGTCGATCGTGCTCCAGGTGCTCGACGGGCTGACATATGCCCATCGGCATCGCGTAGTGCACTGCGACGTGACGCCCAACAACATCTTCCTCTTTCCCGACGGACGGGTGGCACTGGGTGATTTCGGGATCAGCCTCAAGGTCAAGGGTCGCATGGCGACGGTGGACGACTTCGGCACGCCGGGCTACGTGTCGCCGGAGCAGGCCTACGGCAAGCCCACCTATCAGAGCGATTGCTTTGCGGTCGCGCTGATTCTCTACGAGTATCTGACAGGCGTGCTGCCGCGATGGCCCTTCCGCTGGCCGCCTCGAGGGTACCAGCGTCTGCGCGACCGGACCAGTCAGGCGATGCTGGCGTTTCTCAAACGCGCGCTGGCGATCGATCCGCAGAAGCGGTTCATCGACGCGGCGGAGATGCGTGCGGCGTTGGTCGAGGCGATGCCCAAGGGCCTTCGGCTGGGCATCGGCGCCAGGGGCCATGAGCGGCGCAAGGCGGACTGGCACAAGGTGCGCCGAGGGGCCTTTCTGAAGCGATACGACAGGGTTCTGTCAGCGTCGTTTCGTTGCGTCGACTGCGGCGAACCGATCGCCGAGAGCATGGCGATCTGTCCCTGGTGTGGCAGCGAGCGGAACCGGTTCGAGGTGAGCACCGCATTCAGTCACCTCTGCCCGCGATGCCGCAAGGGGGTGCTGCCGGAGTGGCGGTTCTGTCCCTGGTGCTATGGTCCGGGCTTCAAGTCGCCGAGTGAAACGCCCACCAGGGGCGTTCGCTACCACTCGCACTGTGCTCACTGCGGCGGCGGGTTGATGCGATTCATGCGGTACTGCCCGTGGTGCCGGCGGAAGGTTCGCAAACCGTGGCAGGTCCGGCCGTTCGGCGAGGTCTGCGGACGATGCAAGTGGTCGGTGGATTCGGAATTCTGGAACTACTGCCCATGGTGTAAGCAATGTCTGATCGAGTAGGCAGGGCACCAGGGTGACGATGATTGAGCGTTCTGATGCTGCGGCTGGCGTGTCGCCTTGCTTCAGATGGGCGGCCGCCACCGATGTCGGCAAGCTGCGCGATGACAATCAGGATGCCTTCGTGGCCGAGCCCGAGGCGGGGCTGTTCCTCGTGGTCGATGGGATGGGAGGCCATCGGGGTGGGGCGATCGCGGCCGGGACCGTTGCCCAAGACCTGCCGCCTGCCGTCGAGTTGGGTTTGGACCATTTGAAAACCCGCAACGATCGATCGATCCGCCGGCTGCTCCGAGAGACGATTCTCGATCAGAGCCATCACGTCCGGCGCGAGGGTGACAGCGAGAGCGGCTACGTCGGCATGGGGACGACGCTGGTTCTGCTTCTGTTCTCCGGGGATCGCGTCTATACCGCCAACGTGGGGGACAGCCGGATCTACCGTCTGCGCAGCGGGCGGCTCCAGCAGTTCAGCGAGGACCATTCGCTGGTGTCGGAACTGATCGATGCCGGACAGATCACGCCTGAGGAGGCGGTCGACCACAGCGCCCAGGGCATCGTTACGCAGTACATGGGTATGCCGGAGGCGGTCGAGCCTCACGTCCGGTCGGCCGCCCTGAAACCGGGAGACCGGTTCCTGCTCTGCACGGACGGCCTGACCGATATGGTGAACGATGAGGCTATCGCTCAGATGCTCGCGACACACACGGAGCCGGAATTGGCGTGCAGGACCCTTGTCGATGTGGCCAATCGGGCCGGAGGCAGCGACAATGTGACGGTCCTCCTCGTGGCCTGGACGGGCGGCCGCCAAGGATAGACGATGCCGCCGGCCCCGGGGGTTGTGGATACGGGAGGCCGGATGTGTTTTCCATGTGTTTCACGTTCCCCTTGCGGAATGACTCCGAACCCACTATGATGGTCCGAAATCCGAGAAGGGCAACCCCATTGGGAGTCGATCATGGCGCACAAGTTCATCAACGAGATCGGGCCGGCCGAGCCGATCAACGATATCTATCTGGTTCGCGACCCGATCTTGCGGAGCACGACGAAAGGCGATCTGTACATTGCGATGTTCTTGTGTGATCGAACCGGCCAACTGAACGGCCGCATGTGGCAGGCCAGCGAGCTGGTCTACAAGTCTCTGCCGAAGCCCGGCTTCGTTCACGTCAAAGGGCGAAGCGAACTCTATCAGAACAATCTCCAGATCGTGATCAACACGATCACTCCGATCGATCCGAGCAAGGTCACCGTCGAGGATTTTCTGCCTCGCACGACGGGCGACGTGACGAAGATGTTCGCCGAGGTCGGGGAGATTGTTGGCGAGATCCAGAACGCGGATCTCAAGGCGCTGACCGCGGCGTTCCTGACTGACAAGGAGATGATGGACAGCTTCTGCGCCGCGCCGGGCGGCATGAAGATGCACCACGGTTGCATCGGCGGCCTGCTGGAGCACACACACAACATGCTGCGCGTGGCCCGCGCGATCCTGCCGCTCTATCCCCATGTCCAGCGCGACCTGGTCCTGGCCGGCGTCTTCCTGCACGACATAGGCAAGACCGAGGAACTGTCGTACGACATGGCGTTCTCGTACACCGACTCGGGCCAGTTGATCGGGCACATCAACAAGACGCTGCTGATGATCCATCGCAAGGCGGACCAACTGCGAAGCGAGGGGGTGACGGTCAGTCCGGAAGTGCTCGACGCGCTTGGCCACATCATCCTCTCGCACCACGGCCAGCATGAATTCGGCTCGCCCAAGCTGCCCGCGACCGCTGAGGCTTTCATGGTGTATTATATCGACGACCTCGACGCGAAGATGGACCAAGTCCACGCGGCGATCGAAGGGGAAGTCAGCGACGCCAACTGGACGGCGTTCCAGGGCCCTCTCCAGACGCGCTTGTACCGCAAACGCCTCGACTGACGCGCTCACTGCGGCCGGGGATTCTCGCCGGCGCCGCGCGTTCAGTGGGCGGTCCAGACCTCGGGCTTGAAGGCGCCGACGCCGCAGAACTCGATGCGGTAGGGCGTGATTTCGAGGATGCCGTACTTGGGATCATCCGGCCCGTCGAAGATCTGTGCGAGCATCTCCGTCCAGAAGGCGTGGCGGACGGCCTTGCTCGTTGTCAGTCTGGCTCGACCCTGGATCTGAAGGTACGGCGCCATTTGCTGCGGATCGGTGACACCGCAGGTCAGATGGACCTCCGGGTTCTTCTTGATCTGCTTGACCTTCCGGGCTTTGACAAACGTCGCACAGCGGATGATCAGGTCCTCCGAAGCCAGCGTCATCACGTAGCGGACCCAGGGCTTGCCGTCCTCGGTCACCGTGGCCAGACCCACCAATTGCGGTTGCGTCAATATGCCGGCGATGCGTTCCTTCAAATCGCTCACTCGCGGACTCCTTTCACTGCTGCTGCCAGGCGCGAAGGGTCTCGATGCACTCGATCATGGCTCGTCCGTTGTGGTAGCCGGCTTTCCAGGGATTGGCCTTGTCACCTCGGGCCGTTCCGTCCGGCGTGATGCTGCTGTGCCACTCACCGTGCTCCCAATCGACCATCTTGCTCTCGATGAGTTCGAACGTCTTCTCGAAGGCGGCCAGATATTTGGCGTCCCGCGTGGTGCGGTACATGCGCAGCGCGCTGACGATCGCTTCGGCCTGGACCCACCACGATTTGTCGCGGTCGTCGGCGGGGCGGTTGAAGTCGCCGGTGTAATAGAACCCGCCGTTGGCTTCGTCATAGCCATACTTGAGCGAATAGGCCCACAACGTTTCGTACAGGTCCATATAGGGCCCGTTCGACAGCCCCACGGCGTCGCACGCCTCCATCAGCAGCCAGACGTTCTCGATGTCGTGCCCATACGAGACGCGCGCGTAGTTGGCGTCCAGTCGTGGCGTCCAGTCCGGATCGTACTTGTCCGTGCAGGCGCCGAGCGTCTTGCGGACGACCGCGTTGCTCTCGATGCCGATCAGTTCGATCAGCCGCTCGCGCGCCGGGCGGAGCCGGCTGGCCTGATAGAATGTGGTCATCGCCTCCATCAAATGCAGGTGGGTGTTCATCAGTTTCAGGCCCGACGGCGCGCCCATGTACGAAGCCTCATCGGTTGCGATAGGTGTCCAGTCAGGCTCGAACGATTCGAAGTAGCCGCCGTGGACCTTGTCATGGGCCTTCTCTTCGAGCAGCCGGAAGAACTCCGTCGCAAAGTCCAGTGCCTCCCTCCTGCGGCTGGCGAGGTAATACTCCGAGATCGCATAGAGAGCAAACGATTGGCCATAGAGGTGTTTACGTGGTTTGAGCTGGCGATCGCCCGTGGCGTCCACCTCCCAATAGAACCCGCCATGCCTGGCGTCCCACATCTTCTCGGTCAGGAATTGATACCCGTGGGCGGCCGCCTCCAGATGCTCGTCCCGTCGGTAGCCGGCGCGGGCCAGACGTGAGAACAGCCACACCGTGCGGGCCTGGCTGACGATCATCTTCGTGCCAGACCCTCGGGGTTGGCCATCGGGGCCGAAGTTGATGATGTAGCCGCCGTGCTCGTGATCCAGACTCTTGTCGAACCAGAACGGCGCGATGTTCTCCATGAGGATCTTCTCGAGCCTCGGTATGTATTTCTCCGCCAATGCCGTGGTCCCGTCGCCGGCGTGCAACGGACCGCATGTCCCCAGGACGGCCAATGCCGACAGCCAGAGGACCCACCTTCGCGTATGAGCTTCTGTTCTCACCGCTGGTTACTCCTTGCCTTGCGTGCGATCGTATGAAAGAGCCGTCAGTTTCTCGGGCGTTTGAACACGGCGATGCGGTCGGCGAAGCTGACCAGTTCCCAGCCCTCGGCGCCGATTCGGTCGAACTCGCTGTCGAGGTTGCGTGCCGCAGTGATGCCGACCCGTCTGGCCTCGTCGATATGCGCATCGGTCATCGCCGGATGGATGAGCATGTCCTTCGTATCGAGCACGCGGTACTCCCACCGGCCGCTCGCCGATCCGCCTGACTGGGCCTGGAGTGACAAGGCGAACCCAAGCAGTCCTGCGAGCGCGACGATCAGGATCAGGGATGATGACTTTCGTTCCTGCATGGTATGGTTGCTCCTTCCTCGTGTGGTCCGAGATACGATCTTATTTCACGGCTTTGAAGTGCTTATCGGCAAAATCCATGTACCGCTCCCAGTCATAGTCCGTCACGTCATGCTTGCCTGGGCGAATGTGGTAGGCGATCATCCCCATCACGGGACGACTGACCTGCGGCATCTCGTCGGCCGGCAGACCCTCCTTGCCCAGCAGTCGGTAGACGGGGTCAGCGCCTTGAGCGGCGAGGAACTCGCCTCGCGGATCGGCCCAGCGGTCTTCCTCGGCGCTGGCGACGTAGACCGGGCGTGGCGCCATCAGAGCGATCAGCATGTGCTGATCGACCGGGCAGGCGTTGACGTTGTCATTGTATCTGGTGAAGTTGTCGCAGAACCAGTGGGGGAACACGGTGTTGATCCGTTTGACGGTTTCGCCGAACTCGCGCCGGGATAGCGCCGCTCCGCCGCAGCCGGAGTTGTTCGAGATCACGATGGCGAAACGCTCATCCGAAGCGCCGGCCCAGAGCGAGGTCTTGCCCAGCCGCGAATGGCCCATCACGGCCACGTGCTTCTGGTCGATGTCGGGATCGGTCTCAAAGTAGTCCATCGCGCGGCTGAGGCCCCAGGCCCAGGCGCCGATGGAGCCCCATTCGTCTGGCCCGGGCTGCGTCTGGCCCGGCTTGTAGAATAGAGGATGAATGCCGTTCTTGAAGCCGTCGTCGAAGTCGGGATCGATATCGCCGTAGTAGATGGTGGCCAAGCCGTAGCCCCGCTCCAGGATCCGTTCGACTGGCCAGCGGCTCGCAGCCTTGCCCCGTCCGGCCTCCGTCGCCTTGTGGTTGGAGTCCGCGTCGCGCGTCCAGCTCCTGGTGATCGTGATGGCAGGATCGGCATGGATCGTATGGTTACCGCCGAAGTTCAGTCCGACGAACAGCGGCGCCGGCCCGCTCCGCTCGTTCGGCAGGTAGACCAGGATCGTCATATTGGGGTCCTGCCGGCTTTCGTTGAAAAAGACCGTGACCTCCTTGCGCGTCGCCTTGCCCGCCAGAGCGTTCCTGCTGAGGGACGTCGTCATGAACGTCATCTGCTCGGGCCGGCCGGGCGAGCGCCCGTAGACGTGCTCCTCGAACAGGCGCAGAATCTCGGAACGCCGCTTCTGCGACCACGTCGCTGCGTCCGTGACCTTCGTGCCGTCCAGACAGACCAGCGGATCGGGCAGCGCGTACTTGGGGACCTTGGCTTCGTCGTAATTGGCCTCCTGGGCGTCGGCGCGGCAGGCGAAAACCAGTACGGCGGCGAACACGGTCATGCAGATCAGATGTTGGCGGGCGAACATACACGTGCCTCCTTTACGGTCGCAGTCGGCAGGAGCGAATCCCAATGTCCATCAGGATTTGCCCCTTCGGGTCGTTTCGACACAGGATGCCCGCCGGCCAGGGGTTTTTCAAGGGAAAAGTTGAGTCCACATGTGGCGCCAAGACCAGTGGAGCAACGTTCGTGATTGATGAAGGGGCTGGGCTGGCCTATAATCGGCGACCGATGGAACATCGGTTGGATTGTTTTTGGAGGAAACAGCCATGACATTTCGGTCTGTGTGTATCCGAGTGGTAATGGCCTCGATCTGTGCTTGCTGTGTCGCTGGTCCCGCGCTGGCCGGCGGCGCGATCGACATCTGTCCGGCCAATCCGCGCTACTGGCAGTATGAGGGCGAGCCCGTTCTGCTGATCGGGGGCAGCAAGGACGACAATCTGTTTCAGATTCCCGACCTGAAGGAGCATCTCGATTTGCTCACGAGCGTCGGCGGCAACTACGTACGGAACACGATGAGCGCCCGGCTCGACAAGGGCTTCGAGGTGCAGGCGTTCGCCCAGCGGCCCGACGGCAAGTACGACCTGGACCGGTGGAACGACGAGTACTGGCGCCGCTTTGAGAGTCTGTTGTCGCTGGCTGAAGAGCGCGACATCGTCATTCAGATCGAGGTCTGGGACCGCTTCGATTACTCAGGGAAGCATTGGGAGATCAGCCCCTACAACCCGAAGAACAACGTCAACTACACCTACGAGGCCTCGGGGTTTGTCGAGCAGTATCCAAAGCACGCCGGCAGCAACGAGCAGCCGTTCTTCTTCACCACGCCCGGCCAGCGGAACAACACCGTCGTGTTGCCGTACCAGCAGCGCTTCGTCGATAAGATGCTGTCGCACTCGCTGAAACGCGGCAACGTTCTGTATTGCATGGACAACGAGACGTCCGGCGAGCCGGCCTGGGGCGCCTATTGGGCTCGGTACATTCAGGCCAAGGCGAAGGCCGCCGGGGTCAAGGTCCACACGACCGAGATGTGGGACGCCTGGGATCTGGCCAGTCCCGAGCACAGCGCCACCTTCGACCATCCCGAGCTCTATTCGTTCGTCGACATCTCGCAGAACAACCATCAGAAGGGTCAGGCCCACTGGGACAACGCCCAGAAACAGCGGGCGCGAATCGCGGACCGGCCCCGCCCGCTGAACAACACGAAGATCTACGGCGCCGACACCGGCCGCTACGGCAATGACCGCGATGCGATGGAGCGGTTCTGGCGCAACATCTTCGGCGGTCTGGCCTCAGCCCGGTTCCACCGTCCTGATTCGGGGCTGGGACTGGGCGACAAGGCCCAAGCCAACATCCGCAGCATGCGAATGGTGACCGACCGGATGGATGTGTTCACGTGCGAGCCGCATAACGATCTGCTGAACAGTCGCGAATCGAACGAGGCCTATTGCCTCGCGAACCCGGGGACCGAATACGCGGTCTACTTTCCGGACGGCGGCAAGGTAACCCTGAATGTGAACCCGATTGACAGGCCAGTGACAGTCCGGTGGCTCGATATCATGAGATCCGAGTGGGTGGAGTCGAAAGCGGCGCAGATGGATGGCACGGTGTCTCTCGAATGTCCTTCGAAGGATTACTGGGTCGCTCTGGTGCGCCCGTAGGGGCGAATCATCATTCGCCCGCAATCAGGGAGGATGGATGCCGACGAAGACATCGCCGAAAATCTACACCGTCAGCCAGGTCAACGCGCTGGTCAAGGAGGCGCTGGAGGCGAGCCTGCCGGGCCGGGTGATGGTCAAGGGCGAGATCACCGGCTGGAAGCAGCATGCCAGCGGCCACTGCTACTTCTCGCTCAAAGACGAAGGCTCGGTCCTGGCCTGCGCGATGTGGAAACCGAACTTCGGCCGCGTGCGGTTCCGGCCGGAAAACGGGTTGGCGGTGATCGCCACCGGCTCCATCAGCGTCTATGTGCCGCAGGGCCGCTATTCGCTGGTCGTCGAAGAGATGACGCCCGAAGGCGTCGGCGCGCTGCAATTGGCCTTCGAGCAGATGGTGCGGAAGCTACGGGCGGAGGGGCTCTTTTCCGATGAGCACAAGAAGCCGATCCCGACGTATCCCGAGCGGATTGGCATCCTGACCAGCGAGTCGGGGGCAGCGGTCCACGACATCGCCGACAGCGTGCACCAGCGCTGGCCCTGCACGCGGTTGTTCCTTTACCCGGTCCCGGTGCAGGGCGAGGGTGCTGCCCGGGAGATTGCCGCCGCGATTGCCGACGTCAACCGGCGCAACAGGCAACTGAAGCTCGACCTGCTGATCGTCGGACGCGGAGGGGGGTCCCTGGAGGACCTTTGGGCCTTCAACGAAGAGGTGCTGGCCAGGGCCATCTTCGCCTCGAAGATCCCGATCATCAGCGCCGTTGGGCACGAGGTCGATACGACCATCGCCGACCTCGTCGCGGACCGGCGAGCCTCGACGCCGACCAAGGCGGGCGTGGTGGCGGTGCCCGACATGTGCGATGTGCTGACCGATCTGGATCACCAGGCGAGCCGATTGACGCGCAGCGTTCAGTCGCGCGTCGAGCTGGGCGGCGAATACCTGCAAACGATTCTGGCGAGTTCCGCGTTTCGCAATCCGCTGCTGGCGGTCCGTATGCGCGAGCAGCACGTCGACGAGCTGGCGTCGGACTTGGGCGACGCGGTCAGGGCCCTGGTGGCCGACAAGCGCATGATGCTGCAAACCTGCTACGAGCACATCGCGCGGATCGAGCCCCATCGGCTGCTCGGGATGATGACCATCCAGTTGAGCGAACTGACCGGCCGGACCTTGGCGGCGATCACGGCGGCGATGAACGCCCGGAGGGTGGAGTTGGCCGCCTGCGAAGGCCGCCTGGCGGCTCTGAACCCCCGGAGCGTGCTGGCCCGGGGGTACACGATCACGACGAACAAGACCACCGGCCGGCTCGTTCGCACGCTCGCCGACGTGCAGGTCGGGGACGCGATGCTCACGGAACTGGCCGACAAGAGCATCATCGAGAGCAAGGTGTGTGGGGGCGAATCACAATTCGCCCCAGCGAATGACGAGACGCAGACGCGACAGGAAACGATATCATGGCGCAGAAGAAAACTGAAGAGGACATCACCAAGCTGAGTTTCGAGGATTCGATCAAGCGACTCAGGACCATCGTGGACAAGATCGAGCAGGGCGAAATCCCGCTCCAGGACAGCCTGGAGCAGTACGAGCAGGGCATGGCCCTGATTCAGCACTGCCGGCAGATCCTCCAGAAGGCCGAGAAGCGGATCGAAAAGATGAGCAAGCGCGGCGAGGAAACGCCGGAGCCGGCCACCGAGGAGCCCGCGCCCGAGCTGGAATCGGAAGATGAGGGCCTCTTCTGACATCTGTCATGTCGCGGCGTCTCCCACAAGACCTACAGAACTGATCCCAATGTCGATCAGGGGCCGTCGAGGCCATTGAATCCAGGGGAAGAGAAGGCTATAATGGCATTGACCCCGGGTCGGTGTGTGGTCGCAAGACGGCGAGAAGCCCGATCGCGGAGGGCCCAGGCAAGTGCGGCTTTTACGGGAAGGGGAGAAACCATGTTTGAGCGGCGCAGGGGACGCAGCGGGATCACCATCGCATTGTTCGGCTTGCTGATTGTTTCGGCAGGAGCGGAGGCCTTCGAGACATTCCCGATTGCCCGCGAGCCGGGGCATCAGCAGTTCCCGGCCATCGACGATTGCACCGTGGTCTGGCAGACCAATCGCAACGGCGACTGGGACATCGGCCTCGGCGACATTTCCTACCCGGGCAGCATCGATCCACTGACACTCGCGGACACACTGAGTGAGGCGCAGTATCCGGCGGTGTCCGGCAATGTGGTCGTCTGGCAGAACAAGTTTTTTCTGTTCGACGACTGCGACATCGTCGGTCTCGATCTTTCCACCGAGACGTTCTTCACCGTCATCGAGAGCGCGGCGGACGAGTGCAGTCCGGCCGTCTCCGGCAATCTGGTGGTCGTGCAAAGCCGGATGACGGCACACGCCGGCTGGGACATTCTCGGCGTCGACATAACGGATCGCGCCAACGCACAGCCATTCTGGCTCGATCGAAACGCGGAAGATCAGTGGCGTCCGGATGTTGACGGTGACATCGTTGTCTACGAGGACGTCTTCAATGGGGTCTCCTACATCAGCGGCTGGGATCTGTCCGATCCGGATGACGCTGCCTGGTTCCCAGTGCGCAGCGTGGTTGGGCCGTGCCAGTCACCCGCGATTGCCGGAAAGTGGGTTGTCTGGCAGGATCAGGGCGAAGGGACCGCCGTTACTGGAGGCGACAACGTTTTTGACCCTCGTCTGCCGGCGCAGCTGGGTTTCGAGGGTTCGGTCGAGGCTTCGAATCCGGATGTCTACAACAACGTGGTGGTCTGGCAGGATCGCCGCAACGGCAACTGGGACATCTATGGCTGCAATCTGACCACCAAGGCCGCGTTTCCCATCGTCTCGCAGGGCGCCGATCAGACTCACCCGGCCATCACCTTCAGTCCCTGGCTGAAGGCCTATGTCGTCGTGTGGCAGGACTATCGCAACGGCAACTGGGACATCTACGGCGCGATCCTCAATGGTCCAGAGGTCGCCGGCTGCGCCTCGCCGCTGACAGGCGACGTCGATGCCGACAGCATCACGGACGCCAAGGATATCGACGAGGTCGAAGTGCGTCTGGGCCAGCAGAACGGCATCCCGATCGAGGCGGATTGAGCATCGGACTGAGAGACGGCTTGTCCAGCGTTCAGTGAAAGCGGCTGCGAGAGAGCAAGTGAGTCGAACTTCCTGAGAAGGGGCAGTAACGATGATTCGATGGTTGAAGGAATTGGACGAGGTTCTGCGTGGGCACAAAGGGGACGCCCGGCTTCTGGCCGGAGGCATGGCACACATTCAGATCAAGCCGCTCGTGATCGTATCCATCGTGCTCGGGGTCGTCTATGGTGCGTTCATGGGGCTCTATGCCGTGCTGACTCGGACGCCACCCTGTTTCGCCCAGATGTTTGCGTCAGCGGTCAAGGTGCCGATCCTCTTCATCCTGACGCTCGTCATCACCTTCCCATCGCTGTACGTCTTCAGCGCGCTGCTCGGCGTTCGGCTCGGTCCGAAGGACACGCTGCGTCTGATCCTGGCGCCGGTCTCCGCCAATCTGGCGGTGCTTGCTTCCCTGGGGCCCATTACCGGCTTCTTCACACTCAGCACCTCCAGCTATCCGTTCATGAAGCTGCTGAACTTCCTGTTCTTCGCGCTATCAGGGATCATCGGGCTCAAGGTCCTGCTGACCATGCTGGCCCGCCTGGATGCGGCGCAGGGGGGACCTGCGATCGGGGTTCAGAATCCCGCCCCAAGCGCGGAGATCGCAGGGCAATCGAGCCTTGAGGTGCCAGCCAGACCTCTCGTCTTTCCTCGCTCAAAAGACACGGCGGGCACGACGTTTCGCGTCTGGCTGGTGATTTACGGCCTGGTGGGCGCCCAGATGGGCTGGGTGTTGCGCCCGTTCATCGGCGCCCCGGACATCCCGTTCCAGTGGTTTCGCGCCCGCGAAGCCAACATCTTCGTCGATCTGGTCCGCACGATCGGCGAGTTGTTCGGTGCTTGATGCGTACGTTCGGTCGGGTAGTAGACGATTTCCTGCGGGGCAGGGGTATCTTCGCGGTCGATGCGCCCCTGATGGGTCGTCTGCGCTGGCTGTTGATCCTGCTGCTTGCCTGTGGCCTGTTCTATGGTGCGGTGATGGGGACGTACAGCGGCCTGGAGGCCGGACGTCTGCGTCAGTTGTTCTACTCCGGTGTCAAGGTGCCTTTGTTGCTGTTGGCGACGTTTGCCCTGTGTCTGCCCAGTTTCTTCGTGGTCAACACGCTGGCCGGGTTGCGCGATGACTTCGGCCAGGCCCTGCGGGCTCTCGTTGCGACGCAATCCTGTGTCACGGTTGTGCTGGCCGCGCTGGCGCCTGTCACCGCGTTCTGGTACGTTTCGTGCGACGACTATGGGCTGGCCATCCTGTTCAACATGGTCATGTTCGGTGTTGCCACATTTGCCGCCCAGATCGTGGTCCGGCGGTACTATCGCCCCCTGATCCATCGTGAGCCGAGGCATCGGCTTCTGCTCTGGGCTTGGTTCGTCCTCTATGCCTTCGTGGGGGTCCAGATGGGGTGGGTCCTGCGTCCGTTTATCGGCAATCCCGAGGCGCCGGTGGCCTTCTTTCGCGCCGGGGCGTGGGGCAATGCCTACGTCGTCGTGGGCGGCCTGATCCTTCGCGCGGCCGGACCCGTGCCGGCGCCGCTGCTGACCTTCATGTCTATCGCTGCCTTTCCCTGGCTGGTTGTCCTGGCCGTAATTTGGCGCCGCGGCTCTGCCTCGCGGCGTTAGAAGATGGGGCCGAATTTCGGTTGCCCGCTCGCATCCCACGGGGCATAATGGGCGCGGTCCGTCGCGAGCGTGGCGGAATTGGCAGACGCGCCAGGTTTAGGTCCTGGTGTCCTTCGGACGTGGAGGTTCGACTCCTCTCGCTCGCAATGGTCGTTTGTAGTGACGCCGTGAGGTGTTGCGTTCCGGTGTGTCGTCACGGGCACACTACGAGCTGACGAGGGGCGAAATGCCAAGGGATTACTTCGAACTCGGCAAGCGACGGACGAGCGTACGAATTGAGGCGGTCGCCGGGGTTACCACCTTCCTGACGATGGCCTATATCATCTTTGTGAACCCGAGCATCCTGAGCGCCGCGGGCATGGACAAGCAGGCGCTCATCATTGTCACGTGCGTCGTCAGCGGCGTGATGTCGATCCTCACGGGCCTGCTGGCCAACGCGCCTATCGCGATGGCGCCCGGGATGGGACTCAATGCGTTCCTGGCCTTCACCCTCGTGCTGGGCGGCCAGATCACCTGGCAGGTGGCGCTGGGCGTCGTATTCCTTTCGGGCCTGCTGTGCTGGGGCCTCACGTTGCTGGGCCTGCGCAAGCGGCTGGTCGAGGCGATCCCGGCGAGTCTGGTCTCGGCCATCTCCGTGGGCATCGGCCTGTTCATCACCTTCATCGGACTGCAGGACCTGGGCCTGATCGTAAACAATGACGAGACGCTGGTCTGTGCCGGGCCATTGACCGGGAAGGTCGCGATCGGCCTGTGCGGACTGCTTCTCATGATGTTTCTGTCCATCAAGAAGGTCAGAGGCGCCCTGTTGATCGGCATGCTCTTCTCGACGGCGCTTGCCATCGTGACAGGTCTGGCCCAGAGGCCGACGGGCATCGTGTCGCTGGATTTCGACATTCGCGCGGTAGCCCTTCAACTCGACATCGCAGGGGCCCTGCAATGGAGCCTGTTCGGCCATATCTTCGCGCTGATGTTCATCGACATGTTCGACAGCATCGGAACGCTGGTGGCCTGTTGCCACGAGGCCAACATGGTGGACGAGCGTGGGACCATCAAAGGGCTGGACCGCCTTCTCCAGATCGACGCCGCGGCCAGCATGCTGGGCGCCGCGCTGGGGACTTCGTCGATTGCCTCGTACATCGAATCGGCCTCCGGCATCGCGGAGGGCGGACGCACCGGGCTGACCGCTGTGGTCACAGGCTTGTGCTTCCTGGCCGCGACGCTGTTCGTGCCACTGGTGGCGGTCGTGCCCAAGTGCGCGACCGCGCCGGCGCTGATCATGGTCGGACTGTTCATGATGAAGGAGATCAAGCGGATCGACTTCGCGAATATGGAGGAGGCTTTTCCCTCGTTCATCATCATGGTCATGACCGCCCTGAGCTACAGCATCAGCCGGGGTCTGGCCTTCGGGTTCATCTCGTTCGTGCTGATCAAGGTGGCGGCCGGCAGGGCTCGCGAAGTGAAGCCCACAATGTGGGTGATCGCGATCCTGTCGCTGGCGTTCGTGACGATGGACCGTCTCCAGGCGGTGATCGCGTGGTTCAACTGACGAAAGGAGTATGGATATGGGCAGAGTCGGAATCGGCGTAAACATGGAGTTCATCCGTCACGCGGACAAGTCCTTCGAATGGGGCGTCGAAAAGGCGGCCGAACTGGGCTACGAATACATTGAGCCCTGGGTTCATCTGGGCCGGGAGCTGATGAGCGAAGCCGGCTACTACATGACGATCTCCATGTCCGAGGACCCGTACCGTATCCGGCGGGCCTGCGAGAAGGCCGGGGTGAAACTCTCGGCACTGTCGTCGCACACGGCGCTGTGCCGCCCGGACGTCAGCGGCAATTATCTCAAGCAGGCGATTCGCTTCGCCGCCGAGTGCGGAGCCCCGGTGGTCAACACCGACGAGGGGCCCAAGCCCCGCTGGACTACACGTCAGGAAGACCATGTGCTGATGAAGTACACTTTGACGGAGGCGGCGGGATTCGCTGAGAACCGTGGCATCCTGATTGGGATCGAGCCCCATCAGCAGTACAGCAAGACGCCGGCCGGCCTCGACCGCATTGTGGGCCTCGTGGATTCGCCCGCCATCGGTGTCAATTTCGACACCGGCAACTCCTACCTGAGTGGCCACGATCCGATCGTCTGGTTGGAGCACGTCAGGGATAGGCTCGTCCACCTGCACGCCAAGGACATCTCGATTCAACACTCCAAGGCCGAGCGAGGCAAGGTCACCGGCACGCCGGCCGGTTGTGCGTGCGGCGACGGGGTGATTGATTGGAAGAAAGTGATCGCGGTCTGCCGGAAAGCCCCTCGCGACATCGTCCTGAGCGTCGAGTGCGGCACGGTCGAGCAGGCCGAACGCAGCATCAAGCATCTCAAGCAGTTTGTCTAAAGAGCACCGGAGAAATGCGACCATGCGCAAGGGGCGTATTCTGTCGGCGATTGTGATCGCCCTGATCGCCGTCTCGATGGAGGTCAGCGATGTGCGGGGCGAGCCGTCGTGGAAGGTAACCGTTGATGCCAACAGCCTTTGGGTGCGGGCGGGTGAATCGCCCGTGCTCCGGTATCGTTACGACGATGTTCCATTCAAGCCGTATGTCAAGGAGTTGTACACGCCCAGCGGCTTGAACGTACTGCTCGATGCGCCACACGATCACCTGCACCACCATGCGCTGATGTTCGCGGTGGCGGTGGACGGCGTCAATTGCTGGGAAGAGACGCCAACTGCCGGATACCAACGACATGACGCATTTGTTGAACGCGAACTCAGGAGCGGGTCTCTGTCCTGGGCGAGTTTCGGCGAGCGGATTCACTGGGTCGATGCGGCGGGTCGCCGGCTTCTGGATGAACAGCGGACCATCAACGTCCGCCGCACCGGTGAGCCGAAAGCGGTTCTGCTGACGTGGCAAAGCCGCCTCTCCGCGCCGGAGGGCAAGGCGTCGGCGACACTGAGCGGATCGCACTATTTCGGTTTGGGGCTGCGGTTCATCCGGTCGATGGACGCGAACGGCGAATTCCGCAATCCGGACAACGGCCCCGGAGTCATCTTCCGGGGCGAAGAGAGGCTTACGGACTCGAACTGGTGTGCGTACACGGCAAAGGCGCCAGACAAAGTCGTCACCGTCGCGATGTTCGGCCATCCGGACAATCCGAGACATCCGACAACGTGGTTTACAATGGCAACGCCCTTCGCGTACATATCGGGGACGATGAGACTGCATGAGAAGCCTCTGGTCGTTCCATCGGGCGCGCCTTTGATGCTGCGATATGGCGTGGCCCTGTGGGATGGGCGGATTGAGACAGCGGAGATCGAGAGGCTGTACCGGGAATGGGTTTCCCAAGAGAGCGTGCTGTTTGACTGACTGAGGAGCGACGTGCCATGAGCGAAAGTAAGAATCCCAAAGTGACGCGGCGGGGGTTTATGCATGGAGCCGGCGCGCTGGCGGCGGCGGCGTTTGTCGGGAGTTCCCGCAAGCCCTCTGTGGGGCAGGTTCGAGGGGCCAACGACCGGATCGGCGTGGGCTTCATCGGGTGCGGCGGACGCAGCGGGGCGCATTTCCGTGCGGTGCGATGGCTGAAGACCCAGGGCAATGAGGCGGTGGAGATCGTTGCGGCCTGCGATGTCTATCGACCCCGGCTCGCCCAGCGGGTCGAGGACTTCGGCGGCAAAGCCTACATGGACCATCGCGAGTTGCTGGCCGATCCGAACGTAGACGTGGTCTGCATCGCGACGCCGGACCATGTGCATGGGTACCAGGCGATCGACGCAATCAAGGCGGGCAAGGACGTCTACTGCGAGAAGCCCGTCACGCACTGGCGTCAGTTCGAGCTGACCAAGCGGCTGGCGGAAGAAGTCCGCAAGTCGGGCCGCGTCTTTCAGTTGGGCAGTCAGGGAATGCGCGACAGCGCCTGGCATCAGATGCGAAAGCTGATCGAGGACGGGCTTATCGGCAAACCGATCCACGCCGAGTGCGGCTACTTCCGCGTCGGCGACTGGGGGGAGCGAGGCATGCCCATCGACGATCCGAATGCCAGGCCAGGAGCGGACCTGAACTGGGATGCCTTTCTCGGCGACGCTCCGAAGAAGCCCTTCGACGTCAGCCGGTTCTTCCGCTGGCGGATGTACGAGGACTACGCGGGCGGACCGAGCACCGACCTGTTCCCGCACAGCCTCACGCCTGTCATTCACATGCTGGGCGTGACCATGCCGAGCACTGTCGTCGCCACAGGCGGCAAGTTCCGCTACGACGAACGGGAGATCCCCGACACATTCAACATCCTGATTGACTACCCCGAAGCGATCACCGTGGCGGTCCTGGGTACACAGGGCAACGATTACACGGGGACGGGCTTTCGCGGGGCGCCCGGCCGGATTCCGATCGTTCGAGGTTGGGAAGGCACCCTCACCATCCAGGGCAACGATATCGTCTTCACGCCGGCTCAGGAGTCCAAGAAGCAGCCACAGCGGGTGCCCATCGACCACGGCGAGGATTTCGTCGAGTATTGGCGCGACTTCCTGACCTGCTGCCGGTCGCGAACGACGAAGACCGCCAGTCCAATGGATTTGGCCTACCACGTCCAAACGGCCCTCCAAATGGCTATGCTTGTGTGGAAGGAAGGCAAGGTCGCCCGCTTTGATCCTGCCCGGGAGCAGATAGTCCTCTGAGGCCTTGAAGGCACGTCTTCGCAGAGCGAGACATCGCCGGCTGTCGAGCCTGGGAAAGGCCTTTTTCTGCTCGTTACGCGGCCATATAGCAAGATAGTTATAAAAATCAGCTTTGTGACATCACCCATTTTGCCGGTTCTCGGGTACAATGTGGACACTGAGCCCGGACAGAAGGGCAGGCATATGCGAAATGGGATCCTGACTGGCAGCTATGAATCTCGACCCGCGAAGGATGCAGGACTGGCAGATCGCGGACGCAGCCGAAGATCGGGCCAAACCGATCAGGCGAATTGCGTCCGAGCTGGGCCTGCGCGACAACGAGTTGATTCCCTACGGCGCCAAGCTCGCCAAGGTGGATTACGCCACAGTCCTGGACCGCCTGAACGATTCACCTCGGGCCAAGTACGTTGATGTGACGGCCATCACGCCCACGCCCCTGGGGGAGGGCAAGACGACCACAACGCTGGGCCTGATTCAGGGGCTTGGCGTGCTGGGCAAACGCGTTTGCGGGGCGATTCGGCAGCCCAGCAGCGCGCCAACGTTCAACATCAAGGGTTCGGCTGCCGGCGGCGGCCTGGCCCAGTGCATTCCGCTGACGCCCATCTCGATTCGCTTCACCGGCGACATCGACTGCGTGACCAACGCGCATAATCTGGCGATGGTCGCTCTGACCGCGCGGATGCAGCACGAGCGGAACTACGACGATGCCCGCCTGACGCAGAGCGGCCTGAGGCGCCTGGACGTCGATCCGAATCGCATCCAGATCGGTTGGGCGATGGACTTCTGCGCCCAGAGCCTCCGCAACATCCGCATCGGCCGCGGCGCCAAGATGGACGGCTTCGAGATGGACTCGGGCTTCCAGATGACCGTCGCCAGCGAGGTCATGGCGATTCTGTCGGTGGCGGCAGACCTGCGCGACCTGCGAGAACGGATTGCCCATATGGTCGTGGCCTATGACAAGCAGGGCCACGAGGTCACCACGAGGGATCTGGAGGTGGACGGTGCCATGACCGCCTGGCTGATCGATGCGATCAACCCCAATCTGGTGCAGACTCTCGAAGGCCAGCCTGTCTTTATTCACGCCGGACCGTTCGCCAACATCGCCATCGGCCAGAGTTCCATCATTGCCGACCGCCTGGGCACCAGGCTGGCGGAGTACCACATTACGGAGAGTGGATTCGGCGCCGACATCGGTTTCGAGAAGTTCTGGAATCTCAAGTGTCGCATGTCAGGGCTGGCGCCGGATGCCGTGGTGCTTGTCGCCACGATTCGCGCGCTCAAGATGCACGGCGGAGGGCCTGCGGTCAAGCCCGGTATGCCCCTGAGCCATGAGTATCTCACGGAGAACCTCGGATTGGTCGAAGCCGGCTGCGCCAATCTGCTGGCGCACATTGACATCATCAAGAAGAGCGGCGTGCGGCCCATCGTCTGCGTCAACAGCTTCCACACCGATTCGCCGGCGGAGATTGCCTTGGTCCGCCGGGTCGCCGAGGCCGCCGGGGCGCGAGCGGTCTGTTCCGAGCACTGGCTCAAGGGCGGGCCCGGAGCCGTCGAACTGGCAGAGGTGGTGATCGAGACGTGCAACGAACCGAACGATTTTGAGTTCCTTTACGACCTGAAAATGCCTCTGAGACAACGTATCGAGCTGATCGCCAAGGAGATCTACGGAGCGGACGGTGTGACCTACACCGATGACGCGCTGGCCCAGGCCAGGCGGCTCGAAGCACAGTCCCTTGGCACGCGACTGGGCACCTGCATGGCCAAGACGCAACTGAGCCTGTCGCACGATCCCGAGCGTAAAGGGCGTCCGACGGGCTGGGTGCTGCCGATCAGTGACATCCTCGTGTTCAAAGGGGCAGGTTTCGTCGTCCCCGTGGCCGGCTCGATCCGGCTGATGCCGGGCACCGGTTCCAATCCCGCCTTCCGCCGCATCGATGTCGACGTCGACACTGGCAAGGTCCACGGGCTCTTTTGATTGACGATCTACGATTTGTGATTTACGATTTGAAAGAGCGCAGAGTGCCCGGTCGTGCAACTGCTCAATCGTAAGTCGCAAGTCGAGAATGGAATGAAATGACGGCGAGGATCATTGATGGCAAGCAGGTGGCGGCCGACATTCGGGCCGAACTGAAAGCGGAAGTCGCGAAGCTCAAGGCCAAAGGCATTGTACCGGGTCTGGGCGTGATCCTGGTCGGCGACGATCCGGCGTCGGTGTCGTACGTAACCGGCAAGGAACGGACCTGCGCCGAGCTGGGCATCTATTCCGACCACCACCACCTGCCCGAAGGGACCTCTCAGGACGAGTTGATGCGGTTGGTTGCCAGAATGAACGCCGATCCCAGGATCAACGGTATTCTGGTCCAGTTGCCGCTGCCCAGGCACATGAACGAATCGGAGGTTCTCTTCGCGATCGATCCGGAAAAGGACGTTGATGGGTTCCATCCGGTCAGCGTGGGCAAGATGGTGGTGGGCGAAAAAGCGTTCCTGTCGTGTACGCCGCATGGTGTTCTGCACCTGCTGATTCGAAGTGGCGTGAAGATCGAAGGCTCACACGTGGTGATCGTCGGCCGCAGCAACATCGTCGGCAAGCCCCTGGCCAACATGCTGATCCAGAAGAATCCCACCGGCAACGCGACCGTCACGGTCTGCCACACGCGGACGAAGGACCTCGCCTACCACACCCGCCAGGCGGACATCCTCGTGGCGGCTGCGGGCCGGCCGAACACCATCACCGCTGACATGGTCAAGGACGGCGCCGTCGTGATCGACGTCGGCGTCAATCGTGTCGAGGACGCCAGCAGGAAGCAGGGCTACCGGCTCGTCGGCGACGTGGATTTCGAGGCGGTCAAGGAAAAGGCCTCGCTGATCACCCCGGTGCCCGGCGGCGTCGGCCCGATGACCATCACCATGCTGATGTACAATACCGTCCTGTCCGCCAAGCGCACCGCGGGCATCGCTGCCGACTGACATTCACGGACTGGATTGCACGGAGAATCTGGCGGGATTTGCGCTTGCGGCTCCCGGATTGTCCGGTTAGCCTATACGAGACCGTTCATCGCGACTCTCGTGACAGGGTTGCCGTGAGATTTATGCAACACACTGCAGACCAGCACGCTCGCACTCATGTGCATTCAGGTGTGCTGTCGTTTTCCACCCCAGCAGAAGGAGGCCGGACATGCAACGAATGACGCGCAGACAGTTCGTGAAAAGTTCCATGGCAGCAGGGGTCGGTCTGGCGCTGGCCAGTCCGTTCTCGAAGGCGCGCGGCGCCAACGACGAAATCCGAATCGCGGTCATCGGGATCAACGGCCGCGGTGGTTCCCACATCAGCGCGTTCGAGGCGATGGATGGCGTGCAGGTCGCGGCCTTCTGCGATGTGGATCGCAAGGTGTTGGAGAACAAAGCCGCCGCATTTGAGACGAAGTATGGCCACAAGGTGGACACGTACGTCGATATCCGCCACCTGCTCGAAGACAGGAATATCGACGCGATCTCGATCGCCACGCCCAACCACTGGCACTCGCTGGGCACGATCTGGGCTTGCCAGGCGGGCAAGGACGTGTATGTGGAGAAGCCGTGCAGCCACAACATCTTCGAAGGACGCAAATGTGTGGAAGCGGCCCGCAGGTACAAGCGTATCGTACAGCACGGCACGCAAAGCCGATCCAGCAAGGGTTGGGCGCGACAGGTGGCGGCTATCGCGAGCGGTAAATATGGCAAGCTGCTGGTCTCGAAGGGTGCGGCCTCCAAGAACGGATCGGGCCGCTGGAGCATCGGCTTCAAGCCGATCCAGGAGCCGCCGGAGAACCTCGATTACAACCTCTGGCTCGGCCCCGCGCAGGAGCAGGCGTACCACGAGAACCTCGTACATTACAACTGGCACTGGTTCTGGGAGTTCGGCAACGGCGAGATCGGCAACCAGGGCGTGCACCAGATGGACATCGCACGCTGGGCGATTCCCGGTTCGACCCTTCCCAAGAACGTGATCAGTATGGGCGGCCGCTGGGTGAATTCGGCGGAGGGCCATCCACCCTTCACCGACCAGGCCCAGACGCCCAACTGCCAGTTGACCATCATGGACTTCGGCGGGCCGCTGCTGGTGTTTGAGGTGATCGGCCTGGTGGACCGCGAGGGCGCCGACGGCAAGAAGTATCCGAGCAATGTCGGCAACGAGTTCTACCTGGAGGAGGGAGTGATCAAAGGCAACAACAAGCCCAAGTTCTATCCAAAGGGCTCCGACCAGGGTGAAGAACTGGCGGTTCCCGACTTCGAGATGGACACCGATCATTTCGGGAATTTCATTCGCGCCATGCGCAGCCGAAAAGTCGAAGACCTCAATGCGGACATCGAAGCAGCGCATCTGTCGAGCGCCTGTTGCCAACTGGGCAACATTTCCTATCGCCTCGGTGAGCAAGTGGCAGGCACGACCAGGCCCAGCGTGCTTGACAAGCATGAGGAAATCACCCGGTCTTGGGACAGGGTCCTGACGACGGTGAAGGGCGCCATAGGTCTCGATGTCGAAAAAGGCACGTATCAGCTCGGGCCCATGCTGACGTTCAATCCGGCGACGGAGAAGTTCGTAGGAAATCCTCAGGCCGACCTCCTGCTGACGCGTCCATATCGCAGACCGTTCGCTGTGCCGGAACGTGTGTAGACGCGTTTCGGTCGCCGAATCCGGACAATCATGCCCATCGCTTCTGCAGGACGATGCCGGCGATGATGAGAACCAGGCCGACGAGCGTCGCTGGGAGGATCTGTTCGTCCAACACCAGCGCGATGACCAGAAGCGACAGGAAGGGGACCAGGTAGATCAGGTTCACGACGTGAGCGGTGGTCCTGGCCAGCTTGAGGGCCTTGAGCCACGCGAGGAACGTGATCCCCATCTCGAAGAGGCCGATGTAGACGCCTCCGATCAGTCCCTGCCAGACAGGCACATCGACTTGGTCCGTCAGCAAGACAGCGATGAACGTGTATCCGGTGGCGAAGGCGAAGTTCAGGAACAGACGCACGGCCTCATCACAGCGATCCCTGGTGTTGTAGATCCAGAACAGAGCCCACACGACCGTGGTGCTCAGGGCCAGCAGCACCCCGAGCCCGCTGCTGAATCGAAAGTCCAGGATGTCTGAAGGTCTCTCGGGGCGAGTGGCGATGACGACCACTCCGGTGAAGCTGATGAAGATCGCCAGAATGCTAGCGGGCTTGATTCGCTGGCCCAGCAGGGGGATCGAGAGCAGCACCAGCGTCAGCGGCCAGACGAAGTTGATCGGCTGCGCCTCCTGGGCGGGCAACAGGGAATAGGCCTTGAATAGGATGGCGTAGTAGAGGAACGGATTCAGGAAGCCCAGTCCGGCCGACCAGAGCAAGTCCTTGTGGGTCAGCGTCCTTAGCAGATGCAGCCTCTGTGCGGCCGTCAGATAGATTCCGAAGATGACAGTCGATGTGGCGGAGGCAAGGAACAACAGCGGCAGGTCCTGGACATGCCGCAGTGAAAGCTTGAACGCGGACGCGGAGGTTGCCCAGAACAGCACGGCGACCATCGCATACGCATAAGCCAGCTTGTGTTGCCTGTGTTTGCCATCCATGAGTCGGCATTATAAGCTCATACGGACCAAACGTATCGCGGAAACACCGGCATACATCAGACCCCATGGACGCAGTGGATGCCAGGTGACGCCAGACAGAGGTCGCGGATCGTATGGCATCCGAACAGGACGAGAGACCGATATGTCGGGTTAGCCATCTTTCGGCAGGATCGTGCCCTTCACGGTTTCTCCACGCGATGCTACAATGAATGCCGTTCGCACCGGAGGGCCTTGAACGCGTGCCGAAGGGTCCTCCGACGATCAAAGGGATATGTTTGTTGGTGGAGAGAATGCACAGCTTCGACCTCTGTGTCTTCTCACGGCGCTGCGTGGGGCTCCGCCCAGAGGCTGTTCTCCTGATCGCATTGAGCCTGTTGTTCGCAGGATGTGAGAAGAAAGGGCCTTCCGTGCCGAAGTCTGACCTGAAGCGGCTGGCCGATCGCTATTTCAACGTCCTGGAAGCGGCCGACGTGGAGGAATACGTCCGTCTGTTTCACCCGGCGATCCAAGGCCAGATGGCAGACAGCCTGAGGCGGATAGCCACCCTGGAGATGACGGACTGGGAACAGTCGAAGACCGAGTACAGATGGCGGTATTCCACGCAAGAGGGACAGTCCGACGCGGAGACCTCTTCTCTGGGCTCGGATGCTCTGGTGACAGACTTGGCCAGGTTCACGACGTCGGATGCCAGGCTGTGGATGGTGACGTTTCGGTATTGGCATGGTTCTCAAACGCATCATGCTCGGAACCATCTTCTGACGCAGTCCAACGAGGGCCTGCATCTATTTCTTCCGCCCGATATGGAAACCAGGGTTCGCACGCGTCTGAGCGATGTGCAGGCGTTCTGTGTCGAGAGACAGAGGGATGTCGATTCGTTCCGGAACGCCATGCAGGCCATTGTCTCCGCTCCGTCGCCGGAACACCCCGTGGAAATGAGCCACATGCGCTACCCACTGTATATTGAAGGGACTCAAGCGCAGGACTGCTCCTGTCTGATCTCGCTGGGTTCTTCTGAGGTAGTAGCCTGTCCCGGCGTGGCCGTCGGGATCGAGATTCTGGCTGGTACACGCTCTACGGTCGAGCAGCTCCTTCTGACCTCCAGCGTGGGGGAAGGCGAACGGCTGGAGAGTGGTGCGGGTTTCTACAATCGCACGAGAGTGGAGATCGTGCTGAAGCATCTGGGGCAGGGTGTGACTCGCGACGACCGGCGCTACACACCATGGGTGTTCACCAAGGAGATCTCCCGTGAACCGCCGGGTGTGGTTCTCCTTCGTGCGCCCGATCCCAATGAATCTCGCGCCACCGCCGAGCAGGCATTCATAAGTTGCCTGGACGCCCTCGAACGAGGTCTGGCGGTCCACTCGATAGTCAAATACCGTGTGGATTCTCAGCGTGTGGGCTTCTATGTCGACCAGGATGCGAAAAACGTGGGAGATGCGTTCGCCGTGGATCTGCACGCCGAAATCGTGGACGCAGACAATCCTGCGATTCGTCGAAAGGCCTCTTTTCACGGCTTCCCCCCGAGCATGAGGGGTTCTTCTTTCGGGTATCGCTCCGGCCACGACAAGGCCTTTGACGCCTTCCGAGATTGGCTGATCTCTATGGAGTGAGCGTCGAACGGCTACGGAGCGAGCAGATCGACCAGAGGTCTGCCGGCCGCGCACGTGCAGTCGATGATTGAATCTGCCGCGGCCGGGATCGGAGTCCGCCACAACCATGTGAGCAGTTGCACGGCGTCTTCCGCGCGAAGTGACTGCCAGTTCAGCGATTCCAGTTCCTGGGGCAGGCCGTACTCCGTCGCGTTCGCCAGCAGCAGGGCGATACCGGCCAGCGCGCCGGTGGCCATGTTGGGGGGCTCGATACCCTGCTCGAGGGCCAGGACCATCGTGCCGAAGATGCGATCATTGGCGCCCAGTTTACGAAGGAGGTCACGGGCGGCCCGGGCGGTCGTGTCCGCCAAGTACGGATTGGTCATTCGCTCCAGCAGGTCGTCGGCATAGTGGCGGTAACCCGCCTCGGTGAACAGCTCGTCGCCGAGCGACGCGTACTTGCGGATCAGGGCGCCGCCCGATTCGCGGACAAAGGCCTCCCTCGCAACGTGCATCAGGGGCTTGTCGCCGGCCAGGTCGGTCATTCTCGTGTAGCCTTTGAGCGCACCGATGAAGCCGAGCAGCGCGTGGATGGCGTTGTGTCCGTAGAGCTTGGCCTCCTCGAAGGGCAGCAGATCGTCCTTCTCGACGAACACCTGAATGCCCGGCGCAAAGCCTGCGATCGTCGTCTTGCTGACGAGGATGCGATTGAACTCCTCGACGAGGAACGCCCGGTCGATTCCTGGAGCGATGGGCGTGAGATTCAGCGCGGCGATTTCGGCCGGATCGTTCACCACCCGGCTCATCTTGCCGATCACCGTGTTGAGAAACTGCACGCGTGACGGCAACGGACCGCTCAAATGCGCCGCGACGGCGTCCCGCAGGATTTCGGCCGCGTGGTTGTTGTTCTCGGCCGCGTAGACGATGGTGGGTCCTTGCCCTCGCCGTGCCAAGCCGTCGGCGATCAGTGCGGCGACGCTGTTGGCTTGGCCCGGGGTGTAGAAGTTCACCGAGGGCAGGCAGGTGCAGATTTCCGTCGCCTGGACCAGCGCACCACGAAGCGTCCTGTTGTCCTTGGAGTCCGTCGGGTCGAGCAGCTCGACGTTGTCGATCCGCTGCGTTTCGATGCGGTCCGCCCTGGCGACGTTGACGTGGTACGTGCCACAATTGGCCCGAACGGCGCGGACCAGTGCCGGATCGATTTCGGCGACGACGATCCGGGTGAACCGGCCGCTCTGAAAGGCCTCTTTGGCGAACAGGCCGCTCTGGATCGGCCCGAATCCGAAACCCACGAACGTGTGATCGGCCATCTCACTGCCCGGCCGTCTTGAGGAACGCATTGATGTCTGCGTCTCTTGTGAGCACGCTGATCTCCAGGTCGTAGGTGCGGCTCTTGCCCGGGCCAAGGTAGATCAGTTGCTTCTGTTTGCGGGCCGCACTTTGGCCGATCGGGAAATTGGTGCCCGGCTCCAGGCCGGTGACGTACTCGCCCGGCCCCCAGTGCTGCCAGTTGGCCATGCAGGGGAAGTGCTTTTTCCTGTAACGGGTCGCGACCGCCAACCCCAGTCTCTTGTTGTGCAGGCCAATGGTACACAGACCGCTCTTGTCGGCTGCGACATCGACGAAGCCACAGGCCTCGCCGCCGCCGCGATGTGCCTCGAGCGGCTTGCGGCACGTGCGGAAATCGTTCTTGTCGTTGAAAATCGCGTTGTCCATATCCAGGCCACGTGATCGCCATGCGCCTTTCCAGACGATTTGTGTGCCCTCGTCGACCAACGGCCAGCCGTAGTTGCAGTGGTAGAGCAGCATATGCGGCGTCGGCGTGTTGCCCAGGTTCGTCACCACGTCGTGGATGCGGATCGTGCCCTGGCCCAGCGTGCTGGAGATGGTCCGGCGCAGTTGCAGAGTCGGGCCGAAGACGCGATATTCCTTTACCACCGCGGTGATGCTCATTTCGAGCCTGCCCGCCCGAAGGTCGGGCTGTACGATGGACTCGACCTCTGCGGGGGTGTTGCTGATGCGCCCGTGCAGACCTCGCCGGCCCGATTCGTCGTCGTCAGGCGCTCCGGCGTGGCTCAGGCCGCAAGTCGTCAGGAGGCCGCCGCCAAAAGGCCACAGCCATTCGATGCCCTGATTGGCGTCCGGCCGCGGCGCCGTCACGCCGGCATGGCTGAGCCAGGCGAGGCTGTGCTGATTGTGGAAGGCGTCCACGATGTCCAGTGCCCGATCGATGACCACTTTGTATCGCAGCCCGGAGCCTGTGTTGATCCACGCGATTCGCGTGCCCTTGCCCAGCCCGTTATCGAGAATGCTGGTCTCGATGCCGCCCACCTGTGCGGGATTGCTCACGCGGTCCTGCCAGTCGAACGAAGCCTTGTTCAGTGCCATCTGAGTTCACTCCCGGTCAATCCAGCGCCTTGCAGAGGGCCTCGAAGCTGTCGAAGCCTTTGTTGATTTGCAGGACGCGAAGCATTTTGCCATAGGTCTTGATGTTGGCGTAGCGGTCGTCGAGCGGGGCCTTGATGAACAGCGACGCGAAGAGGTTGCCCGCCTGCACGGCCTGTGTGAAATCGAATGAGCCGGCGCGAAACGCATCGAGGTTGCTCGCCAGATAGGTGATCAAGCCGGCCCGGAAGGAGTCGCCGGCGCCGACAAGGTCGATGACCTCGCCGCTGAGGAATCGCGAGATGACCTTGACCGGTCCGGCGGTTTGACCATCGGGGCCACGGTGGATCTCGTAAGCGCCGTTGCTGACCGTGACGCCGAGCAGACGCGTTCGTCCCTTATCCCGCCAGAATCGCTCGATGAGAAACTCCAGAAAGTGGGTATTGTTTTCTCTCTCATCGAATTCGACCCAGTCGCGAGGCTTCCCGATCGTGTTCTGGATCAGCTTGGCCTCGTCCGAAGAGGTGAAGAACACATCGAGCTCCGGCAGGAGCGGCTCCAGGAGCCGATACTCAGCGACGGGTTTGCCTTCGGCGATGAGCCGATGCGGATTTCCCGTCAGGGTGTGGCTGTCGGCGATGGTCAGAGCCCCCCGGGTCCGGCACCAGTGGATGAACTGTGCCAGGTCCCGACCGCCGTTGGCGTCGCCCCGGTCGGACAGGCCGGAATACATGTAGTAAACGATCCGCGGTTCGAGCCGCTCGACGGCCTTGCGGAAGATCGCGAAATCGAAATCGTTGTTGGCATTGGGGAAGTACGCGATGCCGCCACGGTCGTCGCCCTTGGGGTTGTGGATGAACGTCGTACCGGTCGGAAGGGTCGGGTGAACGTGCGTGGCGGACATGTCGACGCCGTTGGCGACCAGAACGTCGTAGAAGAACCGGCCCTGGGCGTCGAGTCCGTCGTAATCGCCTTTTCCGAGATTGACTCCGACGGCGACCTTCAGCCCGGTCCGGGCGATCAGCGGGGCAGTGTTGCCCGGCCCGCCCGCGGTGGCGCTGCCTTCGTCGATCCACTGCTTGATCTGCTCCTGAGAATAGTCGGGCATGTCTTCGGTTCTGCACTTGGCCAGGCCGCCTTTGCCCACGAGCCGGTCGGCGAACTGGAAGTCGGCCCGGCGCAGGTCGGCGACCGCCGTGTTGAGGATCAGAACATCCACAGCCATCAGTGGTGTCTCCTTTCGCGGTTTGGCCTCAGTGCATTTCCGCTTCGCACGTGCCGATCGCCGGGCGATAGAAATTGAATTGCACGTTGGGGTGGTCGGCCAGCAGGGACATGGGCACGGCGCTGTCGGCGAGCTTCTTGGCGATCATCAACGTGGTCAGACGCATGCCGAACGGATTGTCGTGCGTTCCCGCCTGCCAGATCGAGACCTTCTCGGCCTGCCATGTCTGGAGGGGGCCGACGGTGATCGCCTGGGTCGGTACGCTCGTCACGACACCGCCGCCGCTGGTTCGCGCGTTCTGCATCACCGTCACGGGATGCAGGTCCACGACGCGCGTCGTCAGTTGGCGGTACTCCTGCGGCGTCGGCGGGCGGTCTTTGTACGGGCCTTGCCGGCGAACCGGGTCGTTGAACGCCCAGTGCTTGATGTCGCCCTGGCCGCCCTGCATGACGGCGCAGCGGACACCGTCCCAGCTTCGAATGTAGGCCGACGGATCGGCCTTGGGAAAGTGCAGGTTCGCCTCGGGCATTCTCAGTTCCGGTCGGATCCGATCGAAACACAGCTCCTTGTCCGCCTTGGCGAATGACAACGGGTGTGTCTCGGGCACTTCCGCGCCGTTCATGTACCACTCGTCCATGCCCCAGAAGTGGGCATTCCGCAGCTTCAGCTCCAGCGAGTTGACCAGTCTTGCCACGAGAGGCAACTGCTCGGTCGGCCCGATCGGCCCGCAAACGCCCACCGGGTCGTCGGGCGTGGCCTGCTTCCAGGCGGTGACATACTCGAGGGCCTCGGCGAGGTAGAAATCCTCCAGCGTGTCGTAGAAGACGACCTGGAAGCCTTCCCGGCTCAGACCCGCCATGCCCTCGGCGGTGAGCCGGGCCGCGTCGTTGAGAATCGCGTCATCAAGCGTGGTGTAGTCCCACCAGTCCGGGGCCAGGAGACTCTGTTTTCTGCCCATGATCGTTCCCCTATCTCATGTGGACCAGATTGCCCAACTCGGCCTTGAGCAGATTGTCCTGAGGGTAGGCATGCCCCAGGTGCTGGCGGAACCCTTCGCCGAATTCGGCGCCGATCGCGGCCCCGCGTTTGCGACCGAGCTTCTTCATCTGGTCGGTGTATTCATCGATGCCATGATGAGCCAGTAGCCAGTTGCGCTGGCTCTCGTGGCAAACGAGCATCTTCGTCTTGATGTCGATGACGCTGCTGGTGTCCACGATGAAGCCGGGTGCGATCTCGGCACCGAACTTGTCTTTGCCTTCGACCGCGTCGGCGTAGTACAGGTGAGGGACCGGCTCAAACGGCTCGGCGCCGGGCGTTTCGATATTGACGATGCCGCAGCAGAAGCACGCCGATTGCGTCAGCTTGCTGGACATCTCGTGGTCGACCATGTAATCGGACGGGCTCAGCGTGAAGACGATCTTCGGGCGGACCTTCCGTATCAGCGCAATCGCTTTCACCAGCGTGGGCCGGTCGTACAGGATAAAGGCATCGTCGCATTCGAGGCAGTGATATTGACCGCCGAGGAGGCTGACCGCCTTGGCGGCCTCGCTCTTGCGAATCCGGCTGATCTCTTCCCGGCTGTACTCGACGGTGCCGCAATCGCCCGGCGTGAACGTTGCGATGTGGACTTCCCAGCCTCGCTCGCGGAGCAGGGCCAGGGTCCCGGCGCACATGAACTCGGCGTCGTCCGGATGGGCGCCGAGACTCAGGACAACCTTGTCGTTCCTCATGGTTCCTCTCGTCGAAGCTTCGGGCGGTTCACTTGCCCATCAGGTGGTTGACGATAAGCAGGTCCAGTTCCTCGTAGTCACGCTCGGCGATCAGTTGTTCGACGCGGCTTTCATCGAGACTTCGCACCAGTTCGACCAGTTGCAGGAAGATCGTCCGGCTGTTACTGAGGTGCTTGGTTGCGACATCCTGCTTCTGCGTCCGCACCGCCTTGACGTCGAGGCCGACGAACTCGCCCTTCTTGCCGTAGTTGTACTTGTCGAGGATGCGAACCTGGTTGAAGGCCCGGCGCAGGTTGACCGATCCGAAGCTCTTGTCCTCGTCGAATTTCAGGCCGTTCTGGTCGTTCAAATGGACCGTGTAGAGCTTATCGTACGCCAGCGCGAAGCCCATCTCGTCCGACGGATCGAGGCCCGCCAGGATGGCGTGAGCGGTTTCGATATTCACGCCGACGCGGCCGGCATCCTTCGTCAGGTACCCCAGCGCCATCGCGTGTCCCGTGGTCGGGATGTAAGCCTGGTCCATCGGCTCGTTGGGTTTGGGCTCGATGGCGATCTTGATGCTCTTGTTGTAGGCGAGCATGTCGTCGATCGCTTCGACGAGGCGGTCGACCGCCACCTTGCTGTCCTTGGCCTCCCGCATGTACGTTCCTTCGCGTGCCAGCCACAGGACGATCAGATCGGTCTCGAGGGCCGCCGCAATATCGATGGCGCGACGGCTGCGGTCGCGGGCGTACTTGCGACATTCGGGGTCGTTCGAGGTGTAGCCGCCGTCGATCGTGCGTGGGTCTTCCCAGAGGCGGGGCGCGACGAATTCGGCGACCAGGCCTTCATCGGCCAACGTCTTTTGCACCTCTTTGGCCTTGGCGACGATTTCCTTGGGGCCCAGCTCGTTCATGTCGGGTACAGCGTCGTCATCGTGAAACTGCACGCCCTCGAAGCCGAGCTTTTTGAAGAGCTTGAGCTTCTTGGCGAACTTGATGGTGGTCCGGACCGTCGGGCCGAACGGATCGCCCCCCTCATGAATGTTCCATGGCCCAAACGAGAATCGGTATTGTCCTGCCATTTCTTACCTCCTTAAGGTTCCAACGGTCTATGATCGCCTTTGTTCCTTTTGTCCGGGGCACCGCAGCCGCCTCAGGTGCGGCGCCCTGGTTTCTCCTTCAAAATGGCCGTCGCGTGACGCGCATAGTGGCCGCGCAGATCGCGAGCATACTCTCTCAGGATGCTTTCGCCAAGGCCATCGTCGTCGCCGCAACGATACAAAGCTCTTGCCAGGATCAGTTCCCGCAGCGAAACCTCTCGTGTGGAGGTGTCGACCGGACTCGGTGGTATGCTCGTCATGACTTTCTTGATGTCGATGAAGGCGTGCCCGGTCATGCCGGGTTTGCGAAGCAGGTCTGCCAGCGGTCTTGCCGTGGAAGGATCCCGCTGGGCCTCCAGCGCCATGGCCACCGCCCGGTGATGAGACATCGCGTGTTCGGGACCGAGTTGGGCGATCTTCTCGATGATAGGATCGAGGGCCTCTCTGCGTCCGGTACGCCCCAGAGCGACGATCAGGCTGTCCACCGGGCTCATGCTCAGGCCGTACTGTCCCATGCCCGTGTACTTCCAGCCTTCATCCCACTGGCGCTGTCTCACGGCGTCCGCGAGCGTCGCGGCGCCAGCGTAATCGCCCATGATGCCGAGGATGTGGGCGTAGGCGAGCTTGTCTTCTTCACTGGTTGCGCTGGTGTACGCCTGACGCAGGAGAGGTAGAGCCGCCTCCGGCTGGGCGTAGACGATCTCGATGCCCTCGAAATCGTCTGTCAGGGACGCGACGGCACGCTCGACCTGCTCCTGGGGCAGCGGGAACGAGTCTTCGTGGGCAAGCACCTCGGCGGGCAGGTTCCCTTTCTCGACGAGATGCTGCTGGAGTGCGCGGATGTCGATGTCACGCAGCTCCCGATTCGCCTGGACCGCCATCGCCGCGGCGACGCCCGCCGCATAGCCGTGGTTCTGAATGTCCGGCTGCATGCGAATCACGGGCATCACGTCACGATGGGCGCTGACGGCCAGCCCCGTTACGAGGATGCCTTCGAGGCCTTTGGGCAGCAGACAGCGGTAGGGGACATAGCAGGGCACCGCCTCGTGGTCCGGCGGCTTGAGCAGGAACATCGGATGAATGGTGAAGCCGTGCGAGTCGAAATTGCTGTTGGCCCGGACAATGGTGTCGGGGAAGGTCCGGCCCAGATAGGCGTCCGAAGGCGAGAGGACGAAATCGCCGACGATTTGCCTCCTCTCACGGCTGTCAACGATCTGTGCCAGGTCATACGCATCGTCGAATTTCTTGCGGGCGGTGAGGAACGACCGCCAAGCATCGATTGCATCGAGGTCGTCGATGAACGTGAAGTCCGTGTTGGTGTATCGGGCGCCCGGCTCCCAGGGCGGCAGCCCCGTCCCCTGTACTGCGATGTGCTCGGCATTCGTGTAGATGCAGTCCGCCCCGGCGGCCGCAGCGATGCTGGCGCTTCCGGTCGCGTCGATGACCACCTTCGCCAAAACCACGCCCCGGCCCTGTGGCGTCGCGACGACGACGCCCTTGACCTGATTGCCTTCGACGAACGCGCCGCATCCAAATGCGCCATACCATGTGTCGGCGCCGGCCTTCCTCAACTCTCGACGATACCACTCGATCTTCAACTGGCTGTCCCAGGCGCCGCGCTGGCCGCTGGTCCCTTCGGATGCGCCCAGCTCGGCCAGGCCCAGATCGATCTCCTTGGTGAAGCCCTCACGGTAACCGTAGTAGTACTGGCCGATCAGGCCCAACGTCCCGATGCCGCCCAAGCCGTGGAGGTACTCGACAACCAACGTCCTTGCGCCCTGCCTTGCGGCGGCGATCCCGGCCGGCGCGCCCCCTGTGCCGCCCCCGACAACGACCACGTCATAGGTTCCCAGGATCGGGATCGCACGTTCGGCAGCCCGCGCCATGCCGCCATGCTGCCAGTCCTGCCGCATCCAGGCGGTGTCCTCACGGATACTGCCTGTGACCAGTGGCGCTGCTCGAAGGCCGCTTGCGACTGCCTTCTCGCTCCTTGGCAGCGGGAGAGCCTCACTGGCGGCTGCCGCACCGATGCGCTCTCCCACCACAATCAGTTCGAGGGGGCGCAGGAGCTTCTCGGCAGCCGATCTTGCCACGTCCACACATCCTCCAAGCACGAACAGCCGTTCGATCCGTTCGGGACGGAAGACGTCGAGATTCACGCCGGCCGCTCCAGGCCACGTGCAACACTCCCGAGACTTGCCCTTCATGCGGTCGGGCGGCACCTGGAACAACGTCTCCGAGGAATCCACCTGTCTGGGGCTCCAGGTCTTGTCCCTGGCGATCTGTTCAGCCTTGGCAAAGGATGCGAACGAGCCGTCTTCCATGGGAATCTGGAGGGTGTATTCGATGGCCTCGTAGGTCCGTCCGTCGGACGCGTGGACCGGTGTGGGCAATCGTCGCCCTTCCATGTGCTCACCCTGTCGGAGCTCACCGCCGATCACGGTGCGCCTGAAGCTGTGCCAGCCCATCGCATAGGGATCAAACTCGGCGCCCGCCATTCGCGCAACCAGGGCCCGCTCCGTGGCGTCGATGACGACCTTTGCTCTGACCGCCTGCCGGCCCGAGCGATTGCTCATCACGATTCCCGCCAGCCTGCCGCTCTCGTCTCGGAGTATGTCGGTAGCATAGCAGCCATAGAGAAACTCGACGCCTGCGTTGAGCAGGGTGTCGTCGAGAACACGCTTGACCTGCATGGGAGACGGCGGGACCTGGTCATGCGGGGAAGAGTTCGGTCCCGGCGGCTTCTCGATCACGATCTCGCCGAGGAGGATTCGTCCGGCCGCCTGTGACTTCTTTACCCGAATCCTGACGTATCGGGCGGTGCTGTCCAGTCCTGCGGACAGCTCGACAGGTGATTCCTCGAATGAGCCCTGTCCGAGTTTGCCGTTCTTGATCATCGCGGCTCGGTTCCAGCCCTTCGCGTCCCGGCTGACCTCGATGGTGACGGTGTCGACCTCGAAGTCCCCGTTGCGCTGATAGGCCATGATCCGAACCCGCCGCAGACGCTGCTCGCTGCCCACGTCGGCGGTGATGACCACGTTGCCGTCGTATTGGACGCTCTGTGAGGAAGCGCTGTGCCATTTCCCGTCGTTCAGGACCGAAGCGGGGGTGGTGTCCGGGTGGCGGGCCGCGGAGGGCACATCTGCCTCATAGGTGAAAGGAACCGCGTTCTGCATTTGCCGGGCGGACGGAGGCTCCGCGAAGAGGGCCTTGGCCATGTCGGAGCGGGGCTCCTCGCCCGGCTCCAGCCAGAGACGGTACGTTCCGCACAGGTCCTCCCCCAGATAAGGCCTCGGCGCTGCGAGGAAGACCCTGGCGCCGTTTCGAGCGGCAGCGGCTGCCGCCGCAACGCCTGCCGAGCTGCCACCGACCACGACGACGTCGACGTCATAGACGATTGGGATGCTCCGGGCCGATTCGGTGACGACCCCGAGGCCGGGACCGGGGAGCGGCTGGTTCTTGCCGCTGTCGCGTGGCCGGGATGCGTCAGGAGAGCAGCTCACAGACAGCAGAAGGAGGCCCAGAAGTATCGAAGGTGCAATCTGTCGTAGGTGCCATGTCATGATCTTGTCCTCGAATTTCATGCTGTGGCCGAGCGATCGAGACCCCATTATGCCCACCTGAGGTTCGTTTTCAACTGGAATCCGGCGGGTGGCGGCGTTCGGGACATCCAAGTTGCTGATCGGGGCGACGGCGCGGAAAAACATAGAAAACCTGTAACAAGAAGAGGCCCAGAAACGTCGAAGATAGGGGGAAGAGCAGGCTGGAGGTCTGTTTGTGGGCAGTTTGACACGAATCGAGTTGCAGTGCAGGGGTGTTTGGGTTAGAATATCAGCGTCATTGAGCGGAGGCTGATACACCTTCCGGTCGGCCTTGTGAGATAGTGCGATTTATTGAGCGAGGGAAAGGTCAAGCCATGAGACGTCTGATTTCCGCAAGTCTTGTCGTAGTTGCCCTGGCAAGTTGTCCGGCCGTTGCCACGATTCGCAACGTGCCCAGCGAGTATTCATCGATCCAGCAGGCGATCGACGCCAGCACCGACGGCGACACCGTGATCGTCGCCCCCGGCCTCTATTTCGAGAGGATCAACTTCAACGGCAGGAACATCGTCGTGACCAGCACGGACCCGAACGATTCGAGGATTGTCGGGTACACGATCCTCAACGGCGAAGGAGAAGGGAGCGTCGTGACCTTTGAGAACGACGAGACCAATGCGGCCGTCCTGACGGGCTTCACGATCACCGGCGGGACCGGCACACTGATATACTCCTATGACTACTACAGCTATACGTACGGCGCCGGCATCATGTGCAGGGGAGCCTCGCCAACCATCACGCGCAACGTGATCACGAACAATGTCGCGCCCTACTCCGAAGAGCAGGTGGAAGTCCAGGTGGATGGCGGGCGTTATATCACATACAGATACGAGTGGTCCGACGGGGGCGGGATTTACTGCTCGGGCTCGGCCATCATCAGCCACAACGTGATCTACAACAACTCGGCCGAGAGCGGTGGTGGAATCTATGCCGGCGGATATGCTACGGTCACCAACAACCTCATCTATAACAATACCTCGGCTTTGGGCGGGGGCGTCTACATCTACGCCGGCTCACTCGTGAACAACACGATTGTGGGCAACAATACCGATCTGGAACCGGAATCCGGTCGCGGGGGCAACGTGGTCGCGTCGTTCGGGTATGACTACGAGCGTCTGATGGTGGCCAACAATCTCATCTGCAACGCCAAGAGCGGAGGGGGTTTGTATTGGAGCTACGCCGGTGGCGACGTGCTTCGGTTCAACAACGTATGGGGCAATACCCCGAGCAACTATGTCACGCAAGACCCTCGCACGTACGAGAACATCATTGGGCAGGAGGCCGATTGGACCGGACGCCACGGCAATATCAGCCAGGACCCCGTGTTTCTGACATCGTGGAGCAAGCGATATCACCTGGACCCAAGCTCTCCCTGTGTCAGCGCCGGAGACCCGAATTTCGTCCCGCGTCCGGGCGAGACAGACATCGATGGCGACCCCCGCGTGTACGCGTTGCGTGTGGATATCGGGGCTGATGAGCATATCGGCTACGTCAAACCTCTGGCCTACGCCGGCGACGATCATCATATCCTGACTCCCGAGCCGGTCACCCTGGATGGGACCGGCAGCTACTTCTCCGATCCCGCCGGCCCGACCACCTTCCAGTGGACTCAGACGCTGGGAGCGGCGGTGGAACTCGACGATGCGGCGGCGGGCCGACCGGTCTTCACGCCGCCGGCCGAGGGCTGGTACAAGTTCGACCTGGTGGTTGCCGATGGGCAGTACACCAGCGCGCCGGACACGGTGTTGGTCGTGGTGGGCAACGAGCGCCCGGTGGCCGACGCAGGGTCGAACAGCTTGCGGGAAGCCCCCGGAGGAGCCATGCTCGATGGTTCCAAGTCCGCCGATGCCGATCCACCGGATGAGCTGATCTACACGTGGAAGCAGCTCGAGGGTCCGCCGGTCGAACTGTTCGAGCCCGATTCCGCAACGCCCTATTTCCGGTGCGAACAGGCCGGCATCTATGCGTTCGAGTTGACCGTCCACGACGGCTTCGTCGACAGCGAACCGGACGTGGTCAAGATTGAGGCAGCGCCGTTCACGCGGAGTGCAGAACCATTCGCGGTCACGCAGGATGCGGACGGCTACTTCTTCTATCCTGCTGTCTCCGGCACCAGCGTTGCCTACGTCGGATTTGAGGACTATGATCCTTCCAGTTGGGAGGTCTTCTGTGCGGACACCCAGACTGGAGTGTTCCGGACGTTCGACACGGGAACGGTGAACACCAAGCCCAAGATCGACGGAAGCCTTGTCGTCTGGGCCAGTGGCTCCGGTTCCTACTACAACCCGATCTGTACGAGCGTCTACCTTGCCGATATGGTCACCGGCGAGAGCGTCGTCCTGCGGCGGGCCACGCAGACCGAGTCCTACGGCTATCCGATAGTATCGGGCAACAAGGTCGTCTGGCTGAGACATCGCGAGGTGGACACGTCCAATGAGACGCGATACCTGGAGTCGACGTACGACATCTGTGGGGCGGACGTGACGGATCTGGCGCATCCGGTCTACTTCACCGTTGCCGAGGAAGTCGGGCAGGGCGTGCCTTACCCCTTCGATAACTACACCGAGGCTCACGAGGGATTCGTCGATATCTGTGGCGATACTGTCGTCTGGGAGGCCAACGGCGATATTTACGGTGCGGACGTGTCCGACTTGAGCCGCATCCCGGTCTTTGCGATCTGCACGGCGGCCGAGCGGCAGTACGATCCCGCCATCTCAGGGAATCTGGTCGTGTGGACGGACGAACGCAACGACATCGGCGACATCTACGGCGCCGACATCTCGGACCCGAACCACGTTCGTGAGTTCGAGGTCGCGGTCGAGGGCGGCTGGCAGTTGCAGGCGGACGTCGACGGTCCCACGATCGTCTATTCGTCCGGAGACACCTGGAGTGGCAACATCCGGATGTGCTGTGTCACGAGAGAGTATGGCATCGTTGACTTCTATCTGCCCGACTACCCCTACGGAGGTGGGCCGGAGGTCAGTGGTTCGACGATCACGTGGGTGTACAGCTACGGGATCACAGGGATTCGCCTTGATTTCGGCTACTCGCTGATGAGCGGTCCCATCAAGAACGCCACCTCGGGCAGTCACCACGACTACATCCAGCATGCGATCGCCAGGGCCCAGGACGGCGACGTGATTCTCCTCCAGCCGGGGGTGTACGATGAGAAGATACGCTTTGCCGGCAGGAAGGTGACGATCACCTCGTCGGATCCCGAGGACCCGGCTGTCCGGGCGGCTACTGTCATTGCCGGTGCGGGTCCGCTCGTTACGTTCGCCGACGGGGAGACCGCCGACAGCCTGTTCACGGGATTCACGGTTGCCGGCGGCACCTTTGGCATCCTCTGCAATGGAGCAAAGCCGACTATCAGCTACTGTGATGTCATGGACAACTGCGCCGCGGGCATCAAGGTCTGGGGCGGCGCTGAGCCGGTGGTGAGCTGTTGCGACATTTCCGCCAACCGCATCGGCATGGAAATGTGGGCCGACGTCAGCGGGCGGCGCATCCAGCGGAACTACGGCACCTTCACGAATTGCCTGATCACCGGCAACCGCGAAAGCGGCGTCCTGGGCGGATATCCAAACCTGGTGAACTGTACGATTGCCGACAATTTTGGCCTTGGCGTATCTTCCGTCGCGCCGGTCCTGACCAACTGCATTGTCTACTTCAACAACGGCGACGGCGTGAATCTGGACTCCCGACAGCAGGCAACGGTTACGTATTGCGATATCCAGGGCGGTTGGCCCGGCGAGGGGAATATCGATGCCGATCCGCTGTTCATCGCCCGTGGCCAGTGGTCCGAGTCGTCAGGGCTTGATGCGATCTGGACGCCGGGTGATTACCACCTCAGCAGCGAAGGTTGGTACTGGGATACTCTCCAAGGTTCGTGGACGTGGGGCGACCAGACCAGTCCGTGCATCGACGCGGGCGACCCGTCCATGCCGCTGGGGCAGGAGGCGTCGTGCGAGGCGGGCGATCCGCTGAGCGAACGGGCCGTGAACGGGCGGATTAACATGGGCGCATACGGCGGCACCGTAGAGGCTTCGCTGGCTCCCCGCAATACCGCCTACGGGCAATGAGCACGTCGCCGGCCGCAGGAGGGTCGTTCCGGGGTGCGCGGATGCCTCACGGGAGGCATTTCTTGACATCGGCCGTTTCCGGCGTAAAATGGGCCTGATGACTGATGGGCGTCTAACCAAGAAACGACCGAAGAAGAAACCTCATCCAGTGCGGGACTGGCTGCTCTATGTGGCCGTCCGGATTCTGGTCGTCTTCCTGTACCTCTTCGATGTCGAGACCAATCTCCGGTTTGCCTGCTTCCTCGGACGCCTTCTCTGGAAGCACTATCACCGGGGCCGCCAGCGTGCGCTGGAGAACCTCCGCGCCAGCTTCCCGGGCCAGTCCGAAGAGTGGATCTGGCAGACGGGCCGGCGCAGCTTCGAGCAGATCGTCATGCTGACGATCGACGTGCTGTTCACCCCGCGGCTGGTGAAGAAATACAACTGGCGGGAATACTCGCGATACAAGAACGCCGAGCACGCCAAATGGCTCATGCAGGAGCGCAAAGGGCTGCTCATGGTCACCGGGCACTACAGCAACTTTGAGATTACCGGCTATCTGATGGGCCTGTTCGGCTTCGACCTCTACAGCATCGCCCGGCCGCTGGACAACAAGTACCTGAACCGGTTTCTCTACGGCGTTCGGGAGCGTCGCGGTCAGAAGATCATCGACAAGAAGGGGGCCGCCGAGTTGATGCCGCAGATTGTCGCCCGCGGCAGCACGCTCGGGTTCATCGCCGATCAGGACGCCGGCAAGAAGGGTGTCTTCGTCGACTTCTTCGGGCGCAAAGCGAGCACGTACAAGAGCATCGGTCTGGTCGCTCTGACCTACAACCTGCCGATCGTGGTCGGTTACAGCCGTCGTGTCGGCAACCGGTTCTTCTTCGAGATAGGGGTTACCCGGATCATCTTCCCGCAGGAGTGGGCCGACAAGGACGATCCACTCAAGTGGATCACCGCCGAGTACACCAAGGCAATTGAGGCCTTCGTGCGGGAAGACCCGACGCAGTACTGGTGGCTGCACCGCCGCTGGAAGTCCCGTCCAAGGGAAGAACGAATAGGGGCCGGCGAGACATCGACGGTTCTGCCCGATCGTGATGAACAAGCGGTCGAGATCGTTTCTCTGTCGCCGCCTTCGCCCGTGAATTCCCCGTCCCAGGCGGCCTGCTGACCGACGCGTTGAGAGAACACCCGCTCTGAGAGTCTAATCGTTTGCCGACCCCGGGGTGACGATGGTCGCGTGCCAGTTGTTTGGATCGTCGCCGTAACGGGACGGGCAGAGGCGGTTCAGCGACAGTCCCTGGCCGTCCGCTTCGGGGGGCCAGCGGTCGATCCCGTCGTCGAAGGCCTCCGGGTGCGATCCGTCGCTGTAGGTGATGGACTCGACCTCGATCCAGTACCGCGTGCCGGCGTCGTCTACGTCACCGGGCTTGAGCAGTTGGATCGTCTCGCCGCTGTTGGCCAGCCTGCCGGAGCCCCATTGCAGGATCTGCACATCGGTCGGAACGCTGAACGACCGGCGGACCAGCGCCTCGTTGCGAACCAGCAGCAGGTGCTCGCCTGCCTGAAGTGTCACCGGAAGGTCCGACGGAAAGGCGAACTCGATGCCACTGTTGTCACGGAACCGCCAGGGCAGCAGAGTATTGAAGTCGAAAAATGTGACGGGATCGTGACTGATGTTCAGTAGCTCGACGTACTCGGCGTCTCCGTCTCCGGCGGGGCGGTACATGATCTCGTTGATCACCACGGGGCCCACCAGCGGATAGGCATTGGCCTGTCCGGGCGTGGGCACGCTCATCATGACGAAGCCGGAGGTCCCGGTGCTCTTGAGATACCGGCCGAACGAGACTCCCGTCTCCGATGCGCCGAAACGCGCCTGCACCAGGCACTGGCCGAAGCGCTCGTCGTTGTCGGAGTACAGGTACAGCGACTCGCCGTTCTCGCTCATCTTGAAGGGCGACAGCGCGCCGGGGTCCAGGGGATTGCCGAAGTGCTCGTTCTCATGGAAAAGGACATAGCCGTTGGGTTCGACGATCGTTCCCTCGGCGATGCGGTACTCGCAGAGATCGTTCCTGCTGTCGCTGAGAAACCACCCGCCGATGTCGATGGGGATCGAGCTGACGTTGTGCAACTCGACCCAATCCGGCGCCACGTCGTGGGAGTGGGCCAGCAGCTCGTTGATGACGATGGGACATCCCGTCTGACGCCAGTGGTTCGCCAGTACGCCCAGGTCCGTCATCCTCACGATGGCGTCACCGTGCAGATCGTCGATACCATTCGGTTCGCTCAGCCACTGCTCCGCGAGAAGCCCGAGGTCCAGCCAGTCTACCCGGCAGTCTCCGTTCAGATCTCCGCTCGGGCACTGCGCGGAGGCGAATCCGCAGACGCCGCATATCAGAACAACAACTGTGAAACTCGTTCGTGCCATTATTCCCTTGACCTTGCCTATCCCTCTGTCTGCGTCTTGTCGGCGGGGGTGCCGCACCCGCCAAGATGACATGGGCCGTGCGCTCGTTCTGCTTCGTACAAGATGGTTGCCATGTCGGTGTCACTGTAGCCGGGCGAGCCCCCCAGGCCATTGCTCGGCCACCAAAGGTCTTTGTCGCCGAGGTTGTTCGGCTCGGCTGTGACAGGGTTCCTGACGGTTAGCGAGAAGCCCGCGCCGTCGGTGCTCTCATACCAGCCGTCTCGATACCGGAAGCTGCAAATGACCTGTCCGGCGGCGTCCTGGAGTTCTACCCGTTCGCCTGCGTTGTCGAGGCTGCCGCGGTATTGTCCTGCGACAGGCAGGCCCGGGCCGTACTTGTCCTCGAAGGCCATTACGCTCTTGACCACCAGGATGTGCCCGCCGGGCGCCAGTTCGACGCTGGGGAATGTGAAGGCAATCCCGTTGGTGAACCTGGCCAGCTTCAGGTTGATGGCTTCGGCACCGATGTTGGTCAGCTCAATGTACTCGGTGTTGGGATCGTCCGGATGGCCCGTCTCGGCCGGGTGGTACATGATCTCGCTGATTCGCAGGCTCTCGGCCACCGGCCCGACGGCGAAGAGCGACTCGTTCAGGGCGCTCCATTGGCTTCCGCTGAGTGTGCGGACCTTGACATGGGTGCTCTCCGTCAGCGCGACAGGACCTGTGTATTGCCGCGCGCCGGCCGAGACAGCACCTGCGCCGCTGACGGTGACAACGCGTGGATCGGAGCCGTCCAACGTATAGTAGGATGTAGTCTCCGCGCCCGACAGGTGGAGGCCGAACCCTGCCGGGACGTGTCCGCCGTGCTGATTGAACGTAGGCGGATCGACATTCGGATACCATCCAACAGACTTGAACTGGTTGAGGACGATCTGCGTGCGGCCCGGCAGGTAGTTGTTTACGATTCGATTGACCTCGTTTTGCCAGTCCTGTTTTGTGAAGGGGCGGGACCGTTTGGCGTCACCCCAGCGTGCCGACTCGGCGATGATCGCCATTTCGATCTGCTCGGCGCGGCGTTGAATCCGCGTGATCGACGCCTCCGGCGTCAGCAGGCCGCCATTGAAGAAGTGGCGATAGACGTGGTCGGCGAATCGCATTCGATAGTTGGCATTTGATGAGGCGAGTTGCTCGTGAAGCCAGTGCGGGTTGAAGTATCGCCACTGAGCTCCGGCCATCGTGAACGGCGTGACCATGTTGGTCTCGCTGCTGCTGACGCCCAGCGTGTGCTCGCTGTCATGCTGGAACCACTTCCATCCGTCGGGACGGGCCCGGTTGAAGATGGCATAGGTGTTGTTCGGGATGTTGCCGAATCGTGAACCCGCGCCGTCCCGGTCGCCCGTGTAGTAATCGATGGTCATGAAGTCGATCAGGTTTTCCACGTCGAGCAAACGCTCGTAGCCGGGGTTCGGGGTCCCGTCGGGCTCAAGCCCCTGGACGCGGCAGTACCGCGCATGGTCGCCGAAACCTGCCGTCGTCGCGTCGTACAGACGTCGATATGCCTCCATGTCGCCGTCCGTGGCCATCATGGCCCGGCCGATGCTGGTGTCGGCCTTCACGATGTCATAGTCGTCCTTGTCGCCGCCGAGATACGATTCGGCGTACGATGCTTCGGAACGTTCCTGGGTCTGGTAAAGTCCCCAGTACTGTCCGTTGACGTACAGGTGGTAGTATCGGCTGCGAGTATACGGATGTCCCATCTGGCCCTGGAGGTCGCGGGAGAAGACCTCGCGGACCATGGTGTTCTGGCCGTCTCCCTGGAAGCTCCAGGAGTAGTTCTGGCTGGTTCGCAGGTCCACGTTCTCGAACCGGTCGGTTCCTTCGTCGCCGAAAAGCGGATACTCCAGCGCCCCGCCGTACTCCGGCCTGAACAAGAGTCGAAACGCGTGCTTGGGGTTGCTGCCGCTGCGGCTGAAGCCGCCTCGAATGCGAAGGCCCGCGTCGATCTGAAAGCCTTCCATTCCATCCGGATTCAGCAGCTCGACCGAGACGGGTCTTTCCCACGTGCGTCCCGCGCCGCTGGCGTGGACGTAGATACCCGTCGCGGAGTCGAACAGGTTGGCCAGATCGGTCACGAGCGAAATCGAGGGGATAGCCAGCAGGGCGTCGTCGACGAGGTCTGCGTACCGAGGATCGTTGACGATTTCGGGGTCCATGCCATAGTCGATGGACTGCCCGCTGACGCTGCCGGCGGCGGGCCAGCCGGAGCCGAGCTGAACGATGCTGCCTGTCTGCTTGACCACATCGGACAGGAACAGATACGTCCGTGTCGCCACGGGCGAGGGTTTCCAGCCGGACTTGATGGCTCGAACGCGCAGGCAGGTGGTCTGTGCAATGCGAAGGGGGCTGGAATACACGCGACCACTGGGGAATCGGCCTCCCAGGGTATACGGCTCGCTGCCGTCGGTCGTGTAATAGAGAGCCGCGTCTTCGGTCTCTATCTCCAGCGTCACCAGGATTTCGCTGTCGTAGAATCCTGCTTCGTGGCTGATAGTGGGCTTGGCGACAAATCCCTCGTAGATCGCCTTGTTCTCGGCTCCGGGCGTCGGCTCGGCGAACGGCTGCCAAGCGTTGCCGCCATCGGGCAGTCGGCCGAACGAGATGTCCGCCTGCTGCGCATCGAAGGCAATATGGTCGATGACTGTCTCACCGTCCCGGTCGAGCAGGGCGATCTCGTCTCCGTCCGAACTGAGGCCGAACGGTGCATGCAGGCCGGCATCGGCAACATCGCCGTCGGCCCAGATCAGGAGATAGCCCTTGGCTGGAACGGTGGTCAGTTGCGGCTGGTCGGTGGGGATTTCCCACTTTCGGGGTGTGGAGAGGTCGTCAGTCAGGAACATGCCCCCGATATCGATGGGCTCGTCGCCTGCATTGTGGATCTCCACCCAGTCGTCATTTTCACCCTGGGGATCTTCGTTGGTCTTCGTATTGGAGGCGAGGAATTCGTTGATGAACAAGGGAATGCCTCGGGCTCGCCAGTCGGTGGCGACGAGGCCGAAATCGTGCAGATCGACCTTGTCATCCCCGTCTAGGTCGGCCGGGCTGTCGGGCGGAGCAAGCCACGCATCGCCCAGAATCGCCAAGTCCACCGCGTCGACCCGGCAGTCTCCACTGAGATCGCCGGGCGGACATATGGCCCGGACCGCGCTGGTCAAGAGAAAGACCGCGCCCACGCTCAGTGCAAATACTCTCCGCCGCACCCTCATCGTGCCTTCTCTCGCTGAAATCGGTTGTGTACGGTTGCCTGTATTATCGGCCCCAATTCTGCTGGACGATGTTTCGTATTATCCCCATTTTATCAAAAAAGAGAGGCTCGGTCAACGATTATGGGCGACTCGCCACGGCGACGCAAGAACCGTGACACTTGACGGGTGACCGTCCTCCAGCCTATGCTGGCGCGTGAGGCAGCGCCCCAGGAAGGCGTCGAAGCGACCGACAAGTGCTGTCGGGAGTGCTTCGACGTCAGGGCGCCAGGATCTGGTGTTTATTCGAGCAAGCCGTCAGGATGGCACGTCCACGGATTCTTTTGGTCAATCCACCCATTTGCGACTTTGCGGCCTACGATTTCTGGCTGAAGCCCTATGGTCTGCTCAGGGTGGCCGGCCAACTGCGTGGCCAAGCTGATTTCGTGCTGTTTGACTTCCTCGACCGGCGGCATCCTTCGCTTGGGCAGGCGGGCCGGTTAGATTCGGACCGCTGGGGGCGCGGCCGGTTCCGCTCGGAGCGTGTTGCCAAGCCCGCCTGTCTCAATGCAATCCCGCGTTACTTCCAGCGATTCGGCGTCCCGCGCGACCGCTTCGCCGCGTTCCTGGGCGGGGGTGGGGGCTTCGACTTCGTGCTGATTCAGACGATGATGAGCTACTGGTATCCCGGCGTCCGGGAAGTCATCGAGGATGTCCGCCGGGCCTGTCCCGGTGCCAGGATCGTGCTGGGTGGCAACTATGTCACGATCTGTTCCGCCCACGCCGAAGGCCTCGGCACCGATCTTTGTGTCGTGGGCACCGATCTCGATCCCTTGTGGCGCTTCCTTGAGGCTGAGCCGAATGCCGGGCAGGTGGGCCTATGGGAGATGTACGACCGTCCGGCTGTCGGAGCGCTCAAGCTCAGCGACGGATGTCCGTTCCACTGCACGTACTGCTCGGTCCCGAGGGTCTACAGGAGATTTCGGCCCCGGTCTTTGGAACAGTCGCTCGCCGAATTGGAGCTGTTGGTGTCGCTCGGCGTCCGCGACGTGGCGTTCTATGACGATGCGCTGCTGTTCGACGCAGACGCGATCCTGACGCCTTTTCTGGAGGAGGTAGTGCGCCGGCGCATTCTCGTTCATTTCCATACCCCGAACGCATTGAACGCGCGGTTCATCCAGGCGGACCTCGCAAGGCTGATGGTCCGGGCCGGCTTCCAGACGTTCTATCTGGGCTTTGAGAGCCACTCGCCGCAGTGGCAGCAGGGCACCGGCGGCAAAGTGCATTCCGACGAGTTGGCGCAGGCGGTTCGCCACCTGGTGGCGGCTGGCGCCAATCCAAGCGCGATTACCGCGTACCAGATCGTGGGCCATCCGAACAGCGATCTTCAGGAGTTGGAGGCATCGATGCGCTTCGTCCATGGCCTGGGCATCCGCGGCATGCTGGCGGATTTTTCGCCGATCCCCGGGACGCCGGACGGGGATGCCTGCCGCCGGTGGGTGGACCTGGATGAGCCCCTGATGCACAACAAGACCGCCTTCCCCATCCTTCGTCTCGGTTTTGACGAGGTGAACCGCCTCAAGGACCTCCAGCGGCAATTGAACCGAACGGTCTGAGCCGGGCTTCGCATGTGTGTGAAAAAATCGTGGCATGTGGGTGGCAGCCTCAAAGCGTAGTGCAACTGAGCTTTGGGGATGGCGAATGGGAGTGGCGCATCCGTACGGAAAGGCCTCTGCGAGGCGATCCATCCCCAAGTCCTGCGGACTTGAGGCTGCCACCCCTGGCGGTCTGCGCCCGCAAGGGAATGCTGCCCTGAAATCCTGACAGACACGCCGAGCGAGTGTCTGTGAAAATATCCTGGCAGCCGTGTGGCAGCGGCGAGCGCAGGCTTGCCGATGGTGATACGCATGCCGTCGAAGCCATCGGCAAACTCCGCCTTGCTCCATTTGCCGCTGCCACACAGGGCGCTCCGTGGTGGAAAACGGGCCTTGCCGCGAAACTCGCACAGACACGGCTTCGCAGGGCGCGCTGTCAGCGTTTGATTTCTGAGCCTCCCGCCGGTATAGTGGACGGATGAATAACGCGCGCACCGTACACATCAAGAGCTTCGGCTGCCAGATGAACAAGCTGGACACCTCGCTGGTCGCCTCGGCGCTGCGGGAGGCGGGTTTTGCGTTCACTGAGAGCGTCAAGGAAGCCGACGTGGTGGTGATCAACACCTGCTCCGTTCGCGAGCACGCCGAAGCTCGCGTGGTGTCGCATCTGGGGCATCTCAAGCACGCCAGGAAGCATCGGCCGGACATGATCGTCGCCGTGATCGGTTGCATGGCGCAGCGCCTGGGCGAATCGCTGCTCGCGCACGATGTGGTAAACGTCGTCTGCGGTCCCGGCCAGATCCCGCAACTCGTGCACCTGATCGAGGAGGCTTTCGCATCGAATGCCAAACGCATGGCGGTTGCGGACGTGATTCGCGATCCCGAGGATTCGTCGTCCGATGCGCTGGAGCAGTTCGAATCGGCCTACGGCCACGAAGGCGAAGAAGGCAGGGCCTTGCGGGGCCAGGCGTTCGTGCGCGTCATGCGCGGATGCGACAATTTCTGTACGTACTGCATCGTTCCGTATGTGCGTGGTCCCGAGCAGTGCCGCCCGCCAGCGCGGATTCTCGATCAGGTCCGGAGGCTGGCGGACGAGGGAATCCGGCAGGTGACGCTCCTGGGCCAGACGGTGAACTCCTACCAATATCGCAACGGGCAGAAGACCTGTTCGCTGGCGGATCTGCTGGGCATGGTTGCCGAGGTTGAGGGGATCGAGTGGATTCGCTTCGTGACGAGCTACCCGTCCGAGGAGTTCTACGACGACATTCTTCACGCCATGGCCTCCTCGCCCAAGGTGTGCCGCTATCTGCACATGCCGGCGCAGAGCGGATCGGATCGCATCCTGCGGGCGATGAATCGCCATTACACGGCCGCGCAGTACCTGGAGCTGCTCGCTCGCGCCAGACGGATCGTGCCGGATATCGCGATTGCAGGCGACTTCATTGTTGGTTTTCCCGGCGAGACCGACGAGGATTTCCAGGCCACCGTGGACCTCGTGCAACAGGCACGGTACCGAAACTGCTTTGTCTTCAAGTACTCGCCTCGGCCCGGTACGACGGCTGACAAGCGGCATCGGGACTGTGTCCCCGACGAGATCAAGCAGCGGCGTAACGTCGAGTTGCTCGCCGTTCAGGAGGCGGTCAGCGAGCGGTTGAGCCGTGGTTTCCTGGGACGGATCGTGAGGGTGCTTGTCGAAGGTCCCAGCAAGAAGGCGAACGTGAATCCGACAGATGCCCATAGCCATCCGCAATTGGTGGGCAGGACGGCGACGGACTGCATCGTCGTCTTCAACGGCAGTCCGTCTCTGGCGGGGCGGTTTGTGGACGTCCGCATCACGGAGACCTCTCCGCTGACGCTGTTCGGCGTACTGGCCGAGTGACCTGTTGTGGGCACTGTATGCCCTGCGGATCCACCCGTCATTCGCGACGTTTCATCTGCTCCAAGTACTCCCTGCGTCTTTGCTCCTGGCGTTGTTGGAGCGCCTCGAACTGGTCCCTCTCCAGAGGCATAGTCTGCAATTCAATCTCGGGCAGAGGACCGGCTTGGGCCAAAGCGGCCTGAACCAGCTTCGTGTATTCCTCGTGCATCGCGGCCAGGTCATCTAACGGCGCCGTCAGAGAGGCGGAAGTATCGAACGATGGCAATTCGGGCGTCGGTTGGGGGAGCATGAACAGCGCTGCCGCGTAGGAGCGAAAGCGAAGTCCCCACCGTTTCTTGCCGTGATTGTGCAGGACCATGCCGCCGTAAACGCTCATGTCCGTCGCCTCGGGCGTGTCGGCGAAGGGCCAGGAGAGCCAGCCCTGGGCCAGTCGCCTGGACGCCTCCACCTCGGCGGTGATCCAGCGGGCCTGCTCGTCTTCCGTCAGATGGGGACGACCCTTTGGGGCCCCTCCGCCGTACCAACCGTACTCTCCGAGCACGACGGGCTTGCCGACGTGACAATAGGCCAGCACGTTCTGCAAGTAGGCCAGATTTCGGTCCCAGTTGCTCTTCGAACCGAACGGGCGACCCATCAGCGGGTAGAAGTGGATGGAGACGAAATCGAGCCACTCGGCCTGCCGACGAGGGTTGAACGCGGAGTAGATGTGCGGGTCACCCGGACGGATCACGGGGAAGGACCACTGAATGTAGCCCACCGTAATCATGTGAGTGGGGTCTGCCTCGCGCAGCACACGAACCTGACGCTGCACCCACTCGTCTGCCAGATGCTCCCGGAACAACTGCCAGTCGTGCAGTCGGGGATTGCCCCTCTGGGCGGAGTCCCTGGCCGGTTGGATGCTCCCGATCGCTTCATCGGCCTTCAATTCCTCTGCCCACGCGGCCTTCAGGCCTTCCAGGTCTGTGTACTTGGACTGTAGCCATGCGTTCCATCCAGGCTCCCACGAGTCGATGTGCCACGGCATCTGCGGCTCGTTCAGGAGATCCCACGCGAGGATGGCGGGCTCGCCTCGATAACGCCGTCCCACCACGGTCCAGAAACGGTCGAGCGCCCTGAGCGCTTCGGGGCCTGCGAATCGGTCCGGTTTCCAGTAGGGTGGCTCCCCCTCCCAGTGATCTGGTCCGGTGAGGATGAGTCGGATGCCGGTGCGGCGGGCGATCCGGACCAGCGTGTCCAGCTTCTTCAATGCTTGCTCGTCGATGGCGTCAACGTCAGGCTGGAAGGTGGCGGCCGTTAGGAAGACCCGCGCGCAATTGACCCCCAGTTCACTCATGAGTTCAAACTGCGAGGAGATCACCTCCGGATTGAACTGCTTCCACATCTGAGGCGGCCATCCGGTATTGGGGTCGTAGTAGTTGGTCCCGAACGGCACGAAAGGGCAGTTGGATTTCACGTCGGCGAAGCCTCGACCATCCGGTGTCACGGCAATCAATGCTCCTGTCCGGCTGGACGCGCACCCCGCCAGGCTGACGGCCGCAAACGCCAATCCAGCGCACACCCATGCTCGCCGTCTTCTCTCAAAGGAGCCTCGCCATCTGTGTCCCATGCTGATATCTCCACTGTGTGCCGGATGCACGTTGTTCGTTCGAGGCCTAATAGGCTTTCCACATGTACAGGACCTGGGGCGTGCTGAACTCGTACAGCGTCGTGCGGTCGAGCTTGAGGACGCTGCGACTCTGGACGCTCAGCATGTCCATAAACGAGAACGGCTTGCGGTATTCGACCACCTGGGCGTCCTGGATGCCGGCCAGGGACAGGGCCACCGCGACCACGTCGTCCAGATAGCCGACCTTGTCGATGAGCTTCTCCTCCAGGGCCTTGGACGCGACGAAGATGCCGCCGTCGGCAAGCTTTCGCACTTGTTCCGACGAGAGGGCCGAAGAACGTCCCGCCTGGACCACCTCGACAAACCGCTCGTACGCCGGGGTGAGCAGACGTTCCTGAATGTAATCGAGTTCCTCCTGTTTCGGCGCCCGGAACGAACTGGGCCAGTCCTTCTTGTCCCCTTCGGAGAGGAACACCGGCTGTATCCCCAGCTTGTTCTCCAGCATTTCCTGGAACACGAAGTAGCTCATGACCACGCCGATGGAGCCGGTGATGGTCGTGGGCTCGGCGACGATTCGGTCGCAGGCCACCGAGGCGTAGTAGCCGCCGGAGGCGGCCATGCCCTGCATGAACGCGACCACCGGCTGGCCGGTTTCCTGGCGGTACCGAAGGATTTCCTGATAGATGCGGTCGCTGCCGGAGATCGTTCCGCCCGGTGAGTTGACCGCCGCAATGATCGCTCGCACGCTATGGTCTTTGCGGGCGGTCTGAAGCTGGCGGTAGACGTGGCCGGCTTGATCGTCGTCGATCACGCCTTCAAGGTGGATCAGCACGATCTTGGCGCCGCGAGGGCCTTCGTGAATGATGGACTCGTCATAGAACCGCGCCTGTCGCGTGGCGATGACGGCGGCCAAACCGATCAGCAGCAGAAACATGCCGACGTTTGCCAGAAACGACAGACCGAACAGAATTCCCCAGAAGATTCGCGACACGCTCGATCTCTTGCGGTCTCTGGGGTAGGGCGCGTACGCCGGCGGCGGAGCGGACGGCGGCTTTGCCGGTCCTTGGCCAGGGAGAAACGTGGACTCCAGATAGTCGTTGTCTTGATTGAATCCCATCTTCAACTCCTTGAAAAGACCGCCGGCATTATAGTGGTCCGCATTCCCATCGTCAATTTGCTTGCGAAACTGCCTGTGATGCGGTCTAATGAACGTGTCTGCACAGGTATGGAAACCACCGGCGACATCGCGGGGCTGGCTTGGCAGCGGTTGAGTTGAGGGCAGGCTGGCCTCGCGTCCTTGTATCCGTCTTGTGGTGCGCAAGGCGCGACCGGTGTGCGCTTCAGTCGGCGAGGCGATACGCGTACATGGAGCGGGCGACTTCGCGGGCTTCTGAGACGATCTCCGGGTAGGGAGTATCGCAGACATCGATGAAACCGATCTGATAGTTCTCCCCGTCTCCTCGTCCGGTGGTGGCCTGATCTTTGTACTGGAACCAGTGCGTGCCTACGATGTAAGGGTTTCGCAGGGCGCTGCGCACGTAGCGGCCATACTTCTCAGCCCGATCCTGTTGGCTGGCCGTCGAGCGCAGACCGGTGTGGAACATGCCGCGATCCAGGGCGCCGAAGTGGAACTCGCCGATCATCAGAGGCAGGTCGATATCGTCCGGCAGTCTCAAATCTTCCACGCCGTAGGTGTAGCGGTTATAGCTGACGACATCGCAGAGCTCAGCGGCTGCCCGCGCTGCGAGGTCGTTGACCCACGCGAAGCGGCAACCCAGGTAGAGTTGATTCGGGGCTGCCTGACGCAGCTCGTCCCGGATCGTCTCGAAGTAGGTCCGCGCCGTCTTCTCGTAGAACGCGTGAAGGTCCGCCATCGCCTTCTGTTTGTCCGGTGCAACCTGGCTCCGAAGCAGGCTGTCCCAGGAAGAATGATCGCTTCCCCATGCTTCGTTGAGTTTGGCTATCGTCTCGTATCGGGCCCTGAGATCCTCAACGAAGACCTTCTTGGCCCGCTGATCGGCGGGCGATGCGAGCGCTGCGACGGCCAGCGACGTGTCATCTCCCCACGACAGTTCGTTGTGAACGAAGTAACCGATACACCACGGGTCGCCGGCGGTCCGGCCCTTCTCACGGGCCAGCCGGCGGCGGAGCTGCTCGCGAAAGTCCGGATCGAAGACGTCGTAGAACTTGCCCCAGTAGCCTTCGGAGCCTTCCAGACGTCTGGACTCGAAGCCAATCGTCGCGGTGTAGGGGGTTTTCCGCATCAGGTAGATGCCCTCGTCCGACCAGTTTGCGATCGTGTTGATCCCCCAGCTCTTGAAGCGTTGATGCGTCCGCTCGGCGAAGAGCCGCTCGAAGTCCGGCCCGTACTTTCGCAGGAGGTTGGCCGGGCTGAAATCATAGGTGCGATAGGGCGAGTGATCCTTGTAGTAGCCGTGCGGGGCCCAACTGCCGGATCCGTAGAATCGGGCAAAGGGCGAGTCGGGCGCAGGGAGGTTGCGAAAATAGGCTTCCCGATCGCTGATCGGCGTGGCGTTTCCGCTGCCCACGCAGTCGATGCCGTGCGACCAGAACAGCCGGCCTTCCGGATCGACGAGCCACCACTTGCCCTGGTATTTCTGGACCCGGAAGAAGCCGGTTGCCTCGAGTTGAGGTCCGCCCAGCCAGCCGCCATATTGATTTCGCTCTTGCGGCCCCGGATGCGTCTGGAGTTCCTGCTCTTCTGCGTCCCTGTGGACCATCAGCTCCTGCGTCGCATGGGTCTTGCCGGGCCAGTCCCTATGGATGTACTGGCCGAACTCATCGATGAATGGCAGAAACGTCCCGGCGTCGAGCACCTGGATGTGCCCGCCGGCGTAAACCGGGCCGATCTCGAAGTCGTGATCCTCCTGGGGATGGTTCACAAAGACAACCAATTGTGTGACGTTGGCCGGATCGATCTTTCCCGCGTAGGTGGGGGCCGCTCGCATGCCGACCAGCTCCAGCGGCGCACTGAGCTTCCACGGCACCGGGAAGATACGGACGGTCAAGGTTGCAGATGCGTGGGGGCTGACGGTGACGCTGTCGGTGACACAGTGGTGAGTGCCGTCGGCGCCCGGATTGTCCACGCGGCAGTTCACCGTGACGGACTTATCTCCTCGATTGGCCACTTCGAAGGCGATCATTTCATAGCCGGACAGGTTCCACTTTCCATCCGGGGCCTTGAGTGTGACGCCGGGCCATGGAGCCTCGTGACCCGTCCGGACGTGCAGTCTGTTTGGGCCGACCGGATCCACGCGGGCATCATTCGGCTGAACCATCTGGCCGTCGGACACCGCGCCGATGGGAAGCCTCACGGGGGCTTGCTGTGCGGCAGAGTTTCCGAGGGCCGGAATCGAAACCAACGATGCTGTGGACAGAAGCGATGTGAAGATCAGCCATCTCAATGTGCCAGGGTGTGTAGCGATTGCGATCATGACTCGTTCCTTTGTATGGAGATTGTCCGAGGCAAGGGAATGCGGCTCAGTTCGTCTGGCGCTCCAGGAGATACCACATGGTCGCATAGCTCGGCGACAGTTCGAGAACCCCGCGATCGTCTTCTCCTGGTGAGATGGGCACCTGCTGCTTGGACGAACCGTTCGGGGCCAGCGCGTGGCAGGTCCATTGTCCCTCCGGCAGGACGAGCGATCCGCGAACGGCCTCGATCCGCACCGGCGCCTGGCCCCAGTTGCGTCCGACGGTGCGCCGGTCTTCGGCGAATCGCATACCGGTGTTTTCGCATCGACCACAGGCCGTGATGAGGACTCGCTCTGCATCGCCCAGCGGTGTGACGGTGAGCGCCACGAACTCGGGTACGCTGATGCGGAGATCCCCGCGCGTGACCGTTGCGATTCGCTCTGCGTGTCCGATGTAGACCTGCGCATTCGGACCGGCCGCATGGTAGAGGCCTTTGCCGGCCGCATCCACGGACCATCCCAGCGTACTCTGTTGTGAACCGCCCACTCCACCGATGACTACCTTGGAGTCGCACGAAGGCACATACACCGCCTTGAGCATGTCCGTGCAGGTGATGCCGGCGGCCTTGGTCAGAATCCCGAGCATGTTCCCGTCGTGTTGGACGTGAAGGCCGGCCAGGCTGGCAAGCTGGTTCGAGGGATCGGCGATCTGCACGGGACGGGTCGACTGCAACGGCCCGATGGCGGCCGCGCGAAAGATGGAGGCGCCCGCCCGCATGAAGCCCCACTTGGCGGGGTTTGTGTCGATGTCGAAGAAGCTGCTGAGCGTCTGGCGGTTCCAACTGTCGCCACTGTGGGAGTACGTGTAGAACCAGACGCCGTCCCAGTCCTGGGCGGCCGCGAACGAGGCGATCATCGGGACGCATTCGGCCTGGGCGTCCAACGGAGCGGGGTGATTGTATTCGCTGACGGTGAACGGCCTGCCCGCCAGCCGTTCGGCCGCGATGCGAAACAGCGTCGCCTCGTCTGGGTAATCCGTCATCGGCTTTTGGTCGATCAGCCAGTTGCCCTGGTCCCAGGGCCGGCCGGGGAAGCGCGGGTGTTGCCAGTAAGCGTGGGAATCGATGAAGTCCATATCGCTCTGCGCCCAGAGCCCCAGCGGACCGAAGACGATGGTGCCTGTAACCAGCGCTGCACAGCTCAAGTCACTCTTGATGAAGCGGCGCATCTCGTCGAAATAGGTCTTCTCGGTCTCGGCCAGGAATATCATGCGGTCGAGTATCCTCTGGTGGCTTTCGTTCTCCCGGAAGAGACGAATACTGCCGTCCGCGAGCGATTCTCCCTCCGCCAGGCCGACTTGCCCACCGGGGCGGACCTCGACGTTGGCCAAATGGACCGGCGCGGAATCTCCGCTCAGTGCGAAGCTGACCCGCGCGTTTGCCTCATTCGCCCTTGCCACGAAGCCAAGACGGAAGCGTTTTCGTTCCGCTCTGAGCGAGAGCGTTCTGGACAGGCCCATGTTGGCCCAGGGATCATGAGCCTGGCCAACACTGCACCCGATCTCGCGTGCTCCATCGCTCCAGGCGTCGAACGAAACCGTGTAGTAGCGACCCTCGGACAACGGCAACCCGCTCTGGGTCAACTGAAGGTGCCAGGCGGTCTCGTCCGCCTGATCGATCTCAACACGGATTGCGTCTGCGGTTCGTGAGACGAAGGCCCGACAGCCCGCGTGCCGTTCGAGGTTCCAGTGTTGGGGCAGGTTTCCGGCGTCATCTCTCTGACGGAAGTCTCCGTTTCGCAGCATCGTCTGGCCCAGAGGTTCCGTGCCGCGACTCCAGGCGACTCGGAGCGCTTCGTCGGCCTTGTAGCGGTCCTGCAGCCACCGGACGAACCGGCCCTGGAGGATCTCCGCATAGTACGGCGGCAGCGTTCGGAGTGTGTTCTCAGCGTCCCACATGAAGAGGCTGTCTTCGTTGGTGATCTCGACGAAGGCGATCGCAGGGTCGTCCGCGTAGCGGACCCCACGGTAGGGGTTGACATGAGTCAGCAGCTCCCGGGCGAAGTGCTTCTGAGCGTCGATGAGGGCGGGCGTGAAGATGCCGGCGATCTTGTCGTATTCACGGTTGGCCTCGGGCAAATCAAGATACTCGCTGTGGGCGCGGCCCACGTGGAGGTTGATATTGACGTAGATGCCCTGTCCGGCCAGCTCATTGATGAAGTAGTCGAGCCGGTCCAGAGCCTGCGGCTCAATCGTGCGGCCATCTTGCGTGTTCCAGAGACCTCGCGGCCAGCGGGACGTGTCCATGTGATGACATCGGACGCTGTTGACGCCAGCGGCCGCAAGCCGTCGTGCCACATGTGGAGCATCCTCATGGGTGGGGAAATTCGCCCCAAAGGAAAGATTGACGCCCCAGATGCGCACGCGGCGGCCGGCGTGCTCGAAATGCGCCTCTCGCGTTATCAGACGTTCCGAATCGGTGGCGACCGCCTCGCAGTCCCTCCTCCAGATAACGTGTCCCGGATCGACTTGGGCCGGAATGACGAAGGGCACGAAATCCTGGCCCAGCGCCGAGCCTGCCATCAGCAGGCTGAGCCCTGCCATCATCCAGAGCACGGCGTCGGGGAGACTGCGGATTCGTCGTCGTGGCCCGTCATTGGTCTCTGGGGTCTGTCGTGGCTTCATGGGAGGTTCCTCGGAACGAAATGGCTGCTCATGCTGTTGCCTCCGATAACATCGTATCGCATGTGGTAGTGCTTCCGATCCCTGAGATCAACGAAAAAAGGCCGGTGCGGCCGAACGAAGGTCTCAGAAGAACAGCCACAGAGCGCGACTGGCCTGGGAGGCGCTCCCGTCGGAACAGCTCTGTGGTGAATTGTCTCGATGCCTCCGGTGGCCGGCCAGACCCAAGGAGGAGGGCAAATACAGCGGTTTTGTGAAAAGTCCACTGAGGAAGGGGGCGTTCCCGGCCGAAGATATAGGCGGAACCGGACCGATGCCACGGCAACGCGGGCCCGGTGCCTGACGGATCGAGGAGATACGAAAACGGAGTCAAACTCAGACCCGATGTCTGGAGAAGGAACATGGCAGTGGCGAGTGCGGCAGCGAAGCGGATGACGATGCCCGAGATCAAGGACAGGGCCAAGGAGTTGGGGATAGTACCTGGCAAGATGAAGAAAGCAGAACTGATTCACGCCATTCAGATAGCAGAAGGCTGTACACCGTGTTACGGCCGTTCCAACGGGCAGTGCCCCTGGCAGGAATGCTGCTGGCGCGCGGACTGCTTCACGACGAAGGCGTGACCCGGGATTGCAGGGCCCCTTGTCCGGGGGCGCTCCCGGATGGCTGGACGGGCCTCGGTGGCCGGGAGAGTGCCGGACTGCTTTGATCTTACCTCCATGATGTCCCGGCACCCCGATTCGGCGTTTATGTGATGGCAGCAGCGTTTTTTTTGACAGTCGGCGTCGGGGCCGGTAACATGTATCTATGTGTCAAGGTGCATCCTTTCTTCCCTCGAAGGGGTGCCCCTGTTGAGCAGAAGAGGGAATCCGTAGTGAAGACCCATGTGGGTCTGAGGAGAAGACGAAGTGGCAAAGGGGACTGTCAAGTGGTTCAGTGAGAAGAAGGGATTCGGCTTCATCATCCCGGATGACGGCGGTGAGGATCTGTTCGTCCATCACTCCAATATCGCCGGGACGGGCTTCAAGACGCTCCAGGATGGGCAGCCCGTCGAGTATGAGCCTGCCCAGGGCAGGAAGGGTCTGGAGGCGACCAACGTCCGGCCCTGCTGAATGACGACACAAAACAGATGAATGGAACGGCATCGCAGGCTGAGCGGGCCGTTCCGTTGGAACTTGTACCGTTGGCGAAGGTAATGTGGTTGCCCTGAAAGACCGGAAAGGCAGTCACGAGGGGCGCTAACGGGGCGGCGCTCTCCCGAAGGAGAGCGCCGAGAAAGCGGGTCATTGTCACCGGGAAAATGGCCTTTCCCAGATGGCCGCGCAGAGACTGTTTGCCGGCGGAGGCAGACGAACCAAGCTACCCGCAGTGCGGTAGGTATAAGGGGGGTCGCAACGGCTTGGGTAGATGGCAACCCCGTGTCGGCGGTTGCCGTCGGATCTAACAGGGGTACTGACTACCAGTCCTCGTCGTCCTCGTCTTCGTCTTCATCTTCATCGTCCTCGTATTCCTCCTCCTCTTCATCTTCATCCTCGTCGTCTTCCTCGTCCTCGTCGTCGAGGTCTTCGTCGTCACCCTCGAAGTCTTCGTCTTCGTCGTAGGCGAGTTCCTCTTCGAGCAGTTCGCACGTGCAGTTGTCGTGCGTCTCGCCGCAGCCGGCACAGGTTCCATTCGCAAGAGGAGCGCCGCACGCATCACACGGAATACATCCACACGATTCACACATCTTCGCACACCTTCAAAAATGAGTTGTTGATTTCCATCTACGCTGCAAAACGGGTTCGCGAGAACCCACCTCCAACGGCGTCAACATGGTACGCCTGGAAAGGGGAAAAGCAATACCATTTGTGCAAAAATCGGTGCATTTTTCTTGGGCCTGGAAAGGGGGTTTGCGTGCCGTTCCGCGGGGGCCCGATCGCCCGGCTGGGCACACGGTCGGCCAGCCCGCCGGCTCGGGGAAGACAGCCGCGAAAGACACCTCCGGAGGCCACCATCGGGCGCCCGGAGACGACTATGCGTTGCGTCTCAAGGCCAGGTGGATGATTCTGTCGATGAAAGACTCGTAGTTCATGCCGGCCTTTCGGGCCGCCTCGGCCACCTCCTCGCCGTAGGCGATGTCGGGATTGGGATTGGCCTCCAGCACGACCAGCTTCTCATCGGGTGTCAGACGCAGGTCGATGCGGCCGTAGTCCTGGAGCTGAAGCGCCCGGTACACCCGCTTGCACACGCGCTCGATGCCCTGCAAAACGCCGCCAGACAGATCGGCAAACCCGAACTCGATCTTCCATTTCTCACGGTATGCCGCATCCCACTTGCAGCGATACGTCAGCAGGACGGGGCCCTGATCGCCCTTCTCGTTGAAATAGCACTCGCGCGCGGGCAGGACTGTCAGACGTTTGTTGCCGATGACACTGACATAGAGCTCGCGTCCCTCGATGTACTCCTCGGCGATGGCCGCCTGTTTCCATCGTTCGTGGATGAAGGCAGCTCGTTCGGCCAGAGCCTGCGCGTCGGTAACCAGGGATGCGTTGGAGATCCCTTCCGAGCTGTCCTCGAAGGCGGGCTTGACCACCATCGGATAAGGCAGATTGGCGGGTACGCGCACCCTGTGGCGGTACGGCAGAGAGATGAAATTTGGAACGCGGATGCGGTGCAGTCGCAGAATCTGCTTGCACAGCCTCTTGTCGCGCGCCAGCAACAGTCCCATCGCGCCGGCGCCGGTGAACGGAATGTCGAGCAGTTCGAGCAGTGCGGCGATGTTCTTGTCCATCTGCCGGTCGCCGCAGAACTGCTCGGTCAGGTTGAATACGAGGTCCGGCGCCTGCTGCTTCAGCGTCGTGGCCACCGATGCGATGTCATACTCGGCCCCCATGGCGCTGACGCGGTGGCCCAGGCCGCGCAGCGCATGGCACACATGGTATTCGGTGATCGTCTTGCCCTCGGAGTCTCGAAACTCCGGATCGTCCGGCGGAACCGTAGCCGGGTCCACCAGAACCGTGATGTGCAATCGTCGAGTCATGCTCACCTTCGTTTCTTGCTGACGGTCAGGGTGTTGCTGGCAATTGCCGTTACCATGGCGGTCAGGCCGATCATGGTCTCTTCATCACCACCGTCTGCCGAGAGCCCCAGCGCCTCGCATCGCGCAGCCAGCCGATTCACGAGCTGGAAAATGTCGAACTTGCGATGGCCGGTCCATCGGGTGACGTTGTTGACCAGTCGGGCCCGATGAGAGCGCACCAGGCGGGAGGCCTTGCGTGCGGAATGCGCGGCACGGTCTGCGGCAAACAACTCCCGCAGACTGTCGTCATAATAGCCATGGAACTCGGTGCCCAGAATGCGCCGTTTGCGTTCGTAGTGGGCCGCCAGGGTGGACGTCATGCGAGCGGCCGAGTAGGGCGGATGGCCCTTGAACGTCACGATCGGAGGGCGGTCGGCGATCTGCCGCATCACGTGGTCCACATACTGGAGCTTCTTGATGACCGGCCAGTCCTTGTATTTCTCTTGCCAGGCGCTGTCGGGTGTGAGCCAGACGGCAAACGTCTCGGCGAAGTCTTCGTCCGGATGCGATTGGGCATAGTTGTCCTCCAGGTGGAGGACAAACCGGCGCGAGTACGGCTGATAAGAGTAGGAGTTGGAATAGGGGGCGGAGAACAATCCGAACATCTGGCGCCAACGTGTGCGGCGGTAGAGCCGGTAGGCGTAGTTGAGCGCATGACCGCATTCGTGGCGCAACAGCTTCATACAGACTACCGGATCGCCTCCCTCGACCTCATACATCATCGTCTCTTCGAGCTTTCTGAGGCGCGGATGGGCCAGGCAGAACGGTATGCCGATCGTCGGGATTTTGTCCGGCGTGAGCCATTCGTCGGCCAGATAGCACGTCGGGTGGCAGGAAATGCCTTTTGCGGCCAACTCGTCGTGCAGCTCCCGGACGAAGGGTTCGACGCAAGAGCCGGGAATCTGGAGTCCGAGGTCCCGGACGCGTACCTGGAGCAACTCCTCATCAGGCAGGTCTTCCCATCGGCGCGTCTTGTGTGTCTTCGTTCTTGCCATCCGTTTCACCGTGGTTCGGGGGACGTCCTTCCAGGTGTCTATACCATCAGACAGACCCTATCGCAACCCCACGCCGCGCGGCCGGACCGATCCGAGTGGTTGAGCCGCCGGCCGGTGACGCCTCCAACTGCCAAGCCGCGAGGGGACGAGACGCGGCCGCGACGCTGTCAGACAGACCGGTCGGAAGCGACGGGGGCCTGAACGGTTCTGGGGCCGCTGATCTGGATCGTCGCGTCGAGTTGCCCGTTGCCCTGCGTCTGCTTGCGGATGTGAAGGCTGGCGACCTGGGCTGCCACGGCCGAGTTTTCCATCGCGCGGAGAAAGCCGATCAGGTGACGCAGAGGAATGGCTTCCAGCCCGATCTCCACGATGGTTTCGGAGTACCCGGGCTTTGCCGCCGGCGCATCCTGTTGCTGCATCCTCACCAGGTACGCCTTCAGGCCGTGTTGCTCGGTCAGGGATTCCAGGAATGGCAACAACTGGAAGTCCGAATCCTGTTGGGCCATGCGTTCCTGCACTTTGTCGAACTCGCGCTGGAACGCGAGGTATTCGGTGCTCCTGGCCTGGACCTCGCGGAGTTCGCTCCGTTTCTCCGGGATCATCCGCCCGAGCAGTTGCACTCGATCCCGCATGGGCTGGATCACCAGCGCGTAGATGCTCCATACGACCAAGGCGGCCGCCACACTGATGCCGAGACGTCGTTCTCTTCGGGTCAATTGGATCATTCACTGCACCGTCTTTCTGGACGACAGGGAAAGGGTGAATCGCACCGATCCCGTCTTGGCGTCTCTGCCGGGGTTGGGTTGGTCCACGATCTCAAAGCCGGGAATCTCCTCCAGCAGGCGCTGCCATCCGCTGAGTGTGGCGAAGGAGTCGCAGTGGCCTGTCACGCGGACGGAGTCACCGGCAATGAACACGTCATCGAATTCCAGATTCCCGTCCGTGGGGTGATGCACGCTCAGTGTGCTCAGAATCTCCAGGGGGGGCAGCCGCCCCGGCTGGAACGACGCCAGCCATCCGCTGTCGTCGCGGAATGAATCGAGTTTCTGCTGGAGTTGGACCAGGGCGTTCACGCATTTCTCTTCCGGCAAGGTCTGCTCGAACACGTCCTGAATCTGTCTCTTGAGGTGTGTGTACTGGGATTCCAGGCGCGAAAGATGAACGAACAGCCCCAGAATCCACACCACCACCGTTGCCGCCAGCAGACCGCCACAGACCAGGAGTTCCTTTCTCAGGCCCGACGCGTCTTGTGTCTGCGTCGTATGCGCGTGCAGGAAATCGACCTGGGCGGCCTCGCGCGGCAGGAGCGGACGAAGGGCGAGCCCCTCGGCCACGCAGATGGGAAAGCCGACACGAATCGTCTCATCGTGTTCGACGCACGCATACGGGTCCACCGGAATCACCTGGCAGCCGATCTCTTCTTGCATCGCGGCGGCCAGGGGCAGGATTGTGGCGGAGGATGCGATCAGGAAGACCCGCAGATCGGCCTGTGCATCGACACCGAAGAGCCTTCGCCAGGTGATCTCGATCTCGCGATCGAGCAACCCCGTCACCTGCCGGCTGATGGATTCCATGTCACTGTCGCGGGAGATCTGGAGGGGGATGTTCCGGATCATGATCAGGCTTCCCTGCTGAAGCACCGCCATGCTCAGAACCGATTCGTCGATCATCACGATGACCGCCGTTCCCTCCTGGCTCTCCGGATGGTTGTAGCCGACCGCTGTACACGCCGCCGTGATCGGAGCCTCGATCCGAGTCACGTGGATCTTGGCCTCGTCCAGAAGTGTCAGCTCTTCCCGGAGCAGATCGGTTGACGTCGTCGCCACCAGCGCCGAATGCCGTCCGTTCGGCAGTTGTCGGGTGGAGCAGACCTGAACGATGGCCTTCTCTGCGACAATGGGCAAGTCATCCCGCAGGCTCGACGGATCGCCGGCGCGAAGCCGGTTCAGGGCGGCGCTGTCCACTTCGAGATCCGCGAAGAAGATCGCCTGGTGGGGAAGGCATACCGTCACCTCCGCGTGCCGGTCAAATCCGTGCTCGGTCGTCAATGCGCGCAGCATGTCGACGGGGCGGTCCGTGCTTCGTCGCGTGGGCTTGCCGAAGACCCTCTCGATGCGGGGTCCTTCGGCGGTCTGCGCGATCTGCACGGCCCGCAGATGGAAGCGGCCAATGTCGATGCCTATCGAGTTCTTCACCATGATCCTGCCTTTTGTCCTTCCTCCGAAGCCTTAACGAAGCGCGTTGCGGTTATGACTCCCGGTAGAGGATAATATCGACATTTCCCGTCTGCGTGTTTCGGTGGAGCAGCGCTTCAATTCCCAAGGTCCGATCTTCGATCCGTCCTTGCGTATTGACGCGGTAATAAGCGTCTCTGGGCTGGACTTCGATCGCGTCCTGGATGGCCAGGTAGACATTATCGGTCATTCCCGGGACCTGCCGGAGTTCGGGCACTGTGTCGAACGGCTTGAATTCGCGTCGTTGAACGATCATGCGGGCCAGGGCCGAGTCCATTTGCTCACAGAGCGACTCGATGACAAGCTGGGGAGCGGCGTTGATGTTGATCCGCCCGCTGCCGGTCGTTGTCAGCAGGTCACGCAGGAGGGCGAAGGCCTCCGGCGTGATCCCCTTGACCCATTGCAGTTCGTCGATGGTGTCCATCGGCCCGTTCTGACATCGGTAGGAAGGTCTGAGAGCCTGATAGTAGCCGCTCTCAGCGCCCTGACCAGCGGCATTGACGAACGGCAACAGGGTGACTTCGTCATCCGGATCGATCCAGTCAATGATGGCTGCGACCACCTCGTACCCGATGCGCTGCCCGGCGTCCTTCCGGCGGTTCAACAGGTCGATCAGTCGGAGCAGTTGATCGATATGCCTTCGATGGAGTTGGCCATTCTTGTCCTTGAGCATGTTGACGTTGACCCGACCGCTTTCTTCCGTGATGGTCACGGTGCAGGTGCCGCCATTGATCGTGAATGCCTCTTCTCCGGTTCGCAGGTCGGCGAAACGGTGGTCATTCGTCACGTCGTTGGTTTCCGCAACGGCGGCGATGGCCAGGCTCAGGCCGGCGCGGGCGCATTGCATCGCCCGTTCGGACTGACGCAGGCTCTCCGCCATTTCCAGGCTCCCGCGTGCGGTACGGTGGAACGCAAACAGCAGGGCCGACAGCAGCAGAACCATGGCCAGGACGACCACGAGAATGAATCCGTTCCGATGGCATCGATATGTGGGGCCGTTCATCGTGTTTGCCTCACGTTCTTCCGATCGGTCGCGGCGTTCAGTATCTCCACCACGGTGGCGCAATGATAAACGCGATCTTCCTCGTCCGTCACCGTGAGGCCAAATCTTACGGCACGCGGCAGCCTCCCGCTCGTGTCGGAATTCCACTGAGATTGCCATCGGAGGCCGTCATGGAATTCAATTTCGACGTCGGCAACCTGGTGCAGCACGGTCTGCCACTGCGCGGCCGCATCGTCCGTATGGATCGAGTCGGTGGCGGGCCGACTGCGCACTGCCAGCGTTCGTGTCGCCGGATCGTGCCGGTAGCCTGCGCGGACAAGGCCCTGCGAGCCGTTTGGCCCGCCGCCGAGGGGGGCCGTGGTCAGGAAGTCCAGCACCTCGCCGTGCGGATTTCGGGTGCCGCCGAGAAACGCGGGGCGCGGCTTCGGCCGGCGAGTCTCACTGGCCTGGTTCGACTCTGTGGCGTTTGGCTCATCGGGGCGACGGTACGCGCACCGAAGCTGCCTGGCCATCAGGCGCAGAACCATGTCGGCCCGCTGCGAGCACGTCAGGCGGCTGTCATAGGCCTCCATCGACCGTGACGTGGCGGCGTAGCTGCCATACACCATCGAGACGATCGTGGCGATCATCGCCAGTGCGACAAGCATCTCAAGCAGTGTGAAACCGGGATTAAGGCGCCGTTCGCTCATGGATTCGGGTGTCCGCCACATACGTTGTCATGGTCATCGTCTTCTCGTCCGAGGCCTGCGTCCACGTAACGGTAGTGGAAACCTCGCGCAGACCATCCTGGGGCAGACGACTGCTGCCTGGTCCGGCGATGCCTCGGACCTCGGTCTTCCAGGTGTAAAGTTGCCCGTTTCTCTCAACAGTGCCCGACGTGGTTCCCTGTCTGGGGAATCCTTCTGTGGAGGCTTCCGCGATCCGGGCCTGGGCCACGAACACCGCCTGGGTCGTCGCCTGGGCGGCGTCGGCCGTGGCCAGACTCAGCAGATGCAGCCGGAGCAGGCCCAACAGCGCGATGGACGCGATCGCCAGCGCGATGAGGACTTCGAGGAATGTAAATGCTTTCCATCGGATTCTGCGACGGTTCATGGTCTTTTGTCCGCAGTTCGTGTACAGCCGCCATCTCAGCTCTGAAGGTCCCAGGATTCGATGTCCGCGTCGTCCTCCACGCCGCCGATCTCACCGTCTTTGCCCAACGACACCAGGTCATAATCCTTGCTGTGGACGCCGGGGCTTATGTAGATGTACTTGTTGCCCCACGGGTCAACGGGCACGGCGTCGAGATATCCGTCGGAATTGTAGCCCTTGATACCCGGATCGTTGACCAGAGCTTCGAGACCCTCGGACGTAGTCGGAAAACGGCCGGTGTCCGTCTTGAACAGGGCCAGCGCCGACTGAATACTGCGGATGTCGGCTTTGGCTTTGACCCGGCGGGCCTGTTCCGGACGGCCCAGAATCTTCGGCATGATGATCGTGGCCAGCAGGCCCAGAATCACCACGACGATCATCAGTTCGATGAGAGTGAAACCCTTTTGTCGGTGCATCGTATGAACCGCTCGGTCTTGCATGGCATGGTTCCCTACAAAGCCTGATTGATTTCGAAGATGGGCAGCAGAATCGAAAGAACGATGAAGCCCACCACGCCACCCATCAGCAGCAGGATCATCGGTTCGAGTAGGGCCGTCAGGGTGCACACAGTGGCCTCGACTTCGCCATCGTACATCTCCGCGATGTTCAGCAGGCCATCCTCGACGGTGCCGGTCATCTGGCCGGTCTGAATCACGTGGAAGACCACCGGCGGGAACAGGCCGGTCGCCCGGACCGCGTTGGCGATCGTCTCCCCTCGATGGACCCCTTCCTTGATGTGCTCTGTTGCCTCGGTCATTACGTGGTTCTGACTGATCTTCTGGCTGATTTCCATCGCGGTGATGACGGGGATGCCGCTGTTCATCAGCGTCCCCAACGTTCGCGTCAGCCGGGCCACTTCCAGCTTGAAGAACAACGGACCGAACAGGGGCAGCCGGAGTTTGATCCGGTCCATCCACCGACGGCCGTCCTGTGTCCTGGCCAGGCCCACCAGGGCGGCAACCATCCCGCCAACGGCGACGAGGATGAGCACTACATGAGATCTGGCAAAGCTGCTGATGCCGATGAGTATTCGGGTCGGCAGAGGCAACTCCTGGTTCATCTTCACGAAGAGTTCCGAAATGCTGGGCACCACAAAAGACAACAGAAACAGGACCACGCCGACCGCGACGACCGCCATCATCGCAGGATAGGCGACGGCCGCTTTGACCTTGCCGGTCAGTTGCACGCGTTTTTCGAGGATGTCCGCCAGGCGCGCCAGCACTGCTTCAAGGGCGCCGCTGGTCTCTCCGGCGGCAACCATGTTGACGAACAGCGGCGAGAACAGATGGGGGTGTTTGCCCAGAGCCTCCGCCAGACTGCTGCCGGCATTGACGTCGTCGCGAACGCGTGCCACGATCGGAGCCAGCGGATCGGCCGAGTATCCCCAACGGACCCCGCGGTTCTGCGGTGTTCCCTGCATCTGTTCGACCAGGGCCGACAGGGCCGGCACCAGCGGCATCCCCGCATGCAGCAGCGTGGACAACTGGCGGGCCAGACGGCTCAGATCCCTGGTGCTTGCGCGTCGGAGCAGGTCCTGTCCCTGTGTCCGAGGAGCGCGGCCCGGCGTCGACGCCGGGCGGGCCGGCGCATTCGTCCTTCGCAGGCGCAGTTGGATCTGTGGTTCAACGGCCGGCATGGCTGCCCACCTCTCGGCTTGTCTTGACGCTGTCCTGCGTGACCCGGTAGACCTCTTCGAGGGTAGTGACACCGGCCAGGACGCGGCGCATACCGTCTTCGCGCAACGTTGTCATTCCCTTCTGCACGGCGGCTTCCTTGATGATGTGCGCGCCGCGACGCTGGATGATGAGGTCTTTAATCTGATCGTCGACCAGCATCAGTTCGAAGATCCCCGTTCGCCCGATGTACCCGGTGCGGAGGCAGTTCTCGCATCCGCCCCCTCGATACAACTGAACCCGGCTCTGGCCAAGCCGCCTCAGTTCGGCTTTGACTTCTTCGACGTCCTGGGGGTGATAGGGCTGCTTGCAGTCGGGACAGATCACGCGCAAGAGGCGTTGGGCCATCACTCCGACGACAGACGAGGAGATCAGGTACGGCTCGATGCCCATGTCGATCAGCCGGGTGACCGCCGAAGCAGCGTCGTTCGTGTGAAGCGTGCTCAACACCAGGTGCCCCGTCAGCGACGCCTGGATGGCGATTTCCGCCGTCTCCAGATCGCGAATCTCCCCAATCATGATGACGTCGGGGTCCTGCCGGAGGATATGGCGCAGGCAACTGGCGAAGGTCAGTTCGATCTTCGGCCGGATCTGCATCTGGCCGACTCCAGGCAACTGGTACTCGACCGGGTCTTCCACCGTCAGGATGTTCCGTTCTTCGCTGTTCAGTTCGTTGAGCGCCGCGTACAGCGTCGTTGTCTTGCCGCTGCCGGTCGGGCCGGTCAACAGGATGATTCCATGCGAGATGCCGATCAGCTCGCGAAAGACTCTCAACAGATCGGGCGTAAAGCCCACGTCTTCGAGACTAAGCCGGCCTCGGCCCCTGTCGAGCAGTCGGAGCACCACGCGTTCGCCGCCGGCGGTAGGGATCACCGAGACGCGGATATCCACCAGTTCGTCGCCTATGCGCACGCGGCTCTGTCCGTCCTGGGGCAGTCGATGCTCTGCGATATTGAGATTGGCCATGATCTTCAGACGCGACAGCAGCGGCGCGGCCTGCGGTTTCGGCAGGCTCAGGACGTTGTGCAGCACGCCGTCCACTCGAAAGCGGACTTTGACCTCTGCTTCATAAGGCTCGATGTGAATGTCGCTGGCCCGGCTTTGAACCGCCTCGAACAGAATCTTGTTGACCAGCTTGATCGCCGGGGCCTTGTTGGCGATGTTCAGCAGGTCTTCCGCATGTGTCTGCACCGAACTGGTGCTCGCGCTGTTGTCGGGCGCGTAGGTTTCGCCGAGCGCGTCCGCGTCGCGTTCGCCTTCGGCGGCGTGGTAGTAGCACTGGCTGATGGCGTTTTCGATCTCCGGCGCCGGACACCGCACGCGGGGACAGGCCTGGCCCAGGACGCCGACAATGGCGTCGTACGCCTCGACGTTCAGCAGGTCCGCCAGAGCCACCGCCGTGCTGCCGTCCTCCATCACGATGGGGATCGCGCACTGCTTCTTGAGGAATTCAAGCGGCAGTCGTCGCACGAGATCGGCGTTCAACTGCTCGGGCGCGATCTTCCACAGTTGTTGGCCTTCTATCCGTTCGGCCTGTCCTGTCTTCACGAATCAACCTCCTCGCACGGATGCGATCCACGTACGGATTGTCCGACCCCCAGGGATCAGCGACTGTTTTCCAGAAGCGGAAGCATCTGTTCCCTCTTCTGCTCCGTCACCTGTTGCAGCTCCTCCTGGCTGGTCATTACGTACGGGGTGATGAAGATCAGCAGGTTCGTCTTCTGCACGCGGTCTCGCTGCCATCGGAACAGATTCCCGACCACGGGCACGTCGCCGACGAGCGGGACCTTGTTCTGGACCTGCGTCTTGTCGTCCCGGATCAGGCCGCCGATGACCACGGTGTTGCCGCTGTTCATCGTGACGATCGTCTGGGCGCTGCGCTTGGCGGTGGTCGGCGTATCCGACGACGAGGCGGTCACACTCTCGACCAGCTTCGTGAATTCGCTGTCGATCTGGAGTCGCACGGGCCCGCCTTGGTTGACGTGCGGCGTGATCTCCAGCGTGATGCCCACGTCCTTGTATTCGTACTGCTTGATCACGGTGGGCGTAAGGAGGTCCGTCGTCTCGGTGATGCGCGACTGGACGACGAACGGGGTGTTTTCGCCCACGACAATCTTGGCCGTGCGGTGATTCGACGTCAGGACGTGCGGCGTCGAAAGGATATTGACTCCGGACTCCTTTTGCAGCGCTTGCAGCAACGCGCCGATGTTGTCGCCTTTCCAGGCGCCCACGGCGAGACCTTCGAGGTCGCCGCGGGCATAGTTGACGAAGGGTCCCAGGTTCGTTGCCGCAAAGCCACGGACGCTGTCGGAGACGGCCTCATCCAGCGTTGCCCAGTCGACGCCCAGTTCCTTCAGAGTGTCTTCGCCGATCTCCAGGATCGTCATCTCGACCAGGACCTGCTCGCGAACGATATCGAGCTTCTCGACGATCTGTGAGATCATGGCAAAGTCCTGAGGGGAGGCCACGATGATGAGCGAGTTCGTGCTCGGATCGGCGGTCACCTGGATCGGCAGTCGCGTATCGGCCGGGTCGGTCACCCGCATTCCGGCCAGCGCCGCCTCCAACGCGGGCGCCACATCATTGGCGTCGGCGTTCTTCAGATAGGTCACGTGGACGTTGCCGGCGTTGGTCGGCCGTTCGACGTCGAGCTGGGCGACGAGCCGCCGGATCGTGTCGATATCCTGTGTGTCGCCCACGACGATCAGGGCGTTGGTCCGATCGTCCGGCAGGACTTTGGTGCGCTGGCCCACGGCCGGCGTAGACCGTGTCCGGCCGGCTGCGGAGGCAACGGCCTGGTTTTCGTCCAGGATCTGCATGATCTGTTCGCTGAGCACCTGGGCGGAAGCGTAGGTCAACGGAAACAGCAGCACGTTCTCTCGGGAGCCCTCCACGTCGAGCTGCGCGACGATCTGCGCGATGTGGTGGATGTTGGCGGACGTATCCGTGACCATGATCGAATTGGTCTTTGGATAGGTCGCCATCAGGGCCCCTGTCGACAGCAGCGGCTGAACGATCTGGCTGATCTCGGCCGCGTCGGCGTACTTCAGCGGGAGGATCTGCGTGACCATCGTATCGCTCTTCGGAATCGTCTCGGGATCAGCGCCGATGCGCACATCGAGATTGCGTTTACTGGCCTCGGCTTTCGGGACGATCTTCACCGCGTTGTCTGTTTCGACCGCGGCGTATCCAGCCACGTCCAGGATCGACTGGAGAAACGGGTAGATCTCCCCCAATGGAACCGGCGTTGGCGACATCACCGTCACGGTCCCGCTGACGCTCTGGTGCGGGATGAAATTGATGCCTGTGATCTCACCGATGGTTTTCAGGACGATCCGGATATCCACGTCCTCGAAGTTGACCTGCACCATTTCGTCACGTCCGCGTGATGGTTCGGGGGACGCGGCGGAACCGCCGTCCGGGACAGGAGCAGGCGACGCGGCGGACTCGCTGGCGCCGATGGAGATGCGCTGGGGCGGGGGCATTCTTTCGATCGGAGTCTCCACAACTTCCGGGACAGTCGTCCAGACTTCCGATTCCACCGTCGTAGCCTGTGGAATACTCCAGGTCGGCATCGTCGGCGGCTGGGAGGCGACGACATTGCGCGTCTCGGCCTCGGACGTCGTCGGAGCGAGATCGGACGGGGATTCGACCACCGGGGTCGGCGGCTCATCGATTGGGTGAGCGGCTCTCTGTCGGGCTCGCCCATGCGGCTGGATCGGACCGACCTCGCTGGACGAGACGGCGCGTCCGCCACAGCCGATACATGTCAGGGCAAGGATGCACAAGGCCATGACCGGTGGGCCGAATTGACGAACCACGTGCGCCCGGGCGACGTGCGCCCGGCATGAAGAGTCTATCGAGGGGTTGTGGCGTTTCGTATTCAAAGTGTTCTCCGCTATCTCACAAGTCCAGTGACAGGTCTTTGGTCTTGCCGTTCCGCAGCAGTTGCATGTTGATAGTGGACTGCGTTCTGGCCTTCTTAAGGACCTGGAATGCTTTCTGTTTGCTGTCGAGACTCTGGCCGTTGACGGTCTGAACGATGTCGCCATTCCTCAACCCGACGATTGCGGCCAGTGGGCTCTGTTCGAGACCGGTGATTCTCAGTCCTTCCGTGCGTCCGTTCTTCACGTACGGCTCGATCGTGGCACTGCGGAACAAATCCTCCACATACCCGAGGCGAGCGGAAGGGGCAGAGGGTGGTTGGACCGCCTCGAGAGGCCGCTGCGGATTCGCCTGACCGACGTCGTTGGCGTCGAACGGCGCCGGGCCTTTGGCGGCTCGGCCGGCATGCAGCACCAGCACCTTGCTCTGTCCGTTGTGGATCAGAACGACTCGGTCCGATTCGATGGACTGGATCGTGGCGGACGCGATGGCATCGCCGATCCTGTACGGGCTGGTTGCCTGGGTGGCCATGTCTTCGATGATGGCGCGGGACGTCGCGGGACCGCCCGCCACGATGCCCACCAGTCGCAGCCCGAGGGCTTCGGCCGAACGCAGGGGGCCGGCCGGCGGGGACGACAAGGCCGGCGAAGCGTTCGTCTGATCCGTGGCCCCGAACAGGCCGCTCTCGACGATGACGGAATAGTCGGCAACCGGCTGGGAGTCTGGCGCCCGCCCGGTTTCGTTGGAGACGCGTTCGCCGCCCGAGACGGCCTTCGGCTTCAGTCCGGGCGCTGGCTCAGAGGGGCGCCAAATTGCCTCGATCGCCACATACAGCAAGGCGGCGACGAGCAGGGCCTTGGCTCCCCAGAACAGCCTCGATATCTGCCTGTCGTTCATCTGTCATCTTTCCCAAAAACGTACTCTGATCGCTGCTGACTCTATCGTCCTGGGAGGGTGGCCACTTGACACGGAGGAGTGAGAGGGCGGTGGATGGTCGGATAAGTAGAGCGATGTAACGGCGAGATGTATATTATCGGGCGAGGGTGGCCCGTGCAGGGGTGCTGGCCAGGTTGCGAGCGTGCGGCTACGCAAGCATCAGTGCCATGATCCCGTAACTGATGTTGGCGAGCCCATGCAGCAGGATGGGGCCCAGCAGCGAGCGGGTGCGAATGAACAGCCAAGCGAAAAGGAGGCCGGGCAGGAACGTTACGAGGGCCACGACGTCACCCTGTACGAAGACGTGGGCGAGCGCAAAGCAGCCTGCGGAGGTGACGATGGCGATGGACTGCGGAACGGTGCGCGATCGCCATGGACGGGCGGCGAGTAACCGCATGACGTTGGCCTGCAGATAGCCGCGAAAGAACAGCTCCTCGGCGACCGCGACATACAAGAGCTGATAGAGCGGCCAGGCCAGCCAGCCGTCTTGAGCGTCGATGGCCGGTCGCAAGGGAATGGGAAGGCGCAAGCGTACTGCAATCCAGATTCCCGCGAATGTGATGGGCAGGACACAGACGAAAACCGTGATGACAGTCCAGAGTGTCTGTCGGACATGGTCAAGGCCGATGCGCGGGAATTCGCGTCGCGTCGTCCATGTGGGGAGCAAGGCAGCCGCCACGAGAATGGCGGGGATCAGGAGCCACTGGAGCCCGGCGACCGGTCCCATGCAGACAAGGCGTGCCGCCAGGAACACGCCGGCGGTGACCAGGGCCGTCTCGGCCGCCAGCCGAGCCGGATGCTGGATGCCATGGTCGCAAAGAGGGCCGGCCGGCTCGACGAGTGACGCCGAGCCGGCCGGGCCGGATTGTACGCGCGAGGAATCCATTCAGTTGTTATCCTTCGGTCGTTTCGAGAGAATGCCGTCTTCTCCGGTCCCGTCGCCTCAGAACGGCCATCACGAGTGCAACGATGGAGTAGGGCACGACCAGTTCTTTCGGCGAGCCGTGGCCGGTGGCAGAAACCGAGCATCCCCCGGGGAATTCGTCGCTGTCTTCGGGCTCCGGATCGGAGGCCACCAGGTAAAACGGCGTGAAGTGTGTGGTCTTGAACCGCAGGGCACTGAGGTTTTCGTTGATCACAATGTTCTCGATATCGGTGATGCCGCTCTGGCTCAAGGCTCCGGTGAGCGAATCGTACCAATAAGGTTTCGCCGAGCCGCCCGTTCCGCTGAAGCGGTAGGGGATCGTCACGGTCACCGGCACGTCAAAGTCGACGCCGCTGGGACCGAAGTCATAGCTGCCGAGGCATTCGGCCGGCGCCACCGGTGGATTCAGAATCCGGGAGATGGAGATCCGCACGTCGGACTGACACGCTCCCGGCGGAACAATGATGGACACGTCGTCCGGCTCATCAATGGCCGCCGGATCAACACCGATCGTGGCGCCTACCGAGGCGACGACCTGCTTGGCATCCAGCGGAATCGGATCGACGAACGTAGTTGCTGTGCTGTAGATCTCGGTGCGCGAGCTACGCGCGTCCGTCCAGACGACATAAGGGTTGTTGTAGCTGTCGACACCGATGGCCGGCTCACGCTGGCCGGAATTCGTGCCATCGTCCCCGACGAAGATGTTGGTTCCTGCCGAGCCAGGGCCCAACTCCGCGATGAACAGATCGGTGTCCGTCGTACGCCGGCGGGCATGACGCAGGTCCTGCCAGCAGGCGAAGACCCTCGAACCCGCTGCACATGCGATGGCAGGGGCAGACTGGCCGGCGCGAGAGGTATCGTCGATGATGCTCGTACCGGTGACAGGGCTGGCCGGCAGGGCATTGAAGGCGGCGTGATAGATATCCGCATTCCCCGGAGCATCATCCACCCACAGCAGGTGCAGCATGGAGGAGTCTCCGTCGTAGGCGATGACGGGATCGGTCTGTTTGCTTTTCGTTTTGACGATTGGGACATTGGCCCAGCTCGACATGTTGGAGGCAGAGCCGTAGATATCCGCCTGGCCGTTTCTCATATCGGTCCAGACGACATAGGCGACGTTGTCCGCACCCACCACCACGTCCGGCGCGATCTGGTCGGCCGGATCGCTGGTCAGACGGGAAGACAAGGCGTCGGCAAAGGCATTGGTCGAGCTGATTGCGAAAATGTCGGCCTGGCCGTCTCGATCGTCTTGCCAGGCGATGTACACCCGGCTGGGCGACTGGCTGTCCGTGGTCACCGCCGGATTGGTTTCATTGTGGTCTGAGTTGGTCACCGGAATCGGACGCGACCACGTGATTCCGTCCGACGACATCGCGACAAAGATGTCCCAGTTGCCGCGCTGTTTGTCCTGCCAGACCACATAGAGGACTCCATCGCGGTCTTGCGCGATGTCAGGGTGACACTGGTCGGAAGCCGCGGTGGTGATGGGCGCCGGTGTGTCAAAGGCCTGCGTTTCTGCGGCCATCGTGCTCACATAGATGTCCCGGCTTCCTTCCGTACCGTTACACCACACCACCCAGACGTTCCCGGTCGCATCACCGACGGTGGCCGGGCTGCTCTTCGATCCCTCCACACCGCAGTCGCGGGTGACGGTCCGATTGCTTCCGAACGCACGCATCTCCGTGGTGAAGGAGTACGCATGGGTGTTCATGGTGTTGCCAGCGCGGTCGGCCGCATTGACCTGCACCGTGACCGTGTGGTCGAACTCGAATGCCTGGCTGGTCTGGTAGATGAACCGGTAGTCATTCGGCGTACCGGATCGACTGCATCGTCCGTGCGGACTCTGGTAGACGTCTATATTGCCCTGGTAGATGGTGTTGCCATCGATTCGAATCGCAACGGAATCGGGACTCACGCCTCTGCCCTGGTCGGTCACGTGCAGAGTCACGAGATTGTTCAGCGACACCTGAATGGCGTCAGGCTCCGGCGAACAACGGGCCACCACCGGCGCCGTGCCGTCCGGGCTCGCACCCACGACGAAAATGGTTACAGTTTCACTGGCCTGACTGTTCCCGTCGCTGGCCACAAAGGTGACATTATGGGAGCCGACCTGAGATGACGAAGGCGTCCAACTGAAGCTGCCGCCCCCGAAGCTCGCTCCGGAGGGCAGACCGGTGGCCGAGTAGCTGATGGCATCTCCATCCGGATCGCTCGCGGTAACGGAAAACGTCAGAGCGTGGTTCTCATCGACGGAGCGGTTCCCGACTTGACTGAGCGTGGGAGCCCGATTGACGTTGACCACGCTGATGGTGATCGTTTCCGAGTCCTGACTCTGACCGTCATTGGCGATAAACGTGACCTGGTAGGTCCCCGCCTGCGCGTATGTAGGGGTCCAACTGAACGTCTGGTTGGAGAAGCTCGCCCCGCTGGGCAGTCCAGTCGCGGAGTACGTGATCGAATCTCCGTCCGGGTCCGTTGCGCTGATCGAGAAGGTCAACCGCACGTTCTCGCTGATCGACTTGTTCCCGACCGCCGCCAGGACGGGGCTGCGATTGGAGGGTGGGTCGTTCGGAGTTGTGTCCGGCTCAGACACGGAATCCCTATTGGCAGGGGTGACCGAGTTGATCACATAGCACCCCGCATCGTGGGGAGCCTTTCTCGAATTCCCATTCAGATCGGTGGCGGGAACGTACTGCGCGTTGGCGAATCCGACAGCCCCGGCGCCGGCGGCCAGTTTGTACGCGTCGTTCAGGTTCTTGCCGTGCGTGTTGTTGCTGGGGAACATGTAGCTGTACTGGTCGAACAGCGCGCCGCCCACGAAGAAACTGCCGGAGCCCTCGAAGTAGTTCGGATGAGCCGATCCGTCGTCTGCCTTGACAATGATGTTACCGGGGTAGTTGGCGGTGGTCTTCCACCCCGTTTGATGGTCGCCGATCACATACATCACGTTGCCTTTGACCGTCGCCTTGGCCGGAGGCGTTCCCGTGATGCCGACGAGAATGTTGTTGGCGATGACCATGCTCGATCCGTCGACGCCCGATACAGTTGAGATGTACAGGGCGACCTCGTAGTAATAGGGGCCGGTTCGTCCATCCCGGTTCTGTCCGATCACCGTGTTGTTGCGGAAGACGAAGTTCTCGCCGCTCTCCGGACACTCCACGGCATTGCTGTTCTTCGTATCATAGACGAGATTGTTCTCGATGAGCATGTTGCTGTAGCCGCCGCTCGGGTGGCCGTTCTGTCCGTCGTAGTGTCCCGGATAGCATCGGATACCTCGTGTGTTTCCGCTGTCGTGGATGATGTTGTTTCGGACGATCAGGTTGCGGGTGCGTATCTCTAAACCGCTGCCATGCTCGCCCTCGACGAATTCGATCTTGGTGGGGCTGGCCAGCGTTCTGCCGCTGCTCTGCCCGGTGATGGTCCTGCCCGATCCCGTCGCGAAAGCGGCCGCCGACGTCGGTCGGATCTGGATGTATTCAGATGACTGCGAGACGACCGTTCCGGAAGCTCCGGTCTGCGCCTGCGTCACGACTTCGTTGGCCTGGAAGTCGCCGGACTTCTGTCCGTAGATGTTCATGCGTATGACGGTCGGGTTCTGGTCGTAAATGTGATTGCCCGAAACGATGACGGTCTTGCCCTCTCGCGTGCCGCCGGCATTCAGCAAGATCCCGCTGCCGCCGGTATTGTAGATGGTATTGTCCGAGAAGACGATCCCGGTCCCGGCGTATCCTCCCAGGCCGATGCCCCGGGTGAAACCGGTGATTTCACATCCATCGATGGTGACGTCCTGGTAGTAATCTGTGGTGTCCGACAGAAGGCGGACTCCGAACGCGGGCATACCGGCATGCTTATAATGCACGTAGCCCCCCGTGATGCGGCAATTGACGACCTTGACCGCCGAGGCGTCCTTCAGCAAAACGGCGATGGCGTCCTGTGTGAGGCCGGTTGCCACCGTCAGGCCGTCGAACACCAGATACCAACTGCGCGTCACGCCTGTGACAGATATGCGGGAGAATGTCGGGGTCTGTCCCGTGTCTGCGACGTACTTTATCGGGGCACTCCAGGAACTGCCGCATGGGCTGGTGCCGGTCAGTGCCAGAGAGCCGTAGCTTCCCGTGCGGATTCGGACCGTGTCACCGGGGGCCACCATGCTCTGAACCTTGCCCATGGTCTTCCATGGTTGCTGGGCCGTTCCCGGATAGCTGTCATTGCCCTGGGTGGCATCCACATAATAGGTGGCGGCGCTGGCGGGTGCCACGGCGGTGACCAGCGGCGCCGCTGTCAGGATCAGCAGGACGATCCAGGTCCGCGCGCCGAAACGTGCGTTTCGACGGAGGCCAGGAAATGGGACTTGCGTGCTGTAAGACATAGATTCCCCCGTGTACTGTTTTGCCTCCCACACGAGCGAGCAACTCGCCCGGGAAGCGGTCTATCGAGTTTGTGCGTACGTGCTCTTTGTGTAAACGGTACGAACAAAGCGAATCAAGGACAAATCGATTCCGCCCTCCTGGCGTGCGAGGTGCCGAGCGGCGAGGCGGACCCGGGGGGCCGCCGGCCTCGGAACGGAGCTAACTCGCCTGGTATCCCTGAGAATGATACACTGATCGTGGTTCCGATAAAAGAGCCTGTTTGTGTTCTTTTTGGCTTTGTTTTATCGGCCACGAGCAAGCCGCCGCTCGGGGGGGCATGACAGGCCCTCAAATGGCGATTTTTGGCTTGAGCCACGTTGACAGTGAGCCGATACGGCTTATAGAATAGATGCTCTTTGACTGCTGATTTCCCGCACGGACGAGCCGGGGGGCGCTGCATTTCCCTGACGGCATCTTTTTACGATGACTCAGCCGTGGAACGTTCGGCGGGGAACCACGAAATACCACCTTTAGGGTATGCTCATAGATGTACAGCCATCGGCGCAGGGTCGCAATCGGACATCCGGACACGTCCGCTGAGAGGCGTTCACGCGGCACGGCATCGGTGTGGAGTGCCGGCGGGATCGTCGTGTTGCTGCTGGTCGGAGCGGGCATTGCGTACCGCATCGCGGCGGCTCGACTGGGAGAGCCTGTGCCGATCCCGCCGCCGGTTTCGCTAGCGGAGGTCCCGACAGAGGTCGACGGGTGGGTCGGCCAGACGCTGGATATTCCCAGTACCACAGAGGACTATATGCGGACGAACTTCGCCGATGACTACATCAGTCGTCGCTACGTCAACGAGGAGCAGCGGATGTGGGGCGATGCGTATGTGGTCTACTGTTCCTCGCGTCCGGCGGGGATGCTCGGCCACCAGCCCATGAGGTGTTTTCCCGCTCACGGCTGGCTCCACGATGGAACGTCGGAATCCGAGTTCGAGACGAATTTGGGCCGAAGGGTCAGGTGTTTGATACACCGGTTCTACAAGCCGGCTCCGGATTATCACCGGGTCGTCGTCCTGAGTTTCTATGTCCTGAATGGACAGGTCACCCTTCGGGAGGGGGAGTTTTCTGGTTTCCTCGGTCGACGCCCAAACATCTCGGGTGACCCGGCGCGGTACGTGGCGCAGGTCCAAATCAGCTCGGCGGTCGAGCACTCGGCCCGGTCGCTGGCGGCGGTCCTGACGGATTCAGTTCTCGCCATTCTGCCGGACCGGGACGGTCAGGTGCGATGGTCGACCCCGCGCCGGGAGTTCTCCGAGCCGGCCGCTGGGGCTTCGCAGAACAACTGACGCACGGATCGCTGCGACGAATCTGAGATCAACGAGATTCCTGCAAGTGGTTTGAATCTCGCTCGTCGGAACAGCCGACGGGGACGGAGTCTATCCAAATGCCACCGCCACGGTGTCTCTAACCGACGGGAGGACGGGTTCAAGGCATTTCATGAATTCGCGGGTCCAGCTCAGCAAGAGATTGCTTCTGATCAACTCCGCCAGTTCGGTGGTGCGGTACGTCCTTTCCGTGTCCGTGCTGATCTGGCTGAGTCAGTATCTCCTGCGCCGCATCGGGGACGTTGAATACAGCCTCTATCCGCTCGTTGTCGGTGTGATTGTCTTCATTCCGTTGCTGAGCCTGTTTCTCACGGCGGGTTTGGCGCGATTCGTGACCGAAGCCTATGCGATGGGAGACGACAAGAAAGTCACGAGCATCGTCTCGACGATGACCGTTCCTTTGCTCGGGCTGGCCGTCGTGTGCCTTGTCGCGGGCCTGACTTTTTCCTGGCACATCGGGCACATCCTGACAATTCCTGCCGGACGGTTATGGGACGCTCGGATCATGCTGGGGCTGCTGGTGTGCTGCACGGCGCTGCGGTTGCCTCTGACGCCATTTGTGTTCGGGCTCTATGTCGAGCAGAGGTTCGTCCTGCAGAACGTGATCGGCCTCGCGGCGGAGGTTGTGAGGATTGCGATCCTGTTCGCGCTGTTGTTTGGGGTCAGCACGCGCGTCCTGTGGGTTGTGGTGGCGGAGGTTACTTCCCAATGGTTTTCCTCGGTGGTCATGGTCGTGGTTTCGCAGCGGTACGTTCCGGCCATGCGGTTCTCGGCCCGGCAGATCGACTGGAGCATCGCGCGGCAGATTATGGGCTTCGGGGGCTGGAATCTGGTGATCAATTGCTCATCGTCTGTTCAGAGGATGCTCGATCCGCTGTTTCTGAACAAGCTGGCCACGCTGGGGGATATCACGTCGAACCACATTGCGACGATGCCGACGCGGCATCTGTGCACTCTGGCCGGTGTGGCCGCCGCCCCGTTGGTGCCGCAACTGGTGACCATGCATGCCACAGGACGCGACGACCAATTGCAGCGTCTGTATCTGCGTGGCGGTCGCTATGGTCTGTGGGCGATCATGTGCATCACGCTGCCCGCGATGGTGTACTGCCGAGAGCTGATCACGCTGTACCTCGGCGCCGAGTACATTGAGACGGCCTTTGTCATGGTCCTTGCACTGTTGCCCACGACCTGGGAGTTCTCACACTGGATGCTGCCTGATCTGTGTCATGCGAAGAACCGGATGCGCCCGATCGCGCTGCGTTTTGCGTCCATCCAGGTGGTTCGGCTGGCGCTGGTTCTCGTGTTTGTGGGAGGGCTGGACCTGGGGGCCTTGGGCCTGCAAGGGGCGGGATTGATTGCGGCGGCAGCGAACATTGCGGTCAATCTGCCCCTGGGATGGCGTCTGGTCGATGTCTCCCCGCGGCGCTGGTTCAAGGACGTGCTGATCCAGGGGGTGATTCCTGGGGCGGCGGCACTTGTAGTCTGGCTGGGACTGGAGCTGCTGCGCCCTCCATCGACCTGGACGGCGCTGGGTTTGTACGTGAGCGCGGGCCTGCTGGTCTATCTGGCGGTGCTGGCGTTCTACTCGTTCGATAAGTATGACCGGATGCGGATCCGGACGGTTTTGGGCAGCGTCGCACGCGGCTTCCGCACAGAGCAGACGCAGCCTTCGCCGCTGTCCGTGGTGTCGAGCGGCACGAGCGCCGATGGGAGGTAACGAAGATGCGGGTGTCGCAGACACGAATTGAGGGCCTGCTGTTGATTCAGCCGGATGTGTACCGGGATCAGAGAGGGTACTTTTTCGAGCACTACAGCCGGGACAAATACGAACAGGTGGGTCTGCCCGGCGAATTCGTCCAGGACAACTGCTCGTATTCGCGGCAGGGGACTGTACGCGGCCTGCACTACCAGATCGGTCCCAGCGCTCAGGGCAAGTTGACCACGGTGCTCTATGGAAGGGTTTGGGATGTGGCGGTGGACGTCCGCTTCGGGTCTCCCACCTTCGGCGAGCACGTGGCCGTCGAGCTGAGCAATGAGAACTGCCTGCAGTTCTGGATTCCGCCGGGTTTTGCGCATGGGTTTTCGGTGCTCTCGGAGGAGGTGGTCTTCTCCTACAAGTGTACCTCGCTCTATTCCAAGGAGAATGAGCGATCGGTGCTCTATAACGATCCGGATCTGGCGATCGACTGGAAAGTCGCAGACCCGATCGTATCCGCAAAGGATCTGGCTGCTCCGCGTCTGCGTTCGATCGCGAGGGACTATGTCTTCTCGCAGTGAGAACGCGGCGGGAACGTCTCCGGCGACAGCGACGCATCGATTCGGACACGGGCCACTTCGGAACATCAGGCAGAGATGAGAGATGAGCATGATTGAGCCGATGTTGTCGGAAGAACCGCGACAGACCGTCTCGAATGAGGCCGCGTCGGAGCCCGATACGCCGAGCCGGGGCCCACAGGTGTGTCTGCTGGGCGCGTCCTTCGACACGGGTAACCTCGGAGTCAGCGCCCTGGCCGAGAGCAGTGTCCGCTGCATTCTGGCTCGCTGGTCCGATGCGCAGGTGATTCTGCTTGCGAGCAGTCGGGAAGAGGGCTGCCATCGACTGAAGCTGGCCGACCGAACCGTGGCGATCCGGAAGGTCCCGATCCGATTCTGCCGGAACGTGTTTCTGTCGCACCACTACGGCGTGCTCTTCTTCCTGGTGCTCATGCTGCGGGTGTTTCCGTTCGACGGCCTGAAGAGGTACCTGGCCCGACGCAACGCCACGTTAAAAGTGCTGCTCGACAGCCGGTTGTTCGTGGATATCACCGGGGGCGACAGTTTCAGCGACATCTACGGTATGGGACGGTTTGTTCAGTCGTTCTTGATCCGCATGCTGCCGCTGATATTGGGCAAAGACCTGATCCTGTTTCCTCAGACGTATGGGCCGTTCAAGAGAGCGTTGTCGCGATCGATGGCTCGCTACGTTCTGCGGCGAAGCAGGAGAATCTACTCCAGAGATCAGGCCGGCCTGGATTTCGTCAAAGAACTGCTGGGACTCATCGACTCGCAAGACCGGATTGCCTTTGCCCCGGATGTGGCGTTTCTCCTGGAGCCGCGCCGGCCGGCGGCTCTCGATGTGGAGGGTCTGGACGCGGCTCGAGACGGCGCCTCGACCACCGTTGGCCTGAATGTCAGCGGTCTGATCTACTACGGGGGCTACCGCGGAGGCAATGAATTCGGATTGAGGGTCGCGTACAAAGAGCTGGTGGACGCCATCGTGGAACGGCTGATGCAGAAGGAAGGCGTTCGGATCGTGCTGGTTCCGCACGTGATTCCCTCGGACGTGTACGAAGGCAACGTCGAGAACGATCTGGCCGCGTGTCTCGACGTGCACGGGCGGCTCTCGGTTCGGTATCCGGGGAGACTGTTCGTGGCGCGAGGGACCTACGACCAGGGCGAGGTCAAGTACATCATTGGGATGTGCGATTTCTTTGTTGGGACGCGGATGCACTCGTGCATTGCCGCGCTGTCGCAGCACATCCCGGCCGTCGGGGTCGCCTACAGCAAGAAGTTCAAAGGGGTTTTCCAGACTGTTGGCGTTGAGAATCTGGTCGCGGACATGAGATCGTCGCAGGCCGATGAGATCCTTGCGACCATCGAGACGGCGTTTGCCTCGCGCGAGTCGATCGCCCGTCGGCTCCGCGAAACCGTGCCCGAGGTCAGGCGGAAGGTATCGCGCCTTCTGGAGGGTCTCGACGCATGAGACAGCCTTTCGACACGGTTTCCGATGTCGTTGCCTGGCGGCTCTGTCTGGGCTGCGGCGCCTGTGTCTCAGTTTGTCCCGAAAAGGCGTTGGCCCTGGTGGACGTTGAGGGCGATGGGCTTCGGCCGACGAGAGATGCTGCCCGCTGCGCCCGCTGCGGGACGTGTCTGGCGGTTTGTCCTGGGGCGGCCATAGACGGCCCGCCCGCCCACGCTCTGGCGCTGGACTCGCTGCGACAAGCGTGGGGTAATGTGCTGGAAGTCTGGGAAGGCTATGCGACGGATCCGGAGATCCGCTACCTGGGTTCGTCCGGGGGAATTGCGACGGCGCTGTCGCTGTTCGCCCTGGAGAAGCAGGGTTCTCCGGGCGTGCTTCACATTGGCAGCAAGCCCGGGCATCCCCTGGACAACAGTCCCTTTGTCAGTCGGAATCGGGACGAGTTGCTCGTGCGAACCGGCTCACGGTATGCTCCCGCGGCTCCTTGTTCCGGGTTGGGAACAATCGACCGCGACGGCGAGGCATCTGTGTTTGTGGGAAAGCCCTGTGATGTTGTGGCCCTGCGCAAATGTCAGGCTCTGGGCGACGGCCAGGGACGATCGATCCGCCTGGCCATTTCCATCTTCTGTGCCGGCACGCCGAGCACGCAGGGAACCAGAACGATCCTGGCGCAGTTGGGCGTCAGCCCCGAAGAGGTGACGGAGTTTCGGTATCGCGGATGCGGCTGGCCGGGACGTACTGTGGCCAGGACAAGCTCCCGAAGCGATGCGGAGTGCTCCATGAGCTATGAGCAGTCCTGGGGCGACATCCTCAGCAAGCACACGCAGTTTCGCTGTCGGCTCTGTCCGGATTCGACGGGCGAACTGGCCGACATCTCCTGCGGCGATCCCTGGTATCGCAAGGCGGAACCGGATGACACCGGCCGGTCCCTGGTCCTGGTCCGGACCGAGACGGGCCGGCAAGCCCTGCACGAGGCCATGAAGGCCGGCTACGTGACGCTCGAAAAGGTCTCCGCCGACACGCTGCCCATGTCACAGGCATCCCTTCTGCGGCGCCGAGCCCATCTATGGGGACGCCTTGCCGCGTTGCGAGTGCTGGGGGCCGCCGTCCCTGCGTATCGAGGATTCTCGCTCTTCGCGACCTGGCGGGCATTGCCGGCTACGGAAAAAATGCGTTCACTGCTTGGCACCGCCCGTCGTACGGTCCAACGAAAGTGGTACAGACGTGAGCGCGAAGGTAGGCAATAACTCGACGTGTGAGGCCGTGATTCCTTTGGGCAGCGAGGCGGTGTCGAACCGCTGTGAAGCCCGACGTGGCAGCCGCCGGCGAACGCTCAAGACGCTCTACTACCGGATTCCGCCTTCGTGGCGGCGGCTTCTTGACCCTCTGGTCCGCTGCTATCGCCTGTGGGACGAGATCCGACCGAGATTCTGGATCGGGGATAGTCAACCGCGGGACGATGGATTGTCGATCTCTATTCTCTGCGTCGCCGGCACCTGGGAGAGGAGTTTCCTGTTCGATCAGATTCTCGGCAGACAGCGTCGAGAACGGTGCGTCGGGCGGGCTTGGCTGTGGAATGTCGCAAAGGTTTGGGCGCGGAAGGGACCGCACTGCTGCGCGATTCTGGTGTATGTCCGCCCCGGTTTTCGCCGATTCCTGGGATCTCAGAAGTGGCTTCACATCCCCGCCTGGGTGGTCGGAGAAGTGGAACTGCCGCTGTCTCCGCAGGTTCTGGCCACCGGCAATGTCAAAGAAGATCTGCGGAAGATTCGCAAGAGTGCTCTGGGTTACACGGTGACGCGTGATCTCCAGCAATTCGAGGACTTCTACGCGAACATGTATGTCCCGCATGCCAGGAGGTTCTATGGAGACGGCGCGCGGATCTGGCCTCGCGGCCTGTTGCTGAAGCATCTCGATCACGGCGAGATCCTCCTGGTGACCCGCCAGGGCCAGCCTGTCGCCGGGAATCTGATCAGTTACGCAGAGGCGGAGCCGTTGCTGGTGGTCAGCGGTGTTAGAGACGGCGACAGGAGAGCGCTGCGGGACGGAGTCGGTGGCGCCATTTACCATCTTTCGTTCCGTCATCTGACCGAGCAGGGCTTCACCAGGGTGGGACTTGGCAAGTCGAGGGCATTTCTGCGCGATGGGGTCCTGCGGTACAAGAAGAAGCTGGGCATGAAGCTGGTCGGTACATCAGAAGGGTATTTCTACCTTCGTGTGCCGCACGACACGGAGGCCTCGCGAGCGTTTCTGAAGGACAACCCTCTCATTCTCGATGATAATGGAGGATTGCACGGTGTGGTGTTCGTCGAGACGAACGCAGGTTCGCTCTCGGAAGCGCAGTGGGCCGAGTTGGACAAGGAGTTCTCCTGCCAGGGGCTGTCGTGCCTCTGGATCGTTCCGTTGAATTCCCCGGATCGTCCACCGCGAGTGCCGGCGTCGTGGGTGAGTCGCATAAGTGTGAGAGGTGCGTCGGAGGTCCTTGGCTCGCCGTGGGGAGCCGCCGCTTTCGGTGAGTGCATGGGTGGCTGCCGGTGAGAGGCCAACAGTCATGGATCGGACAAATATGACAAGTCAGGCAACGATCGCTGCGACTGCTGCCGCCATGCCCGCAAACGACAAGGAGCGACACCTTGACAGTGCCGGCCCGTCCTGTTCGTCTGAGCCACAGAGGCCGCCAAACGCCCGCCAACAAGGCGCACGGGGACTCCGGAGGCTGGCCAGGAGAATTGATGAGTGTATCCCCCGGCGTCTGCGCTGGATTCTTCGGCCTTTCGCCTATTGCTATGAGCTGTTCAATGAGATCCGACCACGGTTTTGGATTGGTGAAAGCCAGGACTCTGCGGACGGCGCTAAGATCATGGTGCTCTGTGCGGCCCAGGAACGCGACCGCAGATACCTGCTCCGCCGGTTCCTCGGCGACACCTGCCGGGAACGCTGCATCGGCCGGAGGTGGTTGTGGGAGATTCCCCGGGTGACAGTGCAAGAGGGACGCGGGTGCTGCCTGGTCGCCGTCAAGACTCTGGGACGCTTTCGCCGACTATTGAAGCCGGAACAATGGTTGTATGTTCCCGGCTGGGTGGCAGGCGATGTCGAACTTCCGCTGGACCCCGGCGTCCTGCGGATGGAAACCGTCCGGTCTGACCTTCGGAAGATTCGCAGGAACGCGCTGCAGTTCCACGTGACACACGATCTCGAGCATCTCCAAGACTTCTACGATCACATGTACGCGCCGTACATCGCGCAGGCCCATGGCGGCAGTGCCGTAATCATGCCCTATGAGTCCATGAAGGCGGCCTTCCCGCACTGCGAGCTTCTTCTGGTGATGCAGGCGGACGAGCCGATTGCGGGGCTATTGATCTCCTATTCCGATACAGCGCCTCGGTTGTGGAGCCTGGGGGTACGAGATGCCAACCGCGACTTCGTTCGGGACGGGGCCATTGGCGCGCTGTACCATTTCTCCCTCCGGCATCTCTGCGAGAAGGGGTACGCCAGAGCGAACCTCGGCTTGTCTCGTGCGTTCCTTCATGATGGGGTCCTGCAGTATAAGAAGAAACTCGGGATGAGGCTTTCTCGGGCAGGCAGGGAGTGGTTCGCCGTCCGAATTCTGGATGACTCCAAGGCCACGAGGGTGTTGCTGCGGGATACTCCGCTGATTGTCGAGCGTGACGGCCTGCTGTATGGACTGATCTTTGTGGATGCGAGCGCGGACCAGCTTTCCGAAGAAGACTGGGAACGGCTGGACAGGCAGTTCTTCATGCCGGGACTGTCCCGGCTTCTGGTCGTTCTCCTGGGGGAATTGAGCCTTGATGTCGCCGTGCCGGCTCATCTGGCCAAGAGAATCACCGTGTGCAGTACATCGGATATCGTACAGGATGACTGGTACGGAAAGAGGGCATAAGTCGTGACACAGATATGTGCCAGTCGTGCAAAGGCTGAGGTTCACGACGCGAGCTTGACGCTTTGTTTTGCAGCGCGTTCGGTCGGTGAAGTGAGCGAGACGTGGATGTGGCGTCAGATCGTAGGCATGGCCCGCATGCGGGTCCAGGTTTTGACATGGCGTTACATCAACAGAGACTTTTTCCCTATCGGCAGTGTGCCGATGACCATTATACAGGAGGCGGGGTGCTGGCCGGAAGAGGCGTCCGGACTGATGCGACGTCTTCATCGATTGCGGAATTTGTCGCGTCGGAACTTCTTTGCGACGACGCGCCGGGAGTATGCCGCCATCGGCCGCATCGTCCGTGCGATCCATCCGGATGTGATACTGTGTCAATATGGGACGATGGGGCTGCGGATGCTCCCGATAGCGCGCGAACTTGCGATACCTCTCGCGGTGCATTTTCACGGTTCCGACCTTGCCGGCGGATTGGCCAATCGATGGTATCGATGGAGCATTGAGGCTGCCCTTCGTCAATTCGATGCAGTCATCGTGGTCAACACCATGCAGCGGGATTGGCTTGTCGCGCATGGAGTGGATCCGGCGAGAGTGCATGTGATTCCCTGTGGCGTGCCCACAGAGGAGTCTCTTCCGTGTTCGGCAAAGGAGCGGAGTGGTTCGCCGCTGCAGTTCATCGTGGTCAGCCGCCTTGTGAGGTTGAAGGGAGTGGACATGACGATTCGGGCCTTTGCCTCCGTCGTGCGCGAGATTCCCGGGGCTCGTCTTGTCATAGCCGGTGAGGGACCGGAGCGCGGAGACCTGGAGACGCTCGTAGAGCGTCTTGGGCTGTGGGACAACGTGTGTTTCACGGGGTGGTTGTCTCCAAGCGAAGTACGACATGCGCTTGAGCAGTCGGATGTCTTCGTCCAGCACTCTCTGGTCCCTGAAGGGTGGCCTGTCAGTGTGGCCGAAGCGTCCGCCATGGGACTGCCGGTGGTGGTGACGAATTGCGGCGGGCTGGCGGAGCAAGTGGTGGATGGCGTGACGGGGTTGTTGGTTCCCGCAGGCGACGTGCCTCGCATGCAAGAGAGCATGCTGCGACTTGCGCGCGATCCCCATTTGCGCTCGCGTCTTGGAATGGCAGGACGAACGCGCATCAAGGAGGAATTCGATGTCAAGAAACAGATTGCCGAGCTTGAGGACGTGCTCATAGAGTGCGCACGTGCGTCATGAGCGATTTTCTGATTCGAATTGGACACGACTGTGATTCCGGGCGCCTGCTCGCTCTGCTGAAGGAGCCATACGGTGTGCGTGCTCCACAAGGACGGGGTTTTGACTTTGCCTGGGGCAGCGTGGCGGTGCTGGACGATCGGCTTGCCTCCAACGCGAACATCATCGGCGTAGATGGAGGAGTTCTCGCCTGGGTGGGGGACCTCGTCGGAGGCATGTCCGAGACGTTCCGAGCGGCTCTGATCGCGCGCCTTGCATCATTGCACCGTTCTGCCCAAGGCCACGACGACTTCCTGGAAGATGATCCGGTGTTCCGGCAACTGAACGGCGCCTTTGCCATTCTGTACGCGGATGAGATGGGGTTTCATATCGTAACCGATCCGTTGGGCACGACGCAGGTGTTTCTGGGCAAGGGAGCCGATGGACGGACCGTCTCGGCGGGCACGCACGCCGACCTGGTTGCTGTTGCCGGCGAGGTTTCGGAGGAGGTAGATCCCGTTTCGCTCGGCCAGTTCCTGCGGCAGGGGCACTGCGACTTTCCGTGCACGATGTATAAGAATCTTGTCGAAGGCCATCCCGGCACTGTCTTCGCCATGTGCAGGGAGAATGGTGAGTTGCAGTCGAGGCAATGGTCGTACTGGCGACCGCCTGTCGAGGTACGGACGGACTACAGCGAGACGGATCTTGCCGATCGGCTGCGCGAGGTGTTTCTTGCCGCCGTGGCGGAGCGGTGCGGGGCCGACCGCACCGGCGTGGCCTTGAGCGGGGGCCTGGATTCTCGGCTGGTGACGGCCGCCGTTCCCAGGGACAAGGCCGGTATCGTGTTCACCCTGTGCGACCGGGTCAATCGTGAAGCCAGGACGGCGCGGCGCGCTGCGGCCGCATATGGGCGACCCTGGTTTCCATTGATTCGCCACCAGGAGTATCTTGCAGATCATCTCGTGGGGGCGGTCCGGTTCATTGGATGCGAGTGCGAGTTCGTGCACGCGCATCTGTTCGGCTTTGCGGACACCATCACGAACGAAGTGGACGTCCTGTTGACGGGCGATCTCCTGGACACGCTTCTGAGGGCGTACACGGCAAAGGACTTCGTCTGCCGGCGCCGGCTGGGGGGACTTCTCCCGAACCGCTATGAACGGATTCCGTTCGATGGCCTCGACGTACCACGCGATTTCTGGGACGAGCGCATGCCGCAGGACGTGCTGGAGAGCATGGCGGAGCGCCGGAAAGATTTCTGTGACAGAAACGCGGACCCACGCCGGGGCAGCGTGGCGGAATTTCTGAAGATCTATCCGTTCCGGCAGTGGCTGGAGGTGGCCACTTGGGCGGCGCAGAGAAGACGTCTGCCCATCCGTCTGCCGGGAGCGGATCGGCGGTTGCTGGATTTTGCCTTCACCTGTCCCGTGGAACTCAAGCTCGGTGACCGCATTTTCCTGAAAGTGGCGCAAGAGGTCATGGGTCCCGGCCTGCGAATTCCCTCTGCCAACGATGGCGTTCGGCCTTGCAGCGGGCATCTCTGGCGTCTGGCGCAGCGGGCGATCCGAAAAATGGCAGATTGGCTCGCCGGCGTCATGGAAGGTCTCGGGTGGAAGGCCCCGATTCAACACTCCTGGCACGACTACCCGATGTATTGGCGCGAGAGCCAGGGGTTGGCTCGCCTCCGACGCACGTATGGGCCGAATCTCAGCAGTCTCGATGGTGTGTTGTTCAAAGGCAGTGGCCAGGTTCTCCTGGAGGACGAAGAGCTCCGCTGGGAACATGGGCTTCGCCTTCTGCAGTTGGCGGTATGGCTGGGGCTGGTGAAGGAATACCGAGGGGTTTATCGACGGGAGTTGGATGCGCGGACGTCAGATGGGTCCGAATCCCAGCTTTCTCATTGTCATTCAGGATACGAGTGTCCAATGGACGGATGCAATCGGAAGTCCGTTCTGCCGGTGGCAGAGGCGGGCGAGAAGACGTCGCCGGGTGGCGCCGAGTGCGCTGTGTGCAGCGCGGAACGTGTGGACAGTGGGAAGAGTAGCGTGAGGTCCGAGCCACTGTCAGATTCGACTCGCGGATCGAGCGTGCCTCACACGCGGCTCCGGCCCTCCACCGAGAGCACCTCGGCCGATACGCAAGACGTGCGGACACTGTCGGTTGCCTTCGTTCCTTATTGGGGCGCCAAGAACCCGTATCAGGATGCTTTGGCGAGACATCTGTCGGCCCTGGGAGTCAGGCTGGAGAAGGGGTATTCCCTCAAAGACCTGTTTCGATACGGCATCCTCTTGAGTACGAGGCCTGACATCGTCCATTTGCACTGGCTTCCGGAGTTCGGTTGGCGAGAATGGCGGTTCCTCCGGGCCATGGCATTTGTGTCGCGTCTGGCTCTGTTGCGACTTCGGGGCGTCCCGTTGATCTGGACCGTCCACAATCTGGTGCCGCATGAGTCGCTCCATCCGAGATTGGATTGGCTTCTGGCCCGAACGGTTGCTGCTCTGTCGAGCGGCCTGATTGTCCACGGCCAGAATGCCAGAGAACGGGTGATCGACACATGGCGATTGCAGGATCGAGGGCATTTCGCGGTGATCCCACACGCCAACTACATCGGCGATTATCCCAACCATATAGATCGCGCGGCCGCCCGCGGGCGGTTAGGTGTCGAGGATTCGCGCGTGGTGTTTCTCTTTCTTGGCGCGGTACGACCCTATAAGGGCGTGCTGGAACTGATCCAGGCCTTTCAGCAGCTCGCGCCGGACCGTGCCGTCCTGGTCATCGCTGGTCAGCCGCTGAACGAGGAGTTTCGGCGGAAGATCGAGGCGGCCAGCGCGGGGCTGGGCAACGTACAGTTCCATCCCGGTTTCGTGCCGGACGATCAGATTCAGGTATATATGAACGCGGCCGATGTGGTGGTCCTGCCGTATCGGCATCTTCTGTCGTCCGGCGCCGCTCTGTTGGCGATGTCGTTCGGCAAGCCCTGCATTGGGCCGGCGATGGGATGTCTGACCGATGTGCTGGATGATCGCGGCGCCTTTCTGTACGACCCCGCGGGCGAGACGGGGCTTCTGGAAAGCATGCGGCAGGCGGTGGAGAGGGCCGAGGCGTTGTCCGCAATGGGCCAGTACAATCGCCGGAAGGCCTCGCAATGGACATGGGCAAGCGCAGCGGCGGCCACCAGGGCCCTGTACGAGCGGTGTCTGTCACGGACCTTGTCGACCGGCCGAAAGATCATATCCGGACGGAGAGACGGACGCTGAGAGAGCGGCCCGCTTTGTGGCGATGAGGAACTAAGGCGTTCATGCCATGACCATCGATCTGGTGTTCATTACCTATCAGCGGCTGGAATACACGAAGTTGGCGCTCGCATCGATTCTCGCCGACCCGACGGAGGAATTCTCGCTGACGATCTGGGACAATGCCTCGACGGACGGGACTGTGGACTACCTCCGGAAGGAGGTGTGCGATCCCCGCATCGCGGACATCGTGCTCTGTAAGGAGAATGCCGGCCAGACGGCCGCCGTGAACGAAATCTGGGGACGGTCGAAGGCCGACCTTCTCGGCAAGCTGGACAACGACTGTCTTGTTCCAGCCGGCTGGACACGTACGCTGGCACAGGCCCATCAGGATATCGAGAGGCTCGGGGTGGTTGCCTGCTGGCATTACTTTCCCGATGATTTCGACTACGAGCGCGCCAGGCATAAGATCCAGACGTTTGGACGCCATCAGATATTCCGGCATCCGTGGACCTGCGGGACCGGGCTGTTGATCAAGCGAAGCGACTTCCATGCGTTCGGGCCGATCCGGGAGAACGCCACCACGGCGTACTGGCTGAAGATGGCGTCGGCCGGCCGGATCAACGGTTTCTATTATCCGCTGATCTGCCAGGAGCACATGGACGATCCGAAGAGCCGCTACTGTCTGATGCACCGCGAGGGGAGCTTTGAGGAGTACCGCGATGTTACCTTTGGTATGCGTGCGGGATATTACCATGACATGGACAGTCGCATGAAGGTGCGTCGCAAAATGGTGAAGAACCTGTTGGAGGGCCCGTTCGATCCACGTTGCTATCTGGGTTGGCGCGGCCGGATCCGCAATCTTCGCGAGCATGCGACACGATTGCTGTCGAGGTCTCGCGTTGGGCGAACGGGAGGGGGCACATGACAAAGTCGGCCTCTGCATATGTCCGGTTCTGGGGCCGTCCTGCCCGGAAGTGTCGTCACCGTCTGGTGGAATTGTGTTCTGACAGGCGTTCGATCAGTTCTGCCATCCCGTTCGGGGTGACCGCAAGCGGCTATTGCCGGAGGGCTATCTGTCCGTGATTACCATTACCCAGGGAACCATCGCGTTCACGATTCTATTGTCTGTGGCGGTGTTGCTGGTGCCGAGGAGATATTTTCTTTTGCCCTATATTGTGGCGGCCTGCTTTGTTCCGGCGGACCAACGCGTCATCATCATGGACTTGGACTTCACCGCCCTGCGGATTCTCATCGTCGTCGGAGTGCTGCGAATCGTGTGCAGCCAGGACAGCAAGCCTCTGCAAATCAACTCCTTTGACAAGCTGGTCATTGCCTGGGCCGTCTGCGGTGCGGTGATCTATGTTCTGCTGTGGGGAACCTTGGGGGCCATTATCTTCAAGTGCGGTGTTCTCTTTGACATCCTCGGGACATACTGGTTGTTCCGGAAAAGCGTGACGAAGTTGGACGACATCAAGCAGATCGGTCGCGTTCTGGCGGTCTGTTGCCTGGTGATGGTGGTCTTCGTGGCCATCGAGTGGACGACGGGGCAGAACCCCTTTGCCGTCCTGGGGCGGGTTCACACGGTGTTGCGAGAAGGGGAGTTTCGTTGTCAGGCATCCTTCCCGCATTCGATCATGCTGGGGCTGTTCTGGGCGACGGCCGTCCCGCTCTTCGTCGGGCTCTGGAAGAGTGAGACGCACAAGTGGCTCTACGGGGCGGCGACGGCTGCCGCCGTATTTATCATCATCGCAACGCGCTCGAGCACGCCGCTTCTGACCCTGATGATTGTGGGCGCCATGATGCCTTTGTTTCGATACCGTCAGCACGGCCGTCTGGCCGCCTATGGCGCCGTGGCGATGCTCGTCGCCCTGCACATCGTCATGAAAGCGCCCGTGTGGCATCTGATCGCCCGGGTGAACATCATCGGAGGGTCGACCGGATGGCATCGGTATCATCTGATTGATGAGGCGATCAACCACTTTTCCGAGTGGGCTGTGCTGGGAACGCGCGGGACCGGCCACTGGGGCTGGGGGCTCTATGATGTGACCAATCAGTTCGTTCTCGAAGGAGTCCGGGGCGGGCTGATCACCCTCATCCTGTTCATCATCCTCGTGATCTGGGCGGTCGCCCGCGTGGGCAAGGCCTCCCTCCGCAGGATCTCGACGGGACACCAGTGGCTTTTGTGGGGAGTCTGCATCTCGCTGTTCGGACACTGCGTTTCCTTTTTCGGCGTTTCCTACTTCGGTCAGATCATTCTGTTACTGTACCTGACCTTTGCCATCACCGGATGGGTGTTCTCCGATCCCCGGCAGTTGCGTCTGGAAGAGAAGCTGGTTGCCTACCGACTTGCGCATGAAAAGAACCGTAGACGTATCGATCGTCATCGTCAGTTGGAACACGCGGGCCATCCTTCGGGATTGTCTTGAGTCCATCGACAAGAACGCCGGTGCGGTCTGCTGCGAAGTGCTCGTGGTAGACAATGCTTCCGCCGATGACTCTGTCGCCATGGTCCGAGAGGAGTTTCCGCATGTTCGACTGATCGAGAATGCGGAGAACCGTGGGTTTGCAGCGGCCAACAATCAGGGAATTGCCCTGGCCGCGGGGCGTTATGTCCTGCTGCTCAATAGCGACACGGTCGTGCTGGACCAGGCGATCGCTAAGACGGTGGCCTTTGCCGACGCTCGTCCCGAGGCGGCGGTTGTGGGCTGCCGTGTTCTGAATGCCGACCGCACCCTCCAGCGGACGTGTTCGATGTATCCGTCGCTGCCCAACCTGGTCCTGTCGAGCACCTATCTATACAAGGTATTCCCCCGGAGCCGGCTCCTTGGCCGGGAGCACATGACGTGGTGGGACCATGACAGTACGCGAGAGGTGGAGGTGGTCTCCGGGTGTTTCATGCTGATCCGTCGCGAGGCGATCGAGCAGGTTGGAACCATGGACGAGGGTTTCTTCATGTACGCCGAGGAGACGGACTGGTGCTATCGCTTCCGACAGGCTGGCTGGAAGATCCTCTACGCGCCGGTCGGCCAGATCGTTCATCTGGGCGGAAAGAGCAGCGAGCAGGTGAAGTCGGAGATGACGCTGCAGCTGCGCAGCGGGATTCTCCGGTTCTTCCGAAAGCACCGATCGTTTTCATACTATGCCATGGCGTGTCTCTTCACATCGCTCTGGTACGGGCTTCGGGTCCCCTATTGGTTCCTCCGGGCGCTCGTTCTTCCGCAAGAGCGAAACCAGGGTTTTGCCAATGCGGCGATCTACGCGCGAGGCTGTGCCCGAAGCCTGGGGGGCTGGGCCCGTCTTTCCTGCAAGCGCGGCGTATCCGCCGGGTTGTGACCGTGGGAGTGTTCAGTGACCGCAGAAAGACCGACATATGTCATCGTGACGCCGGCCTTCAATGAAGCGGCATATATCGAACGCACGATTCAGAGTGTCGTGCGTCAGACGATCCGGCCGGTCCGCTGGGTCATTGTCGACGACGGGTCGACGGATCCGACGGCGCAGATCGTCCAGCGCTATGCCCGGCAGTACGACTGGATGCGCTACCTGCGTCGAGAGCGAGTTCCAGGGCAAACGTATTACGCGAGCAACGTCTACGCGATCCAGGAGGGGCTTCAATCCCTTACCGAGGTCGACTACGCGTATCTGGCCATCCTGGATGCGGATATCGAACTGTGCCCGGACTACTACGAAGCCGTACTGGGGCGATTCAAACGCTATCCCGAACTGGGCATTGCCACCGGGACGTACCTGGAAAGAGAGGGCGATGCCCTCGTGGAGGCACGGATCGACCGTCGCTCCACGCCGAAAGCCATTCAGGTCTTCCGAAGGGCGTGCTATGAGCAGATTGGCGGATACATTCCATTCAAGAACGGAGGAGAAGATTCGGGTGTCGAAGTGGTTTCTCGCATGCACGGATGGCAAACGTGGTCGTTTCGAGACATCCAGGTGGTTCACCATCGGCCGGTGGGGACGGGGGATGGACACTCTCTGCTGCGCGCCCGCTTCCAGCTTGGCTTCCGAGATTACTGCCTGGGAACCCACCCGGCGTTCATGACCTTCAAGTGTGCCAAGCGGTGTGTGTGGGAACGGCCTTATTTCGTGTCGGGGCTGTTGCGTTTGGCCGGATTCTGGCACGGGTACCTACGTCGGGAAGCGCGACAGTTGCCGGCGGAGGCTGTGAAGTTTCTGCGGAGAGAGCAACTGGGCCGGTTGCTGGCCTCCCTGCGATTGCGGGAACCGGGATGGTCACCGAACTGAGGTAAGACAGGCATGTGCGGTATCTGTGGAATCGCGAACTTCGATCACAAATCGGTAGATCCCGAGGTCGTCGGCCGCATGCGCGACGTGATGCGCCATCGGGGGCCGGACGGAGAGGGTCTGATTTCCACCGAGCACGCCGCTCTGGGGCACGTTCGTCTGAGCATCATCGACGTGCAAGGGAGCAAGCAGCCCCTGGCCAATGAAGACGAAAGCATATGGGTGACGTTCAACGGCGAGATCTACAACTACCGCGAGCTGCGCGAGCACCTGCTGGGCAGGGGGCACCGCCTCAAGACGTCCGGGGATACGGAGACCCTGGTGCACCTGTACGAGGAGTACGGCCCGGAGATGGTCCACCGGTTGCAGGGGATGTTCGCTTTTGCCATCTGGGATACGAATAGCCGACAGCTCTTCCTGGCGCGAGACCGGATGGGGATCAAGCCACTCTACTACTGCCGGTGCGGCGGCGACTTTGTGTTCGCTTCCGAGCCGAAGGCGTTCTTCCAGCATCCGGGTGTCGATGCCCGGCCGCGCCCGGAGGCAATCTGGCACTACCTGACGTTTCGTTCCGTTCCTGCTCCGGCCACCTTCTTCGAAGGGATTGCCAAGGTCCAGCCCGGACATCTGTTGATCGTCACCGAGACGAGCCTGGTCGATCGATCGTACTGGGACATTCCCTTGGGGCAAACAGGTTCCGTCTCGGCGACGCCGACATCCGCACAGATCGAAGCGCAGACCGAATCGCTGCTGAAGACCTCCGTGAAACGTCGGCTCATCAGCGATGTCCCGCTGGGCGCGTTCCTGAGCGGCGGAGTGGATTCCAGTCTCATAGTCGCGATGATGAGTATGCTGACCAATGCCCCTGTCCGAACGTATTCCGTCGGGTTTCGTGACGCGGCATCGTCGGAGCTGCCGTATGCCCGGATTGTGGCGCAGAAGTACGGGACCGACCACCATGAGCTCGTTCTCGAAGAGGACTGTTTCGCGGACCATCTGGAGAAACTGACGTGGTTGCGGGACAGCCCCCTGAGCGAGCCGGCGGATGTTCCGCTCTATCTGCTGTCAAAGATGGCTCGTCGCGATGTCAAGGTGCTGCTTTCCGGAGAGGGCAGCGACGAACTGTTCGGAGGCTACCCCAAGTATGCTTACGATCGGTTTTCCCCGATGGTGAACTGGATGCCGGGCCGGCTTGCCCAGGCCCTCTGCTCCATGGTGCCGGCCAGGCTCAGGCGCGCGGAGGTCGCGCTGCGAAGTCTATGCGAGCGCAATCCCGCGGATCGGTGGCCTCAGTGGTTCGCTCCGTTCACACGCCGGGAGAAAGCGCTCCTGATGCCGGCCCACGGTTCCTGGCCCAGTCCTTTACAGGAACATGTTCGCCGTTCGCCAGGCCATGCACTGGATGCGATGCTGTACGCGGACTGCAAGGTGTGGCTGCCCGACAACCTCCTCGACCGGGGCGACCGGATGACCATGGGGGCCTCTGTGGAGGGGCGTGTCCCGTTCCTGGACCACGAACTGGTGGAGCATGCGTTCCGCCTGCCGGCGGACGTGAAGGTTCGGGGCTTTGCCCGGAAGTGGCTGGTCAAGCGGATTGCCCTGAGATACCTGCCCGAGATGATCGTGCATCGAAGGAAGGTCGGCTTTCGTTTGCCGCTGACCGCGTGGTTTCGGGGCCAGTTGCGCGATCTGTGTTACGACCGGATCTGCGACCGGCAGGGGCTCCTCGTACAGTTATTTGATGGAGGGGAACTGCGGAAGGTCCTGGACGACCACTGCAGTCAGCGGAAGGACAACTGGCTTCAGATCTGGACGCTCCTGGGGCTGTCGATCTGGAGCGATATATTCTGTAACCACCCGGTTTCCAGGGCTCGAGAGAAATATTGTCCAAGAGTGGAATCCATTTCGTGAAAGCCAAAGGACCGCTCAAGATCTGCCTTGCGGCATCCGCGGGCGGTCATTTGAGCCAACTTCTCAAGATTGCGAACGCCTGGTCCGGGAATGAGACGTTCTGGATCACCACGACCCCGGTGGTCCGTCATTCCCTGGGCGGCGGCGGAGTCGTGTATGTCGTTGGCGAATGCAACCGCCAACATCCGCTGCGCGTCGTCAGCGTGCTGTTCCGTTGCCTGCGGATTCTACGCCAGACCAGGCCGAACCTCGTGATCAGCACGGGGGCGGCTCCAGGGTGCATGGTGGCGGTGTTGGGGCATCTGTTGGGCGCCAAGGTGATCTGGCTGGATAGCATCACCAATGTCCATCGCCTGTCGCTCTCAGGGCGGCTGGTCCGTCCGTTTGCGGATCTGTTTCTGGTCCAGTGGCCGGAGCTGGCACGGAAATATCGGGGGGTGGAGTATGTCGGAGCCGTGATATGATCTTCCTGACCGTCGGGACACAGTTTCCTTTCGACCGTCTCGTTCGGGCGGTGGACGACTTCTTCGACGCATACGAACTGGGCGATGAGGTTTTCGCGCAGATCGGTGATACTACCTACAAGCCCCGGCACTTCGAGGCGGTGGCTACCCTCGACAAAGAGATGTTTGACCGGCGTTTCCAGGAGGCTTCTGCGATTATCGGCCATGCCGGCATGGGCACCATCATGCTGGCCCTGGACAGCGGAAAGCCGCTCCTGGCGATGCCTCGCCGGAAGAAATATGCCGAGGTCGTCAACGATCATCAGGTGGCTCTGGCGGACGAGTTTGAGGCTCTGGGGCACATTCTGGTCGCCCATACGCCCGGTGAACTGGCCGCAAAGCTGACCCGGCTGAAGTCCTTCCGCCCCCGGCCCCGGATGGCCAGCCCGGACGCGGTGGCCGAGCGCATAGATTGTTTTGTCCGGTCGATTGACTTGGGATGACACTTTTGGTATACTTTATAACACCTCGTAGGTCGTCGAAGAGCAGGCCTGGGAGTTGTTGTATCATCGGTGGTGGCTCAAGGGAGATGGGCTGCGCAAGGTCCTGGAGGATCATTGCCCCGAGCGGAAGGGCAATGGCCCGTGGGTGCGGACGCTGTGCGAAGCGTTCATCTGCGGCGAGCGGTGCCATGTACTTCCTGTCTCGGTGGCCCAGTGAAGATCTGCGCGTGAGGAGGGTCTTACACCGTGACGACCGAAAAACAGCGGAGGATTTGCCTGGTGGCCTCGGCAGGAGGGCACCTCAGTGAGCTTCTGAAGATCGCCAAGGTCTGGTCCGGCCAGAGGGTTTGCTGGATCACGACCGTCGACGTGGTCCGGGACACCCTGGGCAAGACCGGCGAGGTTCATGTCGTCGGCGAATGCAATCGTCAGCACCTGTTGCGCGTCATTGGGGTGTTCTTCCGGTGTCTTCGCATCATTCGCCGGGAACGGCCGAACGTGGTCATCAGCACGGGGGCGGCCCCGGGATGTCTGGTGGCCTTGCTCGGCCATCTGGCCGGAGCGAGAGTGATTTGGCTGGACAGCATCACAAACGTCCATCGTCTGTCTCTTTCGGGTCGGCTGGTTCGTCCGTTCGCGGATTTGTTCCTGGTCCAATGGCCGGCGCTGGCCCGAAAATACCGGGGTGTGGAGTACGTCGGGGAGGTAGTCTAGTCCTTCCGACCTGGGGAACACAGCTTCCGTTAGATCGTCTCGTCCGAGCCGTTGACGGCTTCTTCGCGACGAGATCGACACGCTTGCGATCCTTCTCGCCGCAGGGCCGGGCGGCAAACACTCACGCGGCGGCAGAACGCATCGACTGTTTCACCATGTCGATCACTCCATACTTCCCTGTGGAATAGACGATGGGACTCTTCACACGGTTTTCGAGGATCAGTCGCCGGCGAAAGCTGCAACTGTTCTATGAGCGAATGAAACCTCACGCACAGACGAAGATCCTCGATGTAGGTGCGCAGGTCGCTCCGGACGACCAGAATGACTGCCAGCTCATCAATTCGTATCCCTGGAAGGCCAATGTCAGTGCCGTGAACATCCTGGAGCAGCACACCAGCGAGATCCGGCAGCGTTTTCCCGAGGTCGACGCCAGGACCGCCGATGCGCGCTGTCTTCCCTGGCCCGATAAGCATTTCGACGTGGTCTACAGCAACGCGGTCATTGAGCACGTCGGCGGTCTGGAAGACCAGCGGAAGATGGCATCGGAGGTCATGCGCGTCGGGCGCCGGTGGTTTGTCACGACGCCGAATCGATGGTATCCGTTTGAGTTTCACCTTCGTCTGCCTTTCGTGACGTGGCTGCCCGGCCAGGCGTACCTGGCCTGCGGCCGGATCTTCAGCTACAACCACGTACGAGGCAGGTATGTCTTCGGCTGTGATTGTTCCGGCCTCCGCCTGATGACGGTGCGGGAGCTGCGCAGTTGCTTTGGCGTCAGCGAGATCGTCCCCATCCGAGTGACCTTCATGGCCGAGACGCTTGTGGTCATCGGCGGAGACTGACGGCCAGGCGACGGATGCACTCGTGCCAGTCAGCATGGGGCGCGCCGTCGCGGAATCCGCCGGCGTTCTGTATTCTGCAACACGAAGTGCGTATCCATGTTTATCCCGCCCGTGAAAGTGCCGATATCCCCTGTGGAACTGTAAACGGACGGCTCCCTGCTGGTCGGACCCAGGGCGGTCTGCGATGCGGGGGGATATCGGACCATGCGTTCGGCGTCTGAAACCGTCGCAAAAGCGCTGGCGCGCCTCCGGAATTGGCTGGATATGCGTTTCACGGTGTGATAGCATACCTCCGGAGGGTGGCGAAGACGCCGTGGTCTTCCGGAAATCCTATACACTCAAGAGAATGGAGTATCGAGCAGCACGGTTGAAATGAGGCCTGGCGCACCGACGTCGTACACAGGAGGAGCGCGGGATCCCGCGCGAGTGTTGTCGCGTCCGTATTTCTCCCCCGATGTTGACGTGGAATGTGGAAAGGCAAGGAAGCAGGCCTCAAGACAAGACTTGGACCAATGCAAAGCAACCTCCAGATAGAGAAGTTGGACATACGGACTGTCGTGCTCGTCGGACGACAGGATTTCGGACGTTGTCCGCTGGCGGCGCATCTGCCCATGGCCCTGTGGCCGATCGCGGGCAGACCGGCCCTCGAGCGGTTGCTCGACCATCTTGCAGAGGAGGGGATTCGCCGGGTTGTGGTCTGTAGTGAAAACGACATTTCCGAGTACATCGAGCCGGTTCGCCAGCGACGTCGACTGAAAATCACCACGCTGAACGAAGACCTGTCCGGCGGCACGGCCGGGTGTCTTCGGGACGCAGTGGGATCCGATTCGGGCGACCTGATCATGGTCTTTTCGGGAAGCATGGCTTCGCCGCCCCCGTTGCGAGGTCTGATCGAGTCGCACCACTTGCACGGTGCCGACTTGACCATGGTGTTCAACCCGGGACCGTCGGACGGCGGCGCGCCCGGAGCCCCTGCCGAGATCTATCTGTGCAAACCTGACGTATTGCGTCTGATTCCTGCCGGCGGTTATTCGGACATCAAGGAAGGACTCATCCCATCGATCCTGCGAGCCGGAGGCGTGGTTCGACCGTTTGTGTTGACCACGGAGGTCGGGAGCTTCCACGATCGTGGCGGCTATCTGCGCGCCGTGTCGATGCATCTGACGGGGTGTTCCAGATCAGACGCGGCGGAGACGCCGAGTGGGCGCCTCCAAATCGCGGCGGAGGCCTTGGTTCATCCTTCTGCGAGGATCTGGGGGCCGGTAGCGGTCGGCGAACAGGCGCGCATTCTCGAAGGTGCGGTGGTGGTGGGCCCGACTACTATCGGGCCTCGGACTGTGATCGGTTGCGACAGCGTCGTCGTCAGGAGCGTGTTGTGGGGCGACGCGAGTGTGGGAAACCACTGTGAGGTCTTTGAATCGGTCCTCGGTAGCGGAGCGGTGCTGTCCGACCGGGCGGTCGTGGCCGAGCGAACGGTCGTGGCCGGCAGGGCGACGCGGGCCACACAGGCCTCCGTCATATCTGCAGGGACGAGGCGGAGACATTCGAGCGCACGCGTTGCAGATCGAGTGGAGGGACTGATGGCGAAACTCCCTGTCTGGGCCCGAAGGTCTCCGAGCCAAGCGGGATATCTTGTCGGAGGGGCCGTCATTCTCATGGCGTTTCTGTGGTCCTACTGGGCGACGTTCACAGACCTCTATGAAGTCTGGCGGCGAAACGATGAATACTCTGCCGGCCTGCTCGTTCCGTTCCTGGCGGCCTATGCCCTCTGGGTGCGGCGGCGGGATTTTGACAGGGTGCCGGTTCGGCCCGCGGTGTGGGCTGGGATTGTCCTGCTGCTTCTGGCGCAGACCGTCCGAGGTTTGGGACTCTACCTCATGTTCGGTTCTGCCGAGAGACTCTCGATGCTCATGTCGGTAGTCGCCGTTGCTCTGCTGCTTCTGGGCTGGAGCTTCCTGCGAAAGCTGGCTCCGGCGCTGCTGTTCCTGTGCCTGATGCTTCCGTGGCCGAACCGCGTGCAGGCCGCTCTGGCCGTCCCCCTCCAGGGTTGGGCGACGACGTCTGCGGTTTTTTGCCTGGAGTTGGCCGGATACGAAGTGGCCAGAGAAGGCAATATCATCACGATCGGAGACACGCGTGTGGCGGTGGCCGAAGCCTGCAACGGCCTGCGGATGATTACCGCCTTCGTCGTGATCAGCGGCCTGGTGGTCCTTCTGACCAGGCGCACCTGGTGGGAGAAAGTGCTCATCTTGATCTCCAGCCTGCCGATTGCCCTGCTGTGCAACACATTGAGACTTACCGTGACCGCGGTGGCGTTCACGGTTCTCACAGGCGAAAACGTGGAGAAGCTGTTCCACGATTTTGGCGGATACGCCATGATGCCTCTGGCACTGGCTCTGGTAGTGGGAGAGTTGTGGTTTCTGGCGCGGCTGACCACGCCGCCGGCGGATCTCTCATCGACGGTCATCACGCGACGACAACCGCGACAGATACCGAACTCTTGACATAGGAGAATGGGGCAATGAATAATCTTGAGAAATACCTGGATCAGGTGATCGAACAGAAACCCGCGCCGTATGACGTCCCTCTGGACCTCGAGTCGGACGCGCCGTCGCAGCCGAAGCCGAATGTCCTGCGAAGCATCGCGAAGCGATGGTACATCGTCCTGGGCGTGCTCATTCTGGTCTGTGCGGTGGGTCTGCCGGCGATCTGGTTCTTCTCACCGCCCGTCTTCAACGTGCAGGGTGCCGTACGCATCGCCCCGGTGGTCGAGAGCATCCTCCCGGGCCAGAACGAAGCCCGCGGGGGGAGCGGTTCGGGTTATGCCGACTTTGTCAACACGCAGGTCACGATTCTGACCAGCGGCCCCGTTCTCCAGAGAATTGCCGACGACTTGTCCGGTCGGGATCTGCGTATCTTCAGTGGCGAGCCGCAGACGCCGATCGGCAAACTCCAGGCCATGTTCCTGCCTCGTACGAGCAGGCCGGACCCGGCCGCCGTACTGAAGAATGCCGTGGCCGGCGGAGTGATCTTGGCCGGTCAGATTCCCCACACGGAACTGATGGCTGTGACGATGAAGGCGACGGACGCAACCGAAGCCATCCAGATCGTGAATGCCTTTCTGACGCACTACCAGAACAAGTACGGCACCGATTCCACCGAGGCCGAGAATGCGAGAATCCGGATCCTGACCGATACCCGGAACCAGTTGAGCAACAAGATCACCTCGCAGACGGAGACGATCTACCAGCTCGCAGAGGAATACGGAACCACCGTGTTGGACACCCGTCACGACATGGAACTGCAAACGCAGAACACCCTGTGGTCCCAGTGGATCGCACTGGAGGCCCGGCGATTTGACCTCGAAGCCACGGTTGCCGTCTTGGCGCAGGCGGCGACGGATGTCAACATGCCTGCCGAGCAGATCGTGGCGGAACGAAAGAACTACGTGAATTCAGATCCTGAATTCCAACAACTGTCGCAGAACATCGTGGAGATGCGACGCGATCTGCTGGTGTCCACACAGACGCTCAAGCCGGGGAACCCGGCCCTCCGGCAACAGGAGGATCTGCTCGCGAAGTTCGAACAGGCCTTGGAGGCCAAGCGCGAGAGCCTGGAGCAGGAATTCAACGAGGGGCTTGAGGAACGCATCGCGGCGGTCGCGCAGGAGAGGCTTAAGAACGCCCGATTGGAATTGCAGCAACTCGTCGCCCACCAGGAAAGACTCCAGGGAGAGCTCAAAGATCAGGGCACCAAGACGCAGAAGGTCGGCCAGACCAATCTGCAAATCCAGGATCTTCAGTTCAATCTCGCGATGGACCGGCAGTTGTATGAAAGAATAAGCGAACAGATCAAGACGCTGGACATGGAGCGTCAGGGACGTCCTCGGATCACGCCGGCCTATTCGGCCTATGTCGTCAAGACAGACGACCGTCGGCCGCAACTGGCGATCGCCATGGTTTTCGCCGGTCTGGCGGCGGGAGCCGGCTTGGCGTTTCTGCGGCACCGAATGGACAAGACGCTTCAGACCCCGGAGGATATGACGCGATATCTCGGGTTGCCCGTACTGGGGACGACCACGAGTTCCCATACGATCAAGCCCGCACAGTTTGCCGAACAGATTGCCAGCGACTATCAGACGATCCGCACGAACCTCGGACTGCTCACCGACGGCGGGATGCCCAAGAGACTGGCGGTTTGCAGTCCCGGCACGAGGGAAGGCAAGACGACGTTTGCGGTCAACCTGGCGACGAGTCTGGCCAAATCGGGCAAGAAGGTGCTTCTGATCGACGGCGACCTGCGGAAGCCTGACGTGCGTTACATGCTGAATGTGCCGAACGGTTCCGGCGGCGTGCAGGAAGTGCTTCTGGGTGGGGACCCGAACGGGATCATCTGCGTGGTCCCTGGGAGCGGTCTGCATGTACTGGCGGCCAACGCGCGTAGCCTGGCGGATCCCTACGAATTGCTGGCTTCCTCCACGGCGGCCGAGCAGATTGACAAGATCGGCCGGGACTACGACCACGTGATTGTCGATACGCCGCCGGCATTGGCCTTTCCCGATGCCATCGTATGGGCCAAACTGACGGATGCGGTGATCCTGGTGGGCTTTGCCGGCCAGACGACGGCCCCAGATCTGGCCGAGACCAGGGACCGATTCACCCGCGTTCGGGCCCGGGTCGTCGGTGCGATTCTCAGCAACGTCCGGGTCGATCAAGGCCTCTATCGGTACAACTATGGATATCGGACCCGGACGGCGACGCCCGTCCGCAAGGCCGCCCGGCAGAAGAAGATGCTGCTTTCTCCCCAAGGTCCTGACGATCGCACAGAGGCGTGATGCGTGTACGGGGATTGACCTTTATCGTCCGAGTCTGTCGGTCCCGGGTGTGAATTGGCTATGAGGCTGATTGTAGTCCGAGGTGAGGGGGACGGAGCGAAGGCGTTCGAGACGGGCGTGCTGCGATACGCGCTGTCTGCGCGTCCCCTGCCCGAGGTGATCCTGAATGGAGCCTGTCGCCTGTGCAGTTCGACAGACGGGAACAGCGGCCTGTCAAGGCTGGCGGGTGGGGCCGAACGCGGGAACGTCGTGTGGGTCGTTCCCGCGTCCTGGCAGACGGACTCGGCGGACAACGCCGAGCAGGACGGCGGACGTGTTGTCTCAGGGCAGCTCAACCGGAAACATCTGGCTGCTGTCCGGCGTCATCCCTGGCTGACGATCTCCAACGGCCGCTTTGCTGCTCGTGTTAGTGACCACCTCTGGGATCGGGTGCTTGAGGAGACATCGTCGGATGTGCTGGCCGTGACGGTCGTTCCCGGACTGCTGGCCTATCAGGAGCGAATCCGCCTGGCGGAAGCGGGAGAGTTGGTTGGATACCGGCGATTATACAGCGATGCGGCCGAACCCATGCCCTTGCCAATCGACTGGCCGCACCATCTTCTGATCCGATCAAAGCACGCCGTTGCGATACTGAACGACGGCTTGCCCTCTGAGTTCGGGGAGATGATCGAGAGGTGTCACACACATGGCATGAGAGTTGAGTCCGTCTCCATGGCTGGTTCCGTCATTGATCTGGCGTCTGAAGAAGGGATTCTCGCACTGTCCGACGCGGTGCTGACCCACTGCCCGCCTCGGGGGGCCGTTCTGAATGCGTCCCTTGGCAGGCGAGTGTATGCATACGATGCAGACCACGATATTTCGGGTGACGCACGGTTTGTCGGTCCGGTACTGCTCGGACGGGGCGTACGTGTCGAGCCGGAAGTGGTGGTCGTCGGTCCCAGCATCCTTTGCGACGGCTGCACGGTGGGGCGAGGTGCCCTGGTCGACTCGTCTATCGTGGGGACCCGGGTTGCCATAGAATCGGATCGCACCGTCCACCGTTGTGTCGTCTCAAGCTTGGAGAATGGGGCCGCATCCGAACGCACCTCTTCGCTGCGGGCGGCCCGGTTCTGGACGAAACCGCTCTGGGCGAGTCGCCAGAGCGTCTTCCGCACGTGGCCGCGTTTCTCGTATCCGGTTTGCTTCAAGCGCATCGCGGATGTCGTCGTCGCCGGTGTTGTCTTGATCCTGTTTGCCCCCGTTGTGCCGCTGATTGCCCTGGCGATCAAGGTCAACTCGCCCGGGCCGGTGTTCTTCCGCGACAAGCGTCAGGGACTCCACGGGCGCCCGTTCAATTGCGTCAAGTTCAGGACCATGCGCGTCGGAGCGGCCGAGATTCAGGACAAGCTGCGCTTCGTCAGCGAAGTGGACGGACCGCAATTCAAGATGGCCGACGATCCTCGGATCAGTACGGTCGGACATTTCCTCAGAGAAACCTATCTGGACGAGATACCTCAGTTCTTCAACGTCTTGTGTGGGCAGATGAGCATTGTGGGTCCGCGACCATCGCCGGAGTCGGAAAACACGCTGTGTCCGTCATGGCGCGACGCCAGACTTTCGGTGCGGCCGGGTATCACTGGACTCTGGCAGGTCTACCGAACACGTGAGCCCTTCAAAGACTTCCAGGAGTGGATTCACTACGACACCAAGTACGTGCAGGAACTCTCACCGCAAATGGATTTGTGGGTGTGTTGGTGCACATTCCGCAAGATGGTGGCCAACTTCATCCGTCAGTTCTGACCGGAGGGTCGCCGGGCGACACGGAGACGTTTGCGTCCGGCGGCTTGGGCGACCGATGGCGGCGCAAGAACAGCGGCCGCTGTGAATCGCCCTGATTCAGTGGAAAGGATACACCCGATGGCGCAACGATATTTCAACTGGACCCTGGCAATCGTTCTGGTGGTAGGCGTGGCAGTCCTGGCGGCGGCGGCTCTGTCCCTGCACAAGTGGCAACGGAGCACGCTCGCCGAGGAGTCGCTTCCCTTGGGCGAACAGGCGTTTGCCGAGCAGAACTGGGAGGAGGCGGCCAAGCAGATCGGCCGCTATCTGACAATCAATGGGGACGATACCGCGCGCCTGCTCAAGTACGGCCAGGCCCAGGAGAAGATCAGACCCAGCACCTCCAGCGGCGTTCAGCATGCGATCGCGGCCTATTCGGCAGTGCTCCGGTTGGACGGAGGCAATGCCGAGGCCGCCAAGAGGTTGATCGCCATCTATTTGGGTGAAAGCCCCGGCGAAGCCGAACTCAAGGCGAGACAGTTTCTGGAGGGCAACGACGATCCGACGATCCGGCAGTATCTCAGTGTTGCTCTGATCCAGCGGCGGGATTTTCCTGAGGCGCAGCGGACCCTTGCCAGCCTGATCCACGATCATCCGAGCCATGTGCCGGCCTATGAAGTCATGGGGTTGCTGGCCGCTGAGCAGCCAGCGGAGGTCAATCGGCCGTCCAACTACTGGTTTGAGGAGGCGGTCGCGGCCAATCCACAGTCTGCGCTGGCCCATATCGTGCGTGGTTCTTTCCTGCGGCGAACCGGAGACCGCGCCAATGCAATGGCCGACTTCGAACGTGCGGCGGATCTGGACCTGTCGGATCGGGAGGTGCATCTCCGTTTGATCGGCGAACTGATTCTGGCCGCTGCCTACGACCAAGCCAGAGTGCAGATTGCCGCCCTGCGAGCCAAGGCACCCACGGAGCCGGATCTCTGGCGGTACTGGGCCATGGTGGCCATCCAATCCAACTCGGAACAGGAGATGCAGGCTGTAGCGGAGGCCGGCCTCAAAGAGCTGGCCGTCTACCCCTGGGATTTCCTGCCTTGGGCGGCGGAACTGCTGATCCGGGCCAAGCAGTTTGAGCAGGCGGCCGACTGTATCCTTCAGATGCAGAAGAAGGACTTCGAGCCTGCCAGAAGCGCCTTTCTCGAAGGCTATCTCGCGCAGCAGAAGGGGCAGTTGCAGGAGGCGGCGACCTTCTGGAGAAAGGCGATCGCGCTGGGATATCAGTCACGGCGGGACCGGATGTGGCGCGGCCACTTTCCTCCGGTCCGGATGTTCCTGGCTTCCGTTCTTCAGAAGATGGGCGACCTCCACTCCGCGATCGAACAGCTCCGCCTTCTGGTCTCGGACGTGCCGGATTACCCCCAGTTCCATCTGGCTCTGGCACAGTTGCTGGCGCAGGCCGAAGACTGGTCTGGTGTCCTCGACCAGGCCCAGCAGGTGCAGCGGCTGGTTCCCGAACCGACGGACGGAAAGGTTCCCGATCTGCGGACCAGCGCCGCGCTGCTCGAGATCCAGGCGCGCATGCGCCTGTTGGCCAGCGCGGGCGATTCAGAGTCGGCGCGCAGCGGCTGGCGGGCCATTGAGGCAAGATTGGCCGCACTGAGCGCCGCAGGCGTCGAGGCGGGTCAAGTCCAACTGCTCCGGGTCCAGGCCGCCATGTTCCAAGGCAAACATGCGGAGGCCGCGACGATGCTCGGCCAACTGGAGGCCGGCCAGACGGATCGGCTTGCCGCCATGCTGTTGCGGGCGCAATTGTGCGTAGACGAGGGAAAGGGGTCCGAGGCCGTGTCGCTGCTGCGTCAGACGATCGAGAAGTTCCCGCAGAGCACGGAACCTGTCAGAAACCTCGCCTTGCTGCTGAACCGACAGAATAAGCGGTCGGAGTGCGAGGCCGCTATCCGCGACGCGATGTCGAGAATGGACAAGGCGGGCCGGCGGAGTCTCGGCATGCTTCTGGCGGAGTTGTATGTCTCGTGGGGCCGAGATGAGCCCCTCTATGAATTGCTGACGGACCTGTCAAAGGAGTTTCCGGATGATATAGGATCCAAACGCCGTCTGCTGACGCTCGATCGTGTGCTGGAAGATCCCGCGATGTCGCAGTCCATCGTGGATCAAATCAAATCGATCGAGGGGCAGGACGGTTGGCAGTGGCGCGTGGAGCAAGCAAGGGTCTGGATTCTGTCCGAGGGATTCCAGAGCTACTACGGCCAGGTGGTCCGGCTGCTGCAGGAAAACCTCCTGTCCAATCCGGAGGACCGCTCCAGCCGCCTGCTTCTGGCGGCCGCGTATGAGAAGGGCGGAGACCTGCAACTGGCTCTGGCCATGTATCGGGAGGCGATCCAACGATGGCCCAACGATGTCGGAGTGGTCACCCGAACGGTGCAGGCCCTTTACCAGGCAGGCGAAGATGAAGAGGCACAGGGGATCTTGGATCGGGCCAAGTCGCGCGATCTTTACGACCCGGACATTCAGAGACTGCAGTTGCAGGGACACCTGCGGCGCAGCGCGAAAGCCGGCGATTCTGCGGCGCGGCGGCATGCCTTGGTGTCTGCCTCAGATATACTGCAGGACTTGGTTCGGCAGGACCCGAACGATACAGCGGCCGGTTTGCGACTGGTGTCGATTCTCGGGGCGCAGCAGAAGTACGACGAAGCCCAGGCCGCCCTTAACGCGGTGAAGGCGAGGGATCCGGAATCGGTCTCGGTCATTGTCGCTCAGGTGCAGCTCGACGTCGAGCGAGGCGATGCCGATGCGGCGTTGCGCCTCTGCGGCCAAACCATTGCCCGAGAGGACAGCGTCTTCTCGCGGCTACTGCGCGGCAGGACGTATGAGGCCTTGAAGCGCTACGACGACGCACAGGCCGACTACGATCGAATGGTTGCTTTGGCTCCCGAGAAGGCAGAGATCTGGCTGTCTCGGTCCGATTTCTTCATCCGAACCGGACGTAGTAGAGAGGCCATTTCCGATATCGAGAAGGCTCTGGAACTGTCCCGCGACAACCTCCCGGTGCAGCAGCGGGCGCTGTTCCTGTTCCTGAACTCGGGTGACCCCGTGCTGTTCCAGCGGGGGGAGGCTATGCTCGAAGAGGCGCTCCGACTGCATCCGCAGGATATGGGGCTGAGGTTGCACAAAGCGCGCGTGCTGCTCCGTCGCGAAACGGCGCCGGCTGCCGAGCAGGCGCGTACGCTGCTTCGCGAGATCACGGAGAAGAACCAAGACCTCGCCGATGCCTGGGAGTTGCTCGGAATACTGGAGTTGCGCGAAGACCAGGTGGCCAGGGCCATGGATGTGGCTCTTCGAGGTCTGGCAGCGAATCCGGACAGCCGGCAACTGTTGCTGCTCAAGGCCCAGGCGGAGGCGCGCCGGTCGCCCATGCTGGCAGTGCCGACCCTCAGAGGGTTGATCGATCAGGACCCCAATGACATGAGCGTAGTCTCGCAGTTGGCCTTCTCGTACTTGCACTCAGATCGGCCTCAGGAAGCCGTCCGGCTTCTCCGCCACCATTTGGGCGCCCAGACAGGGCCGGGGCGAAAGCAGGGCGAGATCGCCTTGGCGACGGTGCTGTATCGCAGTGGTGAGCCGAATGAGGCGGCCGAGATTCTCAGGGGCCTTCTACAGGCCGAGCCGGACGATGCGTCGCTGGTCGTCACATGGGCTGGACTGCTGGTTTCCGCCGAACGCTGGACCGAACTGGAGTCTCTTCTGGCAGACTGGCGCGCCAAGCGCCCGGATGACGCTGCGGTTCCGACGGCCGTGGCGCGAAACCTGATCGCCGACGGCGGCCAGAAGGGATTTGAGTTTGCCGAGAGACTGCTGCGATCGGAGATCGAGCGCCACCCGCAAGCTCTCCCGCCGCTGCATCTGCTGGCCAACCTGGTGACTGTGGCGGGGCGATCGGAGGAAGCCGCCGCCCTCAATCAGAAGATCCTGGACAGCGACCCAGAGAACGTCTTTGCCATGAACAACCTCGCCTGGCTTCTCTGCGAGGAGCAGGGGCAGTATCAGAAGGCGCTGGAACTGGCGAATCGGGGTCTGAAGATGCGGCCGGAGTACATCGATCTGATCGAGACGCGAGGTGTCATTCACTACCGCCTGGGACGTCTGGACGAGGCCGTCCAGGACTTGAGCCGGAGCCTGGAGTTGTATCCGGTCAACGCCACGGCAATAGCCTCGACCCATTTCCACCTTGCCAGAGTCTACGCGGAGATGGGACGAAAGGCGGATGCGATTCGACACGTTGAGCAGGCCTTGGCCCTGCATCGCAGCAGCAGGCAGTCGACCGATCCCGGGCAGCGCAAGAGCGAGTTGTCGCAGGAGGATCTGGCCGATGCAGAACGTCTTGTGGAACAGTTGCAGAAAGGCAATGGATAATGTCCCCGCCACATGAAACAACAGAGGGCGATTGCCGGGGGCCCGACCGTGCCGGCCCGGAGGTTCGCCCCGTGCTCCTGGACAGCCGACAGTGGTCGTATGTGCGGAGGCGGTACGAGCTGACTCCTCGGGAATTGCAGATCGCGGAACTGGTGTGCCGGGGGTTCCGAAACGACCGCATCGCACGCGATCTGCGGATCCGCCCGGGGACGGTCAAGACACACGTCAGGAACATCTACCGCAAGGTGAAGGTCAAGAGCAAGATTGCGATGCTTCTGCGGTTTGTCAACGAGGCCAGCGGTCCTGCCGGGCTCCAGAGCCCTCTGCCCTCCACGCAATCCCTCGACTGAGCCGGGCCCCTGCGGCCCGTGATCCAGGCTCAGCATCTCCAAAACCACATATCAGGATGCTTCCGCTTGACCGAATCACGGTTCGGTTCCGTGGGTGTTCCATGGGCCGACGGAAACGACCGGACGCCGGTGTCCGGTCACTTATTTTTTGGAGATCGTCTACCACTAAATGAATAGCTCCTAAGTGGTATGACAGTGTCACGAGGATTCATCCTCTGCGCGATGCCGCCGGTCGCGTGCGAAGGGCACATGGCGGTGCCACGGTCCAGATCGGTTCTCGGCCCCCAGACGGCGGGACATCCGCAGTGGTTTCGGTCGAAGGGAATATCTGATCTTTTTCGTGCAAATTGCTTTGACAGGTATGGCCTGAAACGGTAGAATACCAGAGTATGTACGCCTCATCGGAGGGGGTGTGTACCGCGTTTTCGTCACGTCATGGATAGACGCTTGGAGAGAGGGCACTTTCTCTGATGGTGCGCAGCGAGCAAGATGTGTCGCTGCTGCGTAGTGCCGTCAGAGAGGAGGAGCGGTGTTCGGGAAGTCAAAACGATGGCTGGTGCCGGCGTTGCTGCTGCTGGCGACGGGAACGGAGAGTCTCCGTGCGGCCCGTCCGTGGGCTGGCGGTATGCTGGCGCCATGTCCTGTCGTTCGGGCAGTTCCGGCCGAACCGATCCCCGCATTGGTGCCGATGTCTGTTTCGCAAATTCCGACCTGTGTTTTTGGTTTTCGTGTAACGATCCAGAGCAGAAACGCCAGGCACGATGAGATATCGCGCCAGCCACTGGTGTCCTGCTGCCGCGGTTGAAAGGATCGTGGAGTGCCGGCTCGAGCGGGTGATCGGAGTATCGCCGGCTTGTTGCGGCCATGTAGTGCGGCGCGGTCCGCGGGGCGTCCGCATGCTCTTTGGAAGAACGTTGCGGCGAGCTTGTTGGTGCCGAGGGTCGATGCGCGCAAGGCCTTCGCATCAAGAATCCGTCCATGACGTTCTCTGCTCTCGACGGGCAGTAGCGGTGCCGCGAGCGGAGGGAACCTGCGTTCGCTTGCGATGAAGGAGATTGTTGCAATGGAGTGAGGCAGAATCAGGCGTGACGCAAGAGGCCGTCGATTTCGTGTGACGGCCCGACAAGAGAGAGTAAGGAGGAGATCAGGGTATGAATGTGAAAAAAGCATTGGTATTGTGTGCTGTGGTGCTGCTGACGGCGTCGGCCAGTCACGCGGCATACTCGACGGTGGGGGTCACCGGCAACCTCACGTGGAGTGGCGGTCAATTCGACTTCAATGGGCAAGAGTCGACGTCCCTGTCGGGTGCGGATGCCACAACCGGCAGCTACTGGGTCCATGTGGGCGCCAGCGCCGTCGCCCCGGAAAGCGCAGGGGCAACGGACAGCGCCGCGGCTTCGCATGCGTGGTACATTGAGCATATCGCGGGGACTGAGAGTGGCTATCCTGTTTTCACGGCGGTCTTCGACATCACCAGGGATCTGTTCACCGAGTTCACCGGGGACAGCGCCGACTACTTGGTCAACATGGGTCTCAGGTTCGATAGACTGCAAGGTGTTGACCCGGCGGAGAGTGCGAGCAGCACATTCGTCGTCAACAACGGCGACCTCCTGGATGACGTCATCCAGGTGCCCCTCCCCAGCATCACGGTCAGTTCGAAGTACGGCAATCAGGGCTGGCTGTATCTCACCGTCGATGTGACGGCGAATGCCTTCACGGCAGAGGTGCAGGAGCCTGAAGAGCCTGAAGAGCCCGAAGAGCCCGAACAGCCGGTGACGATTCCGGCCCCCGGCGCGATCGTGCTCAGCTCGCTGGGCGCGGGTCTGGTCGGCTGGCTGCGGAAGCGCAAGACCCTGTGATGGCTGGATTTGGTCTTGCCGCATGACCCGTGGTGGTTGACACGGTGTTGGCGGTGGGAGACAAATCGAGTGATGGAACGAAAGGCCCCGGAGGGAACCGAGGTTCCCTCCGGGGCCTCTTTTCAGGGGGCGGATCGCTGCGGCGATTGCCTCGCCATGGAAGAAAATGGGAAGCGTTGAGAAGTGGTGGGGGACCCGGATTCGCCGCGTCCAGGGGTGACGTGTTCCAGATCGGGGTCGTTGTTGTCCCTCTCGGATTTCTCGACACGGTGCAAGGCAGGGCAACTTCACAGGTTGCGTTGCCGGCCGACACAGGACCTGAAATCGCTCATGGAGGAAGACGGCGCACGGCCGGCGGTTGCAGATGTCCAGTGTCAATCGATGGAAAAGAGAGTGAGAAGAATCTGGAGGAAGGAGTATGAGGCTGCCAGCAGTTGCAGCGGGCGTCGTCTGCGTTGTTCTTCTGTGCGGCGCCGTTCACGCGGCTACGGTTACAGTGGTTAACACGGTGGACTCGGACGATGGGTACTACTTTGCGCCCCCGGGCGTGGTCCTCGATCATCCACCGTACTACCGCGGCTCCTGGGAAGACTGGGGCTGGTCGCACGACCTGACGACTGTCCCGGCCGGCGCACAGGGAATCCTGTCGGCCACCCTCTCCATCTCGGCCTGGGACGTCGATTACTACGAAGGGGAGATCGACGTGGTCTATGCCAACGGAGTGGCTATCGGCACGCTGGACGAGACATGGGGACGTCAATGGGGGACAACGACGTTCTCGCTGCCGACAAGCGTGCTGAACGATCTTTGGGAAGACGGCGAGCTGTCCATCTACGTGGACGTCGACTCCGAAACCGGCGGAAGTCGTGTTACCCTCGGCAGTTCCGTTCTGACCATCACCTACACTACCGACGTCGTGCCGGAACCGGCAACCGTCGGCCTGCTGGGCATGGGCGCCTTGTTGGCATTGAAGCGTCGTCGTGCGCGGACCTGCTGATGTCTCAGTGTCTTGCCCGGTGCTGACCGATGCGTGGTTTCCATCCCCCGCGATAGACCGATGGAGCGGTGTACAGACCGTGCCGCACAGAGCGGGCTGCACACACGGCCCGCATTGCGGACCCGTGCGCGTCTCTCAACTCGCGGGAAGGCGGATCCATCATGCCCACGACGCGCTTTCTGTGTGTTGATGGGTCCACACCGCATCACCCCACCGTGCGCCTGCCGAGGATGTGACAACACAGATCGCCTACGACCGAGAAGAATTGCACTCGTGACAGACGAATTATGGTTTTTCTGGGCTTTTGCCTTGACGTCCGAGAAGCGCACGACTATACAACGTGAGAGTTTGGACGAGGGCCATCTCCACGTGTAGTTGGGTTGGTCACCGGCAGGTCCGATAACTCCGACAAAACGCGACACCGTAAGGAGACGGGAGATGTTCTGGGGCAGGGACCATAGGATCCTGCGCACTCTGTTGGCGGGCGGAGCCTTTCTGGTCGGGTTGGGGTACGCCGCGGTCGTCGAGAGCTGGCGCGCGTATGTTGTCGGGTCGTCTCGTCTGGACGACGCGGTTTTTCTGCATTCCTTCCCCGTGAGGCTCTGGATCAGCGCGTGCGGCCATTGGCGCACCGAGTGCGCAGGTGGTTTGGTCGTGGCCCGGTCCGCGGAAACACCGCCGATGGTGCGGCTGGCCGGCGGACTGTTGGGTAGCTCCAGCGTGGTGATCGGCGCGGTTTCACCAGCGTGTCGACGCCACGTGCGGGCGGGAGTCCCTCCGATAAGTGCGTGCGGTGCTCAGGTCCGTCGGGATTTGAGCCGCCAGGGTGCTCGGCAGGAAGTGATGAGATAGAGACGGTTTCCATTTTTTGCAGGCGGGTGATAAGGGGTCCGGCAAGGACGCAAGGAGAAAAAGATGAGGCGGTTTGTTGTGTCAACGCTCGGCCTGTTGGCTCTGACAGGCCCTGCGGTGGCGGTCCAGACGGTTACCGTCGGGCGGGCCGACGGCACCTCTTATCGACCGGACTGGGCAGGCGAGTATCAACTCGCGCTGCAGGGGGATCCGGTGCCCGGCTTGGCTCTGGAGAGTCCCTTTCAGTCCTCTCGTGCCGGGTCGGGCGCAGGAATCGAATCCGTGCCTGCCAAGACCTATGGGGGGACGCTTTATGACCGCGTAGTGCAGGGCGGCGGTGCGCTGACGCCTGAGGCGACGTATCTCTACCACTCGTTTGTCGGTGGGACACCAGTTACCGACTACGATCACGCGCTGGGCCTGGGGCGCCAGGCGCCGGCTCGTGTGCTCCGGGCCGCAGTGCTGTCCGTGCAGGGCGTGAGCGAAAGCCTTCTCGATACTCTGAGCGCCGATCCGCAGTGGTATCCCGCGAACGGCCGTGCGCTCGAACACGCTTGGGCAAATGCGTTCGTTGCAGAGGCGGAGGATCCCGGATGGAATGCGGTTGGAGACGTTCGGGTTCTGAATCTGTCGTCGCTTGCAGACGATGAGCCGCCTGCGGACGATCAGGACATGCTCGTTCTGCTGGTTCCCGCTCCCGGCGCGGTTGCACTGGGGGCTGCAGGCCTGGGAATTCTTGGGTGGTTCCGAAGGCGCCCGGGCTTCCGTTCAGCGGGGTGATGGAAGCCTGCTTTGACCTGCCTGCCCGCGCGGTTTGGAACCAGGAAAGGCGGTTTTCGGCATTTGTCCGCTGCCGCGAGCGGACGTGGTGACGCAGGTGGAGGCACGGCTCATCCCAGCGAGGGTCTTCGCCAATCCCCGATGCCGTCCCACCAGTAGGACACGTAGTCGACGGCCTTGGCCTGACCGCGCTGGTTCTTGCAGATATCCATTGCCATGTCGCGGAGTTGGCGCATACACATCAGGCCACCCAACCGCCAGGCTTTGGCGCCGATGTCCACCGCCTCCTGCTCGGCTTTTTGGAAGCCGGAGGCGTCGGCGGTCAAGAGCACGGCCAGACGCTCGGCGTGTGGCTGGAGCCGCTCTTGCCATCGTTGTCGCTCCTGCGCTTCGCGGGCGAAGGCTTCGGCCAGGACGCGTTCGCGTCGCTCGCGACGGGCCCGCCGATCGGCCTCGATCCGGGCCAATCGTTCGGCTCGGTGCTTTCGGCTGGTCGGCAGCAGCATCTCGATCAAGCCAGCCACCGGATCGATGATCACCCAGACCGTGAACGTCGTGCACAAAGTCCCCAGCGCCAATCCCACCAGGAAACGACCGATATCCTGGACGCCCAACATGCCCAGAACGCCGGCCAAGCCTCCGAGAAGAGGGGCAGCTACGTAGAGCCCCATATAGTAGTGAGTGCTCGTGAGAGGGTGTTCCAGCGCGATATGCTGCGTCCCGCCAACGCCGCGAAACAGAGCGAACAGATAGAGACTGACCAGCAGAAAGACGGCCAGCGCGGAGTGGCCCGAAAGCGAGAAGATGAGCAACCAGTTGAACCCCGCCTCGTGGAGTGCCCGCACGACGATGTAGCCCACGCAGAGCATGAACCAGATCATGCTGACCACGTGCGTCAGTTTCAGCAGGCGTCGTGCGGTCATACGTTCGTCTTCCCGCGATACGTTGCGCCGGATCGAGCCCCGCGATGCGCCATCAATACCGGCTGCCACCGTAGGGGCTGTACTCGCCGCCGCCGGAAGGCGGATTCTGGATGAGATATGCGCCGTAGAAGGCCCTCGCGATCGGGCTGATGAACTCTTCGAGGAGCAGGCCGAAGGAGGCCAGGATGGTCGGCGGCACGTATACGATGTCGCCTTCTTCCAGGAGTACGTTGTTCGTGGTGTCGCCCTCCTTGATGACCCTGATGTAGTCGATCTCGAAGATCATCGGCCTCTCGGCCTCGGTTGCCGATGGGCGGATGACCTGAATCCGCTTCTCCCAGGCCATGGAATTGGGTTGAGCGTCGGCCAGGGCGGTCACGAGGTTGTCCCGTCCGGTGTAGTTGCGGGGGCCCGGACGCATCACTTGTCCAACGACGTAGTAGACTTTGCTGGTGAAGGCGGCCACGCGGACATCGATGCGGTTGTCGCCAGGCAGCGCATACAGCTCGGTAACCATGCCCTCGATCAGAGCGGACACCTCTTTGGGAGTCTTGCCGGCCACCTCGATCTCGCCCAGTTCTTTGAAGCTGATCTTGCCGTCGGGACGAATGCGTTGGCGCTGCATGTCGATCGGCGGGATGTCCGGGCAATGAATCTCCACCTCATCCGGCGGTTCGAAGACGTAGTTCTCCGCCGTCACGTCAACCTCGTAGGGCTTGACGAAGGCGCGGATATCATCGGGATTCGAAGAGAAGCATCCCGCGATCGAGCCGATGGCAAACAAAAGCGCAACGAGCCCAAGTGCTTTCAAGGGATTCACTCTGACTCTCCTTTATTTCAAGATTATGGGACTCTGTTACAGTGCCCGGGCACCCTTCCGCAATCCGATAGAGAAACCGGGCGCGAGAGCTTATAATCTTAGATCGTACTTTGGGTCAAGAATCTTGACAGAAATCCGTCGTTCGGGCCGGCCGACTGCAGAAAACCGCAAAAACGGATGGTTAACGCGGGCGGGGATGCGTATGGTGGATGGCAGGCACCGACTGTTGGCGAGCGACGGGCACCGCTCACGAGAGTAGAGGATTCGGACCATGGCTCACACTGATCTTCCCAAAGGCGTGAAGAAACGGGACGGCCGCGTGGTGGCGTTCGATGCGTCCAAGATCCGGGACGCCATCCGACGCGCCTCGCTGGAGGTCCTCCTGGACCAGAAGAGCGCGGACGATGTTGCGGCACAGGCAACCCAGGTCGTTGTCGATCACCTGGCTCAGCGGCATGCCAGGGGCGTTCCCCGTATTGAGACCATTCAGGATATTGTTGAGACGGTCCTGATGAGCGAGGGCCACAGCCGCATCGCCAAGGCCTACATTCTGTATCGGGAGAGCCGTTCGCAAATCCGCCTGGCCAAAGCGGCCTTTGGCTCCAGCGACGACCTCAAGCTGTCCGTCAACGCTATCGAGGTGCTCAAGAGAAGGTACTTGCTCAGGGATGAAACGCGTCGCATCGTTGAGACGCCCAGCGAGCTGTTCCGCCGGGTGGCTCATCACGTGGCCCAAGCGGAAGCGAACTACGGACCGCCATCGGTCGTCGACGAGGCCGAGCAGCAGTTCTACGAGATGATGCGAAACCTGGAGTTCCTGCCCAACTCGCCGACTTTGATGAACGCCGGCACGCGTCTGGGACAGCTCTCCGCCTGCTTTGTCATCCCTATCGAAGACTCGATTGAGGGCATCTTTCGGGCCCTGGGAGAGATGGCCCGCATCCATCAGACCGGCGGCGGCACCGGATTCGCCTTCTCGCGGCTTCGTCCTCGCGGCGACGTGGTCGCTTCGACTCAGGGACATGCGTCCGGCCCCATCTCGTTTCTGAGTATCTTCGACAAGGCGACCGAGATCATCGTTCAGGGCGGCAAGCGACGCGGCGCCAACATGGGCATCCTGCGGTGTGACCATCCGGACATCGTTGAGTTCATCGAGGCGAAAAGCCGCGCGGGTGTTCTGGCGAACTTCAATCTGTCGGTCGGTGTCACAGACCGGTTCATGCGAGCCGTGGTCAACGGACGGACCTTTGCGTTGGTCAATCCCAGGACGGGTCGAGGTTCGAGACAGATCCGGGCGGAAGTTCTGTTCGACATGATGGTCAACGCGGCCTGGCGGACGGGGGATCCGGGTCTGGTCTTTCTCGACCACATCAACCGGGCCAATCCCACGCCGGAGCAGGGCCGGATCGAAGCGACGAACCCCTGCGGTGAGGTGCCTCTGCTGCCTTTCGAGAGCTGCATCCTCGGCTCGATCAACCTGGCCCGGATGGTTACGGAGAGCCCCGGCAGCAAAGGCGCCGGCGCGAGGGTCGATTGGGACAAGCTGCGAGACCAGGTCCACTGGGGTGTGCGGTTTCTCGATGATGTGATCGACGTCAATCGGTTCCCGCTCGAGTCGATCGCGGACGTGACGAAAGCGAATCGGAAGATCGGCCTGGGCGTAATGGGATTTGCCGACCTGCTGATTCGGCTGGGCATCGCCTACGACTCGCCGCAGGCCGTCACGTTTGCACGCAGGCTCATGCGGTTCATTCACGCCGAATCGCTCGTCGCTTCGGAGCAACTGGCGCGCGTCCGGGGGCCGTTTCCGAGTTTCCGGAAATCGATCCATGCCCGGAGGAATTCCAAGCTTCGCAATGCCACGGTCAACACGATTGCGCCGACGGGGACGATCAGCATTATCGCCGGGTGCTGCAGCGGCATCGAGCCGTTGTTCGCGATCAGCTTTGTTCGCAACGTCCTGTCCGGAACGCGCCTCTTCGAAACCAATCCGTGGTTTGAGAAGGTCGCCCGCGATCGCGGTTTCTACCGCCGCGACATGCTGGCGGAGATGGCAAGACGCGGCTCTCTGAAGAACGTCAAGGGTGTGCCGTCGGATGTGAAGAAGCTCTTCGTCACGACGTTCGACATCCCGGCGCGCCAGCACCTTGAGATTCAGGCGGCGTTTCAGAGGTATACCGACAACGCCGTTTCGAAGACCATCAATCTCCCGGCTGCCGCGACCGTGGAAGACGTTCGTGAAATCTACCTGACCGCCCATCGGCTCCGCTGCAAAGGCATCACGATCTACCGGTATGGCTCGAAGCCCGAGCAGGTTCTTTCGATGGGAGACGAGATTCGTCAGCCGAGCGATCTCGTGTCGGTCGAGGACGACTACTCCGGCGGGTGCATCTGTGGCCTGTGCGACTTCTGACGCGCCTATCTCCGTGGCTGCTGGCCTCCGTAGTAGGGATAGCGGTCGAAGACATCGCCTGCGTCCAGCGCACGCGGGTCGCCCGTTGCCGCCAGCTCCGCCTGGAGGGCTGCCGCCAGTTCTTTCCGAGCGGCGGCATAGTCCGGTACGCCAACCACGTTATTGAGCTGCTCCGGATCTCTTCGCAGGTCATACAGCTCTTCGGCAGGACGCTTCGCGCAGGCCAATTCAAAAAGTTTTCTCACATGCGTCTTGTCCGCGTGCTCCAGCATGTACGTTTTCGTCGGCGAGCCGTCGATATCCCCATAGCTCCAATTGGGGTAGTAGGGTGCGCCGCCGTCGACGGGGTCTCCTGCCGGCCATCGGCCAGGTTCATAGTTGCGGATGTAGAGGAAGTCGTGCGTGCGGATCGCCCGGCACGGATAGCCCAAGCCCCCTTTGCGGACCGAGGCGTGTCGCTCCTTGCCCGTCAAAACATGGTCACGTCCCGACTGCCCATGTTCGGACCTGCCTGATGTAAGGATAGCGATCAGACTGTGCCCCGTCATCTCCGATGGCGGTGTGAGACTCGCGGCCTCGATGAACGTCGGGGCCAGGTCTTGCAGACTGACGAAGTCCTTCACGATGCGGCCGCCCGGAACTCTGGCGGGCCAGCGGATCGCCAGAGGCACATGGGTTCCAAGGTCGTACAAGTTGCTCTTGCATCGGGGAAACGGCAATCCGTTGTCACCGGTGACCACGACGAGCGTGTTGTCCAGGTCACCACTGGCCTTAAGCAACCCCAGCAGTTCGGAGACCTCGCGGTCGAATCTTTGCACCTCCCCGTAGTAGTCACACAAATCGTTGCGAACGATTTCGTTGTCAGGAAGGCAGGCGGGCACACGAACGTCTTGTGGTTTCATCCCGCTCTTGACGCCGGACCCTTGTTCATACGGCCTGTGTGGATCGGTACTGCCGAACCAGAAGCAAAATGGCGCATCTGGCGGACAGGCTTCGAGGAAGGCCCGGAAATCCTTATATGACTGCCCGGCCGGGTTTCGCGTTCGACCGCCCGGCTCGATCCGGCCCGGTCCCCAGCCCTTGCGCGTCACGCCGACGTGGTAGCCGGCCTTCTTCAGCAGATCGGGATAGACCGCAAACCTGGCTGGCAGAGTGCTCCAGAGGTTCCCGCCTTCTTCCAGTCGCCAGTGCCACTGCCCGGTGAGGATCGAACCTCGCGAGGGGGTGCAGGACGGCGCCGTGACGAAAGCGTTCTCGAACAGCACCCCTTCGCGCGCGACACGATCGAACGCGGGTGTTCTGACGACGGGGTCGCCGGCGATGCTCGCGTGGGGCCAAGACCAGTCGTCGGCGATGCAGAGCAGGATGTTGGGACGCGGTCTTGTCCCACCGTCCTGTGCCGACAACGGCATGCTGCCGGTCAGCGCCAAAGACGCCGCCCCCAGACCGGCGGCCTTCAGAAATTCGCGTCGCGTGCTCTTGCCCATGCTTGCCTCCTGACGGGCGGAAGTCCGATGAATTCCGCTCCTGCTATTTGTAGTTGGCCAGGATACTCTCCGCGACGGCTTCGGTGATGATTTTTTGAGCGAGCAATCCGTTGATGGACTCTTCCATGGTGACCATGCCATGCTTTTTGCCTGTCTCGATGACGCTGCGCAGAAAATAGCCGCCCTTGCGGCGAATGATGTTCTTCGCGGCGCTGGTCACCACCAGCACTTCACACGCCACGCGTTGCCGGCCATCCACGGTGGGAACCAACTCCTGATGGATGACGCCCTGAAGCGATTCGGCCAACAGGAACCGCAATTGTCCTTCGTCATGGGCCGGTGCGTAACTGAGCAGTCTCTCCAGGATTTTGTCGATCGAGATCACGTGCAGCGTCGAGAGGACGAGCACCCCTGTCTCGGCGGCCGTCAGGGCGATCTTGATGGTCTCGTAGTCCCGCATCTCGCCGATGGCGATGACGTCGGGATCCTGTCGCAGGGCCGCCCGCAATCCGGATTGGAACGACTGAGTGTCGCGGCCGATTTCGCGCTGGCGGACGACGCCGGCTTTGTTGACGTGCGTATACTCGATCGGGTCTTCGATGGTGATGACGTGTTTCTCGTTGCTCGTGTTGATCTCGTCGATCATCGCCGTCATCGTGGTGGTCTTGCCCTGGCTGGTCGCGCCGGTGATCAAAACGAGTCCCTTGCGACGATGGGCGAGATCTCTGACGACGTCCGGCAGGAACAGCTCGGCAATCGTTCTGGCGTACGCGGGTAGGATGCGGATGGTGGCGCCGACGGCGCTGTCGAAATACCCGACATTGATACGATAGCGCCCCTGGTCCTCGGCCAGCATCAGGTCGTAGTCGAGTCTCTCCTCGAAGAGTTTCCTCTGCTCGACCGTCAGCAGGTCATAGGCGATCTCCTGGCTTTGCTGCGCGGTCAACTTCTCCTTTGTCACAGGCACAAGCCTGCCGCCAATGCGAAAGAGGATCGGCGCCCCTGCGCAAACATGGATGTCCGTGGCTCCCTGAGCCTTGGCGTGCTCCAGCAACTGCCTGCGACTGATCATGTCTTCCCTCCTTTGCGATTCTCAGCTATCGATAGAAGCTACACTTCCGCGACGCTCAGATCAAGGATGATCGACGTGTTTTCGGTGACCTTGGCGTGGTCGCTGATGCGGATGGGGCAGACCCAGAGAATGGCTTGGACGTCTTCGATTACAAAGGCTCGCGAACGGAGATTGTCCGCGACTTTGGCGGCCGTGAGAAACTTGCCGACCTTCTTCTGACTGTGTTGGCCCAGCGGGACAAACCGGTCGCCGGGGCGGCGCGGTCGCACAACGAGCGGAGGGCGGATACGGCCGAGGTCGAGGTATTCCTGGAAGGGGTTCTTCTTGCCGGTGATTGCTGCCGGCTTGATCTGCCCGGCGTCGAGGATCTGCGCGTCGATGCGATACGATCCGAATCGTGTGGTTCCGCGGATACGCAGTTCGACCGGATCGGGGAGTTGCTGACCCCGGCGCAGCGGCCTGCGCACAACAATCGTGTCGCGCAGACGCTGTGCCCAGAAATCGCCGGGCAAGTTCACCTTTTGCCCGCCTGACGCAGGTCCGGTCAATGCCAGCAGGCTTCGGTAATGTCGCCGGCTCAAGTCACGTTCCCCAAGACCCAGTCTCGTGAGCACCTGTCGGACCAGTTCGACGCCGACTGGTTCGGGCAGGGCGGCCAGTGCTTCCGGCTCAACGTTGGCTTCGTTGGCGCTGAACTCTGCATGTCTTGTCGCGGCCTGCTGGGCCTCGTCAGCAACTCGGGCGTACAACTTCTTGGCAGAAGCCGCCAGTGAGGCCAGTTCCTCGACCAGCAGGCTGTCGGATCGGGCCTGCAATTCCGGCAGCAGGCGATGGCGAATCCGGTTCCGTGTATAGATGCAGTCGCTGTTGGTGTGATCGTCCCGCCAGGAGAGCTTCCTCGATCGGAGATACTCGACGATCTCGATGCGCGAGCACTCCAGCAGCGGGCGGACCAACGCGAGGCCGTCGCGGGCCCATCGCGACGGCCAGATGCCGCCCAGACCTCGCAGGCCCGTCCCGCGTCCCAGTCGCTGGATGATGGTCTCGGCATTGTCGTTCTTCTGGTGCCCCATGGCGATGGCGGCACAACCGTGGGCGCCGGCGATCTCGATAAGGGTATTCAGCCTCAACTGCCGCGCTGCCGTTTCCGTTGAGAGGTGATGCTCCTGTGCATACGCTCTGACGTTGACAGTTCGGCTGACGACAGGCAGGTTCAACTCGCGCGACTCTTGGATTACGAAAGCCTCGTCGCCGTCGCCGGCGGCCCCCCGAAGTCCATGATTGATGTGGCCGCAGAGAAGCTCGACGCCGATCACTTCATGCGCGGTCAATCGGTGCATCACGTGCAGCAGGGCGAAAGAGTCCGCCCCGCCGGAGACAGCCAGCAGGACACGTCTGGCCCCTGAGAACAGATCCATGCCTCGGATGAAATCCGCCACCTTCCGCTCCAGCGGTTCCATAGCTGTTCCTCACGGGGTCCTTCCGGCAGACCGCCATGGCCCACAAAAAAGGGTCTGACGTACTGTCAGACCCTGAGAAGACACGCTGGCGATAGACCTGTCAAGCGGCATCAGTTCTGGGAGCTGCTGAGCTCCTTGATCCGGCGTTCCCCGTACATCTTCCACTCGTCGTACCGGTCGCCTTCCCGCAGGACAGCTTCCTGATAGACTTGCAGCGCTTCGTCTCGCCGGTGCAGCTTCTTGTCGAGAAGCGAAGCGGCGTAGAATCTCGCCGGATAGGGCGTGTCCGGGTCCCATTGATACGCCCGCTGGTAGTAGAGCAGGGCGATCTCATAGTCCTTGAAGTAATCGTAGATTCCCGCCGCCCGGTAAGCCGCATCGTCGATCTTGTCGGAATTGGGATACTGGCGAATCAACGAATTGTACTTCGTCAGCGCCACGCGCAGCAGTTCCTCATCCTTGAGGATTCCGATCGGTTCGGCCTGGCGCTGCGTCTCGACCGCGTCCAGATACAACTCGTCCGCCGCCGGGATTCGCGTCGAGGCCTGGAGGTTCGCCGGCATGACTTGGGCGTCGATGATGTAACGGTACTGCGGCATCCGGTCCAGCGCCCGCAATTCCTCCTGAGCCCACCTGAGCTTGCGATTGTCCCCGACGACGGTGTAATGGGTCATGAGCAGTTCCAGACTACGGCGGTAGGACCGGCGATGCGTCGCCACCTGTTCCACGAGGTCCACTTCATCCGTGGAGCCCACGACCTGGTCCACCTCCGCGGCAGGCGTTGGGCTCTCATAAATGGTTCGCTGGGGCAGTCGGTGACTTAGCCCACGATCCGTGGGGGTACATCCTGCGGCAGCGACCAGCAAGAGCAGGGTTGTGGCAATGATAACGGTCCTTGTCATCGGAGAGTCTCCTTTCAACTGACATTCGCCAAACTGCCGGTCCGGGGCGAGTCCCGTCGGACACATCGACGGTGCCGAGCCTCGCTCGCACCCCGACTTGAGCATGCCAAAGACCACAGTAAACCCCAAGTCACGGGTCTCGTCAAGAGCGAACGCGGAAAAACTGCCGGGCGCCCGTTGGAAATTGGTGCCCTTCCCCGGAGGCTTCTGATACCATCGGCTGCACGTAAGGCGTTGCGTGTCCTATTCTTTCGCTCCGGCGGGATCATTGGGTCATCCGCAGAAGGAGAGTCTCTACGGTGCAGTTGTGGACAGAAGCGAAACTCCTGGAAACCGCTCGGGCGTTTCAGCCGGCCTGTGTGGTTCTCGCGGCGGCTGATCTGGACATTTTCACCGTCCTGGCCCGGGGAGCGGCGACCGCTGCGGCCTTGGCGTCGGTTCTGGACACCGATCCGCGAGCCACGGCGATCCTGCTGGACGCTCTGGCGGCCCTGGACCTGCTTGCGAAGCGGGGCGACGTCTATGTGGTCCCGCCCGAGGTGGCCAATCTGCTGAGCGAAGATTCACCGACCAACGTACTGGCCGGGCTGCGTCATCAGGCCAACTGCCTGCGCCGCTGGGTTCAGCTTGCCAGGGTGGTCCGCGACGGTGGGCCCGCCCAGCGGACGCCGAGCATACGAGGTGAAATTGCCGACACCGAGGCATTCATCGGCGCCATGGACAACTTCAGCGTCGCCGTCGCTCCGGCGGTGGTCGGCAGGCTGGGGCCTCTGAGGTTCCAGCGGCTCCTGGACATCGGAGGCGCTTCCGGCACCTGGACGATCGCCTTTCTGAGGGGGGCGCCCGAAGCGACCGCGGTTTTGTTCGACCTGCCCGAGGTCGTTCCTTTGGCCAGGCAGCGCTTGATGCGCGCCAATCTGCTCGATCGCGTCACCCTCGTGGCCGGCGACTACAACCGCGACGACTTGCCGGGCGGCGCGGATTTGGCGTGGCTCAGTGCCATCGCCCACCAGAACTCCCGCCAGGAGAATCGGGCCCTCTTCGCCAAGACATACGCCGCTCTGACGCCGGGCGGGGCGCTGGCCATCCGCGACGTTGTGCTGGACCGGTCGCGCACGAAGCCGCCGGCAGGGGCGCTGTTTGCCGTCAACATGCTGGTGGGGACTGAAGGGGGCAACTCCTATACCTTCGAGGAGTTTCGTGACGACCTGTCCGCCACCGGCTTTGCCGACGTCGAGTTGCTGTACCCGGACGAAGGCATGAATTCCCTGATCCGGGCGTGGAAGGCCTGACCTCGCCCTCAGGTCCGCCGCTCGAAGTCAAACTCCGCGTAACGAGCGACGACCTCGAAGCCCAATCGGCGATAACATCGCAATGCCGGCTCGTTGTCGGCTTTGACATTCAGACCGATGTGCTCGACCTCATCCCGCAGTGTCCGGCAGAGTTGCCCCGTGACACGTGTCCCGTACCCTTTGCCGCGGTGAGCCGGATGGGTCGCGATATTCCCCAGAGCGGCAACGCGATAGCGCGGCGAGTACACGTGTACACCGGCCACACTCAGCAATCGTCCGGCATCCCGCAGACCGTTGTACCGCCCCGTTTCGAGCATCCGGCCGTCGAACCAGTTGCCGGGATAGCTTTCTTCGTAGAACGCCAGCACTTCGCCGAAGTCGGCCGGGCCAAGCGAGACAACCCTGGAATCGTCAACGTCTCTCACGCGCGTGCCCTTGCGAAGAGCCATCCGGCAGTGCATTCCGTGCGGATGCACGATGTGGCTGTTCTGGAAGATGTCTTCGACGCCGAGGCTCAGATGGGCGTGAAACCGCCGGGGCAGGCGCGAACCGATTTCCTCCAGCAGAGAGCACATACCCTCCGCTTGTTCCGCCTCGGCAATCACAGTCGGCATCGCCCTGCCCGCGTAGATAAGAACGATGTCCTTCAATTCGCCGGCCTCCTGGCGACCGAACCAAGTCGTGTACGGCCAGAAGAAATCGTCCAGATCCCCCAGGGCGTAAATGCGCAGCTCAGGATCCTGGCGCAGGAAGGACTCAATTCTATTTTTGTCCCGGAGTTGTATGAGGCTCATACTCTTCCCGTTGAAGGGGCTCCTTCGTCGGATCGCCGATACTCCAGACGGTCACTCAGACGAGAGCCTTCTCGAAATCGCTGACGCGGGGCGGTCTCTTGCCTTCGCCCGGCAGAATCGTATGGCCTTCCTCCTGGAGTCGGGCCGTCTGGGCCTCGACGCCGCCGGCAATCTTGGGATTGAGGCTGCCGTCGTCCTTGATGACCCGCCAGTAGGGGGTGATACGCTTCTTCCCGTTGCCGCGGTCCTCTTCAGCGGCCTCCGAGATGATCCGCAGGAAGATGCCCAGCGTCATCGGGCATGTTGAATCAGCGCCCTCGCGGTCGGCCAGACGCCGGCGGATCTGGCCGGTCGTGATGAGTCGGCCCTTCCGCACCGTTCGGATTTCCTCGTCCGCCATCAGAGGCGTGGGCACCAGCACGCGGCGTCCTCCCATCATCTTCCGCCATTTCTCCGGGATGTCCACCACCTTGGGCAGCCCTTCCACCGCTGGGTTCTCCAGTTTCTCACGCCAGCTCCTGCGTTTTCCTTTCGCACTTGCCATCGCCTGGTCTCCTGTACCCAAGTCCTGTCCATCGCAGAGAATACCGGCGTTCCGTTCGTTCGTCAAGACCGGGCGCGCCGATGCGACCGGAGAAAGAGAATTCCGAAAGATTTCTCTTGAACGTGAACCAGAAGGGTGTTATGGTTGTAATAGTAATAATAGTACAAATACTGAGGTGGCCTATGCAGTTTCGCATCGACAACGCGTCCGACCGGCCCGTGTATCTTCAGATCATCGATCAGGTCAAGCGGGACATCGCCCTGGGCCGGCTCGCGAGGGAAGAGAGATTGCCGACGGTTCGCCAACTGGCTCAGCAACTGGCGATCAATCCCAACACCATCGCCAAGGCCTATCGCCAGCTCGAACAGGAGGGCATCATCGTCACCCGGGCGGGCGCCGGCGCCTTCGTGGCGAACCTGGACAGCAATCTCAGCAAGGCGGTGCGGAAACGGATCGTCTGCGAAGAGCTGGAGCGGATCGTGGTCGAGGCTTTTCATATGCAGATCGACAAGGCGACGCTAGTCGAGTGGTTCAATCGTGCTATCGAGAGGTTCAATCTGGCTTCGAAAGAGGGATAAGCGGTGCTTCGGCCGTATCAAACGACTCCAGAAGGTAGGGGACGAAGATGCACAAGAGGACGAAGAGAATACTGATAGTTGTTGGGGGCATTGTGGCGGTGCTGGTCATCGCCTATGGTGTCGCGCTGATCCGGTCCACGGTCAAGCTGCGGCAGGCGTGCGCAGACCTCGAAGCGGCGGGACGGCCCATGAAGGCGGCCCAGGTCATCCCCGAGCCGGTTCCGGAAGACAGGAACGCCGCGCTGCTGTACCAGCGCGCCGTCGCGACACTCAAGGAGTTGCCCGCCCCCAGGAAGGACATGCTCGACTACCTCGGCAAGCTGGCCTATGGCTTTCTGGCCGACGATCTCGATGCCAATCAGGTCGATGAGTTCGAGGAACTCCTCAAACGAGAGGAAGTGGCTTCGGCACTGTCTTCGCTCGAAGAGGCCATGCGGCGGCCCGAATGCCGATTCGATCGGGACTACAAAGCCGGCAAGCTCGATGGGCCGTTCGGGTTCCATGATCTGCGACGCGTGGCAGCCATTGCCCGGGCCAGGGCGTACCACCAGATCAAAGCAGGTGGTGGGACCGAGGTCTGGGACATTGTGCGGGGGCAGTTCAAGATCGCCGATGCGTTGGTTTCCGACCCGAGTATGGACACCCAGTTCGCGCGTCTGTGTCTGATCCGAGACTGCTGCTACACGATTCAGAAGCTCTGCGGGGTCGCCCCGCCAGACGCGGATACCTGTCGGAAGATGCAGGATGTGCTGAAAGATCTCGACGGCGTAGAACCTCTGGTGCGAGCGGTGGACGCCGAACGGCTGGTGCGAGGCGAGTGGTTCTTCCATCTGTCGAGCGACGAGTTGTACGAGGCCATGCAGAACGATCAGCCGGCGGGCAACGAGGAAAGTGCCCTGGATACGATCAATCGGGCGATGTTTCGCGTCGTGACTTTCCGGCCGTTGTTCATCGCGGCTCATGCCGCCTATCTGCGTGCGATGCACAAAGCGGTACAGATGTTCGAGAGCCCCTACGTGCCGAGGGATACAGGCATTCGAAAGGAGTTCAACGACGCGAGGGGCAAGCACTTTCTGACCCATTGGGCAACGCAGGTGAACGACTTCTTCAAAGGGGTCCATTGCGACATGGTAGCCCGGCTGGATATGACCCGGGCCGGGCTGGGCCTACTCGAATACCGCAGGGAACACGGCGCCTTCCCGTCATCGCTCGACGATTTGAAGCTGGAGAAGCTCATCGACCCGTACGTGGAGCAACCGCTCCACTACCGTGCCGAACAGGATGGTTTTCTCGTCTACAGCGCCGGCGAGGACATGCACGACAACGGCGGCATTCCGAAGGAGCGCAAGAGGTCGGATGATCCTCGCCGCAAGGTGCCGGAGTACGACCTGCTCTGGCGGTTCAGTGACAGCGCGGGCAGCTCAACCGAGAACATCTGAGATTCTGACGGATTTGTGAAAGGGAGATGCACTGTGCTTGTGCCGACATGTGAGAAGCCAGCTTGCGAATGTGGTGTACAGCCGATGGTCGTTGAATGCGCAGGTCTGACGAAGGTCTTCCGCCGGCCGTTTGCGAGTCTTGACAAGGCGGTGTGTGCCCTGCGGGACGTGTCGTTGTCCGTGCGGAAGGGGCAGATCGTCGGACTGATCGGTCCCAACGGCGCGGGCAAGTCCACGCTGCTGAACCTGATGGCTGGACTGATCCTGCCCACACAAGGGCGGGTCACGGTCTGCGGCCATCCGGCCCGGTCGGTGGGCGCCAGACGCTACCTGGGATTCATGCCGGAACACCCGGTCTTCCCGGGCCTGTATACTGCCAGAGCCGTGCTCTGCTACCACGGCGCGCTGCTGGGGCTCTCACGCGAAGGCATCGCCCGGCAGGTAGACAAGTCCATCGAGCAACTGCAGATGGAGGAGTTCGCCGATCGGCCGGCCTCCGATTTTTCGCAGGGCATGAAACAGCGGCTGGCCCTGGCCATCGCCATGATGTCCGATCCGCAGTTGCTGTTGCTCGATGAGCCGAGCAACGGTCTGGACCCGATCGGTATCATCGAGCTGCGCGATCTGCTCCAGCAGTTGCGTGGTCGCGGCACGTCGGTCGTGATCAGCTCCCACCGATTGGGCGAACTGGAGAAGTTGACGAACGACTACATCTTCATGCACCGGGGCCGGATCGTGCAGTTCGGCGACGAGCTAAACGCCAGCCAGGCGGGGCAGCTTCACGTGGGCGTGGTTTCCAACGGGGAGGCTTTGGCCCGGTCGACGCTGCCCGCCTTCAAGGTGCTTGGTGCCTCCGACAAGGAACTGATGATTGCGATCAGCGACGCCGATGAGGTCCCTGATGTTGTGAGCGACCTCGTGACGAACGGCGCGAGGATCACGAGTGTCGTACTGAAGCGCGAGAACATCGAAGACGTCTTTCTGCGTCTGTGTGGCGAGGGGAACGGCCAATGAGAGCGTATGAACTGATACGAGAAACGTACTTCCGGCGGAGCTACATCTGGATTGCGCACCTGACCTGGCTGCTGATGTACGGGGTGTACTGGTGGAGTATCGTTCCCACCAAAACGGAGACTACGGGCAAGTTCATCCTCTTCGGAAGCGGCCTGTTTCTGGCCTTGACCCTCAGCGCGGGGATTCTCGGCGACGACATCGCCTCCGGCCGGATCTGCGTGCTCGTGACCAAGCCGTTTTGGACGGGCAAGCTCTACCTCTTCCGATGGATCGGTCTGTCGCTTCAGGCGGCCGTCCATCTTCTGCTGACCGGCGTTCTGCTCAGCGTGCTGGATTGGTTGACGCCCAGAAACAGCATCGACGGAATTGGCGTGTGGCTGCTGGCCTCGTGGCTGTTGTTCAACACGGTCGCGGCCCTTTCGACGTCGCTTTCCGTCGTTCTGGGACGGGCGTTCAATTCCCTGCTGCTGCTCGTTGTTTTCATCGCGGGCTATCTCCTGGTGAACATCCTGATCGGTTTGCTGCGCGGAGAAGCGGGGGCGGGCTGGCTGACCGCCTTTGTACGGTACGCCTGGCCTCCCTTCGAGCTGTTGCGCAAGTTCGCCGAGGGAGAATACGGCCCGTACTCGCTGACGGTCGGCCGGTTCAGTCTGTCCAAGAGCGTGGCCTGTGTGGTGCACAGCCTGATCCTGACATGCGTCTATGGCGCTGTTGGAATGTCGCTGCTCTGTCGGCGGCAGTTCTCGCGCGTGCGGGATTGACGATTGTGACCTCTATGCAGATGAAAGACAAGATCAACATCTGGATCGTAGTGGCGGCGGCCGCGGTTGCGGAGATCTGGGCTCTGTATGTGGTCAGCGCCTCCGCCGCGCGCTGGCAACCCACGATGATTGTGGAGAACGAGCCGCAGGCGCGGGCTTTGTATGAGGCAATGCTCGAAGCGGCGCGCCGCGCGCAGACTCTGTCGTATCGAAGCATCTGTAGTGGCCCGGACAGCGAACCTTCGGCCTGCACGGTCCGCCTGAAGAAACCGAACCTCGTTCGCGTGGATCTGACCAACGGGATGAGCACGAAAGTCACGACCGTTCTTGCCGACGGCGATCGGTTCCGGATCTTCTGGTCGAGCGACCGTCCCTTTTTGAAAGTTGACGATTTTGCACGTTACGAACAGACCCAATCCAACGTCTATGTGGACATGGCCTGTTCCCCGGACATCGATGTTTTGAGCGAAATGACCCGGCTCGGGGTCGCCTGGAGCAATCTGATCTGGTCTCCGCGTCTGTTCTTTGGCGGTGCGGATGAATTCGAGCCTTACATCGACGGAATTCGGCTTCGCGGTGGGAACGAGATTCACGGCGAAGCGTGCGACGTGATCGAGGTCAGCTACGTCAAGGCCCAACGCATGCGGCACTACTGGCTCTCCCGGGAGGACCACCTGCCCCGGCGGATCAAGGAGATCGTTCGCCTGGCCGACAACCACGTGGTGGTGGAGGAATGGTGGCGCGTGGAAATCGACTCTTCGATCCCAAACGAGCAGTTCGCGTGGTCCCCGCCGGAAGGGTATCGTGTGTGGAATCCGCCGTCGTTGGACGAGTTCCTCTTGGAGCCTGGGACAGAGGCGCCCGGTTTCGAGCTGTCCTCGGCCTCGGGAAACACGATTCGTCTGGCCGACTTTCAGGGCCGCGTGGTATGGCTCTGTATCTGGCGAGTCGGGTCACCTGCGTGTCGCGATGAAGTGCGGTATCTTCAGTCCCTGCATGGGAAGGCGAAGGACAAGGGACTTGTGATTCTCGGCGTCAACGTCGCCGACGACCGGCGCATCGCGCAGACGTTCCTTCGCGACGAAGGGATCACCTTTCCCTGTGTTCTCGATTCCTCCAAGGAGGCAGCGAGTCTCCTCGTCGAGGGCTATGGAGTCAAGTTCGACAGCCCGCCCGTCGGTTTTGTCATCGGCGCGGATGGGAAGGTAGTGGACGCGTGGAGCGGATTCGACGAGAATCACGCCCGCGCCTTGGCGGCGTTGCACGCGGCGGGTGTGTCTGATTTGGGCGGTTGAGTGACGAACGAGAGGTCGGATATGGATGAACACCCCATTGTGGTTGAGAATCTGGTCAAGTATTACGAGGGTCGTTGCGTGCTGGACGGCATCGGTCTGAAGGTGCCTCGTGGCTGCATCTACGGGCTGCTGGGCCGCAACGGGTGCGGCAAGACCACGCTGATCCGCGCGCTGTTGGGCCTGGAGCCGCCCACGCGGGGCCGGACCCTGCTGCTCGGGCAGGATTCGAGAAACCTCACCGCCGGGACTCGGGCCCGCATCGGATACGTGGCCGAGGGACACAATCTGATCCAGAACTACCGCGTCCGCCGACTGATCGGGCTGTGCAAAGACCTGTCTCTGCGGTGGAACGCAGAGTTCTTCGACCATCTCATGGAGACCTTCCGGCTGCCAATGGACCGCAAGGTCAAGGAGTTGTCGGCCGGCATGAGGGCCCAGCTCAACCTGGCGCTGGCGATGGCGGCCGATCCCGAGCTGCTGATCCTCGATGACCCGACGCTCGGTCTCGACACGGTCGCGCGTCGCCAGTTCCTCGAACTGGCCATCGACCTGATCCAGAAGCAGGACCGCACGATCCTGTTCAGTTCGCACATCCTCGGGGACGTCGAGCGCATCGCCGACCGCGTCGGCATCATGGCCGGCGGCAAACTCGCCGTGGACTGCGAGCTCGAAGAGCTCAAGCGGCGCGTCCGCAAGCTGCGGATTCTGTTCCCGTCGGAAGCTCCGGAGAACCTGTACATCACCGAGATCATCAACCAGCGAAACACCGGACGCGAGATGGTGCTCACCGTCGCCAACTGGAACGAGCAGAAGCAGGCCATCCTCGAAACGTTCGGGCCTGACAGTTGCAGCGAGTTGGTGATGACCCTCGAAGACATCTTCATCGAGTGTACGAGGCCGTCGAACGCCGCGGTCCTCGAAGGAAGTGAGGTTTGACATGCGCACGTTCTGGACGCTTCTGAAACGCGAGGTCATCGACCACATCGCCTATTTTGTGGGGGCCTTGGTCCTGAGCGGATTGCTGACCGCGTTGCTGGTCTCGATCAGTCTGGGCCTGGAAGGGGGCGATCGCGAGCTTGTGGCTATCGGAGGGCTTATCCCGGCCACGATTGTGGTCGTCGCCGGGCTGTGCGCCCTGGGAGTGGCCCAGATGTACACGGACCGGACGCGAAATGTGTCGGCCTTCCTGACCGCGCTGCCCGTCACGCGGCCGCAGATCTTTGCCGCCCGCATTGCAGCCGGCGTGCTGGCGATTTTGATCCTGCTGCTCCCCCTCATGATCGCGGGCTCGATCGTGCTGGGTCTTCAGCGAGCCGAGGTCCCGTTGTATCGCGGGGTACTCGCGGACCTGTTCCGCAGTGTCTTTCTGACGTGCCTGGCCTGCTATAGCGTCGGGATCTACGCCGGATGGAACCGGGGCTCGCTGGCGCCGACGCTGGGCGTGTTGCCCATCGTCATGCTCGTGCCTCTGCTGCTCGGGATCAAGGGATTTGGCGCGGAGGTTGCCGTGATCCTGGGGATCTTCATCCTCGCCTGCCTGATCGGCGCCTGGTGCCGTTTCTCGTCGTCGTCGCTTTAGGAGTACCGAACCATGAAAACCACTATGAACTATGGCATCAGGGTCCTGGCCACGGGCTTTGTGGTTCTGGTGTTCTTCGTTATCCCCTTGTATTGGGGCCGGTACTTCGCGGAGTTACTGCTCTGCGTCCGTATGCCTGAGGAGGCCAGGGCGGTGCAGTTCTCGCCGTCGGGGATTCTGCCGTGGGGGATCGAGAACGACCCCAATGCAGACCAGCACTCCGTCGCCTTTGCCCGAAGGGAACTCGAAGCGCTCCTCTCCACCCTCGGATTCGTCGATTACTTCATGTCCAAGGTTCCCGGCGGTGACCGGTCGGATGTCTTCTATTATGCGCGGGACGGGGCCTGGATGTACTTCGACCGGTCGGCCGGACAGATCGTGTTTCGCGATATGTACTGGGAACGCCGCGACGGTGGAGGGAACGTCGAGCGGCAGACGGCGATCTACCATGCCGGACCGGACGACGTGTCCATGACCCCGGAAGAGACACTTGGCCGGTTCCATGATCCCGTCCACGTGGCCGGCGCCTCGATGCACCACATCCTCTACGACCGGAAGCTGCATCGTTTCTTCGCGATCGACTGCGAAGCCATGACTGTCAAGGCCGGACCCGAACTGACCGACGCCATGCTGCGCAGGCCGCTTGTGGTGGGCTCTCCGCCGTACTATGAAGGTCTGTCTCTCGGTTGGGAGCCGCCTAAGAAGCGAGTGCTGCGGGAAGCGCAGGATGAAGATTCGCCGCCGCGATATGAGTATCACTGGACGATACGATTCAGCACGAGCAGCGGCTACTGGAGCCGGTATGCCCCTGTGATCGACGCCTCGGGGCAGATTGTCCTTCTGGACCAGCGAACGCTGGAGCTGACCCCGGCAAAGGGCATACTGCCCGCGCCCAAGACGTTGTACGGCGAAGGACGCCGATGGCCCTCCCAGTTGCTCGTACGCCAGGCGCACGCGATCTGCATCGGGCCCGAACACGAGTACGCCGGACTGCTGGCGGCCGGCGTCTCCCGGCAGGGGACATCCCTGGCGATGTCCATCTTTGACAAGGGCGGCAACATGGTGACGCGCGTCGACACGCGCAGGGAGTCCTACTCGCGGAAGCACGGTCAGGGGGTGTGGGTCGGGTCGGCCCGGGCGGCGCTGTTCGATGTGCCCTGGGCGCCGGCCCTGACAGTGTCGAAGTACCTGCTGGAGAACGTGCATCCGCCTGTCTTGACGCTCGCCTCGTTCTTTCTCGCCGACCGGATCAAGGCCGGCGCGAGCCACCGGACTCTGTTCCTCGTTCCCAATTCGTTCGCCGCGATGCATCGGGATCAGACAGAACAAGGCATCGTCGCACAATTCTTCGGGGCCCTCTGGATCATACTGCCGGGGATCGGCCTGGCGATCTTCCTGGCGTGGCGCGTCGTCCGCGACGCAGCGGCGGTGGGCCTGTCGCGCAACGCCCGAAGTCTCTGGCTGCTGGGCACGCTGGCCTTCGGCTTGCCCGCCTATATCACGTACCGAATGACCCGGCCAGGCGCGGGGCTGGTGACGTGTGCCGCGTGCGGCAAGATGCGACGTGCCGACATGGAACGATGCCACCTGTGCGGCGGCGCGTGGGACATACCCGAACTGGCTGCGCCCACCTGGCGCGTGCGGGATGGGGGCGTGCAAGCGTCTGAGCCGCCGGTCGAGTCCGAAAGATCTTCTGATGCGGGGGAACAGAAAACCGATTCGTCTGTCGAATCAATGTGACCGCTTCTTCGAGAACGGCCTTTTATCAGTGAAGGCTACGGCGGAGGGTGAACAGCATCGGCCGACGACCCCGGGCGGGATTGTCTTGCTCCGGCCGATGGTGCGCGCGACACAGGACCAGTGGTGACCAACCTGCATCGGTCGCAACACGGAGTATGGGAAATGAGTGCGGAGAACAATCAGAACACCTTGCCGGGGCAAGCCGGCTCGGGAGACAAGACCGGCCTGGGAGACCTGGCCGGTGTCGTCTGGCAGCGGCTCTACCCGTTTGTGCTGCGGATCACGCTCAGCCACGACATGACCGAGGACATTCTCCAGGACACGCTGCTGGCGATGCTCTGCGGCGTCGAGTCGTTGCGCAATCCCGATCGATTCTGGCCGTGGATGTATCGGATCGCTTACACCAAGATTCAGGACGCCTTCCGGCGGCGGCGCCTTCAGACGGCCATGCAGAGCAGTTTCCTCCAGGACCGCCGATGCGCCGACAGCGACGACAACCCATTGCAGTCGGAGATTCGCGAGGAGACCCTACAACAGGTCGCCATGGCAGTCGAACAGCTCCAGGGCCAGCACAGGGACGTGGTGCGTCTACGCTGTTATGAGAACCTGCCCTACAATGAGATCGCCTCCCGCACGCGAACCACACCCGAACGAGCCCGCATCCGCTTCCACCGCGCCAAGGCATCACTGCGACGACGGCTGCAAGCCTGTTGCGCATGATACTGGCACGTCTGTCGAACCAGCAGCGCCATCGGCGGATCTACTTGTCCGTCAGGCCGGCAAGTCCGGCGTGACGCACGAGATCGACGATATGACGCGCTCCGAGCTTCGTCATGATGTTGGCGCGATGGACTTCCACCGTGCGTCGGGATCGATGGAGTCCGGCGGCGATTTCACCGTTGGTTTTTCCTTCCAGCACGAGGTGCAGCACCGCCTGTTCCACCTCCGTCAGAGGTTTCGACGGTGTCGTGACGTCCGTTCGGTGGAGCGCCTGATTCACGGCTGCCAGCAGCCGGCTCGTCTGAGGAGGCCGCTCCAGGCAATCTGTGGCGCCGGCCTTCATGGCCTGGACGGCGGTGTCGATCTGACCGGGTTCGACCAGCATGATGACCGGCAACCAGGGTGCGATGTGCCGGACACGGGTCAGCAGCTTGATGCCCTCGACCGCTGGCTCCGGGACGTTGGTGACGAGGAGCCGACACCCGGCGTCACGGATGGCTTTCAGACACTCCTCAGGGTCAGTGAAACAGGATACCGCCGCATCCGCCCGGTCGAGGACAGCCTGCACGGCTCTTGTGCTCTTTAGGTCGCCGTCGGCATAGTAGATGTTATGACGTCCATGGTTCATAACTCGGCCCGCCTTCCAGCACGATCGCTTCCTGAGGTCGGTCTTCCGGTCTCTTCCGCTTCGTGTGCCCTTTTGACGTTCCCAAAAGGAACTCTGCCGGCGTGCCAACTCCTTCCCATAAGCCCTGCCATGGCAGAGCACCCATTCCGCAATGTCCATCCCCGTTGAACGGACATTGTCAACGCACAGGGATAGTACGGAGCCCGGATTGGGGCCGCCATAGGGAAAATCCTCAACCTGCTATGGGGGCAATTGCCTACGTGTCACTACGCGCTGGCGGGCAAAGGCTTGCCCGACGGTGGCGGAAGCGATAGAGTCTACTGAGCCCCGGCCCAGGCGGTTTCGGGGCAGGGTATGGCCCTCTGACGAGAAGGGAACGCATTCGTATGAAGCGTCTGGTGAGGATCGCTCTGGTTTTCCTGGTGTGGGCGGACGCCTCGGCGGGCGAGGATAGATCAGTTCGGATGTGGGATGACTTCGAACTGACGCTATCCGGTCCGGCGACAGGCAATCCGTTCGTCGGCATCGAGTTCAGCGCCGTCTTTCGGCAGGGCGATCGCGCCTTCGAGCCCGAGGGATTCTACGATGGAGACGGTCTCTTCAAGGTCCGTTTCATGCCCGACCGTGAAGGCATATGGACCTACCGGACCAGGAGCAATCGCGAAGCCCTGGATGGCCACGAAGGGCAGTTCGTTTGCCTCCCTCCCGCCCGCGGGTGCCACGGTCCCGTGCGGGTCCGAAACCAGTACCACTTCGGCTATGCCGACGGGACGCCGTTCTACCCGTTCGGCACCACGATCTACGAGTGGCCGTTTCAGTCCGAGGAGCGACGCCGGCAGACTCTCGAAACGCTCAAGCAGTCCCCCTTCAACAAGGCGCGCTTTCTGGCGGTCCCGCCCTGGCGCGAGAGCTATGTCAAAGGGCCCGGGGCGCTGGACTGCTTTCCGTTCGAGGGGACATCGAAAGAGACCTGGGATTTTTCCCGCTTCAAGCCGGAGTATTTCCGGCGACTGGAAGCGTGTGTCGTACAGCTTCGCGATCTGGGTATCGAGGCCGATGTGATCCTGTTTCGGCCGTACGACGGCGGCAAGTGGGGCTTCGACACGATGGATGCGGAGACCAACGACCGCTTCGTACGCTATCTTGTGGCCCGTTTGGCGGCGTACCGCAATGTCTGGTGGTCCCTGGCCAACGAGAACAGCTTCATACGGCATCTGACGGACACCGACTGGGACCGGCTGTTCCAACTGGTCCAGGCGAAGGACCCGTACGGACACCTGCGTTCGATTCACAACGCCGGACGGATCTACGATTATGGCAAGCCCTGGGTCACCCACGTGAGCCTTCAGTATTACATGGCGGTGCGTTTCTTCGGCGTCTCGCCCTTGTTGCGCGACATCTATCGCAAGCCCATCGTACACGACGAGATCAACTACGAGGGCACCATCGCCAAGCGTTGGGGCCGGCTCACGGGCGAAGAGATGGTCTACCGGTTCTGGATAGCCGTCATTGGCGGAGCCTATGCCACGCACGGTGAGACGCGCGTGCAGCCAGACGGCGACGGCTGGATCTCGCGCGGTGGGACGCTCGCCGGGGCCAGTCCCGCCCGCATCGCCTTCCTGCGACAGATCGTCGAGGATGGCCCGGATGGGGGGCTTGACCCGATCGACCAGTACTACGAGACCAATAGCAGGCCGGCCCGGGCAGTACTACCTGATCTACTTCGGCAAGGAGCAGATGGCGCAGTGGCCGTTTGTGCTGCCCGGTGCGGAGCTGCAGGACGGCATGCGATTCCGGGCGGAGATCATCGACACATGGAATATGACCGTTGTTCCGGTGGAGCGGACGTTTGAAGTCGAGTCCCTGGACCGCTACCAGTACATCGACAAGAGCCGGGCGGCCATCGACCTGCCTGAGAGACCTTACATGGCCCTGCGCATCCGAAGGGTCCCATGAACGCCGGCGTATTGAATCGCCTTGGTGATGTGAAAGGAGATCGATCATGAAGCATATGGCTGCCATTCTGGTGGGGATTGTGTGCTGTGCCGGGGAATTGTCGCCCGCGGCGGAAGAGCCTTCGCCCGAAACGCTGTTGTTGAAAGACTTTCACCCTCGCTCGGTCTACAAGATCCCACGGACGGAGGTTGCCAAAGCCCGCTACCCGGCAATCGACATGCACGCCCACGCCTACGCGAAGACACCCGAGCAGGTGGACCGATGGGTGCGGGTTATGGACGAGCACGGCATCGCCAAGGCCGTCGTCCTGACGGGAACCACGGGCAAGCAGTTCGACGATCTGATGGCGCTCTACTCGAAGTATCCGGGTCGGTTCGAGCTTTGGTGCGGTTTCGACTACACCGGCTACGACCAACCCGGTTTCGGGCCTGCGGCCGTCAAGGAACTCCAACGCTGCTTCGACGCCGGCGCTCGGGGGGTGGGCGAGCTGGGCGACAAGGGCAAGGGGCTGGTCTACTGCCGGCCCACCAAGGCGTGGGGCATACATCTCGATGACCCGCGCATGGACGGGCTGCTGGAGAAGTGCGCCGATCTGAAGATGCCCATCAACATCCACGTAGCCGATCCGTATTGGATGTACGAGCCGATGGACGCTCGCAACGACGGGCTGATGAACGCCTACACCTGGCGACTGGACGATCAGCCCGGCATCGTCGGCCACGCCGGGATGGTCGATATCCTCGAACGTGCGGTCAAGCGGCATCCGAACACCACGTTCGTCGCTTGCCATTTCGCCAACTGCTCATACGATCTCGGTCGCTTGGCTAAGCTCTTCGATGAATGTCCAAACCTGTACGCGGACATCTCCGCGCGATACGCGGAAACAGCAGCCATCCCTCGATTCACCGCCAAGTTCTACGAGACCTATCAGGACCGGCTTGTCTACGGCACCGACATGGGTCTCAGCCCGGGTGTGTACCGGATCACGTTCCGCATCCTGGAGTCGGCGGATGAGCACTTCTACGACTGGGACAATTTCAGTTACCACTGGCCCCTGCACGGCCTGGCGCTGGGCGACTCGGTGCTGGAAAGGGTCTATCGGACCAACGCCTTGAAGATCTTGCACAAGTAGCCTCTGCACAGACAGGTGACAGCTTGGGAAGGAATGAGTTTGTGATGCCAGCAAGCACGGGGCGGGCGTGTCGATACTGGATAGTTGCGGTTCTCTTCGCGATGATGGCGCCGGCCCAGGCCGACTGGCCGCGCTTTCGTGGGCCCTCCGGTGATGGCCTGGCGACCAGCCCCTGTGGCGATGTGCGGCTGGGCCTGCCGGTGCACTGGAACGAGGCGGAGAACATCGCGTGGAAGACGCCTGTTCCCCACATCGGCTGGTCGAGTCCGGTGGTGATGAACGGACAGGTCTGGCTGACCAGCGCGACCGCGGATGGGCACGATTTCTACGCGATCTGCGTCGATGCCGGCTCGGGTATGGTTCGTTTCAGCGAGCGGATCTTCCATGCGGAGAATCCGGAGCCGCTGGGCAATCCGCTCAATGGCTATGCCTCGCCCACGCCCGTTGTCGAGCCGGGCCGCGTCTACGTGCACTTTGGAAGCTATGGAACCGCATGTCTGGACACAACCACGTTCCAGGTGCTCTGGAAGCGGGACGACCTGCCTTGTCGGCATTATCGCGGGCCTGGCTCGTCGCCCATCCTGTTCGAGAAACTGCTGATCCTGACCATGGACGGCGTGGACGTGCAGTATCTCGTCGCGTTGGACAAGGCCACCGGCCGGACCGTCTGGAAGACCGACCGCACCGCCGACTGGGACGACCTGGACGCCGAGGGCAAGCCGAGAGACGAAGGCGACCTGCGCAAGGCGTACTCGACCCCGCTGGTCGTCCAAGCTAACGGCGCCGCACAGATGCTCAGCGTCGGCGCCAAGGCGCTCTATGGTTATGATCCGACGACCGGCCGCGAGTTGTGGAAAGTTCGTACGCCTGCGTTTTCCGGCGCCGCGGCCCCCATCTACCAGGACGGTGTCGCCTACATGATCAGCGGTTTCGGCCAGACCGAGCTGATGGCCATTCGCGTCGATGGCTCAGGCGACGTCACCGATAGCCACGTGCTGTGGAAGACCGCACGGACGGTGCCCCGAACGCCCTCGCCCGCCCTGATCGGCGATCTGCTCTTCACCATCAACGATACGGGGATCGTCGTCTGCGTGGACGCGGCGACGGGCGAGCAGGTGTGGAAGGACCGCATCCGAGGCGACTATGCCGCATCGCTGCTCTATGCCAACGGCAACATCTATTGCTTCAACCAGAGCGGCACATCGACCGTCTTCAAGGCTGCGCGACAGTTCGAGATTGTCGCGACGAACACACTCGATTCCGGCTGCATGGCCTCGCCCGCCGTCGTCGGCAAGGCGCTGTTGCTGCGAACGAAGACCCACCTCTACCGCATCGAATCGGCTCGATGAAGCCGACAGAATGCATGGGAAGGAGACTGCTGTGATGGATGAGAAGATGACCGGTTCGGCGGCGCTTGCCGCTGTGGTCTTGCTTGTGAACGTGAGCGTGGGGCTCTGTGAACGATACGATCTGCGATCTCCCGATGGGACGGTGGGCGTCCGCGTGGACGCGGGCGAGCGGATCGATTTCTCGGTGCTCGTCGACGGCGGGACAGTAACCGATGTCACAGGACTGGCTCTGACTGTGACGGACGGCGTTGTCCTTGGCGCTGGTTCACCTGTCACGCGCGTGGATCGCAGAACGATCGTACAAGAGGTCCGTCCGGAGATTCGCGAGAAGAACGCGGTGATACAGGACCGCTACAACGAGCTGACGCTGACCTTCGAAGGGGGCTTTGCCTTGGCGTTCAGGGCATACGACAACGGCGTCGCCTATCGCATCTCGACGTCCCTGCCGGGCGAGGTGGTCATACAGTCGGAGCAGGCCCGCTTCCAGTTCGCCGACACGGCCTCGGTCATCTGTCAGAAGGAGGAGAGCTTCCGCTCCGCCTATGAGGAGCCCTACAGCGAGCAGGCAATCGGTGATTTGAAGGCGGAGGACCTGTGCTGCCTGCCATTGCTTGTGACGCAAGCGGGCCGGCCCAGGGTGCTCATCACCGAGTCGGACCTGCGGGACTATCCGGGCATGTGGCTGCGGGGCACGGGCGGGACCTCCCTGGAAACTGCATTTGCGGGCTATCCGCTCGACGAATCGTATGAAGGCAACGCCTATGTGCGTGGCCGTGTGGCAAAGCACGCGGACTACATCGCCAAGACCGAGGGCACGCGAGCCTATCCCTGGCGGATCATCGCCGTCGCGCGAAACGACGGCGATCTGATCGCCAATCAGATGGTCTATCTGCTGGCGTCGCCTCTGGCTCTGGACGACGTCTCGTGGATCAAGCCGGGAGTGGTCACGTTCGACTGGTGGGGCCGGCGGAACATCTACGGCGTCGATTTCAAGGCGGGTATCAACACCGCCACCGCCAGGCACTTCATCGACTTCGCCTCGGAGTTTGGATTCGAGTACTTCCTCTTTGATGACGGCTGGTCCGATGGAGCCGACCTGTTCAAGATTCATCCCGATCTGGACATGGAGGCGGTCTGCGCCTACGCGAAAGAGAAGAACGTGGGCGTCATGCTGTGGGTGATCTGGGCGACCCTGGACCGCCAGTGTGAGCAGGCGCTCGATCAGTTTGCCAAGTGGGGAATCAGGGGCATCAAAATCGACTTTATGAATCGCGACGATCAGAGGATGGTTAACTTCTACCACCGGATCGCGAAGGAAACCGCCAAACGGCATATGGTCGTCGACTTCCACGGCGCGTACAAGCCGGCAGGCCTGCGACGGGCCTATCCCAACGTCCTGACGCGCGAGGGCCTGATCGAGGTCGAGCAGAACGGCTGGAGCGACCAGGCCAACCCGGAGCATCACGCGTTGCTGCCGTTCCTTCGCATGGTCGCCGGGCCGATGGACTACATCCCCGGCACGATGAACAACGCCCAGAAGCACGAGTTCCGGCCGGTGGGGGACCGGCCGATGGGCCTGGGCACCCGCGCCCACGACATTGCGCTGTTCGTCATCCTGGAGAGCCCCATGCAGATGTTGCCCGATGCGCCGTCGGACTACTACCGCGAGCGCGAGTGCACCGAGTTCATCGCGCAGATTCCCGTCGAGTGGGACCAGACGCGCGTGTTGGAGGCCCAAGTGGGCGACTACGTCGTGCTGGCCCGCCGGAGGGGCGAAACGTGGTTTGTCGGCGCGATCACGGACTGGGAGCCTCGGCAGTTCGATCTGCGATTCGACTTCCTCGACGCCGGTTCATATGAAATGGAGTTCCTCCGCGACGGAGCCAACGCGGCCACTCGGGCCATCGACTACAAGAAAGAAAAGGGGAATGTCACGGCCGATACAACGATGAAGATCGATCTGGCGCCTGGCGGCGGCTGGGTCGCTCGAATCTACAGGCCCGCTCGTTGAGACATCATTGGGAGCACTGAGGATGACACGGTTGCCAAGATGGACGGTTGGCTTGGCGTGGCTCGTCTGGCTGGTCAGTCAGGCGGGCGTCGCCGCAGCGAATGCACAGCCGATCTCCGTCGTCGCGGACATCGCCTACAAGAGCGGCGATGGGTTGACGGCCTATGAGATGGAGCGGTGCAAGCTCGATCTGTACCTGCCCGAAGGCGAGAAGGGTTTTGCGACGTTGTTGTGGTTCCACGGCGGCGGCATCACGGAGGGCAGCAAGTCCGATCCGATGACGGTCGGGATTGCGAAATGGTTCTCCGGGCAGGGGGTGGCCGTGGCGCTGCCCAACTATCGCCTTTCACCAGCGGCGGCGTTCCCGGCCTATCTGGACGATGCGGCCGCCAGTGTGGCCTGGCTGCATCGGAACGTTGGGGCGCACGGCGGCGATGCGAAGCGCATCTTCGTCTGCGGCCATTCGGCCGGAGGCTACCTGACCGCAATGATCGGCCTGGACGGGCGGTATCTCGGTCGATACGGCCTGAGTCCGGATGTCGTCGCGGGCTTGATCCCCGTCAGCGGGCAGATGGTCACACATTCAGCCGTCCGCGCGGAGCGCCGAATCGGACGCACGCGTCAGATCGTCGATGAAGCGGCACCGCTGTATCACGTCCGCGCTGATGCGCCACCTGCGGTGTGTATCTGCGGCAGCGAGGACCTGCCGGCGCGGGCCGAGGAGAATCGGCTGTTTGTCGCGGCGATGAAGGCGGCCGGCCACGAACGGATCGAATACCTCGAAGTCGAAGGCCGCGACCACGGGACCATCGTCAGTCGGATTTCAGAGCCGGACGACGTCGTTGCTCGTGCGATCCTGGCTTTTGTCAAGACCGGACGGTCGTCACGAGTATATTACGTCGATGATGTGCATGGAGATGACGGTCGGGACGGTCGAAGCCGAGTGGCCGCCTGGCGATCCCTGGAGAAGGTCAATCAGGCGTCCCTGAAGCCAGGCGACACGGTTCTCTTCAGACGCGGTGGGCTCTGGCGGGGCCAACTCGTTCCCCAGAGCGGCGCGCCCGGCCTTCCCATCACGTACGGCGCGTATGGCATGGGCGACAAGCCTTCGCTGCTCGGCTCGGTGGCTATGGATGCGGCTGCGGAGTGGAGCCTCGTTGAAGACGGCATCTGGAGCACGACCGATTCTCAGGGCCCTCTTGCAGTCGATGTTGGCAACATCATCTTCGACCACGGTGCGGCGGTCGGCGTCAAGAAATGGAGCCGGGCCGAGCTTCAAAGGCCATGGGATTACTTCTATGACTCCAATGGAAAGCGCGTGCTGCTCCGCTCGGACGGCAATCCGGCGAGTCTTCATCGCAGCATCGAACTGGCCCTGCGCAAGCATATCATCGACCAGAGCGGCAAGCGGTACGTCACCTATGAAGACCTCGACCTGCGGTATGGGGCCGCCCACGGCATCGGCGGGTCCGCTGTCCGGCACATCATCGTGCGTCGCTGCGATCTGTCCTACATCGGCGGCGGACACCAGCACACCACCGCCGACGGCCGGCCGGTGCGGTACGGCAACGGGATCGAATTCTGGTCCAGCGCCGGCGACTGTCTGGTGGAAGACTGCCGCCTGTGGGAGATCTACGACGCCGCCTTGACCAACCAGGGCAGCGGGACCAACGTTCAGGAGAACATCACATACCGCCGCAACGTGATCTGGAACTGCGAGTACTCGTTCGAGTACTGGAATCGGGACGAATCCAGCCGCACGCACAACATCCGCTTCGAGCACAATACCTGCGTCGATGCCGGCTATGGCTGGGGGCACGCCCAGCGGCCCGACCGCAACGGGCGGCACCTGATGTTCTACGACAACACAGCCGGAACGTCCGACTTCGTCGTCCGCTACAACATTTTCTGCAATGCCACCGACAGTTGCCTGCGTCTGGCCGGCCGCGATTGGACCGTGGCGCTGACCATGGATGCGAACTGCTGGTTTCAGCCGGAAGGCTTGCCGCTGCTTCTATGGGGGCGGACCTCCGTTGGAGTTACCGAGTTCGCCGAGCACCAGCGGACGCGGGAGTTTTCGACGCATGCTCTGGTCATGGAACCGGAGTTCGTCGATGCCGCCGCCAGGGACTACCGTCTGGCGCCCGACAGCCCTGCAGGCCGGCTCCAGGACAATGGAATCCCGGTAGGGGCGCTACCTTAGAGGATTGCCTGCAGGCCCTTCGTCCTCCGTCGCAGGGGAAGATGATCCTTTGTCCGCATTCTGGGCTACTGAGGCAGAGAGAAGGTGCTCGAATTTCTCCGCCTCGTCGTCGTACCATACCGTGATGCGGTAGAAGTCGTCCGAGATGCCCTTGGCCTCCGAAATGGAGATAATCCGGAAGCACTTGAGCTGGCTGTTGCAGTATTTGACGACCTTCTTCTTCAGCTCGTCGGCGTCTCCGGAGAACGCCGGTCGGGTGAACTCCTTGAACTGGATCGCCATAGTCGCTCCTTATGTCGAGTTATTCAGCCGGGACGCAGCGGCCTGATTCAGTCTCCGTATTGTCGCCTGGATTTGGCGCAGGTTCAAGGGCAAAGGGTCGCAGGCCCGAGGGGAGGTGCTACCCGCGGTGGGAGGCTCGACGAGGGGCTGGCTCGGGGGTTGTCGTGCCCAAAAACAGGCGACCGGCACGATCTGCGGTCGTCCGCAACGCGTGCCGGTCTCCTTGCGCCTGGGTGCCCCGCGCAGCCGCTTGGGTGTACATCCTTTCTCCGTCCGTGCCGAAGGCGTTCGCTGACAGGGTGATGTGGATGCGATTTCGCGATTTTTTCAGAAAAGGCGACGAGTTCCGGCACTGCTCGATGGCGCCAAGGCCCTAATCGACTTCTTCGTAGGAGTAGAGAATCGCGTCGAGCCGATCATAGAGGGCATCCAGTCCATATGTCAGGCTCGCATCGTGGCTGTGATTCGCCGCAGTCACGATACATCCGAGCAGGTCCTCCAGCTCCCCCAGGGTCACGTCGATCTCACCCTTGCCGCCGGTCAGGACGGCCTGTGTGAACGGGTGGTCGTTGGCAAGAGCATGCTCGACGATGAGTCTGTGCTGGCCTCTGAGCAGCGGAACGGGGATTCTCTGACCGCGTCTGATCTTTTCCGACATCCTTGTCCTTTCACGCAGGCCAACCGATGGCAGACTGGCCGGCCGCACAAGTGCTTTGCGGATATGCCCACCCGCTCCGCCCCCTGCATATCATCCCCAATCTCTGCGGGACAAGCAAGACAAAAGGCGCGGCGGCTGGCTGGATGTCTGCGGCTCAATCAGTCTGGAACAATGAAACAGGGGGTCGGCACGCACCTCGCTGCAGGGCGCACAGACCCCCCGGTGCTTCCTTCCCTCCCACGGCCGCATGCCTCGACGTGTTCCTTTCACTCACATATCAAGCGTCTGCCGATAACGCTTGTGGATGCATTTCCGGAAAAAAATGAAAAAAAGTCGCCTGGCGTGGGCAGCATCCACTGTGGCGGCAAAGGAGGCATCGACTGTGCGGACGGATATACCACTGTAACGCCTTTGTCCAAAAGGTGTTACGGTTCTTCATGCGTGTTATGGCCGGTCATTCGTTTCCCGGAGCCAGCTTTCGGTGAATCTGGCATATTTGATGGTTTTGGCAGGGTCCTGTCCCCGGTCGTTGCGATGATAGCTGAAGACCACGTGAAGGGCCCCGTCTCGCCCCTGGATGATCGACGGGTAGTGGCTCCGGGTCGCAGCCGGTCCCCGCAGGTCCCGCTCCAGATGCCGAGTGTGGGTCCAGGTCCGGCCCTGGTCGCTCGACAGTGAGACGGCGAGGCTGTGCCGGCCGTCCTCGGTATCGTTGTAGGCCAGGACCCAATGTCCGTTGGCCAGAGTGACGACATCGGCGCCCGAACCAGGATTGGGCAGCTCGCTGTCGCGGACGGAGCTCCACGTCGCTCCCGCATCGGCCGAGCGGCTGACATGCAGGCGGGCCGGGGGAGGGCCGTTGTCCCGCATGTACGCGGCCAGTATCCCGTCGGGCTGCGTCGCGATGCTGGGCTGGATGTTTCCCCCGCCGACGAGGGGCTCGCTGAACGTCCAGGTTCGCCCGCCGTCGTCTGTCAGGGCCATGAGGGAGAAGCTGAAACCGTCGGAATACAGCGGAACGACGATTCGACCGGCAGCGAGGACGACTGCCTTGTTCTTCGTCTGCCAGCCCATCCGCCGGAAATAGGGATAACCGAGGGGCTGGTCAACTCCCCGGCCGGCGGCGTCGACGAGGATTCCCTTTCGCACCATGTCCTGGCCTCGCGCCTTGGCCAGCAGATCATCGCTCCAGGTTTTGATCCGGGCGGCTGCTGCCCCCGCCGCGATGGAGGTCGGGTTCATGGTCTGACCGCTGACGTATTCCACATACTCCTTGACCTGCCGCTCGACGGACCGCACGAAGCGGTCGTTGGGCTGAATGCCCCGTTCGGCCTTGTCGCCCGGTTTGACGTGCAATACGTCTTGCCATGCCCATTGGGGCGGGCCCTCGTCACGCGTCCAATCCTCGCTGATGCGGTACTTCAGCAGGGACGTTTCCCACTGGTTGGCGATGACAGTGTACCACATCAGCCAGAGGCGGTTCTGACCATCCATGAACAGGATGGGGTTGATGTCGGGAAACCCAGGCGTGTCGGCCATGATGAATGGCTCGCTCCACTGGGTCTCGCCGGGCCTCAGCCGTGAGCCCATGATGGCGACGTCGTCGGCCCATCGTTCGCCAGAGCCCTGGAACCATGCGGCCAGCAGATCGCCGTTGGGAAGCTCGACGATCGTCGAACCGTGCACGTGCTGGGCGACATAGGGAAAGATCTCCATCGCCGCCAGTGCGCCCTCGGCGCCCATGCAGGGCAAAGCGGTCAGTAGACATAGTATTGTGGCCAAGGCTCGATCAGGCGTGTTCATCGTTGTCTCCTCTGAAAAGCCCACGCCGTTCTACAGGGTCACGATCTCTTCGAGCGTGATCTGGAAGAGCACGTCCTGTCCGGCCAGCGGGTGGTTGGCGTCCACGACGATCTCGGTGTCCGAGACCTTGATGACGGTCGCGCTGACAACCTCGTATTCGTCGCTGGGCAGGCGGATGTGTTGGCCGACCCTGGGGGTGATGCCGTCGGGTAAGTCCTTGCGGGGGATAACCTCGACCCGGTCCTCGCGGCGGGGGCCGTAGGCCTTGTCTCTGGGAACGATCACGGTTCTGGACTCGCCCGGGGTCATGCCGATGACGGCCCTCTCCAGGGCTGGCAGGAGATCGCCATGACCGACGATGAATTCGATGGTTCCGCCGTCCGGCGCCATCTCGAATTCGCGGCCGTCCGTCAAGCGACCCGCACAATACACTCTGACGATATCACCTTCCACGACGCGCGCCATGCGATTCTCCTGCTTGCCGGCCACCACAGCATTCGTAGAAACCGTATCACAAACGGCCGGAGACCACAATCGCCCGTCGCACGCGTCAGCGGATCATTCTAAAGGAACGTGGTCCATATGCCGATAGGGGCTATCATGGCGACTGAACTACTGACGCATGGCGAAGCGGAACCATTGGTGCAGGATCCGGACGATCGCTCGACCCCGCACGTGCCGGATATGAAGAAATGCCCGTTCTGTGCCGAATACATCCAGCGGGAGGCGATCAAGTGCCGGCATTGTGGCGAGTTCCTCGACGGTTCAGGCCGGCCAATGCCTGCGCCGAAGACCGGCAAGTGGTATCACGCCACGAGCAGCGTAGTCCTCGCGTTGTTGTTCGTCGGTCCACTGGCCCTTCCGCTGGTCTGGTGGCATCCGCGATATAAGCCCATGACCAAGATCGGGATCACCGCACTGGTGCTGGCGGTGACCGTCCTGAGCATGTACCTGATGGCGGCGGCGTACCAGGGCCTGCTCGATCAGATCCACCTCATAGGACTCTGACGGTCTCTCACTGGGCCTCGATGCGAATCGTGTGACGGACCGGGACGAAGGCGGCCTTGACGGCTTTCGCCAGCGGTGCACGCGTCTTTTCCGTCAGTGTGACGGTCATATCCATATCGGCTGCGCCTTCCGGGCCGTGGAAGAGCATCTTGACCTGCCGGGTCTCATAGGCCTGTTTGGCAGCTACCGCTTCATCCACGCGATGGAACGCCCCGCTGAACGGGTTGCTCTCGAAATCGGCGGCCAGATTGACACCGGCCCGCAGTTGGGCGGCGGTATAGTTCTTCGACCCATCGCCCCATGTGACGCGACAACCCCCGGCCGGGGCGTTCTTCACAACCAGCATGAAGCGATTGAGATGCTCGTTAAACGGGACCAGCGTCATACCGGAGCGGATGCTTGAATCGTCGTCCGCCGGACCGCTCGCACAAAACGGATAGCGGCTGCTCTCGACTTCCACGCGACCCGCTTCGGCAGAGGCGATCCGGTGGCCCTCCGAAGCGGCAGCCTGCCCATTTGCCATGTCCACCGTGATGGTCCCGATCTGCCCGTCGAGCCCCATCGCACGCAGGAAGGCATAGGCCATCACGAGATGCCCCGCCCAGCCTGGATGCACGCCGTCTTTGCCTGAGATCATGTAGTCATCGCCGTACCGGCGTTTGGCCTCGTACCCCTGGACCAGCATTGGCAGGAACACATCGGCGAATCCCACCTGTTCCTGCTCGGCCAGCCGCACGTCAACGTTGCGGAACTCCGAGAGGCTCCGGTTCAGGTCGTTGACCGTGCCTTGGGCCCGCTGAACCCACGACGGCATCTTGCCGACCGTGCCGGCCGAGCCCTGGATCACGCGCACGCCTCGCTCCTTGAACCTGCGAATGGCCGCCAGCGAAGCGTCGCGATAGACCTGCGCGTATTCCTCTTTGTAGGGCTGGTAGTTGTGGTCGTTCATCGCATAGCACGTCGTCGCAATCGTCGGATCGAAACGGAGCACGTCGTTGACCAGCCGCGCCAGGAAGCCCGGGGCCTTCTCGCCGCTCCAGCCGAACTGGCGGACCGTGACGTCAAGCTGCGGAACGCAGACCGTCAGATAGGTCTCCATGATCCGTGAATACATCTTCTGTTCGGTGATCGAGTCGCCGCAGATCGCCAGCCGATCGCCCCGCTGCAGCACCAATCCCTCAACAGGCGGCGCCTTGAGCAGCTTGTAGGCGGCGAAATAGGGATCGGAGGGCAACGGCTCGTATTCCTGCGCCGGCAGCGGAGAAACCGAGATCACGACGAGGGTCAGCAGTGACATCATGAGCTTTTTCATGTCTGTCACTGTAGTCTGTTATGCCGGGGCGGGCAACTGAAAAACGCTGAAATTTGGCAGGAGATCCATATGGTCAGGCGCGATTACCCTTCGTTTTGTCTGCCGAGAAAGAAGAGCGATCGAACGGGGGGCAGGGTCAATCGGACCCTGGTCACGGTGCAGTCGCCTTCGATCTCGTGTGTATATTGGGCGGGCTGGACATTTCCTGTATGAGGGTCCCAGGCTTCGAGTTCCAGTCGGCCGCGCAGGATGACGTGTGTGTCCAGGGCCGTCGGATCGATGTTGGCAAACAGGTAGACGTGCACGCCGTCTTTGACCTTGTGGATGTAGCGGGGCGCACGTGCGCCTTCATATTCTACGTCGTAGACGGCCAATGCATTGTCCAGCCGCTCTCGTAGAGTCGCGGCATCCGGTTTCTTCGCGAACATGGTCGCGATTGCGCCGGCGACGTCGGCGTCGTGGCCGAACTCGGCCGACTTGGACGGCAGCTCGCCTGTGGCGATGACCTTGCCGTCGGCGTCGTGGAAGGCCTTGATCTTCCGGAGATTGCTCCAGCGGATGGTCTTGTGGCCCGGGAGCACGAGCACCTTGAACCGTCCTGGATGAATCTTGTTCCTCAGGAGGAGTTCGTTGCCTTCGATCGTGCATCGCTCGTCGAGGACATCAGGATGGAGGAATGTGTAGTCGCGACCGGCGGCGATCAGCGTCTCGCCTACGTCGAGATAGTCGGCCTCGGGTACCGCGACGCCGCCCTGGTAATAACCCAGAGGCCCGTCGAGATGATGGCTGCCCTGAAGAGTGGCGATAGGGTAGAGGACTGCGATATCGGCGACGTGACAGGCGTCGTTCTGTAACATCACGTTCAGCCGGGCCAGACAAGTGTTGAACTCGGGCAGCCCATCTGCATAGATTGGGCTGCGATATGACAACTCCGGCTCGAATGCGACGTGTGTGTCGTCGTACCAAACGGCGTGCGGGATGAGCAGGTTGATGCCCTTGGTGTACTGCTCCATCGCAACGGTGTAGATCTGGTCCCAGCTCAGGTTGCCCATCGCCCCATAGGTCTCGGACATCACGAGCGTCCGGTCCCAGTTGTACGCGGCCGAACTGATCACCTTGTACACGCGTTCGGCGGGGCGGTTGCCACCGATCTTGTCCACGCCGGGGATCTCCTGGTGCTGGAAGCATTTCATCAGGTCACCTGCGACGCTGACCGGATTGGCGACCTCTTCCTGATCCTGGTGGCCGGTTGCTTCGATGCCGTGCTCGTCGCACCAGTCCTGGATCCGCTTGGGAAAGCCCTGGGCGTAAAGCTCCGTGCGGAATCCGAACAGGTAGTTGCGCGCCGCCTGGGTGTCGGGTCCGATGTCATGCCACAGGGCGGGGTAGTAGGGTCTTGGGTCGAAACCGTGGCGCGTTTTGAACTTCTCGTTGAACCTGTCCGTCCAGGTCCGGCCCTCGCCTCGATAGAGCGTGGGCTCATCGTGGAACGTCGAATCAATGGTCGTGCCGAAGTGATCCTTGAAGCGGTCGTAGTACGCCTGGTGTGTCATTTCAATGAACGCGTCCACTGCTTCGGGATCGAGATAGTCGCAGCAGGGATAGCCGTCAATGACGCAGACGAAGACCATGACCTTCCACGTGCCTTGCGGGACGTCCCATCGGAGCGAGCGACTGTCCGCCGCGTTTGTCAGATGTATCCGTTCGAGCGTGGCCGTGTTCATCGCCACGACACTCATGAGCGTTCCCGACGGGATAGTGGCTTCGTACACGCTCGGTCCGGCAACGGTCTGCTCGTGCTTGTCCAGCCGTTTGAGCGTCAGGTCGGGGTGTTTCCGCTGGAAGAGGCTTGTGTCACGCGAATTGGGCGCTCCGGCCGAGCCGCTGGGGAAGCCGTACTCATCGTAGAGCGACATGGTCATGCCCAACCGGCGGGCCTGCTCCAGCGCTGCGCCGTAGAGCGCGAAATATTCCTCGCTCAGGTACTCGGGCCGGAAGCTCTTTCCGAAGGGCAGAATGCCGAACCCGCCGTACTTGCTGAGCTCTTTCGATTTCCGCGTCTGTTCGCCAACGCCAGCGATCGTGACCTCGGTGTCGTTCCAGAACCACAGCGGTCGCGGCCAATACTGCACTGGCGGGTCGCGGAAGTTGCTTCGCATCTGCGTCGTCGAACTGCCGGCGGAGACAATGCAGCAGGAGCAGAGCACCAGCCACGCACAGAACGATTCGGACTTCCGCAGTCGCATTTTTGCCTCCACGCTCACCAATGCAGGTTGAACACATAGACCTGGCGACTGCCAGTGCGGGTGGAATTGAACGCAATCATGTCGCCCCGGGGGCTCCAGCGCGGGTGCAGGTCGCATCGCCATCCTTCTTTGAACTCCGGGGGCTCGACGAATCGTCCCAGCGGCAACACCGCCTGCGTCCTCATGTCCATCAGATGGAGCTTCTGCTCGCGGAGCTGGCCGGCCGGGTAGGTGTCAGTGACCATCCAGCGGCCGTCGGGCGAGAACGTGCCGTGGCCGTCGTAGTCGAGCAGACCGTTGCCGAGCCGCTGATAGTCGCTCTGTCCAACTGTAAAGAGGATATGGCAATAGACCTTCGCATCGTAGGCAGCGGTGATCATGAGCCTGTCGCCGTCGAGCCAGTCGAAATGCGATCCGCCCCAACCGTCGGGGAAGCACCGTCGCAGGTTCGAGCCGTCCCGATGGAGGGTCAACGAGGTGGTGTTGCGGTTCGGTGTGGCCCTGGCCAGCCAGAAGATCTTGCTGCCGTCCCGGCTGAACAGCGTGTGGTTGAAATACTCGATTCCTTCAGAGGGCACCTCGGGCACCAGCGAGCGAACGTGGGCAATGGAAATCAGAAGCCTGGCCTTGCCGGTTTCGAGATCGACAAGAAAAAGACCGTCGTCCTCGGGGAACTGGACAGTCCGGCGGGCGTTCTGCCCATCGCCGCCGTAACCGTAATCGGGCCTCGTGATGCGCAACCGTGCGAAGTTGATGCTGATGGCTTCCTTGCCGTCGGGCGAAACGGCGCTGACGGGGTAGTCGATCACCTTCAGTTCCCGCTTCGTGTGGACGTCCATGACGACGGAGACAAATCGCCCGTCGCGGAGGTCATTGTAGATGATCTGTGAATCCGGCGCTGTGCCCAGCCAGTGGGCCATGCATCCCTGCTGGAAGTTCCACGCCCGCGTCTGAGCCAGCGGGATGAATTCCTTCGTCCGCACATCGACCAGGGCCAGCGTCGCCGGATCTTTCTCCGTCGGGATCCGGTCCTTGACAAGCGTCTGGAGCACCGTCACGTATCGCTGGGAGAGGTCCCACGAGTTGATCCCGTAGTAGCTGGCGAGCAGATGCTCCTCCGGCCCGTTCGTCAGCGCCCGGCAGGCCGACACGTCGGGGAATTCGACCACCGCACCGTCGCTGTCACAGCAAGCCATCAGACAGAGCCATGCAACGAATGCTCCACACAACCGTCGGCCCATTTCACATCCTCCTTTTCGTGAAATCGAGTGTCCTCGGTGCGCCGCCGGCGTCAGTCGAGAACCACCTCGTCTTTGAACTGGGGCACCATCACGTCCCAGCCGGTCTTCTCCTGGAGGTAGGCGCCGAAGCTCTTGGCGCTCTCCGACTCGCCGTGCACGACGAATATCTTCTTCGGGTGGTTCTTCAGTGAGCTGAGCCAGCGCAGCAGCTCCTCTTTGTCGGCGTGGGCGCTCATGCCGTGGATCTGCACGACCCTTGCGTTGACCTGGCGGGTCTCGCCGAGGATTCGGACCTCCTTCTCTCCATCGACGATTCGCCGGCCCAGCGTGCCGACCGCCTGGTAGCCCACGAACATGATCGTGCTTTCCGGCCGTTCGATGTTGTTGACGAGGTGGTGCTTGATCCGTCCGCCCGTACACATGCCTGAGCCGGCGATGATGATAGCCGTGCCGCGAATGTGGTTGATGGCCTTCGATTCCGTGGCCGTCTGGGTGATGTGCAGGCCCTCAAACGTGAAGGGGGATCGTCCGTTGTCCACGCGTTCGGTCATCTCTTCGTCAAACAATTCGCTGTGGCGCTTGAACACCTTGGTGATCGCACCGGCCATCGGACTGTCGAGGAAGACCATCAGGTGGGGGATCGCATCCTCCGCCAGCAGCTCGTTGATGTAATAGAGCAGATCCTGCGACCGCTCCAGTGCGAAACTGGGCACGACGATGTTGCCGCCGGCGGCTTTCGTGGCGTTGATAACCTCGGCGATGTCCGTCTTGATGTCTCCGTGCTCGCGATGGACACGATTGCCATAGGTGGATTCCACGAGAATGTAATCGGCTTCGTCCACCTCCGCCGGATCGCGCACGATGGGCTGATTCGGGCGGCCCACGTCGCCGCTGAACAGCACGCTGCGGGTTTCGCCGTTCTTCTGGATGCACACGTGGATGATCGCCGAGCCCAGAACGTGGCCGGCCTCGCAGAACGTCGCGGTGATGCCGTCGGCGATCTCTACGGGCGTCTTGTACCGCACCCTCTTGAACAGGGGCCCGGTCGCCTCGGCGTCGGCGGTTGTATAGAGCGGGACGACGGGATACGGACCTTTGCGTCCCTCCCGCTCGTGTCGTTTGCGCTTATATTCGGCGTCTTCTTCCTGGAGCCGGGCGGAGTCCAGCATGATGATGCGGGCGATCTCGGCGGTCGCGGCGGTGCAGTACACCGGTCCGGCGAATCCCTCCTTGACCAGCTTGGGCAGCAGGCCGCAATGGTCCAGATGGGCGTGGGTCAGGAGCACCGCGTCGATGCTGGAGGCCGGGAAGTCGAACGGCTCCCAGTTGCGCCCCTTGAACTGTCGTTCCTGATACAGGCCGCAGTCGATCAGCAGCCGCGTTCCGTTGACTTCGAGCATGTGGCGTGACCCGGTGACGTTCTGCGCCGCCCCCAGGAAGCGTAGCTTGATCTGCATGAGCTGTATCCCCTGTACGACAGTCACGGCAAAACATACAGTATATCGCCGATCCAGGCATCCGTCAAGGGGCTTCGCGGTGTGATTGTGACTGGCTACGCGGCAGGGAGACGACGCGTCCCCGGTGCGGCTGCTACACGGCAACGGACTCGTCCGCCGGACGCCGACGGTTCTTCCCGTCGGTAGCTGCCACGAGACGGGCTGCCGGGGGCCGTGCGACGCCTCGCGAGCCGCAACGGGACCTCATGTGGTTCAGGACGTTCATAAAGTTGATGTACGAGTCGTAGGGTGTATCGTACGGGTTGAAGTATTTGTGAACGTCGCCGTCGGCGAAGTACTTCGTGCACATGTAATAGAAGTGATCCGAGGTCTGGAGCCTGCGCCAATCGCGCAGCAGGTCCGGATCGCCGCTGTCTCTGACAGCCTGCTCCATCCGGTAGAGTTCCGCGATGGCGTTCTGCTGCATGGCGTTGCCCAGCCAGGCGGACAGATCGCGCTCGGTGTCGGCCCAACTGACCAGGTGGGGCACGTCGACGACGTCCGCCGCCTCATAGGCGTCGGCCACTTCGCCGGGGGTCTTGAAGTCGTTGTCGGGGTGCTTGAGGATTTCCGTCGGCAGCTCTCGAAGGAAGTCGAAGATGCCGGTGTCCTCCCACTGATGCTCGCCGAAGGTCTCGTAGTCCACGAACAGATTGACAACGTATCCGTTACCGTTGACCGCGTTGACCCACTGGCAGAACTTTCCGACGCTGAGCGGCCACTCGCTCCAGTACCGGTTGGAGAATCGAAAGGCGACGTCATCGCTGAGACGGTAGTTCTTCAGGAGCAGCTTGAGCCCCGGTGCGCTCGGGGGCCTGTAGACATAGTTGGGGCTGCGATAGCCCAGGATGTGGTCCGCTCCTTCGGCGAGGATCGCCTTGAAGCCGCCGATCCGGGCGACCGCCTCGGCCACCTGGTTGTTGTAGATCAGTTCGGTGTTTCGGAAGACCTGCGGCGTCTGGCCGAACAGGTCGCGGATCAGTTGCCGGTGCGCAACGACCTGACGGACGAACTCGTCCGGGGAGAACAGGAAGCTCAGGCTGTGGTGGTACGTCTCGCACAGGAACTCGACGCAGCCGGTGGCCGCCAGGTACTGGAAACTGGCCAGGACCTCCGGCGCGTACTCGGCGAACTGCTCCAGCACCGTTCCGGTGATGCTGAAAGAGACTTTGAACTGCCGTCCGTGCCGTTCGATGAGTTCCTGAAGGACCCGATTGGTCGGCAGGTAGCACTTGCGCGCGACCTTGCGGCAGATCTCGGCGTTCTTGAATCCGTCGAAGTAGTCACCCGCCGTGTCGAAGATCGTGTAATGTCGTAACCGATAGGGTTGATGAACCTGAAAATAGAAACACACCGAGGCCATAGAGATCTCCCCTCGCTGTTCGCCTATGCGACGCCCAACGTCTCGTGGTAGATTTCGTTCATCCGAGCGGCCGAATCCTCCCAGCGGAATTTCAGCGCCTCCCGGTGCCCCTCGGTGCGCAGCATCTGGTGGAGAGGAGGATGCCGCAGCACCGCGATCATCTTGTTGGCCATTTCCTGGACATCCCAGAAGTCCACCTTCAGTGCGTTGCGAAAGGCCTCGGCGATGCCGCTCTGCTTGCTCAACAGGACCGGCACGTCGTGCTGGAGCGCCTCAAGAGGGGCGATGCCGAACGGCTCCGAAACGGAGGGCATCACATAGAGGTCCGCCATCTGATAGACTTTGCGGACGTCGTCTCCGCGCAGGAACCGGGTGAACAGGACGCGGTTGCCGATCCCCAGTTGGGCGGCCAGCTCGATGCTGCGGTAGAGCATGTCGCCGTCGCCGGCCATGATGAACTTGACGTTGTCGATCTTCTCCAGGACTCTCCTGGCGGCGTGGAGGAAGTACTCCGGTCCTTTCTGCATGGTGATCCGCCCGAGGAACAGAACGATCTTGTCCGTCTTGGCCGGCCACGTCTGGCGCGAGGAAGACCAGGAACCGTTGTGGTGTTCGACCCCGTTGTAGACGACCTCGACTTTCTCGGCCGGGACGCCATAGCGGCTGATGATGATGTTCCGCGTGTAGTTACTGACCGCGATGATGCGGGCGGCCGCGTGCATGGCGTGACGCTCGATATCGTAGACGTACTGGTTGACGTGCTCGCCACTGCGATCGAACTCCGTCGAGTGGACCTGGATCACGAGGGGTTTGCCGCTCTGCTGGGCCAAGGCCACGCCGGCCGGAAACGTCATCCAGTCGTGCGCGTGGATCAGATCGAAATGCTCGGTCAGTCCCAGGGCCAGGACCTTTCGGGCATAACGAGCCACCTCCGCATAGATGTCCGCGCCATAATTGCCCTGACCGCCGGATTCGAGGTCGTCGTCCAAAAGGCCGGCCCCATCCTTCTCTTCGCTGAGCGCGGTCCCCGACGCAAGCTGGGCCGCAGAGGAGTACGGTCTCAGAACGGCCGGGACCGGGCGAAACTGCACGTTTTGAAACGCGAATCCGGTGGCGCCCTCCCCGTAGAATCCCGGGATCAGGCCGCCGGACACACGCATCGGCTTGGCCTTCGGGAGCACGAAGATGATGGGCATGCCCAGGCGATCCATCGCGCGGGTCAGTCCCAGACATGCTGTGCCTAAGCCGCCGCTGATGAACGGCGGGAACTCCCAGCCAAGCATGAGTGTTCTTATCTTCATTGTCCGTTCCTTCCTGGGTAAGACCAGTAACCGAAGAGAGGCCTGTCCCCGGCGCTCTCTCACTCTGCTCGCTCGGGTTCTTTCGCGACGGGAATGCTTATTCTCTGACGTCGCAGAAATTGACAAGATTGAAATTATCACCTATACGTGCAAGGTCAAGAGCAATGTTCGCTAATTTGTCACGCGGTGGGGAATTTCTCCAGCCGGTAGATGAGGCGCGCCGCCAGATGCCGGATAGCCGCGTACACGCGAGCCGTTCGGCGTGTCACACAACAGAGACGGTGGTGTTGTCGGATATCGGGTGCTCGCTTGTCGTGTGAAGCCCCACACACGACAGCCTGTCGAAAAATGGAACGCTGTGCAGCAGATGCTCGACGGGCAGGAAAAGGTAAATCGCATCTGAGGATGTGACACAACGCCGCAACCTGGACCGGCAGCAGGAGGGTCTATTCGCGCTGCTCGCAGCGGTTTGTCGTCGGCCAGTGCCGAGAGCAGCGACCGAATTGACCGAAACCTCCGAAGTGCCGCAGACTGTGATAATCCGGGAAGGCCGGGATGCTTGCTGGGCTTTTCGGCAAGGCAGTGGACAGCAGGTCAAGCAGGCGCTGTCGGTGCAAGCGTGACAGATCGTCGTGTGTGAAGGAGCGCGCCGGGGTAGACCGCGAGCGATGTCTTTGGCGGCGGGCAAAGGTTGCGCTTGTCCCCGGACAAACGAACCCTATAATCACACCAAGACGGTGAACAAACGAGAACAACGAACCGGACAAACCATGAATCGGGAGGATCGCGCAATGTTTGAAACACTGGACAAGGTGATGTTGGCCGGCCTGGGAGCGGTATCGATGACGCGCGAACGCGCCGAACAGATGTTCGACGAGTACGTCAGCAAGGGAAGGGCCGAGCGCGAGAACCGCAGCGGATTCGTGAAGGAAGTGATGGACAGCGCTGAGCGGACACGCAGCGAGCTGGAGAAGATGATCTCCAAGCAGGTGCAGGAGACGGTCACGACGCTGCATCTGGCCACGCAGGATGATGTCCGGCGCATCGAACAGAAGCTCGATCAGTTGCTGTCCAAGGGGTAGTCGCCTTGACCGTGTGGCGGCCTCGTTTCAGGAGTCGGCTGCAGCGGCTGCGTCGTTACCGGCACATCATGGCCGTGCTGATGAAGTATGGCCTGGAAGAGGTCGCCGAGGCGCTGCGCGCCCGGCTGCTCGTGCGCCTCGGCGAACAGGCGGCGCCGCTGCGCGTCAAGCGGGCGGCCGTCGGGCAGAGCCGCCCGCAACGGGTTCGACTGGCCCTGGAAGAGCTGGGCCCAACGTTCATCAAATTCGGGCAGTTGCTGAGCACGCGTCCGGACATCGTGCCGGCCGAGTATGTCCGCGAGTTCGAGCGGTTGCAGGACCAGGTCAAGCCGGAGCCGTTCAAGCGGATCCGCGCCGAGATTGAATACCAGCTCGACGGCAAGCTCGAAGACATCTTCGCCGGCTTCGACACTGAGCCGCTCGCGGCCGGCAGTATCGCCCAGGTCCATCGCGCCACGACGAAAGAGGGCGATTCGGTGGTTATCAAGGTCCGCCGGCCGGGCATCGTCGAAATCATCCATGCCGAATGCGATATTCTCGAAGAGCTTACCGCAATTCTCAAAGTCACCCTTTTTGAACACGAGACCGTCGATCCGCGGCAAATGGTCAAGGAGTTTGTCGATGCCGTGGCCGCTGAAACGAACCTCGCCGACGAGCGCCGCAATCAACTGCGTTTCGCGGCCAATTTCCGGGACGACCCGACCGTCCATATCCCGAAGGTTTACGAGAAGTACTGCACCAACGGCGTGCTCACGATGGAGTACATCGACGGAATCAAACCCGCCGATCCGCAACTGCTGGCCGAGCGGGGGATTGACTGCCGGCTCGTGGCCCAGCGCGGGGCCGATTTCGTGCTCCGCCAGATCTTCGAGCTGGGCTTCTTCCACACCGATCCTCATCCGGGCAATTTCTTCTTGCTGCCCGACAACGTGCTGGCCCCCATCGACTTCGGACAGGTCGCACGGATGAGTTCGCAGTACCGCCGGCTGTTCAACGAGATCATCCTGGCGATCGTGGAGAACGAAAGCTCGCGGGTGATCCGCTGTCTGGAACGGGAGGAAATGACGGATGAGCGGACGGATTTAAACAAGCTGACCGGCGATATGGAGCAACTGATCGACACGTACCGGAATTTGCCCCTGAAGAACATTGCGTTCGGCACAGTGGTGACCCGGACGTTCGACCTGTTTCGCAAGAACTCCGTTCGGTCGCCCGCCCAGTTCACGCTGATGCTCAAGACGTTAGCGACGGTGGAGTCGTTTGCCCGGTCGCTGGACCCGGATTTCAACATCATGGAGGCGATGAAGCCGTATGCTCGCCGGGCGATGCTGCGCGACCTGGAGCCCAAGCGCCTGGTGCGGCAGATGCGCCAGGTGGTCCAGGATGCCGGCGATCTGGTCATGCGGCTGCCGGAAGACGTCAACGTGATCCTGAGCAAGTTCCGCCAGGGGCGGTTCCAGGTCCGGGTCCACCACGAGCACCTGGAGAATCTGGCCAAGACCGTGGACAGGAGCTCGAATCGGATGAGCTTCGCACTGATTACCGCCGCACTGCTCGTGGCATCGAGCATGCTCGTGGCCCAGCAGGGCACGGTGCTGGGCCTGTTTCGGTTGCAGACGATGGGCATCGCCGGCTATGTCATTGCCGCAGTCATCGGCATCTGGTTGCTGATTTCCATCTCTCGGAGCGGCCGTCTGTGACGGTTGCTGCCGACGGGTGGCGCCGGCTCCCGGGTTTTGTCCGGGCAAAGGCTGCCTGAGTTTTCCTGATTGGAGTGGATCGAAGTGAAGTTGTCGCAGTTGCTGGGCACGGCATTTGAGTGCCGGTGTGGGAGAACGCACCGCCTCCCGGTGCGCAAATTCGTCTACGATAGCACAGGCGTGGAGCAGTTGCCCGGAATCGTGCGCGACTGCACAGACCTCGCGTCTTCGCTGCGCGTCGCTGTCGTAGCGGATGCCCGGACGTGGGAGGTCTGTGGTCGGCGGGCTTTTGCGGCGCTCGAGCGAGCGCAATTCGATGCGGTCGAGGTGATTGTCGCCGACGGTGAGCACGGCACGCCGATCTGTGACGATGCGACTTTTGGCATGCTGCTCGCCCGGCTGCGCGGGACCGGGCCGGGGATCGTCGTTGGCGTTGGCAGCGGCGTGGTGAACGATCTGTGCAAGTGGACCTCGTTCGAGTTGGGAATCCCCTATGTCGTTGTCGCAACGGCGGCGTCTATGAACGGATACGCGGCGGCCAACGTCGCGCCCACGGTTGGTGGGGTCAAGATCCTGATCGAAGCCCGACCGCCCGTGGCGGTGATCGCCGAGCCGGACGTCATCGCGGGCGCCCCACAGGAGATGATCTCCGCCGGGTTCGGCGACACGATAGCCAAGCATCAGAGCAATAGCGACTGGTGGATGAATCGCCTGCTGCTCGGTGAATACCATTGCGATTTCTGCGCGAGCATTGCAGGTGATCTAGAGCCACTGTACTTGACGCGGCCCGAAGGCATTCGCGAACGCGATGCATCGGCTGTGGGAGGGCTCTTCGCGGCGTTGTTCTGGAGCGGTGTGGCGATGACACTCATGGGGACCAGCGTCCCCGCCAGCGGGGGTGAGCATCTGCTCAGCCACACCCTGGATATGATTGCCATGGCCCGAGGTCACGAGCATGATCTGCATGGGCGGCAGGTTGGCGTCGGCACACTTCTGTCCGCAGCGCTATACGAGGAGATTCTCCGCATAGAGGCGCCCACGCTGCGCCCCTTGCCGCCCGCGATCGACGCGCGTTTCTGGGGTACCGGCCCGGTCGTCGAGGCAGTCGCCCGGCAATATGAAGCCAAAAAGGACAGTCTGGAGGCGGTTCAGCGATACCTGATGCAGCAGGACGGCTGGAATCGGCTCCGAAACCATCTGGCCGGCCTGCCGCGTTCGCCGCAGACCGTTCGCGACTGGCTCCAGCGAGCCGGAGGCGCTACGTCGCCGGAGGCCATCGGCTGTTCGAAGGAGCAACTCCGAGAGGCAGCCCTGCACATGCATGAGATTCGCAAGCGCTTCACCGTAGTCGACCTGGCGTGGATGCTGGGGATTCTTCCGGACTCGCTCGACGAGATCATGCAGAAATGGCTGTCGAGATGACGCCATCTACACGCGAGGTCTCGCAGCGTTGGCCCACGCCGCTCCGAGAGATTCCAGCGCAGCCGTTCGGTCGGCGGCAAACCGAAACAGGCTCTGCAATCCCACGCACTTGAACACCCTCATGATACTGGGGGGAACAGAGCAGAGAATGAGATCCTTCTCGACGGCGCCGAGTTGTCTCTCCAGGACCAGTAGTTGGGAGAGCATCCCGGACGTCAGAACCTGGGTCGCCGAGAAGTCGACGATGACGTGCCGGCCTGGCTTTGTGTCAGCCATACCTGCGGCGATGTCCAGTTCGTTGCCACAGCGGGATTCCCGAGACAGAACAATCAGGAGAATCTGCTCAGACACTTGCACGACGGCCATGGTGTGCTCCCTTCATCTGCGTCAACCGCCTCCGCTCTCTTCAGCACTATGTCAGGCCAGAAGTTCCAGCGTTGCACGGTCTCCTGAATAAAGTATGCGACAACTTTCACAAAATCCAAATCCTGCGCAGCGGCAGTTTTTCTTGCCGATGGGTCGATGTCTCTGCTGCAGGGTCCGCATATGGCAGGCGAAGGTTGTCAATCGACACCGGAACGGTTAGACTCTCCGCGCTGTTGACTTCCCTGTGGATCCAGTGGACACAGAGGCGATGCTCAAATTCATCACAGATAGACAGATTTACGAGCAAGTGATATGTACGGCTGTTATCGGAGCCAGGCACCAGCTCTGGCTCGCTACCGCCGACCTGAAGGACTTGTATGTCGACAAGTGCGGGCGAATGGCGCCCTTCCTGGAGGTGCTTTCGGACCTGATCTCGCGGAACGTCGAGATTCGCCTGCTGCACGCCAAGGAGCCGGGACCCCGTTTTCGCAGGGATTTCGACCGCTATCCCAATCTGATCGGCGGGCTGGAACGAATGCTCTGCCCGAGGGTCCATCTCAAATGCGCCGTTGTCGACGGGCAGTTCGCCTACACAGGCAGCGCCAACCTCACCGGCGCCGGTCTCGGCGCCAAGAGTCCGAGACGACGGAATTTCGAATCGGGCATCGCAACCACGGACGCCGGCATCGTCGAACAGGTGATGGAGCAGTTCGACCGGATCTGGCGGGGGGATCATTGTGCGAAATGTGACAGGAAGGAGTTCTGTGACGAATACGTCGATATCTTGTCCGGCAGGACGAAGCCGGCCTCTTGAAACCGCCCGCACGGGCCTGAAGTGCTACGCCTACCTGGACATCGAAACCACGGGCCTGAGCTGGGACAACTGCGATCTAACCGTAGTCGGCGTGGCGAAGTTCAGAGGTGCGCGATGTCGAGTCGGGCAGCTTGTCGGCGAGCGCATCGTCGCGCAAGGCGTGCTCTCACTGCTGCAAGGGGCCGACGAAGTCTACACCTACAACGGAAGCCGCTTCGATCTGCCGTTCATCAAACGCAAGCTGGGCCTGGACCTCAAGGCCTGTCTTCGGCACACCGATCTGATGTACGCCTGCTGGCGTCAGAATCTCAAAGGGGGGCTCAAGGTGGTGGAGACGCGGCTGGGCATCCACCGACGGCTGACGGATGTGGACGGTTTCATGGCGGTGCGACTCTGGTGGGACTACGTCAACAACGCCAATGCGCGAGCCCTGAGGACGCTGTTGGAGTACAATCGAGAGGACGTCGTCAACCTCCACGTCTTGCGTGACAAGCTCGGCGTGGCGTAGCGGGGAGAATCGGGCAGGAATGGCTCGCAAACAGATCGATGAACACAGCCTCGGCGTCCTGGAGTTTAACGCCGTGCGGGTTACCTTGGGCTCGTTCGCGGCCAGCGACCTGGGCCGCGACGCCGCCGCGAGCCTGTATCCGTCTGTGGACTTGCGATGGGCGCGGATGCGGATGGCCGAGACCACCGAGCTTCGCGCCGTCCTGGATCGAGGCGAGCGGGTTCCCATGGCGGGGCTGCGCGATATCCGGGCGGTTCTCAAGCAGTTCGGCAAGAAGGAGACCGTCTTCGAGCCGGAGCAGCTTCTGGAGATCGCCGACACGCTCGCAGCCAGCGGCAGGCTCAGGGTCTTCCTGATGAATCTGGAGCCGTCCGAGAGCCGGCACCTGTGCGCGATGGGCGAGAGACTCGGTGAATTCACGGCACTGGTCGATGAGATCGGCCGATGCGTGGGCGGCGACAAACGTGTCCGCGACAGCGCTTCGGAGAAACTCAAGGAAATCCGACGGACCATCGGACTGCTGAGCGAGAAGATCCACCAGAGATTCGCTGAAATCGTTGCATCGGCCCAATTGCGAAGGGCTCTCGAGAACGACAAGTTCCTCATGCGGCACGGCCGCCCCGTCGTTGCGGTCAAGGCCAACTACCGCCACGCCCTGCGAGGTACTGTGCTCGACCGCTCCAACACCGGAGCGACGTTGTATGTCGAGCCGGATGAGCTGGTCGAGATGAGCAACGAACTGGAGGATGCCCTCTTCGAGGAGAAGAAAGAAGTCGGTCGCATCCTCTGGCACCTGACCAAGCTGGTCCTGGATCAGCAGGAGGCGATTCTGGACAGCGTTCGGATGCTGGCCCTTGTGGACCTGACCTATGCCAAGGCGCGCTTCAGCGTCGCGTACGCCATGACAGCGCCCGAGATCCGCTCGGACGGTGCGTTGCACCTGCGTCAGGCCCGCCACCCGCTGTTGCTTCAATGGGCCGCCCGGCAGAAGGGATGCGACGTCAGGGAGCTGACCGACGAAGTCGTGCCGATCGACGTCCGCCTGGGCGACGACTTCGATCTGCTGCTGGTCACCGGCCCGAACACCGGCGGCAAGACCGTCGTGCTCAAGACCATCGGCCTGCTGGCCCTGATGGCGCAGAGCGGGATGCACATTCCGGCCCGCGCCGGGTCGAGCTTGTCGGTCTTCCGACAGGTCTACGCTGACATTGGCGACGAGCAGAGCATCCAGCAGAGCCTGAGCACCTTCTCCGCCCACATGCGCCAGGTCGTCAAGATCCTCACCGGGACCAATGAGGGTACGCTCGTGCTGCTGGACGAACTCGGCGCCGGAACCGATCCGATCGAAGGGGCAGTCCTGGCGACGAGCGTGCTGGACGGCCTGATGAAGAAAGGGGGCAAGGTCGTGGCGACCTCGCACCTGGGCCAGCTCAAGACCTATGCCTATACGACGCCCCGCGCCGAGAACGCTTCAGTCCAGTTCGACAGCGAGACGCTGCGGCCGACGTACCACCTGTTGATCGGCACGCCGGGCAGCAGCAACGCGCTGGTCATCGCCAAGCGATTGGGAATGCCCAAAGCGGTGCTCGAACAGGCGGAGACACAGCTCGATCAGGAATCCGATGGGACCTCCGAGCTGATCAACCAGGTCCAGGCGACCCGCGAGGATGCCGAACGCAAGCGGGCCGAGGCCCAGGGCGTGCTCGACGAGACCCATGAGGCCCGCAAACGCGTGCGAGAGAGGCTGAACCGTGTTCGCGAGCAGGAGCGACGCCTTCGGCAGCAGGCGGATCATGAGATCGAGCGCTCGATGCGGGCTGTCCGCGATCTCGTCGACCGTTTCACGGCCGAGATGCAGAATGCCCCGCAGGTCTGGGGCGCCAAGGCGTCCGAACTGGCTGCGCGTGTCGCGGAACGGGCGGCGGAAACGCCGCTGGCCGTTCGGCAGGCCCAGTTCATTGAAACGCTCAGGCGGGGCGACAGCGTCTTCGTCCTGCCCTTCAGGCGCGAGGGCGTCGTCGATCGCATACATCGCAACCGCAAGACGCTGGTCGTGTTCGTGGGGAACAAGCAAATCGAGGTCCCGTTCGAGGACGTGGGCCGCCCGGAGCCCCAGGCAGGCAAGTACTGAGGCCGTCAGTCCGTCGCGGCGGCCAGGATGGCGGTCAGCTCATCGTCCTGCAACTCGGTGGGGTTGCCCTTCATGCTGCTGGCCTTTCGGGCTTGGGCGACAGCCGCCGGGAAGTCCGCCTCGGCCAGGCCATAGCGCCGCAGGCCGGGCAGGGCCAGGGCATTGCAGAGGTCTTCCACCCATGCGACGCCGTCCGACGCACGCGCCGACTCGTTGCCCGTGACGATTTGCGCGATCTCGTCAAATCGGGCCAGGGCGGGCGAGCCAGGGGCCCGGTCTCGCAGGGCCTGCACGTTGGCGGCGATGACGTGGGGCAGGAGCCTGCCGCAGATGACCCCGTGAGGCGCCTCGATCATGCCTCCCAGCGGGCCGGCGAAGCCATGCACGGCTCCCAGGGCGGCGTTGGCCAGGGCCAGTCCGCTGAACAGCCCGGCCAGCGCCATGTCTTCGCGAGCGACTGCATCGCTGCCGTCTTCGAACGCGCGGCGCAGGGAACGGGCGGCACGCCTGAGCCCTTCGCGGCAGATCCCATCCGTCACGGGGTTGGCCTTTTTTGAGACAAAGGCCTCGACCAGTTGGGTCAGCGCATCCAGGCCCGTTCCCGCCGTCAGTTCCGGAGGCATCGAGTGCGTCAGCGCCGGGTCGACCAGCGCCACGTGCGGCAGCAGGAATGGGCTTCTCATGCTGACCTTGACCCGATGCTGCGCGACCAGGAGCACCGCGTTGCGGGTGACCTCAGCGCCGGTGCCTGCGGTGGTCGGGACGGCGACATACGGGGCCGAGTGGTTCCGTAGAGCCTCTCCCAGGCCGACCACCTCCAGGTAGTCCTCGATGGTCCCCTCGTTGGTGAGCATGGCGGCGACGACCTTGCCCGTGTCGATCGCGCTGCCTCCGCCGATCCCGATAACGACGTCGGCCTGTGCCCGTCGCGCGGCCGCGACCGCCGCAGAAGCGGTCTCGGTCGTCGGTTCGCCCGCAACGCCGAAGGTCGCCGGTTTCAGGCCGGCTCGGGCAAGTGGGTTCAGGATACCCTCATGACGCTCGGGTGTGCCGCCCGTCAGGACGAAAGGCCGGCGGCCCAAAGATGAAACGATCCGAGGCAGATCGGCTGCGACGCCGGGGCCGAAAAGGATTCTGTTGGCGGTGGCGAATTCGAATCTCATATCGGTTGTCCAGTCAGGCGTTGGCCGAGTCCCAGCCGCGCTCGTCCGGAAAGACATTGCTGTACTTGATCCCGGTCCGAGGCTCCGCCATCATGTCCGCGACAGTGTCTCGCCACTTCAGGTAGTGGGCGGTCTCCTTGTGCCTGGCGGGGTCGTCCGGCGTCCGGTAGACCTCCACGAGGACAAAGCGCGTCGGATCATCGGTCTGCTGGACGACGTCGAATCGCGCGACCCCCGGCTCCTTGACACTGTTGCGGGCGTTCTCCAGGCTCGCAGCGCCAAACGCCTCGACGCAATCGGTCTTCACGTGGACGTGAACGTGCACGATAACCATAGGCCACTCCTTGCAGGTCAGTTTGTCTGGCCGGCCAGTGTAGCAGACCGGCCACAAGCGGGCAACGGCGATCCGTCCGCCTGTGTGGGCCGGACAGCGACATTGACAGGGCAAGCGATTTCTGCTATGAACCGCGATCCGGAGCCGCTGCGCACGAGAGCCGGCGTGTGCGAGGGCGAGCGCCGGGGGCGATCGATTGTGACGAGGGCACGCGCATGACTATTCTGGCGGGGATCGATGAGGCCGGGTTCGGGCCTCTGCTTGGGCCGCTGGTGGTCTCGTCGTGTGCGTTCGCGGTGGCGCCCGAGCACATCGAAGCGGACCTCTGGCAGGTTCTCCGCAGGAGCGTCGGCAAGACCCGCAAGCAGCTTCGCGCCCGGCTGCTGATCGCCGACAGCAAGAAGGCCTACAACCGTGACGAGGGATTGGGGCATCTGGAGCGAACGGTTCTTGCCGCGATCCGAAGCCTGGGACAGGCCCCCGCGAGTCTGAGTGATCTTCTGAAACTCGTGTGTCCGGAATGCCAGCGGCGTGTGATGGAGTACCCGTGGTATCGCGGGGCCGAATCCCGGCTTCTGCCGTCGGATCGACCCGAACTGCGCATCGCGTCGGGCGTGTTCGCAGACGACATGACCGCGGCCCGCGCGACTCTCGTGGGCCTGTCGACCTACTGCGTCGACGTCGCCTACTACAATACGCTGATCGAGCGGATGAAGAACAAGTCTCACGTTCTCTTTTTCACCACCACGCGATTGTTGCAGGACCTGATGAAGCGTTTCGCCGACCAGAACATCCACATTTTGATTGACAGGCAGGGGGGACGCGTCCACTATCGGGAGCATCTGCTGCGCAGCTTCGAGTCGATGGAACTACAGATCGTCGAGGAGAACGAGCGGCGAAGCGCCTACGTGCTGCGCGGCGGTTCCCGGAGCATGCATCTGAGCTTCGAGGTCGGCGCCGACGAGCGGCGCCTGCCGGTGTCGCTGGCGTCGATGGTCAGCAAGTACGTCCGGGAGCTGCTGATGGAGTGCATGAACGCCTATTTTGTGTCGATGAGTTCCGATCTGAAACCCACGGCCGGCTATTGGACCGATGGGTTGCGGTTCCTGGAGGATCTGACCAGGCATCTGCCTGATTTTCAGATCGACAGGGATCGGTTCGTGCGTTGCCGATAGGGCGTATGACCGCAAGCCCAGCGGCACAAAGACGATTGCTTTGAGGAATCTATGCTGCGTGAGCGACAGGAACAAACGTGGCTGACAACAGCGTCCCTGGTGGTCCTGGCGGCGGTGGCGCTGGCAGCGGCGCTGGTCTACACTCGTGCGGTGATGGTTCCCTTTGTCGTCGCGCTGTTCATCGTCGCGCTGGTCAGCCCCGTCGAGGATTTTCAGGTCAAGCGGCTCCACCTGCCCCGGGCCATCGCGATTCTGGTGACGTTGCTCGTCGTGATGGCGGTGATCGTGCTGGTGTTTCTCCTGATCGCCCAGGCGACGACGATCATCGTCTCGACGGCCAACGAGTACAGCGCCAGCTTCGCCTACATGGCTGACAAGATCCTCAAACCGATCGAGTACCTCTATCACGAGGAGGAGCGACAACCGCCGGCGGCGCCGAACAATGTGGGAGCGCCGTTGCCGGCGCCGGCCCCACCGGAACCGGAGCCGCTGGTACTGTTTCCCATTGTACAGGACGCCGGCGAGCAGGCGACTCTGGGGATGCGACCCCAGACGGACGACTTCGTGACCGATGCCAACGGACTGATCGATCCCAATCAGGTCATCCCTCCGGGCGGTCTGGCCAGCAAGGGACTGCGCATCGACACCAAGCGGATCGTCGTGGATATGAGGAACTACATCTTCAATATCGTAACGAACGCGTTTGGAACGATCCTCGGTCTGATCTCCAGCATGTTCTTCGTCATCATCTTCGTGATCTTCCTGCTGATGGGCCGCGATCCTTACAGCCATCATTCCCCCGTCTATTCCGAGGTGGTGCAGAAGATCCGACGCTATGTGGGTATCAAGTTGGTCGTCTCCGCGATCACCGGCCTGCTGGTCTGGGCGACTCTGACCCTTATCGGTCTGGAACTGGCCGGGGCCTTCGGCATCCTGGCCTTCCTGCTCAACTTCATCCCCTCGATCGGATCGATCATCGCCACTCTCCTGCCCATACCCATCGCGGTGGTCCAGTTCCAATCCTCCCCCTGGCTCATCGTTCTGGTCGTGGCCATTCCAGGAGCCATCCAGAATCTCCTGGGGAACATGATCGAGCCGAAACTGCAGGGAGAGGGCCTGAATCTGCATCCGGTGACCGTTGTGCTGGCGTTGTCGTTCTGGGGACTTCTCTGGGGGATCGTGGGCATGTTTCTGGCGGCGCCCATCACGGCGGCGCTGCGAATCTTCCTGATGCAGTACGATACGCTCAGGCCCATCGGCAAGCTCCTGGCGGGAGACCTCAGTCCGGCCGAGATGCCGAGTGCCTCGTGAGCGGTCCTCGATGATCTGGTGATGACGAGCGGCGTTGCGGTCAGGCCTTCGCGAGCTCTTCGTTGAGAAGGCGAATCTGGCGTGTCTGCTCGCGGAGGATCCTGTCGATGACTTCTTCCGTTGCCGGATCGCGGGCGAAGTCCTTCAGGCCCTGATAGAAGATGATGACCTCGTTGGCGCGGCGGACGGCATCGCGGAGAATCTGCTGTTTGGTCTCCTTGCCGGTCAGCCGGCCCGGCTCATCCTGTTTCGTGCCGAACCACGTCAGTCCCGCCATCACCTCGGGATTGCTCAGCACGTAGTTGTCCGGATCGAACGTCCCGAACTCCCCGGTTTTCTCAGAGAAGCGTTTCCGCATCCGGGCCCAAATCTTGACGTGCTTGGCCTTCCAGTTGGCCAGCCGGTAGTGAATGTCTCGAATCTCCGGGTCGCTGAAGAGCTGGGCGGTCTTGAGATAGAATCGGGCCCCCTTGTTCTCGATCTGCTCGGCGATTTGCAGGACTTCAAACACGTTGAACTTGGTGTCCATGCGGTGTCTTCCAGAGCAAGCAGAGACTCATCTGTCCCCCAGCCACCACGACACAGCCCGGTCTACGACGAAGCGCCTCACTCGATGTTGGGGACGCAGCCGACCAGAAATCATTATAGTCGTTTCGCACGGCAAGTCAAGGCAAAACGCGGGCTTGTGGGAAATCGTGTCTGTGCGAATTTCGCGGCAAGGCCCGTTTTCCACCACGGAGCGCCCTGTGTGGCAGCGGCAAACGGAGCAAGGCGGAGTTTGCCGATGGCTTCGACGGCATGCGTATCACCATCGGCAAGCCTGCGCTTGCCGCTGCCACACGGCTGCCAGGATATTTTCACAGACACTCGCTCGGCGTGTCTGTCAGGATTTCAGGGCAGCATGCCCTTGCGGGCGCAGACCGCCAAGGGTGGCAGCCTCAAAGCTTGTCCTGAGCGAAGCCGAACGGATCCGTAGGACTTGGGGATGGATCGCCTCGCAGAGGCCTTTCCGTACGGGTGCGCCACTCCCATTCGCCATCCCCAAAGCTCCGTTGCACTACGCTTTGAGGCTGCCACCCACATGCCACGATATTTTCACACACACGGGAAATCCAAGTTCATGGGACCGAGCTATGCCGCTCGCCCCACGACAGACGCAGCACCGCGGCGGCCCGGATCTTCCCCTCCTTGAGACGCAGCAGGGCCTGATTGATCCTCTGCGGCTGGACTTCTTCGACCGTCGGGTCAAGAGGGATGTCGGCGGCCAGGGGGAGGAATTCGTGGGCGTCCTGCCGTGTCACGTTGGCGACGCTCTTGATTTCCTTCTCGTTCCAGAGATGCCGTTCGTAGATCAGCTCCGGCACGGCGCTCGCCTTTCGGATGGCGTTGACGACCACACGTCCGCCTTTGTTCAGGACGGACAGGGCCTGTCGAACGGTCTCGCCGACCGGGGTAAAATCAATGGCTCGATCCAGTCGGATCGGTGGCTCATCCGCCGGCGAGCCGGCCCAGGCGGCGCCGAGTGAACGAGCCAGTTTCTTGTGCTCGTCGCCTCGCGTGAAGACGAACACGTCACTCCTCGGGAATTGGTGCCGAAGCAGTTGGATCACGATGTGGGCCGAGGCGCCAAATCCGAACAGGCCGACAGTCTGGCCGTCGCAGATTCCCGACAGGCGAATCGCCCGATAGCCGATCACGCCGGCGCATAGCAGTGGCGCCGCCTGCGCGTCGGAGAAGACCGGGGGGATCGAGTGCGCGTAACCCTCGCGCACAACCATGAACTCGGCGTAGCCTCCGTTGGCGTCCTTGCCGGTCCAGCGCGCCTGCTCGCAGAGGTTCTCCCGGCCACTTCGACAGAACGGGCACGTCCCGCAACTGGAACACAGCCAGGTGACGCCGACGCGCGCCCCGATCTCGTGCACGGTCGCGAGCGGACCTCGCTGGACGACGGTTCCGACGATCTGGTGTCCCAGGACGACAGGCAGCGTGCGTGGCGGGAGCCGGCCTTCGATCTCGTCGAGATCGGTGTGGCACAGGCCGCAGACCGAGACCTTCATCATGACCTCGTCGTCCTTCGGAACCGGCGTCGGCAGTTCTGCCTCGACCAGCGGTTCCTCTTCGATTGGAGCAATTCGCGGGAGTATGATGGCTTTCATCCGATCTGCTCCCGCTTGAGCTGCTCGGCGAAGACGTCGAAACTCTCCCGTCCGTACAGGCAGAACACGACTCGGTCGATGCCGGTCTGGCCCTTGAGGTAGTCCAGCGTGGTCGCCAGCATGATCTCGGCGCAGCGCTGGATGGGGAAGCCGAAGATGCCGGTGCTGATGGCGGGAAACGCAATGCTCTTGAGGCCGTTCTCGTCGGCCACCTTCAATGCGTTCCGGGTTGCGTTGGTGAGCTTCTCGTCCTCGCGGCCCTCTCCCATGCGAGGTCCGACGGCATGGATCACGTGCCTGGCCTTCAGGTGGCCGCCGGTGGTGATCGCGGCGCCGCCAACGAAGGTGCCTCCGATCCGGTCGCATTCGGCCTGGATGGCCGGACCGCCTTTGCGGGCGATCGCGCCGGCCACGCCGCCGCCCAGGATCAGGCGGGCGTTGGCCGGGTTGACGATGGCGTCGGTGTCCATCTCCGTGATATCGCCCTCGATCAGTTCCAAGACCCGACCTGCTACTTCGACCCTCATGGTCTCGGTCTCCTCGATGCGCCGGCGAGCAACGGCTCGGCGGTGGAGCTTATTATAGTGTCCAGCAGTATTTGCGTCAGGGCAATGCCCCTTATCGAGGGGGCAGGGCGAGCCGGTCAAGAAAAAATCGAGATCGTGGGATTTTTTTGATTGACACAATGGTCAATCAACCATAGATTGGGATTTGGATTTGTTTGGAGTGTATGCTATGGAGCCATTGACGGAAAAACAAAGGAAGGTTTTGGAGTTTGTCGCCGCCCGGTTGCAGGAGGACCACCCGCCGAGCCAGCGGGAGATCGCCGGCCATTTCAAGATGGCCCAGAATGCCGCCTATCAACTCGTGGGCTATCTCAGGAAAAAGGGCTATCTGGTGGATGTGGGCGGCCACCGGGGGCTTCGTCTGTCTCCGGCGTATCTTGACGAGACGGCGGACGCCGAAGGCCTGCCGATCCTCGGGCGAGTCGCGGCCGGCGAGCCGATCCTGGCCGAGCAGAACATCGAAGGCTACATGACCCTCGAGAAGCTCTTCCGTTGCTCGAAAGGAACCTTTGCCCTACGGGTCTCCGGCGACAGCATGGTCGACGAGGGCATCATGGACGGCGATTACGTCGTCGTCGCATCCGGCTCGAAGATCGAGGATGGGCAGATCGGCGTCGTGCTGCTCGACGACGAGGCCACCGTCAAGAGGGTGTTCGTTCAGAAGAACCGGATCGCGCTGAAGCCGGCCAATCGCAAGGCGGGGTACAAAACCCGCTATATCAGGCAGTTCGACAAAGACGTTCGCGCGGTCGGCCGGGTCATCGGCTGCATCCGCACGGAAATCAGGTAGGTGCGACGATGGTGTGTCCGGTTTCCATTGGCATCGCGGGCTGGTCCTATGCGGACTGGGAAGGGATCGTGTACACCGATCCCCAGATCGATCAACTCGTCTACGTCAGCGGGTTCGTGGACTGTATCGAGATCAACAGCACGTTTTACCGGCCGCCATTCGCCAAAACGGTTCGGTCCTGGCTGGAGCGGACGTCACAGAGGCCGGAGTTTTTCTTCACCGCCAAATTGCACCAGAGCTTCACCCACGAAGGCAAGGTCGATTCGGAGATCGTCAAGCAGTTTCATCGCGGGTTTGAGCCGTTCCTGGAGGCGAAGAAACTGAGGCACCTTCTCGTTCAGTTCCGGTACGACTTTTCCGACGGCCAGCCCGCTCGGCGGCACCTGGCGGACATCGTCAGCCATTTCCAGGAGGCATTCAGCCTGGTGGTGGAATTGCGGCACGTGTCGTGGGAGAGCCAGGGGGCGCTGGACTTTCTCCAGCAGCTCGGCGTGACGGTGTGCAATCTGGATTACCCGACGTCGAAGCAGTCGTTCAAGTTACAGCATTGCACGGTCGGCCGGTCGGGCTATTTTCGCATGCACGGCAGGAACGCCGAAAAATGGTTCAGCAAGGCCGGACGGGATGAGGTCTACAACTATTACTACAACGAGCGCGAATTAGCCGGGATCAAGCAGCGGCTCGACGAGCTGGGCAAGGCCTTCGAGTCGGTGACCGTAATCGCCAACAATCATTACCGAGGGGCCGAACTGGCCAATGCTCTCGAACTGAAGGCCCTCGTCACCGGGAAAAAGCAGCCGATTCCAGAGGGACTTCTCAAGACATATCCGAATCTGGCCAGGATCGCCATCGGTTGATAACCATTTCTGTACAGTGTCGTTGGTATGGGCGGGGAAGGTATGCGCATCGCGGCGCTGACATGCCGGAGTTTCTACAGCCTTTTGAGGGGGGCCGTTTCGGTTGAGCGATGGGTCGCCAGGGTGGCCGAGTGCGGCTATGGGGCGGTGGCCCTGGCCGACGTCAATTCGCTCGCGGGCGCCGTCGATCTTTGGAAGGCTACGGAGAGCGCCGATGTTCGGCCGATCCTCGGCGTCGAGATCCTGACCGAGACCCAGAGGGCGGTTCTGCTGGCGGAGAGTCGCCACGGGTACGAGAATCTTTGCCGGATTGTTACCGCCAGGAATCTCGCTCCCGATTTCGATCTCGTCGAGCAGTTGAAAATCGATTGCAGGGGGGTGATCTGCCTGTGCAACGTGCCGGGACTTCTGAGCGAATTGAAACAGGTCCTGGGCAAAGGGTATTTGTTCATCGGCTGCGGCGATGTGGAAGAGGCGGCGCGTGCGTACGCGGCCGGGTTCGAGTCTGTGGCCTGGCGACATGCCAACTGGCTACAGGAGGGCGATATCGAGATTCTCAAAGTCTTGAATAGAATCCGCACGATGAGTGGGGCAGGGGCCGGCCCACCCGATCCTTGTGGTTTGAACGCGATGATTCCGGCCAAGGAAGTGGAGCAGAAATTCCGCAAGGTCCCGAGAGCTCTTCTCCATGCCGATGAGATGGTCCCCCGGTGCGATTTCCAGTTGCTGACGGGCAAACCAATTCTGCCCAAGGTCCGGCTGGCCGCAGGGATGACCGGCGACAGGGAATTGGCCAGACTGTGCCATCGGGGGTTGGCGAAGAAGTACAACCCTGTAAGCGAGGAAGTCCTTCGGCGGCTGGAATACGAACTGACGACAGTCAAGCAGAACGGGTTCAGTGATTACTTCCTCGTGGTCCACGAGATCGTCAGCTTCGCCCGGCAGAACCGGATCCCGGTCGAGGTGCGTGGCTCGGCCGCCGGAGCGCTAATCTCGTACGTGCTGGGTTTCACGCGGGTTTGTCCGGTCGAAAATCGTCTGTACTTCGAGCGTTTCATGAATCCCGGGCGGACGGATTGCCCCGATATTGACATCGATCTGTGCTGGCGAAGACGGGACGAGGTCATCCGGTTCTGTTACGAGCGTTGGGGTTTCGAAAATGTCGCGATGGTCTGCAACGTCAATCGATACCGGCTTCGCAGCGCGATCCGCGACGCCGGCAGAGCCTTAGGGCTGGCTCCTGTCCAGATCAACCAGTTGGCCCGGGGCGGGAAGATCAAAGAGACCTCCGCTGTTTACCGGCTGGCGAAGAGCCTGGTCGGCATCCCTCGTCACCTCGGCGTTCATTGCGGGGGGATTGTCGTGACTCCGTCCCCGGTAAGTCATATCGCTCCGCTGGAACGGGCCGCCAAAGGGGTCGTCATTACGCAGTATGACAAAGACGCTGCCGAGGCCGTCGGTTTGGTCAAGATCGACCTTTTGGGCAATCGGGCCTTGTCCACGGTCAACGGCGCAATTCAAATCATTGATCGTAGTCACGGCAACAAATGCGATCTCGATTTCGATCCGAATGACGAGAAGACCGCGCAGATGCTCAGCGCCGGCGACAGCCTGGGCGTGTTTCAAAGTGAATCGCCCGGCATGAGGCAGTTGCTTCGCGGCCTGAAGGTCAGGAGCAGGAAGGACCTGGCGATTGCCCTGTCCCTGATTCGGCCGGGACCGGCTTCGGGCGGCATGAAAGCCGCGTTCATCGAGAGACACGTCCACGGAAAGCCCTTTGCATACCTCCATCCGAAACTGGAACAGTTGCTGGGCGACACCTATGGCGTAATGCTCTATCAGGAGGACGTCATGCGGATCGCGGTCGAGGTGGCCGGCTATACGGTCGCCGACGCGGATCGGTTTCGCTCCGAGGTCTCCAAAAAGGTTTCCCCCGCCCGCTTGCAGGCGCAGTACGTCGATTTCGTTCGGTCGAAGGCAGACCGGGCGGGGATCGACCGCCGGAGCGCTGAGGCGATCTGGGACGAGATTCTGCGTTTCGCGGCGTATTCCTACTGCAAGGCCCATGCGACGGTCTATGCCAACATCGCGTGGGAAACCGCGTATCTCAAGGCCCATTATCCGGCGGAATTCTATTGCTCTCTGTTGAACAATCATCACGGGATGTACCCGTTGCGGGTCTACGTCTGGGATGCCAGAAGGCGGGGCATTGCGATCCTGCCCGTCCACGTCAATCGCAGCGAGATCGAATGGAGCGTGCAGGGCAGGGCGATTCGAGCCGGGTTCAATATCGTCAAGGGACTTAACCACAGCACCGCAAACGAAATCGTCCGCCAGCGACAGATTCGAGCGTTCGAGCACCTCGACGACCTGAGACAGCGCGTGGCGTTTCGCAAGCCGCAGTTGCAGAATCTGATTCATGTCGGCGCCTGCGACGGCCTGGGACCCACGCGTCCGGCGATGCTCAATCGATTGCATCTTTCCTTGCCTGAGCTGGACCAGCCGATGCTATTTGATATCTATCGGGACCATCGTGCAGAGCGTTTGCCGGACTATGACCGGATCGCAAAACTGAAGGCGGAGCTGGACGTCACGGGTATTTCCTTTGGCGTGCACCCGGCGATATTGCTGCCGGCCGGATACGTGCCCGCGGTCCAATTGCCGCGTCTCGTTGGAAAGAGAACGACAGTGGCCGGTTTCGTGGCGACCGCACGGCGCGCCAGGACGAGCGACGGCCGGGTGATGGGATTTGTGACCCTGGAGGATTCCACCGGTCTGGCCGAGGTCAGTTTCTTCCCCGACCAGATCGGGCTGTATCGAAGCATTTGCTCCTATGGCGGCCCGGTGTGGGTCCGGGGCCGGGTGACCGAACACCTGGCCTCGATCGCACTCGAATGCGCCGCGTGTGGCAAAGTGGCGTAGGCCATTCCTATGAACTCCTGCATTGTCGTACCGCTGCGTTCATGGTAGAATCGTCCGCGTCATGGCCGGGGCTGCTGACGAAGGCTCCCCGGCGGTGTCGATGTGATCGCGTGCTGCAAATTCGGATTGAATCTGACAAGGGGGATACAGTATGGAAAGACGCACATTTCTCAAGGCCGTCGGGACCGTCGCCGGCAGCTACGCATTGGGCGCCGGCCCGCTTTCGCAGGCTCGGGGCGCCGACTTGGCACAGGATTCTCTCGGCGTGCCTCGAAGGGTGCTGGGCAGAACGGGCGCAAGGGTTTCGGTGGTGGGATTCCCCGGACTGGCCCTGGCCAACTACGATCAGGCGCAGGGCACAGCCGGACTGCACAAGGCCTTCGATCAGGGCGTCAACTACTTCGACGTGGCTCCGGCCTATGGAAAAGACGGCGACGCGGAGATCAAGATGGGGGTCGGCTTGCAGGGCATCGATCGCAGCCGCATCTTCCTGGCCTGCAAGACCAAGATGCGGGACAAAGAGGGCGCACGCCTGGAACTGGAACGCTCGCTCAAAAGGCTCAAGACGGATTACTTCGACCTGTACCAGATGCACGCCATCTTCACTGAGGATGAGGTCAAGCAGGCCCTGGGACCAAACGGAGCCCTCGAAACGTTCCTCAAGGCCAAGGAAGAAGGCAAGGTCCGCCACTTCGGCTTCTCGGCTCACACGACGGCCGGCGCCGTGGCGGCCCTGAACGGCTTCGCATTCGACTCGGTGATGTTCCCTCTGAGCTTCGTCGACTACTTCGATTCGGGCTTCGGCAAACAGGTGATCGAGCTGGCCGGCGAAAAAGGGGCGGCGGTGATCGCCATCAAGGCGCTGTCCAAAGGGTCGTGGCCCCAGGGAGTGGAGCGAACGAGAAGATGGTGGTACCGCACGACGGAGCAGCAGAAGGAGACGGACCTGGCGGTGCACTTCACCCTTTCACTGCCTGGCGTCGTTGCAGCGATCCCGCCCTCGTGGCTCGATCTGCTGGATAAGGCCGTGGAAGCGGGACGTTCCGTTCGCCCCGTTGCCGAGGCCGAAATGCTGGAACTGCGACGGATCGCGAAGGATTGTCAGCCCCTGTTTCGCGAGGAGCCCCAGCACGTTGCGGCCGGGCGGCGCAGCGATCGTTACGCCTATCCTGATTGCCCGCACAACCCCATCGCCGCGACAAGAATCGGCTAACTCATCAGGCGACAGAGACCTCCATGCAGCCTCCTAGGTCTGAGCGGGACCATACAACCGTGGTTCGGCTCAGGCCTTTCTGTTTGTATCCCCTTTCCCATCCGGGCAACGTCGAAGGGTGAGGAAGACGCGTAGGCTCTTCTTTCACGCGAGATGGAGGCCACCACGTCTGCAAAAATCAAACGATCACGTGATAGCAGATGTCACGAACCGGCGTCTGCACGCCACATTTCTGCCGTAATAGGGGCGACGAAAGCGCTTGTGCAAATTACGTACTTTCCACAATAGACAGCGAACAGGCATACGCTATGATGCCAATCGCCTCATGAATCATGAGCGTCCGCAAGACTCGATTGAGGACGGTCGGTGTGCCGCGGCGACCATCGGGCCTCCGATCGAAAAGGCTTTTGGAATCGAAGATGGAGACCCAGTCACGGAGGAATGGAAGTGGGAATGGCAAGGGAGGCCATGGCGGTTCAGAGGGTGCATAGCGGCCAACGAAGAGTGGCTCGGTTTTCCGCACTCGTGCAGGCCTTGAATCGAGCAGCTTGTTTGCAGTCATTTCCAGGAGCGAATCATCCCCCGTGTCGTTGTGCGTGCGCCGGTGGTTTGCGCATCGCCTTGTTGAGGTATTCCCGATGTGGCGTGCATGACTTTGCTGTCACCAAGAGTGATGACATTGAGATTGCGGACTTGCTGAATCGAAGACAGGTTGCCAAGATGCCCTCTCAGCAGAATCACGGCGCGTTCTGTCGCAAGCGGGGTGCGGCAGCAGATGGCCGTACATTGAGATGCTATTCTGCTGAGATGGCGAAACGGTGTGAGAAGGGTGTGCCCACACGATACTTGGCGATCCCGACGAAAACCTATGTTTCATATGATATTGCGCGCCCGTCGGAGGGCGTTTGCAGTGTTCGGACGCCGGTTTGTGTTCGGGCAAATTCGCGGTTGCCCTGAGTTAAGGGCTTCGAAGGGTGTCCGGTTGAGAAACCGTTCGGAGGGCCCTTCCGTGAGGAGGGTGAGAAAGGAGGATCTGATGTTGTTCAGCCAGAGGGTGGTTGGCTCCGTTCTGGTCATCATGCTCGTGATGCTGGGCATGCCTGCGGCATTTGCGCTGACCCCGGAAGAAGCGGTTGGTCTTATCGCCACACGCCTCGATCAGAGTCAGATCAAGGAGGGTCCCGACAGCGGATTGTGGTCGCTCGAAGGGGCTTTCTTGGGGCCGATCGCAAGCGGGCTGGCCTGTGCCTACGAGTGGACGGAGGACCCGGCATACCGGGCTTGTGCCGATCTTGCAGGAGGGTGGATTCTGGACACCGCCGTTGCACAGGGCAATCTGTTGGGCGATGAGGCCTATGCGCTCGTTCGGTTGAGTAAAATCTCCGATGATCCCAACCATAACGTCTGGCAAAATGCCCTGGTGGACTTCTATCTGAGTCCTCGAAAGCACCACAATGAGAGTTCTACGGAAGAGTACCTCCTGGCCTTCGATGGTTTGGAGCCTTCCACGGCGGTCTTCTATCTCGCGCATCACCTGGTTGGGGCCGATTACGTGCAGGATCAGGATACGGAGGTGTACCGTCGGGCGTTGCTCAGCCACCTGTCCCGAGTCGACGACAATGCCAGCTTCCCTGTTATGGCTGTCGGCGTCGCGACATGGGCGCTGACGGTAACAGATACACCGGTGGACAGTCCCATTACCTCCTACGAATTACCGGCGAACCCCCGCTGGGAGGGGCTGACGGTTGGCGACCTGCCGGCGATACTGGCCAGCCATCAGGTTCCGGAAGGCGAGCCTTTTGCAGGCAGCTTCTATTGGCGCCTCGATCATACCGACGGTGAGACTGGTGGAGTGGCGGCCGGGTACACAGAGGACACCGTCTTTGGAGCTCTCGGTTTAGTAGCCGTGGCGTCCGAAGATTCCGACGGGGCTGACGAGGCCGTCATTGCGGCTCAGACGGCATTGTTGGAGGGGATCGACGAGGACGGCTACGTCTACCAGCACCTGACGCGTCAGGGCGATGCCTATAACACGTTCGCCGGTGAAGTGTTGCAGGCCTTGTGGAGCATCGAGGAGTATTTGGGCCGCGATGCTGCGGATGACGTCGAGGCGGGTGTTGTGGGGGAGTCGGAATAGGCGTGCCCTGTAAAGCACGGCCTTGAGGTGCGTTCGTCGGCGACGGACGACGGCAAGCAGGGATCGTTGGAGTGTGTACAGAAGGTCAGATGACAAGAACACTTGCGACAATGCTGTTCTGTATGCTCACAGTTGTGTCGGCTCGACCGCGAGTGGCGGCTGACGACGCGGAGATGCTGGATGCCGTCAGGGCGGTGACAGGTCGCCTCGTGCTCGAGCAGTTGGCCGGCGGACCGCTGGAAGGTGCGTGGCCCGGCGAGGAAGAGTATACCGGTACCGTTGTCGCCGGCCTCGCCGATGCGTTTGCAGTGACATTGGACGAAGACGCCAGAGTGGCTGCTCTCATCGGAGGCAACTTCATCCTCCGCCGGGCGGGGGGCAACTATTATGGCGATGAGGCCTATGCCTTGATGTGCCTGAGCCAGATGTCGGAGGGTAGCTCGTCGGATATGTGGCGTCTCGTGCTGGAGGATTTCTACGAGAACGTTTCTCTGAGAGGCGCACAGGCCTACATCTCGCAGTTTGAACAAGCCGATCCGTCGGTAGCCGTGTTTTATCTGGCCCACCATACCGTTGCCGCGTTCTACGTGGATGCAGAGGACCGCGAGCTGTGGCGACAGGCTCTGATCGACCACCTGGTCAGAGTGGAGGACGACTCCGCCGAGGCTCCGGTGATGGCCTTGGGGATGGCTGCATGGGCCCTGGCCAGCACGGGAACGCTGGGAGACTCTCCACTCGATCCGGATGTGGAAGAGACCTCGTATTGGTATTCACGGACGTTAGGTGATCTGCCGGACTTGTTGCTGACGCACATGATACAGGAGGGAGAACTCGCCGGCAGCTTCTACTGGCGGTTCGACCACGGCACGGCCGGTCTCGGCGGGCCGCCTGGAGGATATACCGAGGAGCTGGTGTCCAGCGCCCTGGGACTGACGGCTGCCGCCAACCGGGACGACGATTCGGAAGCAGCGTTGACGATCCGCCACGTCCAGGACGTGCTCACTGCGAATGTCAGTCTGGATGGAACGGTGCGGCAGCATCTGACTCTGGGCGGCCAGGCGTATTACTCCGAGGCGGCGGGCGTGCTACGGGCGTTGGCCTGTCTGGCGATGTGGACAGATCCGGATCTTGACCTGGAGGATTAGGCAAGCGGGCGTTACGTGTGCTCGTGGTTTTCCGGCGGTCGTTGTGACCGGAGGATTGCGGAAGGGACAGGGCGTTGAATTCGGACACAGATGGTTTCAGTGAATACAGGAAAGGAGGCCATGTATGGCTGAGAAAGGGAAGAGAAAGAAGGTGCTGTTGACCGTGTTGGTCCTTGGCATCGTGGCGAGTCTTCTGACGCCGGCGATCCTCGCGGCGCCGAAGACGGACAATGCGTCGTCGGGCAAGCAGGCGACCGTGTTCGACCCGTTTGCGATGCAGACGGTCGCGCTGGCCGCCGGCAATGCGACGGCCCCGGTGGAGCTGAAGCTGACGCGGCAGGCCATCCGGATTCCGTTCCGGCCGGCGCTGCGAAGTGCGTTTCAGCCAGTCTGGTAGACGACGCTGAATCAGGGTAAAGGCTGGCCTGAGGGCCGGCAAGAGCCCTTGGCGCGAACTCGTGCAATGGACGTCTCCGAGCGAGACGTTGCAGCAGTGAGTGTGTGCCCTCTGAAGGGCAGTGCGTGGAGTGTCTGCGCCTATCAAGCACCGATGACGTTCGAATATGTCTGTCCATCGAACGGGGCAAAATGTTGCTGTAGAAACAGTTTTTGCTGCCAGGGAACTTCGTTGAGTGAATGTGTCGCGCGGTGCTAATGCCTGTAGCACCGTCGACACGAGAAGCGGTGGTGTATTGCTGGAGCCGGCCAGGAGCACGCCCCTTGGGGGCGCAATAAACGCGGTGCCTTCGTTACAGCAGTTTTGTTCGCGCGCTCTGTCGTGGCGGAGGTGCCAGTGGTGTGTTGTTGTCTGCCCCAGGCGCCGCATCCAGTATCGGTGCATGTGCATCTTCGGTGTAGCGGCACATCGGGATTCGGCTCCATCGGCGGGTCGGTGGACGGTCCGGTTCCGGGGCCAGGACAGCCAAGGTGTACAGGAGGAGTGGAGGTTCATCTGAAATGAGAAACGCGAGAAACCGTGCGATAATCATTGCGCAATCGGCCGTCTTGGTTGGCTTGGCGCATTGTCTGCTCGGTTGCGGAGACCGTATCCGCTTGCCCTCTGCGGAACGACTGGTGGAGTTTGAGACAGCCGGTCCCGAGGGGCCTTCGGTGGACATGGACCGAATCATTCGAGCGAGAATCCCGGTCGGCCCCTATCGGGTGGCCATTGGCGATGTTCTCCAGTTGACGATGCCGCTGACGCTGTTTCCCGATATCCCGCAGGTGACTCCTGAACGTGCGGGCGAAGTGACGCGCAGATGTCGGGTGACCGACGATGGGCTCATTACCCTGCCCGACGGACGTGAGATTTCCGTGGCAGGGAACTCTCTTGCCGAGATAGAGAACGCGGTGGTGGATGTCTACTATCCGGAGTTCGTCAAGGCCAGACCATTGGTCTATGCGGAAGTTGTCACCTACAACACGCAGCCCGTTCAGATCCTCGGTGGCGTCGTGAGACCGGGACGTTACCATTTACGGCATGATCAGATGTACCTCGTGACATTGCTCATGGAAGCCGGAGGGATTCTGGAGCAGGGTGCTTCGGTGATTCGTATTGCTCCTGGTGGCAACCCAGTCGAGAAGGCGCCGGCGTCGACGCCTTCAGGCCGGACGAGTTTCGGCGATATGAAGCGGAAGTACCAAGGCGAGAGGATCGACACAGTTGGTCATCAGGTCGTTCCCACGGCGACGTTCCCGGGGATGCCGTGGGAGGCGCGATTGTGGTTCAGGGCGGAGGGTCCACTCCGAACCACTGGATGGATCGTTCTCGAGCGGAACGGCGAAGTGCTTCTCCGTCGGTGGCTTGATGTCGGGAATGTTCCTCAGAAGCGCCAAATGCTTGAGACCGCCGCCACGAGGCTGGACGGGGCGACGATTGCCTTGGCAGATCAGAAACTCGTGCGCTTGGCATGGCTTCTGGAGTCTGGCCCGAATCTGCCGTCTGTCCATTTCGCCGCAAATCCGCCCCAGGCGGACTGGCAGCGGACGGGCGCGGGCAACTACGTTGTGCCATTAGGTGAGATGCAGGGAAGTCAGCAGGGCAGGCGCAAGGTCGCGCCTGCCGCAGAGGATCTCGCCGATCCGAGTGAGCTCCGGATGAGGGATGGACGCGCAACAGTCTTACTTCCTGTCCGGGGACTGAACATCCCATTTGCCGACGTTCCTCTGCGTGAGGGGGACACTGTACTTGTGGAACGCGTTGAACAGAAGTACGTGACTGTCTTGGGTTTGGTTCAGCGACCGGGCAACTTCGACTACCCGACCGATGTTCACTACAATCTTGCCCAGGCGATCGGCCTTGCCGGCGGGCTCAATCTCGTGGCGGATCCTCGGTATGTGAGCATCTACAGGCCGAGAGGCGATGGTACCGTCGCTAGTGCCACCTTCCAGTTGGTCGACTCCAAGAATCAGGAGGCCCTCACCAAGCAGTTGGCCTTGTCAGTCAGGCCAGGAGATGTTGTCTCTGTCGAGCACACGCCGCGGACTCGTACCAACCTGTTCATCGAGCGGGTGCTCCACATCAGCCTCGGTCTGTATTTGCGGCCTGAAGAAATGTGGGAGTAGACATGAATCAACGTGAGCAGTCACAGCTGCTGGACAGAGGTTCTCCTGCTGGTTGTAGGCCTGCCGATCAACGTAGATTGTCGCCGCCGAAGAATGCCGCGGGGTCCGGTTTGTGGCGAGCCGGAGGTGGTAATGCCTCATGGAGCCTCCTGGAAGTGGCGTGGAAGAGTCGGTGGATCATCCTTGTCTGTGTTCTGATCGGATTGGCCGCAGGCTTCATCTACGTCAACAAGGCAATCCCGATGTACCAGTGCACCGCACGCTTGTACCTGGATTACGCGGGGATTTCAATCAACCAGTCACATGAATCAGTCGCGCGGCCCAGGACCGACACGTATCTTTTCACCCAGGCGGAACTGCTCACCTCCCGTCCGATCCTCCGCGTCGTGGTTGAGCGACCGGATGTGCGGAGTATGCAGACCTTTGCCGACGTGGATATTCCTATGTCCTTCTTGAAGAAGAATGTGCGGGTTGATGTCGGCCGAAGAGACGACGTTATCAGCGTGTCCCTCAGGAGCCCGTATCCGATCGAAGCGGCGGAATTGGTCAACCATATTGTGGATGCGTACTTGGATTCCCGCTCGGATCACGAACAGCGAAATTCCGCCCGGGTCATGGAAATGCTGAAGTTGGAGATGGTGCGGGCCAGCCATGAACTCGAGGGCAAGCGCAATGAGTTGGAGGAGTTCCAGGACAAGCGCATGCCCTTGTCGCTGGGATCGGACGAAGGCAGCGGCGTAATGCCTCGGTATTTGGAGCTTCAGGCGACCCTCACGCAGGCCGAGTTGGCGACGATGGAGGCGGAGTCGTTCCTGCAGGCTGTCGAATCTCTGGCCGGCGATCCAGATGCGCTGCGCGAATACATGCACGCCAACGGACAGACTGCCGCTTATACCGGTTCATCCACACAGCGTGTGTCCGTAGAAACGCGCCTGCGTGAGGCACGCTCGGAGTTGGAGCAGTTGTTGGAAGACTGTACGCCTCACCATCCGAGAGTACTGGGGTTGCGCACGGAAATCGGGCGAATCGAGGAGGAACTGTCGGTGCTCGATGCCGCGTTCATCGATGCCGTGCAGGCGGCAGCGGTCCAAGCGTGTTCCCGCGCCGCGGCTTACGCTGCCGACGTCAACGACCTCTGCCGGAAGCAGCAGGAACGCGTAATGGCGTTGAACAGCGAACTGGCGAAATTCGATCGCCTTCGTACGGAGGTTGGCCAGCTGACGACGTACTGCCTGACAATCGAGCAACAGATCCGGGAGATCAGGACGATTGTCGGCGAAGATGTCGGCCAGCTTCGCATGCAGGTGCTGGAACCGGCCTTGCCCGCCGAGCAGCCGGTGTCGCCACAGAGGAACCGTGTCATGGCTACGGCTTTGCTTTTAGGCTTGTTCGTTGGGGGCGGCTTGGGTTTGCTGCGCGACGTGCTGGACCAAACCCTGCGTTCTGCCGATGAGATCGCGGAGCTCTTGGGGCTGCCTGTACTGGGGGTCGTTCCCCAGATGTCTCGGCGGCAGAAAGTGCCCGTGCGTGGTCGTCAGGTAGCATTGCAGCCGGATTCTCATGAGGCAGAAGCGTTTCGTAGTATTCGCACGGCCATCTTTTTTGGATCGACCGAAGGTCAGGCTCGAACCATTCTGGTCACGTCGCCGGCACCCGGCGACGGGAAGTCCACGGTCGCCAGCAACCTGGCCATTGCCATGGCACAGGCCAGCCAAAGGACCATCATTCTTGATGCCGACGTGCGCAAGCCGACGCAGCATGCCATTTTCGATCTGGACTTGCGCGATTGTGGCTTGGACAGAATCCTCGAGAAGAGGGATATGGTTCAGGATGCCATCCAGTGTGTATGCGTCGAAGGCCTCAGTGTGCTCCCGTGCGGTCGTAGCATCCCGAATCCTGCGGAGATTGTCAACAGCGCTGCCTTCGCGGAACTGCTGGAACACTTGGCGCAGACATACGATCGTGTGATTGTTGACGCCCCTCCTGTTGCAGTGGTGACCGATGCGCAGATCCTTGGCGCGCTGTGTGATGCTACAGTTCTCGTTGTGCGCGCAGACAGATCCACCAGGCGGACCACGCAGAAGGCCGTGGAAGCCCTGAGACATGTCGGCAGTTGTCTGGTGGGTGTGGTCATCAATGGCACACGTGAGAGCGGTACACGCTACGGCTACTATAGAACATACGGCAAGGGAAATGGTCCGGGTCACAGAAGCGACCCAACTGCAAAGACACTCAAGATGCGTCAGGCCAACGTGCGGACACAGAGGGTCGATGCGTTGGATAGCGAAGGAGGAAGTTAGGTATGGAAGGTCTCGTCTCCTATCGCGTGAGTGGAATTCTCGATGCCACCTTTGGAGATCGTCTGGAACGCGGTATCGAATGGTTGATGATCGCGCTGTTGTCGGTGATGCCGTTCGCGTTCGGGGCCGTGGAGAGGTGGAGCGAGGAGGTCGTTCTTGTTCTCGTGGCTCTGATATCGCTATGCTTCCTCGCCAAGGTTACCCTCGTGAGAGATAGCCGTCTGACCTGGACGTGGGCCTATGTTCCACTGCTGATCTTCCTCTTGATCGTCGCGGCCCAACTGGTGCCGTGGCCGGTGTCATGGCTGCGCCTTGTCTCGCCCAACACAGTGTCCCGCAAAACAGAGCTGCTGAGCGATCTTCTGTACAGCGATCAGGTGCTGTCCTGGATGACCATCAGTTTCTATCCGTATGCAACGGTCCACGGTTTGCGTCTGATCTTCGCCGTGGCGGTGGTATTCGTCGTGGTCCTTAATGTCTATCACCGGATGGATCAAGTCGAACAACTGCTTGCTGCCATTGTTGTGATCGGCGGCGGGGTGGCCCTGCTGTCGCTGACGCAACATCTCTTCGGCAACGGCAAGATCTATTGGTTAGTGACCAGTCCGCACGGCGAAGCACACTCGGGACCGTTTGTCAATCACAGTCACTACGCGCAGTTCATGAACCTCTCGATTGGGGCGGCCTTGGCTCTGTTGTTTGTGAAGATTCATCAGGGGTTCTTGTCCGGCACGGTGACGCTGCAGAACGCTGCCGACTATCTAGCTTCGCGCCAGGCACGTCTCATCTGGGGCTTGGTAGCGATGCTCATAGTGGGCCTTGGCACGGTATTTCTGTCCCTTAGCCGAGGTGGTGTCATCAGTATGCTGGTGGCTGCGACGTTTACGACCCTCGTTCTGAGCACCACGAAGGCACTGCGCGGCGCCGGTTGGATCATCGCTCTTTTGGCCTTGGGGGCTTTCGTTTGTGTTTTGTATCTGGGATTCGATGCCGTATATGATCGCCTTGGTACTCTCAGTGACCTTGAACAGGCGCAGGGGGGGCGATGGCAGATGCTGGCAGATGTCGCCGTCGCGTGGACGCGCTTTCCGCTACTGGGTACTGGTCTGGGCACGCATGAGGTGGTCTACCCCGAGTTCGACCGCTCGACCATACCCGCAGTTGCGTCGCATGCGGAAAACGAATATGCCCAGGCCGCGGAAGAAACAGGCGTCTTGGGGCTTCTGTGTCTGGTGGTCTTCGGTGTACTGGTGGGTGTCCACTACGTCCGCGCCGTAAAAGCGAGGAATATGGCTGCAAGCTGGGCGGCATTCGGCCTTGGCTTCGGGCTGTTGGCCATTCTTATGCACAGTCTGAGTGATTTCGGCCAGCACATCCCCGCCAATGCAATGCTCTCGGTGATCTTCTGTGCTCTGCTGGTTCGCCTGTCGTTTATTGCACGCGCCGAGACGGAGGCCGAATGGGAGGTCAGCGGATTCCCGAGACGCTTGCGACGACTGGGTCCCGGGTTGCTCGTGGTGTGGTGTCTGCTGTGGGGAGTGATGCTGATGGAGGCTGATCGCGCGCGGGCGGCGGAGGCCCAATGGACCACGGCACTGGATGCCGAGCAGACACTCATGGCGAATCAGTGGCAAGGCAGTGACGCGCAATACGTTGTGCTGCTCCGGCATGCCGCCAAGGCAGCCGACGGTCAACCAGACAATATCAAGTACCAGCACTGGCTTAACATGTATCGCTGGTATTCAGTCAGCAGAACGGCGGATCCAGACACGGGTGATCTTGTTCTGAATCCTGAGACGCTGACGTTTGTTGAGCGGATAGCAGAGCAACTCAGCAGGGCACGGAGAATCTGTCCAACGTTCGGTACCACATGGTGCGTCCTCGGACAGTTGGAACGCTTCATCCTGAATCGCCCCGAAGACGGCAAGCGGCATATCGAAGAGGGCGTCAAATTGGCGCCGTGCGATGCCACGGCTCGATTTGTGGCCGGCCGGTTGGCACTGGAAGAAGGCAAAGACGAGGTTGCCCAGGAACATTTGGGCAGGGCGGTTGATTTGGACTGGCGGTTGTATCGCGAGGTCGCGTCTTTGCTCATAGAGCGTTTCGACCGACCTGCCATGGCCCTGGCTATGGCGGGAGATGAGGTTGGACGCCTTAACGTGATTGCCAATCTCTTGGACACCACAAGACAGAACTCCGCATCGGTGGCGCAGGTGCGTGCTAAGCTAGTAACCCTACTCGAAGAGAAGTGTCGGCAGCCGGGAGTATCTGCGTGGACACTTGCCTGGCTGGCCGGAATCTACTGGCGAGAAGGGCGGATGGCCCAGGCGGAGACGCACTATCGTCAAGCCCTCGCTAAGGAGTACAGCCAGATTGACTGGCGGTTCGACCTCGCCAGGGTACTCAGCGAAACAGGGGCGCTCAGGGAGGCACTGCAAGAGGCCGAAATCTGTCAGCGTCTTCAACCTGGGCAGGAGAGGATAGGGAACTTCATCGAGAGTCTATCGACGAAGCTGCTCTCCGCTTCCGAGTAGCGGAACGCACCGCCATTCTCAGACGGCGAAGCGTTGGTGTCAGGCAAGGCGCGTCGTAGACTGGCCCGTCGGGACGTCGATTGTATGCCGACGAGGACGGAGTCTGCCTGGGCTGTCCCGATTGAGGAACTGCACGCGATGTAGATTCGCATGATGCGAAAACTGTCCGAACACTTCTTGTTCGATTCCCGGCACTTGGATGGTGACCTCGCGCGGAAATCGGTTCAGGGCGGCATGACTGTGCTCGGTGCCGAGGGTATGCGCTTCGCGCTCCGTCTCGTGGGGACCATGGTTCTCGCGCGCCTGTTGACTCCGTTCGACTACGGCTTGATCGGCATGGTCATGGTCGTAGTGAACTTTGCCCAGATGTTCAAGGATGCGGGACTCTCCATGGCCACGGTCCAGAAGGACCGCATTACTGCCGAGCAGATCAGTGCGTTGTTCTGGCTGAATGCTCTGATCAGCGGTCTGCTCGGTGTCGGCGTGCTTGTCTGCTCGCCTCTGGTTTCGATGTTCTACGGGCGGCCGGAACTGACGGCGGTCACCGCCGTGTTGTCTCTGTCGTTTCTCATTGAAGGGCTCGCGATACAACATCAGGCCTTGTTGCGACGCCACGTCCAGTTTCATCGATTGGCAATCATCACCGTCGCATCGCAATTGGTGGGAATGCTCATCACAATCGCTCTGGCGCTACTCGGTTGGCGGCATTGGGCTTTGGTGGGTGGTTCTCTGACACACGCATTGGCCAGTACACTGCTGACATTCTACCTGTGTCCCTGGATGCCGGGCCGGTTCAGGCGGGGGACCGGGATCCGCGATATGATCGGATTCGGCGGGAATCTCACAGGGTTTAATATTGCCACATACTTCTCACAGAACGCGGACAATCTGCTCATCGGCAGCTATCTTGGAGCTGATGCGCTGGGAATTTACACGCGGGCTTACCATCTCTTCATGATGCCGGTGACGCAGATTCGCAATCCTCTCTGCCAGGTAGCCATGCCCGTGCTGAGTTCGCTGAGAAGCCAACCGGAGCGGTACGCCAATTACTACCAGCGTGTGCTTGACTGTATGGCTTCCTGCACAATACCCATGGCGCTCTATTGTCTGCTGGATGGCGATTTCCTGATACGCGTATTTCTCGGGTCACAGTGGACGGCAGTGGTGCCGGTGTTTCGTATTCTGGCGGTGGCTGGCATCGTTCGGGCGATTGCCGGCACGCGAGGTCTCGTGCTGATGAGTTCGGGCTTCTCCAGGCGACTGCTTTATTTCGGCGCGTTCAACAGTGTTCTCAATGTCGCGTCCTTCGCAGTGGGTATACCGTTCGGAATCGAGGGTGTGGCGAGCGCCTATGCTGTTGCCAACTACGCGATCCTATTGCCCTCTTTGTTCTACTGCTTCCATGGCACACCTGTGCGAGTGTCCATGTTCGTAAAGACGCTGTTGCCGCCCGCCTTGGTGAGTGTTGCGGCGGGCCTTGCTTTCCTCGGTGTGGCTCAATTGCTTCAAAACGACGGAATTGCAGCACATTGTGTGAGTGTATCGCTGTACTGTGCGATCTACATGACGTTGTCCTGCCTCCGACCGCAGGTACGAGAGACGGTGGGTTTGTTCGTGAAGACCGTGGCTTCGGCTTGGCCGGCTAAGATTGGCCTTGGCCTGAGAGAGGCCGCTGCCGTACCCAAGGCGATCGTCAAATAGTCAGAGCGTTTTGCTGGAACGTGGTTTATGCCTTCTTCCTCGATAGGCGAAAAGAACGTTGCCTTTGTGGTCAAGAAGCATTTGTGCGCGAGTTGCGGCACGTGCGCCGGGGCGTGTCCGAACGGTGCCATTAAGATGCATGTGGACAAGTTTGGCGTTTACGTGCCAGATATGGAACAGGACCAATGTACGAATTGTGGCCTGTGCGTCCGTGTCTGTCCGGGGCATGGATTCGACTACTTGGAACAGCATCGACGCTTGCATGGGCGGTGTGAGATCGATGCCTCACTTGGTCCGGCGCTGAAAGCATTCGTAGGGTATAGCACGGACGAAGAGGTACTGCAATGTAGTCAGAGTGGCGGATTCGTCTCTACACTGCTCCTGTTCTGCATCGAGAACGCACTGATTGATGGGGCAATCGTCTCCCGGTGGAAACCGGATCGTCCTCTTGAGCCTGAGACCTATCTTGCCCGGGGACGCCGCGACATTCTGGCGGCGGTTGGCTCGAAGTATAACCCTGTGCCTGCAGGTCAGAGTCTGAAGATTCTGCTAACGGAGCCGGGGCGATTCGCTTTTGTGGGAACCTCGTGTCAGATACAGGGTATGCGCAAGGCGGAAGTGGCATTCCCTCATTTGGCCGACAAGATAGCGTTGTACATCGGGCTGCATTGCCTAGGCGTTTTCACATACCATTTCCATGACCAAATCGTACACAAACTTGGCCTGAAACGCGAGGAAGTGATTCGCTTCCGACACCGTGACAAAGCGTGGCGTGGATGGCCCTGTGACATGCGTGTGGAGGATATCCACGGCCGGATACACGATGTGGATGAGTTCGAGAGTCGCCATTGGCCCCGGCCGTACTTCACCCCGTGGCGCTGCCAGCTCTGCTTTGACAAGGGCAATGAGTTTGCCGACGTCTCATGCGGCGACTGTCGTATTCGGGATGAGATAAAGTGGTTTGCTGAGCAGGGTTATGAACTGACGAAGGGGCTCTCCGAATTCGTCATACGTACCGAGCGCGCCGATTCAATCGTCAAGGCGGCGATCAAAGACCGCAGGTTTGTTGTTCATGCTGTCGAGCCTGATCATGTCACACGATCCTTGGGAGTCGCGGGCAAGAAACTCGGGCTCAACGTGTTCACCATCGTTGCCAGACTGTGGCGGCTACGTGTCCCGGACTATGGCGTACGGTTTGTTCTTCCTCCGGTAGAAAGGTCCTGGAGGTGGCGGCTTTTGCGAGGCTGGGCCGTTGTATATTCCAGTCGTTATTACGTCACATTCGTCGCCCTTCGCTATAGGCCGGTTCGATGGCTGGTGAAGCATATTCCTCATCGGTGGTTGGGCTGGATGCATGGCTGTTTCCGGCGCCAGGTGGAATGGGTGCGTTTCGGCGCGAGCTGTGCCCTGGAAGCGGTGGCAACGCGCAGGGAGAGACGGACTGCGGGCCAACGCAAGGCGCAATCTTGCGTGAAGGTTTAGCAGTGTCAGTACTGAGGTCCACCGTGGCTCACGATCATTGGGTCGATACGCGCACCAGAGGACAGATACAGTTCCGGTGGCTTGGTGTCGGCGTGCTCCTGTTGCTGATGGCCGTACTTTCCGGTCCTCGAGTCCTGGCTGCCTTCGCAACTGCGGACGGCCGAATCGACTCGGGACGCTCTTATGTCGCCACTGTGTCTGTGTTGTTGTCTGTGGCGGGAAGTGTATGCCTGGCGATCGGTTTGAGAAGCCACCTTGTGTTCAGGCAATGGCCATTCCCATATTGCAGAAGGGGCCATGTCCTGCTTGTTGTCGGCATGCTCGTTGCCATCGTCCTGGTGGGTTATGTTAGACAAGCGAATCGCGTCGACCTGCTCCGATGCGTCGCTTCCGATAATGCCGTTTCGATAGAGCTTCGACACATTCGCCGCACGCAAGGTCGCTCACAGGCCATGGCGCGGCTCGTAGGTCATATGCAAAGCAGGCAGCCACCTCGTTCCATCCGACCGGAGCACACATGGGACAAGTCGGCACGCGAGATCCAGGAGACCACCGAGAGCATCCTGGGCGGCGCGCTGGGGGCAGCGCTCGGCCGTCCGGAGTTTTGGTGGCGGCGTGGTGAAAGCATTGACTGGGAAGATCTCGAGTCCTCGGTTCTCTTTGAGCTGCAACGGCAGAAGTTCATACAGGAGATGCTGGTTGCGGAAGGTCCCCGGACCAGGGAGCGACTTGAATACGCACGAGCTTTCTTCCGGCAATGGCTTGACGGTAATTCCCGTAAGTGGAATTCAAATCCCTGGGCCTGGAACGACGACACGGTGTCTAATCGTATCCAGGGACATATGGCGCTGATGGAATGCCTTCGAGAATGGAATATGTGCCCACCCGACCTCGAGGAGGCGTTCCTCAAGTCCCTTATTCAGCACGCTCGATGGCTTTCCGACCCTGCGAACTATAACTATCGAACCAATCACGGCCTTATGCAGGACTGCGCGCTTCTCGACATCGCCTTGTGCTACCCTGAGTTTGACCGCGGTCAGAGATGGCTCCGGACTAGCATTGAACGCTTCGAAGAACGCATATCACGCACTGTCAGCGAGAACGGAGTCTTTCTCGAATTGACTCCATACTACCATTTCTTGGCCACGCGTAAAGCGTTGTGGTTTCTCGGAAGCTGTCGAAGCAACGGTTTGGCCTTGGCCCCGGCTGTCGAGACGCGGATCAGGAAGATGGTTCGGTTCTGCCGAGAGATCCTGCAGCCCGATGGTTCCTTGCCCCTGATTGCCGATACGAGACCGATGATCGTGAGCTGCCCCAACTGGCCTTGGACTTCATTGCCGGATTGGCCGGAAATGGCGGAACTGCGCCGGACGGCGGACCCAGCCGCCCGCCCGGCATGTCGGTCAGGTGCCAAGCTCTATTCCGGCTCTGGGTACTTCATACTCCGCGCCAAGCCACTGCAGGGGCTACATTGCAATCCTCTGATGCTTACCCTGATGGCCGGCGACGTCTCTCTGGCGCACCATCATCCCAACAAGGGTGCCCTTACTCTGTTTGCCCACGGCCGGCCCCTCCTTGTTGGTCCCGGATACCCCAACTACTGGCAACTGCAGGAGCGCTGCGCGCTTATCGCGACCCCCTCTCAGAATACGGTATCAGTAGACAATCAATCCCAGCAGAAGGGGCGTTGTGAGGTACGGTTCTGTAAGACTATCCCGCTGCGTGTTCCCTCAGAACTGTCTCCCGGATTCGTCGCGTTACAGGTGGAATCCAGGCTGTATAGAGGGGTCTGTCACCGCCGATCCGTCTTCTATGGACCGTATCTGGATGCTATTTTGATCGTGGACGAACTCTTCTCATCGCAAACCCATACGTATCGTCAGCACTTTCGCACGGCGGCGGGGCTGACGGTCTGTAAGCAAGCTGATCAAGTCGAGATTGCAGCCCCGGACCTCGATGACAGAACGATGCTGGTGATTGAGAGCGAGACAATCTCGGAAGGTAGCGCGACGATCCCTGAAATCCAAGTGGGCGATTCCATCGTGAGCATTGCCGCCAAGGGAAGTGTGGTGGTCTTTGTCACCACGTTGAATGCCAGCCTTGGAAATGCGACAGAGATCCGGCCACATCTTGTTGGCGATAGTCTGTTCTGGGCAGGACCAGTGGGTGAGCTTGTTTGCAGCTTGCCACTGTCGAATCCACAAGTGTTCTCTTGGTCGGAACGAACCACGGCGAGTGAGGACCCCAATTGCCAAGAGTTTCTCAGTGGGGATGAGTGCGCCACAGTACCGTGCAACAGAGGTGCTAAGTAGCAGCGAGTATGTTTTTCCTGGTTATGGTCTGGTGGGTAGATGCAGCGACGGACAAGACGAGGTCTGGATGTAGGACGAAATGACGTAGGACGGCGTGGATGTGTGTCGTGAAGGCCTGGGAACTGGGGGACAACACGTTGGCCATGCGAGAAGCTTTCAGGTGCTTCCAGAGCCGCTCGCTGAGATTCAGTTCCGGGCTGTGGTACGGAAGCCAGAAGACCTCCAGGTGCTCTTTGACATCTTCCAGGTAGCGCGGCAGCGCCTCGGCATGGTGCGGCGAGCCCTGATCCATCACCGCAATGATCCGGCGGCCGGTTCGCCGGGCCCGATGCACCAACTTCTGCAAGAGAAGCTGCACGCCCCAAGCCGTTTTGCGTGGTTGCACGTGATAGAAGAACAGCCCGCGCCCATAGCAGAACGCTCCGAAGACCGTCTGCTTGCGATTGACGCCGGTTACGCGGTGCAAATGGGTGTTGAGCCGGGCGATGCTCCAGGTGGTGAAGGCATAGCCGCAGAGCAGAGGACCTCGACGCAGCGCTTCTTTGCACTCCTGGCGATACGCTGGGCCGATTTTGGGCGGCCGACCGGGACGGGGAGCGTCCTTCAAGGAGGCCATGCCGTGCTCGTTCCAGCGGCGTCGAATCCCTCGAAGGCTATCGGGGCCCAGCCCGGTGGCCTGCGCAAGCAGTTGATTGGAGACGCCCTCGGCCGACAGCAGCAGGCAGACCGCGCGTTTGCCCACCCGGGGCGTGGGCGGCTGGTCGCGAATCTGTTGCAGGCGTTGGCGTTGCCCTGACGTGAGTCGGACTTCGATCCGGGGATACATGCCGACACCTCCTGGGCGGGCTTCCCAGCCCACACCAAGAGCTATATCGGCAACCCAAAGCAATTTACTCGAACCTACTTAGAGGGACGAGGTGATGAGTCTGCATGTTCGTCGGATTATGATTGTTGGCGGCAATTTCAGCGGTCGCGGAGCAGAGGCGATGATGCTGGTCGTGCGAGACGCGCTCTCTGCCGCCTACTCGCCGCTCGACCTTTTCGTGCCGGTAAGGACGGAAACCCAGAACGCTCAGTATCGAGCCAGCGGTTTCCAGCCTGTGAAGGTCCGGCATCTGCATCGTCCACTGCGAATGCTCCACGACTTCACGCATAGCCGCGGATGGTGCTGTAAAAAACCCCCGAAGCAGGAAAGGGCCATGACTCGCGGTCTGTTGAATCCGTATCGCCTGACCTCGGCGGTGGTAGATATCTCAGGTTTTGCCACTGGTGACCAGTGGGGCACCGGAGCAGCTTTGCGACGGTGGCAGGCAGGTGTCGAGATGAAGCAAGCAGGCAATAAGGTAGTCTATATGCCGCAATCGTGGGGCCCGTTTAGCGACAGTCTTCTGGCAGAATATACCCGGAGACTGTGCAATGATGCGGATCTTGTCTTCGCGCGGGAACAGTCCAGCTATGACTCGCTCATGAATCTGAAGGGGATTCACGATGAGAACATTTGTCTGGCCCCGGATATTGCCTTTCAGTTCAGGCCTGCATCCCTGGAGCGCGCTGTTGAGATTCTCGACCAGAAGGGCCTGCAACGAGACGCGGCGCCGACCGTCTGCGTTACTCCCAACATACGGATATATGAGCGTGTGGAGGGCCGCGGTATCGAGAACGCTTACGTAGCTATCTTGCAGCGCATCGTCGGATGGTTCCAGAACACCCTGGACGCTCAGATTGTCCTCATTCCCCATGAGACGTGGAGGGATCGTCCCGATGACAGCTTGCTCTGTAACCTGATTGCGGAACGGGCACCTCACCCACAGCGTGTCTGCGAGTTTTCGGGCCAGGAGAAGGCGGCCGAAATCAAGGCGGTCATTAGTCAGTCTGACTTCCTCGTAGCCAGTCGATACCACAGCTTGGTGGCGGCGTTCTCAACAGCAACACCTGTGGCGGTCATCGGCTGGTCTCACAAGTACGATTACCTCATGGCGGCCGCAAAGCTCGAGAACTGGTGCGCGGACCTCACACGAAGGACATCGGAAGATATCGTGGCCATGACACAAGACGCCTGGGAACGTCGTGCCGAAATAGCATCGTCTTTCAAGGAGGCACTCCCCGAGTTGGAGCAGAAATCCAGGCGTTGTCTGCAGATGATGATTGAGCAAGTAGGCTGAGGCGTGCGGGTCTTGCCAAAGAACAGACACATCTTCGGAGGAATCCACTTGGGGGCCAAAGTGTTGGTCTTGGCGAAGTTCTTCCCTCCGGCAACTCCGAGTCGGTGCGCTCGGGCCCTGCAGATGGCGAAGGTGACCGATGCTCTTTGCAGAGCCGGCTGCCAACTTGAGGTGATCGCTGGGCTGGAGAGACACGACGCCGAACCCGAAGGACGAGCGTATCCAGTGCATTACATCCCTGAGTCGCAGGATGGCGAACGTTGGGGATCACCGCATCGATGGATTCGCGCCGGGGTTCACATGGCGGAGCGATGGATCGGTTCCGACTGGCTGGGAGAGGCCCGCAAGGTGTGTTTGGAGCGCTGTGGAGCGTTCTGCCCCGACGTTCTTCTGACTGCTTCCTTACCCTGCGATTCGCATCTCGTCGGAGCCGATGTTCATGCTGCGACGGCCATTCCCTGGGTGGCGTTCTTCAGCGATCCATGGCCCGCGCACATCTCTCCCATACCCTATCACCGCCCGACGCCTTTGTATCGTCGCCTGACCGCGATGCATACGGTTCGTCGGATTCTGATGCAATGCGATGCGGTGGCCATGACGAGCTCTTACGGACTGCAACTGATGTCACGAGAAACCGGTCTTAACCTCTTGGATAAAGGGCATGTGATTCCGCATATCGGTGTCTCCGCATCGTGCTCCGGAAAGCTCATGCCTCGACTTGTACATATGGGTGACCTGACCCGACGCGGTTCTCCTGCTTTGGTCGAAGCGGTCAAGGCCGTGGCCGGAGAGTTGCCCGATCGGTTCAGGGGCCTTCTGTGCATAGGAAATGCGCATGACGAGTATAAGAGCCTTACGGTGCAAATGGGCGCAGAGAATCACGTTCAGTTCATTGACCACCTTCCTAACTCAGAAGCGGAATCGCTGGCAGCGCAGTCACAAGTGTTGCTGGTTATCGAGGCCGATATGCGAGAGAGTCCTTTCTTGCCGAGCAAGTTCGCCGATTATGCGAGAATAGGCCGTCCGATCCTCGCGATCACCCCGCCGAGAAGTGCCATCCGAGACTACCTCAATGAACGCGGCGGTGGGCTTGCTGTCACGCACAACGCTGCAGATATCGCCGATGGCATTCGGACACTGTTCACGGATCCGTCGTGGATTGTGGAGAAGGGCCAAGTCTGTTCAGAGGGACTGGCATCTTCGTTTGCACCTGAACGCGTAGCGACTGCCTATCTGGAAGTCTTCCGTTCCGTCACTTCCGAGGTGTCCTGCCCATGAGAGTGTTGTGGTTCTGCAACAGCCTGCTTCCGGATCATGCTGTGGCATTGGGCAAGCCGGTGTCACACCGCGGTGGCTGGATGCCCGCGCTGGCCGACGCACTTGTTGCGGACGATCGCATCCAGTTGGCGGTCGCCACCGATGTGCTCGGGGCAGAGGATGGAAAGACTGTTGTGGGTGGGACGAGATACTATACCGTGGCCAGACGCCGAGGGTGGGGCGACAGAGTGCGACTTCCGGATAAGTTGGTTCAGAGCTATCGTCGGGTCGTAAATGATTTCGAGCCAGACTTGGTGCATATTCACGGCACAGAGTATTTTCATGGGCTTCTGACGGCGCGTGCCCACATCACATGCCCAGCCGTGGTCTCGATACAGGGAATCATCGACGTGTGTCGCCGGTACTGGTGGGGAGGTCTTTCGTACGACGAGGTAGCGGCCAGTCGTACGATGCGAGACCGGCTTCGCAGAGATGGTCTGCTGGAACAGAGGCGGAGACTGGAGCATCGCGCAGTAGTCGAACGCGAGATATTCGCCGCACACTCGGCGTTTATCGGCCGAACGTTGTGGGATCGGGCGCATCTGAGCCGACTGAATCCAAACGCGACATATTACCGTTGCGAGGAGTTGTTGCGGGCACCCTTTGCTTTCGCTGAGTGGGATATCCGTAGGATACAGCGACAGACGATCTTTGCTTCCGGTGCCTCCTGCCCGCTCAAGGGATTCCACGTCTTGATCAAGGCAGCGGCATTGCTGCGTAAGGCATTTCCTGACGTTCGTGTGCGCGTTATGATGGCCGAATTCTACCCAGGCGTCTCAGGTGTGCGAAGACTCTGGAAGGACTGTCGATCCAGAGGGTATGCCAGATACCTGACGGACCTTATCCACCGGGAGGGCATGGCCGAACACGTGATCCCGCTCGCACCTCTGGACGCTCAGGGTGTCGCGGCCGAACTCCGGAGGGCGCATGCCTTCGTTCTACCTTCACTGATGGAGAACAGCCCCAATTCCTTGGCAGAAGCCATGATGGTTGGTACGCCGAGCGCTGCCTCCTATGTTGGTGGCATTCCGACCATGGCGTGCGATGGCGAGGCTGTCCTTCTGTTTCCGCCCGGCGATGAAGCTCTGCTCGCGGAGCGATTGCGGACGATCTTTCTAAAAGACGATTGGGCTGTCGGCGCTTCACGCCAGACAAGAACTGCGGCATTGCAGCGGCATTCGACACGACGGATAGTAGACCGTATGGTGGAGGTTTACGCCGCCGTTGCCCCAGGCAGCGGGAACGCGCTCGCTTCGCTTACCCGCAAGGCGCTGACGTGATGCTGAGTTTACCAGCCACTCTGCCCGGCAGATTGGCCAGGGGATCGACGTAGACTGCGCGGACTCGGCTTCAGATGCGAGAGCAGATATGACCACTCCCTGTTGAGATATCCAGCCATGAGAAAGGTCGATTGCGACAGTTTGCCCCATATGATCAACTGCGTGGCTCGCATTCTCGCCAAGCATTGGCATACGGCCGGCGGCCGACTGGCGGCGCGATGGTGGGGGATAGAACTGGAAAAACCGAATAGTTTTCACGGGCATGTGCGATTCCAGCGACATCCCGGCAGCCGCATTGCGATTGGCCCGGGCAGTTGCTTCCGCGACTCAACCAATCGCCCCTCTACGATAAGAACATTGTCGGAAACCGCCAAGGTGCAAATTGGCGCAAATTGTGGCTTCAGCGGAACCTATATTGCCTGCGCAACGAGCATCGTGCTGGGCGAGAATATTCTGTGTGGGGCGGACACGACTATCTGGGATACGGATTTCCATCCGGAGGATCCACGCTCTGGTCCGGATGCGCCCGTCATCATCGGAGACAACGTCTGGCTTGGCGTCGGCGTTATCGTCCTCAAGGGTGTCACCATTGGCGAGAACACTATCGTGGGAGCCGGAGGTCTTGTAACGCGTTCCCTCCCGGCTGGTGTCATCGCCATGGGGACACCAGCGCGGGTCGCGAAGAAGATGGATGCCGAGGATGTCGAGGTGCTGCGAGGTCACTGCTGAAGATCGGTATGTTTGTCGAAGATGTCAGGTGTATCGAACGGTGCGTCAGACATGGTGACTTGGGCGAATGCAGACGCGTGCCCTTGGTTCGGCCCAACACAGAATCCCGCGATCTCAAGGAAGTCTCAATGAAAAACATACTCCGCTCAGGTCTATGTGTCGCGATTCTGATTATGGGAGCTATGATGGTTACATTCGCCGGTCTCAGGCGTCCGGTCAAGAGATTCCTCGAACGGTTCAGTCCGACCCTGGTTTTACCTTCGAAGCGGACAGGAACCGCAATTCTCTTTCTGCACCACAGCACTGGTCACAACGTTTGGAGCGGAGGCGTGGCAGAATGGTTTCGAGCGTACAATGCTCGTCACGGCACGTCCTATGAGATTGTGGAACAGGCCTTTCCGAAAAGAACCCCTTACGGCTGGGCCAACTACCCGTACGATTACTGGAACATCTGGGTCAACCATCAAGGCGACAAGGCCTTTATGCGTGAGCCGACGCTGGAAATGATCACGGCTCGCTACGATGTCGTCGTCTTCAAACATTGCTTTCCTGTGGGCAAGTTGCAGGAGGACGTGGGAATGTCAGATATCGCCTCGCAGGAGAAGCGCATGGAGAACTACAGGCTGCAATATGACGCCCTCAAAAAAAAGATGCATGAGTACCCCGACAAGCAATTCGTCGTATGGACAGGCCCGGCTCTCGTGCGCGGAGCGACCAACGAAGCAGAAGCTATTCGGGCCCGTGCGTTTTTCGACTGGGTCCGAACTGAATGGGACGAATCAGGAGACAACATATTCCTGTGGGACTTCTATTCACTCGAAACCGAGGGAGGTTTGTGTTTGAGGGACGAATACGCGCGCGGCCCAAACGACTCTCATCTGACACCGGCCTTTGGCAGAAAGGTCGCGCCCTTGTTTGCTCAACGCGTTGTCGATGTGATCGAGGGCAGAGGCGATCACACGTCTGCATCGGGAGAATGATGACACCGGCCTTGAGGCCATTGCATCGGCTCACCCATTTGAAGAGGGTGGGCGTTATCGTGTTGACGGTCCTGTTCACATGCAGCACCGCGTGCGGCGCATCCAGGGAGATATTCGTTTGCCCAGACGGGGACGACATGGACCCAGGAACCATGGCACAGCCGCTCCAAACATTGGAGGCCGCTCGCGATGCCCTGCGCCAGACCGCTGGCGACCGGCCCGTTACCGTATGGCTGCGAGGCGGTGTGTACGAACGTCAGATGCCGTTCAGACTGACGGATGAGGATTCGGGCACAGAGGCAGCGCCCGTCGTTTACCGGGCCTGGCCTGGGGAAGAGGTGCGTGTGGTCGGCGGACGCCAAGTAGAGGGTTGGACACCTGTGACCGACGGAGCCACTCTGAGCAGACTGACTCCCACAGCCCGCGGCCATGTGGTGTGCATTGATCTACGTTCCGAGGGCCTGACCCACTACGGGGTGGTCAAAGGCGGGGGACTGGAATTGTTCTTCGACGACAAGCCGATGACCTTGTCGCGCTGGCCCAACGCCGCATATGTGTTTATTGCGGAACTGGTCTTTCCCGGGACATTGAACGTGCGTGGCAAGATCGGCAGTCTGACCGGCGCGTTCGTGTATGAAGGGACGAGACCAACCTGTTGGTTGGATGAGAAGGACGTCTGGGTTTATGGCTATTGGTTTCACGACTGGGCCGATGAGTACCAGGAGGTCGAATCGATCGATGTGGCACGGTGTATCGTTACGATCGTACCTCCCTACCACGAATATGGATATCGCGTCGGTCAATGGTTCTACTGGTTGAACATCCTGGCTGAACTCGATACGCCGGGCGAGTGGTATCTGGACCGCGACACGGGCATCCTCTACTTCTGGCCTCCTTCGGTCGACAATCAGAAACGTGCGGTGGTCTCCACACTGGATACGCTGGTGGTTCTGAAAAACGTCTCCCACGTTACCTTTCGGGACATGATATTCGAGGTTACGCGCGGGACGGCTGTGGTCATGGAAGACTGTCACGATACGAAAGCAGCAGGGTGTGTGGTGCGCAACTGCGGGGGTATGGCGGTTCGAATCGATGGTGGCTATCGCAATGGCGTTATCGGGTGCGACATATCTCAGGTTGGCGATGGAGCGATCGAAGTGCGAGGGGGAGACCGACTGTCGCTGACGCCGGGCAACCATGCGATCAAGAACAACCATATTCAGCACTACGGCCGCTGGAATCGCACCTTCACGCCCGGTATCGCGGTTCATGGCGTCGGGCAGCGCATCGCGCACAATCTGATACACGACGCCCCGTACACGGCGATCATGTTCTGGGGCAACGACCATCTGATCGAGTCGAATGAGATTCGGAACGTGTGTCTGGGAACCAATGATGGAGGCGCGATCTACGCGGGCTGCGACTGGACGATGCGGGGGACGAAGATTTGCGGCAATTACCTGCATGACATCACAGGCTTCCAGGGTGGCGGAAGCGTAGGCGTGTATCTGGACGACATGTTCAGCGGCACCGAGATACGTGGGAACCTCTTTGAGAGGGTTACCCGTGCAGCTTTTCTGGGCGGTGGACGCGACAATCGGGTCGAGAACAACATCTTTCTCTTCTGCGAACCATCTCTTCACGTTGATGCCCGGGGTTTGGGCTGGGCCAGTGCTGCTGTCGACGGCTGTCTGACAGATCGTCTGAACGCTGTACCGTACACGTCGGAGGTGTGGCGCAATCGGTATCCGGAACTGGTTGGGATCCTGGAGGATGACCCGGCCGCACCGAAGGGCAATCGCATCCGTCGCAACATTTCATTCGGAGGCGCGTGGGACGATGAGGTTACTCCCGGCGCCGCGCCGTACGTACAATTTGTCGACAACTGGATCGATATGGGACCATATCCTCCCGACACGGAAGTGGATGTAGGTGCATTGCAGGGCGATTCTCGTGCGGTGGCGATTGGGTTCGAACCTCTCGACATGGCTGCGTACGGCCTCTATCGAGACGAGTACCGGCGCAGCGTTCCTGAAGAATAGCCTGCTGGCACGGGACGGCGATCGCGGTGAGGGATCGGCAGTGGGCAATCGACCAAGCCCTGGATCGACTTCCGACAAGTCATCTGTTCGCAGAAATGCCCCCTATGTACGAAGTGAATTATGAAATGCATGGCGCAGTTGAGTCCCGGGATGACGGATCCTCCCATCTCGGAGATTCCGCTCTGTCTCTTGCGACGGGGGTCTTCTATGTGCTTGTGCTGCTGGTCTACTCGGGAAACCCGGCCCCCGGCCGTATGTTGCCCTTGGAACCTCAGCTCGCTGGCCTGTTCTTGTTTCTTGCCATGATGGTGATGCGCAGGGGCGGATGCATTGTCAGCAGGGAATTCGTTGGCATCGCACTCGTATTTGCCGTTCTCTTGATGATCCAATGTATCGACTTTGGCTTTTTTCCCGTTGTCACCACGGCAGGTTTCTTCATCCGACTCTTCATCGGCTATGCGATCATCACTCTCGTTGATGATTTCCTGACGGTTTACGTGCGAACGATGGTCGGCTTGTCGCTGTTGAGTCTATGCGTCTATCTTCCCTACGTTGTGCTCTCCAGTATTGGCTTCAATTTCGAGCCTTTCATCACTCGCCTCACCGTGCTTCTACACACGGCGGAGATTGACGTGTTCAGCATCAGCCGTCGCCCGCTTCTGGTGCACACGTTCTACGGGGAATTCTCTTGGCGCAACTCCGGCATGTTTTGGGAACCAGGGGCTTTCCAAGGGTATCTTGTTGTGGCGCTGTGTTTCTTGGCTCTGCTGAAGACGAGGCTGGACCCAAGACAGTATCGTCGCTATTTCCTAATACTCTTTCTGACAGTGTGCTCAACGATGTCCACAACAGGGTATATCGCCTTGGCCATCGTGATCCTTCTCCACTTTGACTGGTGTGCGGAGAGCCGCAAGAAGCTGCAGGCCTGCATCTTACTGGGCTGTTATGTGCTGATTCCGTTGTTGCTTTCTGTCTCACTGCTGGCCTACGATAACCTGCCCTTCCTGGGACAGAAGATCGAATCGCAGTTGAACGCCCTGGAACTGCGCCAGGGGCGTTGGCATCGCGGGCGCATAGGATCGCTCGTGTTTGACTGGGAGTATATACGTGAACGCCCCCTTAGCGGATGGGGACTGCATAATCGTACGCGCTATGCCCTGCATCCCTGGATGGAGGGTTCCGAAGGGATGGGGAACGGGTTTTCAGATTTTATCGCCAAATTCGGTGTGCTCGGTTTCTTGGCATGGTACATTCCGACTGTACGCAAAGTGCACTATATGGGCAACGGGATGCCGACCCTTCTGGTGGGTGTCCTTCTTGTCCTCCTGTTGCAGGGTGAGTGCTTCCTTGCCTATCCATTTTTTCTTGGGCTGCCCTTCGTTGGCAAGCCCTCCGATGGCATATCAGGCTCCGACTCCGCCTTGTGGGACCCTGTTTCCGGAGACGATTCCATATATGAGGCATACTGAAGAATGGCGCCGGTCCGACTGCACCGAGGTTACGCATGGCCGGATCGGTGATCTCCCCATGATCGACCAGTCTCGTAAGAGCACCCCGTTGCGCATCGCGGCGCTCATCACGTGTCACAATCGCCGGGAAAAGACTTTGTCCTGCCTGCAGTCCGTGTGCGAACAGGAATTGCCCGGCGGTCTAACGATCCAGATCTATCTGCTTGATGACGGCTCAACGGATGGGACATCTGAGGCGGTAGCGAAGAGGTTTCCAGAGGTGCGTCTCCTCAAAGGTGACGGATCGCTCTTCTGGTGCGGTGGGATGAGGGTAGCTTGGACCGAGGCAATGCGGGACGACTACGACGCCTATCTCTGGCTCAACGATGATTCGGTGCTTCTGCCTGGTGCGATTCGTTGCCTCTGGCAAACCAGTCTGGATGGGTGCCGCCTAACCGGGCGCGATGGCGTTGTTGTTGGTTCCTGCCGTGATCCGCAAACGGACGAGCATACGTATGGTGGACGCGTCAAGCGGAAGTCCGGATCACGTTTGCCTAGTATACCTGTTCCACCTCGTAACGAGATGCTTCCCTGTGATACTATGAATGGTAATATCGTGCTGGTTACCCGCGCGGCATTTCACGTATTGGGAAATTTGAGTGCCGAATACACGCACACCTTCGGCGACGTGGACTACGGGATGCGGGCTCGCCGTCAAGGCGTCCCCGTCTGGATCGCTTCAGGATACCAAGGCCAATGCGCTGCGAATACCCGGATACGTCCCTGGATTGATCCAGGCGTTCCTCTGCGTCAGCGATGGCGCCATATGTGCAGCCCGTTGGGATTGCCGCCCAAAGAGTGGCTGGCCTATGTCAGGCATCATACCGGCTGGCAGTGGCCCCTCTACTTCATGAAACCGCTCGTTCGGGTGCTTGTCCCAAGTCTCTGGACATGGCGCGCCGCACGAGCAAGAACACGCAGGACAGCAGGTCGAGTCATGTAGTCGAGCCGACCGGCGGCCTGCAGATTGGGACTCGTATGCCTCACTCGGTGCCATCCATGCTATATATGGAGCCGGCGGCCTCTGCCGTGACGTCATCGGCCTGTGGCACAGATGCGGGCCGCCGCCGGCGTGTGCTTCTGTTGCACGGCAGTCCGATAATGCATTACCGGGTGCCCGTCTACAACTACTTCAGGGCCCGTTTCCAGAAAGACGGCGTTGATTTTTCCGTGGCCGGGCCGGACATCCCACCCGATATGGTTGGGGCGATAAGATTCCCATATCATCCGATGCGCATAAGCCTTCAATCTTGGCTGAGAGCCATTCGAGCCGAACAGGCAGAAGCTGTGATTCTCTTTTCCGGTTTGAGGAATCTGTTCATTCTCCCGTTGATTGTGCTCTTGCGCACCCTGAGAGTTCCTGTGATCTATTGGGGCCATGGCGTCCGTCTCTCGAATACAGACGCCCACCGTAGATTGTACACTTTCCTACATCGATCCTGTAATTCGATCATCCTGTACTCGGAGGACCTGAGACAGTATGTTGCTGAGAAATACTGGGCCAACGTTTTTGTTGCCAACAACACGCTATACTTGGGAGATTTGCCCGAGCCCCCTTCGCCTGATCGGAGGCGCCTGATACTGCGCCGTCACGGTGTGGAGACGCAGCAGAACATCATTTTCACTGGACGCATGCAGGTGCGCAAGCGAATCTGTGAGCTTCTCGCGGCGGCCCGTATGCTCAACCGGCCGGACCTCGGTGTCGTTCTCGTTGGCCCGGACACAGAGAGAGTCCTTCCGAAACGCATGCCCGAAAGGGTCGTGCACATCCCAGGACTTTACGGACCAGAACTTTTTGAACTGATGATGGCCTGCGATGTGTACTGTTGCCCCGGCTGGGTCGGTCTCAATATCGTGGATGCGATGGCATGCGGCCTGCCTTTTGTAACAGCGGCACAGGAGCGTCATGCGCCGGAGATCATGTATCTTAAGAATGGTCGCAACGGCCTATTGGTTCCAGAAGCAGAGGCGCATCAGTTAGCTGATGGCTTGGCAAGGCTGTTGGATGATGCAGGTCTCCGTCAGAAGATGGCGGCAGAGGCGCGGGATACCTACCGTCGCGAAGCATCCATCGAACGCATGTATGAGGGGTTTATCAGCGCCATCAACCATGCTGTATCATAGAGGAGATATTGCACAAGATGTCCGCGCGAATAGACAAGGGGGAGATACAGGCGGAGCGTGGGCAGATGGCTGCTTCTATCACTACCTCTGATGGTTCTTGCATCTGGATAGTCCAGGTGTGGTCAGATGTCTGAGTGTTTCATCATGATCCGCAGTGGGCAGGGTGATGTCAGAGAGGAGTGCTGTATGAGTGCATTGAAAGGGGAACATCGGCACACGTGTTCTGCATCAGCCTTGATCCGCTTCCTGAGTGTGTCAGTCGTCCTGGCGGCCGGGACCGCGACCATTGCCTCAGATGCCAGCGCTGCGTGGGGAAGCGACTTGGTTATCAACGAGGTTCTCCGACGAAACGACGCGCTGGACTACCGGGAAATGCGCGATGACGACAATGCCAAACAAGGTTGGATTGAATTGTACAATCGCGGGGATGCCCCTGTTTCACTCAACGGATATTACCTGTCAAACGACCAGGAGCCTTCGCTCAAGTGGGCTTTGCCCGCGGCCGCACTGGAAGGGGGCGAGCATCTGATTATATGGACATCGGGTGAAGATCGTCGAGATCCGAACGCCGCGCTTCACGCCTCGTTTAACATGTTGACCGCCGATACGCTCTATCTTCTAAACTCGCAAGCTGAGAATGAGAATGCCCTGAACGTTCTCCAGGACGTCAGGGTTCCCGTCGACCACTCCTGGGGCCGCTATCCGGACGGCGCAGAACCAAGGTATTTCTATTCGCAGCCGACACCGGGTTACGCCAACACCGCTGCCGGCAAGCGACGCTTTGCGATCTACGAGCGGCACATCTCGCTAACGGCGGGCAACGAAATCCAGTTGACTCTGACGCCTTCAGGCACGGACGTAATCTGGGTGTCTGACAACCCTCTCGTTCACGTCTGTCCCGATGGAAGGGTGGTTGCTCTGGCTGATGCGCTCGGTGAAGATTCGAGGGCGACCATCACAGCGGTTTCTGCCGAGGGGGATTGTGACATGTGCCAGGTAACGATTGTGAGCTGGATGGCCAATCTCTCCTCCCTTGTTGTCACGGGTACGCCGCGGGGGGAGTACTTGCTTGGGGCCGAGAACGGCACGCTGTTTGTTGCCATCGGCGGGGATTTGTACTGTACGAAAGACGGGTTCGCGACCATGGAGTTTCAGTGCCCACTTCCCGAGTCACCGACACCGAATTCCGCCATTGTGGCGACCCCGTTTGGTTATGTCTATCGTGGTGACAGGGAGATCCACACATCGAGCACGCTCCGAGATTGGCGGCATAGTTTCACAACACACAAGGGCGGTCTGTGGCATGGGTTCTCAACCGATTGGGATCCTGAAACGAAGACAGGCTATGTGTATGTCGGGGAATACTCCTGTGATCCGGATCATCGACATTACGTGTTCCGCGGAGTGTTTCCCCGTGACGGTTCGGCGCACTGGGAAAAGGTGCTCGAGTTTGCCTCGCTGGCCGAGTGGGAAGCCGATTGGAGTATCCTGGACGCTGCGCGCCACATCCATGTTGTGACCTGTGATCCTTATACGGGACACGTCTGGGTGGGGACGGGTGACTATCCGATGCACGCTAAACTCCTGTACTCTGATGATCAGGGTGGTCATTTCCGATTGCTGGGGATGGGTGACAATCCATATCGCGCGCTTTCGATATGGTTTACCGAGCGATACGTCTATTGGAACATGGATGTGCGGAGTCCCCAATCCGTATGGCGGATTCCGCGTTCCGTTTTCGAGGAGCACGGCATCTGGCCTTCCTTGACTCCCGACATGGTCTCGGGAGAAACGAAGCCCGGCACGCGCTACTATGTCATAAGGAATGAAACCCCTGGCTATTTTCCCAAGAACGTAGGTAGCATCTATCGGGAAGACAGGGCCAGGCCTTTGAGCGAGATGAACGCCGTGAGGCCGGTGGACGATCCGGCCTATGACTACAGGGAGCACGTCGCTCTCCTCGACAATGGCTCACTCTGGTACCATCTGCCGATAAGGACCGACCACGGCCAGCACCTTGTCGTCATGGGAGGGGCCGCTGAAGGAGCATTGCGGGATTACCGGGGTCGCGTCTTTGGAATCAAGGAGGTCCCCGACGGAACACCCCAAGTCCAGGAGCTTTTGTCCGTGAACTCGACACGCCCGGGTACGCTTGACGGCAGCACGCAGTATGTTCAGTTGGTTCCGAAGGCACAGGATGCGGAGGGATATATCTACTTTGAGGGTGTCAAGACCAACCACCGGATCTATCAGACGCGACTCGCCTGGACGGATCAGCCCTGAGATTGCCGGAATGAGGGCTTCTGCGCCCGTCGCGCCCACGCCCCTGAAGTGGTGCGATCGACGACGTTGGGGTTTTCGTGCAGGCCGTTCCGCATCTTCTATCGATTGATGAACCACCGTATGATCGCCAATTGCATTCAACAGATTCGTTCCTATGTCGAATCGGCTGACTATGCCGGGTACGATCCCTATGACGCACTCAATAGTCCTCTGATAAGCTGTCTTGGGACCGCCAGCAAGTGGGTACGAATGGGAGCGACCCAGTTGTTGCGGCGCTGCCCTGTGAACTTCCGGCCCCTTCTTGGGATCAGGAAAGGACATAATCCCAAGGGCTTGGGCCTCTTTCTGGAAGGGTATGTCTGTCTGCACGCTATGTGGCCTCACGCCGAATGTGTTTCAGCGATCAACCGATTGTTGGGTCTGATAGAAAGCAATCGAAGTCCGGGGTATGAGAACTTCTGTTGGGGCTACAATTTCCCTTGGCAATCCCGGCTCGTCTACCGGTCTGCCTATGCACCGACCATCGTGAACACTGCCTTCATCGGACACGCACTGGTGGATGCTTATGAGGCGCTAGGACGGTCCGTGGCCCTGGACATGGCGGTTTCCGCGGTGCAGTTCATGCTGCGGGACTTGCACAGGAGGCAAGACGGGGACACCTACTGCTTCAGCTACAGCCCGAGAGTCGATGATTTTGTCCACAATGCAAACGCACTGGGTGCCTCGCTCATCTTCCGTATTTCCCGTATCGTGAAGAATCCTGGTTGGCGGGACGCTGCCTGTCGGAGCATGCGATACACCGTTAACCATCAGCGGCCTGACGGTGCCTGGTACTTCGCAGAGGACTCTCGGACATGGGTCGACTCGTATCACACAGGGTATGTCCTCGAATCCCTGCGACGTTTCCTCGAGGCAGGTGAAGACAACACCTGGCGGGACAGCTACAGGCGGGGTGTCGAATCATACGCTAGGACGCTTTTCCTCGACGACGGCACGCCCAAGCATTACCAAGACAGAACGTATCCCATCGATATCCACAGTGCGGCCGAGGGTGTGTACTTCTTCGCCGGAGAGGGATGGGCATATCGTCGCTTGACCGAACGGATCCTGCAATGGATGTTGGAACACCTTTGGGACAAGCGCGGGTACTTCTACTACCGCAAATCATATGTGATGCGTAACAAGATCCCCTACATGCGCTGGTCGCAGGCCTGGGGTTTTCGCGCCTTGGCGCGCTATCTCGTGGCGACTCACGAATGGTCGAGGGCAGTCTCATGATCGCGACGGTTCGCAAGGCTGTACGACACGTCGTTCTCGTTGTGAGGCGTTGGTTTCTGGTGCGGATCTATGGTATGGACATTGCGCCGTCCGCGCGCGTTTCCTGGGGCACGCGACTTGATAAGACCCATCCGGAAGGTATCCATATCGGTGAGGAATCGTACTGTGCTTCGGGGAGCCTTATTCTCAGTCATGACTATTGCAGAGGCATTAAGAAGGACACCTACATCGGCAGGCGGTGCTTCATTGGGGCCAACGCGATTGTTCTGCCGGGAGTTCATATTGGGAATTCCGTCGTGGTTGGTGCGGGAGCCCTCGTCACCAAAGATGTTCCTGCGTGTTGCATCGTGGGAGGCAACCCCGCCCGCGTCATTCGTCGAGGTATTACGACATCACGCTTCGGGCAAGTAGTTGGCCAATCCGAGTCGGACTCCCGCCTGGCCTCGTTCCCAGGGGGAACGACAGGAGTTGTGGCCGTCTCGGAGAATACCGATCGGCGGTCGAACAAGAAGATGTGTTTAGATGAGGTCTGAAGAGCTGTGGCTGCATGGCTGCTGCAGCGCTGCCGGGTGCCCTGGAAGAAGGTGGCCTGCCGCGATTGGGATGCTTGTACGTGTCGTCGGCAGACCGCTGTGCTGGAACCGCCTCATCGCGTATGACGTTGTGGCGTCAATTCGAAAGGGAGCATGTGTGGCGGTGATGGAGAAACCTGAGGAGCGGAGAGTATTGGGTGTTCCGGTGACGTGCTTTGTTTCGTCGGAGGCTGCGGCCGTCTGCGTGGTGCAGTGCGTTCAGAAGAGGGAGAAGACGTATTGTGTGGCGATCAACCCTGAGAAGGTGTGGATGGCTCTACAGGATGCCGCTTTCTTCCGTATCGTCGAAAGGGCTGATTTCCACATCTGTGACGGTGTGGGAACGGCGGCAGCCGTCAGATTGCTGTGGGGAGTGAAGATCCCCCGCGTCACTGGAATTGAGTTGTTCATGCGTCTCGTCGTCTTGGCCGAAGAGGTGGGGTTGCGAGTGTTTCTGTTGGGCGGTCCGCCGGCGACGATCAAGAAAGCTCATAATGAGCTCCGGCGCAGACATCCACGTCTGCAATGCGTCGGTTGCCGCGACGGTTTCTTTCGAGAGGAACAATCGCCTGGGATTGTCGATCAGATCAATGCATCCGGAGCGGACATCCTTTTCGTGGCGCTGGGATCGCCAAAGCAAGAACAGTGGATCGCGGCGTGCCGCAACCGATTGGACGTCCCTTTGTGCATGGGGGTTGGCGGCAGTTTTGATGTGCTAGGTGGGCAGGTGAAACGAGCTCCCCAGTTCTTTCGGACAACGGGGACAGAGTGGCTGTACCGGCTGGCAAAACAACCTTCGCGGTGGAGGCGACAACTTGTGTTGCCGCGATTTGCCTTTAGCGTTCTGATGCAGAAGTGGGATTGGCGTAAGCGCACCGTAAGATCATAGCCTGGCTGGGGCCGTCCATTGCTCGTGCTGTTGCCGCTTGGCGAGCGTCATAGCGCTAAGCGAAGTGTAAGGCCGGAGTGCGAGAAAGGTCGTGTTGACAGAAGCTGCTTCTGCAATGAGCGGTACGCCACGGCGTTGCCACCGAACTGTGGATCTCGGTACAGGACGAACAGGCGATTACCGCGTGGCGCAAAGAGGACTCACCCCGCATAGAGAAACGCTCGTTGCAGCGGTAAGGCCATGGCTCTTGCTGATGGAAGCGGCTTCCTGATACAACCCACGGTTCATCCAACCCGGACGGCTTGGCTACGGTCTGCCGGTCGCTTTTTGGAGCACGCTCTCAGCGAGCCTTGTTGCGGTCGTTCTTCAAGTACGCAAGCATATCCCCGCAAGAATGGGTCCGAGTACGGGATCGTCAGCAGGAGAATCGCATGAACACTGATAGTTCCGAAGAACACGACGTTGACACCATCCGCGTCATGATACGCGACTATATCGTCGAGAACATTCTCTTCGGCAATGGCCAGATGTTGGAGGACGATATGTCCTTTCAAGATGGGGGTGTCCTGGATTCAACTGGTATGTTGGAGATCATCACGTTTGTAGAAGAGCGATTTGGGATCGAAATTGATGACAGCGAAGTCGTTCCGGAGAACCTCGGCACGCTGCAGCAGATATCAAGATTTGTAGGCCGGAAGATGGGGATCGAGGGCGTGACGCAGGCGGAGGATTGAGAATGCCCCGATCTCAGTGGAAAGTTCGCGGCTACTGCTGTCTGAGATGTTGCGCTCTCTTCTGTTGGCGGGCACGCTCGCGCTGCTTGTCGGCCTCCAGGAGCCAGAACTACGGCTGTCCTACGATCCGCCGCATCCGTTTCTCCATCGACGGCAATGACGACGCCGTCCGGCGCAGCGTCCTCTGCCCGTCCCGCCAATGCGTGACCCGCTCGCTTCGCTGGCGGTTGCCGGCGTTGGGAGATTCGACGATGCTGGTGGTGCCTGGGCGCCGACGCAGGTCCCTCGGCAATTCCAGCTGGTCTACTATGAACACCTCTCTGATATCCTCCAAGAGTCTTGCTACAGGCATGCCACAGAAGAAGAGACGCGCATGAACGTGTTCAGGCAGATCGAGATACTCGACAATCTGACCCGATGACATAATGCTCCGAGCTGTTAGAGCCCGGCCGCATGTGAACACCAATGTGAACCAGGGTAGCTAACCCCTGCGGACGAGGCAGCCTGACAGAAGCGGTTCCTGCGTCTGCCGTCCAGAGGGCAGGTTATGAGCCACCTCGGACTGCCGAGGTCCTCGCTCCCGCAGCGCCGTCGCTTGGAGTCAACACCGCTTCGTGGCCCTGCGTAACCCGTGTATCGCCAGGTATGCAGTCATCGGCGAGAACAGGACGCATCAGTACACTATTCAGGATTCAGTATACCATGTATTGCAGAAGGGACATGCTATGACTAGAACACGACTACTAGTGTCAATAGCTGTGGTACTCGTTGCCGGCGGGCACACCATGGCAGCGCGAAACACACCGCTCATCATTGATCACACGTGCACCGACATTACGCGAATACCCGAGTGGGCCATCATGCAGGCAAAGGGTACACTCCACATAGCATATGGCCACACCTCTCACGGATCCCAGGTGACCAGTGGGATGACCGCTCTGGTCGCATTCGCCAACGCCGGTGGCAAGGGTCTGTCGCTTCCGGAGAACATCTTTGCCTGGAATCACGGAGGAGAGAATGGCGCTCTGGACTTGCACAGCCGCGCGATGGGGCGGGACGTCGGCTACTACCCTGAGTGGATGGAAGCCACAACCGAGTATCTGAATAGCCCACAGAATGTGCTCGTCAATGTAGTCATGTGGGCCTGGTGTGCCCAAGCGCATGTGAAGTATGCCGAGGACAAGCTGTTTGAGGAGTATATCTACCCTATGGGCCAACTGGAGTTACAGTATCCCCGAGTCACTTTTGTGTATATGACCGATATTGTGTACCACAAGAAGGATGCTAACGTCAAAGCAGCCAACCAGATCATTCGAGACTATTGCGAAGCCTACAACAAAGTGCTCTATGATTTTGCCGACATTGAGAGCCACGATCCAGACGGGAAGTACTTCGCCTTTCCCAGTGACAATTGCGACTACTACGCATCGCTGACAGGACCTTTGCTTGGTAACTGGGCCAGAGAGTGGCAGGAAAGTCACGTCCTTGGGGTCGATTGGTACAACTGCGCTTCTCCACACAGCGAGCCGCTAAACGCCAATCAGAAGGCCTATGCCGCATGGTGGCTTTTTGCGCGGCTGGCAGGATGGTCGGGTGACGTACAACAGATAGGCTTCGCCGATGTCGACGGTGACGGCCGGGTGGATTTCCACGATTTAGCCCGTCTGGGCCAGAACTGGCTGGAGGATCAGGGGTAGGTGTTCCTGAGACTGAGCGAGCGCATCAGGGAATTGCAGCATGTGCTCTTTTGCGAGGCAAAGAGGTGGCCGACGTGTCACATCAAGAAGACTCGTTGCAGGAGAGTTGAACCAGGATGTGTGGAATCGTCGGGATATGTGATATCGGGTCCGGCCGGGACATCGATGTCCAGACGCTAGCCCGGATGATGGGGACGATTCGGTATCGGGGGCCGGATGAGGCGGGGGTCTACCTCGACGACCGGATTGGTCTGGGGCATGTGCGGCTGAGCATCATCGACCTGGCGGGCGGGGGTCAGCCGATCCACAATGAAGACCAGACGCTCTGGATCGTCTGGAACGGGGAGATCTTCAACTACCCGGAGTTGAAAGAGCGACTGGTCCAACAGGGCCATCGCTTTTACACGACATCGGATACGGAGGTTCTGCTGCACCTGTACGAGCAGGAAGGCCCCGAGTGTCTGGCATGGTGCAACGGCCAGTTCGCCTTGGCCATCTGGGATAGCCGCCGGCAGGAACTGTTCCTGGCCCGCGACCGCGTGGGGATTTGTCCGCTGCATTACACCATCCACGACGGCCGGTTGATCTTTGCCTCCGAGGTGAAATCCATCTTTGCGGTCCCCGAGGTGCCTCGCCGGATCGATCCGGACGCGGTGAATCAGGTGTTCACGTTCTGGACGGTCCTGCCCGGACGCACCGTGTTTCAGAACGTTCACGAACTGCCGCCCGGACACTTCATGCAGGTCTCGCAGGCGGGCATGCGGATTCGCAGGTACTGGGACATCCCGGTCTGCCCTCGGTCCGAGCAGATGGACCAGCCGGTAGACGCGGTTGTCGAGACCGTTCGAGAGCTGCTGGTGGACGCCGTGCAGGTTCGGCTGCGCGCCGATGTTCCGGTGGGCTGCTATCTCAGCGGCGGGCTGGACTCTTCCGGCATCGCAGCGTTGACGGCCCGCCGGTTTAACGCGGATCTGAGCACGTTTGGTATCCGTTTCGAGCAGGAGGCCTTCGACGAGGGACCCCACCAGCAGACGATGGCTGCATTCCTCGGCACCCATCACCGGGAAGTCCGAGCATCGACGCCGGGGATCGGTACTTCGTTCACTGAAATGCTCTGGCATGCCGAGAAGCCGGTTCTGCGTACGGCTCCCGTGCCTCTGTTGATGTTGTCCAAGGCGGTCCGGGACAGCGGTCTGAAGGTTGTTCTGACGGGCGAAGGAGCCGACGAGATTTTCGGAGGGTACAACATCTTCAAGGAAGCCAAGGTCCGGCAGTTCTGGGCGCGGCAGCCGGATTCCAGCGCTCGGGCGGCGCTGGTCGGCCAGCTTTACGGCTACGTCTTTCGGGAGGAACGAGCGAAGAGTTTTCTCAACTCCTTTTTCGGTTCCGGTCTGGCTCAATATGACGACCCGCTTTTCTCGCATATGGTCCGATGGCGGAACACCAGCCGGATCAAGGCGTTTTTTGCGGCAGAACTCCAGTCGGCCGTCGCCTCCGCTGATGTCTATGAAGAGGTCCGCGCGAGCCTGCCGGCGGGATTCGGTCGCTTGGATGCTGTGGCTAAGGCGCAGTATATCGAGACGAAGCTCTTCCTGAGCAATTACCTTCTTTCATCGCAAGGTGACAGGGTGGCAATGGCCAATTCGGTGGAGATTCGACTGCCGTTCCTGGACTATCGTCTCATCGAGTTCATGGCCCGGGTCCCGTCCCGTTGGAAGCTGCTGGGCCTGAGCGAGAAGTACATTCTCAAGAAGGTCCTGTCGCCGCTTCTGCCGGAGAGTATCTGCCGGCGGAGCAAGCAACCTTACCGTGCGCCGATCGTCTGCGGCCTTTTGAGCAAGGCCAACAGCGAACGCGCGATGGAAGTGCTCAGCCCCAGGGCGATTGCATCGGCAGGGCTGTTCGACGGCAACAAAGTGGACAGACTTCTCAAGAAGATGCGGACGGTGTCCGATCCGGGAGAGGTTGACAGCATGGCCCTGGCGGGCATCCTGTCGTCGCAAATCATCCATCGGCAGTTCGTGGAAGAATTCTGCACGCAGGCAATTCCCCTCGCCCAGCTCGACATCGTCGTCGACAGGCGTTCGGGTGTGCGACCGGCCATCGCAGAGATTCCTTCTCGCTTGCCACAAAGGGCCGAAGTACCAATCACCTCGCACAAATGACATTCCCCCTCGGCGAGATGTCTTCGCCGATCTTCTCTGATCTCACAATGGATAGCAGCAGTGCCATGGAGCTGGATCCCGTCTTACTGCACCAGTGGTTGTCACGGTCGGCCGAGCGGTTTGCGTCGAAGGATGCCCTGGTGTGCGGTCAGGACCGCTGGTCGTATCAGCGGCTCAACGCCTCCGTAGACTGTCTCTCGGCTGCACTGGTCGATCTTGGGGTCCGAAGACACGACCGGGTGGTGGTGCTCTTGGGCAATTGCGCGGAGACTGTGGTTTGCCTGTTTGGAGCACTCAAGGCCGGCGCGGCGTTCGTGCTGCTGGAGGGCAACTCCAGGTCGCGTCGTCTGCGGCATGTGCTGGAGGATTCCGGCGCACGCGTCCTGCTGGCTCGGGCCGGCCAGGGGCGAGTCCTCGCCGATGCGCTGCAAGGCTGGCACGGGGACTTGAAGGTCGTGTGGGTGGACGGCCAACCGACGGTGGGGCTGCCTGACGGGGTTTCGAGTGTCAGCTGGGAAGCGCTGTTTCCGGACGCCGGCTCGGATACTCAGACCGGCCAGGCGGGGTGCGACCGACTGCCGCGCTGCATCGATCTGGATCTGGCGGCGATCATCTATACGTCGGCCACGACGGGCAAAGCCAAGGGAGTCATGTGCACGCATCGCGATATGATCGCCGCCGCCAAGAGCATCATTCAGTACATTGGCAATTCCGAGCGCGATGTCATCCTCGACGTGCTGCCGTTGTCGTTCGGCTACGGCCTCTATCAGGTGCTGATCTCGTGCATGGTCGGGGCCACGGCGGTTCTGGAGCGTTCGTTTCTTTATCCCCATGTCCTGCTGAGCCGCATCACGGAGGAGAAAGTCACCGGCTTTCCCCTGGTGCCCAGCATGGCGGCCATGCTGTTGCGCATGGAGAACATCGAGGAGTACGATTTCAGCACGTTGCGCTATGTCACCAGCGCCGGCGCCGCTCTGCCGGTAGGACATCTTCGTCGCCTGCGCCGCTTGGCGCCCCACGCGACGATTTTCAACATGTACGGGCTGACCGAGTGCGTTAGGGTGTGCTATCTGTCCGGGCCGGAGCTGGACGAACGGCCGGCCTCTGTCGGACGGCCGATGCCCAACTGCGAGGTGCGCATCGTGGATTCCGACGGCAACGAGGTCCGGCCGGGCCAGATCGGCGAGCTGATCATACGGGGCTCTAACGTCATGCAGGGCTACTGGAATTCTCCGTCGCTGTCGGACGGCGTCTTCCGCCGAGGAGACTATCCGGCCTCGCGCTGGCTGCACTCCGGCGACTTCTTCAGGACCGACGAACAAGGCTATCTTTATTTCCAGGGTCGGAAAGACGACATGATCAAGACGCGCGGCGAACGCGTCAGTCCCAAGGAGATCGAGGATGTGGTCTGCGAGCTGGAGGGCGTGGTGGAAGCTGCGGCCGTCGGCGTCCCCGACAACGTGCTGGGCCAGGCGATCAAGGTGTTTGTCGTCAACGGTCGAGCCAACCTGGAGGACAAGGACATCTTGAGACATTGCGCGCGTCTCCTGGAGCCGCTGATGGTGCCGAAATACGTCGAATTCGTCCCGGCTCTGCCGAAGACCGAGCGAGGCAAGATCGACCGACGCGAACTACAAACAGCGAATGGTTAGAGGAGGACGAAGAAGATGTTGATGGAGAAGGTGGCGTCCTGGAGTGGTCTGCGGCTGGACGGCGAACGGGAAGCGGAACGGATCACGCAGCGTTTGCGTGAGTCTCTGCGCGACAAACTCAAGAGACGCGGCGTCGTGGTCGCCTTCTCGGGGGGTATCGACAGCAGCGTAGTCGGCGGTCTGTGTGTGCGGGCGCTGGGGCCGGAGCGGGTGTTCGGGCTGTTGCTGCCGGAAAAGGACTCGTCGCCGGAGACCTTGCGGCTCAGTCGCTTGATTGTGGATCATCTGGGTATTGAGTTTGAATACCAGGACATCACGGAGATGCTCGATGCCGTCGGGTGCTATCGCTATCGCGATGAAGCTATTCGCAGCGTGATCCCCGAGTACGATCGGGGGTACAAGTGCAAGATCGTGTTGCCGTCGCTGTTGACAGCCGAGCATTTGCGAGTGTTCTCGGTCGTGGTTGAGTCGCCCGATGGACGGCAGACACAGGCCCGGCTGCCGGTCAGCGCCTATTTGCAGATCGTCGCGGCGACCAATTTCAAACAGCGCATTCGCAAGATGTTGGAGTATTTTCACGCCGACCGGCTCAATTACGCCGTCACCGGCACGCCCAACCGGCAGGAGTACGATCAGGGCTTCTTCGTCAAGCTGGGCGACGGCGCGGCCGACGTCAAACCCATTGCCCACCTGTACAAGACGCAGGTCTACCAGATGGCGGCGTTCCTCGGGCTGCCCAGAGACATCTGCGACCGGCCTCCCACCACGGACACCTATTCGCTGTCTCAGGATCAGGAGGAGTTCTACTTCTCCGTACCGCATCACGTCCTGGACGTGTGCCTGTACGGCAAGAACCACGGCATGACCCCGGAGGAGATAGCGGAAGTCCTGTCTTTGCAGACCGAGCAGGTGGAACGCGTCTATCGGGATATCGACACCAAACGGGCGACAACCCGCTATCAACACATGCCGCCTCTGCTGATCGAGCCGGTGAAGGAGATCCACATCTGACGATCGCGAGCCGTGACGGTATTCCGACGACCGGCCTTGGCCTCGGGTAACTGCAGCAGGGACGCACAGGTGACCCTATGACGACCTATTTCTCCGTATGGTTCGGTTCATTGGTTTTGGCGCTGGCCGTCACGCCTGCGGTAATCGCCCTGGCGCGCCGCATCGACGCGGTCGATCGGCCGGGGGCCCGCGCGGTCCACACCCAGCCGGTGCCTCGCATTGGGGGAGTCGCGATCTTCGTCTCGGCGATCTGCCTGATCTCGGCGGTACTGCTCCTGGACAACCGGATCGGCGATGCCTTCCGCCGGGTCAGTCTCCAGGTCAGCGCGTTGCTCGGCATGGCGACGCTCATCTTTCTGGTGGGCCTTGTCGACGATCTGAGAGGACTGCCCGCGAGGGTCAAACTGGTGGTGGAGGTCCTTGCGGCAACGTTGTTGTGCGGTGTCGGCGTTCGCGTCTCGGCATTGGAGATTACGGACGGATACCTGCTCCCACTCGGGCAGTGGGGCACGCCCCTGACCATCCTCTGGATCATCGGCATCACCAACGCCGTGAATCTCAGCGACGGCCTCGATGGATTGGCGGCCGGCGTGTCCGCTGTGGCGTGCGCGGTGATTGCGGTCTTCGCGATCTACAGCGAGAATCGGGTGATGGCGGTGTTCATGTTGGCCCTCCTCGGCGGTCTCAGCGGCTTTTTGTTCTACAACTTCAATCCGGCCAAGGTTTTCATGGGAGACTGCGGCAGTCTGTTCGTGGGATTTACGATTGCCGCTTCCAGTGCCATGTGTCTGACCAAATCGTCGGCTCTGGTTGGACTGGCCCTGCCCATTCTGGCCTTGGGCATTCCGATCTTCGACACGTTCTTCGCGATCCTGCGGCGATTTCTTGAACGGCGGTCGCTGTTCGCCCCCGACCGCAGCCACTTCCATCACCGGTTGATGGATCTGGGCCTCAAGCAGCGTCATGCGGTCCTGGCGATCTACTTCTCCACGTGCGTGGCCACGGGTCTTGGTCTGTTCATGATGGTTCGCCGGGACGTCGGAGCGCTGGTAGTATTCGCTTGTATTCTGCTGCTGGTTCTGTTGCTCTTCCGCGTCGTCGGAGCAGTGCATCTGCGGGAGATGTTCGCCGCTCTGCAGAGCAAGCATGCGCGGGCCCGTCAGCAGAAGCGGGAGCAGCGGGTGTTTGAAGAGTTGGAACTGAGGTTCCGGCGAGCGCAGCATGGAACCGAATGGTGGCAGGCCGTCTGCGATGCAGGCAAGGGCCTTGGTTTTGCCTGGGTTTCCCTGATGATGAGAGACACTGAAGGAAATCTTGACACCCGAATCTGGCGAGAGAGAAGCCTTCCCGTCGAATCCTCGTGCATTGTCACCATGGGTTTTCCCGTCAGTACCGCGCGGGCGGGGAGTTCGGCGGAATTTGAGATTGCCGTCTTCGTAAGCGGTTCCCTCGAGTCGGCCAGCCACAGGGCGGCCTTGTTCAGCCGTCTTGTCGACGAGCACCGATCAGGGATGCTGCGGGCTATTCCGGATTTGCGGAGTCAGAACGACGCGTCCGGATCGAACATCTCTGTGATTCCCTCGGAGCACATCCTACACGTGCACGGAGAAAGGCAAACGGAAGTTGTCCGATGAAATGAGGAGGACAGAAAGGCGGCGTGGTGTGATGGCTGATGCTCTCCACATGGTTGGTTCCAGAGAAGGGACCGGTTTCTTGGGAAGTTCCACCGAGTTCTTGCATGTGCATGAACACAAGATGGGAGGGTGTATGATGAAGCTACGTATGCTTGTGTGTCTGTTGTCGCTGGCTGATGTTTGCCATGCAGCGGCGATCTCGTCCAACGGGACAGGAGGCGGCAAGTGGTCGGAGACGACGACTTGGGCCGGGGCAGTTGTGCCGGGCCCCGGCGACAGTGTGACCATTTTGGTCGGGGATGTCGTCCTCTTCGATGTAGACATGTCCGGCTGGGTCGACGGCATTGCAGGGCTGACGTGCAATGGCACGATCCACTGTAGCACAGCGGCTGGCACCTACTGTCTCAAGACCAGTGCCGATATCGGCGGGACCGGCACGATCGATTGCGGGTCGGCGGAAACGGCGTATCCACTCGCCTGTTCGATGACGTTCGACTTTGCCGCGACCCCCAGCAGTTTTGAGTGCCAGTCGGGGCTGGTTCTGAACCTGCATTGCACCGAACCGATTCATCCTGTCATTGCACTGTCGGACGATGAGGTGGCTGGGCAAACGGAGCTGTCTGTTGACACGGATGTTGCCGGCGACATGTGGACGCCCGGCAAGATCGTTCGGATTGACGCCGTCTCCGGTCGTGTGCCGGACTCCGAGAAGCGGGCGATCGGCACCGCTGGAGTCACATCGAACACTGTGGCCCTGGATAGCGGCTTGGCGGCGGACAAGGGATGCGGCACGCTTCTGGTTCTTGTCAGCCGCAATATACGGATCGTAGGATCGACTGAGTATGCGGTCCGATATATGAGAGGAGGTGTGCTGGCTTGCGAGATCACGGATTGTTTGCACGCGGTTGGGGTGCCGTCCGGCGGATTGGTGTCGGGTAGCATCTCGGGATGCACCTATGGCGTCGTCAATGCCTCCGGCTGCACGGTCTACGGTGCAATCTCCGGGTGCACCTACGGCATCAACAATCCTTCAGGGTGTGCGATCTCGGGCACCATCTCGGGGTGCACCTATGGCGTCGGCAATCCGTCCGGGTGCACGATCTGGGGCACCATCTCGGGGTGCGCCAGCGGCGTCAATCAAGGCGCCAGTTGCATGGTGTCCGGCACGATTGGAGGCTGTGGCACCGGCATTCTGGCCGGCTCACACACGATTCGGGACGCTGTTTTTGTCGGCAACAGTTACGATCTGCGGCGCGTCGTCTCCATCTCCGCGTATAACACCCTCTTCGGCAGTGTGACGGAGAATTACGAATACGCCACAGACAACGCACCGCTGTGGACCTATGTTGTCAGCTATGATCACGATGGGGTGGCCGATGCCTCTAAGGCGTGGACGCGGGGCGGCGTGGTGGTTTCCGAAACGGATACCGCGCCTCCAGGATATGCGACCAGCTACAGGCACATCTGCTCCAGCTCGGCCGCGCCGTGTTTCCGACAGGAGCAGATTACGGTTGGGCCGGGCCAGACGCTGGACGTGTCGGGCAAGATCCTCATCCTCGACACCCACGAACTCTGGCCGCCTCGCCTGGAGCTGATCGACGTGCGTGCGGATCCGTTGGTCGATGCGGGCGCGCTGGCCCTGGCGTCCGCTTTGATTCCAGAGCCTCGTGGTCGGTATTACTGGCAGGATCTGTCCGTTCAGTACACCAATGCCAACGGGATGGACAAGCAGGTCTGGATTCGATGCTCTGCTCGGCAGTCGGGGACGGACGTCTATGAGGTCTGGGATGCCCGGCTGCAATAGCAAAAATCCCCGTCTTACGGTGTAATCCGCAACGACCGGCGACTACGTGTCGGCCTCGGTGTTCGCCGATCAGTCCCACTTCCAGCCCGCATCACGTAGCAACGAGGGAGATCGCTCCAGCAGTGTATAAGTCGCCGCCTCAGACGACGCCAACATAGCAAACCACAACGCCAGGCAGCGCGTCCCGCGGGGGGCAGCACGGTCCTTTCACGAAGTTCCACCGTTTGCTGCCCACCGTCCCGCGGGACCGTCGGGAGGACCGCTCACGGTCCTCCTTTTTTTTGGCCTGGCTCAATGACCCATCTCGACAGAATTCGCCGCACAGTACTGGCGAATCGTGGCCAACACGGCCTTGCCGAACTGCCGGCGTTTCTTGTCTCCCACCCCCTTGACGGACAGCAACCCCTCGTCCGTCGAAGGTCTTGTTTTCGCCATCTCTCGTAACGTCTTGTCTCCAAAGACGATATAGGCCGGGACCTTCTTTTCTTCCGCAATTTTTGCCCGCAATCGGCGCAGCTCTTCGAACAGTCCCCTATCCACACCTTCCCAGCTCTCTCCCGCGACACGAGCCTCTCTGGCCGGTTTCGTTGCAGGCTTGAGAAGCCTCGGCCGCTCCAGCCCCTTGAGCACGCGCCTGCCTTTCTCCGTGACCGTCAACACGCTGTATTCCCCCACTTTATTGATACACCCCTGACCCGCCAGTTGTTCGATCCAGTTGTGGACGGTGTGTCTGGGATGCTCGCTCAGCAGGCCATAGGTCGTCAGCGTGTCGTGCTGATTCTCCGCGATCCGCTGATCGCTTGAGCCTACCAACACCAGGGCCGTGTAGCTGCCCCCATACCGCTCGCGCAGGCGGAGGATGCACGACAGGATCTTCTGAGCGATGACCAGCGAGTCTTCCATGCAATCCAGCTCGCCCAAGCACACGTCGCAGGCGGCGCAGTCGCTCTTGTCCAGGTCCTGGCCGAAATAGCGCAGAAGCGCCCTGTGACGGCAGACCCCTCCCGTGCAGTAGCTGTACATCTCGCCGAGCTTGTCCAGGGCGATTTGCCGGGCCTGAGGTTCCATCTCGCTCATCAGGCTCTTCCAGACGCCGTAGTCCGCCGCCCCATAGAACAGGGTACATTCGGCTTCCAGGCCATCCCGGCCGGCCCGTCCGCTTTCCTGCTGGTAGTGTTCGAGCGACTTGGGCATGCCCGTGTGCACGACGTACCGGACATTGGATTTGTCGATGCCCATGCCGAAGGCGATGGTCGCCACGATCGTGTCGATCTTCTCTTTGACGAAGGCCTCCTGATTGGCCTTGCGGCCCTCGGCGCTCATGCCGGCGTGGTAGGGCGCCGCCTTGTGTCCTCTGGCGACCAACTCGGCACAGAGGCTCTCGACGTCTTTGCGCCGGATGCAATAGACGATGCCGGACTCGCCCTTGTGCCGGCTCAAAACCTGGCAGGTCTGCCGGATTCTGTCGGTGCGCGGCAGGACCCGGTAGACGAGATTCGGCCGGTCGAACGAGCCGACGATGGACTCGGGATCCTTCAAATGGAGCTGTTCGCAGATATCGGCCCGGACGCGGGCGGTCGCGGTGGCGGTGTACGCGCCAATGGGAACCCGTGGGAAGAACTTCTTGAGGGTGCCGAGCTGGCGGTATTCCGGCCGGAAGTCATGGCCCCACATGCTGACGCAATGGGCCTCATCGACTGCGACGAATGACACCTCCGTGCGGCCGAGCAGGGCGATAAAGCCCTCTGAGAGCAGACGTTCCGGCGAGACGTACAGCAGCCTGAGCTTCTTGTTCCGGACAGCGGCCGTGACCGCTTTGTGCTGGTCAGCCGATAGCGAGCTGTCCATCCGCCCCGCGGGCACGCCGCATTCGGTCAGGGCGTCGACTTGGTCCTTCATCAGGGCGATCAGTGGTGATACGACGATGGTCAGGCCCCCCAGAAGAACGGCGGGGGCCTGGAAACACAGAGATTTTCCCCCTCCGGTCGGCAGGACCACGATCGAGTCCCTGCCGCGAAGGACGCTTTCGATGGCCTGCTGCTGGAGGGGCAGGAAGTCCTCATGGCCCCAGTACCTGGCCAACACCGCCTTGACGTTTTTGAGCATGGTAGTCTGTCCTCCGCCAGTCCGCTTGGTTGTCAAGTCCCTGTGCCAGGCATGATACTCCAGGACGCGATCCGTCTCCAACTTTTTCAGGCCGGAACCGGTGTCAGGTCGCCAGGCGGACCTAGAACACTACTCCGTATTCCCTTTGATCTATGTCGAAAGGAGTAGGTCACGCGGTCTGATTCTGGTCTCTGGCGTTTCTCCGCAGAGGGCCCAGACGGAGAAATGGCCCGAAATCCGGCGCAAGTGCGAACGTGCGGGGCGTTCTGTGCTTGCTGTGCCCCCTCAGCGGCATGTGTCTTGGTGATCGCTATTATGGGAAGGAAGGAACAGAGAGAGGTCCCCTGTGTTAACATGGGCTAAAATACGCAGTTCTACGTAGTTGAATTTGGGGTGGCACGTTAATATAATATGTGTGTAGATAGATAGGTAGGTAGGTAGATCGTCTGCTGTAAAACGGCAGGTGTTCCCGGCTTCCCCTGTGGGGATGGTCCGAACGCGCTGCAGATGAGTGACTTGCCTGAGATCGCCTCTTGCGCCTTGAGTGTGCACGGGGGTGAGATCGCGCTGCGCCTTGAGCTGATCGGCGCAGCCGGACGGCATGGAGGCAAGGTGAGAGAGAGATTCCTAACGGAGGAGGCCTTCCTCACGACGGGGCATGGATGCAAGCTTGGGCGCGCATGATGCGTCCGGCGGGCACGAATGTGCTGACCGTACAGGGCTGACCGCCGGAGAGGGGCAAAAACGGATTGCCCGAAAGCAATCGCGCCCTGATCTGAGGTGGCCTGCTGTGAAGGGAGGAGAGTCGTTATGTTGATAGCCGAGGGTGATGTATCGTCACGGACGCAGTGCATTCCCAGGGCGGTTAACGTTGCCGGCGTTCCCGTTGTACCGTTTGAGTCGTACGACCAGGCTCTCGCTTGTATTGAAGCCACAGTAGAGACTCGAGAGAAAACCTTCTGGGTGGCGATCAACCCTCAGAAGTGCTTTCGCGCCTGGCACGAAAGCAACCTGCTGGACCTGTTGAATCGAGCCGACGTCGGCATCTGCGACGGCGTGGGCGTCTCGATCGCGGCCCGCATCCTCCACGGCCAGGCAATCAAACGATGTACGGGGTGCGACCTGTTCTTGAAGGTGCTGCCGTGTGCCGCCAAGAAGGGGTGGGGTGTCTTCATGCTTGGCGCTTCGACGGAATCGAACACCGGTGCCTGTGCCAGGCTCCAGCAGACCTATCCCGATCTGAGGATTGTCGGTCATCAAGACGGATACTTTACTGACTCGGCTCAGGTTGTGGAACAGATCAATGCCAGCGGGGCGGACCTGGTCTTCGTTGCCATGGGGTCGCCGACCCAGGAGTACTGGATCGCGAAGCATCGGGAACTGATCGATGCGCCCTTCTGCATGGGAGTGGGAGGGAGTTTCGACGTCGTTTCGGGGAGGATTCGCAGAGCGCCCGGGATCTTCCGCAGAACGGGGACCGAATGGCTCTTCCAGCTCCTGACGGAGCCTCACAAGAGGTTCAAGAGACAGACCGTGTACGTGCCATTCATGCTGCGCGTGGTGTCCAAAAAACTGCTGGGGTCCATTGACGCCAGCCAGTGGACGATGCGGCCCGTCCGGCAGTAAGCTCACCAGGTTGTCCTGCCAAGGGGAAGAAGTCTCCCGTCGGGGCATACGCGGACCGGCCGGGGAGACGGAGGGACTCGCTACCACTGTTGCGTGGCGTGTTCCCGGACGATCATGCGACAGGATCTGGTTCTGTGCGAACCCTCTGAAGTCCCAGAGATCATGCGAAATCAGCCACCTTTTGAGAAGTCGCCGGCGAAAAATGACGAATTAGGTGCTGAGTCGAACGCGCCGATTCGACGGTCTGTCGAAGCGTGCGCGAACGACACGCACGTGGGCCGAGAGGTTCTGGCTCCGTCGGACGAACGGCAATTGACGCGATCGACGCTTGACGGGTGTGGCGACAGCTCACATTATAGGTGCTTGAGTACCGCAGGGATGGGGAAGAGGTGCCGGGACGGCTTCTCGGACGGAGGCATTTCCCAGGAAAATGCACGGATGCGTGGGGCAGGGAGCGCTCTGAGTGCTTGGCGCACCGCGTCTCTGGCGGCGTGTGTACGTCGCGACCAGGGCGCATTGCCAGGTGCCTCTCGGCGCAGCCGACGAGGACGGAGTCCGCGCCGGCGAGCTGCTTGCAGCGGCGATGGCAGGAAACGAATGGAAATGAGCGAAGAACTCAGGATGGTGCGAACATGAGCCAGGACCAACCGAACGACCCGATGGAACGAGAAATCCAGCGTCCTTTGGATCCGATCGCACGCAACGACAAGGACCTTCCCGGTCGCCCGGACGGGCGAACGAAGATCAGTCGCGTGGTGGATGTTCTGATGTCCGATGCGTCGGCCCCTGACGCCATCCAGCCGGCCCAAGTTAGCCGGCGGACAGCAATGCCCGGCGCCGCGGGGGGTGTCCCGGTCGTGCCGGAGCACCCGTGGGGTGTCGCTTCGGCAGCCCAGGCACCGGCGCCCACAGAGCTGCTGGCCTCGGTCCTTCGATTCAAATGGACGATTGTCCTGATTTCCATTCTTGTGTCGGCACCGGCGATCGCCCTGATCTGGACACAGATCGTCCCGCAATACCAGGCCAGGGCTGAGGTGCGAGTCCGCCCGATCATCCCCTACCTGGTTTTCAAGACAGAGGACAATGGCATGATCCCTCTGTACGACTCCTTCGTTAACACGCAGGTCTCGCTGATGCGCAATGCGACCGTCCTGCAGCGCGTTCTCGATCAGAAAACCATCCAGGAGACGCAGTGGTATCAGAATGCGCCGCGCACGTTCCTGGAACGGTTCCTTGCCGTTCAAACTCCTCCGATGGAACGGTTGCGAGAGAGCCTGTCGGTCCGCCCTCGTCCTCGAACCGAGATCATCGACGTGTCCTTCATGAACCCCAACAGCAAAGAGGCCAAGATGATCGTCGATGCGGTCCTTGAGCAGTATATCATGTACACTGCCCTCAAATCGGACGCGACGCAGGATGATATCTTTCAGAAGCTCGCGCAACAGAAGGCCGCCCTGACCAGCGAGATTGCCGGAAAAGAGACGGAACTGGCGACCCTGCGCAAGTCCCTCGGAACCGGTGCGCCGGAAGAGCTGGTCGCCAGCAAGAGAGTGCAGCTCGACGAACTCCAGGTTCGTCTGAGCACGCTGCGGCAGAGTATCGCCATTCTCCAATGGGAGCTCGAACAGACCGTTGTCGCAGACAGCAACGATGCCACGGTGGACCCCGGCAGCGAAGCGGAGCGGCTGCGGGCGTATCACGAAGACCCCGAGTGGCGCCGCCTGGACATCGAGATTCGGACACTCGAGCACCAGCTTGACAACAGTCTCTATGGGCCCAAGCATCCGAACAAGCTCAAGCTGCAGAACGACATCGAGTTTGCCAGGACCCTCCTGAAGGAGCGAGAAACACAACTGAATGACCTCTGGCAAAACCGGCCGGAGAATGGGCTGGCTGCCTCCGTTGCAGGCAGCGCGGCCGGCCAGCTCAGCGGCGAGGAAGCCAGAAGGGTCATCGAATACCGCATGGCGCGCGCCAGGCAGGAAGAGAAGCTGCTGTTGGAAGACCTCAAACCGCAGGAAGAGGCGTTCGAGAAGCTGTTCAACGACGCCCAGCGGCTGACGAAGGCCAATCTCGAGTTGCAGCGCACGCGCGAACTTCTAAGTGCGGTCCAGCTCCGGATCGACCAGAAGGACATGGAGCGGAACGTCGCCGGTTCCATCGAAGTGCTGACGTCCGCGTTCTCTCCCTCGAAACCGGAGAAGGACCGGCGGGTGGTGTTCACGGCGATGGCCCTGTTCACGGGCCTCGGCTTGGGCGGCGGTGCGGCGTTTCTGCGGGCCAGCCGGAATCAGACAATCCACGCGGCCAAGGACATGCCTCAGCCGGTGCAGGTCCCGTTCCTCGGGCACGTGCCTCTGGTCAACGCCACCAGAGCGCCGGGCAGAGCGCTGGCTGATGAGCTCGAACAGAATCAGTTCCTGTTGGTCGAAGCGATTCGCGTCCTGCGCACGGCCCTCTTGACGCGGCTGGGCGGACGCACCGGCGCCACCGTGCTGGTGACCAGCGCCAACGAGGGGACGGGCAAATCGAGCTTCACGATGGTCTTGGGTCGCAGTCTGGCCCAGGCCGGCAAGAAGGTGCTGATGATCGACACGGACTTCCACAAGGTGACTCTGTCGAAGCGGTTTGAGCTGGCCTCGCAGCCGGGCTTCGTGGAGTCGCTCCGCGACAAGACGATGGCGAAGCTGCCGATCTACCCGACGCAGACGCCGGGGCTGGACATCATGCCGGCGGGCAACCGCAACGCTAACGATGCCACCTACGATGAGATTGCCAACGGCGCCTTCAAGTCGTGCATCGGCCGGGTGCGCAAGCACTGTCAGTACGACGTGATCCTGCTCGATGCCTCGCCCATCCTGCCCGTGGCGGATGCGACGATCCTGGCCGGACAGGTCGACGGCACGATCCTCGTGGAGCGCGAGCAGGTCTCGCATCGCGCCCACGTCCTCAGCGCCATGGCCCGCCTGTACTCGGCCGGCGGAACCATGCTCGGCACCGTCTTCGTCGGCTCCCTGGAACGCCACGGCTACGGCTACGGCTACAAATACGGCAGCTACGCCAAAAAACGCGAATCGTAGCACAAGATGGCAGACCCGTGAACCGGATAGACGGCGACGGTGCACGCGTAATGTGCCAGACCCGCAACTGTCGTCTCCTGTTTAGCATCCGCACACTTCCAAATGAGCATTCGCCTCACAGCCTTGTGCCTGATGGTGGCCGGCCTTTCCATCTACGCATGGAAAGACTGGTTCAAGAGCCTCTGCGGCCTGATTCTCTTGATGGCAGTCATCGAGCATCCAGATATGCCCAAGAGCATCCTGGGTATTCAAGGCTTCAACCTGTGGAATGTGCTGTTTGGAGTGATCCTCCTTGCCTGGCTGATGAACCGGCGTCGTCGGGGATTGGTGTGGGACATGCCTCGACATATGTCCATCCTGCTCTTGTCATGTCTCGGTGTAATCCTCGTTGGTACGTTAAGGACAGCCGTGAATCCTGGTCATCTTCAAGACTATCCCCTGAGCAGTCTGGTCAGCGAGGAGTTGATCAATACGGTCAAATGGGTCATCCCCGGAATCCTCCTGTTCGATGGTTGCCGCACCCGTAAGCAGACGGTGATGGCATTGGTCTGTCTCTTGACCACGTACTTCGTGCTTGCTGTCCAGGTCATCCGATGGATGCCACTCGCAGCCATTAGCGACAGTGATGTGATGATGCAAGCGCGTCATCATCTTGAAAGCGATGTTGGCTACTGGGGTAGTGATCTGGCGGTCGTGTTTGCCGGAGGATGCTGGGGATTGCTGGCCGCCCTGTCATTGATTGCGAAGAGACGTTATCGGGTTGTGGTTATGGTCGGTGCCGCCGTCGTGGCAGTCGGCCTGGCTCTGACTGGTGGCCGAATGGGGTATGGTACATGGGGCGTCGTTGGCGGGACACTGTGTGCAGCCAAATGGCGCAGGTATCTTCTGTTGGCGCCTGTGCTCCTGTTTCTGTTGCCCATTGTCTTCCCGGGCGCGACGGCGCGAATGATGCACGGATTCGGCACTACGGACGTGACGGGGCAGGAAACGACTGATGAAGAGGCTGTCACAGCGGGGAGAACACTCTTCTGGCCCTATGTCATCGATGAGATAGCGAAGTCGCGATGGATCGGCCATGGGCGATTGGCGATGAAAACGACAGGTCTGTACTACCGAATTGAAACGGAGCATCCTGGCACCAGCGCGCCACATCCGCACAACATGTATTTGGAGACACTGCTTGACAACGGAATCCTGGGGTCCATACCCATCTTTGTTTTGTGGGGAACGGCTCTCTGGTACTCAGCGAAGTTGTTTCGAAGCACCAATCGCCTCTACTCCGCAGTTGGCGGGCTGTCTTTCGCTCTGGCGTTGAGCAGTCTCATCGGAGGCATCGGAGGACAGCACTTCTATCCTCAGGAGCACACCCTCGGCATCTGGGCGGCCATATTCCTGACCATGCGCGTCTGCGTTGCGGAAAAGCGGGCGCAGCAGGCCGTTGAGGCCCAACCTGTCTTGGATGTGCAGCTTGCGACGCCAGATCGAGAGGTTGCCTTCGCCGCTGCGGACGAGGCGGTGTGGAAGTGACGCGGCCTATATCCTGGCAGCCATTCCGGCCACGCTGCTGACGGTATTGTTGAATTCTCATCTATAAATCGTCACCGTCAGAACGGAGGTTATAGTCCTTGACTCGCCTCTTGTTATCGCCGGCAAATCTCGAGCGGCAGGCAAGGCAATACGGTATCACAAACACGTCGCGCGGACAAGAGTTGAATCCATGATGGGATCGGATGGACCATTCGCAAGCCACGACCAGACAGAATAGAGCACGATCATGACCACTGATACTGAGCACGAGTCTATTGAGCAGGGCCATTCTATGCCGTGCGATGCGACACCTTATATCGATCCTAAGGCCGTCGTAGACCCGGGCGCCCGCATCGGGGCCGGCACCCGCGTTTGGGGGTTCTCGCACATCTTCGGTGGTGCTGTCATTGGGAAGGACTGCAACATCTGCGAGCAGGTGTTGATTGAGAATCAGGTTGTCGTGGGCGACCGTGTCACCATCAAGTGCGGCGTCCAACTCTGGGACGGGGCCACACTCGAGGATGATGTCTTTGTCGGACCCAATGCAACGTTTACAAATGATCCCTTTCCCAGAAGTAAGCATTACCTCGCAGCCTACCCAAGAACGACTGTCCGCAGGAATGCATCAATCGGTGCCAACGCGACCATTCTGCCGGGGATCACCATCGGCATGGGCGCGATGGTTGGCGCTGGTGCTGTCGTGACTCGCAATGTGCCGCCGCATGCGATTGTTGTGGGCAATCCGGCCAGGATCAGGGGCTACGTCTCAACCACACAGCAGAGTAAGCCACCAGTGACCCTCTCAGAAAGAATGCCCACTGAATCAGTCGTAGCGGGCGTGGAACTTCGACGATTGCCATGCGTGGCGGACATGCGGGGCAATCTATCAGCTGGAGAGATAGGCAAACAGCTGCCATTCTTGCCAAAGCGGTATTTCCTCGTCTTCGACGTTCCTTCGGTCGAAGTTCGCGGAGAACATGCGCACAAACAGTTGCACCAGTTTCTGGTCTGTGTCAGGGGCAGCATGTCCGTGGTAGTGGAGGACGGCCAGCACCGTCAAGAATATGTCTTGGACCGCCCCGATCTCGGACTATACATTCCGCCTCTGATTTGGAGTACGCAGTACAAATACACACGAGATGCGGTCTTACTGGTCCTGGCATCAGACGTATACGATCCCGAGGATTACATCCGTGACTACGATGCGTACATCAAACTGATTTCACCAGTCCCGACACATTAGTCTGGAGCAAATAGGACTGGAAAATACACACGCTGCATGGGTATGCCACTGAACGGGAAGATTCCATTCCTTGACCTCGGAGAGCAGGTTCGAGAACTCCGAGCGGAGATCGACGACGCCATTGCGAGAGTGCTTTCCAGTGGCTGGTATCTATTGGGGCCGGAATTAGAGTCGTTTGAAGCAGAATGGGCAACCTATACAGGAACCAAGTATGCTGTGGGGGTGGCCAATGGCCTGGAGGCATTACACCTCAGCCTTCGAGCATATGGAATCGGGCCGGGAGACGAAGTCATCGTTCCTAGTAACACCTATATCGCCACATGGCTTGCTGTCAGTCATGCCGGAGCGACTCCCGTGCCGGTGGAGCCCGATGAGACGATCTACAACATTGATCCCACCAAGATCGACGCGGCTATTACGGCGAAGACCAAGGCAATCATGCCGGTACATCTCTATGGGCATCCTGCCGATCTTGATCCAATTCTACGCATAGCTCGCAAACATAACTTGCGCGTGATTGAGGACGCCGCCCAAGCTCACGGAGCGACATACAAAGGACGGAGAATAGGCGGCCATGGTGATGCTGTTGCCTGGAGCTTCTATCCCACGAAGAACCTCGGTGCCTTAGGTGATGCGGGAGCAGTCACCACAAACGATGAAGGACTTGCCGATGAATTAAGGCGGCTCCGCAACTACGGTTCAAAGGTGCGCTATGTTTGCGATGTGAAGGGATATAACAGTCGTCTCGAAGAACTTCATGCCGCTACTCTCAGAGTCAAGTTGCGGTATTTAGACGCATGGAATGACAGACGCCGCGCTATAGCACAGCGATACATTGAGGCATTTGCTGACCTTCCAATGACCGTGCCGAAGGAACGCCACTGGGCGCGACACGTTTACCACCTGTTTGTGGTCCGAACGCTGCAACGAGACGCGTTAAGGGACCATCTCGCAAATCTGCACATTGGAACGATCATCCACTACCCGGTCGCTCCGCATGAACAGCTTGCTTACGGCGACCTTGTCCTACGGCCTGATGCATTACCCGCTGCCCATAGGATTCACCAAGAAGTCCTTACCTTACCCTGTGGTCCCCATCTTTCCACAGAGCAGGCCGAGCGTATCGTCCACGGAGTGCAGTCGTTCTATAAGATAGCCCGGTTGTGATCCTCCATGTAGTCGCCTCTGCAATCTCCGCAAGAGTCATTTCTGTATCATGAGTACTTCAGCCAAGAATGACTACGGTCGGATCCTCAAATCCTCCTCACTTGTAGGGGGATCAGAGATGTTCCGACTGGCCATCGGCGTTGTACAGGTCAAATTTGTGGCCATCTTCCTGGGGCCGCTGGGGGTGGGGCTCGCAGGGACTTATGAGTCGCTGATCAACCTCGTGCAGCAATTCGCCGGCTTGGGGATCGCATCGAGTGGCGTTCGAGAGGTGGCCCATGCCGTGGGGACTCAAGATCAAGCACAAATTGGCCGAACCGTGCTGACTCTTCGGCGGATCTGCTGGCTGACGGGCACTGCCGGAGCGCTGTTTATTGCGCTACTGGCAAGACCGCTGAGCCGAATGACCTTCGGTTCCAGCGAGCATGCTTGGGCATTGGTCGTCCTTGCCTGGATTGTCCTGCTGGCCAGCATACGAAGTGCCCAGATGTGCTATATCCAGGGGACGCGGCGCATCGCAGACCTCGCGCGTCTGAAGATCGTCGGTGCTGTAGGAGGGGCAGCCATCGGGATCGGGTTTTACGCGTGGCTCCGCCTCGATGGGATTGTACCGGCTCTGGTGACGTTGGCGGCATTCGAATTGGCCGCTTCGTGGTGGTATGCTCGCAAGGTGCCGGCGCCCAAGGCCTCCATGACTTGGAAGGAATCCATCCAGATGTCCGGAGGATTCCTTCGCCTCGGCCTGGCCTTTATGTGGTCCGGGCTGTTGGCAGCAGCGGTAGCCTACGTGACCCGTCTGCTTATCACGAGGGAACTTGACCTGCACAGCGTCGGCATCTTCCAATCGGCCTTTCGGCTTTCGGCAATGTTCGTTGGCTTTATTCTGCAGGCCATGGGCGCCGATTTCTATCCGCACTTGACGGCGGTTTCATCTGACCATGGCAGAATGAACCGCCTGGTCAACGAGCAGACCGAGATCGCTCTGCTCCTGGCGGTGCCTGGCCTCCTGGCAACGCTGGTCCTGGCACCGTGGATCGTTCGCATATTCTATACGGTGCAATTCGCACAGTCTGCGGATCTTCTGCAATGGTTTGTATTGGGTTGCCTGGGACGGGTAATCTCCTGGCCTATGGGCTACATACTGCTCGCAAAAGGGGCAAGCTGCTGGTATATCTTCACGGAGACGCTGACGAACTGCATTCACATCGCGCTTGTCTGGATTGGTCTGAGACTGGTCGGCCTTGAGGGTGTCGCGATTGCCTTCTGCGTTCTGTATGTCCTGTACATCATACTGATGTCGGTCGTGACCAAGCACCTGGTGGGTTTCACTTGGAACGCGGAGGTGCAGAAGATACTGTTTTATATGGTGGCTATTGTCGCCGGCGTCTTTGCCGCAACCCACCTGCTGCCTGAAGTCTGTGCGAC